>JAABUO010000227.1_pt1 | contig 140130 bp, 141 predicted proteins | sample 5559291 | NCBI WGS metagenome assembly JAABUO01 (sample SAMN10711878, study PRJNA513372) | rock metagenome | isolation source: Antarctica rocks | place: Antarctica: Victoria Land, Finger Mt sud
ATGCTGTGGCCCCCCCCCCCTTTCCGATGTTTATCCTCTCTTTAGGGTTTTTGATTTTACTCGCTTGATGTACTTCGTGGGAAGGTCTTGTCGATTTAGTCTTGGTAAGGTCTTTGTTGTGGGTATATTCTCGATTCTCGTGGTTTTGATGAGCAAGGCTAGATCTATAGGCGATGGGGTAGAGTTGCTGTTGTGATACGCGTCTAGTTTGAAGGATGATTTGAGGGTTCGATTCTGAGCACCCCGAAGACATTGTTTTCGAGAAGCTGGGAATGGCTGAGAATAGGTAAATAGGTGGGGATGCATGCGATAGAGCTTGTTTCATATCTAAATTAATGGATTTGTTGGCAAGAGCTGAGTTCTTGTTCTTTTGTATATCCCATCGCTCTTGATCGTGATTCGAGAGAAGGCAGAGAGTATGCTTTGGGTGGATGTGTTGTTTGTATTAGAAGACGATTATGTTCTCTACCTTCTCTGCGATAATTCTGGGATCTTGTGCTACAGATATGGGAGTGGGCGATTTGAAGGGTGAAACTGGTGGGAAGGGGATAAGCCAGAGAATATAGTTGGATGAACTTAACTCTTTGTTTGCATTAGAAGTCGAGCGCATGCTCTGTTTTCTCGATGATGGTTCGAGTTGATAGGAACATTGTTCTACAAACATTGGATCAGACGATTCAAGAAGGTGAAAATAGTGGGAAAGGGGGTTGTACGCAGCATCGCTCTATTTACAATGCCGAAAAATCACTTAGCCCGTATGCTATACACATCGTCAATTATGCTCGTGTTTTTCCTCTTCGGGAACTCTTGCTATTAGACACTCGGGCAGTAGGTAAGAACTGCCTATACCATGAGTGGGAGTGCATTCTACCAGAAACGTAAGTCTCGGTCTCGGTCGCCTCTCTGATACGGAGTTGTATTTCATGTGCCGAGGTGTTGCAACAATTGTGTATACGCCAAGTCAGTCGAAGGCCAATTCCCAATCGATCCCTCCCCCGCTGGCTCACCAGAGATATTTCGATGCACCACCTCAACATGGACGGTGCATTTGCCATTCTCAGTCTCCCAGCACGGCGCTTCGTCGATAGTCTCGAGGAGAAACTCAAAGCTGTCCTCGAGCCCCTCCTTCAACAACATGGTACGGCTGCTGTCGTTCTCCGGTAGCCACGAAAAGGTTGCTTTGAGGGCGTTTACGGTCTTACGGTGGGCGGTTCGGTTTCAGATCACAGATACTTGCGACGGTGTCGAAGAGGTCTGAGATTGTCCTGCAGGAACGAAGTTTGAGAGGAGTGAATGAGCCAGAGTGAGAAATACGCAGGGTGGTGCGGTTGAGTTTGTGGGAAGCGAGGGTTGGCATAGACGACGTTGCGGGTTTTGTGACTGGCTCTGGCGACGCATTACCGGCTGGGACGACCTTGTTCTGGTGGGATTGACGGTCCTTGGCCGGAACCTTAGGGGCAGGGGCAGGGGCAGGGGCAGGCATGAGCTTAGCCTTCAGGCGGTTATAGCGGTTAGGAAGCGTGCTGCTCGCAGTCCGCTGACCAGTCATGGCTGTCCAGATCTCACGGATCTCCGCCCACGGCTTGTCCTGAACGTTCTTCATGTGAAGAAGCATCTTGTCGGCCTCGCAAGCTTCTTCCATAGAAATGGGTAAATCACGGGGTACAGCCTTCGGATAGATTATAGGGGCGCGCTGGCGGAGAGTGCCATTCCTCTTAGTGGTGGGAGCCCCTTGTGGAACGAAAGAGGGTCGTGCAAGTTGAGATATTTGGAAAGCGCGTTTTGCTGATTCTCTCCTGAAGTCGGCATCATCTGTTTCATTGTTTGAGTCGTCGTCTGAATTGTGATTCGCATCGCTCGAAGTAGAGATCTTGCGCGAACGTTTCAAAGGGTTTTTTATCCTCCAAACAACCAGTGTCGTTCTCTGTTAGTGTTCCTTCTCCTCCTTTGATATAGTTGTAGCGCGAATACCATGTACTCATGCTGATTACCTCGCGGGTCAATCTACCGAAATGGGTTTGAATCTCTTCAAATGTCTTACCGTCGTCCCTTAGCTGTCAAGCAACTGGTCAATTGCGGTCGGGTGCAGGCCATTCGCTTCGAGTCGAGGATCTAGAGTCTCAGTGTGTGGCGAGGTCACCCGCTCTGGACTCGAAGTTGAGATGGCCGTGGCTGGAGTCAAGAGTATATGGGAATCACTGGGTCCAGCCTTCATGCTGAGATGCCTTGTTGTTCGGGGTTGGAATGCGTCAAAGCTCGAACGACCCTCACCTTTATCCGACGAAGATGACGAATCGCTGCTAGATGTCTCATTGAAGAAAATCGCTTCACCTGATTGTGCATACTTCTGAGATTGATCAAAGCTACCACCGTCTTTATTGGCTTGGCTATGTCGATGCGGTTTCGACGCACGCAAAACCTTCTTGCGTATGGGATTTCTAGCAGCTGGGACAGCAGACCAGGCTGATTGGGGAGCCTGACAAATTTCGGTGATTGCCCTCATAGGACCTCTATCCTCGAAGGCAATAGGAACCTTAGAGAAGCCATGCTGAGGACTTTGCCACTGCTTGAAAGCTGCTGGTCCGCGTAATCGACTCGACGGCCCTCCTACGATACACTTTACGATCTGTAACGACCCATTGATTTCAATGGTAGCGAACATGCATCGTTTATTCCAGCGCCGAAAGACTAGATCGACTCGTTGGACGTGAGCTTGTGGATATTCACCATCATCTGAAGCAAGTACGAGTCTTCGAATATCGCCTGGACGGTGTCCTGCTTTACGTTGTATGTTGATAGCGAATGGAGGTTTATCGGACAGCCCGTAATGCTTTCGGAGCTCGTCCAGCAAGCTTGGAAATTGGCTCGAGGGAGCTGTAGCGGGCTCCGCACGCCGACTACTCAATGATCCTGCCAGTTCTTGATCGCATCTGCTTTCTTCCATCACAAAGTGCTTATAAGTCAAGCCACATCTCCATGAATCAGGGGCTGGGCACAATCAGAGAAACGCGAGAGACGCGGGAGATGAAAGTCACGCTAGCCTTAGCGCGCCAAGACTTTTGGTTTCGTAGAATCTCACGTCGTGACATCAAGTAGGTCTCGATGAACCTCTAGCTACATACATCCACCTATGAAGCTACTTGATTGTACGTCGTAGCCAATAATGCTGATCCGCCGACAACCGATCGAGCTACTAGGTATGTCTACAGATTTCTAGAAAGCAAGCAGGAGCAAGCTGGACAGCGTTGAGTTTTGAGCTTCTTCTCCTTCGAGATCGTTGTGTTCTCATCTAGCTCTGAACCACTGACATTGTAAAACATTGGAAGATTTTGCCGCCCGTCTACTGATCATACGTTCACCTTCACCGTAAGGGAGATGTTTTAGCTTTTTTCCGTTGGTCGTATTGAAGATCTGGGTCGCTGAAAATCTGTGTGGCAGGGGATGAGGCTTACTAGCTGTACCCATGAATTACTTGTAGGATGAGAGTAGCGAGGATAATGGGTGATAGATGGATGGTCTTTCCTAGCCTTGTTCAGGTATTTTCTTCTCGGCAGCATGTCACTGTCGGAGTAATATCTGTCAGGCTCGGAAGTTAAGTAAGCGCATATTTAGCACGTGTGTGTCATCGCTCCCTGCGAAGAAGCTGTCGAGTCAGATACCATCTGTTACTCATTACATCTGTCGATGTCACTCGCCTACAGTGACAGCTCTGTAGGAGATTTGACATATATAATCCCTCCACAAGATCTTCTCTTCAGAAATTTCTCATACTCAATACAAATCAAAATCTTCGACCCAAGATCTCAAACAAGAAGTTACTCCAACCTATTACCCTGTATCAGTCCCAGATCAGTTTTTCAAACCTTCTTCTTTCGCCAGCATACAATGTCCCGGCGTGGCCCACCCCCTTGCTCCGACCCAAACATCTATCCTGGCCATAACCACGACGAGGAGTACTTCGCCGTTCTCAACAACATAGCTAGGCACGGCATCCGAGGAACCCGCGAGCTCCGCGATCTCTTCAGCGGGCGCGTTCCCAACGCTGCTGCTATCATAGACGACATTTATTTGATGGGCGCCGACGAGTTCTTGCTACAGCATTATGGCTTACTACCTGGCGGCGCCGGTCACGACTCGTCTATGGGAGGCGGTCGACATGGTGGCATGCAAGGGGGTCATCAACACCATCCACCGTCGCGAAGACAAGGCGGACAAGGAAGACAGATGATGGACGATCACCATGCTCCTAGGTTTCTTGATGGGCATGGCGGTCCTGCAGGTGGGCGAGGTCGAGGGAGAGGCTTCTCTGACTTCTCTGACTCAGAAGGGGATGACACCGAATATTCGATCGACTCCCGCTTGCCTCATCGCTCAGGAGGTGCAGGAGGACGAAACCCCATGGGAGGTCATGGTCACGCTTTCGGTGGCCCTCAAGGTGGCGGTGGAGGCCATCGGGGACCGGGCGGGCGCAGAGGATTAGGCCGTCAGGAGTCAGAGGATAGCTACGATGAGTATGACGTTGATGCTGGTGAGTCGGACGAGGATCACTTGTCGGATGAGAGTTTTCACGGGAGATCTGGGCATCGGGGTGGGCCGCGAGCTGGAGGAGGTGGTATGAGGAGGCGCCACGAGGCATTCGATGATAGCTCTGAGGAGGAAGGGATGTCTGTCCTTTCCATGGAGGAAATGGAGCACCACCGCGGTGGGCAGCGACGGGGGGCACGCCGCTCTGGTGGATGGTGAGCGGGACACTTAATTGTGGTGTCGGAGCTTTTGGCATGTTTTGATGCTCATGTATGCCGTGTGTGCAGAACGTTAGATCTTTGCTATTCAGAACTTATGAACTTGTATGTTGTTTTGTTTTTGTCACACCCCGTTCTCCATACTTGTGCATAATCTTCTGAGAAAAAGCATGAGCTACCGACTTCAAAGCTCACGGAGAGACTTCGCAAAGCTTGCTAATTGTTCGCACAGCGAAGAGTGCGATACGTGCTACTCGACTTCTATCTTCTACTTTGCTCGACCGAGTTCTCGATCGCTGTTTCGAAGCAGCGCTGGCAAGATATTTACTCTCGAGAGCGAGCTACTCGTGCTCTCCAGACCTGCTAATTACGTTACATGAACCTAGCCTCTACGCGCTCAAAGTCAATCTACGTCAGTTGCGAGAACAAATACTATAAAGGGGTGGGGCTGCATCGACGTCCAAGATTTAGCTTGTGTCCAGGTTCTAATTGACCATCGACATTATTGTTTCCTAGTCCGCTTCCTTCTCTTGGCCCCTCTGGATTTGAATCTTGAATTTGTATTTCGGAATTCCATGAAAGATGTTATCAATTTCTTGCGTTGCGTCTACTCTACCGGCCTTGGTATTGAATCTGGAAAATCAACCAACTCCGGGTTTTGTGAGTAACGAATTTGGAAATGAAGAGATGCTCGTAATGACTCGCCAACACAATTACAAGGAAATATAACAGAGATACATGAAGATGGGTTTATCTGTCTCATCCACCTTGGCCTTACTTAAAATGACTAGTATTACTCACAAAGCATTCCCTATCAAGCAGTCAGAGGCTTGCACGAATATATATAAAACGCATCCCTCGCCCTGATGCAGCCTTCTATCCTACAAAAATCCCCGCTCATCGAAATCGCCGAAACCTGATCATCAGCTCACCAGCGATCTCCACACTTCTGAAAGCCTTCTCTAACCTCCAGACCCTCAACCACGATGTCCCACCGCCCCAGCCGTCACTCTCACAACCCAAACCCGCACCATCACCACCAACCCCCCCACCACGCCCCCTTCCCCACCCACCCCTCCCCCTGCACCAACCCGCGCAACTGCAGCAACCACCACAACAGCTGGATGACCGCCATGCACCACATGCGCACCCTCGGTGTCAGCTGCCCCGACCACCTCGTCCACATCTGGCTGCACCGTCGGGGCACCGACCCCCACGCCGATTCGACACTGCTGATGTTTGAGGCCATGGGAAGATCGATTGATGTGGATGAGCATTTGGGATTGCTGCCGCCGAGGGGTATGTTCCCCACTGAGGAAGAATGGGACGGTGCGCCGTCGAGGGGTGGAGGGGGGATGCTTGGTGGTGGAAGGGGGGAGATGGGGGGTGGGGGAATGGGAGGGGGAGGGGGAATGGGTTTTACGGATGAGTATCGTCATGGGTTTGATGGCCGGCGGGGGGGTGAGAGAGATGCTCGTGGAGGTGGTGGGGGGAGGAGACCTGGTGGCGAGGCGTCGGAAGATGGGTTTGGGGAGGATGGCTTGGGGGGGTATGAGATTGAGAGTTCTGATGACGAGGAGTATGGGCGAGGGCGTGGGCACCGGGGCGGGAGTAGGGGTCCGCCGAGGGGAGGGCGGAATGGTCGTGGACGGTGGTGAGAGGGATGCGGTGCTGTGAAGGGGAGGCAATTGGGTCCTGCGATCTTTGGTGCATGATGGGAATGCTTGTTCTGTATGCTGGAGATAAGATATCTTGCTGTCGAGAGATTATGGAGTTGCGTGCTTGGTTTGGTTTGTGCTTCGAGGTTTTTGTAAAGTCGTTGATGTCCTCCTTGCTTTCTCTGTTCCAGTTCTTTCGACGTTGCTTTCGACTCTGGTTCTCGAATCGATTCTTTCGTACTGCATCTACCCAATGCACTGCGGTCTCGATCTGGAGGAATGTGCTATCTCAGATCTAATGAACGACAAGTATGACATAAAGCGATGATTGTACTGACTTGACAGTTTTCTCGTATAGCGATATGACACACTAATGACGAAAAAGATCTCACCAATTTTGACTGTCCACAACAAGACTCCGCATCACTTTCCCAGAATCACGTCACCAAGGAGTCAGACGTCCCACCAATACTATATAACATCCTCAGCTCGCTCCCGCACCTCTCGCATCTCTACATTTAGTCCACTCACTAGAAACTTTGAGACCTGCTCGTCCCTGACACGCAGACTATCAGCTCACTAGCTTTTGTTAAGACCTTCAAGCTTCACGACTCGAATCATGAGGAACGGTCCAATCTATCCAATTTACGGCGACCACGGCCTTGGCTCTCATGGCGGACACCATGATCATCAAGATCAATTCAATTACCAACCTTCTCCCTGCTTGGACGGTAGCTGCGGTAGCGATCGCCAACACCAGGCGTGCTGGATGAACAACATGCAAATCTTACAGGCGCTCGGCATCACCGGGCCAGCTCAGCTATTGTTTGTCTGGGCGCATGAGCCCGGCACACACCCGGGAGCAGATAGGGTCCTTGAGCAGCTCGAATCTATGGGCTACATTCCTTCCGAGCAGCTGCATCTTGGCTTGTTGCCGGATAACTTGATGGAGGGCTACACGAGTCCTCTGGGGAATTTCGTCGTTATGAATGAATATGGCGAGCTCGAAGTTGATTGGACCTCACCGGCACATGGGACGCGGGGCGGGGGACATCGAACACGGGGCGGAGGGTCTCGGACGCGGGGAGGGGGATCTCGAACGCGGGGAGGGGGATCTCGAACGCGAGGCGGGGGATCTCGGACGCGGGGCGGGGGATCTCGGACGCGGGGTGGGGGAAGAGGAGGGCACCACGAGGACCTGGATGATGGCTTCGGGGAGGAAGAGTCCGATGGCCTTTCCGATGTTGAGGAAATGGAGCACCACGGCGGTGGACATCGACGGGGAGGCGGTGCGTCAAGAGGACGATCTCGCGGGGACCAGGTGGACGGGCCTCTGGACGAAGGAGATGGTAGTTTGAGTACGAGACTGCGATGGGGGGGAGGTGTCAGCTTGTGCGGATTGGACTTGTTGATGCTAACGCTTGGCATGTACGCTGATCAAGGAACAAAAGTGGACTGATCTTGGAGTAGCTTGCTAATTTGGCTTGCTTAACGAGATTATCTCCACACCTTTGATGGTTCTGATGTTGCTTCGTGTTTTGAAAGAATATTAAGTAGTTAGTCGGCCATGGTGATTCTGCTGATCACTCCCATAATCTAAATTTGAGAACATCTCCGTCGATAGACTTGGTGAATGCAGAACAATCAAGATACACTGTGCACATCGAGAATCTCCGTTCTGTGCTGGATAAGGAGTCTTGGACTGTTCTCTAGTATGAGTAAGCGAGCTCGAAACATCTACGAAGAGATAACAAGAGCGGTTTCTTCCTATAAAGATATAAGAGATGGCTTGTTCCCTCCAATGAGAACAACATTCTTGAGCTCTTATCCCGGCTCAATAGAAGGCCCAAATAATAATTTCAGGACATCGATACTGTCTCTAGTGGCTATGCAAAGCTGACACCATGTATGATAGGCCTTGCCCCTAGTGGCGGCGAAAGGTCCGAGATAGTTCCTAGACAACTGTTGATTAGGTTCGAAGTAGATTGCACCCCAAAAGAAGCAATGAAACGCGGTCGTCTTTCTTGTCGATGCGGCGGAGGGGGTGGCGGTGGGGGTGAAGGAGGTGGCGTTGGAGAGAGGCGAAGAAGGTGGTAGCGGAAGTTCTACCGGCACTGGTGGCATCGGAGAACAAGATTAGATTAACGAAGAAGCCTCTGGAGGGAGCGCGCCATCCGACCCGCGTGAAAGAGAACCCAGATCCCAACCAGGGACATCAGATTGCGCTTGCCGAACAACAAGGTCTTAGCATCCACTGTGCGATCATGTTCGCGGTCGCCGGATGGGAACGAGGCTTACTGTGAGCTCTACTTGAGAAGCAGGCCGCACAGCAAGGTCAGCCAGATCCGCCTTGGCCTTCTTCTCCCGCCCCTCCTGCGGCTCCTCCGAAACCCCCAGCTCCCTCTGCGTCGCCTTCCTCGACGCCGGCCCCGAAGCCCTGCACCCCCGAAGGTCCCTACCCCTGCCTTGAGTACCTGGCGGTAGCTATCTCATACGGGTTTGCAGAGGGTCTTGTCTGCGCGAATAGTGAGAGTGGAGGAGGAGGAGGAGGAGGAGGAAAAGGAAGCACAACGCCGGCTCCTAGCTCTTCACCTGCGCCAGTGACGCCCGCTCCTGTTTTGGCGCCCCCACCAAAGGCTCCTGCACCAGCTGCGCCGAAGAGTTGGGAAAGCACGACTGGCCCCGCGAGATTGCCGCCGAGAAAGAGAGGCTTGAGGAGAACAGATAAACAACGCTGTGGATGGATCAGGGTGGGGAACGGGGATGATATTGAGAAGTGTGGAGGTTGAACGGTACTAGACTCGGGGTTGGAGAGGGTGGATCTGTTTGCGATCGAGTAATTGAATTCGCTTGCTATTCTTGCATGCGATATAGACTGCTTTGCTTTAGCTGTCAGATTTGTTAGACTGTCCTTACCGTGATAGAAATCAGTATGATCTTCCAAAAAAAAGAGATTGTTGGAAAACTAAGAAATCTTATGACGAAACAATGTGAGCGGGCGAAAGCGAGGGGAGGGAAGACAACGTACAGTGTACAGACGGGACAAATGCACATTGAAATCCTCGGGGAAGCAACAAGCTACCGACAAACCTCGAGCATCCCTCCCTAGATGCTGCGCTCAGACTGTCCATACCTACGAACAAAATTAGAGCTCAAAAGGCTCCTCCGTATCTCTTTGATCCTTTAAACCCACCGTCTACCGTGTCTCGCATGATAAGATTCCTACTCAACGCCATGCCTTTGCCCCTCCACCTTGATCTGACTACAAAACCCCCTTTCTCGCTAATTCAATCTTTCTTGCCGCCTCCCCAGCCTTGTATCCGCCTTTACTGACACAAATCATACTGCCGTCTCCAAGCTCCAGCTTGTCCTCTGCCGCTGGGAAAGCGCACGGGCAATGATGAGGGAAATGGACGCAGGCGAGGGTTCCAGGGCAGAGGTAATTTGTGCAGTGGGCTTCGCGCGTAAAGTCAGCTCAGTCATAGTGCTCCAGGGGTGGCAGTCTGGAAAAGAGGGAGAGCGGGTTGAAGAGGGGATATATACCGCTCTCATATGTCTGTTGATACCAGGTTGAGTCGCTGGCGACGTTTTGGGGTTCCTGGTGCTGTTGCTGTTGCTGTTGATGCTGCCCTTGGAACATTTGCTCGAAGAATTGAAATTGGGCGGTGCCGAGCGTGGTAAAAGCACCTAATAGGAGGAGGGCGAAGCGCAATAGCATCTTCAGGCAAGATCAAGATGCGCTGTTCGTGTTGTGCTTCTTCCTTGTTGCAATGGAGAGAGGACAGATCCTCTAAAGAGCTCGATGTTCATTGGTTGGGCGCTTAGAGCGCGTGTAATCCGAGGGGACACAAAGGCTGGAAACCACAGTCCAACCTCCTCTTTGATTGATCTTGTAATGCTGCAAAGGCTAACATCCTCAGCGATTGGATATTCCGGTCACTCACTCAAGCAATCAGCAAGGCCGCAAATGATGCTACACTGAGCGTTGGGATTACTTCCAAATCCTACAGAATGGCGGCCGATTCTCATTACTAATGCTGACTAAAGTGAGCAGTGTCGCTGGAAGGCCGTGGCGCGACACATGTGAGAACTGAGGCAACCCATATAATGCTGCTTTCAGAATCTGTTGTAATGGTACTGTATCGAATCTCACTTAATTACAGTCTCTAATTTTTGGACTGTCAACCTCTTCCCTTGTCAATACCAAGGGTGATATCGTGCTCTCCATTCTTGTCTACTTGGTCTCAACCTATTAACTGACAAGATATGTCTACCAATGAATCAATCCTCGTTCTTGGTACCGGCGAGCTTGGCACCGAGGTGCTGCGATCACTTGCCTCTCACCATCACCGCAATTCGAGACCCATCACTGTCCTGCTCCGGCCATGTCTGCCTGACGTTGAAGCCACATCAAGGAGAAAACAGCAACTTGCACATTTCAAAACCCTGGGCATTTCGACTCTAGAAGCAAACATTGCCGAAGACAGCCAGTCTATCCTAGAAACCATCTTCGGCCAATATTACACCATAATCGGCTGCAGTGGCACGACCTATCCGCCCGGTACACAGTTGAAAATTGCTCGAGCTGTCCTCGCCTCCAGCGTCCGCCGCTACCTCCCCTGGCAGTTTGGCGTTGATTACGACGTCATTGGGCGAGGAAGCTCACAGGACCTATTCAGCGAGCAATTGGATGTCCGAGATCTGCTACGGGGTCAAAGTAACACTGATTGGGTCATTATATCCACAGGGATGTTCATGAGCTTCCTCTTTGAGCCCACCTTTGGCGTTGTGGAGTGTGACTGGACGGCAGTCACCGCATTGGGCGCATGGGACACCAGAGTCACGGTGACTAGTGTGCAAGACATTGGAAGAGTTGTTGCGGAGGTAATATGGCTGGCACCGGCAGTGAAAGGTGTCATCTACACGGCGGGCGCAACCGTGAGCTACAAAGACGTAGCGGACGCCGTCGCTAAAGTGCAACAAAAACGAGGGGTCACGATCTGTAGGGAGATAGCAACCGTTGATCAGCTGAGGCATGAGCTGGAATCAGAGCCAAATAATGGCTTGAAAAAGTATCGAGTCGTATTTGCGGAAGGCAAAGGCGTTGCTTGGGATGAAGCTAAGACGGTCAATAGTCGGTGGGGGATGGAGATGTGTGGTGTTCAGGATTGGCTGTTAAAGCAGTTATGATCGGATTCAAGATGCTCAAGCTTTATAGGAGACCCCTGGTTAGATTAGTATCAGCTCTACTAGATTTCTGACGATAACCAGAGATGACCAAATGTCGGAAGCCTGAAAATAAAGGCACAATATTATTGCTCTAAGTTGATCTTGCCAAGACGCGCGATAACCCTTCAGGCTAGTTCGCTGTTAATAAAGCCAAACTCGATGTCACGAAATCTGGTACTTGCTGCTCATATCTGTTCGCGATCTCAGACAGGATGAAGCTTCAAGCATGCTCATCCTAAGATCATCGGTTCTTGAACCTGTATTCATTCCTCGTCCAGGCTGAGGCAATCCTCTATGGCGGCCTCCTTCTTGCGTCCATTATCCTCCCTTCTCCGCCCTCAGATTCCCTCTCCATCAACACTCGCACCCTTCCTCACCCCCATCTTCGCCCGCAATGCAGCCCACGCTACCGAAGGCCGTGCCAACAAAGCGAAGCAAGGCCCTGGCAAACGACTGGGCGCTAAGAAGGGTGCTTCAGAGCTTGTTGTACCCGGTAACATCATCTTCCGGCAACGCGGGACAAAGTGGTTTCCAGGCGAGAACTGCGACCTGGGAAGGGACCATACAATCTTCGCGACGGCAAAAGGCTATGTTACGTACTACAAAGACCCAGAACGACATCCAGAACGAAAGTACATTGGCGTGGTCTTTGAACGGGGAATGAAGCTGCCCTTACCCAGAAACGCGGCGCGAAGGAGGAGATTGGGCATGGAGATCAGAGAGATGTCGACGAGCACACCATTGGAAACTGAATATGCGGGAGATCAGGCCGTGGTCGCTGATCTGGCAGTGGTCGATGGAAAGCGCACACGTCTTCGGGATCAGCCAAAAGCCGTACGTGAGGAAGTACCGGCAGAGCAGGAGGCTACAAAATTGAGACCTGGATATATGTTCCGAGAAACCAATGCATATATTGGGCGCGCGGCCGAAAGAGCGGGCATTGAAGTCAGGAAGTTCGATAAGAATGATCGCTTTGCAGCCTGGAGGCGGCGGACTGCCAAGGTCAAAGAGCAGAGAGAAACCAGGGCTATGAGAGGTAATAAGAAGCCAAAGCGTTCATAGAAGATTATGGGGCGAGATCTGCAACATCGAATTTTGCTTTCCCCCGATGGCCGAGCCCACTGTTTTCTTGCTGTTCTCTTGAGGCTGCCAGCTTCACTGAACAGTGACTGTGATGGAGGAAGGTGCAGCCTATCTGTGAATTACGTGACACCTTGGCAACACTTTGCAGCAAAGTCAGTTCCACGATCACAACATGGCTTCCTTCACACTAGCTGCCATACTTCTTAGCCCACTTTCTTACAAATTTGTCCTTCCTCCAAGCAAACACTCCACGTTGTCAACCACTGTTCCTTCCTTGAAATCTTTCTTCGCCTATACCTCCTGCGAACTCCAAATATGGGAATTCAGGGCTCCTTCAAGGCAGCAGCACCTTCGCATCCAAGTCATTTAGCTGCTGCTGCTGCTGCAATGCGCAGCACGTCCTCGACCTCCACCCCAAATCTGTCAGCCATGGCTGCGCCCTTCGTCCCCACGCAAGTCCAGGAACATCACGCACTTCAATCAGTTATGTTGCAGAACCCCTTCCTACACCAACATCCTATGATATACCAGAGCCCCTATCAAATGCCTCCTGGACAGATGGATGCCCGAATGTTCTACAACACCATGCCCCATCCACACCCTGGCAAACACGTCAACGCGAGCTGGATCAAGAAGCATAATCGCGCTCTGTCTCAGCAGAAAGAGCGCATGTACCAGGAATGGATGCTCGCACAGCATCAACGCGCCAGTCCACCCGTTAGCGTCAGTCGCAGACCCAGCGTTGTCCTGCCTGAAGGTGACTACATCGGCTACTACTTCAAACCCAAGTCTGACTACGTGGGCTACTACATGAAAGACAAGGTGAACACGACCGAGATGGATTCTACTCCGCAGATGTCGAAGGAAGTTGCCACTCAAGAAGGACAGGCTCAGCAGATGTCAAAGGGGGGGATTGCCACTCAGGATGGACAGGCTCAGCAAATGTCAAAGGAAGGGGTTGCCACTCATGACGAGCCGGCTCAGCAGATGTCCAGGGAGGGGGCTGCCACTCATGTAGGAAAGGTTCAGCAGATGTCAAAGGAGGAGCTCACCACTCATGAGGGACCGGCTCAGCAAGTCGCTGTCGCTACCCAGGAGGTTGTTATTTCGCCTGGCGGTGACATCGATTATCGTGTATCACGCCAGGGACTGACAAGTTTCCTCCCACTTTTGCCGCTCGATGGCTCTATTCTCTATCAGACGAAGCTAGAGGGGGATTATAACGGACCCAAGGAACCCACGATCAACACTTCCGACGATCACAACGGCGGCTTCTTGCGGCTTCTTGAGCCTGCTCGGAAGATTGTGTCGAAATACGCCTTTTCCGATCGCGACGGCGAATCTACAAAAGGAGAAGTTACCAGCTTCCCTGCTAAGGCCGGTTTCGCAGTTTTAGCGGAACACAATGATCATGTAGGAGGCAGAGAGTACGTCGGCTACAGCTATGCCACCGTACGCGGCCGCAAGATGTAGGAACCTGCTCGAATGCCTGACGCTAGAATTCTGGATGCATTACCGTTGAAGGTACTTACATCCTACATAGCGAGTTCAAACAGCGATGTCAGCTGATTGAAGAATGTCTCCAGTGGAAGGTACATGGCTTCTAGAAGTGTGTACGGCAGGCGAAGCTACAGTCTTGTATGACGAGCTGGCAGAGCTACAGTATCATCGACCAGATGACTGTGCTACAGTCAGCGGATGGGACAGCCATCTGTACGCAGCTTAAGCTAATTGAACCTGGAAAGCTATGTTGGGTGCCTCTCTTCATTTCTTTTTCTCCCCTCATACTCTATGATGGTAGTAGCAAATCACTACATTGCTTCTCATACCAAACCTACTGAGCCTACTCCATCTGTGTTCGTTCCATATCTACCACATACCTTTCGGTACTCGAAACAGCCACTGCTTGTTCGAACAGTCAGAATCTCCGAAATCTGCTCTAGCGTCTCTCATATCTTTGACCATTATGTGGCGCACCGAGCGAGTTTCCATCTTTGAGCACGTTTTGCCCCCTTCCAGCCATATCCCCCAAACAATTGCATGCCCAGAAATGGCAATCCTCCAATATTCCCTCACGACGTATACACACACAAATACAGACATCCACCCCCAACCGCCCATGCTGTCCATCTAGCATCCATTTCCCTCCCCAACTCCCACCAGTTCCATTTCCCACATCCACTTCAAAAAATCCAAACCCCGACCCACAACCCACCTCCCAAATACCAAACCCCACACAATGGCAACCACAGCCCACACCATCCTCACCGCCGAGCCCTCCCGCGTGCACACCATCACCTCCCTCACCTCCCTCGTCAGCACCCAAGCCCGCGCCTACCTCCTCACAAAACCCTACACCCTCCACTCCCAGCCCTGGCTTACCACCCACCTCGAGCGTCTCGGCTCCCTCTCCATCCCCTCCTCGCTCCCCCTCCTCCGCAAACCCCAGCTCCACCCCCCGCGCCTTTTCGGAAAGGTGGCTATGAGTGAGGAGCTGCTACTCTTGCTTAGCGGGCTGCTGAGTTATAGGATTGAGATGTGCAGGCATGCGACGAGGTATAAGGATTTGGTTTGGCCGGAGTATAGGGATTGTGCGGGCTGCGATGTTGAGAGGGAGGTGGAGAAGTGGCTGGCTTTTGATCCGTCGCCACCACCGCCGGCGCAAAGTTCATCATCTTCTAGAGGAGTTGGGCAAGACAAAGAGGCGCAAAGGCAGAAAGCAGCGCGGCGACAGGGACGGATCGTAGCGCTGCAGGGGGTTATGGATATGATTGAGAGAGCGGAGTTGTTCGCGAAGCCGCCCGGGAAGTATGCGGTGGCGCATCGGGAGGCGAAGGGGGTGGTGTACCTCGCGCTTGTGGTTTTGGGGAATACTAGCGAGGGCGGGAAGGTGGAGGAGCTGGTTGCTAGGTTGGGGAGTGGTGAGTTGTTTCTCCTTTTATTTTGAGTGCGGAGATTTTGTATTGTTCTGTTTTGACGTTTTGACGTTTTTCCGTATTTGTGAGATGGGGGGGCTGACTATTGGTGGGGGGTTAGTGAAGCATGAGATCTGTAGGGGAAATGTGTATCAGCCAAAATTTATGGTTGGGTATGAGGGGCCGGGGAGGATGGGGTTGATGAAATGAAGGGAGCGAAAGGGGTGGAGGTAGATGCTGGTGGAGGATTCTGGGCTTGTGTATTTCCTTCGTCAGCTAGGAAAACTATACGCTTGCTGCTTTTTATGGTCTCTCGACAACATCAATATAGTTCTTTGACGTTTCAACGTTTTGACGGGTTCGAGCCGCTGAACATCCACTTCATGCATCAGCAAAGCGACGTTGAGGGCACCATACCATTGCTCTTCTGTCATGGCTGGCCTGAGAGCTTCCTCGAAGTCACCAAGATCCTACCTCTGTTGACCAAGGGTGGTATGGAACATCCCGTATTCCATGTCATCGCTCCATCACTACCGAATTATGGGTTTTCATCTGGCACGAAGAGGAAGGGTTTCGGTCTTAAACAATACGCCGAGACATGCCACCTGCTCATGCTGAAGCTGAGGTATGAGAATTACCTATCCCAAGGTGGTGACTGGTGTACGATGATCACACGCATCCTTACACTCATACACCATGAAGCGCTTATGGCGCATCATATCAACCTGCCCTGGACACCGGCCTGAATTGAAATCTAATCCTCTCCTGTATCTGCAGCACAATCTCTCGCCCACTACTCAGGCTGAAAAGGATGATTTTGCCCGAATGCAATAATTTCTCAAGGAGGGCTCGGGGTACCGGAATGAGTAGGCCACGAAGCCGCAGACGCTGGGCTACGCGCTCTCAGACAGCCCTGTGGGTCTCCTTGCATGAATCTATGAAAAAGCTCCACGACTGGACTGACGATCATACCTGGACGCCAGACGAGATCCTCACTTGGGTATCCATCTACTGGTTCTCAACAGCGGGTCCAACAGCCAGTCTACGGATCAATTACGAGTCGTTACAAGACCTTGTATATGGTCGTGGTAGAACCGAACTGTACATCCCACACGTAAAATTAGGGCTAACGTGGTTCCGAAAGAACTGAGCGTTGCACCAAGGACGAGGGGACAGACTCTGGCCTTAGTCGTTTCCGAGGGTGTTCATGATCCAGGGGGGCAATTCTGCAGCACGGGAGCGACCTGACGATCTCGCCGGTGATTTGAAGAAAACGTTCGGGCGACGGGGGGCCGCTGAGGGCGTTGTGAATGGTAGACCAGAGTTCCCTAGGCTGAAGAGCTCAAAGCTGTAGAATGACGGGTGAAGTCATCAAGATTGGTACACTGGTTCGTTTCCAGCCCCGAGACAGCTTGCTTGACCCATCCGTTCAGCCATCGCTGCCGTGTTACAAACGTCGCTTAGACACAAGGGCTAACTTACCTGGGACTGCATCCTTCGGGCGCAGGTGTACTAGGGTACTGCGCATGCTTGCAAATGTTGGCGGTCCTCATGCCTTGGTAGGTTCACTTCAACGGTCTATATATTCGTCACACTAGCAGCTTTTCTACAAGGGATTGATCCATCGTGCAAAGAGCCAGCCGTGTTTTGGGTAATTTCCTACACGCGAGCCAACATGAATCAAGACTTCGCAAATCACGTGATTCTCTTCTCACAATTCTGAGTCCGTTGTGGTGTTAGCGCTTTTACAACGGTTGTCGCCCCTTGGCCTTATTTTTAGATCCTCGACCCCAACTTCTGGCAAGATGCTTTTGATCAACTTTCACATTTCTTGATTTATTACTATCAAAATCTTATGTTTGATAGAGTGGACTTTGCGCTTTTAATAGCATATCTTTGATAAAGTCTAAATCAATATTGAGAAAGTTATCTAATTGCAAAGTTTTTGTGTTTCAAAACGTATCTCAAAATCAAAAACTGACTTGAACTTCTTAAAGTACTAAGTAGTACATGCCAACAAACTCTGCAATTTCTATAGCTCTAGCAATTCGTAATCAACACTTATAAGTAAAGCTGTGTTAGAAAGCGCATAGTATCTAGAGTAATACTTGATTAATTTTATATATCTAAATAGCGAAATGCGAAAGTTGATCAAAATTATCTTGCCAGAAGTTGGGATCGAGGATCTAAAAATAAGACCAAGGGGCGACAACCGTTGTGAAAGCGCTAATGGCGCCAGAATCCTTCGCGCCTTTTCGCGCGCTCTAAATCAGACAACAGCCCAAATCGGCTATATCCGCGTAGCAAAGCACCTCTCATTTTTTTCTTCTACGAAGTACTTTCCCGCTCTTCAGCCACTGTCGCTTCAACCTACAGTACGCGCCGGTCGGGGTCGCCGAAGGAGGTGTTGGTGCAGCCAAGTGCTCTTTGCGAGACGCTAGTATAGGAACACGCGCTGACGAAAGGGAAAGGATGTCTAGGCGGGTCAAGTAAGTTCTTGTCTGTGTTATTCCCCGCTTGTGGAAGTCGATCGTCCAGTCAATCAACCATCACTTTGAGGAGCGTTCGCACATTTTGGCAATTTGTAAGACCGTCTCTAGGAATTTTTATCTTCTTTGGTGTTGATAGGGGCTTATATCAAATGTGTCAACTGTTCTCGCTCACAATCAATGTGCATGTGGCTTCATAAACTTTATGAACCACTTGGTATCTGCATTCCGAGTCTTTTCTTGGAACAGGAAACGGCCCCAAAATCCTTCGTGACTCACCGCCCTCAATGGCGAGTGCTCCATAGCACAGTATGCTTTCACTCACAGCCAGTCTTGGCTACTACCACTGCTTGAACCCTTTGTACTCGCTATTCGGGGGGTTATATCTTAGCGTGATAGGGTTAATTCCTAATCAGGCCTTACCCAAAAAAAGCCTGTCACGCTAACATATAACCCCGTGGGTAGGAAGTAGCACATTGCCAGGTCTGCCCTGAAACGAATGTTAGCGACAAGTACAGAATCCTTCGGGGAACTGCTTCTAAAGCAATGGCGGAAGCCACTTAGCATCCTAGCTAAGGCATAGTCATGTTCCCCTCTAGTCTATAGCACGGAAGGTGGCATTCTCGCGTCTCCACCATTGTAACACTGCCCCAGCAACATGCGTCCCCTAGCTCACAAGTCCAGGGAAGTGATGTATAAAGAGGTCTCCAATCCCTTCTCAGTCTGTCTTTGTGAAGCATCAAACATATCCACAGACACAGCGCCATTGACAAGGCAACCGAACTCCAGCCTCAAACACTTGACACACCTTGATACCTCACATATTCTTCTTCAAGACCCAAGATATATTCCGAAGCTCTACATATCCTTTCCAAAATGAAGACCACCGTTTTCTACGCCTCTTTGTTACCCCTTCTTGCTCGTGCAAGCCCTCTGGTGGCCAGACAGGTCGGCGAAACCCATGGGATCGATTATATCATGGGAAAACTCCTCGCGCTCATGAATGGACCTCCAGCTTGGGTAAGCCAATCACTTCGCCTATTTCCATCGTGATTTCCCAGGCGCTTTACACACATCTCCACGACATTCGGACTGATTTCGACATAGGACCCACACGCCCGACCAGAAGTCTGCCAGCTCGGCATGGGCACCGAAGCCGGTGGTAACTGCTGGGCCTTTGTCCAATGTGGGGACGAGAGAAGAGACTACAAAGACTGGAACGTATGCTACGTAGGTGGCAACCAATACTTCACCGACGACCGCATCGGCGACTTCTCCGTCAAGTTCACCGAAAACAACAACGGCCTCGTCGGTCCTGTGATCGCGCTGAAGGACGTCGGCCCCTGGGCGCCGCTCGTCGTGGAGAAAACCATGATCGAAGGCGATGTCAAAGTTACGGACGGCAAACTCTGCCGGAAAGGTCTTGAAGGCGGTGCCGACGATAGCAGCCTTCACGGCAAGAAGTTGGCTTGGGCCTGTGGCGTCCCCAAAGCAGGCGCTTCCGCAGACGGCCGACAGTCTGACCTTGGGAACGACGCTTCGCCCCTCAAGGGCGGCCGGTGTGGTATCCACGTAACCCAGCACCAGGTGCCCAAAGGCCCTAACAACCACTACTCGCTCGAGGTACAGATCAAAGACAACGACGGCAATCTTATCGGCCACCTTGACAAGACTGACTCGGACAACTCTGTCGGCGTTGATAGCAAGCTGCCACTGGTCATGGTCGTCTCCACGGTTCCTTTGGGCTCGGTTGAAAACACTGATGCTCAGCCAGTGCAGTTTAGGTATGGGGCCGATGCTTGGGATAGCGATAACAATCAGAGGTGTAGCTCAGGTGGCTATGATCAGGACAAGAGGGAGATGGACTGTGGATTTTCTTGCTGAAGAGGGAAAGAGGCTCTGAGATGCTTGTTTGAGTGGTGATATATGGGCATCGTGAGGGCTATAGTCTGGTGCATGATCTTGTACAACATTGAGGGCATGATTTTGCATGTGATAGCAAGCACGTGACTTTGATCATCATAGTGAATTCTATCGGAGGCGGCCAATATGTTGATTAAGAAGATCTTTCATGATAGCTGCTACATGCGACTACACAACAGAACATCATAGATCGCAAGGCTAAGGGCTCCGTGTTTACTGAAAACGTCTCACTACGAATTCATCTCATTGGCCTCTCATCAACCAACAAAACGATCAACGTATCCTAGTAGATTATCTAGACCGTGAAGAGCGAGCTCGAATGGTAAGACCCCGGCCTCTGCCCAATCGATGATGCTCGTGAAGCGGGCCGTTGTCGATGAGAGGAGGATATTCATGGAACTGAGATCTCCGTGTGAAAGGACCTAAGAATACCGATGGGAAGGGAATTTACCGAGCTCTTTTTGTGTAAGAGAGGCGATGACGGTGAATCGAGTAGATAGAGTGAACGTAAAAAGAGGAAACCAGTCTACACACCCCCCTTTTCGATAATCTTCCACCCCCCTTTTCGGTAACCATACCTCCCTACCTGTTTCTTGGTGCAGAGGCAGTTATCTTCTGCTGCTTTTCTCAATCTCTAATATCGATCTATCAACGTCAACTTAGAGCTTCAACTCGCATTCACCAAGAGACATAATCACACTTCCACAACTCACGTCATAGAATCCAGAAAACGACCACTTCCCAACCTAAAAACATGCCTACTCCCTAGTCTTCCCGCCTGATTTGTGTCTAATTAAAACGATTGTTCAATGGTCAATTTAGATATACTACTAATATTTCGACATCCGTTTGTACCTTTAAGTCGACCCCTAAACCACCATTCGGGAAAGCACCGATTTCTAACTCAGCTCTGGCCCAGACCTTGTCTAAATAGAGGCATTATCACCTCACACCTCTGTCCCCGCCGCATATCATCGCCGGCGCCACCTATTGTACGTTCATCGGCGTAGTCCTCGTAGTCACCGTCCTCCTCCGCCATGACCGCCATAGCCGCCGACCTAGGCAGGGGTGTGCGGACCGGTGTCCTATAATATGAGGGTCTCAACTTGTCTACTTGTATATTAGCGAGATTCATGGAGAACTACAGCAGGAAATATGCCATGCACTGGCATCAATGATTGCTAAGTTTGCTTTGCATCTCTTCTGGGAATCATACCCTTGCTGCTATAATGGGTTAATGGTCCCTCGACAGCTTCACTGATTATGCTTTGACGTCTTGACGTTTTGCTAATGGGCTATCAATGGTCGTTCAGTCCATCGCTATTCCGTCAAAGCGTTGTTCTGACATGCAAAGCAGCTGTGTCTTTGTTCCCAGTTGTTACGATAGCACCCTGTCAGCACTTGGAATAACAAGACGACTATTACGCATAGAAAAGCAAGTCCTTATAGCAATCAACTGACCAGTAATCTAGAAACAGGTACAGGCACAATCGTCATTCCTCGTAAATCATTAATAAGCTTAATTCTACTATTCTACGTATCCCACCAAAGCCATCTATCTGTATGCTCGCCTTGCCACTAGATTTCGAATCGCGGCACTCTGCCTTCCAAGTCCCAGGCGGGATTCCTCGATCCACCCTCCGCCATCGCTTTCGATCTCTTGCGTACATAGACCTTGATATCTCCCTCCGGTGGTGGTATGGTACTTGCGAGCCTACCGGTCGCTTGTTTCACAGAGCCCCATTTTCCAACGGCCTGCATGATTGCGAAGTCAGCATTCCGTCTTTGAGTTAGAGAATTGAGTCAAGAGACATGTCCTTGGAGCTAAGGGCATGTTTTGAGGCTCTTGCTACGCTCAAAGATGCTCGGAAAATGAATGTAACTCACAGGTGTTATATCGAAACGTAGTACCATCATCGCTATTACAGCCAGAAGGGTGCTCGTCGCAAAATGTCTGCCCGGGCACAGCGTCGCACCACCACCGAAGGCCCGGAATGAAGCTCTCTTGAGCGCGAGGCTGTTGTTTGGGAGATCATTTGCAGAGTCAGTGCTGTGATCGGAGCCGGCGCTATTGAGTGAGGCTGATGAGGAGAGGGCGGAAATGGGATTCTTGAGGAATCGACGGGGATTGAAATCTCTGGCGTCGGCGGCCCAGAGGTCGGGGTTCCTGTGGATGACTGCCCCTGGGATCTGTATAATAGAACCTTTCTTTAGGAGGTAACGACCGTCAAGCAGGGTTTCATGGCGGACGTAGCGAGAGGAAGAAGAGTGTGTGCGGTATCGGAGGACTTCTTTGAAGGTCGCTAGCAACAGCGGGCAAAGCTTCTGGAGCTTGAGCACAGGTATTGTTCCAGTGATGGTTATTAATGATAACAACTCTTCTCGAATCGAAGAAAGCAGCTCAGGGCAGGAGAAGATATGATAGAGGAGCCAGAACGTTGTAGGGACGCTGTTGATTAGCACGCCGATACAATTTCCTAGCTCAAAGGCACTGATAGCCTTCAAGCTTAGACCGTGTTTCTTCCCAGCATGATACCGAGCTTTGACAAGGCCGCTTCCTTCTTCGTGCCCGCCTCTCTTGAAATACCGCTGCATCGCTGCGTCGAGCTTGGCGCGACCTCGACAAGCCTTCCTTGCTGTGAACCTTGGCAGTATGCCGAGCAGTAGCACGGTGAGTTGCTGCTCCAAATCCCAAAACGCTGTCTCGAGCCCTTGCTGACATGTGAAAGGGTTCTCGGGACCGTAGACGGCAGAAGTACTTGCTGCCGTGATAGTGCGGCGGACCCAGGAAAACAAGTCAATCGTCACTGCTTCACCGCCTGGGCTGTTGGACAGCTCTTCGAAGTGGATCATCATGTTTTCCAGCAGCGACCTGACCATGTTGTCCAGATCAACCCCTGGTCCAAGCACCGAATACGTACTTCTATGTACGTCGGACATGAAGCCCCAATGTCCGTCCTCCTCGTCGTGGTTCCGACTGGCAATATCTATATCCCGCCTACTAACGTCGAAGAGGCGGGGTAGCATTGCAACCACGAAGGGCGTGAAGGATATGTTCTTAGCATTCCGTTGCACAGCGATGACGAGCTCTGGGGAGTTGACGACGTAAACGCGAGTGGTGAATGTACGTAGAGTGTAAATTGGAAGGTCATAGATCGCAGAGAGGTTTTCGAGGTAGATGTGGCCATCAGAAAGGAGCCCGAGAATATGACCAACGAAGGGCAAGCTTTGGGGTATGAGAGGCGGTTCGCGAGAGTCGTTTTTGTCTTTGGAGAAGAAGTGGTAGAGGAACAGACCGACGAGATAGCCTAGTGCGAGCGGTAGGATGAGCATCGACATTGTTGCCGAAACCATCCTGAAATAATGCATGGCACGAAGGCAGGTTTTGAGATGCTGCCATAGCTGCTTGATGAGAATAAGAGTGGAGACGCCATGTGTTCTAGATTGAAGTGTTGTCATCAACGCTCAATCGGGCTTGAGAAGGTGTCGATAAGGAAGTGACGATTGTCTAGCCTGGAAACTATGTCTTTGTTCCGTGTTGTTAGAGATCTCTCGTACGACATAGGAGGAGATAAGTCATGTGCACCATAGCGGTCATCAAGTGAAAGCGTGGAAAGATATAACCTACTTTGAACCCCGATCCAAGATCACAAGATCTCATATCTGGGTATTAGATCTGGGAAGTGAGCGGATCCGCCCTTCCTAGCTCAGAAGTGTCGCGTGGTATTCTCCAGATCCGATGAGTAATCTAAAGTAAGTGCGCTCATAAAAGTCGTGATCTTGCAAAATATCCTGCTTTTTGACGCTGCAGAAACAACACTATCCGCTGCGCCGACAAGCATAGTTGCACTCAAATTGGTATTGCTCGGTTGAGCTCCTTCTCTCTGAACTCCTTCGCTGAGTAACACGAAGAGTGACGTAGATACACGGTGAGCTTTGAGAGTCTGCCTTTTCAGCTATGGGTCATTGCTGATTGACCAATGTTGTGACTCCATCAACATGGCTCTTGAGAGCATCGAGAGACCATGAGCGCTCAACTTCTCCATGGGAATCGGATGTTGTTGAGCATGAATAAAAGGGCACATTGCCATTCAGACGTCAGCGGAAGTTTGCTCAATTGTTTCTTGCACATCCTTTTCTGTAGAGGCTTTCGAGGCCTTCTTTTGCTGTCTCTGGCTGGTCGGCTTCCACAATTCTTCTTTTTGCTTGCCTTGGCTCTTTTCTTGCGGAGCGCTAGTGCCATTTGACCAGGTTTCCTGCGCCCGTTTCTCGTCCCCGTCGCTCCACTCTTGAGGCAAGAAAGCAAAAACTAGGTATGACGTATGTGCCTTCAACTCCATCTCTGAGCGGTGGATGAGTCGGCCTTCCTTGTACAATTTGCGCTCTTTCTCTTGCGATTTGATTCTCTCCAAGCGCTCCGCTTTACTCACATACCTTCCGTCCCCTGCTTCGGTCGCAGCATCCTGCATCTTCACATCTGCATTTGAACACCCAGACCCCTCGGCTTTCCTTCTCCTTTCCAACTCGTGGAAGTGCGCACTACGTCCCTCGACCTCGCGTAGCCGACTCACTGCCTCTTCGACGTTAGCAGGAGAAGGGTCTACCCCGCGCAGGCCTTCCTCTTGGAGACCAACGCGCTGCCGATGGACCTCGATGCGCCGTGAGGAGAGCTCGACCATGGAGATGGAGTGCCAGCCTAGTGAGCGTAGAGTGCTGATTGTGCGTTGTACCTGCTCAATGCAGGGCGAGAAAGTGCAGATGTGTACTGTAGTTGTGGGATCCACAGCGGAGCGAACGGTGATTCGAGACGAGGTCGGTGTAGGCAGATCGAGAGGACTTTCTAAGGGCGGACGGGTCGAGGGGTTTGGACGTGGAGTTGCTGATGAAGATCCGTCAACCAAGGTGTCGGTAGCATGGGAAATCTGGGAGGACGAGGGTTGGCGGTTTGCTTCATTGGAGCTCTTACCCTTCCACCGGAGTCTCCGTGTAAGGTGCGTGAGCGCAAGCCAAGGCGCTGGAAGATCGAGGAAAATTGCATTGGCTCTTGGACTGAATTCTCCATTCTCGCCTAACATAAATCCGTCCGAACAGACATCCCTGTGCGTAAGTTCCACCACTCCGTTCAATCCGTGCTCATTGATTTCGGTTCTCAAGCTTTCAAACCTCTGCTTATGAAATTCAAAGCTATACACTTTCCCAGTCTGCTTTCGGATCCGCGCAGCCTGCCCTCCGGCTTCCGGAGAAGCGGGATCGTCTGGATAACCGTTGAACACCGCCCTTGCTGCCGCATGGGTGAACGAACCACTTCCTGCGCCAGCTTCTATGACAATACTGCCAGGGCGGACTCGTAGCCGTTGAAGAATATAGCTGTAGTCGGGCGTGTAGACTACTTGTGTTCGATGGGGCAAGCTTGCTGTCCATAATTCCGGCGTCGGTGGCAGTAGATGTACGAATCCGGTAGACGCTGCTATTGCTTTCTTGGAGTCGCATTCATTTTTTTCGGCCTCCTTTAGCCCCGCGTTCACTGGCCCATCCACTTGCCCTTCCCTTTCCCTTTCCCCCTCGCCTCTCTTCCTCTTCTTTGCTCCTCTCCCAGACCAACCTTTCCTTCCTCTAGTTCCCGTGTCTACCTCTGACGCCCTGACCTGTGTACCCCAAGGAACGTCGATAAGCGTAGAGTGGGGAAAGGAGCCGAAACGGGTATTAGTGACCTTTCCCTCGGCGTAACCTTCGTTGAGGGTGTCGTGGCTCCGAAGTATGGTCGGGAGGTGAAGATCGCGTTTCAGGTGTAGGATGGAGAGATTGTCAGCTGTTGCAGTGGGCGAGGGAGTGAGGAAGGGAGAAATCTGTGAAGGCATGGTACTGGACGAGGGTTCAGAGGATGGGAGACGAATGCGGTGATGTGTGGGACCCGTTAGATCCTCTCATATCCAAATAAGTCCCAGTTCTCCGTCCTTTTCTTCTCAGGCATTTTGCATCCCAACCAATGACCGCGCGCTATAAACGATTTGTGATCGAACGTAATACATTTTTGGACGTGTAGCCGGCAAAACTCCGGAATGGAAATTGATGCCAAGAGATGCAAGGCAGCCTAGTGTGGGAGAGTAAAGCAACACATCGTTGGATGTCTAAGGTAGTCAGAAATGAGTGAATCACGGATTTACAAAGTCAATGTGATGCATGCCGATGCGTTGTGATGAGCTGAGCATCTGCTTGCGTCGCGAATGACGGCCCCAACTGTTCTTTCACTGTCATCCCGAAAGAGCTTCAGTCCAGCCCTAAGTATTTGCGCCCTGCTCAAACTCCCTTTACCAACGCGCCAATTCCTTATATCAAGAATCATGTCAACCTCACGGCAACAGCCGCCCTGGCAGCCACCACCAGAACCCCCTGCGGACACCAAGCTACCTCCAGTATGGATTTTCAATTCCTTGACGAGAAGGTTGGATTCCTTTGTACCCATCGACTCAAGAGACAGAAAGGTCACGTGGTATGCTTGCGGTCCGACAGTGTATGATGATGCCCATCTTGGCCACGCTAGGAACTATGTCAGTACGGATATAATTAGGCGAGTAATGCGAGACTATTTCAAGTACAATGTTCGATTTGTCATGAATATCACCGATGTGGATGACAAGGTACGTGTTCTGATTTCGTAAACTCTGGTACTCCGTGATAGCTTGTAAAGGCGAGATTAGGGCCAAATGCATGATGACTTAGTTGTTCATAACAAGCGAGTACAGTCTCTAAAACCTTTGTAGATCATCGTACGAGGGCGTCAGCAATATCTACTATCAGAATTTCTATCAGGACGTCTGGGGGAAGAAAAATGGAAAGACTTAGTTTTGATATCTGCACTGAAAGCATACGTTACAAAAAACCTACCGCGAGTAGACGCAGAAGCCTCTGCAGATTCTCTCAAGGAGCAAGTCGAGCAGAACTACGCCGACGTACTAAAGGGTCAAGCAGTGGACGGTCAAGGCATTCCGGGCGATAGAGAAGCCAAGATCAAAATGCACATAAAGACGTTATTATCTGCATCAGAAGCCATGCTGGAATTAAATTCCGGGCGACTATCTAATTCGTCGGAAAGGTTCCAGAACCAGATCCAAGATGTCGTGATGCCTTACTTAGACTCGCTGTTTGGTTCTACCATTAACTCGAACGACCACAGCATCTTCACAAGACTTACGCAGAAATTCGAGGAACGCTTTATGGAGGACGTTCGAGCGTTGAACTGCTTAGATCCTGATGAAATTACTCGCGTCACCGAGTACGGGCCACAGATTGTAGATTTCGTAAAGAAAATACAAGACAACAAGTTCAGCTACAGCACATCAGATGGCTCGGTCTATTTCGACATAGAAGCCTTCGAGGCCGCCAACAACAACTACGCGCGCCTCGAGCCGTGGAATCGCAATGACGAAGATCTGCTGGCAGATGGGGAAGGCGCATTGTCTGGTAAGCTATCAAAGTCGGAAAAGCGATCAAAGGCAGATTTCGCGCTCTGGAAATCGTCCAAACCAGGAGAACCTAGCTGGCCCAGTCCGTGGGGTGAAGGGAGACCAGGTTGGCATATTGAGTGCTCGGCCATGGCGTCGGACAAGCTAGGAAGCGAGATCGATATACATTCTGGGGGAATTGATCTTGCTTTCCCACACCACGACAATGAACTCGCCCAAAGTGAGGCTTATTGGCTTGAGAAGGGGCAATCGCACTCGCATCAGTGGGTCAACTACTTCATGCACATGGGACATCTGTCAATTCAGGGTTCAAAGATGTCGAAATCGCTGAAGAATTTCACAACCATACGTGAGGCTCTCTCGAGAGGAGACTGGACACCGCGAGGCTTAAGAATTGTATTCTTACTGGGCAATTGGCATGATGGCATAGAGATCACTGAAGAATTGACAAAGGAAGCTTCTGCTTGGGAAGACAAATTGGACGTAAGTGAGACCTTGAAGCTGCGTTGCAGTGGTCCCGGGATTGGTGGCTCGATACCTTACTAATATCTGCCTAGAACTTTTTCATGAACGCCAAAGACAAGCTAGAGCGGCCACATGATCGGTCAGATAGCCAGACGAACGAAAGACTGGCAAACTCGCTCCAGGACGCAAAGTTTGCCACCTTCGACGCACTTTGCAACTCCTTCGATACGAAAACCGCGATGGCAAGAATATCAAGCTTGATTACCGACTACAACTCCATTGATAAAGCGACGATTGCAAACAACTCAACATCAGACATCGCCAAATGGATCACCACCATGGTCAACACCTTCGGCCTGAACGGAAAAGCCGCCCCTGATAGCACCTCAATCGGCTGGTCAGGCATCGAAGTCCCCGCCTACGCCCAACTCTACGTCTCCATGATCTCCCAAACTCGAGACGAGCTCCGAACGCGCGCACGGTCCTCCGCGGGCATCAAGGCCCAAGAAATCCGGGAGCTGGAGCGAGATTTGAAAATCCCAAATCTCGAAACCAAGGAACCCCCCACCAGCAGCGCGCCCTACCAAAAAGTCCAGCTCGACTTCAAGACCTCGCTCGCCGCCCTCCACGACTCCGACAACTTCCCCAACGCCGTCCTCGCCCTCTGCGACCGCATCCGCGACCTCGATCTCTGGAACACGGGCATCTACCTCGAAGACCGGGACGGCGAACCCGCGCTCATCCGCCCCGTGACGCGCGAACTCCGCGCCGCTCGAGCAGAGAAAGAGGATCGAGAGCGGCAGAAGCGGGTTGCGAAGGAGGAGAGAGAGCGGCTGGCGAAGGAGAAGGCGGATAAGGGAAGGGTGAGCCATTTGGAGATGTTTAGGACGGGGGAGTGGAGTGCTTGGGATGAGGAGGGGGTGCCGACGAGGGATAGGGAGGGGGTGGAGGTGACGAGGAGTAGGGAGAAGAAGTTGAGGAAGGAGTGGGTGGCGCAGAAGAGGTTGCATGAGGCTTGGGTTAGGGCGGGTGGGGCTGCGGATGGGAGGGAGGACGGGAAGGATGCATAGGTACCTTGGTAATGGAGGCAAGCTCAGCTAAAAAGGAGTTAGCGCTTTCACAACGGTTGTCGCCCCTTGGCCTTATTTTTAGATCCTCGATCCCAACTTCTGGCAAGATGCTTTTGATCAACTTTCGCATTTCTTGATTTATTACTATCAAAATCTCACATTTGATAGAGTGAACTTTGCGCTTTCAACAGCACATCTTTGATAGAGTCTAAACCAATATTGAGAAAGTTATCTAATTGCAAAGTTTTTGTGTTCCGGAGCGTGTCTCAAAATCAAAGATTGACTTGAACTTCTTAAAGTACTACCCATCCGCATTTCGGAAACGTAACTCTAGCAGATCTAGAAGACATTTTTTCGAGACTTTTGTTCAAGCAGATCTGCTGGATCTGGCTAGAGTTACGTTTCCGAAATGCGGATGAGTAGTACATGCCAACGAACTCTGCAGTTTCTATAGCTCTAGCAATTCGTGATCAAAATTTATAAGTAAAGCAGTGTTAGAAAGCGCATAGTGTCTAGAGTAATACTTGATTAATTTTATATATCTAAATAGTAGCGAAATGCGAAAGTTGACCAAAATTATCTTGCCAGAAGTTGGGGTCGGGGATCTAAAAATAAGACCAAGGGGCGACAACCGTTGTGAAAGCGCTAAAGACAAGACGCTCCAAAAATGCCTCAGGTACCGCGCTACTTTTATGTTCTATTGCTATACGCAACGCACCGGTAGCAAACACACTTGAGAGAGTCACTTAAAGTATAGACCAGGATCAATTCTCCCATCGCCATCCCGCTTGAGCCCCCGTAGTCCGACTTCCATTCCCATCTCCCGCCCATAAATTGTGCTGTTCGCTTGCAGAAATCCTCTTACTCGGGAACTCTACAGCCTAGAAACACAAAGGCCACAAACTGCGGGAGACTCAAGAAGTGTTAAGAGCTTCACAAGTCGCGTACCCGCTAATGCTAACAGTGGGAAGCCTGATGTAGGATTTGTTGCGTCTTTGCGATGAGTTTTATGCTATGCCCTATGAGATATCTAAAGGTAGATCGTACATGTCTAGCTCCTTTCGAGGCGGACGTCACGGAATCCCTGCACGTATTATATCAACCTGGCCCCCCGGCGATGCCGTTGTGTTGTCACTTACTTGGGATACAACAGTTCAGCCACCACGGGCCAGCATCAAGCGAGCTGGTTTCTTTTTAACAACTGGATGTGGTTCTGACTTCCCTGCCTCTTTCAACAGTGATGGCAGGCTGTTGGGGTCCCAGGGTCGTTTGAACTTGCCCTAGTGTCCTGATGACAAAGACCAGGCGGACCTTTGTAGCTGGTGACCGAAGTTTTATTCCTGCCACCTTCCATATCATCCAGGTGGTAAGCGTCATCGAACGACCGGAGCTGCGCCTCACGCGTGGTTTGGGAGGTAAGCCTGACAAAATCGCTGGAAGGTCTTTTAGGGAACGCTCTTCGCTTATACGTGAGCATGGCCTCGAAGGTTGGGCGGAAAAGGGGCGCACAAGCCACGATGATCCCTAGCAGCGGCTCTGGATCCGTCACAAGGGCCAATTTAGCGAGATGGTAGATGATATCGTCGGCTAAGAGTTTGGTTGAGATAGCGACCCTTGTCACAGTTATCGCAGAAATACTACACCAGCACTTTAGCAGAGCTTCGAACGCGACAGATTGGAGAGGCCTACACCAGACCCACGCTGAAGACAAAGGTCAAAGCGACTTTCCTGGATCTTGCTATTTGAAGGTTCCAGACTATCGGTAGTGGTAGCAAGATGATTCCAAGGTCTATTAGAACATTGACAAGGCCTATAGCGACAATGGATCTGACGAGTGAGCGGTCGCACTTGCCATCGTGTATCAGGTCCCATATTCTAGAAACAGGCCGACAACTAAGAAGTATAGCGAGCAGGACGCCTAGGCTATAACAGAGTGCTAGACCAATCATGATGAATGTGGCGAGGCGGAAAGCTCGATTAGGGTGGAATAGTGTTAGGTAGAAACATAGGATTGAGACCTTAATTGCAGTGTTAGTGGCACTTAAGGTCATCTGAGCTATTAGATGGCACTGAAAGTGTCAATAGTCATCCACTACTACCACAATGGATATTTTACCTTGAGAATCGTAATAATGTCGGGTACACTAACCTCGTGCGCATGTTGCCCGACACCGTGTACCACAGCTTTAAAGGATGAGCTTCGCTGTCCCCATCAAGTGCCTGGGCGTACCTATGACGACCGTACAGACATGGCCGGCTGCTAGGGGCTTTTTATCCCATCAGCACTCTCATTTCGTTAGGGAAAGATCAGTCTTACCCAAGCAAGCAGTGCCAAATGATCGTTCAAGCGAAGCTGTTGCTTAAGTAGCGATCTGGACTTGAGCCGTATGCCGAGTGCAACTGCTCCAAGGAATAAAAAAGTAACATCGAGGCAGATGATCAGCAAACCAAGAGTATTCGAAGGAAGATTCATGACTTCCAAAGTGGCAGGCCTTGAACGCAGGAAGCCAGTATATTGCAGGTTTCGAGCAATCAATTTGACTATGATAGATGTCTTCTTGATCTTATGGAGGTAAAAAAAAAAAGGATATCGCTGCCATGGAGTATTCTTCAATCTTATATCGTCACCAGGCAGGACATCTCCGACGGACGTGGACGAAATCACCATATCCCATCAGGCTGAGACGTGAAAGACCTGCACGCTGCACGCTGTACTGCAGACGAAAATATTAGAGCACAGCCAATGGAGCGGCAAGCCATTTCCATTTAGAGGATGAGGCAGGATGAGGCGAAGCCCTGTGAGTCGAGCTGCCTTGCATCTTCCGCATTTCGCGATAGGTTACCCACTATTCACCGTGTACCAGCTGTTTCAAATATGATTTCTCAGAACGCAGTGCCCTGGGGATATGTATACCAACGCAAGCCCGCAAGGCTTCTGGGTGCATTGGTGGAGGACCGGAGGGCCTAATAACGGCGTTGGAACAGGGTAACCCTGTGCGAATTGGGGGCGCTTCCGTCAAGTCAAAACCGATAGAGGGTAAGGTAGTCAATCATTGCTCGGGTGCGTGAAATAGGCGGAGTCTGCACGCGACTCTTCAACGTTTCGAGGTATGTGCTATAACAGATGAGCTATATCTAGCACATCATGGTCATAGTGTAGCTATGCAAGATACAGGGAGGGTCTCGCTGGAACCTGCCCGCAGCCGCATGGAAGATAAGTGACACGAGGCCTTGAATACTCAGATGACTTCAGAGACTCTAGGCTACGGTCAAGTAGACCACTGCAACTGGGCAGAGACAACATCGATTCGATTGATGATCGTTTCTCAAATCTCTGGACCCCCTGTTGCCGCTTTGATTGCCTAGTCAAACCCTAATAGCAACCCTCTACCGAGTAAATCTGTCTGTATCGGTGAACAACTACCACAACACTCGCGTTCTGATGCCGCTCTTTGATAGGGAAATCACTGCTAAATATGCTGCCACCACCGCAGCGTTGTCACTTCTTCCATGATTGATGTCTTTCTCGCACCTAACTCCATGTTCCGTGTGTTCTCCCGCCGCTCCTCTCGCAGTCGCTACATACGGGCCTTTGTTCTACTATGCCTCCTCTTCTCCCTAGTCGATCTCTTCTCGCTTTCCTCTCGCCGTTCGGCCGCATTGTACCATGCCCAGACCGCCCTGATTCCATCCATTGCCGCCGAACGCGTCTTTCTCGCCTCCATCCACTGGAATAACGCCGCCGTCCTCTCCTCCAATTGGACTTCCTCCCTCCTCTCCCTCGCCGAAAAACTCGGTCCTGAGAATGTATACATCAGCATTCTTGAGTCCGGCTCGTGGGATCAGAGCAAAGAAGTTTTGAAAGAGCTGGATCGGGCATTGGAGAAGCTGGGCGTCAGTAAGCAGGTCACCTTGAGCAGTAGCACCCACAAGGATGAATTAGAAAAACCGATGGGGGAGGGTTGGATCGATACCCCTCGCGGAAGACGAGAGCTACGACGGATACCTTATCTCAGCCGTTTGAGGAATGAAGTCATGAAGCCTCTGGAGAATGAGACGAACGAGGGCAGGAGCTACGGCCGCGTCGTCTGGATCAATGATGTCGTCTTCACGGCCGAGGATGTCATTGAGCTACTCAATACAAGGGAGGGCGACTATGCAGCAGCATGCTCGCTCGACTTCGCCAAGCCACCAGCCTACTATGATACCTTCGCACTAAGAGACAATGAGGGCTACGAAGCAGTGACTTCAACCTTCCCATACTTTCGTTCGACGCTGTCACGGGAGGCCATGCTGAGCGGCTTGCCAGTACCCGTGCAGAGCTGCTGGAACGGGATCGTAGCATTCGACGCCGAACCCTGGACAGGCATAGACAAGCTGGAATTCCGAGGCGTGCCCGACTCGCTTGCCAAATACCACCTCGAGGGTTCAGAATGCTGTCTCGTACATGCTGACAACCCTCTCACGCCTTCTCACGGCGTATGGCTCAATCCTCTGGTACGCGTGGGGTACAACCGCGGAGCTTACGAAGCGGTTCATGCAAGTGAGCCTTGGCCGGCGGTAGGATCGGCGTTCTGGGGAAATTGGAGGAACAGGGTAGCGAGATGGGTGACAACGACGCGATTCAAGAAGGACGCCGTAGAGAAACGGTTGGAGCAGTGGGCAAGCCAAGACAAGAGTCGCTTCGAGATGGGCAAATTGTGCTTGATCAACGAGATGCAGGTTCTGATAGAGAACGGATGGGCTCATGTGTGATCTGGGTCACTTGGGTTCTGGAAATAATGTGGTCTAAGCTCTGAGACACCTCCCTCGAGTTCGTCAATGGAGATTGGCATGGCTATAGCTCTATTACTTATCATCGTCTCGTCGACGTTTGATCCGCTCTTGCACTCACACTCTGGAAGGACTTTCTGATAGGGAAGCAGAGCCCCACGCTCCCCCTGATCATCTAAAGGGAAAGAGGGACTTTAAAGCCTGGTACTAGGCGGACAGATCTTTGAGGGACACGATGCTAATCTTGTTGCTGTACGGCGACCCTCAGGCTAACGAGCAACGCGGCACGAGGATGGTGCCGTCCCCCAATATCGTGCATTGACAGTCTAATCTTGTATGGTGCCCTACACGACATACAAGCGACTTATATTCAAAGCTTTACAGATGTACGAACGAACAATCTGTGTAAATTGGGCAATTTTCTTTACAGGGTGCGTCTTACAAGTCATTCCCCTTCCTAAACTCCTTGATACATCACTCCAGAGGAGACATCCAGCGATAACGGCAGCAAATGTCTTCAGGCTTTGACACCACTAGGATTTCAAAGCTCCGGGTCCCGCGCATAAGGGGGCAGCGGCGCCGACGCGCTACCTACTCTTTCGACATTCGACACCGGGACGTTCTTATAATGACCCACCCATTCACTAGCCAGCAGCTCAAAATTTCGAGACAGGAACTCAGTCTTGAAGCTCTTCTGTCCACACTCCACGCTCACCTCTACCCACAGCCAGTACTGGACTGCCTGGTTAAACGTCGAGTACGATGGCACCAGGCCTGAAAAGGCGCTTGATTCCCGCAACGTCAAGTTCATTTGGTCTCTCAGATCCATAGGAGTCGTTGTATGATCAGGGAGTGGCGCGGGCGTGGCTTTGAGATTGAGGGCCGCGATCTCGACTTCCTCGTCCCAATTTTCGGTCATCTCTGACGTCCACTTCAAGGGACTGTCGTTTATGCCGCGAACAGAGCCGTTGGTCTGTAAGCTTACGGATATGCTCTTCAGGAAGACGGTCGGAGGAGCTAGGCAACAATACGTCTCCCGGTCATGCTCGATGTTCAGAAACAGCGGTAGAGCTTGCCCAAGGATTCCGACTCTGGGCAGCTGTAGTACTACGCCGAAATTCGCACACGGAACGTTCTTTGAGCGCATCGACGATAGTTTCTCCTTGAACGTCAGGCTCCGCTCTTCGTACCCGGGCAGCAAATGCATACTGTGACAGGCCCAAGGCCTGAGTAGTCGAAACATCTGCGGGCTTGGCTCTGACTCCTTCCGCGGCTTTACGAGATGCAGCCACTTGGTTGTTGTTGCGGTATGGGAAGAGAAGAGCTTTGTGCCACCCCGGACTAACACCGCTTCAAGCTGATAGCTCACATACCCACTTCTCTTCATGCGCCAGCCACTCTCAAACGGTATGACGTTCTTCGGGAGCTCCTGGTGCGGGTCATCGTTGAACCTGCGTGCTAACGATAATCCATCAAATGAAGACTGTGAATGTTGCTCCTGGAGTTGATCCCCGCCTCGAATCTCACATCGAGCGGGGAACCGGAACGAAAAAGGCCAGCTGTGCTCATTTGGATGCAGCGTATGCGGCCCCTTGAGAAGCTCCAGGATATAGGTGAATAGGGGAACACGCCCGCGATAAGTAGTAGGGGCTTTGTCGTGGCGGGTGTCGACGATCTTGGATTTGCAGCGCCCGGAGAAGGTGATGCTGATGCGGGCTACGCCGATGTCTTTCTCACCGACGAGGGTGACGGTGCCAGAGACCGGAGCATTGGCGGTGTACTTGTGAGAGGGCACGTCGATACGGAGAGACATGTTTAGATTGAGAGATTGGAGGGAAAATAGAGACAAGCTTATACGAAGATACAGAAGTATGGGAGAAGGTGGGAAAATACCTCAGAAACTTCGCGATTAAGAAGACCACAGAGTCATGGAGGTCAGCGCCTACAATACGTGCACTGAACACAGTCCAGCATTCGAAAGAGGTCGGTTTTTAACCCAAGAAATATATAAAAAGACTCGAAGCAGAGGCTGACGACTGGGGGAAGGATCGCTGCGCAGTCAGCCTCCTAATATATGGCACGTGGCCCCCCATCCTTTGCTTACTCAGCTGTGACCCGCACCATGATATGAAAATCGAAGCATTGACACGTTCAGCGTAGAATGTAGACAGACCTTAGAGAAATCAAGTGTTGGGCTCAGTACAACAGAAACGGACACGGCGTTCAGCGAGACCGGAGTGGTCTATTGCTGCCAAGATCTTATCTTATCATCACTCAGGTCGTGCCAAGCCCCTGGCAAGGTTACTTTAAGAGTTCGAGGTTCAAGTTCGAGTCGGCCTCGAAGTTATTCCCAACCTTGACATGTGCCTATCGATTCAGATGAAGCTATCCCTGTTCTATCCTATTTGGTCTCTGCCAATTTCGAGTGGACTGTTCCGAGTGCTGCTAGCTAAAATCAGATTAGATTGTCCATGTTTGGTTAGAGTCAGTCTTAGGACCATTTTCCCTCTAGAGAATATCTCACTACATAAAGCAAGCCGTATCGCTTGGGAAATGCCTCTTACCACACTGCACTACAAGCGGTGTGCACGCACAAGATACGATGGATAGTACCAGACGGTACGACGTACGATTGCCACCTGAATTGCCGTCCGTCAAATCATCCAGGTCCAGCTGAGGACCACGATTACAGATCCTTGATCCTTGACTGAAAGAATCAAAATGGCCGTAGCACGGTCTACACATGCCACAATATCCACACCAGTTGAAGAGCCGGATCAGGAAGTTCCTCTTCTTCACACTCCAGGCGGTGTAGCTTGGACACTTCAGCATGATGATCTTCGTTGTACACGCTACTGCAGGCTTCCAGCTGCAGTAGTGCTGCATGGTGATAGCACTCTCTGCACTTCATTGGCATGGTGCGGCATGGTCTCGAGCTCTTAAACAGTGCTCCTCCTCGCTATCCCGTACATCTTTTCGCACAATGCTTCATATTAGCAGCCTATGTCCGGTGTCTGGATCGTTCCGGATCTCATTTGCGGATCGAGATCCATATCCCCTAGGAGACAGGTCAGAACACGGCCTTGTATGAAGCCTCAGAAATGTACACACCCGCAGATCAGCTGTGGTGGCGCTCAAACGCCAGCTGAGGCTGCTTGTTCTGGCCATCTTCAGTAGACGCCACCGCAGGCTTGAGGTTCGCGGCCGCTCTTTACAGCATCGCATTGATGCCCAACAATGGTGGTCTTTGCTCTTTGACAGCCAAAATCTTCATCAGCGGCGACTTCGTGTGACTCTCATAGGCGCATTCGGCGCTAGATTGTGCCAACGATGAATTGGACTGGGTGGTTCAGATCAAGCAGATACTTCTCGCCTATGGAAATGCTGCTCTGGGCCATGACCTCCATGAATTAATTGAATATTCTGCAACTATGCAAGATTTTCAGCCAGGTTTCTTGTTGCCCCCACGTCTAGAGCTCCGACGATATCCAGGGCGGCTCGGCTGCGAAGCATATAGAGCTGGGTCTTCGCTCACGAGAGAAGTCTCTTCGTCTGTGTCTCTATTGTGAACCATCCTCGAACCACCAAAGTTTCCATATTCAGCCATCACCCACCGATTCACACAGTATGGGTTTCTTCGACGATCTCTTTGACAATGTTAAGGATGTCGCTGAGGGGGTCTTTGACAAAGGCATCAAACCTGCCGTCGAAGAATTCTACGAAACTCACAAACGTGAGCTTGAGAAAGCAGCCACCGATGTGACCCAGTTCGGTGAGAAGGTCATAGAGGAATGGCAGAAGCAGAACCAAGCCGTTCTCGGCGTTGTCTTGAAAGTTGCTAGTGATGCTGTCACTACTATTGCGAAGCCTGTAGAACCCCTTCTCTCTTCCGCCCCCTTCCTCCGCGTTTCCCTTCTTGAACCCGTCGCGAAAGATAACAGGCCATTGATCTAACAAAACATCCTCGCTAGGTGGACGAAGGTCTCAACCAATACCTCGGTATTGATATCCAGCTCAAGCCGCTAGTCGAACAAGCTCAGATCGAGACAGCAAAGGCGTTGCAAAAGCTTGCCGAAGGCGGCAAGGACGACGACCCTGTTATCGCGCTCGCACGAAAGTTGGTTTTGGAAGCGGTGCAACAGATCGAGAGTAAAGGGCCCGAGGCGCTGGACAAGGTGGATAAGATGATCTTCGGCCCCTCTGGTTTGAAGGACGTGGTTGATGCTACTATTAAGGCGCAGAAGTAGGCTCAACGACTCATGCCGTGGGAGCTCATTCTGGATTACGACCAAGACTTCTCGTCGCCACACCCACGGAACATAACTCTAAGTCTTACAGCCTACACAGACACAGTGTAGGTAAGGGCATAAAGCAGGAAAATTCATTCTTTTGGATTGACGCCACCTTTTCTTCTTCCGGTGCTTTCTGCCAGCATATGCCAGACTTATACACACTAGTCAATTTCTCCGGCCGCTGCATCTCTTGCATTGGCCAGGGACGTGGTTCTATCCAAAGATATCTCGACTAGGGGAAAGATCACCAAACGGACTCCTCCCACAAAATCAATCTTTGCCAACAAAACCTCTGGTATCTCACTCGTTGGCCTTCACGAATCTTGACTCTACCCCTAACAGTCCACGCATGTGTATTTTTCTATCTCTTTCCTTCGATTTCCTTATATTGGATGATCTGGTTGAACGAGCGATATACTTCCTCTTAAGCTCACATGTTTCCCGGTACAATCAGCCCATCAACAAACTGTCCGCACGGTCTCAAGCAGTCAACTCTAACTTTAAAAGCCTTCACAAGAAACATCCTCTCAGCGCACTCACAACCAAACAGAGGGTCCAATCCGAAGCGCCTACATAATGAGCCCTACCGCGCATCATCCCTTCTGCTTGGTGTAGACCCTTTCAAACAGATACAGTACAGCTGGTTTGTTTTCACTTCAAGCCACTTCTCTCCATATCCTCCACATCTCATTCCATATCCCAACCTATCCCGAACCGCCGACCTTAACCCAACACACCCACCCACCAACTCAAAAAGCCATCTCCCCTCCTCACTAACCCCATCCTCAACCGACGGAACCATCCTACTGTAACCCATCCTACCCACCCCCTAAATTAACAACCTTAGCCATCTGCACCACTTTATCCCCAGCGCGCCGGCTACTCTCCTTAACCTAACACTCACATCCCTCAACACCTTTCAAGAAGTGAGGTTTTCACTAGAAGGAAAAGGGATGCGGGGGACGAGATAGGAAAGGTGTGACGCTCCTACGAGAGCGAGAAGGAAATGGTCGCCGCTGGCAAGCAAGAGGGTGTGGTCCAGATCTTGAATAGAAGTTGTTTCGGGAAGTGGGTTGGTGGTTGGATGGTACTTCTACATGTACGAACCCCCCAATTTCTACATAAGCCGTCTATACTCATTCTTCGCCCTTTCTCGCCACTCACTCTTTCATCCCCCCCTACTTGCGCCATCTCCGGTGCTTCTAGGCCCATACTTACAATCTGAACGCGCATCCCCCCTTTTCCTGCAGCTCTCGGCCCCCGCTCGGCCGCCCTAGACGTCCTCGCCTAACAGCAGGGATAACTCGGGCACCGGTTTTTCGACCCTACGTTACCCCCCTTGGTGACCGTGACGTCGAAGACCGTCTTGATATCGCAGACGGGGATGCTGAAGAAGCCTGGAGTCCGGATGCCGGCTTGGAAGGGGTAGTCTGCGGTCTGGCTCGCGCCGATGAAGCGGCTGTTTTCGGGCATGCCGTAGCCGCTGGCGTTGGCGTTGATCTGGTAGCCTATAAAGGTGCTGGAAAAGAAGGGTTTGTCAGTTGGCGGATTGCGATTGTGAATAGGGGTTGCGCAGGAAGGAGGGAGCGGCCGATGAGGGTGGGTCAAGTTGGGGTAGGATGCGGAATGGCAGGCGGGACGAAAGAGGGATTACCTGATTGTGATATCGTCCAATAGAACGCCACCCCAAGGGTTCCCAGCGGTAAGCTGCGTCGCCCCCGGGAGCGGCTTGACGAAGGGGTCGTCGCAGACTCCGTCGCCGGTTTGGAAAGCTGAATTCTGGTTGCTGCAATCATGAGCATCCTAAGTAAATTTCGGAGTCAGCATTCCTCCTTTCAGCCAATGCAATGAGTAGAGGTGCATGCTTTTCGGAGCGGATATAGCCCAGACATGTTCCATGCTTCTTGAAAACCTCAGAAAGGGGTAATAGATGCTCCGAAAGTTACTTACCAAGAGCCAAAGCGTTGTGCCACCGTACTGGGTACGCGCAGCTGTGGCGTCCTGCAAAGGTCAGCATCCATGTCCACCAGATGAGCGACAGAATTTACCTTATCGCTCAAGGTCTTCTGGGCATTGGCCAAGAGGCTCCCTTGGATGGCGCTCAGGGGGTTCACATTGTTGCTCCCCTGCTGGAACACTACGACAGGATGGACAGCAGTGTGGTCGCTCCACGCTTTCGGGATCAGCTGGCCGTACAGGACGTTCTCCATGACACCCTGCAGGCTGAAGAGCGAGTTGTTGAAACTGGTGTCAGCCCAATGTCCATCATTGATGTACGCATCCAGCTGGGTCAAAGCATCGTCGGACCCGGAGAACAGGTTGGTCATGTACTGCTGGGTGACACTCGCCCACCCATCTACGAGTTTCCCCAACTCGCTGCTGAGGTCGTTCGCTGTGTTCACCTGGCCTTGCACCCCAGGCTGTGCATCCTTGGCGATTGTGATGCTGCTCGAGACAGCGGCGTTGGTAGAGTCTTTGGCCCAGCCGTGGTCGTTGCCTCTGTTCTTGAAGATTGGAGCGTCTTTGAGAATTTTGTTCCAGACGCCGGCGCCGATCAGGCCGTAACTGATGGCGAAGGTATCAAGGAGTAATCTGAGGAAGGCCATAGTATCGGGGTTTTGAGGTGCAAAGGTGGATGCGAACTGGGCAATTTGGGCCTCCATGGAGGACTCGGCACCTTTGATGCCGTTGTAGAGGTTGTCGTAGAACTGCCGAAGTCATCCGTGAGTCACCTATGTACTCTCTTTGTGTCGAGTCGTCATGAAGTTATGAGAGGGAACACGTACCATATGAATGTTCGCAAAGGAAGTCATGACCATCGCGCCCACTGGAACGTTGGTTTCTTGGCACTTGACAACGGAGTTGCAATGGGTTTCGCCGATGTTGGAACAATCCCATTGTGTAGGCCCATTCCAATTCCAGGATATCGACTGGACGAAGCCTGAAATGGCGCCCAGGGGATCGGGGTTCTTTCCCCCTTCGTTGAGCACAGTCCACCATTTCTTAATACTGTCCCAACCGTCATTGCCATCTGCAGCGGTCCACTTCGCCTCGGCTGTTTTGGTATCATCGTTGATCGTGGGATCATTACAAGTCTTACAAGCCCACGGGCCTAGGACTAGGTCAGCCGCAGGGCCACCTCATGGTTCGTAATGCCTAGACAATACGCCAAAGAGAAAGTGTAGGGTTGGTACGACCCACCATATCCTGTGGCGTTGCAGTCCCTGTTGTACCGGATGTTGTCCCGCCCCGTTATACCATCGTGGCTTTCTCTCCTTTTAAAAAGCTCTGAAAACGGGAACGCCGAGACCGACAACGCAAGAATGCTTGCGTATGCAATACTCGCTTTCATGATGAACAGTCAAGAAGAGTGTTCGAGATCCTGATTGACGGACCTCCTGCAATGACTTGTGGGCTAGAGGAATAGGAGGAAAGGGAGAGGAATCTTGGTCTGATACTTTGAAGAGAAGCAGAGAGTCACACCTCATGAACATAAACCTAGGGACTTTCTACATTTTATAGAACCCAGAAGTCCATGTCCGCACGCGCAAAAGACCGCCAGCAATCTCTGTAACCATGATCATATCGGAGCCTTCATCTCCGAAGCATATGCTTCGCCATTGAACTACTTACCACCTGCGTCACCAACCTGTTGGTCTCCCAGGGTGATGATAGATTAGGGCACCTGGTGTAGCACCGTTTTCCATTCCTAGAGGCACAGAGGCAATATCAGACATCGTAGAGGGCAGCATGATGCGAGGCTACGCGTACTGTGCAGGTACATGGACTCGCGTCGTTTCACGTCGAGAAATGGCGCAGTATAGATGTACTAGCGAGAGTGATTTTTCCATCGAAATAGGTCTAGTACAAAATTGGGATGGATGCTTGACAAGGCACACGAAACAGAAATAGGAGTACAGGAGCATCAATCACCTTCCGAAGCGAGTCGTGTGATTATCAGCTTCGAAAGTGTGGGATCACAGGGCTGAGCAAGCTCCCCCTTTGACTCTAGGCGAGATGCCAAGCCTCGATACCCGTGCTGCTAAGATGCAGGGTGATATTGAGATCTCCTTCTTGGGGGCCGTTTCGGACGGTTCGATGCTCTCGTGGCTGCCACTTCCGCTCTCATTGGGCCGCTGAACCAGTGACATTACATGGTCGCGCTTGTTGCGAAACTTGAAACAGCTGCTTACTTTCTGCTGTTATTCAAGTAGCTATGCTGGGCCCTGACTGAACGCCGTGCGTGATAGCTGAAGATGAAGATCTGATCGAACTCCGATTGATTCATCATGAGGTGGCACAGCTGAAGACCTTCAGAGATAGCGTGGGATGACGAGTTTGAAGATGTTATACGTAGAAAACTCGATAACAATGAAGACAGAGAAATGTCGAGTATTCGGACATCCGACTTGACTGCTGGACGAGATTGCCTGTACGCACTTGACGCTCCTTTGCTTCGAAATCTTTACACTTGCCCAGTGATTCGGAGGGCCCACTGCTGCAATCATGACAGTGAGGTGCAACTGTGAACAAGCTATTCAGCGAGGCCGACTTCGTCAAGCACTGAAGGTAGAATAACGCAGTCGGTGCTTCCCTTTAGGTCGTCCACATTAGTTGTAGGGTTCTAACACATGGGCGATCATGAAGAGTGATCGCTAGGCTGGAAGATGCTAGCACGGCCGCTGTGCATGATTTCCAACCCAACATGGCCCATCATCAAGACCGAGCAGGGTCGCATATTCTGGGGCTCTTGCACATAGTTGTCCCCTAAACCATGTAAATCCCACCCACGGAGCCAAGCAAACGGAGATGCCTGGTGTGGCGGGATCTAAAGCGGGTGAGTAATTTCAAGAGAGGAGTACCCTCACAAGCTTGAGCAGATCAGATTGTCTGTCTCGGCCCCCACATGGTTACTTTTGACCCGTCATCTCCGCATCCATGTATGACGGGCTTCGGACAGAGCCTCGCTCATCCGTACCCGTCATCTTAGTATCAGAATCGGTCGTGTTGATGAGTCGCTTCTCTTCGGCTACCCAAGCTACCGCTTCACGCTGCTGCGATGGCCTCCTGCTTCTCCCCCTTCCGAGTCGTTCGCACCATTCTTCCGCACTGACAATCGTGCCCTCGACAATGGCGCTCACCTGTGCGAGCTTGTCAAGTGCTTCTCTCGCTAGCAGAATAGCCTTTTTAGCGCTTGTCTCAGAGCCAGTAACACCACCCTGACGTGGACCGTCTTCGCTGTTGCTCGATGCGGCAAAGGATCGTTGGAAACTTCGGCGGAGAGACTTGAGATACCGCCCAACAAGGATACGGGCGTTCTCAGGTAGTGCTGAGCCCGCATACTCGGTTACGGCGTTGTTGACCTTCTGAATGATCCAAATCACCTCGGCCGTAAGGGCCTGCATATGACTCGCGCGCTTTCTAGCAGTGACGGCGTCCCCTTCCGATGCTGGGCTTGTGTCTTCTGGTTGCGACGTCGATGCATTCGACCGCGGTGAAGGCTGTTGCGCCGCTCCCGAGTCGGTGTGCTCGATTGCGTCTCGGAGAGAGATGATGAGACGGGCTAAATGTCGATTTGCCCAGCCAAGGCATCTCAAGGCCCATTTGAGGCTTTCTAGAGACTCTTCGCTCATAGCTACTCCCAGCCCTGACGTCGAGCGTATGAGCCTGCTCGACCAGCTTGGGGGGGTTTGAGGACGTGGCTCATCAGCAGCTTGATTTTGTGAAGCCGCTTCCTCGTAGGATGGTGACTTCTGAGCATCATAGGGTGGAAGCGTGTCGGAATATGACAGTTCAGAGAGTCGCCGATTGCCTTGTGGGCTAGAAGTTGTCTCCGTAAGTCCTCTCTCGACATCGACATCGCCGTTGACATTCTCTGTACGCCGACGCTTCGGACTTCGGTCTTCCGAAGTCAAGTCACTTCTTTGTAACCACCAGCGTACCCCAGTCTCAACCCCACTCATCCTTCCTGCCGTCCCGACGGTACTGACCACTGGAATTCCCAATCGCTCAACGATTTCGGCGCCGTACCTGAAGCTGGGAGAGTAGGACTTCGAGGATGAGTAAGCATGTAGAGAGCCATTGATAGTCGAAGAGAGGAGTGGATGTCGTGACGTGAAGAGAGATAACAGCGGTTCAGGCTGCTGCGACTCGTTGGGGCTCTGAAGACCTGGGTCAAGCTTTGGGGTAAGGGAATTTGCGACTCGTAGTTGCCTGGTATCTGTGAGGCGCTTTAGCTACGGTGTCCAAACGGCCCTGATCTTCGTAGACGAACCAGATCGGAGACCTTCGAGAGCTTGCGCAGCTTCAATGTCATCCATTGAAAGCTCGCTTGTTTGCCTAATGTCTCGGTCGCTGCCATTGCTCACGTGGTCTATATCCATAGCAGAAATTTCTCCATCATGAATCGCATGCTTCAACGGCCCAGTAGGCGCCGAAGGCCATTCTTCGTACGGTGGAACCGTAGCAGGGCTGCGAGAATGTTGAGCTCGCACTTCCATAGTAGCTTACTCGATCAATGTAGAACACGAATTGAAGAAGCAGGCTCGAATCTTGGCGTGCGTTCACGCGGCGCAACTCGTTACTTATGGGAGAGCCACATCATAAATACTTCTAGAGGATTGGAGGTTATCACCGAGATGGGCATACTTTACTCTAACTGGACGTTGCGATGGGGCTCGACATGTGACAGACCGCCAAGACCAAGTCTAACCAAAGGGGTCCAATTATTCAACGTTTAACCTCGGCACTATCGGCAGTTGCTCAATGCAATAACGGTATGAAAGTGAACTGTTTTCATGAACGGAAGGAGTTCAATTATGTGGTGCCTCAATAAAGGGAATTCTTCATTTCATCTGAGAGCTCCTCAATCAAGGGGCTTGACTTGCGAATTTATAATCACCAAAAGCCTGATGAGATTTTGAGCTTCCCCCACCGTGCCATCCAAAGCACCACAAACCCCCTTCTCACCTATCGCACTCATTCTCAAACGCTATCATATTCCACCCGTCTCACCCCCCCTCTGCATTCCCCCTCTCTCCAACCCATCCACTCCCTCCCCCCCATCCCACACCCCCTCCCCCCCACCTCTCCCAAGCAACCACCCCACCACATCCCCCCGCCCCGCTCTCTGCGCCTCAAAGCCCGCCGTCCTACCCGCCTTATTCCTAACTCCCATATCCGCACCCTTCGCCACAAGCGCCTTGACCGTCTCCAAATGTCCATTTAGTGCTGCCCAATGCAGCGCCGTGTTTCCCTCATTATTGGCGTGTGCGAGAATGGGGCTCGCAGTAGGGATTTTGGAGAGGAGCCATGATAACACTTCTGTGGGTTTGCTTTAGCTGGTTGAGGGATTGATGTGCGCGATGCATGAGGGGGCGCGGGGGAAGGGATGGTGGGGATGTACCGATGTGTCCGTTGGCGGCGCAGAAATGCAGGAGGGTGTTGCCTGTGGAGGGGTCGATGGCTTGGGTGAGGAGGTCAGAAGGGGTGGTGTTCTTCTCCGTCGAGAAAGCTTTGAGTGCTTGGAGGTCACCGGTGCGTGCAAAGTAGAGGAGATCGTCGATCTCTTCGTCAGAGAGTTGAGTTTGGGGAGTGGGTTCCATGGATGCTGTGTTGTAAAGGAAGGTTGAGTAGCATAGAGAGAGGCGGTACTCGTGGTCCTAGAGTTGACGAGCTCGTCCAGCAAGACGGGATCACGTTGGAAGGCAGAACAGTATGGAGATGTAGGACAATCGTGTAAAATATGCATAATTGATTTTCAAGCCGCTCATGGTAGTTACAAATCCGCTACCCAGCTTCAACGCCTCGCTATCCAGCTGAGAAAGTACAGCGGTCCCTTATCCCCCATTTCATAACGGGCTAATCCCTCAACCAAGCCCGCCTCTTCTCCTCCTTCCTTTCCTTCCTCTTCTCCTTAAAAGCCTTCACCTCCGCTTTGCTAAGCTTCTTTCCTGACCTTTCCGCCTTTAGACTCTTCCCATCATGACTGTTCGCCGCAGCATCGACATCGAAGAATGCACTCATCTGCCGCCGCGATTTGTTCTCGTCATTATGGTTCTCAGGGTTGATGTCATGGGGCTGCCATTTGCCTGTGAAGCGATTGAACACGCCTGTCGCAGTGTAGATCTCAGGACCGGTGCTGGCAGAGGGCAGCTCTGCCGAGGAAGGGTCGTGGGTGGATGCAGCAGCGTAGGAGGCGTTGGGATCGTAGTCACCGTGTATGGCGGGATTGTAGCCACCATGCAGCTGGGGTTGATCAGGAAGTGACGAGGCTGTACCTGGAGCAGCGGCTATTCTGTCGTATTTGCCCACACCTGGAGCTTTGGGCTCTGCGTCAGGAACACGGGGGTTGGTCCATTGTGAAGCCTGGGTGAAGCGGTTGTAGAAATAATATGCTTGGGCGTTGGGGTCCCAAACAGGGTCCCAGCCGTCATCCTTAGGGAGTGGAGGCACTGATTTGGTTGGTAGAGGTGGGTTCGAAGGCGCGTCGTCGTTGCTGTCTCTATTGTTGTTACTTGTCGCTCCTGTTGCTGTTGCTGTTGTTGATACTTTCTCTGTCTTATCGTGTGATGAAGCTTTGCCAGCTTTACTGTCTCCACCTTTCGACTGCACACTGGCATCAGCGCTATGCACTACCTCCTCTTCATGCAAGCTATGGTTCGACATCGTCGACGCATGTCCCTGTAGATGGGAATGAACCGAAAGAAGAAGAACTAAGGTACGCCGATTCGTTGGACACATTCACATTCATGGCGGCATGTCGGCACGAGGACGGGCCGGGTATCTTGGTGTCCTCTTCAGGTAACGCGTGAGCTCAATCTGAGGCTAGATCTTGGCAGTATCTGCATGATGACGATACAGGGGTCTCATTGGCAGGGACCGGCAGTTGATCCCCACGATCCAGGACTGTCACCCCACTATCGTGAGTGTTTAGACCGGAGATCCTTTAGGTACATTTCTGTCATCTGACTCGACTCTTTCTTTTCTGCCCTTCGCTGTCCTGCCATGGGTCAAAATATACACGGTCTTTCCGGTCTTCCTTGATCATATATCAGTCGTGGCCCCGGTCGTTGTTTCGAGATCTCTTGTTCCGTGGCCTGAGACAGTAGATTTCCAAGCCTCTTTCTTGATCTTTGGTTGCCAAAGAGTATCGTCTGAAAATTAGACGAAAGATATCCCTCCAAGATGTCGTGGGTCAAGCAATACCTGGGGGACAAGAAGACCGAAGTGGTCATCTTCTCCTCCACAGCCATTGCCCTCTATGGCTACGACCAGGGCATGATGTCCCTGATCAACACCAACTATGACTACCTGAATACAATGGGCATCGCAGAGGAAGACCCTATGGTCGGTATCATTGTCTCCGTATACTATCTTGGCTGCGCCGTCGGAGCCATCCTCGCGAGTCTGTTCGCAGACAAACGGGGTCGGAAGCCAAGCATCTTCGCTTGTCTAGCGGTCACAGCTCTGGGCAACCTTCTGATGTTCATCTCTGGGCTGGGGTACAAACGGGGCGCGATGTCGATCATGCTTGTAGGTAGGGCCGTCATGGGACTCGGAGTTGGTGGCATCGACGCTGTCATACCTGTGTATTCGTCTGAACTCAATGAGGAGGGAGGCCGAGGGAAAGCAATGGCTCAAGAATTCCAATCCAACATCTTCGGTCTTAACATGGCGTTCGCCATAAATCTCGCTGTAACCAACGGCCTTGGAAAGGAGAACCAATGGGGTCAGTATCGCTTTTCAGTCCCTACTTCAAGCTAATTCTCTAGTAGCATGGCGTATCCCCATCATAGCAATGCAGGTCTACCCAGTTCTCCTCCTGGCTGTCATCTACCGCCTCCCCGAGACACCCCGATGGCTCGTCTTCCACGACCGCCAAGACGACGCCTACGCGGCAATAGCAGACATCGACGGCAAAGACTCAGCCAAAGACAAGCTGGATGAGCTGAACAAAGCCAACGAGGAGGAATCCAGCCAAATTGTCGGCTACAGCGACATGTTGCTCCCCCACGGCAACTCCTTCCACCCCACCATCGTCACCATCATGGGCCAAGTCAACCAGGCACTAACGGGCTACGGCGCCGTAAGTGTCTACGGCCCGCAAATTTTTGAGCTGCTAGGGTTCGGTGTCTCAGAGGCGGAGTATCTCACGCAGGGGAACTACATCTCCTACTTCTTCCTCATGACCTTCGCCTGGCTGCTCATCGACCGCGTCGGCCGCCGTCCGCTCATGATCGCCGGCGCCGGCGCGCTAGCCATCTCCTTCCTGATCCTCACCCTCCTCGGCGGCCTAGCCTCCAACTCCGACAAACTCGGCATCCCGAACCTAGCGGTCTCCATCCCAGGCAGCGTTTGTCTCTACGTCGCAACGGGCATGTTCGGCATCGGCTGGCTGTCCCAGGTCTGGCTGATCCCAACGGAGATCTTCCCCTCCACCTCGCGCGCCCAGGGCTCCGCCGTCTCGGTCATTATCTGGGGTCTGGCGAACTTCGCGGTCACGCTACTGACTCCCATTGGGTTCAACAATCTGCAGTACTGGCTGTTCCTGGTCTTCGCGGTCACGAACCTGTTTGCCATGTGGTGGACTTGGGTACGTCACTCACGCATGAAAGGATGATAGTCGCTAATCGCTCCCTAGAACTACTGCCCCGAAACAGGCGGTCGCTCGTTTGAAGAGAACCAGCAGTTCTTTGAGGAGGCCAAGGAGCATGGATCATGGTCTGTTAATAAAGTTAAGAATGGCGAGTACAAGCATATGCCTAGAGGCGAGAAAGCAGATGGGGAGACGGCGCCTCTGCTTGGTAATGGGTCTTGATGCTCCCTAAATATACATGCGTTTTCCATCTCATAGATAGATGCTTGACAGCCGTATATATATATACATCCACCTAGCATCAAAAGCCCATCTTTTCTCTGGCCTCTCGGTGAGTATGATATCCAACGGGAAAGGTTTCAGGGGCGCTTGGTGGCATCTATGCCGTTAACACACCAAGCCAGATCCTTCTCAGCATGGAGTGATAATTCAAAGAAAACAACAAGTCAAGATATGGAGATAACAATGTAGAAGCAAATATGAGCGATACCTCTTGTGGGCGCGTGTTTGTTGGGGGGTTTTACATCGATTTTGACTACGTACTTAGCAGGTAGTACCTTTTTCGGTTGGGACCGGACGAGGTACGGCGATGGGAGGTTGCGTTGATGCGTTGATCAGATCGCTGATTTGTTGGAGCGCAGCAAGGACGGCAAGAAGCGAAAGAGAGTACGCGTAGAGAATCAGTCGACTGAGCTTGTATTAGGAATCGGATTACTGCAAAGGCACGTCTTCCCAAGTCTTACAGAGTATCAGAGAAATGGTCGGGATGTATGGGTGGTTTTGGAAAAAGAGATGTCTCTTGGGATAGACAAATGTATTGGGAGTGCTTTGAACGTCACGGATTGGTATGTAGGAGTTGAATTTAGTATACGAGGGAAATGGTTTTGCTTTTTGCGCGAGGGATATAGACGCTTGGTAATAATCATGATTCCGTTTTTGCTGATCTTAGACAATGGTATCTGAAGTCCGTAAAGAAGATTTATTACCCCATTCCTAACGCCGAAACTTGCGAGAACATAGATGGGTTATGATGACTCCTCATGCGTAGCTGGGCCCATCGCCAGAGATCTTGTTGACGCGGTTGTCTTTGAAGACTAGGAATATGGACAGTATAAAGGAGACACTGCAGCGGCATCGTCAGCAACGTGCAACCTAGACGAGCGACAACAGAAGACTCACCATTCCACGAGATCGAACGCGACCCCAACGAACCACTGCGTAGTTGGCTGGTCCGAATACACCTTAGATCCATTCCCGCCGTCATCATAACACCTATCCTGCCCATCAATCGAGTGACGGTTATCGCACCCTCCCTTGTGTCTGAGCATCAAAACCACGGTGGCGACCCACAACAAGAACGTAATGACCTCGATGACGAGTCGGGCGATTTGGTAGACGGAGCCGCGGCTGGAGAAGGGGTTGTTTCGGATCTGGGTGAAGATGGCGTGGGCGATGATGGCGAAGGTGGCGATGGAGCTGAGGACGCCGACGGCGATGGCGCCGGTGACGTTGTTCCACCAGGCGCGGTGCACGCCGGAGTAGCAGATGACGATGAGGAAGCCGAGGGCGAAGCAGAGCTGGAAGCAGCGGAGGGAGAAGAGGAGGTTGGGCCTGGAGAGGCTGGGCCTGGATACCATGATTGCGACGAGAGCTAATTTCAGAGTACTCTGGAGATTGAGAGGGGTAATCGGGAGATCAGAAGTACTCGCACCATAAGAGAGGGATAGCGCCTAGACAGAAAAGTCTTGCGGAACGCAGGAGATGTAGTTTTGTAGAATGGACGGCACACAAGAAGAGGACACAACGCAGGAACTCAGTGAGTATATAAGAGCAAAGAGACGTCCGAAAGTGAAACACAGCCTCGCCCTCTTTCCTGGGCGATATTTCTGGAGAAGCTTGTTCGCTGCCTGCGGTAGATCGACTCCCCATGCATGCAGGCAGCTCCTTCGAACTAGAGGCAAGCAAAATGCTCCAAGAGAGTCACTCTTGGCATGCTGGTAGCCTTGTGAGATTGGAAACATGCCTCAATGTTGGCTGTGAACGCGAGCTGATTGATTTGGGCAGGCTAGCTCGGCCATTGTGCCTTCAATGGCACAGCCGACCAATCCTCCACGGTCTTGGCTTTCCAGTCCTGCCAATGGGCCATGAATTGAGCAGGCGGTTAGCCGTGACTCAATCTCCGATGCTGCAGGCCGTACTACCTGACATGTTCTTCTTGCCGTCCAATGCACGCTCAAGATAAAGATTTCCTTTGGACAAGGAAATCTCTAAAAGCGATCGAGGTGCTTGGGTCGACGAGGCTGCAGTCGCAGGATTCTGGCGATCTCCAGGCTGTGAACTTCTGAAACAGTAGCGTGGATGAGGCTGAGGCTGAGGCTGCTGGCGCCTGGAGGAGCGCGGCTACTTACTTTAAGCGAGCCGGCTCTGACTACCGTCGCTATTTCGAGAACCACACAACGGACCCTTCATTTGTAACAATCTCCGTGTACTGAATGCGTCAGATCCTAATATGGGTGGCGAGCATATCAAGGAATGGTTCAAGTCGGAGGTCATGACCTGCCGTACGATACTGGCGAGCTTCCAGGAAGACGCCTTTTCAATGTGCATTCCAGCATCGTCTCGTATAAATTTTTATCGACCAGCTCAATAAAGATTGCTCGAGCCTTGAATCTAGTTTTAATATTCAAATTGATGAAAGTGAAGTTTTTGTTGCTAGTCTCCGCTATTAGACAGAAGATGCGACCACTCCGTACGTCCTGCCGATGTTGTGCAGAGATGGTCGTTCGAAGAAGGCGAATTCAGCTGCGTTGACGCATTATGAAGCGAGGCGTCTACACTCCTCTGCCAGACGTTTGGGCTTTCTTGCCTTAAGTAGAAGGTCCACTATCGTCTGAGCAGCCCAAGCCATCCATATGTCCAACCGTCCCAAGTCGCTGTCGTAAGTCCTAGTTTTGGGTACAATAATACCTGCATCAGTTTCGCTCAATTGCTCTAGACTTCGACCAGACCTTCTCGTACGGCGCTTTCAGGTTGGCTCGGCTGCTGGCCAGTGCTGAGTGCGTAGATGGAGGCTTGACTTCTTGTTGCACCAAGTCTGACTGACGGTGGTGTCATGAAGCCAATTTATGCGAGGTTAACGTTGTCTGGTTCGTGAAGGTCCTGATAGCCCGGCTGTGCCGTTGAAAACGTCGTTAAAGTCCTTCGTCGCAACCAATTTTGAGAAGAGAGTGGTTGTCCTACCCATTCATGCCCCTGTCAGTCCGTCCTTCTCCACTTCGTCTCTTCTCCTTCTATCTCTTCCGCCCCACCATGTCCATTGACCTCTCCATCGTCCTCTTCCCGCCTTCTCACACTTCCCGCCCCTTCTCCCAACCTCTCCCCCGCACCTCTCCAATTTCCCTCCTCATCAAAGTACTCGTTGACGTTCTCCGCTGTAATCCAGCCCCCCCTTCCTGGCATCGCAGGAGGTAACGCCGTCTGCTGCCCATCAGCCGTGTTATTGAGCGTCGAAAACGGGGCCTCAGCATCGCCTTCGAATATGATGTTTGGCTGCGCACCCCCATCTTCTTCGCCGGAGCCCGGAGATGCTGGGTCAGGGTGTAAATTTGCGCAATCGCTTAAAGCGGTATAGAGGAGTTGGGCCGTGCTAGGCTGAGGAGCGGTTACATCTCTACTTTCAAGTACGGGAGGATCTATTTGGACCACGGTAGGTATTATGATCAGGGAGATAGTAGCGTCCGGGTCATGGTCGTCGAAGGTCGAAGATTGGGTGAGGAGTTGGAGGAAGAGCGAGGGGGGGGTGGAGCTTTGGATAGCGTGCAGAGAAATGGAAGGGTATGGGATTGAGAGGCCGGCTCGTTTCGAAGGGGAGAAGAGAACGAGTCGCCTGATTGATCATCATCAGCTTTCTACTCCTGCTGTGTTGTTGAGCAGCCATATACTCTGAAGATACCCATATATCGACTCCCTGCGCCTCGACTTCATGCTCTTCTTCCGCGTCGTGGGGATACGCATTGACGGCCGCAGTTCCGTTCACAGGAGCTTGAGAGAGATCAAAGAGTGAATGGAGAGTAGGAGCTGTGACGAGCTCGCTAGCATGGGTCTTGAGGGTCGCTGCCGGAGAATGGTGGTAGAGCACGGGGGGCCCGGAGAAGAATGATTCGGGGGTTTGCGATTGGTGGGTAGAGAGGGGTACGAACGATTCTGTAGTTGGGGTGGTATGAATTACTTCCATGATACTCAATTATCCTGGACGAGGGGCACATTAGAGCACAATTGATAGCTGAGCATTCAATCTTCGGGCAAGAAGCTAAGATCGGTGTCTAGGGCTTGATCGCCAGCTAGGGTTGTGTGACTTAAAAGATATTTCCCCTTGTCTTGAGACCTTTCATATAACATAAGTACTCTACTGTGCCTCAACAGTATCTCAATAAGAGCCTAAGAGCACAAGAGATGTCAATCAACTGCCCTCAGATCACGAAAGAAATTGTGGGCTGACTTGGGATCACATAAGATGGGTGCCAGGCTAATTTTAGTATTACATTGGTCTCACCAAATAGATGAATTTGATCAATCCTTTTCAAGTGTCACTATGCGTAACTATCTGATGCTGTGTATGTACCTAGCATACTGAAATGTGCAAAGACGATTACGCCATCATCCGAAAACTATGACAATGTATCTTCTTCGCGCAGCACGCGGCTAGTCTCGTGTACCAACAATGGTTGTTCTTGAGTCGTTGCAACCACTCTAGAACAGAATGGTTGCATCTCTTGCGATTGACGCATAAAGAAATCTTGCTCTTTCTCCAACTCGTCATCCATGAACGCTATGTTGCGCCGACTTTCACTCAATTTGACAGCCCCCCTACAGAGCAATTAGCATTGCCTAGATCTCGCAGACAATAAATGTGCGACTGACTCGCACTTCATTCGTTCCACCTGCACCCTGACCTGCTTCTGGCGGGCCGCTCGAATCTTGACGTCGAGTCGGGCTGATACCATGTCATCAGCCTCCGCCCACAACCCAGTACTTCCCTGATACATTCTGCCGTCTTTCAAGAACTCATAAGCTGCCTCAATCACTTCCGCGGTCTTTGCAGGTTCACCACTTCCGTCTTCTTGAAGTCCAAATACTGGAGCTATGTGTTCAGCTGTGTAACCAAGCAAGTGTCGGCCGAGGATGATTATTCGTTGCTCAGAGAGGCTGAAGACTCCTCCGCGTATGTATAGTGGGGCGCCTTGGAGCCTTGAGCGAGGGTTAGACGCGGCTCGGAGCATTGTAGGGACAAAGTCTGGATGAGCTCCGTGAGATAGGGGCTCATCGATCGGTATTGGGATAGCTGTGAGCGCTGGGTCAATGGGAATGTCTGATTCTGGTGTATTGAGAACTAGATAACCCCCATTCTCGTAGTTCCTGCTTGTAGGTGGACCACTTACGGGCGTGTTGAGTGTAGAATTGTGGAATGCGTTGTGTTCATGGTTGATCCGTTGACCCGTGTTGAAAGGAATGCTGTGAAGTGCATTAAAGCCATAGTTGGATCGCTGTATTGCCATGGGGCGATCAGTACGAACTACAGTATAGTCATAGTTTGATTGGTGGCTTGTGCTGGGAGAGCTGAGAGAGCGATCCTGAATCGCCCTGTGGCCATGACCGTACTGCTGGCTCGGACTAACAGACGCATTGTGAAAGGTATCGTGGGTATGATTAGGTTGCTGGCTTGCGTTGGTCATGGATATGTTGCTGCCATACGTTCCGAGCTCGGCGGAGGGCGTAGTCGGAATATCGTTGTATCGGGCATCGTCGCCATGATCGAATTGCTGGCTGGTGTTGGGAAGAAACCTGGGGAGCGAGTCGTGGCCAGTGTTGAACCGCTGATTCGTGTTACGTGGGAACGTGTGACCTGCGCTGTGGTCACCGTTGACTTGCTGCCCTAGATTCGCCACTAAGGTGGTGCGGTCGTATGTGCTAGGCGCGGCCGAGATTGTGTCCGATGGAGAACCAAGTTGTGTGTTATGGCCATCGTTGGGTTGTTGGCTTAGATGGATCGTATGCGTATTGTCGCCGCCTTGTGCGTTGATCCCGAATGAGGGCATGTTGGGATAAGATCCGTAAACCGCACTGTGGTCCTGATTGAGCTGCAAACTCGCGTTCATCAAGGATGTGTTGTCAGTATTATGACGCGGGTTAGATCCATGGGCCATGGAATCGTCGAAGTCTTGGCTGTACGCATCCACAGAAGGCGTATATTGGCTGGGTATCTGTGAATCAGTGTATGGAGTCCTCGGAGTAGCTGGTGGTGGATACTCCATTTTGATCGCTGATCATAGCAACAGAGCTACCATAACAGAGTCGAAGGCATTAGGGCAAAGACAAAGAATCTGCGACGAGCCAACCATAAAGTTTCAAAAAGGATGGTGGTAACGAAATTCTCGAAAGCCTTGGTACATGGGCATCTTCGAGCGGAGCAATGTGGTTTCTATCAAAGCTAGCATCCTGATCGCCCTAGCCACAAATACCTAGTAGGGCGTAATATTCAAGGTAGTCGTTCACAAGACATCAAAACATCCTGCTCTTCCGTAAGGCTCAATCCCTGTTGACACGATCCTGGTGCGACAACCTTAGTTGAATCGTAGCTGATGCTGAAAAGGAAAGCTTATGGTGCAGCGTATTGAAGTGTGGAACGCATCCACTTTCTCCTCTGCAGCGACTTCTCCATCTTATGGGTTCGACTTTGCCATTGAAAGTTGACTGACCTTATCGAACAGCCGCGGCAATGACGCGCACGGTGCCCAAAACAAGAGAAATTATCTCACACCTATGCTGCCAAACGCTCTATCGAGCTCATCTCCAGCCGCATCTTGTATATCCTGTTCCGCTGTTTCAGCGTCCATCATGTCATCTTGACTGTCAATAACGCTGGCTGGTCTGTTTGCTGCTTGACTTGGTGTAGATGGTGATATATTGACACCCTTTTTCTCTGGCTCTAGTATTTTCTCTGTTCTATCTAACCATCCTGGCGCAACTCGGCGCTTCTCTGCCAGCTCTTCTGCCCTGAGACTCGTCTCCCAATCTTTAATGGCCTTCTTCGCGTCGTCTTGCGTCTTTTGAATGTGAGCTTGAAGGGCTTGAGATGAGGCAACGATGTCTTCGGGAGAAGCAGCATGACCCGATGCAGATACGACATATTTTTCCCTCTCAACACCATTTGCATCTGCTGTTGATGAGGGCGGCAGAGTGGATGGCAAAGGCTTGTAGGTATATGGTAAGGTGGTGGCTGTAGGAAGTGATATGAAGGGTGAAACGGTTAACGGGACCTGGGCTAGTAGAGGATGAGGCTCTGTTCATCTGTCAATCGTAAGTTCCTGGGTCTGGTGACTCTTGATGAAGCTTACGCTCATTATACATGGTGTTGTACTTTGGTAGGCGGCTGTGCCAAGCGCTCTCACTAGACACTGCGGATCCTGACAGTTTAGCTAGCAACAATGATACGCAGATACATGAGACTAAGAGTACTCCGTCTTGTTCGACGGAACGCTGCAGCCGATGACGATGAATTGGATTGACGTGGCCCGAGAACGTTGACGCTGTGGCTGCAACGCAGTCCCCCGGCTTACAAGGTCCCGCCTCGCCTGCGCTTGGTAGCCTAAATGAACCAAGATCGCTCTGATCGCCTCGATGCCTGATTCCAGTCTCCAGTCTCCAGCTCTTCTCTGTTGCAACATAAAGTATCCGCTCCTACCGATCTTCCTTCTGTCGCCTTTCTTTCACCTTTTCCAGCTTTGACTGCCGAGGCAACCCGAGTCTCCTGTGCTTTGCGCCGCACCTCTGCGCCATCTAGACCGCGGTCTGTTCTCCCTATCTTAGGGCTACCACTGGGAGGACCCTTTCCACCAAATTCGACTTCACTCCCATTCGCCTGCTCGCGAGAAGACATTCAATCAGCTCCAGCTGGATTCTGGCATACCTGGAGCTGACGAATTCACGACACGACTATGATAGCGCTTCGTTGAATGAAATTATTTCCCCTGCCGTAGCAACTGTTCTCAGTGCCAACCGTTCGTGCCTGATCCTACCCACCATTGTCGCACGCGAGCACTCATACACAAGCATCTTTGCCTCTGAACTGTCGCATTGCAACCGCATACCAAGGTATTCTCCAAAATGGACGGTATGAGCCACATCGATCGCGCGGTGAACGAGAAACGTCCCGTGCCTGAGATAGATTTCTCACTACATACTATGGAAGATGGCACCCAAGTGAGCACACAAGAGCGAGTCTGCAAAGGTATGGAGCTCCACTCCCGAGTTAACAAGCATGCCCATTAACCAGCTTCAAAGATGTTCAAGCGCCAGCCTTCCACCCGCCATCTGAGGAGCAATTCTTGTCGCCACAAGACCGCTCGAAGCCCAATCTCCAGTTCCTAAAGCAACATTTCTACCGCGAGGGTCGCTTGACCGAAGAGCAAGCACTATGGATCATACACTTGGGTACGGAGGTGCTAAAGAAGGAGGAAAACCTACTGGAGATGGATGCCCCGATCACGGTCTGTGGAGACGTTCATGGCCAGTATTTTGACTTGATGAAGTTGTTCGAGGTTGGCGGCGATCCTGCGGAAACCAGATATCTCTTTTTGGGCGACTATGTCGACCGAGGCTACTTTAGCATTGAGGTAGGCTTGTTTTGCGAATATTCGACTTCACATTGGCTGATGAAAGAAGTGCGTACTGTACCTGTGGTCACTCAAGATCTGGTACCCAAATACTCTTTGGCTGCTCAGAGGCAACCATGAATGCAGACACCTGACGGATTACTTTACCTTCAAGTTGGAATGTAAGCACAAATACTCGGAAAAAGTCTACGACGCATGCATGGAGTCCTTCTGCGCTTTGCCCCTAGCCGCGATCATGAACAAGCAATTCCTGTGTATACACGGGGGGCTGAGCCCGGAATTGCATACCCTTGACGACCTCAAGACCGTGAGTCCATTCTAGAATTGGACCCATAAACGTAGGCTAATCTTTGTAGATTGATCGCTTTCGCGAGCCACCTACCCACGGATTAATGTGCGACATCCTATGGGCTGATCCTCTAGAAGAGTTTGGCCAAGAAAAGACTTCGGAATTTTTTGTGCATAACCACGTTCGAGGCTGCTCATACTTCTTTTCATACCCTGCTGCTTGTGCTTTCCTTGAGAAGAATAATCTACTTTCCATCATTCGGGCACATGAGGCCCAAGATGCTGGTTACCGAATGTACCGCAAGACGAGGACTACCGGTTTTCCCAGCGTTATGACGATCTTCAGCGCCCCAAACTATCTCGACGTATATAACAATAAAGCCGCCGTACTGAAGTACGAGAATAACGTCATGAACATCCGACAATTCAACTGCACGCCCCACCCGTACTGGCTACCTAACTTCATGGACGTCTTTACCTGGTCGCTACCATTTGTAGGTGAGAAGATCACTGATATGCTGATCGCAATCCTGAACACCTGCTCCAAGGAAGAGCTCGATGACCCAGAGCCCACGCCACCGACTGCACCAGCATCTCCAGCAATACCGATATATGATCCCGAATCAACAGAAGCGAAGAGAAGAGCGATCAAGAACAAGATCCTAGCCATCGGCCGTCTGTCTCGGGTGTTCCAGGTCCTTCGAGAGGAGTCTGAGAGAGTCACGGAACTGAAGACTGCATCTGGTGGACGTCTTCCGGCTGGGACCCTGATGCTGGGCGCCGAAGGGATCAAGCAAGCGATCCACAACTTTGAAGACGCACGGAAGGTCGACATCCAGAACGAGCGACTACCGCCTACGCACGATGAGGTGACGAGGAAGAGCATGGAAGATCGGAAAGAGGCCTTTCAGAGGGCCGACAAGGAAGCCGAAAACGATACGAACCTCACGAACATTGCCAGGAGGATCAGCGTGTAAGTGATAAAGCTTGACGGCGCGAGTTGAACTGACTTTCCCAGGTCGTCCGGTGCAGGAAAGAGCAGGCCTACAGGACGCTAAAGGTGTATGTTTTCGCTTTTGGTCTATGTAGCGGAGCCGGTGATTGATGTTTTGAGTGTCCGTGGATTCCATAGCTCACTGTGTGGGCATAAACGAAAAAGATGGTAATGATGGGAAGGTACATGCTCACTAATGACTTCGATGGTCAACTCTGTAGATAGACTGAACATTCTTACCACGGCTTCGAACCTTGATCTGACTGTGAAGCCCATGCACCCGCTCAAGCAAGTCAAGTACTGTGTCTGGAGTGGAGTATCAAAGCTAGCACGTGACCGTCGTAGCGGATCACGGCGTTTATGCATGATGCGGAGATTAAATCCCTATTACTACTTTACCTTATCACCCATGTAGTCATCAGGCAGCACCATTAACATCGGAACTCACCTCTTCGCCTATGACACGCTCATTACTGGCTTTTGGCACACTTTCTTGAATAGCACAAAGTCTTCTGCGCGAATGCTCTATCAATGGAGTCACCAGCCTGCCATTGACTTACGAACTCCTCCAGCACATAGGTTTACTGTCACCCCCCATGGAGCCGACCTCCTCTAAACCTGCGCAGCTCAGCTGTACGAATTGTCGCCACCGTAAGGTCAAATGCGACAAGACCGCTCCCTGCTCCGCCTGCCGCCGCTCCAACATAGAATGCGTCTTCCCAACCCGCCCGTTCAAGCCTCGGGGCAAGCAGGGAGGGTCAAGAGCACGGAATGTGGAGATCGCAAAACGGCTGAACAGGTTGGAGGGCTTGATGAGCAAGCTGGGAGGAGAGGGTGCCGCACATGCGCTGCTTCAAGAGGCAGACGCACGCGATGATTCTTCTGACTCCCAGCGGCCGGAGCCACATCGACAATCCTCAAGCCAGTCACCACAGTCACCAAGTTCCAAGGGTCCCGAGCCATTGCTGAAATTAGACGGTACTCGCTCTTTGAGTAGCAACTTTTGGTCGAGCTTAAGCGGTGAGGTTAGTCTTCCTGGTATGTCGTTTGTATGGGTTCCCTTTGGATGCGTAGGATCACGTCTCAACATGTTGATGGTTGGTCCGTATCAGACCATTCCCCCTGTGATTTGCAGACAGTCCTTTTCTTTTCTGAGAAGCCATTCATGAAGCAGAGCCTTCTCGGTATTCGGCCAAGTTATACCAGCAATTTAGAGCAGAAATGCACCTTTTTCCACTTGTGTCTGACGAACACATACGCCCTGGAATGACCAATGCCCGAGTCTGCCTTCTGTGCGCGAGGACTAGCGTCTAGAAGAGCTTATCCCGGGGCATGGCTAATATGAGGAATGGCCGGGTTTTGCGCGAAAATGTCAATTCTCACGGTGTGACTAACTCTAATGTACAGGTCGGTGGCCTCAGGCAACTGCTAGACGAGCCCTCCGAAGACGAAGAGGAACCCGAATCCCATCAATCGCTCAGTCCGTCCACAAGCTCACCCTTCCCCGACACTCATTTTGTCTTTGGAAGTAGAGGGCAGATCACAGATCTACGATCATTACACCCTTTCTCCCCTCAGATAGCTATTCTTGTTGAAACATACTTCAACAACGTCGATCCGCTGTTCAAGGTTTTGCATAAGCCGACGTGTTCAGCTGCTGTGCTTGCAGCTGCAGACAATCTGGCCAATGGCCCGATTGATAGTGGGCTAGAGGCTTTGATGTTTGCAATCTACCTCACGGCAACTACTAGCCTGAGTGAGGAGCAATGCTTGCGAATACTTGGACAGCAACGAGACAAGCTTTTGGCTCAGTTCAAATATGGCACTGAAGCTGCGTTGGCAAATGCAGATTTTCTGGGCAGCCTGGAGCTCGTGACCTTACAAGCCTTTGCCATCTACTTGGTGAGCAGTATCTCTTATTTGAACATGCAAACAACGCAGATCGAGAGGTGTTACACCTACCTGATTGGCTTATGGTTTGAGCAACGGCACGTTTCCTGCCGAGTCACTTTTGTTTTCCAGCTACGACCACCACGCTAGCACTGGAATTCCCAACACTAGTCTACTGGAAGCTGATGGGTGTCTAGTTATGCATACGTAGCCATAGCGAAAATCGATCAACATGGACACTGATCGCCCTCGCCGTCCGCCTCGCCCACTCCCTAGGCCTCAACAGCGAAGCTGCCGTCTCCGCCTTCTCCCCCTTTGAAGCCGAGATGCGTCGCCGCCTCTGGTTCGAAATCAACGTTCTCGACGTAAGATCATCCGAAGACAGAGGCTCAGCATCCATGATCGTCCCGAATTCTTTCGACACCAAAATCCCCTGCAACGTCAACGACGCAGACATCGGCCCTCTGAGCTTCTCAGAGATCTACGACCGGGTGGGTTGCACAGAAATGACGTTCAACCTCATCACACTCGAAGCTTCGGTCTTCGCTCGAGTTTTCGCTTTGCCTGATCATAACGCCGGCACCCAGGAGGAAGGCATCGCAGACTGGTACCGCAGGAAAGCGCAGACCGAAGAGCTGCGGCAGCTCCTACATGACAAATACCTCGTTCACTGCGATACCTCTGTCCCCCTCTACTGGGTCTGCAAAACCATTGCCACTCTAATCGGCCTAAAAATGCAACTTCTCCTACAATACCCATTGGAACGTCGGCGCCTGGTCCCGGAATCCGAGCGCGACAGAACAGCAAACATGAAACTGGCCGTTGATCTACTGGAGCAAAGCGAAGCCGTCGAGCGTGACGAGCACGCCGCTCATTTCCGATGGTTCATTAAGACCTACGTCCAGTGGCATCCGCTGGCTGTCGTGCTGGCGGAGCTGTGCGTAGAACCCGGGGGGCCGTACGCGGATCGTGCGTGGGCGGCTATAGATACGATGATGGAGAGACTGGGCGATCGCATTGCAGACAGCAGGAAGGGGACATTGTGGCGGCCGCTGAAGAAGTTGCATGCGAAGGCCCAGGCGGCGAGGGCGCGGTATGAGAGGATGCATCCCGACCAAGCCCGACGACAACGACAAGAACAACAACAAGACATACCAAGATGTTCAACCGGGCTGAGTGATATAAGCACTCTGAAACTCGAAGATGCACCACAACCACCGCCAATATCTGCTGTGTCGCCATTTCCGCTGTCAATGCCGACAACACAGGACATGGCGGGTCTGGATTACTCGGCTGCGTACGGAGCGTTGCCGGACATGGATTTCGCCCCGAATGTGGATCCCATGGACCTCGAGGGCTGGGACGAGTTCCTCAAGAGCACGGCGACGTGGGATGATGGTTCCTCGGCTGGGATGCAGGGGAACGGGGACCTGTCGTGGTCGATGCCGTTCAGTATGGGGTCTGTGCTGCCTTGAGAATCGTTTCCTCTCATCTGATCTCCAGTGTAGGTTGACGGATGGATGATGCTTTAAGACGTACCCTCACCACCCAATGTTATGTAGATAAACGTTAGACGTGTTGACGAACGCACATAGCTCCACTCAGTAACAAATACATAGTACAAAGTACCTCAATCCACACTGCTTCCGTACAAAACCGGTTCAGATGAAAAAGCCCGTGTCTTAAAGACATTCATCCTCTAACCCTCCGCTTCGCTCTCGCATGGATTTGCGACCCCCCTCCCTTGCCCACCTCCATCCCAATCAAATCCCCACCCATCCATCCCACACAGTAAATCCCCACCGAAAACCCATCCGCCCGCTTCCCTAGGCCTCCCCTTCTCAAATCTATAGCTCCGAAATCACCAATCCCCTTACCTTAAAACAACCCCACCACAAGCCCCTGTTACCTTTCTCGCCTCTCTGATCATTTCCCTCTCTCCGTTCCCCCATCGAAGCTGGCGCCTCACCGTCCCTCTCCGCTCTTGTCCCTTCTCGCCGTTCCTCCACACAATTGTCTTTCTCACGTATACGCTATTACTTTGTCTTCTCAATTATTCGTCGCACCATAATATCTATTCCACTTCTCTCTCCTCCCTTCCTCTCTTCTATCCCCTATTTATTTCTCTTCTTCACTTCTTCCCTTCTCACACTTCTCTTTCCCCCTTTTACTCTTGACTCCCTTTTTTCACACCTCTCCTTCTCTTTCCCTCTTTTTACTCTTGACTCCCTTTTTTCACACCTCTTCTTCTCAACCATCTCACCCCCTTTCCAGCCCCACCCCCTCTCCAAAGGAGCCCCCCCCCCCTTTTTCCCCCCCACTTTCCACCCAAAAATTCGCGAATCAACCATCCCACCCACTTCCCCACCCCCCTTCCCTCTCCCGCATCGCCCCACCAGTTCGCATCACATACCTACTCATTACACATACCTATTCAAAGCAGATATCAGACCAGAATTTTGGGTTATTAGGGCCTGATGGTGGGGTGATTGCTGGCTTCTAGTCTGGGAGCGTGAGAAGGCTGGAGGGGCCGGGGGAGTGGGGTCGAATAGGAGGGGGAGGAAATTGGATTGGGGAGGGGGGATGGGCCGGGGGAGTGGGAGGGGGAGAGATGCTTGGAGGAGCTGGGGAGGGATAAATGGGAGGGGTGGATGGGTGTTGGGGTGAATTGGTGTTGGGATGGGACACGGGGGTGGTGAAGAGGCGGGGGGTAAGAGGCAAAGGGTACAACGATGGGGAGTGACTGCGAGGTGCCCGGGATTGATTCAGAGGCAGCGGATAAGAGCTCTGGGGCGGGGTGTTCTGAGGCAAGGGGAGTGGTGGTTTCGGAGTCATAGAGAGAGGAGGCTAGGAATTCTCTGAATCAGCGGGCGGTGGGATGTTGGTATAGGAGGGCAGGGGAGTCCGGATCCGCGAAGGATGGATGGGGAGGCGTTGGGGATGCGGAAGGGAAGAAGGCGGGGGGGCGCTTCTGATTGGATCGCTGGAGGTTGTTGTGTGGTAGAGTGGTAGGGGACGCACCCTGCAGACGAGCTATGGTGGGGCGGTATCTGGAGAGGTGGGAAGTACTTTTAGGGAAGAAATAGGTTTTAGGGAGTAGCTTTTGCAAGGATGATGGGATTGAACGACGGGGAGCTTGTGGGGACAAGTTGGAGTGAGTAATGTGGGTTGTTTGCGGGGGTCCTCAAAAAAGGAGAGAGAGATGTTGATTAAGACGAGTCTGAGACTGAAGACGACGTCTTGTGCTGTATTACTCGCTAACTACCGATCTAAGCAAAAAGAGTCTAGTCCCATACCGCTGTCTCGTTGCATGTACGTACACCATCGCAAACAACTCCTCCCCTCTTCTCCTCTGATGTGCAGCTTTCCAGATTTTCCATTGAACCGACTCCTTGTGTATTTCCTCCGTGGTCTAGACTGGCTACATAGTCTTTTCGCAGGAGCTAGGAACAAAAGAAATAGAAGAAAGACAGACTTTCCAGAACAGGGTCTGTGACCGCTGATCATAATCTATAGAATCGGGCATTGTCAGTGTTTAGAGCTGCATGTTCATCGGCCATTGTTTAGAATTTTTGGGGACGTTGGCTCCGTGTGATGGAATAGGACGTGTGCTTCTATTTTGCGGGTTTGTAAGGTCGTCCGTCTGGTTTATCCAACGCAAGATGCCAATCGGCATAATGATTGTGAGAAGTGATGTGTGCATTGTTGATGGTGCTGAAAACCAGTCTTCGGTCTAGCGAAAGGAAAGTGATCACAAGAGTGAATTCCCGAAGGCTTTGAAGAGATTATTGCCATAGGGAGTGTGGTTGTGTTCTGTTGTCGACTCAAACAGCTGATGACGAATGGTCGAACAGTGGGTGGTCAGAACCTAGACCTTCAACCCTTGACATCTGAACAATGTCGGAGTTTTCGTCGTGAAAAGCACGAGAACTTCCTGCTCTGAGATCCCGAAGGTGTTTGCTTTCCTGGGGGCTCCGCGATGGTGCCTGTCTTGTAAGTTTTTTCGCGACGGTAGGTGGGTCCGTATGAATGCTAGATTGTGGGGATTACTCTTTCTAGAATCCAACAATCTTTTTTTCATGTGTACTAATCTCTCAAACTCAGTGGTTGCTGGACGATGATTGGTGTCGCGATTCGTCCGAGTGTTGGTTTGGACGTCCGATTGCTTAGCACGTATTAGCTCTAGAATTACCACGGCTTCTACTCGAAGCCTTCGAAGTCTTCGGTGTCCGAGCCGTAGTTGGTTTCTTTATCGTCGATTACGAACGCGTCAGTACCGCTATTCCGTCCTTGACTCCGACGGAGCATCTTCCCATCCATCTTGTAGAACTCATACAGCCCACCAACGATCGTGTGGTAGTTGTCCAGACCTTTGGCTTGGGCTTTGATTTGCCCGAGTTCCAGCCCTGCGACATACCATACGAACTTGCCGCTCTTGTGCCATAGGTAAAACAGGGCGCTCGCTTTGATACATCGCCAGCTTCCTCTGATGGCTGTTGGGGTTTCGGCCTCGCTTCTCCAGCGGTCAACGACGGAATGGGTGATTTTTTCCAGAGGCTGAATGGCTAGAAAAGAGTCACGACAGTAGCCGGCTAGGGCGCTGAATGTCATTGATGCGCCTCCCTTTCTTTTTAGAGGCTTGACCATGTCCAGCTCGTCTCCACGTTCGACCTCCCTTTTCCAGAAGTCAAAGATCACTTCGAGCTTCCGTCTGAGATCCTCGCGAACTTTCATTAGGTCCTCGTCTTGCTTTGCTCGCTGATACTCAAGGCTCCATAAGTGACCGAGATCATCATCCCACGTACCTGCATTGGCGAAGGCAATGGTGAAATCTTGGAGGACACGTTCGCGAATGTTTGCTGCGACTTCAAAGACTAGACGATCGATGGTGTGCTTAGTGGGGCGTTCGCTGCGCTTGTTCTTGTAAGCCGGTTTGCGTTGAAAGGTTGGTAAGTTCCTATTCTTTACGAAGGAAATCCATTTCGCGTCATCGAATGAGTAGCCTGCCTTGGCTCGGTCAACCAATTTCCCAAGCAGGTGAGCCATAGCAATGGCTGAATCATCGTTTATCGACTTCTTCTTGTAGCAATAAGCTTCATGGTAGGCTGTACAGGAGCCAAGCATATTGGACTGAAGATTGAAGTGGAAAGCGTGACGCAGAAATTGCGACATGTAGTCCTGCCGATCAATAATCTCTTTCACTTTGAGCTTTGTTTCCTCGATACCGTAGTATCCGGGCGGCGGTGAAGGAGGTACGCTTGCGTTCTCGAACGGTCCGACAATCTCGGGCTCCCAGCAGATCCACGCTTTGTCGCCATCATAATCGCCCCCGGATAACTTATCAGCTAGAGAGCGTTCCCCTTTCGACGAGAAAACGATGACATCCTTGTACATTTCGAGCTCTATCTTGAAAACGGCATGAACCTTGACACCATGGCGTCAGCAAAAATGTCAAGTGTAGGGAGAGACGCAGAGGCTGACTGACCTTTTGAACGTCAGACGGTAGCAGCGCGGGTGATCGAGCCACGAGTATGTCGATATTGTGCAGCATGATGTCACTCCTGCCAGGTTGCGGAACTTCAAACATGTTGGAAAAACCCAAATGTATCTCTCCTTCTTCAAGGATCGCTAGAGGGTCAGCGATCATAAACGCGGATGTAGATCTGCCAATCTCAATGTGCATGCTGTCCTCAAGCCGTGTGCAATAATCATGAACAGCTTTGTAACAGAAGTCTTTCAAGACAGAGCAGCTTCGAGGGTCGAAGCCGTGCTATGCCGTGATTTAGCCATGTCCATACGGAGACTCTGTGATACTTACTTCAAGAAACCAGTTGATTCGTTCTGCGAGCGAGTTCGGAACACCAGCAAGCATTTCCACGCCGTTGTTCGCAAGTCTTTCCCCTACGACAGGGTTATTGTCCTGATTCCACTTGCGAAGGCTGGCTGGATCAGCCATTGCATCTTTGAGGTCGGCGACTTTACTCGTAAGATCCTCTTGGAGTAGACGCTGGAATACCTCGTAAGGTACTCCACGATCTTCAAGGATAGGTATTAGTTGGAAATTCAGGGTTGCTGGACCAAGCTTCTTGGACCAATCGTTTACCTCGAACATCGTGCGTAATTCGTCCGGATACAGGCTGTCCTCGGAATGTCCATTGAACTTCAGTTGCGAATCTGTCATCTCAATCCAGTATCCCCGTTCACTTCCCGAGTGGTGCTCGTCGAGAGGGTCGATCATCCAGATTCCTTTCGCTCCGCCGATACGGCCTTGATATACTGAAGGCGTCCGCGTCAATCCAAGCTTCACAGCTATTTCGTTGGCAGCAGCCCTGGACATTCGAGCACATCCGTCATTCATGACAGCAGACTCCGACTTGATCTCAGACCTTCTCACATCCAAGCGTCGCGGTCGAGGATCATCTGCTAGTGCATCATCGCTTTTAATAATCTCTTCTGGCTTGAATATGACGGTGGGGACTGTACTGCTCACTGCAAGAGCGAGACGCGAGAATAGCTGTAGACAACGCTTGTCGCGATTATGTGTTGCAGGCATAAACCAATCCATCATACCACGAACCGTAATAGGGGTGTGGACAAGAGTTCGAGGATCAACCTCACCTTTGACGACTTTTCGTCGAAAGTCATCGCCATCTTCTGCGAACATAAATAGGCGATATTTTGGCTCGCTCGAAGTCTTTGGCAATTTGCGATCACGACTCTTGCGAGCTTCGAGCTTGACATAAAAAGCTCGCCACTTTCGGCCAAGAAAGTAATGGTTCTGATCCACAATCCACTTGACAATCTTGTCACGAACCATGTTTGAGCAATCCTTGAGATATCTAGGCAGGTCATCGGGATCAAGACCTGGAAGAGAAACTGTGAAAACGCGATCTCCTCCATACTTCCTGGCTAGTCGATACGATGCATCAAGCTTTAGCGGTCGTAGTTCAAAATTGAAAAGAGGTCCACCAGCCTTATCTGAATACTTGAGTTCGCCGCTGAGCGAAACATTTCGAAAGTCGCCGACCGCTTTTTCCCAAGCTCGATAATTGCAACGTTCGGGCAGTGTGACGTTGAACTTTGCCGCAAGTATGCTGAGCGACGCCCACAGGGAGCTGTACTCTTGAGACGTTTCGAGGCAACCAATGAAGCATGTCCTGGGGATATTGCAGAACCTCGAGATCCGCTCGACTTCGTAGCGTTGGCGGAAAGGGGCGGTTGATGGGGCGTGGGTCATTGGTTTTGCTGGGCATAGGTCAGTACCAATAGCGTTCGGAAATTATGTCGGGAACAGTTACCTGTCGGTGACTGTGTGAACAGATATTTGTCCAGATACTGCGCAGCGTCCGTGCCAGCGATCTTACCACCCACCTGGACAGAAGATGCTCGATTCTTGGCAGGTGTTGGAACAGCTTGTTCAGATTTATAGTCCACCAATTCCGATGATTCTAGGGCAAGTTCGTAATCCATCGAAGATCCAAAGTCCTCTTGCGTACTTTGGGGAGGCTCACTCGAAGTTCGAGAGTGTCGAAAATCGGCAATTTTATGAGGCTGTCGAGCCTCGACTGGGATCCTGATCGTCTCGCTTCCTCGACTCAATGACGAGTCAAATGATGTGGCTCCAGAGTCCAAGTTGAAAGATGTGTTCGGTGTGGTTGCAGCCGTCGCCATCGTCACGAATGAGGACGTGCTGCCAAAAGAGCGGCTGATATCCGTTGAGCTTCTCCCTTGCCTGTGGGCTCCATATCTCTGCATCGGGAGATTGTAGTTCGACGTTGAGTTAGTTGGCTCAATACTGTTGATATTGTAGGATCGACCTGAGGAGAGCCGCTTTTCCCGAGATGCTTTGCGGGGAGCTGGCGGCTTCAGAGGTTCGACTTCTGGGTAGGGCCTCTTCTTGCTTGCCTCAGGACGTATTGAAGCTTTGCCAGGGATGCGAGGGTTGAAAGCATCTTCATGGGCTTTCTCATCAGCTATTTCACTTGGAGGAGTCTTATATTCTTCTTCTGGCGACTCTGAACGCTCCAGTGGTATAGGAGCATCTGTCATGATTATGTCCTCCCAATCTTTAGAATCGTCCAGACCCGACGGGAATTCATCGGAAGACGGGTGCTTGGATCCCTTTGACGATTTTTTGAGCGAGGATAGCGCCTTGTAGTAAGCCCTTGGTGGAATTTGCTTCGTGATCTTTGACATCTTCGGCGGAGATGTCTCACCATGTAGCTTTCGTGTGCGGGGAAGCGTAGGCACTTCAGCTTGAACAGCTATTAGTATGGATAACAATGGTGAATTAGAAGCCCTATCTGACATTGTATTTGTTCGCTTGTATCTTCAACCTTCTCATTCCCCACGGTATATTTTTCGCCTTGCTTGACACAATTGTACGCTAGCTTGATCTTTGCGAGCAGACATTCCTTTAGATTGGCCGAATTCTCCTCATCGATGGCGACTTCTACAGCTAGGGAATCCTCCCGCTTCGCACTATGGTCATTTGTTCGCGACGGTATAACGTCACTCTCGGCTCGAGGTTTGAACCGCCAAGCTGATTGTATGGTCTTAGCATGCTGCTCAAATTGTGTGATGGCACTGTCCAGGGCCAAACGGTCCTTGAAGAATAGGAAACGTATGCAGGAGAATATCTCTTGATCGATGGGCTCGTTGGTCGTTTTTGAGGGGCTCAAGGTTGTATCTCGAATTTACAGTTGCAGATTCCATTGCTGCGCGAGGTCGTAGACAATCTTGTTTATTTCCGCATTGGCCTTCCTGAAGGACGGGGTGCTGGGTAGGGACATCTGAGCTGTAAAAGTACATGGGCGTAGCGCTTAAGTCCAGGAAGAAAGCCAAATGCCTGCTGAGATCTGGACGGGAAGCAAAGCAATGCGAATGCTAGCAATTGATGCAGCTGCAGAAGATCCGAACATCGACGTAGGCTTTATAATCGAAGCCAGTGATTAGCAATTAATTGGTGGCTCGAAGCTCAGGTGCAGGTATATTCCAACGATGGGAATCAGAGTCCAAGCAATGCGCAAATACAATCATCGTAGTCGCTGCAGATGCAAGATATATTCCAACGGTGGGAATCAGAATCCAAGCAAAGCGCGAAAACAGTCGCCGCAGAGGCAAGGTTTACTTTATTGCAACGGCGGAAATCAGAATCCAAGCAAGGCGCAAAGACGATCATCGACATCGCCGCAGGGCGCGACATCGGAGTCTTGCACGAACGATCAATCCAAAGGACAAGGCTCAGTAAGCTTGGAGCAACAAAGGATGGTTCAAGAACCGAGGGGTGGCTGTCCCACCCCTGCTGGTCTTGGTTGCAGCTGAACTGCAGAGTGCAGCAACTGTCAGAAGAAGTTAATTTACACGAAAAGGGAGGGCCGGGCCGTGATTGTCCCGCAGCCCCTAAATCCACTTGCTTCAACCATGGAGCCATGGTTCAGGAGAACTCTATGACAGTTCGGATAATCTAAATTTCTTTCGGCTGGCCAGTGCCCAGCACATGCGCGCTTTGCAGGCAGGGTAATAGATCGGTGCTACATTTCTAGCATCAAAGTTACAGCTTCAAATTGAAGTACACTACTGCTGCCTGAGGCCATCAGGCAACCCTGCATAAAGCTCCCAGTCGCAAACCCACATTGGAAAAAGCTACCGAATCTGAATTCCATATGCTTCTCGAAGTCGAGCATGCTCCATAATCTGGGCACGTTTCTCTCAATTGAGGCACTTACTTGGCTTAGGTCGCGAGATTTAAGAACATTACCTGCTCATATCTCCAAATGCATGGAGAGATTGGCCAATTTTTCCTGACAACGCCAAGCTCCTTCGCTAAATGACCCAATTCAGATCCTCAGCATCACCTATGTTCTATTCTCCCCACTTCTTCGCCTCCATACCGTCCGGGGGGCTCGTTTCAACCTTTCCCTTGCTGACCTCGGCCCAGTTGGTGCTCAGGGCAGTGCCGTTGCTTTCCTGATAGCTCTTCATCATTGCTCGGCGCGTGTCTGGATCGGCACCTTTGAAAAGCTGCTGGAAAAAGCCATTGACAGGGTCCCCTTCGAAGTCGTCGCCCAACCCGTCATCGCCTTCACCCTCCCCATCGGCTTGATCTTTCTTAGGTTTCTTTGTCAGGTCTGATGCGACCTTGTCCCAATTCTTTGGACCGCTCTTCGAAGAGGTAGGATATGAAGGACCGCTCGATGGGTTGTCAAGTACTGCGCGTTTGATCTCTGGGTCACCCTTGGATTCTCTACTGCCATTGGCTACTGTTTCCGTCCCTTCGATAGAAGACCACTTCTGCCCCGGAGTCACTTTCTTCAGGCTGAATTCAACCTTCGTAGACATTATCTTCGCAGTCGAAGCTGATTCGTCAATTTCGGCAAAGAGGGGATCCAAGGTGAATTCGAAGTCTGAGCCAGTTGGCAATGGGAAGGAGATTGTAAGCGAACGTTTCTGAACGTCAATAGTCGCCTTGTCTTTTGGTACGCCCTTCGCGAAGAGTGTGACAACAACCGTGTCGTGCGTTTGGTACCATTCATGTCGTATCTTGCTCGCTGGTGTCTGCACACCCTCAGTCTTTGGCTCTGCCGCGGCCTCAGGTGCTCCGCTGCTGGCCCCGGTTTGAGACCCGTTCTCTGCTGACGCTGCCGTGGATTCGGGCTTTTTGGCTCCCTCTTTTGGTATCTCCACGTCCGGTATCTCTTTGATCGCTGGTTCACGAGCAGGATCCGCTTCGGGAAGCGCCTTCAACTTTCCATCCACCTTCATCTCCCAGATGTTTACGGTTTTCTCTTTCTCGTCTCGTTTCTTTACCCATGCGAAACATTGTTTTGCGTCTGCCCATCGCTGAAGGCCGAACAGGGCAATACCACGTCTTAACTGAGCTTGAGTGATAAACTCTCGTTTGGCGCGTTTCGTAGCTAAGACAAGGGCGATTTCCGCATCCTTGAAGGCTGCAACATGATCGGGTGGGGAGAGACGTGTGTAGGCTGTCGAACGCTTGATGTAGTAATCGACGGCTTGAGAGTTGCTAGAGATGGCCTCGGTATAATGGGCGACAGCTGCGGGAAAATCGCTGGTTGCTAAAGCAGCGGCACCTTTTACGGCTTTGTCCATCTCAAGGCTTGAGTTCTGCTTCCTGGAACTGGCTCTTGGATCCAAGAATTTTGCGGCAGGCCTAAGCTCTAAGTCGAGGCTCTTTCAATCTTTAGGGGATCTTGTCAGGTGTAATGTGGGTGATGCTTTGTAGAGAGTGAGAAAGCGCAGAATGTTTAGCAATGTAATGGAATCGCAGAGCGGACTTCACTTCATACACCTCAACAGTCTGAGATACGATGTGATTCACGATCATGGTGATCAAAAGATATAAAACCACAGTGCCGAGGTTGTCCCGTCAGACTGTTGCCAAGACAGCCAAGACAAAGATCACGTGTGCAGCTGAGCCACCTTTTCTGCTTCTGGTACACGTTGCGACACCAATGTGGTGATGCGTTGAAGTGCTGAAGCGCTTCTAGGCCGCAGGATTTCATTCTTGCAATTTTGGGCACAACACTCCTGTACACACACACACATAAACATTAGTGCTTTTCTGTTCTTATGGCTATGGTCTGATAAGAATGTACATACAAGTCATGCCCAGCCACACATCATAAGCTGAGGCAAAGGGTGGCAACATTGCTAAAGATGCTTCTCCTTCGACAGACTTGGACCCTAACGTGGAAGAACATTCTAATTGTACTGTTTCGACATCCATTCTCGACCCCTTTACGTTGCTTTCTACTTCCTGTCATCTTCATAGGTTTCCTCGCTTATGCGCGAAATCTCTTCATTCCACCAGCTCATTATGGCATTGGGAAGTCCATCCCCGTCCGAACTTTCTCGGATGCTCTGGACGCAGCCGGAGGTGGTAGAAATCGGGTTGTTTTGGTCAATGGCGGCCTCACTGGAGGGGACATTCAGACGGTAATTCAGGATGTTGCAAGTACGGTCAAGGCTAGTGGCAAAGACGTCGAAGTCGTATCTAGCGAAACTGAATTGCTTACCCTATGTCGAAGCACGCTTCGAGGGACTTCGACGTGTTACGGTGCCGCCGTATTCTACGCTTCTCCAACAGAAGGCCCAGGGGGCATGTGGAATTATAGCTTGAGGGCTGACGGTGGTCTGGGGACCAAGATCTATGTCACAGCAGACAACAACGATGTCGAAATCTATCTATTGCCGTTGCAGCATGCAATCGATTTTGCGATCGCTTCTCATAACAGCACTATCGATCAAGGAGCTCTACCAAACCGGGTTTACGAATATCCATTTACCTCGGAGACTCAGCAGCAACGCAATGACCGAATACGTGTTAGCTACATGGGCGGCATCATTAACATACTAGCCGTTGCCTTTTTCATCGGCATTGTTGGTGTCACTTATCAGCTTGTCGGGCTTGTAGCGTCAGAAAGGGAGCTCGGCATGACACAGATCATTGAAGCCTCAATGCCGAACAAAAGGAGATGGGAACCGCAGCTGGCTAGGCTCATGGCAAATCACATTGCTTTCGACATGATGTTTCTTCCCGGCTGGTTCGTTGCGGCCCTCATCCTTAAGTACGGTGTCTTCGCCAAGACATCTCTCGGGGTTCTGATCGTATTCAACCTTCTGGCAGGACTTTCGCTGTCCTCCTTCTCCCTCTTCGGCGGGGCTTTCTTTCACAAGGCACAACTTAGCGGCATATCAACGACTATTATATCCTTACTCCTGGCGGTGTTAGCTCAGGTGATCGGCAAAGCAAGCACTGGCGCAGTCGCAATCCTGAGCCTTTTGTTTCCTCCCATGAATTACACCTTTTTCACGATCCTCATGGCACGTTGGGAACGGAAGAACATTCCCACGAACCTTGTAAAGGCAGCTCCAGAGAACCCATCGACCCTCCCAGGTATTGTGTTCTTCATGTTCCTCATTGTCCAGATACTCGTATATCCTATTCTCGGTGCGCTGGTTGAGAGAACCCTCTACGGAACTGCATCTCCAGGGCGGAAGCTCATGGCCGTTGAGTCAGACTCCGACGCGGCTGTTGAACTCTCTGGGTTCACCAAAACATATAAGCCTTCATGGTGGGCACGTAATATTGCTACGCGTTTCGGTAAACGAAAGGACACCGTCACAGCGGTCGATAATCTCGATCTGCAAATTCCCAGAGGACAAATCACGGTCTTGCTTGGGGCTAACGGTTCAGGCAAGACCACAACATTGGAGACTATTGCTGGGCTGAACACTGTGACCTCCGGAACCGTGACTGTCGACGGTCGTGGCGGGCTAGGCGTATGTCCTCAGAGAAACGTACTTTGGGACCAATTAACCTCGTACGAGCATGTCCGCATCTTCAATCGTCTAAAGTCCACTGGTGCGTTAGCCTCAAAGGCTGAAATAGAAGCTCTGATAGCGTCGTGTGACCTTGCCAAGAAGTCGAATGCAAAGGCTCGTACTTTATCCGGAGGTCAGAAGAGGAAACTGCAATTGAGCATGATGTTTACTGGAGGTTCTCGAGTCTGCTGCGTTGACGAATGTAGCAGCGGAGTTGATGCTCTTGCTCGTCAAAAGCTATGGCAGATATTACTTGCAGAAAGAGGAGCTCGGACCATAATATTCACGACTCACTTCCTGGACGAGGCTGATTTGCTTTCAGACCAGATAGCGATCTTGTCAAAAGGAAACCTCAAGGCTCAAGGCTCGGCGGTGGAGTTAAAGCATCGATTGGGGGGCGGTTACCGAATACATGTCTACAATAATCCAGGCCGCAACATGGCGGTTCTGGAAATTGAAGGGGCAACTAGAAAGGTCCTTTACGATCAAACAGTGTATACCGTACCCGACTCTGCCCAAGCGGCAGCCCTCGTCCGCATGCTAGAGGCACATGGCATCAACAACTACGAGATCACGTCACCGACCATCGAAGAGATTTTCTTCAGAGTCGCGGAAAACATGGAATTGTCCAGTCTTGCCGCGCCCCAGCCCCAAGACACAAGCACGTCTTCTCGCAAGGTTTCTGACGAGATTTCAGAAAAGGAGGGAAAGTTGGTAACGGATGAGGATGCTGAGAACCCCTTGAAACTACAGACAGGCAACCGCATAGGAGTTGTCCGTCAAGCTCTGACGCTTTTCCGCAAACGATTCACTGTCTTCCAGAGGAATTGGTTTCCATTTTGTGCTGCTTTCCTTATACCTGGTGAGTCACACGATACAAAAAAAACAATAAATCCTTAGCTAAACCAACCCTTAGTCATTGCTGCCGGACTCGTCACTCTGTTCCTCAAAAATTTCTCTGCTGCAGGATGCTCCCCTACACAGCAGGTATCACCATCCGACATTCAGTCATTGTTGACACAAGTCGACTACCAGCTTGTCGTTGGTCCCTCCAGTAAGTTATCAGCTGCAGACATCGCACGTATTGGGGCAACCCTACCAGGCAGAGGATCAGGCTCCGGCGCTGGCGCCAACCGGTCGTCTCTGTACACCTCTATACATGTCATCGATGGTACCCTGGATGACTTCAACAAATATATAAACAACAATTTTGCCAATGTAACCCCTGGCGGATTCTTCCTCGGAGACGGCCAGTCGCCACCAACTTTTGCGTACAAAGCCAATGGAGGCATCTCACTCGCGACTATCACCCAAAACGCTCTTGATACACTCTTGACCAATGTTTCAATCAGCAGCCAGTATCAAGCTTTCGACGTGCCGTGGGTCTCCGGTGCTGGAAAAACTTTGCAACTGATAGTGTATCTTGGCCTTGCGTTGTCTGTGTATCCTGCACTTTTTGCGCTGTATCCAACTCTTGAGCGCCTACGAAATGTGAGGCAACTGCATTACAGTAATGGTAAGATTCATCGCCTACTCCGTTTGCTCTAGCGAGATGGCTCATGACTGATATAATTTGCGTTTAGGCGTGAAGAGTGTCTGCTTATGGACAGCTTATATATCCTTTGATTTCGTCATCGTCCTAGCTTCCAGCATTGTTACAGTCATCATCTTCCGGGGAGTTAGCAACCAATGGTACCATCTAGAGTATCTCTTTGTGGTGTTCTTCTGCTTCGGCCTTGCCTCGACGCTCCTTTCCTATGTTATATCGCTCGTCGCAAGGTCCCAGCTTGCCGCTTTCGCTATCGCTGCCGGCTATCAAGCGTTAGTATACCTGCCCATGCTATATAATTCAACTGCTAATAGGACTACAGTGTCATGTTTCTACTCTATTTCATCGCCTACCTTAGTGTACTCACGTACGCTCCTATCAATAAGATCGACGACTACGTTAATATTACCCACTTCTGCATCTCACTTATCACGCCTATGGGGAGCCTTACACGGGCACTGTTTGTTTCACTCAACGTCTTTTCCGTCCTTTGCCGTGGACACGACATTGCTTCCTATCCCGGGCAGATCACCCTTTACGGCGGTCCAATATTATACCTAATACTACAATCAGTCTTTCTATTCTGCGTCCTACTATGGTGGGACAGTACATCACTCTTGGATCGCCTCCGCCGTAAAGCCCACAGATCGCAAGACACCGAGGAAAAAGCCCCAGTCGACGACGAAATCGCCCAAGAGATAAAGCGCGTCTCGACATCCACAGATGACGGTCTGCGCGCCCTACACCTTACCAAAGCCTTCGGAAGCAACGTAGCCGTCCAAGACATCACATTCGGCGTGAAACGCGGCGAGGTCTTCGCCCTCCTGGGCCCCAACGGCGCCGGCAAATCCACCACCATCAGCATGATCCGGGGCGACATCCGGCCCTCCCTCGGGAGTGGGGACGTCTTCGTCGAAAACGTCCCCATCAGCAAAAGCCGCGCCCTCGCCCGAAACTCCCTCGGCGTGTGCCCGCAAGTCGACGCCTGCGACCAGATGACCGTCCACGAGCACTTGACCTTCTACGCCCGCGTCCGCGGCGTCGACAACGTGGCGCAGAACGTCGCCGAAGGCCTTCGCGCCGTCGGTCTCGAGTCTTTCTCCAACCGCATGGCGGCCCAGCTCTCGGGCGGCAACAAACGCAAACTCTCCCTCGCCATCGCGCTTATGGGTAACCCCGCCGTGCTCCTCCTCGACGAGCCCAGCTCCGGCATGGACGTCTGCGCCAAACGCATCATGTGGCGGACCCTCGCCTCCGTCGTGCCCGGGCGAAGTCTCGTCCTCACAACGCACAGCATGGAGGAAGCCGACGCGCTGGCGGATCGCGCGGGGATTATGGGGAAGAAGATGCTGGCGCTGGGGACGAGCGATTACCTAAGGAAGAAGCACGGCGATCGCTATCATGTGCATCTCATCACCCGGACGGCTCCGCACACAACACTTGAGGAAATGCACAGGATCAAGACTTGGATCGCCGATAACCTCCCCAGCGCGGATATCGAGCAGAAGACTTTCCACGGGCAGCTGCGATTCAGCGTGCCTGCTTCCTCCTCCGCTTCCCCCCCTTCCACCTCTTCCTCCTCGCATAACGGGAAAGAAGTCGAAACCTTCGCTCCCTCCAACCGGACAGGTGGTATCGGAGCGCTCTTCACGTTGCTGGAGTCGAAAAAGGAGCAGTTGGGGTTCGAATACTTCTCTCTGAGCCAGACGACGTTGGATCAGGTGTTTTTGGCGATCGTGGGGAAACATAATATTGAGGAGGAGAATTATGGGGAGGTGGTGGGGAAGAAACCGCTCTGGAAAAGGGCTATGCTGAGGGGTTGAGGGGGCTGCGATAGAGATCTGATGGCGTGGGTGTGAGGTTTTGGGGTTGTTTTCGGGGGATGGTGTTGTATTGGGGAAAGGTGCTGCATTGGATGTTGGATAGGGATATGGCGAGCAAGCATGGATGGTTTTTGGGTTTTGACGTTGATTGTAGCAATCTTTGCGTTTCGAGAACTCCCTACCTTACTATCTTTCTTCAAGCCATTGTACCTTATAGACAACATATGGAGTACGGGCGTAATGGATCGTCGCTCGATTGATCAGAGAATCCCTATCGGAGCAAATATGAACCATGCAAAAATTCGAAACTGGCTGACCTATTCCGCGGAAACACTATCATATGAGAAGATTTTGGGTGGGAGAATGTAGCATAGGGGCATTCAGGAACTTCCCATTTCGAGGACGTTGCTTACAAGGGCTGTCAAGGAAGCGTTGGTAGATGAGCGATCGTGGTTTCCGATGACTTATTCATGAGCTGATCCGCAGAGAAGAATGGAACCAGCGAATTGATTCTGGAAGAGTATAGCAGTAAGATGCCTTAACCAAAGACTTCGCTCATGAAGTTATAAAAGTCAGCCCCATGCTATATACACCCCTAATCCGAAATATCGACAAGATGTGACTGCTCTCTCATTCGTAGATAGGCTGATGATCCCCTAAGTAAAGCATACAGGTAACGTTCCCACCTTTGCGAGATCTTCCTGCATAGAGTATGCAATACGCTCCAAGCGTCTGCCTTTTCGGCGCGCGGCCGTCAATGATCGTCGATGTACTTTCGAAAACAACGAATGCTCGTTTTCCTCCCCGGGATCTGCAGCCTGCCCGCGCAAGGGGAGACGGCATCTTCTCCTGGTGGTAGGTAGATTATTGATATGAAAGCGCACGGTCCCACGCAGCATCTTTTTTGAAGGGCCCTACCAAAGTCCCATCGGAAGCGAACGCCTCGAGTTCCACACCTCGATCTCCGGAGCAAATGCGAGCCTCCTGTTGGGTGAGGAAGCTCTTCAATGCTTGAGGCATTTTTCTACGGTAGAGTGCTGCGTGACAGCGTGGCGTGTAGCTCGGAAACGATCGGTTGGCAATGCAGCCTTTGAAAGGTGTCTCCAATCCAGCTCTACGGGTATTCGGCCTCAATGAGAATGGTTCTCGTTCAATGGCGTATGTGAATTAGTCTGCCCAGGTCTCTGTTTCGTGTCTCGGGACCGGAACGTGATCTGCTGTATGTGATGCTGGATTTCGGTTCTGGAGAGGTATCAGGATCCATTGCTGCCTTACTGATACCGGCGAGCAGGTAGCTCATGAGGCTGCGGTGAATTGGTCGTAGCTAGTTCCACAGGACCCGCAGCCGGGATGCCACCCGGAAGCTCCACCACATATGAGGGTGGTGCGCGAGGAGGTGGAGGATACCGATCTGGCGCCAAAGGCATCTGAGCTTGCTGTGGCGCGGGGTAGGATTGCCGCGCATCCGGATATGGTGGGTCCATATTTGGGTATCCAGGACTGTGCATCGGTGCGAAGCTGTCTTGCGGGAATCCCGGATTCTGGGATATGTGCGAGTTCCTTGCGCTGGAGACGTCCGAATAGGCCATACTTGAGTGGCCCGGCTTAGGGTCTGCTGAGGCATACATCGAGTTCGAAAGGCGGTGACCGCTGAGCTGTGAACGACTGTCATTCTCGTATTCCACATAATGCGCTTTCTGGACCAGGCGCGCAACCAATGTCGCATGGGATTTCTTCAAAGTTTTCTTCACGAAGCCAATCATAAGGACATTGCACCTCATATCCACGTCTTCCCGAAGCCATAACCCATGCTTGGGCAAGCCTAGGCCCAACTCAGATGGTTCGTTGGGTTCGTCAGCCAGAGAGCCGCCGACGGTCCATTTGCCTTTGATGTCGAGGCCTGCGGGCGCAAAGCAGTGGGTTTGTAGGCCATTTGCCAAGTCGTGAAAGCAGACGGTGTAAGTGACTTTGCCTGAATAAAGCCCACCGGGAAGATATTGAACTCGGTCGGTCAGTTGGTACCACTGACAGTGGTATTCTTCTGGCGACGCTGTTGCGGGGGGGTTGATGGGGTGACGCTCAATAACCAGCGCTGGACCTGTCAGCATTCATCGCGCAGTCGAATCTCGATATTCTTACGGTTCAGATCGATCATCTCCACATGGTCTTGTAGGGTTTGCAGTACGGTTTCCCGCGTGATGCCAGGATCGAGAGCTGGCAATGATTAGCTTGCATTTGAAGTTGCGGTGGAGGTGGGTGATGTGTACGGGTCACCGTAGTAAAGACTGAGCGCTTAGACATCTCGAAATCCGTTGAAGGAGCGCGGCCGCTGCGAATATGGGTTCGGAGGTTCAGTGTTGTGCTCCGGGAAGATTGCGGCGCTGCGAGGGACACTGAAGAACCCAGCCGACGTCAGAGTCGATGGCTTAGGGCTGAGTCATCAACCCTAGGCTTATATTTGAACTATTTTTAGGTAGTCCCATATCGACATTCAGTTCGAATCATCAACATCCCACCTAATTGGCTGCGTCTTTCATTGCTCGTGTGCTAAGTGTGAATGTTTGATGTTCTGTAATATATTTCACAAGAACCCGCCCACTGGCGTCAAAGATCTTGATGGCATGTGTGGAGACGGATTCGTGGAGTGAAGGTGCAAGCAGCATAATAGGTTGATAATAAGGTCTGGATGTCTTACGATGCGAGGAGCGAGATTAAACATTGTACTCAAAAGAGTAGAATTTGTAGTTGCACTTCAGAAGACATAAACGTCTGTTGTAGAGTATGAATTCTTGCTTAGTGAAGCATCCTTTGATGCATAGACCACGATCTCTCTGACATCTCTTGTGAGTGCCATGAAGAATATATCGGAGTTCAAGTTCGAACACTGCTACTCATTTATGTAGTCCCACACGCTACTCCGTAGGATCACTTTTATTTTAATATTCTAGTGCACGCGTCTTCTGCTCCTTTCTCTTTCAAGACATGATATCACGATGATCGCAGAGGTACTTGGCGTGGCCTGCCTGGTATGGTACCTCTTCATCCTGGCCGTTTGCGCCATCGGTGTCTTCGAACTGTACACTTACTTCTCAAACCCAACATGCACAGAGTCCTACTAACGAGCATCCAGAAAACGAAGCTTCTCCTCGCGACCTCCTCCCTCAATCTCCAACCTCCTCCTCCCGGAGAGAGTCCCCCACGTCACAATCCTCCGCCCCGTCAAAGGCCTTGAGCCCCATCTCTACGACTGCCTCGCCTCCACCTTCGAGCAAATCTACCCCTGCCAAAAGCTCACAATCCATCTCTGCGTCCCCTCGCGCTCCGACCCCGCCTTCCCCCTCCTCCAATCCCTCGTCCACGAATACCCCTACCACGACGCCGCAATCTTCATCGAGGATGAACCCCCCAATCTCCACGGCCGCCACGCCCCCGGGCCCAACTCCAACCTCCGCACCCACCGCGCCCTCGGCCCCAACCCCAAAATTCGCAACATGAGCCAGGGCTACCTCGCCGCCAAAGGCGACCTCATCTGGATCATCGACAGCAACGTCTGGGCCCCCCGCAGCACCTGCGCGCACATGGTCGACCTCCTCTGCGGCCTCGCCCCCGCCAGCAAAAAACACAAACTCGTGCACCAGCTCCCCCTCGTCATCGACACCACCACCTCCACCACCCACCACCCCCTCCCCAACGCCGGCTCCCTCCTCGAAGAGCTCTTCTTCTCCACCTCCCACGCCAAATTCTACACCGCCATATCCACCGTCGCAATCGCGCCCTGCATCGTCGGCAAATCCAACATGTTCCGGCGCTCGCACCTCCACGCCCTCACAGCCACCAAGGGCGCGCCACACCCGCCGGGGATCGATTTCTTCAGCGCCAACATCTGCGAGGACCATCTCATCGGGGACCTCCTCTGGAAGAACCCCGTCCCGCCGTCTGTGCTCACGCTCGCCGCCTCGGAGGGCCAGTCCCCGTGGCTGACGCACAGGGAGATCAGGTATAAGGCGCAGACGAGCAGGTGGGGCAACCACGCGCTCGTCCCGCACTGCCTCGCCATCCAGCCCATGGCCGCCATGTCCTTAGCCACCTACCTCACGCGGCGCACGCGCTGGCTACGGGTTCGGAAATTCACCGTGCCGCTCGCTACGCTCGTCGAGCCGGGGACTGAGTCGCTGCTTTGCTCGCTGTACGGCGCTTACGGGCTGACCTCGCTCCGTTTCTGCGAGAAAATTCTACGTATCCCGCCGACGTGGGCTGCGTTCTGGATGATCTGGCTGGGGAGCGTGGTTTGCTGGATGCTGGTGGATCGATATGTGTGGGCGCTGTTGCAGTCTGGGAAGACTTTTGGCGGGGAGGAAGGGGAGCCGGCGTTTGCGAAGGGGGGGGAGAGGAAGCGGCGGAGGTGGAGGGAGAGGGTGTGGGCGTGGGTTGGAAGGGAGGCGCTCGCGCTCGGGGTGTGGGTTTGGGCTGTGGGGGGTGGGGTGGAGGTTGGGTGGCGGGGGAGGAGGTTCAAGGTCGGGTGGGATGCTAGTGTGAGGGAGATTGGGGTGGAGGTGAGGAAAAGGGAGTGAGAGGTGTGTAGACGAGTTCTATCGGTTGAAGATATATCTCGTCGATGAGCGGCTACATAGTCGAGGTGGTGCGTCGTCGATTCATCTAATCCCTCGTCCGATTCGGCGTCCACCGTTTGATCACCATCTCCCTGACCTTGTACCTCCCCAGCAACCCCGTGATATCCTCCCCCTCCCCCACAGACGACGGCACCTCCACGAAACAGATCACCAGATTCTTCAACACCTGGCTTTGAACCCTATTCACCGCATGAAGCCACCACCAATTCTTCTGCTTTCCCCCACCATCCTGCCCCCTTCCCCCATAAGTAGGCACCACAACAACCGAGAACTGCGCGTGCGCAAACGCCGGCCCGCGCTGGTAGAGGAGGTAATCGACGCCGAACTTGATCCCGGAACGGACGACCCAGCCGAGGGAGCGGAAATGGTGGTAGGTGATGTAAGAGAGGAGGAAGGGGTCGGAAGGGGTGAGGCGGGAAGGGGCGAGAGGGGGAAAATAGGAGCGAGTGCGGAAGAGGGTGAGGAGGTTGGGGTTTGAGAGGGGGGTGGTGGAGGTGGGCGAGGGATGGATGGAGAGGACGCCGAGGGCGTAGGAGAGGAAGAAGGCTTCTTCCGGGGTTAGTTGCAGGTGTTCGCGGTTGGGGATGGGGCTGGTGGGGGGGTTGATGTGGTTGTTGGAGTCGTTGGTTGTCTTGGGGGAGAGGAGGGCGAGGGAAGCTGCGTCTTCGGCTAGGAGGCTTTCCTGCGATTCAGGGGTACGGCTTGTGCTCGGGTCTTGAGCTGCCAGGATTTCCTTGTCGTCCTCGTCCTTGTTCAGCGCTTCGCCGTTCGGTGCCGCAATATCGCCAACCAAGGTGATGCCGCTCTCCTGCCGCAATTTCTCCTCAATCGCTTCCCTCGCCTTCTTCGCTCTCTCGTTCTTGAATTGTTTTCTCTCCTCTCTTCGTAGCCTCGTGTATTCCTCGCTGGTATCCACAGCAGTGACGCCCAGCCGTTTCTTCTCGCGTTCAAGCCAGGTAGGTTCACTCCTGCTCAGACTTCCCTTGCCGAAGAAACCTTTCTCCCATAGAAACCTTATGGTTTGTTCGTCGGTCACATGCACTGAGAATGTTTCAGCTGACCAGTACGCTCGGAATAAAGGTTTGGGATGCGAGGGGCGTTGCGACAGCAGCTGATAGAGGTACGTCGAGACGAAATGGAGGACGCTGATTGGGTTGTGAGGTACCAGCAGTGGCAAGGTATATACATTGATAGGCAAAGGCTGCGCATGGATTCTGTTGTAGTTTGGTCTTGGAGACCTTAATGGGTAAGGAGGCCTCTGGATGGCATTGTCAGCCTGGCCAGCTCGACTGCCCAGCCATGGCCATTCGGGCCACCAAGAGGCGATGATCATAATGCCCGAAGAAGCTGCATAGCCGTTAGCTGAGAGATATGATCTTCTCGACGCAGTCTTGCACGGCCTCGTAATTGCTCAGATACCGTTGTAGTCCTCTCAGAGAGAAAAATGAGCCAGCATCGAGGAAGGCTAAAGTCAATGCCATTCCCCTGAGCTGCTGTATGGTGTCATCACCGCAAATTAAGACCTATCATAGGCGAAGTAGAGAAGCCGTACTTACGGAGGTGAAATCACTGTCCAAATCATAACCATGTCAGCTAGGTGTTGAGTTTTCTGCTCTATTCTCAGGAAAAAGATATGCGTAGGAAGGCTGAATTTAAGACTCAAGCCCAGAAACGCGGAATTCCTCCGGCTCGCTTAATTTCTTCGGGAACCCCAACTGCGACGTCCTCGAAGCTCCAGGGTATTCGAATGCAGGACTCGCCCACAGATCCCTCAAGTAAGCCTTTTCCAGCTATGCGAAGGATACGCGCTAACATTGGGAAATCGTAGCATGCATTTGATGTACACCGTTGACGCCAACGGCAAGCGACTCTACACCCTCAAGAAAGTCCAAGCCGGCGAGGTCACCAAATCGGCCCATCCAGCTCGCTTCTCCCCAGATGACAAGTACTCAAGGTACGTCCTACATCGCCTTCAAAGCACTTTCTCATCCGTCTGGATGAGGGACATAGTACTGATGGTATTGATAGACACCGAGTGACCCTCAAGAAGAGATATGGTTTGCTCATGACACAAATAAGTACGCAGCTTCTCAATCAATCAGCGGCCGCATGTTCTAAAACAATCGCAGAGAACGAAAAGGTGTTGGGCTTGTAGAATAAGCATTTGCGAATACCTTGGCGTTGGTGGAGGTCATGATGGCTGGACACGGCGTTCGGGAGGTGGACAATCAAAATGGACAATGAGACGGCTGTTGGAAGCAGTTGGGGCCTCCGTTGAGCGCGACTCGAAACCGAAGGCCCTGGTCCTTCACATGGCTCGCCCTTTGGCTTCGATTATTCGCGCCTAAATGCCATGTCCTCGTTCTGAAGACTTTCGCCAGTCAAGCAATTAGAGAGCCTTTAAGTCGGGTACATCCCTGGCGGTCCCTGCTTGATCATCGTTTCTTCGAATTGACATTGCGGCCTGCGCCGACTTTCGGCCGACCCCCAGCTCTACCCCTGTCTCCAGTCAGGATACTAGGCAGATAATCCTCGTCCATCAAATTTTTTTCCTTCCTTCTGTTTTCGCCCTGCATGGCGCGGACATATTCCTTTTGATCCTCGGCAAGGATAAGCTCCTGACCCCATCCACCCTTACCGCCACCCTTACCCGTACCGACTTTACCACTTGCCGTACCCGCCGTAGGTTTAGGAATACTGAAGCGATCTCCCCTGTGGTTCCATTGCATATTCTTCTTCAAATGGATCTGGAACTCGCCCTTTGCGTTGGTAGAGCAGGACACCCTGGTCAATGTCGGTTTACCACACCGCGGACAGAATTGCTTCGTCATGTCCTTGATCTTCTCGAAGCATGCATAACACCGAAGGATATATGTTCTGATGTGACGGACCTGCTGTATTGACGCAGACAGCAGGTTGAGGCCCATTTGTAGAAGAACATTTTGCATTGCGTAATCCGTTGTGATCGTAGCTACTTGCATAGCTCTATTCTCATTAACGGGCGCTATTTCAGCGTTGGCATCCCTGACTTGATGTTTCTTCAGGTTCGAAGGAGTAATCCATCCTTCTGAGTCGGAGGTATCAGATCCAGACTCAATTGCTAGAGTATTTGCCCGCGCCGCTGAAGTAGGCTCTGCGTTAGCCTCATGCTCGATTGTTGGGCTCGTAGCTGTATTTTGTAAAGCGCTCATTACGGTGGATAGAGCATCATTCGGGTCAGGACTTGACGGAACATTCGGTGCTGTCGCTGTCTCAGCCTCTCTAACATCATCTAGTAAAACATCATAGCCCTGTTGAATTTTGAGGTTGGATGATTCTACACCAGGACTATGAGCCGTCTCCGGTTCGTCCGGTTGTGAAGCTGATTCTGCCTTCTGCGGTACCGGGCCATTGATAGCCTTCTGGCCTGGAACTCTGCGAAGCCTCCAGTCTCCTCCATTTTTTTCGCATTCGATTTCGTATGCCAAAGCCAGTATTGATATATCCGCTTTGCTAAGGACGACTAGGTCTCCAGTCTTTCTTGCGAATTCGGTGACGACCTTGATACTTTTGACATTAGGATCTCTGATCGTAAGAAACGGTAGTAGGGTAGTCTCAACCCGGGAACGAGCATTAAGATCTTTGATCTCGGGTACGATCGAAGAGGAAGTAAACAGCTGCTCGGATTTGGCTAGCAAGGTGGAGATTGAAGGGTCACTTTTCAGGATTGGTCCAGCGTCCAACACGATTGCATGAATTGGCTTTTGCGTAGCCATGTCCAGAGACTGTTTACACTATGGGTGGAAGTTCTCTATTTCGGAAGTGCGTGTACGTTCGATGACATATATGTTTTGAGAAATTCACAGAGCATCCTTTCGAAGCGAAAAGTTATATCGGGTAATTTCGCATTCACTAGTGAGATCAAATCGCCCCTTTCCCTTATTTTCAGAAAGTAACGATCCTCCTTGGCCGTTTCCACTTCCCAACAACTCTGTCAGTACTGTGCCGAACATGTTCGTATACTTCTTCCCCTTTGCGTCCTGACATACGTATCATCTGCAAGGGACCGGCGGCAGACAACTCTATCGATCCGCCTTCCCCGGAGCGGACTGCGGCTGCCGCCTCTTAGTCCAAGCCAAATTCGACAACAAAACTTCATCGATACAATTGTATCGTTGGGCTCACGGCGCCGTCATGCTGTGTCGTCTCTTCTCAAGCCATGAATCTCCTGACTTCCAGGCATTGACGAAGTCGAATTGATGTGCAGAGCCTCGTCATCCGGGTTCCTCGGTCAATGAAGCTCATACAGTCAGTCCTGTGTACCTGCTCAACGACGGCATCGAGGGTTGGCGTCATGCCAAGGCAGTGGAATCCTGATAATATCTTCTTTGGCTAAATCTGGGACGAATTGAGTGGATGAGGTGTTCCTTGCCACCCACACTGAAAGCGACCCAGCGTCATCCAAAAGCTGGAGTGCAAGCTGGAAGAGAGCCGGGACCCACTGGCCGTAGGACGGAAACATCGTGCTTGGAAGCATCGGTGACAATTCAGATATGTGTATCACGTACATTGGAGACCAGGGCCTTTGAGAGATAACGATCTGAGTGCTCGTCGAGCAGGAAGAGACCCGCTCAGCATGTCTGGTGCTCAAGGTCCAGAATTGGGCTATAGTCCTTCGGTCCTGTGACCGACTCGCTCAAAAGCTGTCTGCTTTGCAGTATTCTTCGCTCATTGCCATGTCTTCGGAGACCTTAGGCGTACAAACTCGATAGACCAGGTTGTGCCAAGGATTGAGCTGCCCAGTTAGTGGTCCCGCAGAGTCTACGAGCCTTATCAAGGCTTGGTGTTTGATCTGTTCATTTCCTTTCAAAATCTTCTCTGGAAACTTCCTAGATCCGTACGCAATGCATCGTACCCAGTCTTGACGTATGACCTTCGTCGATTTCTTGGCTGTGAGATTTCTAGCAAGGGGAAGACTGATCTGGGTAACCTCGCTGTCGTTTGAACGCTGATGGTAGGATGTTCTTTGCTGAAACAGATCCATTTCTCCTCTCATTGAAATCCCGTGTTGACATCGTTCGCTTAACAGTATGAGGAGGAGAGACATGTTTGGACATTGGTATATCATCTTCATTTGAAGGGGGAAACGGTATGGATGGTTCGGTAATCGCCATGGAGTTAAGGCGAATCATCTACACTTGGCCATGTAAGCTTCAATCCTCCGACCTCTCTGGAGGGCTTGCTCAGCTTACCATACTGGATTGTACTGATGCACGTGTCTAAGGACCGTGCGTCACGAGAGCAACTCCGCTCATCATTGCTTATCGACTTGCATAGGTCCGAGCTGCTCCATATCATGTGTCATGGGCTGAACAGGAGCATGGGAGAGTATGCAAGACTGTTGAGGCTCTTGGTTCGCAATTTTGGCTTTCACAGCGTATGCGCTGCATCGGCCAGCTAGTGGCTGCAATACGGTCTCGATCGTCCTATCATCGTCTTGCGTACCAAGTGCGGTCCAATCTTGAGTGCAGTGCTGTGCGTCGGACAGACGCCCTTTGTCGGCGGTGTCGTATCACGACGTTCAGCTCTGAGCAATCAGGAGTTAACCAGTGATCCGCAAGGATTCCGTATAGGAGAGGCTCTGCAAAACAAGGCAAATCCAGGCAAACAGAGTAGCCCACTTAGTCGGACTGTCGCGTTTGATAGCATGGCTGTGTAAGGTGAAAGGGCATACTTAATAAGGGAGCCCCTCCTTCTCGTCCATAGGTTTCGATCAACTTGTCGAAGTCGAACTCCTACACTATACCGAGCGCCACGAACAGGAGCGGCTGCATTGGGCATCACTCGAACAAGCACCTACTGCTGAACCCGGTCCCGACCGCTTACCCAGTTGCAAGCCGCTCTAGCCACACTACAGCTATTTGGAGAACTATCCCTTTGGGTGCAGCATATCTTCGCCATGTTCAAGACAGCATCCGATGCTTCGAGGGTTCCTTCAATCATGGTCGTCTTTGTCTAATCGGATTTGCCCCTATCCTTTTCACCAGACTCTCAACCCCGGCAAGGAGTAGGCGAAACACGATTGACACCCACTCAAGCGCTCAAACCTGCTAGGCCTAGAATACACAGTGATCGGCTACCCATGATTCTCGGCTACGGAGCACCAACCGCTTGTCAAAAGCACTTAGCTGTTGATGCGTGGGGTCAGCAGGTGTGACCGAACGAGCAACACACTCGTTATGCAAGAAGTCCGGAATCTGTGGACAGCTCCAATCAGTAACCGGCCTGGAGAGAAGAGATGCATTACCACCTTATCTATAGGCTACAGTTCACAGCGCAGATGACTTACCAGTGCATTAGGGGCAAGATGGTTCTGTCTTCGCTCACGTCAAAGGCCCGATTCCGAACAGTCTGGCCAATTTTGGTCTCGAATTCCCGAGCTTCTTGAATCCGAGTATTGCGTCGATCCTGACCACCTAGACCATCGGCTGGGACCCCAGACACTTTGCAGGATGAGGCTCTGCTCCGATGGGCTGCTTAAGACGCGGCCGGGCCAGCGGGTGTGGAGTATTCTGAGAGTGGAGGCCGGCAACACTTGCGTTCAGTCCAACGAATCGTAAGCTTGCAGAGGATTTCTGTACGACGTAAAATGAGATGTCGTCCCGTCGGATGCTAAGTGGAAAAGGGGCTCAGCCAGTATGTGGTACTTTCTTGGTGGAGAGTTCGCTCGTCTGACAGCTTTCAAAGGGCTCTGCAAAACCTCCGCAACCAGTGGGCAACTTATCCCCTACCCCTGTGAACCCATCTTTTATTGCCAAGATAGAAGGTTTGCGGCCAAATTACAGTATCCAGCCCAATCGTTCAACCGAGAACAAGCACGGGTTCTTCCTGCCTCCGGACCGGAGAGCAGCGTACTACAAAGAAGATGCAGTATATGTCAGATGGCATGTCGGAAGGATGTCGACACTGCAGAACGGTTCGATTGAAACAGCTAGCCTAGGAAGAGTGCACAGCGCGGCCACAATCTTCAGCCAGAAGGATGATACAGACCATCTGCTTGCAGTCGACTTCAATGCCTCATTGACCGATGTTGCGTCTTACGGACCTGGTTGGAGGGTACTGAGCTTCGATCACATACCAAAACCGAACACAAACGCCACTTATTCTTCCATCAATATCTTTGGAGAGGAGAAGCATCTCGCAGCTGGCGGATCACCTACGTGGATGGGGCAGTTGATGCCTCATGAGTACAAATACCAACGTACGACGCCGAATGGTCATCCAATCCCATCAACAACTACATCTGCTGGGTTGATAGGTAGTTTGCCGATTCTCGTAGGACTGGCAGCGTTCTCAGCGCCCAAGGACAGCCTCATAGCTGTCTTACGCAGCTCAGTCGTCCCAAAAGCGTGGACGAGACACCACTTACCAACTGGCCGTAAGCCACGATCCCTGATCCCTAGCTCTCTTACTGATTCTCTTAGGCACTCCCGAGCGTGGGATGGTAGTGACAATCTACTACGACCCGATAAATCCCCTCTATTCTACCAAGGCCATACTAGATCAGCTAGAGAAAGGCGGCTTTGGCCCTTTCTACGCCTAACGAGAGCCACAACGCCACGGAGCACAGCATCGAGTGCCTCATGTTCATCCTTACTCTCCTCATCCTCTACCGAATGCTACGGCCAAAGCGCGCGTCTATTCACAGTCAACCGTTCGCTGGATCGAGGCTACACTGCGGGTTCGTCCACGACCTGGCGTAACGATTGCCTACTACCGCTATATAGCATTAGACTTCCGCGGTCTATTGGCCTCTTTCTATCTCCCGCGTTTCCTGGGACGTTTTGCCTCCATGTTGGCGCGCGTCTCCTCATACAATCGTCATGCATTCAGTTTGGCGTTCATACAGGACTTGGTCCACTAGTACACATCACCACATGGGTTGAAGCGCTATATAACGCTATATGAATCTATTTAAGTTTCTCAGGGAGCGAATACTTCTACTTCGTCTGTCACCTGTTCGGCACCTCTTCATCATCTTATTCTCCCACCGGTCTTGATCATCAAGGCGTTCATGTTTTCTCGTCCGCATGCAGTAATCGCTGGGGACGACAAGCGCTTCAATGGCACTTGCCTAGTTCTCAAGCTAGTCTGATGTTACACAACAGCGAACACCTCACACTTCCAGCCCCCCTGCAACGCCAAAACACTGGGTCATTGCACATCCGGTAACCTCACAGCGATGTCGCCCGATTGAGTAATATATCGCACCCAGGGTAGGGAAGGGTATTGCAACTAGGAGGAAAGAGGTTAGCAACGTCGTCAAATCTGGGAATCTCATCGCATTAGGCCCGGGACCAGGCCGCATGTGCTGCACGCCTCACAGGTCTGCGGCGCATGGGCTCAACCCGCATCCGCTCTCTTGCATGCACCGGTAGCACGAGGGGCCCATGAATCGAGATCTACGCGGTCGCCAAAGAGGCCGCATCGACCTCTCTCATAGCCAACTGGTAAGCCACAGCGTCTCTCGGCCAATGAATTTCCGGAAACAGCAAACTCGAACAGCAGAGAGATGGGGAGTTCTCACCTTTGGCTCTATGATCTTCAGATAGCGAACCTGGATGCCGCTGGTGGTAAAGTAGGGAATCTCGAACTTGACGCTGATCGGGCGTTTGCCTTTGCCCCCCTGGGCGCCACCCATGCTTCCCCCAAACCCACCCGTCATCCCGCCTCCGTGCTCATCATCCCCTTTGACGGACGGTAGGCCCAGCTCGGCGCGCATGAGGAACTCTTTGCCGCCGCCGAACTGCTTGATCTTCCAGATGATGGCTGACTGCTCGGGCGCGTAGTGCACGGATCCAATGTTGGTGCGGAAGCGTGGGGTGTCTGCGTCTTCAGGTACGGGGACGGAGATCTCGACGTTGTTGGCGGTGGAGCGCCGTTTGAATTGCGCCCGTGCCTGGGATCTTTAGCATTCCTTCCTCTTTGCGAGTCAGCTGAGTAAGGACTGTCAGGTGCGGACCTTCAACGTGAATTCTATCCTCGACCCCGAATGCGACCTTACGTCACTCTCCACCCATATCAACGGCTTCACCTGCGTATTCAGCCGGTAGCTCATGAGTTCGAACTCCCCGTCCGGCGGTATGAAGCTAATGGTCCTATCATTCTCGAACCTCGATAAACGCACACACTGGTGGAATTTGACATCCTCCATCTCCACCGCCTTCCCTCTTGTCGCTCTCCCCGTCGTCTCGAACATGACCTTGTCGTTCAAACCCAGCCGCAGTTCGGGCATCCCGCTCAGATAGCATTTCAGCTTCACGGCGCCGAGGATCTCCGAGCGGAGAACGTTGCCGGTTGAGGATACGAGGAGATTAAGGGACTCGATGACATCGAGGAACACTTCGTTCTTGCGGTAGCGGATGCCTTCGCTGCGCCAAGAGACGGCGTTGGTGACGGCTATAGGGGGCCGGGCCTGAATCTCGAGCTTGTGCGATTCTTGCGTTATATACCTGATTTCCAAATCCAGCCATTAGCTCCTTGCAAGCCTTTTTTCGTAGAACGTAGCATCGATCACAATTAAGGAGGACTCACTCCTGCAATATCTTACTCTCCGTCGTCTGCGGATACCCGAAATCCATCATCTCGTCCAGCAGCTCGTAGATGATCACGAAATTGTCGCGGATGCTCTCCTCCTCCAGCTCCTTGAAGTACTCGGTGAAGACCTCGACGATCTTGTGCAGGAAGAGGAGGATCTCGGTGGCGTTGGTGTTGCGTTTCGTGAGAGCGAGCAGGTAGAGGTTGTTGTGGCGGATGTAGAGATACTGTACGGCCGTTGTCAGAGTTGATCGGGGGGAGAGCGTGTGTGGGGAGGTAGAGGAGGGAGAGAGGTACGTTAATGCCTTCGTCGGAGAAACAGGGTGGCACGGCGGAGCTTTCTTCTTCGGCTTCGGAGAGGAGGACGGGGAATTTCTCGACGGCGGACATGGGGATGTCGCCGCGGTAGTTGCGGGCGAGGAGGGTCTTGATGAGGTTGTTAGTGGATTTGCATGCGCGAGGGTTGAGGGGGATGGAGTGGCTTGCTTTGCCCTTGAGGTCGAGGAAGAATATGGCGGAGGCCATGGTCAAGGGTTGTGTAGGCGTTGTGGGGAGATGGGGATTGGGGTGGTTCAAGTAATGTCTAACGGAGTGGCCTTGTCTGACATTGTGAGTAACGAAGAGATTTGACGTAACGCAGTGCTCAGAAGTACTAGAGTAATTGCGCTGTTGAATACTACGATGAAGCAGCTGTCAGACTCCCAATATCAAAACCCTCGTCTCAAAAGGGTTAGCTTCAGATTTCCCGCAGGACAAGAAGGCCGCTCCGCTTCCCATTTTTATTCTTTTCTTATTTCACACCTGCGCCCAACAGACAGTGCTGATCGATAGCTCTACGACAGGCATGGCATTCTGTCATTGCTGACTGTGAGGGCATCTATTGCTGATCCTAGCGATTTGGAGGCGCGGAGAAGAATTAAGAGGGTTCCATTAAGAACTGGCCGAGTATTTTCTATGGTTGCTTGGGCGGTGTCAGAGGGACCGGACATTATTAGATTTCTCGTCTACGAGGTCGCTACATACGAGGTCGATACATACGAGCTAGTTCAGAGAGCCATTTAGTCAACGATGTGTACGTGGTATATAGACTTTCACGAGGCTTCAGTCAAAGATCATTGCCTGCAACGCTATGCTTCGACTCCTACCCATGCAGCTAATGTACAGGATCAGGGCTCATTGCTGGAGTCCTAATCGCTCTAATAGACGTTCGTGTACCACGTGGTTCGCGACCTCTGCTCCTCTTTGCAGTGCCACAGCTCCTACAATTGCATACAACGTTTGACATAGAACCATTGGCTGGCCCGATCCTTTGAGATTGTGTACCTGATCGGTGAAATATCAGCGTGGGGTTCGCTATGTAGAAACGTTTCATTGAAGGAAGCACATTGACACGTACATTTTTTGGTTTCCAACGAAGCACTCGATTCAACCCATATCCATCCGCAAGGGACGCCATTCTGTTGATATCGAGCACTGTCGACATTGACTTCTCCGTCAATTGCTCTACACCTTCCAACGCTGGATGCTGATATGGCGTTCGTCCGTAAGAGTCCTTCTTGGCGGTTGGTAAACTCGAAGATGCCTCAGCTGTAAGGATCGCTAGTGAGGTCTGTAACTCGACGATTCGCTTTCCTGTGCAGCACACAATGTTAGCATTTGCTTGAATGAGGCAGCGTAGGACTCCGTACCTAGCAGCGCTAATCGATCGTTGTAGCCTCTCCTGCCGTGATCGAAGCTCTTGTGTGTCACAGCCAACCATTTCACCTCTTCTGTGAGCACCTCATCGCCGCCATTGCCAAGCACCTTCACATATGCCTCGTTCAGAACCGAAGAGCTCGTGTTGACCTGAAATATGTCCGAAGGGGTTGCATAATTCTTGGTGATTCGAACAGGTGCGTACATGCGCTCGGGCGCACCCTGCCATCGCGGACGCTCTTCTGGAGGCGCAGCATACTCATCTCGACATATACTCGACGTAGCTATACCTTGAGATGGGTGTCGTAGCCGTGGGGGAGTGCCGGAGATGTTGACGCATTGGCAGCTACTGGGCGCTCTTGATCGCAGTCTTAAACGTAGCGACGGTTTAATCAAACCTCGAGACATCTGAATAAGTGGCACTTCGACAATGATAGCTACTTTCTCAAGTCTTTGAAGTAAGGTACAACCACCATGGATCGTATGGGAAAATGATAGCCGAGGTTTCGCCGACACAGTACCCATGTCACGTCGCGGCGGCCATGGGTCTGCTGCAACAGCTTACAATGCATGGACAGCATAGCTTATTGCTTTCGGAGAGACTTGCTCAGGCTTTGCCAAAAGACATTCATTTCATTGTTCACCATGTATCTACCCCGCCAACACCGTGCCCTGCGATCTATTCTGCTCCTCCACGCAAGAAGCCCGAAAAGACCTTTTGCGAAACCCAATTCTTGAGCGTTTCTGTCCCATCAGATGGTGCGCAAATCCAAGTCTTCGGCTTGGAAATACTAATCTACACCACCAAGTACCTCACCACCCTCTTCGTCTCCAAGGCCGACTCAACCGGCTATCTCTATCTCCTCAACCTGCCTGACGGTACACCTTCGCCATTGAAGACTATTTCTTCGACGTTTCTCAAATACCTAATTGAGCAGAGGCAGAGAACAGACACGCGCTTGGTTCTCTCGCTTTTCGCCAGGGCACAGAATCAATATCTCTTTCCCGGCAGCGTCGAAAACAGACACAAGCATGTTCTGGATGATAGGAGGCTGATAAAATGGTGGTGCCAAGTGCTGGACACTGTGCTTGACCCAGGCGCTCTTTTACCGTCCTTGGATGCAGCGAGCAAGGGCACAAACTCTCAAAACGACAACGATGCGGTGCCAGCGCACGGTTTCCTAAGGGTTCCTGGCTGTGATAAGTACGAAACAGCGGCCTTCTTCCCAAAGCATGTACAGATCTTGCCTGGCTCATTGCAACAACGATGGACCGCAGCAGACCCACTACATCGCCTTGGACGAGACCCGAACTTGCCAGAGCGTTGCCTGATCCCTCGCTTTCCAGATGACCCCAAGTCTCGGTTCCTCATAGATCTCGACGACGAGCTTCCAGACCTAGAGAATGAGCTGCAGGGAGTGCTATCTAAGGCTGACAATGACGGCCGATGGCAGAGCGTTCGGAGCGTAGAGCAATTCTGGGATATGATGTCATTTAGACAGGAGTGTTCGGCTGGGAGACTTGTTGGATTCATCTGGGGTGTATTTACACCTCGAGGAGTAGATGAAACATTGGATACATATACATTCAGCGACTCTTCATCATGTCAAAGCTCGCCCAGCAAGACATCTGTGCAGCCGACGTTGCCAACGCCGGTGCAATCGCAAGCAAGAGATTCTCAATCATTGCGATCAGAGACTCCGCTCCGTTCAAGCCCACTCCGAGACACTCAAGCACCACTTTCGCCATCGACGCCGATTCGTCCAGCTACAAATGAAACACAACTCTCCATAAAAAGCCCCTTTACAACACAAAGTCCTGAAAAGCAAATCATGTCAAACCATGCATCTCCCACCAAGGTACTACTGGTTGGCGATATTCCCGAGAAGACCAAATACTACTATTGGCCTATTGCTGGTCGAGGCGAGATAGTGATCAGGGAAAAGTCATATCAACGCATGAACAAGCTTCTCCTAAAACTAGACTATGCGAACGAAGAAATCGCCAAAAAGTCCTCCGAGAAGTGGCTCAAGGAAGTCGCTGCCGTGTCTAAACGAGATAAGTGGGGCGAGCTGGCTGTCGGCCAGAAAGAGGTCACTCAAGCAATATCTGATGCCGCCCAACCTGCTGCTACGACGCTGAACATGGGTTTAGTCAAGAAGAAGAAGAAGCGTCCGCATGGTGAAGGCGAACTAGTGGTCACTGACCAGAGCTCCAACGGCACAGATGACAAGTTGCCCGGAACGGACGGAGCTAACGTTCTTGACCCTGGACACGTAAGGAAGAAAGCAAAACAGGACAACGGTGAAGTATGAGCTGGCTTTGTTTGTGACCCAGTTCGGGTCTCAATACCCTTTGGGGTGGGGTAGTCTGATGTTGATCGAATGAGGTGATTCGCGTTGTTTACTGCATAGCTGATATGATACCCCTGAACCGCAGACTCGAGGTAGAACCTTGTCGCCTACAAGAGATGTTTAGCGTATTGTTTTGTTTTGCTGTTGATTATAGTCCACAAACCTACAGTGTCCGATTAACCATCATTGCGAAGGCAATGCTCTAGATAGAAGTACCGTTGCCGCCTTCCTCATCGAGGTCTTGCAGGCCGATCCCAAGGGGTGCAAGACTGATACAAGATGCCTGCGAACGCTTCGGCTCTTCAACACATCTACGTCTCAAGATCTTATTTATCGCCATTAGCTTCAGGTCACCTTCCGAAACCTCTCGTCCTTTTTTGTCCATCTCTGTCATTGTCCAACATGTTATTGTTCAGCTTTTCCATTGCCGCTCGCACCATAGCTAGGACCTGAAAGAGGGCAACACCATCGATTTCATTGCTCGTCAAGTCTGCGGCCATATCATATCTTGGTGGTTCGTCTTTCACCTTAGTGAGCGCTACGTGGATCAACTTGTGGTTTTGTGGTTGTTTGCGATGTCTGTGTAAGTCTACAAATCTCTTATTAGTCCCGGCCTGCAAGCATCTGTCTTCTTGTGGTATTCTCTCACCTTTCTCTGACCAAAGCCGCCCCGTAAAGTAGAAGACCATGGCAACTGCACTACAAAGGGCTACAATTCCGAGCGGTGTCATGGTGATGCTATGTGACAAAGGTAGAGCCATAGAAAATTTAGAAGAACCAGTCCAGTGAATCAAAGTCCTAGAGAATCACGAGATCTGCATGGACCCATATGGCTCGCAGAGAATCTAAGAGATCTTCCGTCTTTTCCCGGACTTAGAGTGACGGAAGTCGGCAAAGTATCACAAGCATCAACACTAGAATTTGTAGGAATCTACCAAATCTAAACACTCAGTCCTAGCAAAGCAACGCAAGGGGGATGAGAGCAGATCTCGTCTTTTTGGGGAGTGATCCGTAGAAGAACATGAGCGCAACAAGGGATACAAAGACGATCTTGGTGGCTGGGATGGAGCATGCGGTGAAAGACGGCGCCGCCTCTGACAGCTGAGCACCTCGAAGATCTGAATCGATCCAGCTGAAAGAATAGGAGGTGGCCAATATAGGCCTCACAAGGGCAAATGAGATGAGTCCTGGGCAAGGATGACGAAGCAGCTACGTCAATGTTCAGAAATGTTTCGCTTCAATACTTTCACAGAATTGGAAACTGCACGTTGATCGCCTCCATCGAGCCTTGCTAGCATAGTATTCTTTCTTGCTCCTTATCTATGATCGTTCATGATATGCAGGTTTACACTCAGCAGAAGCGAAGGTCCACGGACATTTCGAACATCCTTCATCCATGAACCACCTGCAGTCTTTGCTGTTTGACACCAGATTAACGAGCGAATGGCTACTTCAGATCAACTCCATCTCTTTCAATGCCTGCGAGAAGGCCCAAGGAAGATTGCGGAGATCGACAAAGGGAGAAACTGCTTCTGCACGCTGCAGCCATCTAGGAGGGCCTCATTCATCGAGAGACTCCCCAAAGCATAGCTCTGAAGTCATTCTCACAGCCAGCGAACTGTCTCTGAACCCACGCTCCTGCAACAAACACATAAGTCAGCAAACCCCAATAATCATCCATCACGCCCACCAGCCCCCCATCTCCCCATCAAACAATTTCACCGCCACAAGCCCCACCATCCCCATTCCACGCCCTCCTCACAGCCAACCCATCCTCCACCCCTCTCCTACCCCCAAAATTCACCCTCACTGACCTCCCCTCCAAAGCCTCCAGATCCCTCTCTTCCCACCCATCATCCCCCCTCGGCATTCTCATCATCAGCGGATCCACCGTCCCACGGGAAGCCGTGCTGACCTCATCATCCACGATGGCTTGTTGCCTTAGCACACTGGTTACATTGCTCGCAGGGCCCTCAACCGCCGCTTCCGGCTCCAGCGCCCTCGACGCGATCGTTGTCCTTCGCCCGCGGGCGGGCTTGATCGCCGGCGGCACACCGTATGCAATCTGTTCCGCGATCGGAGCAACCGGCACCGCTATCAACGGCGGCAAAGATGTATACCCTATGCTCGGCCCCTCCATGCTTTCAATCCCCCAAGGCCTTCTCGCCACCGGCGCTACGGGCTGCCCGTCGAAACTCCGGATCACTAACCCCCTGCTTCCTTCGCTTCTCTGCATGCTACTCCTCACAGCCCACTTGACCCACTTACCGGCCGATACCACGGCATTCTTGACCATCCATCCTGGTGCCCCGAGCTGGCCGCTCCGGCGCTTGGGTTTTGCATGCCTGGTCCTATCGTCGTAGAGCTCGGAGGCTGGGAGACCTCCTCCAGCGGGCTGCTGATGATTGAGGCGGAATCTCGAGGTGCCCTTGTGGAAACGGCGGAACCAGTTGTCGAAGCGGTCGAAGAGGGAGGCGTGGGCTTCGAGGAAGCGGAATTCGAGGATGACGAGGAGGATGAAGATGACGATGATGATGGAGATCATGAAGAGGGGGCTGGTGGTGGGGGATAGGGCGCGTAAGGGCATGTGTGGTAGTGGAGAAGAGACGGAGGGAATGCGTTCCTTGAGCGGGCTAGGGAGGAGGGAGCGAGGCGTGGGAAGCGTGTCTTTGAGGGTTTGCTGTGGTGCTGGTGGGTGTGGGCGTAGAGCGGCGGTGAGGAGGGCATCTTGAGATGCGTGAAGCTGCTTTGGCAGTGATGGTGCGATGGGGGCTGTGTCCGTGGTAGACTTCGAGAGCGTGGTGTGCTGCTTCTGGTTTGGGAAAAGGACGGGTGCCATGCAGGTCGCTTGTACGCGATGAGCCAGTAGACGATCTTTGGCGGCTTGCGTTCCGTAGAGGAGGTGATACGGCATGTCCTCCCTAGGCGGATCGGGGGGTCTCTCCCTCAGTCTTCAGTCAAACGGCGTAATCAGAGCTCAACAATTGGAGACCATCTCTTGGTTTCAAGAGCCGAAAATCCGTGGCAAGGAAGATTAGAGCGGTGGAATAAATGATGGCTGACAACATGACTCTGCTGGGCCGCTGTGCTAGACCGTGACCATGGCCAGTTAGTGGATGCGTTGGGGTATGTTTGGTATGAGTCGCTGGATGTTCTTGTGAGTCTAGGGTAAGTGTGTGATGTGTATGACAACGAGTGGATGACCTGATCTTTGGAAAGCAAAGGTTTGAGAGTACAGATGCTAGTGTACGATTTGAATTTTATCAGGAGGGATATATTTCTCCATGATGAGGAACAGGTAGGTTATATACTCAAAAAGCATATTCTTTGAGCGGCAAGCTTGATATTTGAAACCGGCAAGCTCTTTTGACAGGCTTCTATCAAAGTAGATGTTCGTTCGCCTTCTTACTATCAGGCCCTAGTCCTTACCTTGCCCAAATTCCGGCCGATGAGACATCTATGATCTCCCATAAGACTCAGATGCGGTCGTTCTGCCTGGCCCAGGATATGCTAGTCGTCGCCTTCCGTAATCGTGATCCTTGGTAGAGGTTCGCTTCTCTTTCCTTAGCGAGGACTGTTAGAGTCACCTTGTAGTTCTCTAACGAGGCGAATTCAGTCCCTTGAGGCCCCCCACTGTCAGAGGCGGCGCCGTCGTATTCGCCGCATGCTCCATCCCCGCCACGAAGATTCTCTTGATATCCCTTGTTGCGCTAATGTTCTTCAGCGGATCACTGCCCAAAAGAAGGAGACCTGCTCTCATCCCCTGCGCAATGGAGCCCCGATTTCTCAAACCATAGTAGCCTGCCGGTTAACTAGTGACGCTTCTCAAGGCATCCACCTCACTCAGACCCGCCTGCACCAGACGCTCGAGTTCCAGATGCAAGCCTTCGCCAAAGGGCACACGGCCGGGCACCGCGGGGCCGGAGAAACTGTCTGTGCCGCCTAAGATCGGGACACCGGCCTCGTATAGCGCTTTGACCGATGCGGATGCCACGGCATAGGAGTAGTTCTTGGTCGGATTCTGGTCGACGACGGCTTGCATCATGGCCAGTGTGGGACAGGATGGGATACCGTTGGCCAAGAACTTTTGGATCGTCATGGTATCGTGAGGTTTGTCGAGCGGCGCGTGATTGATCTGATCGACGCCAGCGTCGAGTGCCATGTTTGTAGACTCGTACGCTGTAGAGTGGTAGACGGTAAATTTGCCGTACCCATGCGCCGCTATGACGAGAGCGTTCAGGGATGCTTGACTGAGGGTTGGGCGTCCGGGGTCCTCGGCGAGGAGCTTTACCCAGTCTGTGCCGCTTGCGACGACCGTCTCCATGTATTCAGAAACTTGCTCAGGAGAGGAAATCAGACCTATGGTAGGGAAGCCAGGCAGCAGCGCATGTGGGCTGTTGGGAGCCGCGGCAGGATAGGTTGTGAAGTGAAGGTCTGTCAAGCCGGTGTGGTTCAGCAAGGAGGCGCGTGGTTGCGTCTGGGCGGTGGTTTGAACAGAGGCGGTGGTTTGTGCAGAGGCGGTGGTGACGCCAAAGGAGGCGAGCTGGCGCAGGTTATCGACACTTGCCGGATGGCAATGGGTATCAATTAAGCCTGGGAGGAGAAACTGGCCCTTGCCGTCAATGTGCTCGGCACCAGAGGCGTCTTTCCCAATAAAGGCGCCGTCAATAATGACTGTCTGTGGCTGTAGAAAGCATTTGCCGTCAAAGACACGGACATTGTCAAGAGCTATTTTCCGATGGACCACTGCCATAGTATTCCGCGCCGCGTGATTAGCAGCGATGGTATCTGCTGGATCGAATGGAGGAGCATCGTGGCTGGCTTCCCTATGGTAACAGGATTGACCGAAAGTGAGTAAAGAGAGTAGTAAAACACCGGTGATTAAAGAGGGAGTTCGCATATTGAACGGCGCCTGCGTGAAGGCAATTGATACGTACAAGTCTATGGTGCGTGGCTGAGTGTTGTACGTACTATATATTGAAGTGTTGGATCGTAGAGGCATTCAACGGAAATCGGATGAGGTAAATATATACTTGAGAAATGAGATTAAGGATGGACGGCAAGGAGGCTTAGCTAAAGGAGATCAGTGCTACTGAGCTGCTTTGCTGATCGAAACCTCGAAGAGATGAAAGGGGCTATCCAAATACTAGCCTAAAGGGGAATATCTCTGCGATTTTTGGCGGACTTGGGATAGAGGCACAAAGCTCATCTCCTAACCGCGCCATGGCATGCTAGTCGTTCTATTAAGATATTGTTAGCTCTCAAAGCCGTCGAATTCCCTACGATCGTCATGACACATATCCTCGATCCGATGGTAATCCTATCGTGCAAAGAGCACTGTTGTCGTCTTTCCGCTCTACGTAAGCCTTTTCGGAATTTCGCAGGTTGCAGTGGCAAATGCAACCTGTGACACCTCCTTGCTCCTAGGGTGGGGGCGAACGAAGGCTGAAAGTCCACGGCCGGCGAGAATGAGTGTTCAGATGCTCGACTATCGCCAAAGGTTCCGAGAATACCTTCTATGAACCCTAGCATCGCCGCTTAGAGGTTGTTCAAATTTCAGAGATACATCTTAGAATTAGAGAATGGTAGACAGTGGGATGGTACCTTCGTGTCCATCAACCGTTTATAGTCATCGCACTCAGTGCTGATCTGACCCTGGCCACGGCTTCTCTGGCCTTTCGTCTTTCCCCTAGGCTCGCATCATCAGTATCATGCTCTCCGCCCTCTCGGATCAAATCGCTCCATCTACGCTCAATCGCTCTAAGCGCCGTCCTGCCATGCTCCCTAATGCCTTCCTTCCACGATACTCTGACATCTTCCCACCGCTTCTGGAGTCTTCGCAACGAATATACAATGCCTAGAGCAGCAATGGTGCCAGCTTCGTAAGCGGAAGTCGTGGAGATCGAGATGTACATCAGCATCGAAAGAGTAGAAGTGAGGAAAGTAGTGGAGAGTGAGTAGAGGAGCAAGCGCTGAGATATTGCTTGCAGGGAGGGTGCTGTGGTTGAAGCGAGGGCATGGCGCGCTATCGTCAGAGCTTGCGGATACGGTTTCGGAGTTGTCGACAATCGGATTTTAAGCTCGGAGAGAGCGGAACGAGGGAAGATGGTGTCGGTGGTTGCTTCTGGCACCGAGGCGCTGAGAATTGCGGCCTGGCGTACTTGCATAGGCTCACCATCAGCATCTTGTACTGCAACTTCCGGAGATAGGTTTATCGACGGCTGTGGTACGTAGAGGCCAGCCAGTTCAACTCGTCCTGCTATCCATATCAGCTCTTTCTCGGCGCTTGTGAGCCAGGATCGATGTAATATGTCTGCGGTGATCATGGCCACATCGTCGACTCGCCAGAGAAGCTTCCACCAGGCAAGTTTACGCCAACTAGGGCTGTCGAAGGCAAGCTCAAGCTGATCACGTAGCTCGGTGTGTGCGTTTTCGGACCAGATTGACAGAAGATCGGATAGACTCGTACGGGTCGCAAGAGGTATGGTCGTGGAGGTGATTTTCTGGAGGCGTTCGGTCTCCTCGGCGATGATACGGGTTTCGGTTGCGGATAAAAGCGAGGCGATCAGGCGATGAACAGTGGGTTTGACAATATCCGAAGTCGGTTGACTGCCCTCGAGCAGCCAATTCGAGAGCGTCGGAAGACCACTATCGAACCACGCATGCTCGTATTCGACGGAATTGCCGAGAGATTTGCGGAATGTTCTGATAGCAGCTTCAGCACGCTCAATATTCACCGCAACAATGGCATTGGATTCGTCAATAGGCCGGAGCCCGCTCCACGGCGTGTTGATTGCCCCCCTTATCATCTCTTTCTCTGCACCTTTTGCAGAGACGATGGCTGCGTATGTGGGTAGTCCTTGCAAACCTTCACTGAAGACCAAGGTCTTGTGCACTGGATATCGGACCACAGAATATCTCGCCGCGGAAGAGCCAACTATTTCTAGGCAAGGTATCAGATACGTGTGAAGAGGGCTGATGTCGGTCTCATAGTCGGGAGGAATGGCTTGTATCAAGATCTCGAGGTTATGCGTGTGCAGCGTGGTGGCCGGTATTGTCAGGGTCCGCAGTAGAGGATGCCTTTGATCATAGTCTACCTTCTCGCCGTATCTTCATACACAGGTTAGGTATGCGATTTCTGTAGCCTAGATTTGCGCACCGTAGTAGCAATGGTCGCTCATCGTTGCCTTCCTGCTCAAGGAGCCGCAGCTCCCATGGAGATTCAGAAGCCAGCGGGTCTGCTAGCAATACCCTTGCCAGACGTCGCGCCCCTCGAATGCCATCTAGGCTGAGCACTGTTCCTGTGTCAGAATACTCATCCGAGTTGGCTTTCGCGCGGAGACCCACAAGCTATTCGTGTAACCGCATTTTCCGATTCCAGGCCCCTCAAAGCCAGTTGAAGTTGGCTGAGGCTGGTGTACACCTCACCTTCTCTTCTCAAATTTTCAAGCGCCTCGTATAGCTCCAGCGCAGCTGCTGGGATATGCTTGACTGCATTGACGACAGTGACCGGGGCCACGGTCGAGGCCTTTCTAGGGCGAGGTGCTCGTCGATATTGGAGAGGCCATTGTGCTTGCAGTGGCCGAGAACTCGAGAAGACGGATCGACAGTGGCAGGAGGAGTATATGGAGGTAGTGGAGTTTCCAGCGAATGAAACTCCACATGCTCGTGGGAGCCTTGGAGGCATAATACCTTGAGTGTGGTCCGTCGCATTCTGCATGTTGGGTAACGCGGTTGTTCCAAGCGCGTCCACCAAAGTCTTGGCATTGCTGTCCGAGGAGGGTCCGAGCTGGAATGGTCTATCAACTTCAGTTACGTTACAAAAGCCCAAGAAATCTGTCGATACGGGAGTGATACGGGATAGCAGATGCATAAATCATTCTATGCAATGGGCGATACTGTCGTCTGTAACACGGGAGGCATTTCCCTCCTTATCACAGCCCATCGCGAGAGAACCCCCTGCTCGAACATCCTTTCACAGTCCGTATGGTAGTATCGCGTCCTATGGAGGTACTGCCATCTTATCTTCTTGATCTTCTCTTTGCCTCGCTCTCGTGTCTCAAGTATATTGGGTCAGCTTTCGCGTGTTACAGTTGTTTCTTAGATCCGGTGCCGCAAGGTCTTGTCACACTCCCAGTTTGCTACAAAGTCACCAATGGCCAATGTCCATCGTATAACCTGAACCGTCCTGCCTTACCTGTACACCGGTGTCCAGAACTGCTTGATCAGCGTGCTTCGTCCTTTTTGGTAGGTAAGGAGCTCAAGGTATAGATGGTGGGGCTACGATAGGCTACTCGGGTCCGCATGGCACATTTATGCTGGGCCCGGGATTCGGACAAGCCAAAGGAGCGGACGATTCCGAGAACTGCTGAACTTCATTGTTCCTACTTTCGACCGCGCAAGCGTTCATTGAATATATTGAACAAAGTCAGCTTGCGGGCTTCGTCGACGAGAACCGCAGCTATGCCTTCTGCAATTACGCCACCCCAAGAATCCGCACCATTCTATGTCCCCACCGTCGATATCGCGCCCTTTCTCGCAGACCCTAGCTCAACGGAGGCGGACAAAATCATAGCAAGCGTGCGTGCTGCATGCATTTCCACAGGCTTCTTCCAGATCACAGGCCACGGCATTTGGCGTAAACTTCAAAAGGATGTCTTCAAAGCCGCCGCAGCATTCTTCAAATTGCCTTTCGACGAGAAGAAGAAACTCGATGCCAAAACGACCATTGGCCACAGGGGCTACGATGTCCTAGCGTCACAGTCATACGAGGCCGATGTGTTGCCTGACCTCAAAGAGGTACCAAATCCAGAACCAGAGATACTGATTCCACTCCAGAAAGTTCAAACCCCCTATCTTTCACCAGGGCTTCTATATCGGCACTTCCCTTCCCCCGACCTCCCCACTCGTACAGGCCCGCCGCTTCTTCATGGGTCCCAACGTCTGGCCACCTACCTCCCTCTTAAACCCCTCACAGTTCCAGCACCCAGCTGAACAGTACTACACCGCAATCTACAAGCTCTCCCTCACCGTGCTCGATCTCATCGCCCGCACTCTCCCCTACGGCGACAACGTCTTCGATACCTTCACCGCCAACGACCCTGCTGCACCCTTACGGCTGCTCCACTACCCTCCTGCGCCACCACCCGGCGAAAAGAGGCAGCTCGGCGCCAGCGCACATACTGATTTCGGGGCTATCACACTACTTTTGCAAGACGAGCACGCAGGGTTAGAGGTCCTTGATACGAATACGGACACCTTCGTGCCGATTGCTCCGAATCCGGACGCATATGTTGTGAATGTAGGGGATATGCTGTCGAAGTGGACGGGTGATGAGTATAAGAGCAGTGTGCATCGTGTGATCAACAAGGAACCCACAGATCGATATAGTGTAGTGTTTTTCTTCGATGGGAATCTGGATTGTCCGCTGGATCCTTTAGACGGGTCGAAAGGCGAAAAGACTTTGACTGTTGAAGGGCACATGCTCAAGCGGATGGCGGAGTCTTATGGGGGAAAGAAGTGAGGTTGGGGCATGAAGAGATAGGGCGGCTCGGAGAATGAAAGACTCACTGCCCAGGCAGAAACTTGACATGATAGGAAACGTTGCACATACGAGATGCAAGCCTCCAGATACCAAGCTACAGTAGCCTGCGCTCTCTCACCTGTACAGGCAATATCTTATCACAGCGTGAAACCTTTCTCTCACATTCACCAACCTTGCCAAATTCGCTCCAAAATACTGTTTTCCCACCCATACGACAAGCTCGATTGGGGCCCCAAGCGATACCTTTCACCACACCATTCCGCCTCATAAGGTCGAATTACTCGGGTCCCAAACATGTAATGCCACCCACAGAAACTAAGCTTGTCATGGATGGTAGCAATACGATTTCCACAGCAGTCTGTGCACCATTTCAGTACGGATTCTAACCCGGTCAGAAGGCACGTCTTGTGGAGTGTTTCTTCTTTGACATGCCTCACGCCGAGCTCTGTGTAAGTCCTGAAAGATAATATTGGTGAAGAAAGGATTCAAGTGTGAAAGAGTGGAGTACTCTATCGAGCCTGGAAATGGACCCGACTTGGGGGCCTGAGTAGAGACCCGAGTACGATTTATGTAGATTGACGGGGTAAGACTTAGACTCCTAAAGCATCGTCATCTGTAGTATCAACCACTGGTATTTGGCGCGCCGGCACGGAATGGTGCACTCGATGCTTGGCGATTATGAAAGCCCGGAATGACGGGATAGCGGTGGAATGAGTCAATGAAGACCCATCGCTGAAGAGGCGAGTGATCAAAGCATTTGCCTCGTCAAAGCGGACTAGTAAGGCGGCCCCGAATAAAAAGGTGATTCGATGGAACCCTAAAAGTGCACCGTGGCCATGCCTGGGAGAGTCCAAGTCGCCCTAGCCAAGCTTCTGGTAGTATGGTGTGCCCTTTCGGTCCTCTTGGGAGCTGGTAGTAAATTAATCTCGTTTGCCAACGCGCAGCTACTCGAGGCTAGAATCCGGACATCAGCAATTTCCCTTACTTGTGCTCAGATCTTCTACTGGCGCCATGCTCAGGCGAAGTGATACAAATAATCTACACCGCGATGGTTGATATCGCACAGAACGGCTGGACCAGCTGATTACCGTGACTAGACTGAAGGCTAGGGTTGAGAGACAAAGCCTTGGATCCTCATCTGCAATTCAGCTCTTGATTGGACTCACCTTGCATGGTTACCGCGCAGGTTACCACCTTAGGTTAGCAAAATGAACAAAGTCCATCGCTCGCTGTGACGCCGCAAGAAAGTTCTATCGGATCAATGATTGGTATTCTGTGAACAAGGTGGCCACAATAGTCAGTAATGGAGCGGGGTTGACAGCGCTGCAGGCAGGACGCGAAGTCTTATATGCGCTTGAATGGGGTTTTTTGCCTTTCAATACGCATTAGGTTGGTTGCTACTGCCCAACCTTTACGCACCAGCCCAGGGACCAAATGTTGCTCTCGCAAAGATAGATCCTGCCTTTTATTGCCAGTGGCCTGACGTATCATTATCGAGCTTTTTGGTATACATTGAACTTCCTATGTCTTGAATATACGACTCAAAAATTCGTACAGATGCGCGGGATGTAGCCATGGCGCACAGAGGTACTAGAGGAGCCAGGGAAATTGATTCGATACTCACAACTGCGATTGAGCGGTTTGCGTATAACAGGAAAGCTGCTCAATGCCAAGAGACAAATGAGAACTGAAAAGGGAGGGAGCCTTCCAGCAATGACTAAAACACGTCGACGGGCTCATAGATCCAATTCATGGACCCTGATCTTAGTATGTAGCTTCAGAGACTACAAGTTCTTACTCAATGCTAACGCGTATGCTATAAAGGATCTGCTCGGGGCGCATGGGCGGGAGTTGAGGAAGCCTGAATTCCACCGATCTGGGATGGGGAGAATTGTGAGAATCCAGACCATGCGCTGGATAAGGCGAAAGACAGTATCTAGATCTCGATATCTCTTATCACTATTTGAATCAACCAATCAACGACACGATGGTCGCACGACGGACTCTTGCTTTTCGATCAGCCAAATTGCAAAATATCAGCTCCTACAGCTAGCAATAGTAGCCTTCTGATCTCCAAGTAGAGAAGAGTCGGTTGTCATCTGTTGAATTGATTTTACATCCCTATGTGAGTACTAACGATCACAGGTAAGCGCGGCTTACCGGAAATTGTACACTTGAAGTAAGAATAGCACCCTAAGCCTTATAATGCTTGGCATGGTTTATTTAGAGCATTACACCGCCACAGCATTTGCAACATCGGCCCCCAACAGTCACTTACTGCAATTTACACACATGGAAAACTTCAAAGAATACAATCTGCGTTTTCACTGCCTCATGCGCCCGCGAGCTGCTAATTTTAGGCTTCAGCAAATTAAGAATCAAGCGCTTTGGGCTCTGGAAGTGCGCATTGACGGGATGGCGCTGCAGTGGTTGATCAGTGATGGCCCACGGCCAAAGCGGCAGAGAATCAGGACACGCGTTATTTGAAACCTTTTGAGGACCCGAGAAAGGACCAGAAAAGGGGTGATTACTGTTGGATAGAAAGCTTGTGATTTCAACGGTGATTGGCTGAGCTAGCGCTGGGCGATCGGTAGCCTTGCACTTATATAGCTTTCACCTTCCTTAACCTCCTTCGAGCCACTTTCGCGAAAGCTCACAAAGTATATCACGTGATACCGCCTGAAAGCCACGTCATATGGCCAAGTCGCAGTACGGCATTGAGGTTCTAGCACCTGGTGTTGGTGATATTATCGCAGAGTGAGTCGTCTGTAACTGATTTAGGCTCTTTCACGTTTTGGAAGTATTCTTTGATTGGCCAAAGGACCTCTCCATGGAGTCATCTTTATGCGTTTATATACAGCATTGTACATTCCTTGCTAGGTGTTAAACTAATGTTCGCCTAGTGTTGTCTTTGTTCATGGATTGACTGGAGGGCGACGGACTACCTGGACTGCTAGCTCAGGATCCGTCGGAAGCAAGATTGAAGAGAAGCCGAGAAAGAGATTCAGTTTTTTCCGTCGCTCTAAAGGCAGAGTATGCGAAGAATCGACCTCTGAAAAGAAGATAACAAAAGGTCTATGCTGGCCGCAGACTCTTCTACCAAGTATCATAAGCAACTGCCGAATCATGACATGGGGCTATGATGCGGATGTGACCAATTTCTTCAAACCTGCTAGCAGTAATACGACGTTCCAGCATACCCAGAATCTGCTCGCTGAACTCGAGCGACATCGCAGAGACACCAATGAGGTCAGTGCTCTACATTAAATTGCTCGGGCTTCTCGTTTGAGCTTATGTATTCTGTACTTGCAATGCTTTGACTGTTTGCCGCTTTGGCGATATGCTTCCGCTGGTCTTTCAGCCCATTCTGATATTGGTATTTTTTGTTTTCCTATACGCCATTGTATGATTGCACCAGTTGTTGCGAGGCCTAGCACAACTCAAGCGGGCTATTCATACAAGGAAGCGTCGCTGACACAGTTAGATCAATCGACCCATCGTATTCGTTTGTCATAATTTGGGCGGCATTATTGTAAAGGATGTAAGAGTCACCTATCCCTCGCATCCAAGATTACGTTGGGAAGCTGCACGTCAATTATCTTCAGATTGTACGTGTGTAGCTATAGTTTGATGCTTTTCAGGGGTTCAGGGCATCGCAATCACGCCTTCTGTCGGGTACTCGAATCAAGTGAGGCAAACAACAGCTATGGGCGTTCGCTGGTTGGTTAGGCCATCGACCTTCCATCGTCACGTTTCCTTGTGAATGCTAAGGCTTCTTGCCGGCTTGGAAGGCTGAACACTTCGTTGATTGATGCTTCATTATAGGCGCTCGAATGCTCCAGGAATACTTTACTCGTTCATCTCCAACCGATTTTCAAAGCGTCCTACGGCGTAATATTTCTGGGAACACCTCATCGAGGCACCGGTAAAGCTGACCTCGGCGAAGCCGCCACTACTTTTCTGAAGGCATTCCTGCACGACGCAAATTCAGCTTTGCTTCGAGATCTGCAAGCAGAATCTCAAACTCTCGATCGCATATCAGCTGCTTTTAGCAGAATGCTCGCACAGAAGGAAATCAAAGTTCATTCTTTTTGGGAAGAGCTAGGTATGACGAATTTGGTCGGAGCTAGGAAGGTAGTCGAAAGATCTTCGGCGATCATAGGAGATGCGAGGGAGGGCAAGGAAGGAATACACGGTAATCACAGAACCATGACCAAATTTACATCAGCACAAGATCCGGAATTCAAGAAGGTTTCAGATGTCATATGGCGATTTGTGCGAGACGCGGCAGTGGCTTCGAACGACAGTGAGTAACAGTGATCGAAGGAGCGACTCTACATCTAAGAATTCTAGCGACACAGCTCAACATACCCGTCCCTGAGTATCGGCAGATACCATTCAATCGAAGCCATACTTTCCGAGACCGCCCGAAGGTCATCGGAGATGTCTTGTCTGCTCTTAGCTCACCTAATGGGTCAATCGTGGGACTGCAAGGACTTGGAGGCGAAGGGTGAGTATGCGACATTGTCAACACTAACGGCGCTGATGATATTCAGAAAAAAATCTACAGCAAAAGAATGTACGCACGTGTGGATAGACCGGATTTCAAGTTCTATTGTTTGGGTCAACGCTGACACAGTCGAGACTATTGCCAAAGATTTGAATCGATCTCTGAACTACCTAGGGGTGGATTCCAAGTCTCTACCTTCAGATGACCTGTTGGAGTCGAAGCACTGCCACGAGCAGCATGGGTGGCAAGATGATCTCTTGGCAATCCATCCACTAGTGCACGAATGGATTCAAGTCCGGCTATTACGGGATGCAAAGAGAGAGCGACTTCGAGACGAAATGGTGGCTTTGTCGAGTGCGCTTGCACTGCATCAGGTCCGGTTGGGTGAAGAAGGGAAAGATCGCAGACGGAAGGAGAAATCTCAGGACCCGCAAGTGCGGCGGACTGAGTCCATAACCCATACCAAAGAAGCCTTAGTCGACATGAAGAGCATAGATGTCGAGACCGTTCTGTTGGCGTCCGCAGATATTACCTGTCGACAATGGATATCAACATCCGCAGAAAAACAGCTGTTGTCAGCCACTGTTCCACGCTTTGCTGGAATTGGACATTCCGTCAATGATACGGGAGACAGCCAATCATACGATGAAGCACATGATACGCCGACGATGCTGACCGCGATGGTTTATGAAACTTGGGGTCCGCTATGGGCTGGACTCTACAACTCTTGGTTCATCGTGGGAAATCTTGTTATCGATTTCATGATTACCGGCACATATACTATATTGGGTTTCTTGTTGTCGACTTTCGTTGTCTGCGAGCTCTGACGAAGAAGCCACTGCCGTGTTTGTTACTTCCGGACAGATTCCAGCTTTTCCTCAGGACCCGTCTGTGTGGGAAGAAGAGTTGAAAGTGCGCCAGGGGCTACCCTTGAAAAGCATCCGATCTCTCAGCTATACTATCTTTGGAAACTTTCCCATTTTATGATTCCTTCTGTATGAAAAGTCGGTCAAGGTTGTGCTTGTTACACAAATTTCCGTCACAGTCATTCTATGCTCTTGGCTGCCATTGAAGGCTTGCTATAGCCTCAATACCGTTGTATCTTCTTATACCTCTATATATATATATATGAACAGTAAAATCTCGAATGGTGAACGAGGTGCCTATTACGCGTTGGAGGAGCCAATGACCGAGGCAGCGTGGGAGTTGGAGGCCCATTATCCGCATATGACGCCCTACACGGCTGTGGATCGGGCTATAATTCTGCTCCCAAGGCGGATTTCGAGATTTTTTCAAGGCTGGTCGCTCTCCGGAAGCCGAGAAAGTGCTTATTGGCCGTCTTGATGGCTTTGCTTCACAAGAAAGTGAAACATGAATGAGGGCAATTGTGTCAACCGCCGATAGCATGTAAAGTCGCGGGGCATACTGCGAAAGCAAGAAATTTTCGAGCTCCTACACAACTCCATTCATTGGCGGGCCCGAGTGGGAGGCGCAGAATTCTATCTGTCGGTTGTGCCTTGGTATTCTCAAACCCGGGGAAGGAACAGTCTCTAGGATGTCGAAGATTTACTCACAGAGTACATCGTAGCCGTGATGCCCAAGTATGCAAACTCGAAGCACAGCTGTATAGGGGCTCTACTCATGACACGGGGGATCAACCCAGCCACCTACAGCGCTCTGGCTTTGGGCCAGATCTATGAACACTGTCAATTATACTGTGAAGCAGCTACATTATAGTCCTGGGGCGTAGACTTCTGTGGCCGGACTCAGAATTGGGGACCTGTCAAGCGGCTTTAGAAATGCCACAGAGAACTCGGTCTTCTGTCGAATGAGGTCTTCCAAAGACTAAATGAAGAAGGTGACACGTTGTCAGGATACAGAGGTCGGAAGCACAACTACGAACACAGTGGGTCCTAAGGTATGCGGTGATTGGAAACGACCTTTTTGACAATTGCCGTCAGAAAGTAAGAGATCTTGAAGGACAAAATCAGGGCGTCAAGAAGCGCTTCCATGATTATCTAAAACGAAACAACAGAGATGACTTTAGTAATGTCGATGCTGTTTGGGATACGATGCTGATGACGAAATCGACCGAACGATTTGGATGAATGTCGCAAGTCAGTTATTGGTCGCTTGCGCTGGTTACAGTGTCCCTCGCAAGGTCGCGTCATCCGCTGATACCCATGATTTACTGATGTCGTGTGATACTCATACATTTATACGGGTCGACTGAGCGATCGGGTCGCTCATCCGACGAAGGATCATTATTGCCAACATTCCATGTGGTCGGGTAAAGCCACTGGGAACTTCGAATTGTATGTCTGTTCGACCCTTCCAATTCCTGGTTCTCAACATACGATCCAGCAATTGCACAGAGGGAGCATCCATTTCAACTGCAAGCCTTGTCGACATCTTTGGATAATCGGCTCTTCGCTCGATGTGGATACGTTTCTATATACGGAAAGGTGTTGAGGAAACCATGTGTGAGAGACTTAGCTCAATATGCCCAATCTATATTGTTCTTGCTGCGGGCTTCATGAAATGGGTATCGGTGGGCAAGAATTGGTGCACCCATCTCCCGCTATCTATTAAACGACGGGATCATCCGTTGACGATCCACTGGACGACCAGTAAATGCCCATCGCTCAATAGGTAAGTCGTCAAAGCACTTCACTCGTACCATCTCCGAATCCAAGCATAAGGTTCGAATGACGGTTCGAATGTACATCTTGAGTTGTATGGACCACTGAAGTGCATCATGCCAACGACATGCAACAGGCGGGCTTTCCCCCGTTGCGGAAATTACCGACTGCCCGATTTCTTAACGACAAGTTTTCCTATGGAGTCTGCATCATGAACTGCCCGAACCATCACTGGCTTTGCGGTCACTTACGAAGGCAGCGATGGATCCCCCTTCTAACCTCAAGCCTCCAACGATAATTGTCGAAAAAGTCTGACTGCCCTTCGTATCAGACCTCCCCAATTCCCCAACCTGCATACCCTTCTTCCCCTCACACCACAGACCTTCCCTCTCCTTCCCCCAGCCACGAACGTCGGATTCTCGCTTTACGCGGCACTCGGTTTTGCAACCGGCACCTGAATCCTCGCCTCCTACTCAAGACCGACCATGGCGACCCCTGGTTTCGTTTTAGCATTTGTTTGTGCAGCGTAAACTGTCTTGCTACTTTTTCTCACAACAGGCTGCAGGCGTGCAGAAGACAAAGACGGTTGAGCTGGATTTTCTTGATAGGTGCATTGCAGCAACAAATCATGATAAGTTGGAAGGAAGGATTTAGCAGAACATAATTGGGGACGACGAAAGAGGGGAGGAGCTAGGGTCAGAGAGGGAGCGGCCAAGACAGGCCCAGTTAGCTTCCAAGAGGTATTGGGCGCCGGCGGGGTGGGAAGGGAGGGAGGGTCAGAGGAGTAACATAGGCGGGGCGAGGAGGACGAAGTGCACCTTGGAGGATGAGCAAGCTATTGACAGAAAAGAGATGTAGAAATCTGAAGATGGGCAATAAATCAGTAGCCGTTGAATGAACTTTCCAGAACGAGAGAATGTCATATTGACTGACAGAAGAGAGTCATCGAGATGGATGCGATCAAGGGTAGCAAGCCTCACGGCAACAAGCGATTAATGAGAACATGGGCCTTGTCTTGGATCTATTCTGCCAACTTCCGTCCGAGCAGATCTTCGCTACTTCCGCTCAATGCTGAACGTTTATGCGGAGATTTCATACCATGCAATGGCACGTACTGGGCGCACTTGAATCTCGGCGACTGGTGAGAAGACGATTTGCCAGGCTGACGATGGGCTTGTTGAACGGGTGAAGACCATGGCTTAAAAGATACAACGTAAAGGTAGTTCGCTTGAAGATACGACATAATAGGAGGAACTGGTACCAATCGAGTGTATATGCTGAGCTTTCTGTTCTTGTTAAGTACACCTAATTAGGAAATAGGATAGCCCAACGATCTTTGGTCCCTTCATCTTATCCACATGAACTATCGTGACGACTTTTGGGTAAGACGTACCCCGAGATGACTGCGGCTAAGCATAAACGAACCGCGAGAGCGAATACTACGGACACCCCTGCTGATTGATCCCATCAAGGGATCCTGTGGTAAAAAGCTCGAGAATAGATGTGAAGCAACAGCGAGCGAAACAATTATATTCCGATAATATACCCAGAATAAGATTATAATACTGCGATCTTATATCGCACAATACCAAGTCCTTGAGCGGCAGATTGATACGCTTGTACTCGACAACATCGCTCAAAATAGAATGCGGAAAGAGATAGAAGACGAAGGATTGAGACTAAGAGACAGAGGGCCGTGCGTGGCAGCTGTTCGCAAGAACGCCGATGCCGGAAGCCGAATCGTTCGGCGTCGCGCAGGTCTCGGACATAACAGAGACACGAACCGGTCTCCATTCCCAATGTAGTTGGAGAAAGAGGTCAAAGTGAGATAATTTCAAGAGAACACTCAAGAGCGAAGAGGAACGACACGCCATCGTGCGCCTAGGCCCTAGTAAGGTTATGTCTAATTGGTTACGAGCTATCTAAGTAGTTCTCGCACACCCCGGTGACAGCTTGGCGAAATTAAAGCAATGATCCTAATGCTGGATACGTCATAGCGGCGCATACTTTACTTGATTCGAGGCAAGCGAGCAACAGGCACATAGGCTTACAGGTGCAGGTGGTGCAGATTTTATGTGGTCTCGAGCCGGATAGTGCTTCGACATCCAAATGGTGGGTTTGCGTCGTGATTTACCCACCATATACTCCGTATGAATGCTGGAAACTCTACGAAGATCAAGATGCCGCAGGTAGCGTAGACTTAATGTCTATCATATAGATATCGTCGAAGCAGGCCAAATCGACACTTGGTCCGAGCAGAAGCTCACAGGCGGACCTTTGCACAAGGCCTTTCGCAGAAGCAAAGTAACAGCTGTCACTAGCGTATGGTTGCCAAGTCACGGTGCATTAAGCTCATTTGAACATTCTTCGCCCCTCAAATACTTGTGCCTACTACTCCGGCAAGTCATACATGCTGGCACTTCGTAGCACATGAAGCTCTTCCATTTTAGCGAGTTAGAAAGCGTCACACAATCATGGGGACTAGTGCTCAATATTGCGCCTTGTGTGGTGGACCATGGTGTGCACATCTGGCCGAACTTCACTCGAGACAGGGCTGAACGTTGATTTAGGGAAGCTGAAATTCGGCTTCCGAAGGAATCCTCTGACGTAGCGAAAGAAAGCCCGCACGATGAAGACGGGGATGAAGATGAGGATGAAGAGGAATATGGCTGTGATCCGACCATAATTCAAGAGGCACAGATCAAGTGGCTTCAAGACGTCGTAGCCATTGGGAGGAACCCGGAGACGCAAAGGTGAGTTTCAGTCATTCTTTGATAATGTCTATCGATAAGCGAAGTCCCATGCCGCAATTCGCTTGAGCACCGTTCAAGGCGTCTAATATCTGACTCAATAACGAATAATAAGAGCATGGATAATCGACGATAGCTCTTTGACGGTTGCGCTCATCAGGCGATCTTACTGAAATGGGCGGATTAGGCCAAGCTGCATACGTCGAGACCCGTCGTGGCTGAAGAACGCGTCTAATTGCCATGCTGAAGTCCAATGCACAGATTCTTCGTCACAGGACCAGCTGAAGTCGACGAGCTCCGTCATATCAGAGCTGAGATAGGCGACGACTTGAATGTTCCTAGAGATGACGACGGCTCGGATACTGTCCGCTTTCGTACTTACGAGGGTGCAATTCCCATCCATAGCCAATGCCTCCTTTGTATACTTCCAAAGGTGTTGGCGCGCGAAGCTCATGATACGGGCGATTGGGCACAGTCGTCCATTGCAGACGTCGACGTAGACAAATTTTACAATTGTGTAGAAGAGACCTTACATGAAACGTTCCAAAAGACGCTCGGCCTCAACTATTACGAGTCTCGAGAGCCTTCGAAGGAGCAATGGTGGATATCGGATCCAGGTCAAGAAGCTCTTGTCGCTGACCCGATCGACATACCACAGTTGCACGAATACTACGGCCAATTGCCACGCTACGCACGTCCAGCTATCTCTGATCAATCCATCACTCAATCCTCAAAGGGCCGGATGTTCGATATATTTAAGACTTTGCCCTTGGAGACCATGACTGGTATTGTAGAGAATTTACCAGGCACCTCGTTCAAGGCATTTCAGGCAGTCACGCCTGCGGCTGCTAGGGCACTGGCATCCGAATTCTTCTGGAAACGTCGGATCACGAGTGACATGCCGTGGTTGTGGGATTTGCCCCTTGATCAACCTCTGCCGTGCACCGAAACGGATTGGCAACAGGTCTACTGGGACATGGACCGGCGAAGTACCTTTCAGTCATCTGACGCTATCCCAGGTCTCGTCAACCGACGGAGAATATGGAAGGTCTGCCATCAGTTGGCGGTAATGTATGCTGTGCAACTGCATCCTGTGTCCGCGCATTCGGGAGGTGTTCTCGAAGGAATACAAAGGCATAGTGTTTCTCACTACACCCCGTTGATCGCGGAGGTTGCTATCGATGCAAAGTCGTACAAGTTTAGGGTCTTTTTTCTCTCTGATTGGTTGGACTTGGACACCAAGTATACATACCTGCAGAGCTATTGGAATGCTGATGGTCTTCTGACTGGTCTGTCGGTCACGGTGCAAGGTCGACCTCGACGCACATTTGGCTTACCGTCAGGAACTGATGTCATTAAGAGTCTTGTCTTAGATCCAGGCGACTGGATTGAAGGGTTCACCATTGCTACCCGCAGGGGTGTTCAGGGTCTTCGTGTAAGTGATCCAATATATGTTCATTCAAAGCGCCTTTATTCTAGCTCGTCGACAATGGTAGTGGCCCATTCTACAAGCACGACGTCAGTAGCTTTACTCTATTCACAAACCAGCATAGCCAGAGGAAACTCGAGGGAAGATTTACAATAGTTCACCAGTTAGTCTACCACATCACGATATCATCTCAGTTACCTGGAGGACGGTCGTAATCCATCGGTATACCATTCTTTCACAGACACGATAGGAGGCCCTCTGAGGTTACCGTCTCTTGTTATGGCTACCTCGCCCATTATCGTTGCTCTTCGATACTTTTCTCGAATATTTAGTCCAGTCCTCGTTTGGCGATCCATTACGGAATGTACTAATATATGGGGTTACCTAGGCCACCACGAAAAAACAGGGCCTCGTTGATTTACAGGAGTGCCAATATATGGCTCGTTTAGATTTGGTCCCGAGGGATGGCATGACTCTCGCTGGTCTCGAAGGAGAAGTGGCAAATGGCTGTATATCTCGCATCGGCGTGCTAGAATGCGCCAGAGACTACAAGTGTCTCGATCTTGCGCCATCATCTCTCAAAAAGCGGCTGCCCTGGTACGAGGGTTGGTTCGCCTCCATGGCTGACGAATACGAAGCCTACCCTTACTACGAGGGCCCCTGGACATCAAGCGTATTAGAACGCCCGGTTCCTAATATGGACCCAGTGTTATTGGCAAGGAGGGAATGTGAGATTGACAACACATTGACCAGTGTAGCTGCGGACATTGACTTGAGATGCCTCGACTTCTATGATTCTCGCAAGTCCAGTCCAGAGACCCGGCCCACTGACGGAATAGACACCCGAAAGGACTGGTTTGCCATTGAAAGTAGTAAGGGCGAGAGAGTAGTGGGCATGGAGGTAGATATCACGGAACTACCGTCGGCCCTGCGCGTAAGCCATTCGCCAATTTGTCCGATTACGAAAGACCAGAGCCCAGTACTGACTTGTCGAGCAGATCGTGACCAGTCATGGTAGACAACAATGGTTCGGCGTTCCTCGAAACAATGCGAAGAGGTATCGCTATGTTCCAAAGGCCGGGCACGTGTTTGCCGGTTTGTATCGTTATCTTGGATACTACGACAAGGTATGTGGCAAAGAGCGACTCTAGCAAAGCCTGTGCACAAAAGTGCACTGTTCATCTAGTGGCGGTGGCGCCCTGATGATGACTTTCAACTCTCGTTTAGCTCGCGGGTCTGCTAGTGGGCCTCTACTGGTCTACTATCCTGACGATAGCCAAGAAATAGCAGAGGTCAGAGGCGACCCGCTAATCTATGCCATCTGTTGGGAGAATAGCTGTAGCATTGCCCTTAGCATACCAAGAATATTCAGCCCACTTTGAGGAAGGGCCCGATATAGTGGTCGCTAACAAGTCTGCTTTAGAAAACGGAAAGCTCGCGCTTGAGTATCTTATCAATGCTCTCGGCTCCTGGGAACAACGAAGGCTGTTTGATGCATGATGCTCCTCAAGATGATGACGGTCGTTTTTGGGTATCAACACCACCCCCACAAGATTGGGAGCCGGCCGGTATGGTGTGCGGCTCTACTAATGGGGAAGCGGTGACTTGGCTGGACTTGACCGACACGATCTCTAGGATAGAGGGGCTTTATGCAGCGCCTGCTGATAGGGAAGTCTTTGATCTAGACGGTATCAGAATCATACCTAGTACCGCTGAGAGGGAACTCTTGAATACTGAGAATGACCCATTTCTCGGACGTTATCTCGGATCGGGTCCAAAGAAACCGAAAACAGAGAATTTCGATCCTTGGCGCAGGGAACAAGAAAAAACCACAGTAATTGGCACGCCACCCGCTCCATTGCATGAACAGTGCAATATTCAGCCGACTAGCAAAAGGTTCTCTTATGCGGTTGACGTCCTCAATGGATCTATATACAAAAGCGACGCCGAAGATGGAGCGTTGCCTCAACTAGGGAACGCAGCGGCATGGGGTCGTCCATGGCGTGTGCCTATGCAAAAGCTGACTGGTCTCACTGTCTGGTCTGGTACGTATCTGCATGGCTTCCAATTCCACGCTGGGTCAGGTACGAGCAGTCCATTTTGGGGCAAGTGTGGAGGAAGACCAAGTGCGCGATGGAATGTCAGCTCAAGCCACGACCAGGAACCAGAAAGCTGTGTAAGTGAGCCTCTTCTTCCTGGTCGTACTCTGTTTTGTTGCTGCTGCGAGTACCATCACGCACACGCAATAGATCCTTCTATACTCAGCATATCCCAAGAGCTTACGTTCAGGGGCCGAAGAGGGGGCTTCCTTGAAAAGCCGTGTAGCTGCAGGTTGTTCTACAGATTCGCAAGACTGGCGCTCGTTTAATTCATAGCCACTTGCTCATGCGCCCTGAGTTGTTGTTTATCGCCGTCGAGGGCTCGAGGACCCACTGACTTTCGAGTGAATTTGCTAACATCACTGGTGCCACACAGGTCGGTCTGAAGTTCTACCTGAGCGACTCCAGAGGGCCATACAGGCTTCAAGCACTGAAGATCGTGGGCATTCAGCGATTAGTGCGCAAAGCCGGGAGACTTTCAAAATTCGTAGTGAAGTAACCAATGAAGAGCCCTGCAGGACAGTGGAGGCTAGTGCCAAAGACAAAGGGAGATTAAGGGGACAGTGCTTGGCCGCCGTCCGTCTTGTTTAGTTTGGTGGCCGTTCACCGCACTCCCTCCTTATTTAATTTATCTCTCGTTGATCATGAAGCTTACATTCTGCGAAGTTCTGATGTTTCATTGCGAATTCGCTCTACGCAGAATTCCAAAGGACCGCTTTCCAATGCCGAGATCTTCCTCTCTATTTGCTTGTGAGTCTTTTACACGGCCGTGGGCCTTTTACACGATCATAACCCTTTCCCATAACCTCTACCCTCCTACCCAACATATCCCCCTCCTTATCAAAGTCATATCGCACACTTCGCACCCCCACCGCTACCAGGACTGCTACTTCGCCTCCTCCTTGGGCGTGGGGGAGTAGGCGACTTCTTAGGTCCTAATGGCCCTTCCCATTGACCGTTGATTAGATCAACCGAATCACATAGGTGAGCTGGTCGGTGGCCCAAGAATTTAATGTGTATATTTACTTTAATGAGGGAGGTTCAGGGACAGTAGTCCCTTCGCTCGCAAAACCCCCTTTCAGGCGGCGACCGGCGCGTGATTCCCCAGGCTATGAGGAAGACGGATGAGTTGTTTAAGTGCTACTAAGTAGCAGAACAGCAAAAGTATATTTCCTGTGAGCCACTCAAATGTGTTCAATACACTTCTAAACATATCACCCCTTGGGTCTCAAATCAGTCCAGAGGTTCGCTGCATTCGCCCCCCTTTCTACTGTTGCCGATCTCCTGCGCAGAGAACGTGTCAATCTCAAGATCGTAATTTCCGCCTCCAAAGCGAAATCGAAGAATTGCTCTGCTAGCTCTATTATTAAGATACCATGATAAGGCGTTCAAGTTCGAAAAAGCTTGTCATCCTCCCGCGCTCGTGCGCCTCTGAATTCATGGACTTGTCGGAAAGACTGAGAGAGATCTTCTATAAGAATTTGATCGCTCCCGAAAGTGATAATCATTGTTTCCCCTTCTCGGCTTCCTCTGAAGAGGACCGGAGGGTACCCTTTTCCAAGCGTTAATTGATCGGAGAAGATAGATGGAGTATGAGGTAGGGGCGTACAGTAGTAATATACATAGTGATCGCAATAACTCCCTTGGTCTACTAGAAAAGAAGACACTCCACTCCACCATTGCTGCATTTAAGCCAAACCAGGAAGCTGGAGGTCGAGCCCAGGACCTTCGGGAATAACACAACGGCAAACACGTGGTAAGGACGCTGCTAGAAAAGAAGACACCCCACTCCACCATTGGACCAGCGCCATCAAGAATCGAACCTTATACAAAGCATAAATCTCTTTACACTCCTTGGGTTCGTCGGGATTCCCAGGAAGAGAAGCTGGGGACCAACGCCAAAGCATAGAGCTAACCCACGAGGGCGGCCCATTCCACCTCTATCACGCACATCACAGCAAACATCTTCCACTCTACGAGATCACATCCCATATAACCGCATCAAGCCTCTACCCAAGCCATCATTCCCTACAATTACCCTTAGAAAAATATAAACACCACCCAAAGACCCAAAACAATCATATGAAACCCACAAACCCAGCCCATAACCTCCCACAACCCCACAATCAAAAACCAACAAACACTCCGACTCCCATAATACCCCACACCATCCCCACAAATGCCCCACCAGCGCATCTATGCGCTCCACCAGCAAACACCCCTCCTGCATACCCCGTGGAATTCCCGCTCGTGTTAATTTCCCCAGTATCCGTCTTTCCAGGAACTCTAGGCCCAAAGCCCGACATGATCCGCCCCCCCAGCCCTGGGACCGGCGCGGCAGTGGTCTCCGGGGCGTAGGAGATTGGCGTGCCGTCGACGGCGATGGTCTTGCCAGAGGCTAGCGTCTGCGCGCTGATTAGGAACTCGGAGGTTTGATTTGTGGTGTAGGTTGAGTTGGCGAACGTCATGATTACGTTGGTAGCTGACGGGGGGTCTGAGGCGGAGAGGAAAGGTTCTGGGGTGGAGAGAATGAGGGTGGGTTCTGCGCTGAGAGTGTTGGAGGATAGTGAGGTGCTAGTGGTTTGAGGTCTGCTTTCGGGTGCTAGGCTTTGGCCAGCAGTGTGGGATGTGCTTTTTGAATGGGTTGTGGGAATTGAGTCCGGGGAGGGAAAGGTGGGCACGTTCCTGTCGTCGGATTGTAGGGTTATCGTACTGCTGCCGATTCCGCCGTTCACATTGTTTACTACGCCTTCAGAGGATGGTCTTCCATGATGTGTGCTTGGAGTCTGTTGCGGAACGTGCGGGTCGTCTATTAGCAGTCGGCTCGCTGAGTTCTTAGCGCTGGTGTGAGTGTTTTGGCTCAGAGTTGATCCAGAGACTAGGAAAGGCCTAGAAGACTCGGTAGTGGAGGTTGTTGCAAGCACTGGATCGACTATTCCCACATGATTGGAGTCACTTACGCGACTTCCATCATTCGTACTAAGACCCGTTGTGTTCTCCAGGTTCGAAGCCACACCCGTTCCGCTGTGAAGAGACTCAAAGTCTGCTGAAGGCTGGAATGGCGGGGCGAAAAAGGGCATTGACAAAACGAGATCGACTGTCTCATCGGTTCTGGTTCCGAGTGGCTGGTTTCCACGGTCGGTACTAAAGCGAGATGTGTTCTCCGGGCTCGAGATTGCACCCTTTGGGCTAATTGAAGATTTTGGGTCAGGTTTTGGGCCTTCACTATGAGCTGTGGTTCCGGTGGCGAGGTGCTCTGGATCTGTAGATCTTTGGCTTTCAGTCTCTGCTAATATAGGGGTTGGACCTTGCGCTGGATCTTGTGAGGAGAGGGATGCCGATGATCTGGTTGTACGAGCTGAAGGCGGCGGAGTAGAACTGGGCGGAAGGAGTGTTGAAGCTATTCCACTACCCGGGGATGGAGGACTTGCGGTTAATGAAGGGCTCGATTCCGATGTAGGCGCTGCGATAGCCGTTACCTTGGTCAGCACTCGAGGCGGATCCACCATTCCAAGCCATTCGACAGTGCATACATTCCATTCCGGGTCGATGCTCTTCAAAGCCTGTGGCATCTTCAGCTTGGGACCTCCAATGGACCACATGATGAAGCGGGAGTCTTGAGGATTCGAATAGGTATCCTTCGAGATGCCTTGGTGAATCTGGAGTTCCGTATAATTGATAGCCTGAAACCAAGATGCTGGTGCTGGTCTTACAAAGTTGACCGTAGTAGAACGAGAACTAATTCCTTCGTAGTCCAGCTGTATCCACTGGGGACCCACATAAGTCGACAAGGCCTCTGGGGGATAACCAATAGTGGTATAATATACAGATCCGGTCACCGCTGGGAACTCGTAGTTGTATGCGAGATCGCATTCGTATATGGCCTTTAAAGCAGTATACGCCACGTAGATGGAGGGTGATATGCTGATAACACAGTCAGAGAGACGTCGAGCATGATTGGAGCTGTCCTGAGTTACAAAGTGAAGTTTTTGGAGTCAACAATACTGTATGGGGTTGTCGTTTGTGGGGATGATAAAGTCGCATTCAGATCGTTCCTCGAGTTCAGGTTGATATACCAGTGTATAACCTCGACGTTGTCGGCAACCAGCTGGCATCCGTAGCAACAGTCCCTCAGCAGAGTGAGGTTCATTCTGGGGTTGGCACTGATTGTTTGCCTGAGTGAAATATTCAAATAAGGCATGACCGACGAGCAGCTACAAGGTAATGGGCGCAAAAAGGTAGTTTTGTTTAACGGATCGCCACTATGTAAGCCGTGGCTCAACGTGCATATATCTTGATAAGCAGGAAATGTTAGTCTTGGGGGTTGGTCAGGAAGAGCTCTTGATCTACATACCCGTAGAATCCGTATTACTGAGTTTTGGTGATGCCGCGGCAAGCGATCGGAAGCCATAAGTCGCGTTAGCAGATTTAGTTGCGTTGGCCCAAGGACCTGGAGTAACAGTGATGTCTTGTAATCTACATTAGTACTCAATGTCCCTTCAAATTAGACAAATTAGAAATGCAGGTATGCGCCTCCCCTGGTAGACAACATGAATAGAATGCATGCTTGGTGCTATGATTCGTCAATTGCGTGTGGGAAATAAGGATCAGACAGAATTGGATTGATCATGTCGAAAGCAGAGAAATCCGAAAAGGCTAACGGACCTGAAATAGCGCTCACAGTCACGGTGAGTATCATAAGACTTAGGAATTGCAGAGGTCCATTCGTGGCCATCCTTGCTCGAGCGACGAATGACAAGGCCAATTGAGATAGCAATGTGGGTGGGTAGCGAATAGGGAAAGATGGGAATCTCGTAACGAACGGACAGAATCAAGACAGGATCTCTGCAGAATGGAGGTACAGCCCGTCGCGCGACGAGCAAAGTCAGCCAGTATGTACACTGCAGGCTCCACTGCGAGATTGACCATGGCGGAGCGTGCGTTTCATATTGTTCACAGTGGCAACGATCACTAGCTTGCCTTGGGGGATGTACCTGCATTGAGAATCCTAGGCAGATGATGCGTCTGCATTTGACAGAAAGTCCATAGGCCTCGACGCGCTGTTGGCAATGTTAGTAGACTGCCTTCTCTTTTGGCGCTTCTCCCTCACGGGGGATATGTTACGATTGCGGTGGTTGATGCTTGTGATCGCGTCCTGTTCGCCGCAATAAATATCTCGATTTCAGATGAAGAAAGTGCGAGAAATCTGCAGGCAAAGTCCAATGATTGACCTTCCCTGCCGAGTCAAAGTTTAGTCGAGGCAATGATTGACTATGCAACTAATGCCATGTGATGTGGTCAGGGGTAACATCGCCAATGCAAGAAGCGAATAGTAGTTCTCCTGAAATTTGCAGCAGTGCGTCAGGATTTTGTTTGGGTCCCAAGTCGTTTGATCCCACATCGACGCGTAAGCACAGAAAATTGCCTACTTCCATTTTGTGCAACAAGGCGCAAAAGGCACGTTGTTTCAGAATTCCCCTCCGGAGGAAGCAACCGGCTGAACAGCAACGGAGTGGTCTCTCATATGGCTGCTGTTCCCAAAGAGCCGGACTCCTTGTGTGACCACTTCCTGTCCGGCGCTGCTGAAAGTAGGCTGTAAGAAATTGTAGGCGTAGCCAATACGCTCGTGACATTGCATTGGCTATCCATCAAAGCATCTCAATTACTGCCAGAGACTTCGCCGATCCAAGAAGGAATGGACCGTTTACCATTGAATAGAGGAATGAAGTTAGTGGTCATCATGCTGGCATATGTGGGCGGTTGCTAGTATTCGCCTTGGCGCCATAGCTTTGATACCCTTGAAAGTATGACCTTCTGAGGTGGCCTTACGACCATGACTGCGGTCCATGCATTTGTATACGCCACTGAGGGGGTACCCTGGTCGAATATCCGTCTTCGAAATGTGCGTATGCCTGATATGTGGACTCAACAATGCCCCAGAATGAAACAAAGGTGTGCCATCCGCCCGAAACACGGATGCAGCATACTAGCTAGAGGCCCTTGAAACTATCGTGGAAGAACATCCAGATCATGTGGCGCTGGTGGAGAGAATGGCGCATATCGTCTGATGCACGTTGTAGAGCTCCAATAATGGAAGGAAGGTACGGCCGCCAGAAGGCCTGGTTAACGCCAGCATTATTTAGTGTCATTCCTGGCCCAAGGACCATCGAGCCCTTCAATCAGTTGCCGGGACTCTGAGTGTCAGCCTTTGTATGTCGAGACCAGTTGAAAATGGATGCGACGCTGTGCTTTTGTAGAAAATGGTTGCCCCTGGGGCGAAGAGGGCCTGCGGCACTGCTACTCGATTGGTCTTAGCGTCTTAGCTTCTTGGCAGCAAATCAACCTGAATGTACATGTAAGTACTTTACTATTTAGCAGGTGTCTCGAGAGACCTGCAGGCCTTCCTTATGATGGGTGCAATGCTTTTAGACTATCGTGCTAATGCTCATCCATTTCATTGTCACCACTCATTTTATCATCACAGTCAGACAATGGTCGTTTATTTCTATCGAGTTCAGTAGAATCGCCGAATAGATCAGTGCGTCCTCAATCTTAATTCCATCTCGCCATATCTACCCATGTTCTATACTATGTTGGGCGCAGTCTACATCGCGAATAGATGAATTTGAATAGAAGCTGAACCGCTCTCATGGCAGTGACTGGTGAACCACATACAACATTCCGACTGGCCTTATGTGCACTTTGTTTAATGCATGCATTCTCTCCAACCACTACCTATCCTATCCTACCACCTTTCCCGTCCACTGATACCCAACAGCCCCTTATCTCCCCTCTACTCAACCAACAGCCCCAGTATCAAGCTCTGAATCACAAACTCATTGCCCACCACCCTCGTCCCGCCCCCATGCCTACCACCACGGTTCCCACCCCCGCCACTCTCCCTCTTCCGCTTCCTACCACCCGACCCCCGTCCAAACAGCGCTTTCTCAGTTTTGTCCTCCTTATCAAGACTAAACACCCAAGTCCACGGCTCCCCACTGATCTCCGCGTCTTTCGTTGCGCGAGCCGCAGCTTCCAGACTCGTAGCTCTGGAAACCTTGCTTGCGCCAAGCGCGTGCGTGATGAGCGGGTGACTCTTCATCTTCTCTTCCTCGCCCTTTTCCATGATCAGCAGGACGGAGTCGCCATCTAGAGGCTTAGCCCGGCTACCGATGATATCCTTGAGAGAAGTACTCTCCGGTGGAAAAGCGGGTAAGATGCGTGAGCGCACCGCACCGCCCAGGAAAGACGAATCGCCCGCTGCGAGGAGATACGGCTGCCATGGCAGGAGGCACTGCTTGGCAACACTGTCCTTTACCCAGCGCGTCGCGAGGCAGGGGATGCCGAGGGCGAGGGCTTGGATGTATTTGGCCATGCGGCAGTGCTTGTCGGCGAGGAGACAGGTGAAGCCTGTCTGCTTCCCTGTTTCGGTCAGGTCAAAGGCGGAGGAGGTGGATGAATCGTTCTTCTTGGGGGAGCGTTTAGAGGGGGATGCGGGTCCGAGAGAGGGGATGTGCAGGAGCTCGTCAAAGCCGTCGGCAAGGAGGCGGCCGCCGTTGGTGATGATCTGGTGGCGCAGGGCGGTACGGAGAGTAGCGTCTGAGATGTTGGTAATGGCGAAGGCCATGGTGGCGAAGATGCCGGTGGTCGTGGAGGCAGAGTTTTGAAGGGTAGAACGGGGATGGGTTGTGTTGGAGATTTTGAGGCGACGAGAGCGGGAGGAGGGAGTGGATGGGTTGGAGACCCGTTCGGAAGGGGTATGTAGTCGCGAGGTAAAGGGTGGGTGGAGGGGTTTATAGGTGTACGAGCGACCTTTTAAGGAAGTCCACATGGTTTGGGTTAGGTAGACGTCTTTGACTGGTACAGTGATGGACTGGTTGCTTGAGTTCTCATCCGAGGCGTTTGCTTGCTTTAACGACACCACGACGCTGGCATAACCCCTTATGTCGGTCTGGGAAGTAGCGAGCAAGGTTTTAGAAGCGAACGGCACATCATGCCTAGGTGTCTCGGGGTCTGGAGTGAGTAGTGATTGCTGCCGGTCATGCACCCTCTCAACAATGTAGACATGCTTGCGAGCGCCGACCTGATCAAGCTTGACGTAATCTCCTCGGCGTAGCTCAAGCCGCTTGATGCCGTAGCCATTAATCGTGTCGATCATGCCATCGTCGAAGCGGACACGGTACTGTGACTCCTCTCCGCCGGTGATACCTACGCAGGTCGCAGGATAATACCCCGGACAATTGCCATTGAAATGTGCTAAGACTTGGTTTGGTGCGACAATGGGCCCATTCTCGCTGCTAGCCAAGCCATCTGGATCACTGGTCCGACGTCGAGGCACCTCTATGCGCAAGGTCTTGTTGGCTGCAGGAGTATTTCCCTCTGGTCGGTTCATGAGATGTTTTTCAGGTTCTACGTCGCCCTTGATATCTTTTCTTGGTCTGCCTCGCTTCCGAGAATTGGTTTGCACAGCAGTTGGAGGGGCGGTATCCCTGGAAGGCGTAGGTCCACCATTTTTCTGCACGGCGGAGTTGTCAGGAACAACCCCAGATGGCTGCTCTATACTAGGTCTTGGTTGCGAAGAAGCTCGATCCTCAGTAACAGGGCTAGTCGCTGGGGTTTTCTCGACGGTCTGTTGCACGCTCTGTCTATGTGGTGAAGAGGTTACATGTTCGGCAGCCGAGCTAGTAGGAGGTTCACTGCCAGGTAGTGGTGGCACCATATTGGTCTCAGAATCCGCTACCTGCAGTATCTGCCCATCCCGTCCTCGTCTTCGTTTCCTAGCAGGCAGCACTGGACTTGACCCGCTCATAATGGCTTGAAACTCGCGGTCATCCTTCGAAAGAAAGTCAACGTCCACGTCGACGCTGCCTATTGGATCTGGTGGTGATGGATTTGCTGCAATCTCTGCAATAGTCCTGGAGCGTGTGTTCTTCGAATTCGGGGTTGAGGGTTTTGATGATAGCTGCGTATATCTCGACTTGGTTGGTGATGTAGTCAAATGGGTAGCAGCTGTGTTGAAAGCGGTTGACGCATTAGACTGTACTAGGTGGCTGGGCTCTGCATCTGAACCAGGTCTGGGAGCGCCATGTGTGAACATTACACGCCCTAATGAGGAGTGGGATGCTGTTTGTTGCTCATTTCGCGTTATGGCGGAGCTAGTCTCGGGTATTGTGCTGGATACTCGAATCTGGGTCACTTGCTCTTCGGAGCTAACAAGGCCATTCGTGTCATTTTGCAATAGCGGACGATGCCCTTCATCACTTGCCATTACAGCATCTAGGGCAGGCGGTCTCTCACCCATTGGATCGAGCGCTGCCTCGCGGCAAGGTGTCAATTCTTTGGCCACTGCGGTTGATTTCCGTTTGGCAGCCATCGCTTGATCATCTGACGGACGCAGTGGGCTACTTGGATCATGATCGGTTGATGTCGTATCATTCCTAGTTAGAACAGAGACAGTCATTTCTCCTCCAGGTTCGCTCGTTGCTGTGTCAAATCTGCCTTTCTGCGGAAAAGCGGAGCTATTAGCATTTGGTATTGGCTGAAACGTCGAACTGGCAGGTACATTGGGAGTTCCTGCTGGATCTCGATCGCCCTTACGTCTTTCAGGCTGGTCAAATCCCGCTTCTGGGGATAGCTGAGACTGCGGAATCACCGTGCGCCCATCGAGAGATGATTGAAGAACAATCGATTCCTGGCGCACTGGCTTCGGGGAACGCCTGGAATTGGTACTACGCGACGGCTGAGAGTCCACGATAGCGACTGTTTGCGTGGCTTTGGGTAGGGCCTCAGTAGCCTTTGTCGATGCGGTACTTAGGATGGGACGCAATTCACCTGCCACTTTCATGCTGCGCATTGGACTAGGAGACTTCTGAACTCGAAAGCGTGAGGGAGACGACTGCGAGGATGTCCTTATCGTCCGCCCTGGATTCGCCCTTGAGGTCGTCATAGGCACCTGCACGCGCTTGACACCAATGTTCTCTTTATTGTCCTCAGCTAGCTCGTCAATGCTGTCCATGTCAGATTCGGAGCGCTCTTGCTCGTGCTCCGTTTCATCTTCCGTGTCATTGCCTTCCGCGAGCGGATCGTCCGATATGAGTACTGCTTCAGTCGGTGCTCTACCAGATGGTCGACGTGGGCTTGATCGCTGGATGTATGCTCTCCGGCCGCCTCGTCCTCGCCCACTGGATCCTGGCCGTGACTGAGCGGTGACACCTTCGAACAAGCTCTTCGCTTCCATCTCAAGGCGTCGTCGCTTTCTCCGTTTTCGAAGCTCACTGCCATCAGAATCGAAACCGTCATCCGAATCCTCTTGTGCCGGCGGGGCAGCCAATTTTGACAAGCGGTCTCGCTCCGCTTGAGATTCCTTCATCGACACGTACGTTGTTTGCGGTTCTGTCACGGCGCGTGCCATGTTCGAGCGAGGCAATTTGGCAGGTGAGGATAGGGGATCTGCAGTTGATGGGCGCGGTGGGTTGGACATCTCTGGAGAAGGTCTGTCGGAGGAGCCTTCGGCGATGGCCTGGTTTGGTGGAGGTGAGGTGAATTGAGTAGCTTTGAATGCCTGGCTGGCATTCATCATGCCCTCAAACCTGCCGTTCTGGCCAGCGAATGGGTTGACGGGCAGTCTGGGCGTTGTATTCTCGCGACTTAGAGTTGCCCCATCTCTTGATCGCTTGTTGCCAGTCGCTGCAGGAGTCTTGGGCTCCTGGAAGCGCTTAGATTCGGGATATAATTCAGCTCTGACATCGGCGGCTTGAGAGATTGGATCAATATCATCATCTGGCCCATTCTGCTCCTCGAATTGAGTTGTAAAAGCCTGTTCGAAGTCTGTTACAAAATCAATGTGCCCCGTCTCACCTGGCTGATAGCTATGCGATCGATCTTGATTGCCGGTAGTATCTGGTACCGACGTGCCTCGCTGCTCCCTTATCCTACTTGTAAACTCCTCTTGAACGCCTTGAGACAAAGGCTGGGTGTCACCCTGCGATTGGCAGCTAGCCATTGCCATCCCGGCTTCGTGAGAATCAGGTACGGTGCTTGGAAGCCGTGGCTGAGACGCGGTGAGTCTCAACACGGACGAAGATTGTGGAGGATGAGACTTGGTGATTTGATGCCTGAGGCCTGCAATTGCCGATTCATCGCGTTTATTGCGCCCCACCTTTTCCTTAGGGATCTTCGACTGATTATCGTCTTCGATTCTCTGGACTTTATAATCGTTGTCGCGGCTGTGGCTCGGTGCTGGGGCCTGCGGCGACACGTCGGGCTCTTGGGTCTGCATGGTATATGGCGTCAACAACCCTGCTCGCATGATCGGGAACGCGTCCCCAGACAGATCCTGGAAATGCTTACTTCACCCAGATCCCCGAGTCCCAAAGCAAAATCCCTCAGTTTTGCTATATCGATGCTATCACACTGAGTGCCCATCGCGACTATTGGCGACCACTTCAGTGCGTCGCTGGACTTCATCGACGCATAATACATGTAGGCAGAGCGCGACTGATGCGGATCATATCAGCCCGAAGAAACGCCGGTAGCGCCATTCATCTGAATACGACATCCCTTCACTGATGGTCTACACTTGTTGCCGAACACACCTTCCTTTCTTACTGTTGTTAGTCCCCGGTCTTGGCCCGTATGGATGTAGGCTTCTGCTTGCTATTCTCCTTTTCTAAAAGTTTTTCCCGAGCTGTTTTCTATTGCCCTCAAAATTCTTTCAAGTGACCACTCCCCAAGCACCTTATCATCACGTCACACTCGTCCTTCGATTGTTCTATGACCTCAACAGCAAGCCACTGAGTTGGATGGAGCTAACGTGTACGCCGCTTAGCAAGAAGGCGCAATTCGCGCCCCAAGGCATGCTCAGAAAGGCCCCCGTCTATGCGGATTATTACCCCCTGAGTGCCTTATGATGTCTCAAAACGCCTGTTGCGTAGGATGTGGAGCCTTAGGGTCTGAAAGCCCCGTTCCTCAAGTACAGCTGTCAATGGAAAGCTCACTTCGAGAACGTTGTGCGTCTGGCGATGGCGTCCAGAGCACCGCTCTCGAAGGCGGGTTACTTCGTATCCCTGAAGGCTCCTTCCTTGGAGCGTCGACTCAATCCGCGCAGAAAGTCCTAGGATTAGGATTATGCCTATGCAGCGACTAGGTGATAGACTATAGCCCGTATGTTGATAAGAAGGTCAATGTATACCGTCATGTCATAGCCGCAGTCCACAGTCAATTGTCAAGGTATGCTGTCGCAGGACTCCCGCCAGCTTTCCAACGTCAATGTCAAGTGGAAGGTTTCAATTGCCTAAGGACCATTAGCACGGCGCCCTATACAGCCGTGGCTGCTAGGGTCTCAATTGGAGTTGCTACAATCGATATGCTCCGCATGACGGTAGAGAGCACAAGAAAGACAGTGATTACAGTAAGCCGGTTGTGTAACTTAAGTTATGTCAAGCACAGGTTTTGCAGCACCCATGGAGGGGACCGACGAGCATCGCAGGCCCGAGCAAAGTCGTCAGACACGTTACGAAGCTGTTGAGATCGCGATCTTTGTTGTATACTGTCAATTTTGATTCAAAGTTCTATGAGTCGTCCTACCTCCTTCAGCTTTAAATTGAGAGACCCGCCGGCGCTGGACCTCAATTCAGGTTCTTTTGAAATCGGTGATTTGTCAGATGACTCAAAATCTATCAATATACCGTCGTGGATGTGTTCTTAGCTTGGGATCAACAGAAACAGGGTCTCCATCACGCTTGATAAATTCCTCCTCTTCTGGACGAATGGGTCACTTTTTTTTTGGAAGCCATCTCTGGACATTCGTTATCTGGGAGCCAGTGAAGTCGGACCTCGACTTCAATTGAGACACTTCTCTTTTTGCTCTCTCAAAGTCCATCAATTGTATTACGAATACCCTTTGACGTTTCGCCGCTGTAACAATCGGTCATCATCGTTCATTCCGTCCATCGCTACTTCATTAACACATTGTTCCAAAAATCAAAGCATTTTGTTCTTGATTCAGCTAGTCCTTGGAATCGAGCACCCTGGCAAGCAACCTGATAACAGATATCCCACTAGCTGACTACGTTGTGATCGACTTGTATGTCGAATGTTCTATGGAGAGCCTAGAAACTTTCCCCTTTCGCGCATATTTGCCCATGTATGTGGTTAAATTCAGGAACGAATAAAGGAGCTTGATAATTCTATGCGGGCAGAGAGCCTTCTAACTTCTACAACGACTCTATTGATGTTTGCCGGGCACTACCTGGTGACCAAGATTGATCAAGCGGCACGCTGGCTTTCTTACAGGCTGTCAACGACCAATATTTCGAATTTATCACCAATAGGAGTGTTCAACCACATCGCTCTGCATACGGCTCCAATGAAGATGACTTGCGACTATGAGCTGATAGTTCGGCACCTACGATGAGTCGAAAACAACCCTTCAGCTTCAGTTATAAGTCTGTGCTCCGTAGCTCCATTCAGCCCTACGCGGAATCCCTCCGTTTTCAGCCTCGTCTGACCCGCAGATGCTTGGATTGTCCACGTCGCTCTCTTTATCCCTCAGTACGATTGAGAAAGATAGATAAGCACGAAGATCACGATCCGTATCAGCAGTGAAGGCCCCCGAGGCATTTATTGACTGATCATGGACTTCAACATAGAAGCTGGCGTGTAAAGATGACGCAAAGCGGTCCTTGATAACATTCCACTATAGACAATCAGCTTCTCGAATCACAACATTGGTCAGTTACTGTTCAACCAATGCAAAGACACATTCACCGAACTACATCTGCAGAAACTCGACACAATGTCTCAATCCAAAACGCCCAAGGCCCCCACCCAAGCCCCTCGCGATGAGAAACCTCCTGGCAAAGAAGAGCCCTTGTTCGCCTACCGTATCGAACCGGATGGAGAACCGCAGCGCTTCTATAATCGGGACCCAGACTACCGATGGACGATGCAGAGCCCCGACGAAGCACAAGTTCAACGCAGACCTCAACAGAGCAAGCTGGTGCAGCAGCAGCAGCAACAGGTACAGTCAGGAAGCTATACGGATCTTGAACCATCACCACGTACATTTCAAAGGAGCAGGCCAATGCCGGGGTACCAGGGAGTGGCAGGAAGCTATGGAAGTGTGAAAGCTGCCGTCGTGCCCAGTAACCGGATGCGAGCCCAATCAGGAAGCTACGTGGCTTCTGATTACGGCTCAGCGTCAAGAGCTACAGATGGAGCGCCGTGGTCAGGGTCGCCGTATGAGGCAGTTGCTTCACAGCAGGCTACGGCAGAGGCTGAATGTCTGGCTATGTGTGGATGCGAATATAGTTCGCATCAGCCAGGAGCTTCAGGAATCTACTCGTCAGCGTCAGGCAGCATCCGGCAGAGAAAGGCGATGTTGCAGCAAGCGCAGCAACAGCCAGGAAGCTATAAGGACTTTGACTCTGGAGACGACCCTGGTGTTGATCGTAGGACGCAGACGACGCACCAGCAGCAGTCACGATCTGGAAGCTATCAGGATTTTGACTTTAGAGACGGCCCTCATGTTGATTGTGAGACACAGACCATGCCTCAGCCGCATTCACATTCCGGAAGCCATCGACGTCCTGATCGTGACTCGTTGTGGAACATGAATGGATCGGCAGCATCGCTATATGAGACAATTCCTAGGCCAAAGGACGTACATGAGGGCGGGTATCGTCGGCGAGCTCGGCAAGATACAGGACACTACGCGCCAATGATAGACCCTCGTAGAAAACCAGAATGGAACGCTCCACCCGATTTAGATCGTTGGTCTTCCGCAAGACGCTCAAGAAGTCCGCATGGGGCCACTGGAGAGGGTTCAGATCAGGATGCGATATCTGCTCTGGAAGCTGCGCGCGCAGGAGGTGAGACCGACGTCGTGAAGCCGAGTCATTTCGCAGATGAGGTTGCGACCAATAGACAGCAAGCCCGATAGAGCTATGAGTTCTCACACCTCATCGATGGACTGGAGATGAGTGTTGTTGTGTTGGGGGAAAAGACGCGCAGCCCACTTATAAGATGCAATGGAAGAACAAATTGACAAGATGCCAAGAAAGTGAATTGGCACAAAGGCACAACCTTCTGGGGTGTGAAAAGTATATTAATTAGGTTCCGAGGGGTGGGCGCGGTTGCCCTGACGGAATCCATGGGTGTCGGCCACGCTAGCCGGGGGGCGTTCCGTGTCCCATGTGGAATCTCTAAATCGAAGTCACGTTTCAATTGACGATGACTACTTCTAGCTACTTTACTATTCTTACAAGTAAGCTCTTGATCCCCAAGCACTGAAAGGCAACGACTTCATGCTCAAGCATGGTGTTTCTCACCACTATCATCCATGTTCGTGAACAAGAGTCGCTCCGCATTGACAATCGGCCGGGAAGGATTCTCCGTGATTGGCTGGAAGCGCCCGTTCTTCAGCTGAGCCCCCCTCCCAGCCTATCCGAGGCTTGCTACTCCCTTATCGGGCCTTAGAGGATGGATTTAGTGGCTTGCAGGATTCTGACTATTTCTACTATGTCGCCGATCTCCTGTCGAGAGCGTTGGTCGTTGCCTCATCCCCAATCTCCTGAAATGAGGCACCTTCGTCTTTACAACGCTTGTCGCACGCGTTTTATATCCTATATATCTCCATAATGCAGCATAGCGTGGTCCAGGAAACCATGACCAGAATGGCCCTTTCTCTGGTGCTTTCACTTCTGCTCGCTCTCACGTCGGCCGATCCCTGCTATTATCCTAATGGCACCGACACCAATGCCGGTCTTTCCTCACCCAGCTACACGCCATGCTCTCCCGGTTCATCATACAGCATGTGCTGGTAAGCCTTCCTTTGGAGGCATCTTGTACATGTGACTGATAATCAGTATAGTCACATCCAGGACCAATGCCGCGCCGACGGCCTCTGCCTTTCCACCTGGTACGACAACAATGTCTGGCGTGACTTTTGCACCGACCCCTCGTGGACAGCCGTCGAATGTCAGAATCTCTGCGTCAATGGCACTGGAGTCGCTTACGCCAATAACCCTGCCAACCGCGCCGATACAAGTGTCACGGTAACGCCTTGTAATGATGGGAGCTATTGTTGTGGAAACGGCACCGCTGCGGACAACTGCTGCTCGAACGGCAATGGCGTCTTTCTGGTTAATGGTCAAGCGGTGAAGACGAACCCCACAGCTGCGCCGTCTAGTACACAGTCGAGTTCACAGTCGAGTTCACAGTCGAGTTCACACACGGCAAAGCCTACAAAGGCAAAGGCAGCCGCAACGTCTTCATCATCCTCACAACCAGCGGCGGCGGCAACAACTGCTGCAGCCTCGCCCGCCACGAAGACAGATACACCAAAGAAGTCAAACACAGCCGCAATCGCTGGTGGCGTTGTTGGTGGTGTAGTGGCCTTGGCGCTGCTGGCCGGACTGGGATGGTTTCTTCGACGAAGGAGAGCCGCACATATCGAAGGGCAAGATGAAAAGAGCGGAGGGGTAAAATACTCGGAGCTGACTGCAGCCCAAAGTGGATCCAATCAAACTCCACACGAGTATTACGGTAGCGACGCGAAACCAGCGGGAGGGGAATATAGCGAGCTGGCCGGTCTTCCAAGAGCAGAATTGGCGGAGGACGCGGATAACGGGAGGGTACAATTGCCTCAGGATAGGGAGGGCGGGAGCGGGGTTCGCCATGAAATAGGATAATTGTTTCGGCTGTTGGGTATCATGGTTGCAGGCTATTGTCGGCATGGGATCGGGTTGCATCCGACATTTGGGTTCGTCGACGGTGTATTATCACGACCCACACTTGACGAGATTGGAAAGACGGAACGGCCATTTGCTTATAGGTATGCACTGGTCGTGAGGGTCAATATATTATCGTTGATCCGCTGCTGGCCTTTTCCATCGGCTCTGCTCATGAGGCTGTGCGTTCTCTCCGTTCACCCTTGATAGAAGCTGATAGGCCCTATTCTAGCAATCCTGCACCGTGTAACCCATCCAGTGCCTACTTCGGCCGCGAAACCGATTTACTCCGATGGAGTAAAGTATGGAAGGGGATTGCGCAAATTAGTGTGACCCTAAGTTCGTTCAGTCTTAGCTCTAACCCTAATCTAGCTTATCCCCGTTACCCTCTTGCGGAGCTTCTTGACCTTTGAAGTCCGGCGATATCTCCAGCAACAGTCGATTGATGGTTTCAACGCCTATGGATTCCCTTAACGATAACCCATCGACCTCCGTCACATATACAAGCGGTCGGTCAACCGCCAATGCCCCGGACTTTCGTCTTCTACACTTCAACGACGTCTATCATATAGAGGCTGGATCAGCGGAGCCTGTTGGCGGCATACCGCGTTTCCAAACCATCGTCAACCATTATCGTTCAGCTCCTCAGTACGAAGACCAATCCAAGCTTATCACGCTCTTTTCTGGCGATGCATACAACCCCAGTCTCGAGAGCTCTGTCACAAAGGGAAGGCATATGGTACCCATCCTCAACAATATCGGAACGGACGTGGCGTGTGTGGGCGTGAGTATGGATGCCATTTCCTTCTGAAGTTCTTCTGGCGTACTTCAAGGAATGTTGATGAAAGTGTGCTTTAGAACCATGACCTAGACTTTGGGGTCCCTCAATTTCGCCATCTCGCCACTCAGTGCAACTTTCCTTGGCTTCTCGCCAATGTCCTCGACCCTGCCTTGGGTGAAGATGTCTCCCTTGCAGACTGCCCGAAGACCCTGATATTGGAGTCCTCCAATGGCATCAAAGTTGGCTTGATCGGTCTGGCGGAGCGAGAATGGTACGCTTACCCACCTATCTGCTCATTGTCTGTTAAAGCTTTTCGTAGGCTCGATACCATTAATTCTCTGCCGCCGAACCTGATATATCTTTCTGCGTCGGAAACCGCAAGGAAATTGATACCCTCCCTTCGTGTGCAAGGTGCTGAGATAATCATTGCCCTGACCCATGCCCGAGAGCCAAGCGATATAAAGTTAGCGGAGAAAACGCCCTCAGGCCTTATTGACCTCATTCTCGGCGGGCACGACCACTTCTATGGGCACCACATTATCAATGGCACTCATGTCCTCCGCTCTGGCACAGACTTCAAACAACTATCCTACATCGAAGCAAGGCGGAAGGTCTCTGGCCAGTCAGGCTGGGACTTCGATATAATACGCCGTGATATCGTCCGTTCCATCCCTGAAGATTCAGACACAATAGAACTCGTGAATAAATTGACCTCGTCACTAAAGTACAAGCTGGAGAAGCCCATCGGTTATACAGCTGTCCCGCTTGACGGACGCTTCACCACCGTGCGCACACGGGAGTCTAACCTTGGAAACTTCGTCTGCGATCTGATGCGCCATTTCCACGGCACTGACTGTGCACTTATGGCTGGTGGCACCATTAGAGGAGATCAGATTTACCCGCCCGGAATACTCTTACTTAAAGATATACTTAATTGCTTCCCATTCGAAGACCCTGTGGTCGTATTGCGCGTCAGTGGAAAAGCCATATTAGATGCATTAGAGAACTCTGTGAGCCTAGTCCCTGCGCTGGAAGGCCGCTACCCACAGGTGTCGAACATCCAGTTCGCATACAATCCCAATTTGCCATCGGGTTCACGAGTCCAGTGGGTAAAGATCCATCATGAAGCCCTTGATGAAAAGAAGGTATACGCTTTAGCTACGCGCGGCTACATGGGCCGCGGGAAGGATGGCTTTACATCCTTACTCGTCCGCAGCGAAGGCGGCACAGCTGAAGAGGTCGTCAGCGAAGAGAACGGGATTCTTATCTCCATGATCCTGCGGCAGTATTTTATGAGCCTGAAAGTCATGGGCAAGTGGCGACGGTGGAGTCCGAGCTTGCATCGCCATTGGGATTCCGTGCACAAGGACTTGCATGCTAATGGCAAAGTGCGGGAAGCGAGGGACCTGAAGAAGGGGCTCAAGTATAGCCGCAATGGGACTGTAGAGGAAGCGAACGAGAAGGCGACAATGGTGGACGGAAGGTTGGTTGATAGCGATACCGAGGATGAGGAGCATGAGGCGGGTGCGAAACCGGTGACGGAGAAGGGCACAAGGGAAAGGGAGTCGCAGATTGCGAGGTGGGCTGTTCGGAGGTGGAAGGTCCGTGCGGGCGGACGTAGGGGCAGTGTGGAGATGGTGGACCATCATGATGATGAGTACATGCCGATTTGGACAAAGGGCATAGCACCGAAGTAGGTGGTCCTTCTCTTCTTACACCCCTTGAATCATGAGCAGACATTGACGTCCGGCAGACTAGAGAACAGAATTATCATACTAGGGCAGGAAGACGGACACTAGCATACTGGACCCAAGTTATGATTCCGACGATGTGACGGTACTTGTGGTAGAATCATCCATGGAAGTATGGTGTCCCTGAGAGAAAAGGGTCTAAACGAGCAACAGCATAGTAGAGGCGCAAACTCAGGATAAAGGCTGGGTCTCACCCAGCCCACGCACAAATCCTTTACAAAATCTCGAATCCAAAACATGGCGACCTGGCGCGATGGCCATGTCGAGCTGATAGGTTCCTCTGCAGATGAATAGATAGCTATTTGACGATATCCAAGTAGACTAGGCTGCTGGAGCATTATTGGGAGAGCCTCCAATCGACGAACTCCATATTTCTAAACACAGAGCCGACGACCAAGGACCACACCCCTATCAAGGTTTTTGGTCGACTTGGTCGGCCGTTGGCTAACAAGGGCAACCACAACTGAGATATCCCAGAGATTAGGCGCCATGTCAGCCGACTTCCACGTCTCCCTTCACAATTCCCGGCTAGAAGATTAGCAAACAGATAACGATTTTCAACAAGCTGGCGCTCGTCGAATCGCCTCGAATCTTCGACAGGATACCGCTCTCATCTTATGTATCTCGACACGGAGTGGGCCCATGATCCTGTAGACCGTTCTGACAGTCGGGCAGCCCGCCCATCAGCCTCCCTCAGTGCCCATAAATCAATTTGCCCAGCCTCTATTCCAAGAGACTTTTCCCTCGCCTACCCTCCGGCCGTCTGCAACAATATACTTTACAAGTACCACGCTTTCAAGCATTTGCAGGTTACTGCGAATCCATCTCATTGGGCGTCAATGAGCCATAATGTATTTTCCTGGGCAATCAAGACCGCGCTCCTTTGTCACTCTTTACTCTTCTGCTCGTCTTCCTGCAGGAGTCTCTGTTTGTGGGTTTAAAGGGTCGAGCTTTGCTTTTGGCGTGAAGAACAATGGTTTCACTTGACTCCTCTCGCCGTTTCTCTTTTCCTCGCTTGACGTTGTGCATTCTCGTCTTTTGAATTGGTAGGGGAAGCGGCTCGCATGTTTTTTTTCTCGTCTAAAGTCTTCAGCACCCCGTCCCCCTTTATCGAACAATAGATTCGACAACCAGCGAGGTTAGCTCTCAGCCAAGCGGAAATCTGAATCCAGCTCAAGTAAGAAATGGGAGTGGAGGATTAGGAGACAAGGCCGTGAAGACTGAAGTAACTGAACTCGGGGAAATAGATGACTTGCTTTGCGGTGGTGGCAATCGCCAACTTCTGTGATATGACTACGAAGGTGTTTCTGACATGTGAGGATGGGCCCAGACTCTCCTGATTATAATGCATGCCACATGCTGCCCCAAAGAAATCTCTCCTCGAAGACTCACCAGCCATTCAATAATACTCGACACCTCTTAGCAAGCGGCACAACCTTTCCCCACCCCCCACCAATTCTGCGCCCTGGCCTTTTAGCTGTAGCACAATCACCAAACAAACAACCAAAAAGCTCATTGATCGCGCTCCACCGAGCTGGCAAAACCTGCAATCTAGCCCGATTTTTTGGGTTTCTCATCCCGACAACGAATCCAAGTAGCTTATTCATATTTATATGTTTTTTGTGTATAGGAATACTTCTCCTTTCGTGCATGGAGAGTGCATGTTATCCAACGATACACTCGTAACAAAAGCAGCAAGCTTTATGTTTCTGCTATTGACAGATATTAGCATACCCTAAACTGCCCCCTCGCGAGAACAATCACCAACGACTACGATACAGCGAGAAGCCGCGACACCCGAGATACACTGCCTGCCATTCCATGTAGAACCCCACTCAGCTTCCAGACTCTCCTATTCGAAATCCATCAAACGAGATAGACCTGACGCACAGCTACCTGGCCAATTAATGGGGGTCGAGAAATTGCTGGTGGCTGCGATAGGGGGGGGGGATATGTCTTTCTGAGGGGTGAGGATTTGATGGCTGGGGAGTGGTAGGGGGTGGTGAGTGTTGGGTTGATGCTGGAGGGTTGGATGGTGGGAGATATGGGTTTGGGGATAGAGGAGGGGGAGAGTAGCAAGGGGAGAAAGATGGGAAAAAAGAAGAAATTTTCTCTGGAGAGCACTGAGCTTGTATTGGGGATAGACTGACCGCCGGGCCGGGTTTCGGTACCAACATTCTGGCCCGACCCGGATACTCGGTACCAACCTCTTGACCCGGCTCGAAATCGACCCGGGTCAACGATTTCTTGACTCGGCCCGATCGACCCGCCAAGCAATCGAAAATGACGTCAAAATGCCAAGATTTTCTATTTTTAAAAAAATTCGCATTATTTGAATTACTAAAAATAGTTTAAAAATAATAACGCACAAATAAC
>JAABUO010000228.1_pt1 | contig 140128 bp, 114 predicted proteins | sample 5559291 | NCBI WGS metagenome assembly JAABUO01 (sample SAMN10711878, study PRJNA513372) | rock metagenome | isolation source: Antarctica rocks | place: Antarctica: Victoria Land, Finger Mt sud
CCCTAAGCGCTTGAACCAGCATCATGTAGGCGAGCTGTTCCACCAGAAAGGAGCCGCCGAGCTTTTCGTCTCTCAGTTCATCCCGCATCCGTTCAAGGGACCAACGCATGGCCGCCTTCTCGTGTTCGGTGCGCAGAGGCACCACAGGCGGTAGAAGGCCCAGAAGAAGGTGGGCAGGATCACCACCTAGCAAGAAATGACCGCCCGCCAGCGTGCACGCAGGTTCACCGTCGTAAAGACCAGGGGCACCGTTGTAAAGGGCCGCAAGGAGAGTCTGAAGCTCTACGGGACGCGCTGGTTCAGCGGTCGCCAACGAGAAGGCGCGGCCACTTGGGAGGAGAAAACAATCGTCCTCGCGCAGAAGCACCGGCTCCGCGTCGGGTACCTTCAGCCAGCACGTTCCGGCGAGCACTGCATAACACTTGATGCCTTCGTACTTCGGGAACAGTATGGCTTGCTTGCTGCCGATGTCGAAGCGGCCAGACAGATGACTACGCGGCTTCAGCAACGAAAGAACGCTTGAAAGAGGGTCCATGTGTTCTCCCGGACGACCAGACCATAACTACGGAGCTTCAGTGTAATCGGCCGGCTCTCATTCCCATCTCTTGTTATGACGGGCGCGGATGAAAGCGCCTTCAGAATGGATACAACTGAGATGCGGGTATTTGTCACTGGAGCCGCAGGGCACCAGGTGACGGGCCTTGCCCGTTCTGATGCATCGGCCAAGAAGCTCACCGATGCAGGCGCGAAGGCTTTGCGTGGTGATATCGAAGATCTCGGTGTTCTTCGCACGGGGGCCACCGCCGCCGACGGCGTCATTCATACAGCTTTCTATTACCAGATTTCTCATCTTCCACTCGGGACGCGGCTCGGCGTGTTTCTAGGCAGGCTACCCACGGGCATTCTCAACCGCTTCATGAAGGCCGCGCTGGAAGCGGACCGGCGTGCACTGGAAACGATGGGCGGGGTTTTTCAGGGAACCGACAGAACACTTGTGGGCACCTTTGGCACGATCGCGATGCAGACTGGCATCAAGGCTATCGAAGATCAGCCCTATGCCCCAAATCGGCAGGGGCGCAGCGTGGCGGTACGGAGGCGACGATGCTTAAACTGGCCTCCCAGGGTGTGCGTGCCACCATCGTGCGTTTGCCGCCCGTTTTGCACGGTGAGAACGACCGCAATGGCTTCATGCCGTTACTGATCAACACCGCGCGGAAGAAAAAGAAGTCGGCCTACATTGGCTAAGGGCTCAATCGGTGGGGCGCTGTGCACAAGCTTGACGCAGCGCGGTTGTTTCGGTTGGCGCTGGAGAACGGTTCTGCCGGCGCGCCGCATACCATGCTGTCGCAGAAGAGGGAATACCGTTCCGGGAGATCGCACAAACCATTGGGACAACTCTGAAGGTTCCGGTAGTCAGCAAACCTCCCACCGAGGCTGCAAAGCAATTCAGTTTCTTGGCCCCGTTCGTTGCGGTGGACAATCCCGTGTCCAGCGCGCTAACGCAGCAGAGGATGGAATGGCAGCCCACGCATCCTCACCTTATACCGGATCTGCAACAGAGCAGCTACTTCCGCTCCTAAGTGAGCCCCAAATCTTCGGTGTTGGCTGGACCCTACCTATGTCCAGCCAACAGGGAGGCCGGCTTTGGCAATTAAGGGCAAGGTGATGGGTTTACCGGCGGCGATTGCTTCCGATGGGAACCGATCCCGTCGTTCGCGGAACTTCATAGGTGAGTGAAGCATGCTGCGGGCTCGGGCTCCGCACCTTTGAAGGGCGGCCGCTCTCGCGCATTCGTCTGTCGGCTTCGGTCCATGACGGAAGAGTTGCGTCAGGCCGGAGCCAGTGCACTACGGAAGCCTCATCACACCAATGTTGAAGACGGGGCATCACCAATTTGTGAGACCCCGTTATCATGTACTGCCGCATGCTCTCCTCGCAATCCCAGGCAGTCATCGTCCAGTAGGTCCAGTTCCGGTCAGGCAGGAGAGCGCCTTCTAGGAAACCTGGTGCCACCTCCACCTGCCGCAGCGAGCGAGTTGTCTGGACAGCGAAGAGCGGCAGGAAACGAATCGATCGGATCCTTAGGCGGGTCAGGCTAACGAAAACCATACGGATTGGATGTCCAGTCCACCTTCTGGTTGTGCGCCTCATGTATCGCGAGGCACAAGCCATATGAAGCACCATGAGATCAAGGCACACGACGCCACTCTTCACGTTGTTGAGGAGAGTCAACACTTAAACGGTCCTGCGGTTCTGCTTGGCATGGCACCAAGGCTGATATTTTCACTGCTGTCGCCTCCGAGTTCCAAGTCAGCCAAGCCAGTAATCCCTAGGTCGCACAGCCGGGTCGGCATTCCGTCGCGACAGCCCACGTAAGCGCAAATGCGTAGGTCATACTTCCAGCGAGCTATTCGCTCTCAGCCCAATGTCCGGCCGCCATCCACAAGGATCACCTGACCGGTGGTATAAGTACCCCGCATAAGGTAGAGATAGGCCTGCGCTGCCTCTTCCGGATTGCCAGCACGAGGAATCGGCTGATTCGCCGTCATCTTCTGAACCTGAGTCTCCGGCATCCCGCTGCTTAGAGGGGTGCGTATAAAGCCCAAGCAGACTGAATTTACGCGTCTTGGAGCTAGGTCCACGGCGAGGCCAAGTACGAGATGTTCGATCGCACCGCTGAACGCTGTCGTAAGCGGCATTCCCTTTGCGGGGCGATGACTAAGAATGCCGTCAGTCAACGTGATAGAGCCCTCGGGTGAGAGCTGGGACAGACCATGTTTTATAGTCTTCAGTGCTCCCCAGAATCTGACGTTCAGGCCGTCGCCGGCCGTATGGAAGTCCATGTCGTTCAGGGAAATAGGGTCCATGTCAGGGCCACCATCTCCTGCGGTGAACACGAGATGGTGGAAGTTTCCTACAGCCGAAAAGAACGCCTCTACGCTCCTTTCATCTTTTACGTCGATAACACGTCCTTGCGCTTGTTGACCCAAGCGCCTGACAGCCGCGTCGACATTGGCTGCATTGCTCGAACCGATAATCACCTCCGCACCGTCAGCGATGGCGGCCGCAGCTACGGCGTGCCCGACGCCAGAGCTGCCACCGATAAGGGCGATGCGTTGCTGCTTGAGAGAAGGAAGTTGCATAGAAGCTCCTTTAGACTTGCCACGTTGCAGGCGTACTTTGGGGAAATGGCGGCAATGCACCACCGCGAAGCAATTGGCGGGAAGCTATTCGATATTTGCTTGCTAGAAACGGAATTAGCCGGTTGGTTTCAGGTTTACGGAGATTGATTGGGGCGGGCGAGACCGGTCAGGTGATGCCTTGTGGCTGTTATTTCCGTGACGACTGCGAACCAAGAAGGTCTGTCGCTCCAGTGGCAAGTACCCGCATCGCAAATGTTCCATCCATTCTGAAGGCGCGCTTCACCGTTTGTGCGCGCTTCTGAAGAGGAGATGAACTGGGACGCAGATGGGTTGCGCTGAAGCTCCGTAACTCTAGTCTCATCGTCCGGGAGTCACGCGGACCCTGTTTCAACAGGGTTGCAAGGGCTCGGGAATGTAGATGCTTGGCACCACAAGCCTCCGCAGAACCCGTCACACTTATGGCTTGAAGGGACCGCCGTGAGAGGCAGCGTAGGAAACGGCCTCATTTGCATGGTCCAGATTAAACGCCGTGATCCCGAAGAGGTTCAGATCCAACAACCCGGCTTGTACCAGGCTAATCAATTGCCGCCTATCCTTCATGCTCATACCCTGTTAAGCCTTAGCATTCATCTTGAACGTCAAGCGTTAGGAAGGCGTAATCGAAGGAAGGACCTCCAAATGCGCTGCAGAAAGGAGAGGCGCATTCCAGGGTTGAGCAGCCTTGACCATGTCGTTGAGACGAACGAGGAGCTTTCGCATACAAGCCACCAAGGCGACCTTGGGTGCTTTGCCGGCGTGTCGCAAGTGCTGGTAGAAGGCACGAACTGTCGGATTGAAGCGAAGACCTGCGACGACGGACATGTACAAGAGAGCGCGCAGATGAGCTCGGCCGCCCCAGACGTGGCGCCTTCCCTGAGACTTTCCGCTGTCGTTATTGAACGGTGCTACTCCCACCAGGGCTGCGATCTGTTTGCGATTCATGGTTCCGAGTTCAGGAAGTTCAGCGATCATGCTGCTGATGAGCACAGGTCCAACACCGGGAACCGAGTTCAGCAGCTCTGCTTTTCGGTTCCATTCCGGGTTCTTTTCAATGACCGTTTTTAAGCGATCATCCACCTGTTTCAATCGGCCCTGCAAGAAGCGGACGGTCACATCGATATCGTTCTGGGCCTCCCCACGCAGGGACATGCGCCGATTTCGTTCCGCCACGATCATCTCGACCAGCTGCCGATGACGTGTAACCAACTGATCCAGTTCGTCCATCCGCGGATCCTTGATGGCGGCACGGCGGCTTCACTGCCTCCGCAAAATGGGCGAGGATCTTCGCATCGATCGGATCGGTCTTCGCCAGCCTGCCCGTCGCTCGTGCAAAGTCTCGTACCTGACGTGGGTTCACGACCGCCACAGATAGCTCGGCTTTCCCCAGGGAACGAGCGAGTTCGTACTCATAGCCGCCAGTCGCTTCGAGCACAATCCGCTGGGGCACGAGCTTCTTTAGCTTTCGAGTCAATGCTTTGATTGCTGTTTTATCGTTCTCGACCGGCCAGGTCTCATCTCCTGGCCGAACCGCCACGTCTAACCTTCCCCTTGGAAACGTCAACACCGACCCAGATCTCACTCATGATCGCGCCTCCCAGCATGATGTCCACCCTGTACTCGCGCTTGCCGGATACGGGCTCGACTCGGCCCAGGCATTCATTCGAGCTTGAGGCAGCATGTGTGCCGACCCAAAGCTAAGCTCGGTCTGTCAGACCTGCGTACGAACGATCAGCCACAAATTCAAAATACAAGCGTACGATCTTTGACGTTTGGTGTAATGACCCCATACTGCCCACTCGCGGCATTGTTCCCCAGGTCGAGCCAGTAGCTCACGGGCGACGTGGCCGTCACGACTTTCTCGATTGTGTGGCGGGCCGCACGCGTGTCCACGCAGCTGATAACAATGTCGGCGCCACGGTCCCGGTTCCTCAAGGTGGTCTCGTCGAGAAACTCAGGCCGGGCCTCCCAGTCGAGGCCCCAGAACACATTCACTCTGTTCACCAAGACAGCGGCCTTATTGGCGAGCTGCTGCACCAGGAAAGAGCCGCCGAGTTTTTCATCCCTCAGTTCGTTCCGCATGTTCTCAAGGGACCAACGCATTGCCGCCTTCTCGTGTTCGCCTCGCAAAGGCACCACAGGCGGTAGAAAGGCTAAAAGAAGGTCGGCAGGATCGCCACCCAGCAGGAAATGACCGCCCGCCAGCGTGCAGGCAGGTTCACCGTCGTAAACACCAGGGGCACTTTCATAAAGGGCCGCGAGGAGTGCCTGAAACTCCACGGGCCGCGCCGCGTCAGCGGTCGCCAGCGAGAAGGCGGCCACGGGGGAGGAGAAAACAATCGTCCTCGCGCAGAAGCACCGGCTCCGCGTCGGGTACCTTCAGCCAGCACGTTCCGGCGAGCACTGCATAGCATTTGATGCCTTCGTATTTCGGGAACAGTATGGCTTGCTTGCTGCCGATGTCGAAGCGGCCAGACAGATGACTGCGCGGTTTCAGCAACGAAAGAAGGCTTGAAAGAGGGTCCATGTGACTTGCCGGACGAGTAGACCAGAATGCCGGAGTTTCAGTGTAATTCGAGCGACCCTCATTCACATCTTTTGTTCTGAGAGGCGCGTAGATGGAAGCGCCTTCAGAGGAAAAGGGAGCTACGATGCGAGTATTTGTGACTGGAGCCACAGGGCTTATTGGGTTTGCAATTGTCAACGACTTGGTTGCCGCAGGGCACCAGGTAACCGGCCTTGCCCGTTCCGAGGCGTCGGTCAAGAAGCTCGCCGATGCGGGCGCGAAAGCCTTGCGTGGTGATATCGAAGATCTCGGTGTTCTTCGCACCGGTGCCGCCGCTGCTGACGGCGTCATTCACACAGCCTTCTATCACCAGATTTCTCATCTTCCACTCGGGACGCGGCTCGGAGTCTTCCTTGGCGGACTGCCCACCGGCATCGTCAACCGCTTTATGAAGGCTGCACTGGAGGCTGACCGGCGTGCTCTGGAGACGATGGGCGGCGTTTTCCTGGGGACCGAAAGACCACTTGTGGGCACCTTTGGCACCATTGCGATGAAGCCTGGCACCGTTGCTACCGAAGATCAGCGCTATGATCCCAAATCGGCAGGGGCGCAGCGTGGTGGGACCGAGGCAACCATACTCAAGCTCGCATCTCAGGGCGTGCGTGCGTCGATTGTGCGTTTGCCGCCCATCGTGCATGGCGAGAACGATCGCAATGGTTTTATGCCGTTACTCATAAAGACGGCGCGGAAGAAAAAGGAGTCGGCCTACATTGGCCAAGGGCTCAATCGATGGGGCGCTGTGCACAAGCTGGACGCAGCACGCCTGTTCCGGCTGGCCCTGGAGAACGGTTCTGCCGGGGCTGCGTACCATGCCGTTGGGGAAGGAGGAATACCGTTCAGGGAGGTAGCACAGGCGATTGGGACAACGCTGAAGGTTCCCGTGGTCAGCAAAGCTCCGACACAGGCCGCAAAGCAATTTAGCTTCCTGGCTCCGTTCGTTGCAGTGGACAATCCCGTGTCCAGCGCGCTGACGCAGCAGAGGCTGGGATGGCAGCCCACGCATCCTGACCTGTTTGCGGACTTGCAACAAAGCGGCTACTTCCGCTCCTGAGTGATCCCAAACTACTCGTCGTCATCCTTCTGAAGTCATCACGGACCCCTTTCGGATGTCACGGCCACTGAGGCTGGATTTCGCGATCGGAGGATAGAGCGGTGTATCAAAACGTGTTCGGCTGCGCTCGAGGACCTTGACCTCTTGCAACTACTTTTCCCCACAGTCCTCCTCAAAGTTCCAACCTTCAACACAGGGGAGGCGGCACACACTTCAGCGAGCTACTTCCAACCGTAAAGGAGCCCGATCGCAGAGGCGAGTAGCTGGATCAGGTGCAGGGGACAACAGCCTCGTATGCCACAACAGCCTCGTATGCCATCAAGCAATCGCTGCACAGCGCCAAGAGTGCCATCTTCGCTCAGGATCCCGCTGGGAACAGCTCTTAAAGAGCGTATTTATGAGTGACACAGAAGCCAAAGCTGTTGATGAAATCCGGATTCATGTGCACCAATGCCCCTCTTGCGGCAAGGTGTCGAGAAGGGAGGAACCCGACGGTATTCCCGATCCGCTTGGAGTTCTCCAGTGCTCAACTTGTGGACACGTGGGGCCCCTCAATCTGCAAATCGTCGAAGAGTCCGATCCTAGACTCCATCACTAACCAGCAAGAGGAAGGCGTCGCTGTCGCGCCTTTGTTGCCTTTTCTATCTGCCTTACAGCGGCACGAACGAACTCGCTTGTCAGCCTCGACGTATCATCAGCTCGGGTAACGATGGTGGTTCTCAGGACGATTCCGGGTTCATCGAGTGGACGCATCGTCAGTGCACCGGTGGCGATCCGCCAAGCGCCGATCTTTGTTAAGAAAGCTGTCGCGTCAAGTTGCACTATCAGATGCGCCGCCTCTTCCGCTGTCGTGACGTGATGTATTTGTTTAGAACTCACTCCTATTGTCCTTGCTCGGAGCATGAATTCATCGTAAAGAGTGGGATGGACATGGCGACCGAAAATGACCCACACGCGCCCTCCCAAATCGGCCAGCTTCACCTCCGTTTGTCGCGAGAGCAAATCATTCTTGGCGAAAACGACATGAAGCGGGGACACCGTGAGTTCCAGGTAGTTCAACTTCGGATGCGGAAGGCCTGCCGTCAAAAGCGCAACGTCAACTTCGCCCGTAAGCACCTGCCGGCTTAACTCCGGTGAGAAGTTGCTTGAGGTTTGAATGCGAAGAGAGGTGAACAACGGTAGACGGACGGCAAGTATCGTCGAGACAAGGTAAGGATCTGTATAAGGCGAGGTCCCGAGATGTAAAACGGCCTCAACTCCCTTTGCAACCGAGCGCGTGAGGTGAACGGCCCGCTCCAAGTGAAGGAGTGCAATCCTCGACTCCTCAATGAACACTCGGCATGGGTCAGTCAGCTCTACCCTTTGGTTGCTGCGATCGAACAGGACGACCCCAAGGTACGCCTCTAGTTCTTGAATCTGTTTCGTGAGAGCGGGCTGAGTCAGGTGTAACCGGATGGCTGCCCGCGAAAAGCTCAGTTCCTCGGCGACAGCGTTAGCGGCTTGCACGTGACGGAAATCGAATCCAGTCATAGCCGAACTCCCTGGCGGATCTCAATGGGGCTCCAGCAGTCGGGCTCGAACGGGCTAAACCCGATGCGGTATTGGAGTCTTCCGAAGAGAAGATTGTCAAACAGACAACGCGTGGTGACGGCACTCCGGCATAGCTGTATTCCGTCACGGAATGATGAGCACACGGATTTTGATTGGACAGAAGCTCACCCGCCAAATGATCTTGTTCTAGAGAACAGGAGCAGGCCAGATGACAGACAAGAAGCCAGTCGCAAGAGCCGTTCCCACCGTTCGAATCGCAGGGAAAGAGATCGAAATCCTGCTCGACAGCCAAGAAGCTGCCACCGTCCTCGGAGTTCATCCGCGGACTCTCCAACGCATGGCCCAGAGAGGTGAAATCGCTGGTGTGCAGGTGGGCAAGCTATGGAGATTTCGCGGCTCGTCACTTGCCGCGTGGATCGACCGGCGCAGTTCTCCAGATGCGTTGAAGACCGCTTAATAGACACGATTTCCGATGCTCGCAATGAGCGAATCAGCTATTCTTAACATAGCCATTCGTGCTGCGAGTCGAGGAGAAAACTCTGAGATGCGCGCATGTTATCAATTCGGAAGTCTAGTCATAAAGAAGCGGGCGAAGGGTGCGGATGTCTGGGAGTTTCGGTACTACGAGGACAGGGCAACCGGTGAACGGGGACGAAAGTCCTGCATCATCGGCAACTTGGACAAGTACAGGACCGAAGCACAAGCCCGGAAAGCCGTAGAAGCCCTTCTCCTCAAACTCAACTCTGAAACTCCTCTGCAAAGGATGGCGATAGTGACGTTCGGTGGTGTTTGCGATAGGTACGTTCAGGAAGAGCTTCCCGAACGCTACTCGACCCGCAAGTCGTACCTCACCAACATCAAGCTTCACTTGAAGCCGCGCTGGGGCGATTACCTGCTTGAAAAGATTCGACCGATGGCGGTCGAAGACTGGCTGAAGAACCTCGACATGGCACCTAAATCCAAGGCGCACATTCGGAGCTTGATGCACCTGATATACCAGTGTGCAGCTCGCTGGGAACTTTTCACAGAGCAGCGTAATCCGATCGGGCTGGTGCGCGTCAAGAACTGCACCCGCCGGCGCGTTCGTCCCATGATCCTTACAGAGGACTCGTTCCACACCATCCTTGCAAGTCTCAAAGAGCCTTACAAGACGATGGTCATCGTCGCGCAGTGCTTGGGTCTTCGTGTGAGCGAGATCGCAGCATTGCAATGGGATGATTTCGACTTTGATCGGCGGCAACTTCTGGTTCAACGGAGCATCGTGAACGGTCGAGTGGACGACGTGAAGACGGAATATTCCCACGATTACGTTCCACTGCACGACTCGCTTGTAGAGGTTCTCCTCGCCTGGAGCTCACAGGCATATCCGACCGAAGAGGGCTGGGTGTTTGCGAATCCGATGACCAGCCGTCCCTTTTACCCGACCGAAATCCAAAAGCGCCATCTGCGGCCTTTGGGAGTGAAGTTGGGCTTGGGCGCGATCGGCTGGCACACGTTCCGCCACACCTACCGTTCGTGGCTGGACGAGACGGGCGCTCCGATGAAAGTGCAACAGGAGTTGATGCGGCACGCTTCGATCCAGACAACCATGAACGTCTATGGACAGGCGATGCCGGCTTCCAAAAGGGAAGCCAATGGGAAAGTGGTGCAAATGGTCCTCATCCCCACCAGGATGAGCGCCTAAAGCACCCCAATTTCTTATTGGGAGATATTGGGAGCGCGTTTGTTTTGCTCAAAGGCTGTAACTGATTGATTTGATTGGTTGCGGGGGTAGGATTTGAACCTACGACCTTTGGGTTATGAGCCCAACGAGCTACCGGGCTGCTCCACCCCGCAACTTGAATATATCGCAGCAACTTGCAGGGGTCAATCCATGGCCGCCGTTGTGCCTGCTCGCCCACGTCGGCGTAGCCTGCCGGGTCGACCGCAATCGTCCAAGCGGCGCCTCCGACCGGAACTTTTGGAACAAAGCTACGTCTGCACAGGAAGAGCTTCGAGCCGCAACCGGCCAAGCCTCTGGAGGCATCGATGCGGCAGTTCAGTTGGATCCTTGCGGGCGCGCTCGCGGCTTGTCTCCCCCTGGCTTCACGACCGTCCCTTGCCCAGGCAAAAGCGGCGCCGGTCTCGGACGCGCAGGTCGAGTCGGATGTGCTCAGAGCTCTCGCCGGAGATGCGAGGCTGGCCGACCAGACCATCAGTTCCGACACCGTGTACGGCGTTGTGACGCTGAGCGGAACCGTGCGCGATGAAGACTCGCGAAAGTTGGCCGAGACCGTCGTCGCCCGCATCCGCGGCGTGCAGAAGGTGATCGATGAGCTCACCCTCGCCACAAACGCGCCCCCGGGGACGTCCGAGACGGCTCGGAACTCAGCGTCCGCCGCGCCCGAGGACGCCGGCTCCAACCCGCTCCTCCAGTCCGATGGAACCCTGGCCCCAGCCCAGCAGCCTCGCGCCAGCTCCGAGCCCGCCAGCCCGGATCAGCCCTCCTATCCCCATCCGCAGGCTGACCGACAGGCACGCCAGGGTGTCCGGCAGCCTCGGTACGGGCAGCAGCCGTCCTATCCCGAGCAGCCTCCGTACCCTCAAGATCCGCAAAGCTCCCGGCAGCCGTCCCAGTCCCCGCAGCCTCCCTACACGCAGCCGTACGACCCTTACGGCAGGACCGACTCGCCCGGCACAGGCGGCCACGATCAACAAGCTCAGCCCCCCTACGGCCCCGCACCCTACAACAGACCGTCCGGATACCCCGCACGACCAGCTCCCTACGGGGCACAGGTCGGCGGCCAGCCAGTCACGGTCGCCCCCGGTTCGATGCTGCGCATCCGCATCAGCCAGGGGCTTGACAGCCAGCACACGCAGCCCGGAACCGTCTTCGATGCCGTCGTCCTCAACGACGTCGTCGCGGACGGCTACGTTGCCATTCCCCGCGGGGCCACGGTGCAGGGTACGGTCGTCGAGTCGCAGCGGGCCGGCGCCCTTAAGGGTCGCGGCGAGCTCGCCCTGCAGCTCACGGGAGTGACACTTGCCGGACGCACCTACCCCCTCTTCACCGATGTCTGGTCCAATGTCGGCGGCGACAAGACCGGGCGCACGGTCGGCAGCGCCGTCGGCCTCGGTGCCGTGGGCGCCGTCATCGGTGGCGTTACCGGTGGCGGCGCCGGTGCTGCAATCGGCGCGGGCGTCGGCGGAGCGGCCGGCGTCGGCGCTTCGGCCGCCTCCGGTGGCGGGCAGGCCTTTATCCCGGCCGAGGCGATCCTCACCTTTCACCTCAAGCAGCCGGCCGCCATCGCCACCGTGTCACAGACGGAGATGGACCGCCTGGGCTACGGTGTTCTCCCCCCGGAGCCGATCCGGCGGCGCTACGTCCGCCCGCCCGCGCCGTACGGCTACCCCGTCCCCTACCCTCGCGCTCCCTATCCCTACGCGTACTAGCGAGCACCTCCCCATCGGTAAACCCGAAAGACCCCGCCAACAACGTGCCGGTCCCCACCTCCGTCCACGCCCCGGAAACACCCCGCGACCACGCTGCCGCCGTTAGCCCCGCAAGCGTCTGATTTATACTTCTACTTGCCCTGCAGAGGACCCGGCGTCTCTCCCCAGACATCGTCAGGCTCCGCAAAACTACGGGCACCGGCAGTTCCCGGACACGGGCGCGTTGCACCAAATCTAAGGTCTCCAACCACGTATGATTCGTCTTCTTCAGCAGAACAATCGTGTCACCAAGATCATCTTCGCCGCCATCATCGGCCTCGCCGTCGTCACGATGGTCATCACGCTTGTGCCCGGCATCTTCGATAACGCGAGCGCCGGCAGCGACGGAACCGTCTTCGCCACGGTGCACGAGCCCGGCCTCCTCGGCCGTCTCGGAACCGACAGCACGCCCATCAAGCAGGTACAGGTCAATCAGCTCGCCGAGCGCCAGCTCCAGCAGCAGCGCCTTCCCGAGATGCTCCTGCCGTACATGGCCCAGCGTGCCGGCCAGATTCTGGTTCAGCGCGAGATCCTCAAGCATGAGGCCGACCGCATGCACCTCCAGGTCTCCGACGAAGACCTTCGCCGCGAGCTAAAAACCGGCCCCTTCGCCCAGTACCTCTTCCCCAACGGCGCCTATATCGGCGATGACGCATACATCAACTTCGTCAACTCTGCCTTTCAGACCACACGCTCTGACTTCGAGAGCCAGGTCAAGAGCGACATGGAGCTGAACCGTCTTCAGGCGCTCATCACCGGCGGCGTCACCGTGTCGGACAACGCTGTCCGCGAGGCCTACCGGACGCAGGGCACAAAGGTAAAGTTCGACTACGCCGTGATCTCGTCCGACGACCTCCGCAAGACCGTCAAACCGACCGACGCGCAGCTGCAGGACTTCTTCAAGCAGAGCCAGGCGCGCTACGCCACCGCCATCCCCGAGACGCGCAAAATTCAGTACGTCGCCTTCAACGCCGACAACCTCCCGGGCGGCAAGCCTCAGGTCTCCGACGCCGAGCTTCAGGCGTACTACAACGCCCACCAGTCGCAGTTCCAGGTCAAGGAGCAGGTCAAGGTTCGCCACATCCTCATCGCCGTTCCCGCCGGCTCCGATGCCAAAACCGACTCCGCCGGAAGGGCCAAGGCGGACGATCTCCTCCGGCAAATCAAGGCCGGCGGAAACTTCGCCGACCTGGCCGGCAAGAACTCCGACGATCCCGGCAGCAAGGTGCAGGGCGGGGAACTCGGCTGGCTCGACCGCGGCCGAACCGTTCCCGAGTTCGACAAAACCGCCTTCGCGCTCGCTCCCGGCCAGACCTCCGATGTCATCAAGACCCAATTCGGCTACCACATCCTTCAGGTCGAAGAGAAGAAGACCGCCCACACCCGTCCGCTCACAGAGGTCAAGCAGGAGATCCTGCCCATCCTCGAGCAGCAGCGCTCGGGCGCCGCCGAGCAGACCTTCGCCTCCCAACTTGCCGATGAAGCGAAAAGAGGCGGTCTGGACAAAGCCGCCGCGGCCAAGGGCCTCCACGCCGTCACCACTGATTTCGTTCCCAAGGATGGAGTCATCCCCGGTGTCGCCGACGCCTCCGGCCTTCTCACCAAGGCCTTCGCCGTCAACAAGGGCGCGTCTCCCGAGGCAGTCTCGACCGGCGACGGTTTCGCCGTCTTCCAGGTCGCCGACATCCAGGCAGCGCACGCCCCCACCTTCGACGCCTACAAGCAGCACATCCTCGAGGACTACCGTGAGCAGCAGGTTCCGCAGCTGCTCAACGCCCAGCTGCTCAAGCTCGACGATCGTGCCAAGGTTCTCAACGACCTCAAAAAGGCCGCCGCTGAGATGAACATCCCCGTCAAAACCAGCGACTTCGTCGGCAAGGATGGCCAGGTGCCGGATCTCGGCGCCATGTCCGGCCCCGGAGCGGTCGCCTTCACTCTGCCCAAGGGAGGGATCTCGGGTCCGGTCAACGTCGGCCGCGTCGGCTCTGTCCTGAGCGTGCTCGACAAGCAGGAGCCGAACGCGGAGGAGATCGCCAAGAACTTCAACCAGACCCGAGAACAGCTTCTCAGCGTCCAGCACGACGAAATCTTCCGGGTCTACCTCGGAACGCTCGCCCAGCAGTACGAAAAGAGCGGCGCCATCCGCTATGCGCGGAAGCAGCCCGCGCCCGGCTCGACGCCCTTCGGCGGCTAACATCGCGCTCTGACCCAGCAACGGCTCCCTTCCCGGCACCGTCGACGTTGCGGGATCGGAGCCGTCGCCGTCTGCTCCGGAGCTCTGGCGAGCTTCGAGCCGTTCACAGGTACCATTTCCAAGGGTGGGGTTCTCATGGCTACGGATCACAACAAGGGCAAACGTCTCTCGGGCATTCTCCTGCACGTCACCTCGCTTCCGTCCTTCGGCGGCATCGGAGACTTCGGCCCCGCCGCCTACGCCTTTGTCGACTTCCTGCACGCCGGCAAACAGCGGCTCTGGCAGGTGCTGCCCCTCAGTCCCACCGGCTATGGCAGCTCCCCGTACTCCGCCCTCTCCGCCTTCGCCGGAAACCCCCTGCTCATCAGCCTGGAGCTCCTTGTTCGCGATGGCTGGCTCACCGCCGAGCGCATCGAAGGCCTGCCCGGACACGAGGGGCCAGTCGATTACGGCGCCGCCCAGACCCTCAAGCTCCCCCTAATCGAGGAGGCCGCCGCCAACTTCCTCGATCGCGCGTCCGACGAGCAGCGTGCCCGCTTCCAGAAGTTCTGCACCGACAATCTCTCCTGGCTGCCCGACTACGCCCTCTTCAACGTCCTCCGCCGCATGCACGGCTATTGCAGCTGGAACGAGTGGCCGGTCGAGTACGCCCAGCGCAAAGATAGCGCCATCACTCGCCTGATGAGCGAATCGAGCCGCCAGCTCGCCGTCGAGCAGGCCATCCAGTTCCTCTTCAGCGAGCAGTGGTGTGCGCTTCGCGGACACTGCGCCAGGCGGAACGTCAGCATCCTCGGCGACGTCGCCATCTTCGTCAGCTACGACAGCGCCGACGTTTGGACCAATCCGGATATCTTCGATCTCAACGAAAAGCGCCACCCCATCCGCGTCTCCGGCGTTCCGCCCGACTACTTCTCGAGCACCGGCCAGCGCTGGGGCAACCCGCTCTACCGCTGGGGCCTCCTCCAAGACCGCGGCTTCGATTGGTGGGTCGCCCGCATCCGCCGCGCGCTCACCCTCTACGACAGCATCCGCCTCGATCACTTCCGCGGCTTCGAGGCCTTCTGGTCCATCGCCGCCGAGGACGAGACGGCCATGCACGGCCAGTGGGTCAAGGCTCCCGGACACGCGCTCTTCTCCCGTCTTCGCGAGGTCTTCGGCGACCTGCCCTTCATCGCCGAAGACCTCGGCCTCATCACCCCCGAGGTCGACGAGCTGCGCGAGCACTTCGGCCTCCCCGGCATGCGTATCCTCCAGTTCGGCTTCGGCGACCGCGGCGGCCACCTCTACCTCCCGCACCGCTACGTCCCCAACACCGTCGCCTACACCGGAACCCACGACAACAACACCACCCTCGGCTGGTGGCGCACCGACGCCAACCCGGTGGAGCGCGCCGCCGTCGAAGCCTATCTCGGCCCCATGCACGACTCCGGCATCGTCTGGGCGATGATCCGCACCGCCGCCCGATCCGTCGCCAACGTCTGCATCTTCCCGCTGCAGGACGTCCTCCACCTCGGTGGGGAAGCCCGCATGAACACCCCCTCCGCCGGGGAAGGGAACTGGAGCTGGCGCTTCCGCCTCAACGATCTCCACCCCGACTTCGCAGCGGAACTCGCCAGCCTGATGGAGGCCACCGACCGCGACGGCTACGAGCAGCCCATCGAAGGCATCGATGCCGGCAAGCCCACTGAAGAGGCCAGCCTCCGCGCCGAACTCGGCTCCACCGCCTAGAGCTGTCTTCCTGTGGATGGAAATCGAAGCGGAGTTGCGAACGCCCTTTTCTCGCCAGGAAAACGGCACTCGATGAACTCTCCGGGGCTTCGGAACAGGAAAACAGCTTTAGACTGTCTCTAGATCAAATCTCTGACCCACAAGGATCCAAGGAAATGCCTCTGTCCGGCGAAGCCATCCGCACCATGAACTACGTTGACGATATCTCGGTAACGCTGCGCCGCATCCTGGCCACGCTTCCCTCGCTCACCCCGGAGGAGCGTCAGCGCATCTCCGAACACATCGGCAGCGCCGATCCCAGCTACGAGTCCGTCGTCTCCGCGGTCGCCGCCAAGCAGTAGCCCGAACGGAGCTTCCCATGGAGCACAGCGAAGCATCCGCGCCGGAACGCATCGGCACCGTCGCCGTCATCGGCGCCGGCGCTGCTGGCCGGGACTTCGCCGCAACCTGTCTCCGCGCAGGCCTCGACGTCGTCCTCGAAGACGTAATGCCCGCCAACCTCCGCCGCGCCCAGGCCGATCTCCTCCCCTTCAACGGACGCCTCCACCTCGTCTCCACCGTCGAAGACGCCGTCCGCAACGCCGATCTCGCCATCGACTTCGTCCCCGATGAGCTCGAGTCCAAGCTCGAGATCTTCTCCATGATCGACCGCATGGCGCCCCCCCGAACCATCCTCTGCACACCCACCGAGGTCCTCAGCATCACCGACCTCGCCTCCTGCATCTACCGCCCGGAGCGCTGCGTCGCCCTGCGTGGCCTCCCCTTCGCATCGGCCTCCACCATCGGCGCCCCCGTCCAGCTCCTCTTCCCCCCATCCGCATCGGCCCGCGTCCTCGATACCATGCAGGCCCTCCTCGCCAGCCTCGGCCTTCGCTCCGAGCTCCTGGCCGACCCCGAGCTCCCCATGCTCGTCAAGAATCTCGCTTGACGAGATCCATCGGCACTTTCCAAGCGAACACGGAACTCCAGACGTCCAACCAGCGTACCTGAGGCAACAGAGTTCGCCGCCGCCCCCCAAACCATGCGCTCCATCTTCGATATCTTCGCGCAGGTCTTCCGCTCCATCGCCGCCAACAAACTGCGCTCGTTCCTCACCATGTTCGGCATCGCCTGGGGCGTCGCCTCGCTGCTCCTGCTCATCGGCCTCGGCGAGGGCTTCCGCTCCGGCCAGCGCCGCTCCCTCTCCGAGCTCGGCACCGACATCATCATGATGTGGAGCGGCAACGTCCCCGCCCTCGCCAACCAGCACACCGGCCAGCGCCCCTACAAGCTCACCGTCTCCGACGTCGAGGCGATCCGCTCCGGCGCCCCGCACGTCCGCAACGCCACCGCCACCCTTCAGCGCGGAGACCTCAAGGAGGTCAGCGAGTTCTCGAGCGCTAGCGGCCCCGTCTGGGGCGTCGAAACCAACTTCCCCGAGATCCGCAAGCTCCCCATCACCCACGGCCGCTTCTTCAACGCCGACGACCTCCGCGAGCATCGCCAGGTCGTCCTTCTCGGCCAGAAGAACAACGAGCTGCTCTTCCCCGGCCGCCCCTCCGTCGGCGCCTACCTCGCCATCAACGGCTTCCGCTACCTCGTCATCGGCACCGTCGGAAAGATCGGGCGCGGCAACAACGGCAACGACAATCAGAAGATCTACCTGCCGCTCACTACCATGCTCGACTCCTTCCCCATCACCGGCTTCAACATCCCCCGCGACGCCATCACCTCCATCCAGTACCAGCCCTCCACCGAAGACCTCAACGAGACTGCCAAGGCCGAGGTCCACACCGTCATCGCCGGCCGCCACGGCTTCGAGCCCTCCAACAAGGACGCCTTCGAAGAGTGGGACACCATCAAGTCCAACCGCACCATAGGCGCCATCTTCACCGCCATGGACTGGTTCCTCGGCGGCGTCGGCATCGTCACCCTCGCCCTCGGCGCCGTCGGCATCATCAACATCATGCTCGTCACCGTCACTGAACGCACCAAGGAGATCGGCCTCCGCAAGGCGCTCGGCGCCACCAACCGCAGCATCCTCATGCAATTCTTCATGGAAGGCCTCCTCCTCACCGGCCTCAGCGGCGTCATCGGCATCGTCGCCGCCGCCGCGCTCATGCTCGCGCTCGGCTCGGCCGTCGGCGACAACGACATGGGCTTCGACCCGCCGCGTCTCGTTCCCTGGTCCGCCGCCATCGCGCTCGGAACCCTTACCCTCTGCGGCGTCGTCGCCGGCATCTACCCCGCCCGCAAAGCCGCCATGCTTGAGCCCGTCGAAGCTCTCCGGAAAGAGTAAACGCCCTCAGCAAACCACCGTCGCACCGCACCGGAAAGGCCACACCGCATGCTCACCGACATCTTCGCCCAGGCCCTCGAAGCCATGCGCCACAACGGCCGCCGCACCCTCATCACCATCGTCGGCATGGCCTGGGGCATCGCCACCGTCGTCCTTCTGCTCGCCTACGGTGCCGGCTTCGGCCGCGCCTTCGAGACCATCTTCGCGCAGTTCGGCACCAACATGATCGGCGTCTTCCCCGGTCGCACCTCCGAGCAGGCCGGCGGCGCCAAAGCCGGCGTCAAGGTCCGCCTGCAGCTCGACGACGTCGAACACATCCAGGAGACCGTACCCGGCATCATCCACGCCACACCCATCACCTGGAAAAACGTCACCGTCGCCAACGACCTCCACACCTTTACCTGGGAGGTCAACGGCATCAAGCCCGAGCTCGCCGAAATCCAGAACATAGAGATCGCCCAGGGCCGCGGCATCTCCGCCGCCGACGTCCAGGGGCGCGCCCACGTCGCCCTCGTCGGCTCCGAGGCCAAGACCAAGCTCTTCTCCGGCGCCTTCGCCCTCGGCCAGACCATCCGCATCAACGGCGCCAGCTTCGAGATCGTCGGCGTCCTCAAAGCCAAAATGCAGGAGGGCGACGACAACCTTAACCGCGTCGTCTACATCCCCTTCCCCACCATGTCCGACATCAAGGACATCAAGTACATCGACGGCATCTGGATGAGCTACCACGGCGATCACGCCATGGTGCAGCAGGCCCTCCGCAACGAGATGGCCACCATGCACGGCTTCCGTCCCACCGACCGCAACGCCATCTTCATCGCCGACATCATGCAGCAGCTCGCCCAGTTCCGCATGATCTCGCTCGCTCTCCAGGTGCTCCTGCTCTTTATCGGAGCCCTCACCCTCGGCATCGCCGGCATCGGCCTCATGAACATCATGCTCGTCAGCGTTCAGCAGCGCACCCGCGAGATCGGCGTCGAAAAAGCACTCGGCGCCCGCAAGCGCCACATCCTCCTCCAGTTCCTCGCCGAGGCCATGGTCATCACCGGCGTCGGCGGCCTCGGCGGCATCCTGCTCGCCTACACCGTCGCCAAAACCGTGGGCAGCGTCACCTTCTACAGCGCCATCGCCGAAAACGCCGAAGCCGCCGACATCCACCTGCTCGTCTCGCCCTACATCGTCCTCGTCGCCACCACCATCCTGGTCATCGTCGGCACCATCAGCGGTATGATCCCCGCCATCCAGGCCTCCAACCTCGACCCCATCGAAGCCCTCCGCTACGACTGAGCAGGAAGTCAGCGTAACGAGTCGACGTGGCTTACCAGCGCTAACGTCTCGCCTTCAGCAGCCGCGGATCGTAATCAAAGGGTTGGACGGCGTGAAAGGTGATCTTCAGGAAGTCGGGATGGGCTGGATTGAGGATCCAATTGTGATCGGTAATTGCCAGCGCAGACGGGACAATGAGAACGGCTGCTTTGCGTCTCTCGGTAAACACATCTCCCATTGCAGCCAGCGCCTCCGGAGGCGGGTAGCCTCTCCATCCTGCGGGAAGATCTTTGCTCTTGAGCTGTATCCGGGAGACGTCATCTGGCACATCCGCCGCTGCCAGCATCAGGTCTGTCGGCGGCCGGTCCGCGTCCAGGTGAACCAGGTACTCAATCATGGCGAGTGAGAGGTGCTCGGCGGTGTAGACCACGCGAGTTCCGGGTCGAGACCACCGTCCACCGTAGCGGAAACTCCCTTCGCCATCAAATGGAGTTGCTGAGAATGGCTTCCGAAGCAGCCGGAAGACAGAGGTCAACTCACCCCGCCGTAGCCGATGCGTCCGAGGATGTTCTCCACCTGACGCGCACCTAGTTCGGTGTCGACCACACTGAGCGGAGTCACGCCGCCCAGAACATGATTTGGGCGTTTCAGCCAGTCGATCGCAAGCTGATGATTCCCAAGGAAATGCTCCGCAAGCGCCACCAGCCGCGCCAGTCGGTACAAGCGATCGGACTCATACCGTGCCAGGCGTCCTTGGCTCTTTCGCCGCTGCAAGCTACGCAGCGAAAGATCGAGCGTAGATGCGATCTCCTGGAGAGAAAACCCGGAAGACTCAAGCAGGCCCTCCACCGCGGCGTGGGGAAAACCCTCGCGAATAGCCGCGCTCATGTCCTCATCGGATCGAACCGCCTTTCCGAGGACGACAGGACCACCAAGCTCACGAATCACAGCATCGAGTTCATTCGTCATTCTGTCACCAAGAATAGCGCCAGTTGGCGAAGCTCACAAGGTCCTACGATCGTGTCCGGCTCTTCATGACCTAACACGCACACGCTCCATGCACTAATTCTCCGTCCGCGTCCGCTCATACGGCTTTTGCATCGTCGCCCGAGCCTCGTTCACCGCGCCCTGCGTATTGTCATTCGTCTGCACCGCCAGCCGGTACTCATTCACGGCGCGATCCCGCTGTCCCGTCACATCGAAGATGCGGCCCAGCATCACGTGGCTCCAAACCTCCGTCCACTTCGGATCCCCATCGCCCCGCAGCGCATCCCGAAAGCTGTTCGCCGCCGACTGGTAGTTCCTCTGCTGAAAGAACACCTCTCCGATCCGGTAGCTCGCCAGTGACGACGTCTTGTTCGCGTCCAGCGCCTTCTGGTACTCGATCAGCGCCTGCGTCAGGTCGCCCTGCGCCGCCTGCTGCTGCCCGCGCAGCACCGCCACTCGCACCGCCAGGTCCGGCGTGCTCTTCAGCAGCCAGCCCTGCGGGTCGATCGTGATCTTTCGCGGCCGCCCAAACGTCTCCACCGTGTACCGCGACTCCTGCCCCGACACATCCACCCGCCGCGTCTCCGTCTTTCCATCCGTCTCGATCCGCAGCTCCACCGGCATCCGGAACAGGTCCAGATCCTGGTCAATCGACCCCACCGTCCGGAAGCCCTTGTTGCTCCCCAGCCGGAACACCGTGAACTTGTCCGTAAACGTCGGCGCCCCTGTCCCGTCCAGCCACTGCGCAAAGAACGCCGTCAGCTGCAGCTGCCCCTGGGCCTGTGCCACCTGTTCCACGTCCGAGGAGCGCACACTCTTGTCCGTGAACTGGCTCAGCAAACCGCGCAGAAACTTGGTGAAGACCTCGTCGCCCATCTCCCACCGCAGCATGTGGAAGACCATCGCGCCCTTCTCCAGCGTCATCGACTGAAACTGCGGTGAGAACGGATCCAGCCGTCCCACCGTACTCAGCGGCTCGGTATCGTACGCCAGCGCGCCCGCCGAAACGTCCGTCACCGCCGATTGAAACGCCGTCTTCCCCGCCGAGTCCTCGAGATACATCAGCTCCGCATACCGGCTCATCCCGTTCGTGATCCAGGCGTCGTTCAACGTCGCCGGCGAGATCTCCGATCCCCACCACTGGTGCGCCAGCGTGTTCGCCAGCAGCCTCTGCGCATTGCGCGGGTCCGCGATCCGGTTGCCCCCGATCGCCGCCAGCTCCGGCGCCCACGCCGCCGACACCGCATCGTCCGGCAGCTCCACAATGTTGATGCGCCCCGACTCCGGCTGCCCAAAGGTCGTCGACATGTACTCGAACTGGTTCGCCGCATCGTGCGCAAACGCCGCCGCGTTTGCCTTACGCTTGTCCGTCACCCACATCCGTATGTTGTTTACGCCCGGCGCCGAGATCGGCTCCACGAACTTGCCCGCCACGATCGTCCCTGGAAACCCCGGCTTCGCCCAGTTGAAGGTGTATTCGCTCCGGTTGCCCGCGACGCTCTTCACCGCCGCCACACCGCTCCCACTCCCCACCACCCGCTCGTCCGACGGCACACGGATGTGCATCTCGGCCGTAAACCGGTTGGTCCACAACCCAACCATCGGGAACCACCGTCCCGGATACAGCAGGATGCTGATCGGGTCCGCGATCGCCGCCAGCTTGATCCCCTCCACCGGGCTCGTCTCCGACCCCACCAGCGTGCCCATGTACTCGAAGTTCCACGTCGCACTCGTGCTCTTCGCCATCGGTGCCGGCAGCGCCACCCGAACGGTGGAGTTCGTGCTCAGCCGTTCGCTCGTCAGCGGCTTCCTCGCCCCATCCGTCAGCTTTGTAATCTGCAATCCGTTGTTCAGCTCAAACGTCGCCGACGTCAGGTCCTCAAGCGCCGTAAAGCTCACCGCCGCCGTCGCTGTCAGCCGGTTCGTCGCCGGGTCCAGGTCCGCATGGATCACATAGCCCGTAATCTGCACCGGCTGCCGCAGCGGTGGTGCAGCCATACCCGTCCGCGAAAGCGCGGTCGCACACGCCAGGGAGAGCAAAACTCCTCGAGCAATCGTCAACATGCCAGGGAAATCCTCAGGGGCAGGGAACTCGCTGCCAACATAACTTTAGACGCGACCGGCGGCCATTCGGACCTCTACGGTCGTCCCCGTCCCAACAAATCCAGCACCGTCTCCACCACCCGCCCAACTCCGCCCACCATCCCCGGCGCCTCGAGCCGCCTCCTCACCTCCGCCAACCCGCGCATCTGCCCTTCCCGCGCATCCCCATCCTCCAGCAGCTCCCGCAGCGCCGCCACCACCCCCTCCGGCGTAAACCGCTCGTTCAACAGCTCCGGAACAAGTCGCCTTCCCGCCACCAGGTTCACCATCGCCACCGGCAGATTCCCATCCTCGTCCACCTCGGCCGGGATCTCCACGGGGTACCGGACCAGCCGCTTCGCCAACCGAAACGTCAGGCCGGACACCCGGTACACCACCACGAACGGATTGCCCACCACCGCCGCCAGCACCGTAGCCGTCCCACTCGCCACCACGCTCGCCCGCGCATGCGTCAGCGCCGCCCGCGCCTCCGGCACGATCGTCAGCTTCGGCAAAGGCTTGCCGCCAAAGTGCTTCCGCCGCGCCACCCATGCCGCAATCTCCCCCTCCACCCAGCCCGCATCGAGCGTCGATGCCACCGGCAGCAGAAATTCGAACCCCTCCTCCTCTCTCTCTCCCTCCAGCAGGATCGCCGCCTGCAGCATCGTGTACAGGTTCGCCTTCACCTCCTTCGCCCGGCTCCCCGGCAGCAGCGCGATCCACCGCCGCCGCGCATCGAGCCCGAACGCCGCCGCATACGCCTCCCGCGACCCCACCGGCTCCCAGCCCACCGCCAAAGGATGCCCCACAAACTCCGCCGCCACCCCCCGCGCCCGGTAGAAATCCTCCTCAAACGGAAAGATCACCAGCATCCGGTCCACCCGCTCCTGCACCCACCGCAGCCGCCCGCGCTTCCACGCCCACAGCTGCGGACTCACAAACCACACCACCGGCACACCCGCTCGTCGCAGATGCTTCGCCAGCCGAAAGTTCACATCCGGAAAGTCGATCAGGACCGCCACATCCGGCCTCTCCGCCCGGATCGACCCGGCCAGCCTCCGGTAGCTCCCGTAGATCCGCGGCACATGCCGCAGGATCTCCGTAATCCCCATCACCGCCACATCCTCCGCGCGAACCACCCTCCGCAGCCCCGCCCGCTCCATCTCGAGCCCGCCCAGCCCCGCAAACGTCGCCCCCGGCAGCCGGCCCCGCACGCCTGCGATCACCTGCGCCCCGTAGTGATCCCCCGACGCCTCCCCCGCCGACAAAAACACCCGCGCCCTGGACTCGTTAGCGATACCCCGAGTCTAGTCCGCCGAGACCGGCTCCGCCGTCGCCGCCGCGCTCCCCGACTCCTGGTCGCGATACTGCAGCCGGTACAGCTTCCAGTAGAGCCCCCGCTCCAGCAGCAGCTCCTGGTGCGACCCCTGCTCGCGCAGCTGCCCCTTGTGCATCACCAGAATCGTGTGCGCCCTTTGAATCGTCGACAGCCGGTGCGCAATCAGCACGCTCGTCCGTCCGCTGATCATCCGCTCCAGCGCCGCCCGCACCCGCAGCTCCGTATCCGTGTCCACCGAGCTCGTCGCCTCATCCAGAATCAAAATTCCCGGTGCATGCGCCAGCGCCCGCGCAAAGCTGATCAGCTGCTTCTGCCCCGTCGACAACGTCGCCCCGCGCTCCGTCACCGGCTCCGCAAACCCGCCCGGCAGCGTCTGGATAAAGTCGGCGACGTTCACGTCCTCGGCCGCCCTCTGCATCTGCGCATCGTCGATCCAGCTCGACCCCAGCCGGATGTTCGACGCCACCGTCCCCGTAAACAGGAACGGATCCTGCAGCACCACCCCGAACCGCCTCCGCAGCGCATGGAGATCCTGCTCCCGCACGTCCACCCCGTCCACCAGGATCTCCCCTCGCTGCACATCGTAGAACCGCATCATCAGCGCCGTGATCGTCGTCTTGCCCGCGCCCGTGTGCCCCACAATCGCCGCCGTCTCCCCCGGTTCCACCACAAAACTCACGTCGCGTAGAATCCACTCAATCCCCGACCGCACCGGCATCTCGGACATCGGCATCTGCCCCAGAGCCGTTCGCTCCTCCTCCGTCAATCGCTCATACGTAAACCAAACGTGGCGAAACTCGATCCGCCCCGAACCATCCCCGGCCACCGTCCTCGCCGGCGACACGATCTCGGGAGCGGTATCCAGCAGCTTGAACACCCGCTCGCTCGCCGCCATCGCCGCCTGCAGAATGTTGTACTTCTCACTCAAATCCATGATCGGCCGGAAAAACCTCTGCGCATACTGCATAAACGCGATCAGCACGCCCAGCGTCACGGCCCGATGCAGAACACTCGCCCCGCCCCTCCAGATCACCAGCGCAATCGCAATCGAGCTCAGCAGCTCCACCGCCGGGTAGTACAGCGCGTAAGCCAGAATCGCGTCCTTGAACGCGTCCATGTGCTGCCGGTTGATCGCCGCGAAGTCGTCGTAAGCCCTCCCCTCGCGGTTGAACAGCTGCACCACCTGCATGCCGCTCACATGCTCCTGCATGTAGCTGTTGATCCGCGCAATCGCCGACCGGATCCGCCGGTAGCTGTCCCGCACGTGCTTGCGAAAGATCTTCGTCACATACAAAATCACCGGCAGCACCGACAGCGTAAGCAGCGCCAGCGGCCAGCTCATCTCGAGCATGATGATGACGATAAACAGCAGAACAAACACGTCCTCAAAGATCGCCAGCACACCCGACGTAAACATCTCGTTCAGCGCATCCACGTCGCTCGTCACGCGCGTCACCAGCTTGCCCACCGGGTTGCGATCGAAAAACGCCGGCGCCATCCCCTGCAAATGCCGGAAGATCTCACTCCGCATGTCGAACATGATCTTCTGCCCCGTCCACTGCATCAGGTAGGTCTGCAGGAACTCAAGCGCAAACGTCAGCAGCAGCGCCCCCAGGTACAGCATCCCGATCTGCGATATGCCGGTCGAGGGATCCCGGCTCAGGTGCCGCGCCACCCATGAGAGATGCCCCGCCCTTTCGGCCGTGCTCGGCGTCATGTACGTGTCCACCGCCACCTTTACCAGGTACGGTCCGATCACGTCCGCGCCCGCCTTGAACACGATCGCCGCCGCACTCAGCGCCGTCTGCAGCCGATACGGCCGCAGGTACGTCAGGAGCCGCCTCATCAGGCGGCTGTCGTAGGCCTTGCCCACAACGTCGTCGTCCTGCGCGGCCGGCTTCGCCTCTTGATCCTTGGTTGCAGTGCTCTTCTTGTCGGTCTCAGTCGTCTGTGCGTCAGGCATTTGGCTTGATCTCTATTCTAGATGCGCCGCTCTGGCCCTCGACTCGCGCATATCCGCCCCCCAGCGGCTTCGAACTCCAGACATCCAGTCCGCCTCACCACCCGCCCCACGCAACAGACCCCCGCTCCCAAACCTCCGATCACCCGGAAACCCGTGACACAATACCACCAGCCCATGGACGCCCTCGGCCTCTATCTGTCGGTCCCGTTCTGCCGCGCCAAGTGCAGCTTCTGCAACTTCGCCTCGGACGCCTTCGCCCCCCGCCGCCTCCCCCTCTACGTCGACCGCCTCTGCGCGGAGATCGCCGAAGCCCACCCCCGCGCCCATCGCCTCGGTGCCGATCTTCCGCTCACCGTCGATACCCTCTACTTCGGCGGAGGCACACCCAGCCTCCTCGAGCCCGCAGACGTCCGTCGCATCGTCACCACCCTCCGCGACCACTTCGACCTCACTCCCGACCCCGAGATCACCGTCGAGTGCGCCCCCAACCAGCTCAGCCCGGCCACCCTCGAAGAGCTTCAGCGCCAGGGTGTCAACCGCCTCAGCTTCGGCGTCCAAAGCTTCCTCGACCGGGAGTCCGCCGCCATCGGCCGCACCCACACCGCGAGGGACTGCCTCGGGGAGCTCGACCGCGTCCGCTCCGCCGGCATCCTCAATCTCTCCCTCGATCTCATCGCCGGCCTCCCCCACCAGACCGAAGCCTCCTGGCGAGCCTCGGTTGAGCAGGCCATCGCCACCGGCGTCCCCCACGTCAGCATCTACCTCCTCGAGGTCGACGATGACTCCCGCCTCGGCCGCGAGATCCTCTCGGACGGCCCCCGCTACGGCGCCCCCACTGTCCCCTCAGACGACCAGGCCGCCGACTTCTACGAGCTCGCCTGCGATCGGCTCGAGGCGGCCGGCATCCCCCAGTACGAGATCTCCAACTTCGCCCGCCCCGGCTTCCGCTCCCGGCACAACCTCAAGTACTGGGACCGCCAGCCCTACATGGGCTTCGGCCTCGATGCCCACTCCATGCTCCGCTCCCCCACCGGCGACCTCCGCTTCAGCAACCCCGGCGACCTCGACTCCTACCTCCACACACCCCTGCCGCAAACCGGGGCAGGGAACTCCTTCCACCTCCTCCCCTCCGACCCCGCCCCCGCTCCGGCACCGGATCGCCTCATCCCCGCCCCCACTCCGGTGCCGGATCGCCTCACCCGCGCCGAAGCTTTCGAGGAGACCGTCTTCCTCGGCCTGCGCCGGAACGAGGGCATCTCCCTCCACGCCCTCAGGGAGCAGTTCGGCAGCACTGCCGTCGACCTCATCCGTCCCGCCCTCCGGGAATCAGCCGAGGCAGGCCTCCTCGATCTCACCGGCGACACCGCCCGCCTCACCGCCCGCGGCCGCGTCCTCTCCAACGAGGTCTTCAGCCTCCTCCTCCTCCCCACCGCCGCCATCTAGGTAGGCCAAGGCTCCAGCCTTGGCATCGTACGGTGCCACAGAAGCTTTAATCGTCGCTTCTAGGCAGGCCAAGGCTCCAGCCTAGGCATCAATGGCGCCGCAGCAGCTTAGTCCTGGCTTCTAGATAGGCCAAGGCTTCAGCCTTGGCATGAAAGGCCACCAGGGAAGCGGGCTTCAGCCCCTGGGGGTATGCCCCCTTCCACATTAACCAGCCATGGATCCGGGGTGGCTTCTAGGTAGGGCAAGGCTCCAGCCTTGGCATCCATGGCGCGACAGCAGCTTGGTTCCGGCTTCTAGATAGGCCAAGGCTTCAGCCTTGGCATGGAAGCCACCAGGGAAGCGGGCTTCAGCCCCTGGGGTATGCTCCCTTACCCATCGACACCACCTGTCTACCCGCTACCCGCAACAAATCCCCGCCGAGCCCACCCACCGTGGCGCAATCGCCGTCCACGCCCGGTAAAATAAATAGAGAGAGAAAACGTGGGACACTTTTGCGCACCAGGCCTATCTTCATTCGAATCTAGACTTTGCCAATAACTCATTGAGATAGAAGACTTTGGTTGGTACCCCCCAGCTATCCCCAATGTTCTGAAGACTTTGTGGCAAAGGTACGGGGGGGGCCTACACCTCTCGCCACCGACTCACCCTAGCCAGCCTCAGGAGCCCCGCACCGTGCCCATCGACCTCCGCAGCGACACCGTTACCAAGCCCACCCCCGCCATGCGACAAGCCATGGCCTCCGCCGAGGTCGGCGACGACGTCTACTCCGAAGACCCCACCGTCAACCGCCTGGAGCGGCTCGCCGCCGAGATCTTCGAGCGCGAGTCCGCCATCTTCGTCCCCACCGGAACCATGGGCAACCAGATCGCCATCCGCCTCCACACCGAGCACGGCCAGGAGGTCCTCGTCGAGGCCCGCTCCCACATCCTCGACTGGGAGATGGCCATGGTCTCCGCCTTCTCCGGCTGCCTCCCCCGCGCCGTCGCCGCTCCCCGCGGCATCCTCACCTGGGAGCACCTCCAGCCCGCCATCGCCCCCGAGATCTACTACCGCGCCCCCACCGCCCTCATCTGCCTCGAGAACACCCACAACATGGCTGGCGGAACCGTCACTCCCCTCCCCGTGCTCGAAAGGATCTGGTCCGGAGCCAGGCACGCCGATCTCCCCACCCACCTCGACGGCGCCCGCGTCTTCAACGCCGCCATCGCCCTCAGGGTCTCCGTCGCCGATCTCACCCGCGGCTTCGACACCGTCATGTTCTGCCTTTCGAAAGGTCTCGGCGCTCCTGTCGGATCGCTCCTGGTCGGCTCCGCGGCCCACATCCGCGAGGCCCGCGCTCACCGCAAAGCCCTCGGCGGCGGCATGCGCCAGGCCGGCATCCTCGCCGCCGCCGGCATCCTCGCCCTCCAGGACGGCCCCGCCCGCCTCCACGAGGACCACGGCAACGCCCGCCTGCTCGCGGAGGCCGTCGCCCAAAGCCCCGCCGTCTCCATCGACCTCGACGCCGTCGAGACCAACATCGTCATCTTCTCGCTGGAGCAGCCGGGAAGCGCCCCCGCCTTCGTCGCCGGCCTCAAGCAGCAGGGCGTCCTCGCCAGCGCCATCGGCCCCACCGCGGTCCGCTTCGTTACCCACCTCGATGTCTCGCGCGTGGACTGTGCGGAGGCCGCCCGCATCGCCGTCCAGCACCTCGACGTCCTTAGTGCGGCCTGAGCGAGTCCTCCTTGCCCACCGGCACGTCCACCGGCAGAAACACCCGCGCACACGTCCCGTGCGTCTCTGGTTGCGTGCTGCTGGTCAGGTTCAGGCTCCCATTATGCTTCGTCACAATGCCCTTGCTCACCCATAGACCCAGACCCGTCCCATGCTCCCCCTTGGTCGTAAAGAACGGTTGAAACAACTGCTTCAGCACCTGCTCCTCGATCCCCGGCCCATTGTCTTCGATCGTCACCGCGGCCCCCGGAACCCCGCGCTGCGCCACCACATCGCTGCTCCAACCCACGCTCACCCGCACCTCGCCGCCCGCGCCCGCCGCCTCCGCCGCGTTCGTCATCAGGTTCGTGAACACCTGCCGTAACTCCGCCGGAAACCCCGTCACGCAGACCTCCGGCGGCAGCTTCGAGACCACCTGCACCCCCATATCGGCGAACCTGCGCTCCACCAGCAGCAGGATGTCGTGCATCGTTGCTCCGAGGTCGACGGAGACCGGTGCTTGCGACTCCCGGTACAGCCCCAGCATTGCCCGCACGATCTCCCCCACCCGCCTCAGCTCCGCCTCGGCCATCTCCATATACTGCCGTCCATCCTCCGCCGAAACTCCGTTGCGCATCAGGTACAGCATGTCCAGAACCGATCCCAGGGGATTGTTGATCTCGTGCGCGATCGTTGCCGCCAGCCGCCCCGCCACGGCCATCTTCTCCTGCGCCACCAGCGCCTGCTGCGTCCGGCGCTCCATCGTCACGTCCCGAAACACCAGGACAAATCCAAGGATCTGCCGATCTTTGTCCCGGATCGGCGCCCCACTGTCCGCAATGTGCAGCTCGGCTCCATCCCTCCGCAGCAGCACCGTATGGTTCGCCAGACCCACAACGCGGTCCAACCGCCGCACCTTCGCCACCGGGTCCTCCACCGGTGCCCGCGTCGTCTCGTTCACGATCCGGAATACCTGCTCCAGCGGAAAGTTACGCGCCTCCTCCTGCGTCCACCCCGTCAGCTCCTGGGCCGCCATGTTCATCATCTCGATCCGCCCCGCCGGATCGCACGTGATCACCCCGTCGCCGATTGAGCTGATCGTCGTCTGCAGCCTCTGCTCGGACTCAAAGATCTCATCCGCGCGCTGCTTCAGGTCGTTCAGGGACTCCCGGTACCGGTCCGACACCCAGTGCATCCGGCTGCGCGTGAACACGCCGATCAGCACACCCGCGGCGATCGCCAGGCCGAACAACGCAAACTCCGTCCACCGTACCTGCTCCCGCCAACGGGCAATCCGGTCCGCACGGCGTCCTTCCGTGCGCTCGACCACGCCCGCAAGCTCCGTTCGGATCGCATCCATCATCGCTTTGCCGCGCATGTTTGAGTCCGGATCGCGAAGCTGCCCGCCCGCCCGCACACTCGCAATCACCGGCAGCGCAAATCTGTTCTTCCATGCCGTGTGAGCCTCGCTGAGAGCCGCTATGTCCGCATTGCCCGCAATGGCATCGACCGGCCCAACCTCCGGAAGAAGGCTCCCAGGGGGGTTGCCGAGCGTCTTCAAGACCCTCTCCAGCGGCTCCTGTGCCGCCAGGTAAGGCTGCAGAAAGCGCGGGTCCCCGGTCACCTGGTAGCCCCGCAGCCCCGTCTCTTCGTCCACAATCAGCTTCGCCGCCAGGTTGGCTTCGGAGATCCTCTGGTCCGACCTTTGGATCAGCGCGACCGTCCGATTCGCATTCAAAATCTGCAGGTACAGAACCCCCGACGTGACGCCCAGAGTGAGCACCGGAAGAAAGGAAACCTGCTGAAGAACTCGGTTGAACTTGCGAAGCTTCACGTTCGGCTCACCAGCTCCTTGATCTAATCCAACCCGCTTGGCAGAAGGCTTTTGAGCTTCTCAAGCAGCAGCTCCGCCCCCTCACCCTTGGTCATGTACAGGTCCACCAGCGACGTCACGTTGCCCGGAAGTCCAAGGTAAGCCGAAAGCAGAAGAATGGGGATCGCCGGCTTCCTTTGCCGCATCTCCATCGCCACCTCGCCCCCGTGCATCCCCGGCATCGAGTAGTCCAGGATCACCGCCTCTACCGGCTCCCGCGCAAACAGCTCCAGGCCCTCGGGACCGCTGCCCGCCGTGATCACCTGGTACCCCGCCCGTTCGAGCACCGCCTTGCGCACCCGCAAACCCACCATCTCGTCATCCACGCAAAGTACAAGATGCTGTGCCTCCGCCATCTCCCCATGGTACGAGCCCGTCGTTTCCGCATCAACCAAAATCAGCCAATCTCCTCTTCGGAGGTCACGGTCCGTCCGCCCGTTCATCGTACGTTCGCAAAAGGAAGTTAGCCTCACGGAGACAACATCTGCCGTTTCAACCCCGGGTCCGGTACCCCACCCCGCAACTCTCTAAGGAAGCCACGTTGAGTCAGACCATCTTTGTCCTAGAGGACGACGCCGATATCTCCAGGCTCGTCCAGTACCACCTCGAAAGCGCCGGATACACCGTCCGCCCCTACCTCACGCAGGGCGGCATTGTCGCCGACGCCGAGCGCCAGCCGCCCGCCCTCTTCCTGCTCGACATCATGGTGCCCGGCGGCGACGGCCTCGATCTCTGCCGGCGCCTCCGCCAGAACCCCTCGCTTTCGGTCGTCCCCATCATCTTTCTCACCGCGCGCGCCGCCGAAAACGACCGCGTCCACGGCCTCGAACTTGGCGCCGACGACTACATCACCAAGCCCTTCGCCACCCGCGAACTTCTCGCCCGCGTCAAAGCCGTCCTCCGCCGCTTCGAACGCCCCAGCACCCCCTCCACCGTGCGCTTTGAAGAGATCGAGATCGACGCCAGCGCCATGCAGCTCCGTGTCGGCGGCGATCTCGTCACCACCACCGCCACCGAGTTCCGCCTGCTCGACTACCTCGCCCGCCATCCCGGCCGCGTCTTCAGCCGCGACCACCTCCTCGACGCCGTCTGGGGAGACGCCCGCTTCGTCACACCCCGATCCGTCGACGTCTACGTCCGCCGCATCCGCGAAAAAATCGAAGCCGATCCGGAGTCGCCGCGCTACCTCAAAACCATGCGCGGCGCCGGATACCGCTTCGAAATCCCCAAGCCCAACCTCGCCAGGACCGAATCCGAAGTAAGCTAAGCCAAGTACCCAGCAACCCAACCCAGCAACCAGCAACCAGCAGCAAGAGCTCTCAGCCAACATCTAGAGCCCACGCCCAGCACCCAACTTCCACCCACCCCAATGACCCGCAGCATCTTCTTCGCCTTCTTCGTCCGTCTCGCCTTCGCGATGGCCTTTGTCGTCGTGATGCGCACCTGGCTCGTCCCCCACGGCTGGCTCCTTCCAGCCCTTCTCGTCTTCGCTTGGGCGTCCGTCAGCGCGTATCTCCTGTCGCAGTCCGTGCGCTCCAGCATCATCCCGCTCCAAACCTCCGCGTCCACCATCTCCGGCAAACCTCCATCCCCCGACGGCTCCACCGGCCGGCTCGCCGCCAACCTCGGCGATCGCATCCTCGACGGGCGCTACAGCGACTTTGACTCCCTCGCCCGCTCTCTCACCCGCGCCTCCCATCAGGTGCAACGCGCTCTCAACGACGCCTCCGGCAGCCGCCACGAGCTCGAAGCCATGATCGACAGCCTGCAGGACGCCGTCGTCGCCGTCGATCCCGCTGGACGCATCCAGTGGTCCAACCAGCGCCTGCAGCGCCTTATCCCCTCCTGGAGCTCCGGAAACACCGCCAGCAGCTCCGTCCGCGTCGGCCACGCGCTCGTCCAGACCATCCGCGACCCCGACGTGCTCGAATGCGTCCGCTCCGCCCTTGAGCACAGGTCCTTCTGCCAGCGCCGCACCACCTCCCTCGTCCCCGGCCGCATCTTCGAGGTCAACGCCTCCCCCATGCCCTCCGGCGGTGTCGTCGCCCTCCTCCATGACGTCACCCGGCTCGAACAGGTCGAACGCACCCAGCGGGACTTCGTCGCCAACGTCTCCCACGAACTCCGCACACCGCTCACCTCCATCACCGGATACGTCGAAACCCTGCTCGATCACGAGACCTCCCTCACCCCCCAGGCGCGCAGCTTTCTGTCTGTCATCCTCAAAAACTCCACCCGCATGAACCGGCTCACCGAGGATCTGCTCACCATGGCCCGGATCGAGTCGTCCGAGCGGGAGCTGAACCCCGTTCCACTCCCCGCCGACACCCTCGTCCACGACGCCGTCCAGGCCATGGACGGTCTCGTCGACGACACCCGCACCACTCTGGAGCTCGGCGAACTCTGCTCGGACCACGTCTTCGCCGATCCCGACACTGCCCTCCAGGTGCTCTCGAACCTCATCGAAAACGCCATCAAATACGGCCGCAACCGCTCCTCCGGCCTCGCCCGCGTCATCGTGGGCGCCCACCTCGTCTCCGATCCCATCCCAGCCGTCGAGTTCTCCGTCCGGGACTTCGGCGGCGGCATCGCCTCCGAGCACCTCCCACGGCTCTTTGAACGCTTCTACCGCGTCGATAAGGCCCGCTCCCTCGAATCTGGAGGCACCGGCCTCGGCCTCGCCATCGCCCGCCACATCGTCCAGTCGCAGGGCGGCTCCATTCGCGCCGAAAGCGAGCTCAACGCCGGCAGCAACTTCCTCTTCACCCTCCCCCTCGCCCCCGCCCTCCGCCCCTCCGCCCTCCCGCAACCTCCCCCGGAGCTCCTTCCCAGGCAAGCTCCCGAGACCGCCGCGCCAGCCGCTCCCGCGCACCTTCCCACCCCCTCGTAACACCGGATTCGCCGCGATTTCTCCGCCGTGTAACCTCCCCGTAACACGACCCCTAGAAACTCATTGCGTGCCCTTCCATCCCCGGAATCCAAACTGCAGCACTATCCCGTCTAGGAGTTTCTCAGTGAGACTGTCTTGTCTAGTGGCCGGAATGATCGGCCTGTCGTCCCTCACCGCCATCGCGCAAAATATCAACGGGGCAGGCGCCACCTTTCCCAACCCCATCTACTCGAAATGGTTCAGCGAGTACAGCAAGGTCGACCCCAACGTCCATATCAACTACCAGCCCATCGGCTCGGGCGGCGGCATCCGCCAGGTCTCCGAGGGCACCGTGGACTTCGGCGCAACCGACGGCCCCATGAGCGATGAGCAGATCAAGGGCGCCAAGATCAAAACCATGCACATCCCCACCGTGCTCGGCGCCGTCGTCCCCGTCTACAACATCCCCGGCGTCAACAAGGAACTCAACTTCTCCCCCGACGTCATCGCCGACATCTACCTCGGCAAGATCTCCAAGTGGAACGATGGCCGCATCGCCAGAGACAATCCAGGCGCAAACCTCCCCGGCCAGTCCATTCTTCCCGTCTACCGCTCCGACGGCTCCGGAACCACCTACATCTTCACCGACTTCCTCTCCAAGGTCAGCCCCGATTTCCAATCCCATGTTGGCAAGAACACCTCAGTCAAGTGGCCCACCGGCATCGGCCAGAAGGGCAATGAAGGCGTCGCCGGCATGGTTCGTCAGTCGCCCTTCTCCTTCGGCTACGTCGAGCTCATCTACGCCGTGCAGAACAAGATGTCCTTCGGCTCCGTCAAAAACTCCTCCGGCAAGTTCGTCCGCGCCACCACCCAGGGCGTCACCGACGCTGCGGCCGCCGCCGCCAAGACCATGCCGGCCGACTTCCGCGTCTCCATCGTCAACGCCGCCGGTCCAACCTCCTACCCCATCTCGAGCTTCACCTGGCTGCTCGTTCCGGTGCACTCCACTGACCCGAATAAGGCCAAGGCGCTCCAGGGCTTCTTGAACTGGATGCTCGAGCACGGTGAGTCCGAGGCCGCCCAGCTGAGCTACGCTCCGCTTCCCCAGCCGGTGCGGGAGGCCGTTCACCGCGCCATCGCCCAGGTCAGATAGAGGGGCTCGGGCATGGCTCCAGCACCTCGGAGCCATGCCCTCCCTCCTCTCCTCTCAGCCTTGGCACAGCACCCCGCACCCGAAAAGCTCCGCAGGCCGCATCTGAAAGAGAGCCGCTGTGTCGCCCAGCCCCACCCCGACCACCTCCGATCCCAGGTCCGCTATGCCGCCTCTGCCCCCCGCGCCACCCACAGGCACGATCGCCCTGTCCAACCCTGCCGCCACCGCAGCCACCACCCCAGTCGCCACCCCAGCCCCCTCCGCGGAACCCTCAGAGGTCCGCCGCTACCTCAACGCACGCCCGAGCGGCCTGCTTCTCGACCGCACCTTCGCCGGCCTCATGCTCCTGTGCGCCTGCTCCATCTTCGCCATCGTCGGCTTCATCGTCGTCATCCTCGTCCTCCGCTCCCGTCTCAGCCTCGCCCAGTTCGGCTGGCACTTCTTCGTCGGCTCCAACTGGGATCCCGTCAGCGGCGACTTCGGCGCTCTTCCCTTCATCTACGGCACCCTCGCCACCTCCTTCCTCGCCCTCCTGATGGCCGTGCCACTCGCCCTCGGCGTCGCCGTCTTCATCACCGAACTCTGCCCCCGCCGGCTCCGTGGCCCCATCTCCTTCCTCACCGAACTCCTCGCCGCCATCCCCTCCGTCGTCTACGGCCTTTGGGCCGTCTTCGTCCTCGTCCCCATCATGCGCGAGCAACTCGGCCCCTTTCTGGTCAAGGTCTTCGGCTGGACCCATCTCTTCTCCGGAGCCAACTTCGGCGTCGGCCTCCTTACCGCTTCCATCATCCTCGCCATCATGATCCTCCCCATCATCTCCTCGCTCACCCGCGACATCATGCTCGCCGTGCCCAACTCCCAGCGCGAGGCCGCCCTCGCCCTCGGCGCCACCCGCTGGGAGATGATCCGCATCAGCGTCCTCCGCAACTCGCGCATCGGCATCGTCGGCGCCATCATGCTCGGTCTCGGCCGAGCCCTCGGCGAAACCATGGCCGTCACCATGGTCATCGGCAACCACCCCAACATCGGCGGATCCCTCTTCTCCCCCGCCAACACCCTCGCCAGCGTTATCGCCGGCGAGTTCTCGGAAGCCACCGGAGACCTCTACCTCTCCGCCCTCATCGAGATCGGCCTGGCCCTCTTCCTCGTCACCATCGTCGTCAACGCCATCGCCCGCCTCATGGTCTGGGCCGTCACCCGCGGCGCGCCGCCGAGAGCCGCCTAAGCCATGAGCACACCACCCATCCCCGTCGCCTCCCAGGCCCCCGCCTCCCAGGCCCCCGCACCCCCGACCGCCCCCTCCGCCCAGCAGCCGCAACGCTCCCCCCTGCGCCTTTCCGGCAGCAACCGCCTGCGCCGCTCCGTCACCAACGCCTTCGTCTCCGGCCTCGCCATCCTCGCCACCGTCCTCGTTCTCACCCCCCTCATCGCCATCCTCGGATACCTGCTCTACAAGGGGGCAAGCTCGCTCAACCTCGCCTTCTTCACCCACATCCCCGCACCCGTCGGCGAGGCCGGCGGCGGCATGGCAAACTCCATCGTCGGCTCCGGCATCGTCCTCACCCTCGCCAGCCTCATGGGCATCCCCATCGGCATCGCCGCCGGCCTCTACCTCGCCGAGTTCGGCCGCGGCTCCGCCATCGCCGCCGCCGTCCGCTTCACCGCCGACGTCCTCAACGGCGTCCCCTCCATCGTCATGGGCATCTCCATCTACGCCCTCGTCGTCCTCCACCAGAAGCACTTCTCCGCCCTCGCCGGCGGCATCGCCCTCGCCATCATGATGGTTCCCACCATCACCCGCACCACCGAGGAGATGCTGCTCATCGTCCCCAACTCCGTCCGCGAGGCCGCCCTCGGCCTCGGCGTCTCCAAGTGGCGCACCGCCCTCTCCATCTCCCTCCGCACCGCCTCCCCCGGCATCATCACCGGCTGCATGCTTGCCTTCGCCCGCGTCGCCGGAGAGACCGCTCCGCTGCTCTTCACTGCCTTCGGAAACCAGTTCTGGTCCTTTCGCCTCAACCAGCCCATCGCCGCGCTCCCCCTCCAAATCTTCATCTATGCCACCGGCCCCTACGACGAGTGGCATCGTCTCGCCTGGGCCGGCGCTCTCGTCCTCATCGTCCTCATCATGGTCTCGGTCACCCTCGTCCGCATCTTCGCCGGTCGCGGCATCTTGAAAGGAAACAGCTAGTGCGCCTCTTCCTGAAGCTCGACGGCATGCCCCAGACTCCGGCGCTCGCCTCCCTCCACGAACACAGCCTTCACGAACTCGTAGACGGAACTGAATCCGCCAGGGAAGTGCTCCAGTGGGCGTAGGAATCAACGTCGAAAACCTCAACGCGTGGTACGGCCAGACGCACACCCTTCAGGACATCAACCTCCAGATTCCGGCCAACCACGCCACCGCTCTCATCGGTCCCTCCGGCTGCGGTAAATCCACCTTTGTCCGCTGCCTCAATCGCATGCATGAGACCACCCCCGACGCCCGAGCCACCGGCACCGTCCTGATGGGCGACCTCGACATCTACAAGGACTCCTCCGCCGTTGAGATCCGCCGCCGCGTCGGCATGGTCTTCCAGCGGCCCAACCCCTTTCCCACCATGTCTATCTACGACAACGTCGCTAGCGGTCTAAAGCTCAACGGCTTCCGCAACCGCCGCGTCCTCGATGAAACCGTCGAGCGCTCGCTCAAGCAGTCCGCTCTCTGGGACGAGGTCAAGGACGACCTCCGCAAAAAGTCGGGAGCCTCCCTCTCCGGCGGTCAGCAGCAGCGCCTCTGCATCGCCCGCGCCCTCGCCGTCGACCCCGAGGTCCTGCTCATGGACGAGCCCGCCAGCGCCCTCGATCCCGTCTCCACCTCCAAGATCGAAGACCTCATCTTTCAGCTCAAGTCCGAGTACACCATCGTGATCGTCACCCACAACATGCAGCAGGCCGCGCGCGTCGCCGAAAACACCGGCTTCTTCCTCTCCGGCAAAATGGTCGAGTTCGACTCCACCCATAAAATCTTTACCAATCCCAAAGACAAGCGGACGGAAGATTACATCACGGGGAGGTTTGGATGAGGATGCGCATCAAGTTCCACCAAAGTCTGGACGACCTCAAGGAGCGCCTCCTCGTCATGGCCGGCATGGCCGAGCAGGCCATCCAGCGCTCCATCGAGGCCTACACTACCCGCGACCTCAACCTTTGCGAGCTCGTCTTCCGCTCCGAGCCCGCCATCAACCGCCTCGAGCGTGAGATCGATCAGATGGCCCTCGACCTCCTCGCCATGGAACAGCCCATGGCCATCGACCTCCGCTTCATCCTTTCCGTCATCCGCATCAACGCCGATCTCGAGCGCGTCGGCGACCAGGCCGTCAACATCGCCGTCCGCGTCCGCGAGATGGGAGCCTTCGCCAACATCGACCTCCCCGTCGACATCCCCAAACTCGCCTCGCTCGCCTCCGCCATGGTCCGCAAAGCCCTCCAGGCCTTTATCGAGGCCGACGCCGACCTCGCCCGCTCCGTCCTCACCCTCGACGATCAGGTCGACGAGATGAACGACACCGCCTTCTACTCGCTCTCCAACCTCATCAAGGAAAGCCCCGAACTCACCCCCCAGTCCCTCAACGCCCTCATCATCGCCCGCAACCTCGAGCGCGTCGGCGACCACGCCACCAACATCGCCGAAGACGTCATCTTCTGGGTCCGCGGCTTCGACGTCCGCCACAACAGCGCCATCGAACAGTAAGCCGCGACCGGTCCGGTCCGATCACGGACAAGGAGATCGCCGATTCGCCACCGTATCCACGTGCGTGGTGTGAACCGTGATCGCGCCTCCAACCCCCGAAGTGCACCGGCGCTCTTCTACCTTGACGCCGAGTCCCTTCGCAAAGGTGCTGCTGACCACGTTGACCGCGCCCGTCTCGAAGACGGTCCGGAAGGGCCTCGCCCCTTGATCTTCATCATCAAGATCAGGCCGCCCTCGGCTGGAACCGTGACCTGTTTGGAGGCAGGCAACACATAGTCCGTGTGACAAAGTTAGCGTCCACCAGCCGTTTCGAGGCACATAAAGATGGTCGATATCCCCAGGCTCTTTGCCGCCGGGGTGTCAGCAGAACACCTCCCGCGTTGTCCTGCTCCCAACTCTGTGCAGGCAGATCTGCGTGGTCTTCGACCCGGCCAATACCTTTAAGCTCCACGCGGTCCGCATTGGAGCCCGTCCGGAGATCCCCGTCCGCGATCCCCGTCCGAAGATCGTCGATGATCGCGATGGTCCCGGCCTTTGCCATCGACCAGCACCGTGCCCTCCATGCGGAGTTCGGCGATCTGGTCCCAGGCAATGCCACCGGTGCCTCGCGGACTTGCGCCAGGATCGAGGCTGCGCTTCTGCGGCTGACTTTGAGTCCCTGCGCACAGCAGCTTGGATCCGCCGAGAGCGAAAACAGCAAGGTGAGATCCTGAGCGCCGCGCCGTAGCCTCAGCATAGCGTTTCCCCCCATAGCCGGGTTGTATCACGGAAACCTCGTACCAGCCCCCTAGCCACCGGGCTTGTTGCGAGATCTGGCCACTCGCTCCCAAAAGGCGAAGCCGCCCAGCCTCCATCCCGTTCTCATCTCCTGCAGGTTGTTTGTCACCAAAGCAGCGCACAGCAGATCCTCCCGCACCTCGCTCACTTGAAAGTCTTCTCTCAATCACCCCCTCCAGAACCTCCGACGACCCACCACACCAGCCTCCCCACTAGCGGATACCACAGCCCCACCCCCACCTCCTCCGTTCCACTCGCCCGCGCATACCGCTCCATCTGCGCCGCGTACTTTGCCTGCTCGCGCTCCAAAAACGCCTCCACCCCCTCCGCCCCGTGCGACCCGGTCTTGTAATCGATGATCCAAAGGAACTCCGCCCCCTCCGCCCCGGGCGAACTCCCCGCCCAAAAAACCCGATCCATCCGCACCCGGCTCCATCCCTCCGCCCCCCACATCGTCAGCGCGTACTCGCTCCGCGCATCCTTCTCCGCAGCCATGCCGGCGCCCTTCCCCGCACCCAGCAGCCACCGCCCTTCCGGCTCCCGAAGCGTGTTCAGCACCGCCAGCAGCACCCGCCCGGCCAGTCTCTCCACCACCGCCCGCGGCAGCCCATCGGACCGCAGCACCGCCGTCGCCCGATCTTTCCAGCCCGACACCTCCGCCCCCAGCTCGCGCTCGCCCAAACCCGCCTCCAGCCGACCCGCCGCCAGCTCCAGAAACGCATGCACCGCGTTTCCAAAGCTCCGCGCCGCAAACGATCCCTCCGGTCGCGCGAAGTGCTGCTGCGGCATCCCCTCAGCCCGCTCGCGCCCCCCGCCCCCTGGCCGCCTGAACCGCAGCGCCGGATCGAAGCTCGCGGGCAGCCGCTCCAGCACCGCCGGCCGCATCTCCTCCCCGCCATCCTCGGCCGCCGCCGCCAGATCCAGCACCTCCCCCATCGCCGGCCCGGGAAACTCCAGCACGCGGGCGCTCTCCCCCCGGAAGCGCACCTCCGCCGCCGGCCAGGCCGCCTCCAGCAGACTCCCGCCCTCCGCCTTCAACGTCCCATCCTTCAACCGATTCGCCGTCCCAAACAGGTGCAGCTCCTCGCGAGCTCGCGTACACGCGACATAGAACAAACGCCTCCGCTCCGCTGCCTCCCGCGCACACCGGATCCCACGCAGCCACCTATTCAAAGCCGCCGCCGCCTCGCCCCTGCCCGCGATCGGCGCCAGAATCACCCCCGCCGCGCCCTCCTCCTCGCTCACCATCTCCTCCCACTCAAATAGCCGCGCCCGCGCTGGCGGGGCCTTCCGTTCCAGCTCCGGGACCATCACCACATCCCACTCCAGCCCCTTCGCCCCGTGGATCGTCATCAACTCCACCGCCGCGGCCTCCGTTCCCGCCTCCGCATACAGCCGCCCCAGCGCACGTTGCATCTGCCCCGGCTCCATCCCGTCCCCGCCCCCACCCTCACCCCGGTCCAACTCGTCGAGCAGCTCCAGAAAACGCACCGCGTTTCCAAGCTCGGCCGCCGTCAGCGCCGCATCCCCGCCGAGCGATCGCCACGTCCGCTCCACCAGCTCCGGAAGCCGAAGCCTCGATCGACGCTCCGCCGCCGCCTCCAGCACCGGCCACACCCGCTCCAGCCGCTCGATACTCGACGTCGGCAGCAGCTCTCCCCGCGTCCTCACCAGCTCCATCACCGTCCTTTGCGCCATCTGCCGATCGTCCTCGCCTGCAAGCACATGGAGATCCGCCAGGCCCAGCCCGCACCACGGCGCCCGCAGCACCGCCCACCACGCCGCGCGATCCATCGGATGCTGCAGCGCCCGCGTCAACGCCAGGAGGTCCAGAACCTCCCTCTGCTCCTTCAGCGGTTCCACCTTGACCGCGCGAAACGGAAGCGCGCCCCGGCCCTCATCCCTCTTCATCGCCGCCACAATCTCCCGCAGCTCCCGTCGCGATCGCACCAGCACCGCAATCTTCCAGGGCTCCGTCCGGCCGCGCGGCAGCGGTCGAGCCCGCCACCTCTCCGCCACCTCCCGGATCTTGCGTGCGTTACTCCTCGCCGCGGCCCGCTTGCCCTCTCCAGCCTCCTCGCGCGTACCGTGCGCCACGCCGGCGTGCCACGCCACACCGTCGTCTCCCGCCAACCCCTCCCCTCTCCCGCGAACCGCCTGCGCCGCCACAAACGGAACCTCCACGTCCAGCCCCCCGTCCGATGCTTGCCCGTCCGACGCCTCCCCGTCCGATACCTCCCCTTCCGGTACCCCCCCTCCGGCCGGAAACACCCTCCCAAAGTCCTCGTTGAACCCCTCCACCAGCCCCGCCTGCGACCGGAAGTTTGCCGTCAGCCGCAGCCTCCCCAGCCGCAGCCTGCCCATCCGCTCCGTCTGCATCGTACGCACGAACCGCTCCACCCTCGCCTGCCGAAACAGGTAGATCGACTGCTTCGGATCGCCCACCAGGAACACCGTCCTCCCATCGCTGTTCCAACCTTCCGTCAACAGCTCGATCAGCTCGTACTGGCTCGTCGATGTGTCCTGCATCTCGTCCACCAACAGGTGCCGCAGCTCGGTGCCCAGCGTGGACTCATACCCTTTCACGCCGCGCTCCTGCCGCAACGCCGCCCGCGCCTGCAACGCAGGCTCGACAAAGTCGCTCTCACCCCGCTCCGCAAATACCATCTGCAACTCCACCAGAGCCCTGCTCAGGACCCGGAACAGCGCCTTCGCCACCAACCACTGCTCCTCCGGATACCGCGCCGGCGGCAGCCTGTGGAAGCCCTTGATCGCGCGGAGTGCCCCGGCCTCCTCCTCGAGGCTCGCGATCAATCCCTTCATCGGCGTCGTATGCTGCCGATCCCAGGTAAATCGCAGCCAATCGCTCCGAAACCCCGCCCTCCACTCCCCGTCAGCCTTCACCAGGAGGTGGATCAGCGCCTGCCAGTGCTCCAGATGATCCAGGCCCTCCCCGGGAGCGCTTGTAATCCCCGCGCACACCGCCATCGGCGAAGGCCCCGATCCCAGCGCCGGAGCATGGCCCATCTCCGCCGCAAGGATGGTGATCTCGTTCAGCGTGTCCTCCGGAATCGCGCGCGCCAACTCCGTCAGCCCCTGGCAGACAACCAGCTCCAAAGCCCGGTTCAGCCGCCTTCGCACTGTACCCTCCAGCCACTCCTCCGTCAGCGCCTCGCACCCCAGCGGAACCAGCTCCCCCCACTGATCCCGAGCCGCCAGCATCTCCGCCAGCAGCCGCTCGCACTCCGCCAGGCTCCCGTCGCGCTGCAGCAGCACCGTCCGCAGAGCGTCGTCCAGCACCCGATCCTCTCCGCCCATCTGCATCAACGTCCGTCGCGCGGCCTCCCGGTGCAGCACCCCCGGCTCCTCCACCGGAAGGAGGGCGGCGTTTCCTCCGCTCGTGACCGGCAGTGCCCGCGCAATCTCCGCGCACACGCTGTCGATGGTTCGCACGTTCAGTCGTCGCGGCGACTCAAGCAGACGCCACCCCAGCTCAGCATCCCGTTGCAGCACCGCCCTCGCCAGATCTCGCGTCAACCGCTCGAACGCACCGCCCGCACCTGCCCTCGGCGACGGTCCCCCCATACCCGCAGGCTCGTCCGCCGCGGCCCCTTCCAGTTCGGAGATCAGCCGCTCCCGAACCTCCTCCGTCGCCGCCCTTGTGAACGTGATGGCCAGAACCTGCTCCGGCCGCTCCACCCGGCCCTCTGCCAACAGCTTCAGGTACCGCTGGATCAGCAGACCCGTCTTCCCCGATCCCGCCGGCGCCTCCACAATCCAGGATCTGCTGATGTCGAGCGCCCGCTGCCGCTCCCTCCAGTCCGGCGCCGTCTGCTCCGGCAACACCGCCTGCTCCGGCGACGCCGCTTGGTCCGGCAACACCTCCGCGGTGAACGTCGGCGGGGCGTCGGCATCTCCCCCCTGTCCCGCCCTCTCCGCGTCCTGTTCGGGGACCGGCCACTCGAATAACTCAGCCATCAATCCCTTCTCCCGCCTCATCCGCCTCCATCTCCTCGAGTAGCGATGCATCGAGCCGGCACAGGATCCGCTGCCCGCACCGTTCGCACGTGGACGGGAAGTTCTTGGGCCGCACCTTCGCCTCGCCGGCGGCAAACTCCCCGGCCAGCCGCTCCAGCACCTCCCGCCATCGCTCCACCTGCCCCGCAAACGTACTCGCCTCCATCTTGCTCAATCTGCCCGGCAACAATCCATCCCGCGCCGCAAACCCCTTCAGCGCCGCCTCCCGGCCCGCCTTCACCCTCCCAAAGGCCACCGCCCCCAGCTCTCTCCGGCCCGCATCCGCCTCCCCCCCGGCTGCACCGCCCGCCAGGTCGGCACCTCCGGCGCGATTCGCCAGAATCGCATACAGCGGCACCTGCGGCGCATCCGGCCTCTCTCCCAACCAGTCGCTCGTCTCCGCCCCGCCCGTCTTGTAGTCGATCAGCACCTCCGCCTCGTCCACCACATCCACCCGGTCCAACCGAAGCTGAAATCGCAGCGGTCCAACCTCCACATCCTGGATCTTGCGTTCGTTCTCCACGACCGTAAACGCCGGCCGCCGCATCTCCATCTCCAGCCACCCGCCCAGCAGCCTCCGCAAACGCTCCCGCTGGGTCGCCAGGTACGCCTCGTCCCATGCTCCCGCCGCATCCGTCCGAGCCCTCTCCAGCCCCTCATCCACCGCCCGCAGCAGAGCCACCTCCCGCTCCTCCGTCGTCATCGCCAGCAGCGCCGCCTGCGACTTCACCTCCCTCCAGAAGCTCTCGAGTGCCCCATGCACCGCCGTTCCACTCTCCCTCGCACTCAACCCCAGGCCGCGCTCCTCAATCCCGCTCGACCACAGCCGCTGTTCCGCGAACGCCCGAAATCCGCATGCGGCCTGCAACTCCAGCACCCGCACCCCCCCTTGGACCGGTCCCTCCGGCAAGGCCCGCACCCGCCCCGCATCCTCCGTGCGCTCCATCTCCACCACCAGCCGTTCAGGCTCGTCCCCGGCCAGCTCGCCCATCTCCACGTCCTCGAGCTCCATCCCGCGCACCGTCGCCGAAGCCCTCTGCCGCGCATCTCCGGAGCTCCGCGCATAGCTCACCACCACCTCACGCCCGCTTGCCAGCACCCGCTCCGTCACCGCCCGCGCCGTCCGGAGATCCCTCTCCGCATCCGTCCCCGGCATCCCCAGCCTGCGTTGCAGACCCCACGGCAGCAGCGGCAGAGAGCCGGCCACCGGCGGCCAATGGAGCTCCCCCGCCCGCAAAAACCAGACCGCGTCGAACTCGCTTCCCGCAGCCTCAAGCGGCCCCATCACCTGCACCGGCGCCGACCTCGACTCCGGCGCAAACACCGTCTCGCCCGCGATCCGCTCGATCGCCCGCAACGCCTCCCCGTAGTCCACCGGCTGGTCCTCGAAGTCCAGCGTCGCCATCGCATCGAGCGCGCTCTCCCATCGCTCCCTCCCTTGAAACTCCTCGCTCGTCTCCACCCCCGCCGGCCCCCAGCCGGCCCCCATCAGCAGCTCCCGCATCCCCTGCGCCCACTCCCCGTAGCTCTGCGATACCCCCTCGAACTCCTTCGCCACCCGCTCCATACGCCGCAGCCCACCCAGCATCCCCGCCAGGCTCCCCGACCTCCTCGATCCCGCTACCCTCCGCAGCATCTCCGGGAGGCTCATCTCCGGCCGCAGCAGAGCAGCCGCCCGAAGCTCCCACGCGTCAAACTCCGCTCTCGCCCCGCGCTCCGCCGCCCCCCCCCCAACCCCCGGAACCCCAAAGTAGTCCGACAACACCAGAGCGCTCACCTCAGCCAGCGGCAGCGACCCCATCGCCCATCGCAGCAGCTCCAGCCCCACCGCCACCATCGGCAACTCCGCCAGCGGCCGCCCCAACGAGAACTCGTACGGAGCGTCCCGCTCATTCGCAATCAGCTCCAGCTCCGGAGCCAGCACCTCCCGAAACACCCGCTCCAACCTCCCCCGCTCCCCCCCAACATCCGGCACAATCACCGCCAGCCGCGCCGTCCCGTCCCGCTCCATCCAGCCCGCCGCCCACCGCGCACACCCCCGCAGCTCCTCCGCCTCATCTGCCGCCGACGTCAGCACCCGCCGCGCCCCAGCCACGCCATGTGCCGCGTGCGACACCCGCACCCCCCTCGCTCCCATCCGCTCCAGCAGGCGCTCCGCCGCTGGTAGCAAGCGGTCGAATCCCACCAGCAGCACCTCCCTCGGATCGACCGCAATCTCCCCTGCCTCCACCGCCCTCCCCAGCGCCCCCTCAAGCTCCGCAACCGTCAGCAGCCCCTCCGCCTCGCACCGTTCCTCAAACGCCCGCAACCATCGCCCAAAGGCCACCGTATCCCGGCTCGTGTACCCTCCCGTCTCCAACTCCAGCAGCCCCGCATACCCTCCCACCCTCCCGCCCCGTCCCCTTCCGCCCGGAGCCGGAACCTCCCCCGCATACGCACACAAACGCGCCCAGCTCCCCGCAGCCATCTCCACCAGCCCATCCAACCCGCGCCGGCCCCCACCCAAGCCCCCGCCCCCGTCCCCACCCATCTCAGCCGCCAGCACCCGCCGCCACACCGCATGCTCCTGGAAGCCATTCAGCAGCAACCGCTTCGCCCGACCCTCCAACACCATCCGCCGCCACAGCGACTCCGTCCAGGTCGCCCAGCTCAGCACCTTCGCCGGCTCCCACCGCTCCCGTCCCTCGGATCTCTGCGCCTCGTCAAACCGCCGCCGCAGCGTCCGGGCCGCGCGCTCGTTCGCCGTCACCACCAGGGCGCCGCGCCCCAGTGCCGCACCGACCTCGCCCCACAACACACCCCCGTCCATCACCCGATCCATACCGTTTATATACGCCTTTCTTTCGCCTTGCCCAAGCTTTATCGACACGTTTCGGATCCCGTTCCCAAATTGGGCTCGGAACCCCTCCCAAAGCTCATTCCCAGCAGACCCACGGCCGCCACCAGCGGAACCGCCAACGCCGCCTGCAGGCTACCCGCACGCGTCGAAATCACGCCCATCAACCACGGCATCGCCGCCGCCCCCAAACCACTCACCGCAATCACCATCCCCGCCTGCCGCGCCCGCGGTCGCTCCCCCATCAGCAGCGAGAACGTCACCGGAAACCATGGCGCCAGGCTCAACCCCAGAAGCACCGTGCACGCCGCAATCGTCCCGGCCGTGTGCGCCAGCGCCAGGCACCCCGTGAGCAGCACCGTCAACCCCAGCGCCAGCCTCCGCAACAGCCGCTCCGGCACCCGCAGCAGCAGCAGGGAAGAGCCCGCCCGGCCCGCCGTCAGGCTCATCCACAGCAGCAGCGTCGTGGTCTCGCTCACCGCCAGCGTCCTGTCACCGTAGCGCATCGCATAGGTCGTCAGCCATCCGCTCAGGCACGTCTCCACCCCCCCGTACAGAAACAACATCCCCATAAAGAACACAAACACGCCTCGGCGGAGCTCCCGCGCCCCCGTCACATCGCTCTCCAGCACCCTTGTCTCCGCCACCCCCCCGCGCATCTGCGCCGCCATCCCCACGCCGCACACCACAAACAGCGCCGCAAACCACTCCAGCAGACTGCGCAGCGAAAACCTCGGCGCCAAAGCCGCTGTAAGCAGCGGCGCCAGCATCGCCCCCAGGCTCCAGAAGAAGTTCAGCAGCGCCAGCGCCGAGGCTCGCCTCACCGTAAACCGCTGCCCCGCCAGGATGTTCACCGCCGTGATCGAGTGGCCCAGGCCAAAACCCGCCACCAGCAGCGCCGCGCACGCCACCGGAAGCCCCGGCGCAACCGCAAACGCTCCGACTCCCACCGCCGCCGCCCCCATCCCGATCAGCAGGCCCCGGCGCAGCCTCCACGACATGCTCACCCCACCCAGAAACGATCCGCAAAACTGCGCCATCAACAGCAACCCGCTCTGCTCGTCCCGCAGCCCCCACCGGTGCGTCAGCAACGGCAAAATCGGCCCCAGCATCGCCGTTCCTAGACCCGTCAGGACAAAGGCAAAGTGCATCAGCGCCGCCGTTGGCCTTGGTCGCTCGCCCTCCCCCAACTCCGCCGTCCGCGTCATCCGTCCTCGCCCCGTGTGCACCCGCCCCGGCTCTTGCCCTCAGGCAGCCGCCGGACAATCCCCAAATAATCCCCAGACAGTATCATCACCCCTATGAGAGTTCCGCTCACAGCTGTCCCCAGCCTCGTTCTGGCACTGGTTGTGGTCTGCGCCGCGGGCTGCCGGCCGTCCCCCGCCCCGCCAAAAACCCAAGCTCCCGTCCCCGTCCCGGCCAGCGAGTTCTCCGCCGACACCACGACCTATCACCTCCGCGGAAGAATCGTAGCCGTCCACGGCCCTGACGTCACCCTCGATCACGACGCCATACCCGGCTTCATGAACGCCATGACCATGTCCTACAAACTCAAGGACCCCGCGATCGCCTCCGAACTCCACTCCGGCGACCTCATCACCGCCAACCTCCTCGTCCACAAAGAGCCCGACGGCTTCAACAACGAGGTCCTCGACAATATCGTCATCACCGCGCAGGCCAGGCCTGACTACAAACCCGCCGTCCAGTACCACGTCCCCACCCCCGGCGACATCGTGCCCAACTTCGCCCTCCTTAACCAGAGCAATCGCACCATCCACCTCCACCAGTTCCGCGGCCGCGCCGTCCTCCTCACCTTTATCTACACCCGCTGCCAAACCGCCGACTTCTGCCCCCGCATGAGCCGTAACTTCGCCGACATCGACAAAGCCCTGGAGGCCGACCCCGCCCTCTACCGCCAGACCCACCTCCTCAGCATCTCCTTCGACCCCGCCTACGACACCCCGGAGGTCCTGCGCAGCTACGGCGGCGCCTACACCGGCCGCTTCACCGACGAGACCTTCAAGCACTGGGACTTCGCCGCCCCACCTCCCGCCGATCTGGCTGCCCTCACCCAGTACTTCGACCTGGGGGTAACCGGCGCCGACCCCAAATCCCTCACCCATTCCCTTTCCACCATCCTTATCGGCAAAGACGGCAAAGTCATCGCCTGGTACCCCTCCAATGACTGGCAGCCCTCCGAAGTCCTCACCAGACTCAAAGCCGCCGTCGCCGCCTAAGCCTTCGGGAACCGCCCTCGGCACGGTCCCACCAAAGCTGTCATCCTCAGCGAAGCTCAGCGAATCGAAAGGCATGCGTCAACAACAAACACACCCACAACCATAGCCGCAGCACCACCTGCCCAAGACGTCAGACAGCGCACCAGCCGTGGCGCAATCCCTGGCTCAACTAGCTATCATAAAAATAGAAATCCATCCTCATAAGTGGTGCCCAAATCGGAGTGGGCGCAGTACCCCAGTCCTAACTTCGATCGATCGAATACTTTGCCCAAAAGTACGGGGGGGGGAGGGGTACCCAGGACACACTCGGAGAAGAATCATGGCCAGACTCACCATCGCACTCGGCATCCTGCTCATCCTCATCGCCATCGCTGGCTTCGTCGCGACCGGCCACTCCCACCCCACCGCCCTCATCCCCGGGGCCGTCGGCCTCCTCTTCGTCCTCTTCGGCGCCCTCGCCAGCTCCGAAGACGCCAAGAAGCGCATGCTTTGGATGCACATCGCCGTCACCGTCGCCCTCCTGATGTTCCTCGGCACCGTTCCGGCGGACATCAGCGTCTTCCGCCTCGCGCACGGGGCCGACGTGCCACACCCCATCGCCATCATCGAAAAAGCCGCCACCTCCCTCCTCTGCCTCCTCTTCGTCCTCCTCTGCGTCCGCTCCTTCATCGCCGCACGCCGTCAACGGCTCGTCTAAACTCTGGACCTTTCCTCGCCAGGAGTAATCTGACAAAGATGTCCTCGTTCGGCCAATCCAACATCGGTTCCCCGGGTATGCCCTCCGCCGACCGCCCCTCGCGCGGTACCGGCCGCGCCACCACCGCCACGCTCACCGCCTCGCGCCCCAAACCCAAGCTCAAGAAAGTCCTCCCCGAGATCTGGAAGCTGGTCAAGCCGCGCCGCTGGCTCCTCGCCGGCAGCTTCGGTCTCATGATCATCAATCGCGCCAGCGGCCTCGTGCTTCCCGCCTCCACGCGCTACCTGATCGACGACGTCATGGACAAGCATAACGTCGGTCTTCTGCCCATCATCGTCGGTGTGGTCGTCGTCGCCACCCTGCTCCAAGGCATCACCTCCTTTACCCTCACCCAACTCCTCTCAAAGGCCGGCCAGCGCCTTATCGCCGAGCTCCGCATGCAGGTCCAGTCCCACATCGGCCGCCTCCCCGTCGCCTTCTACGACGAGAACCGTACCGGCACCCTGGTCGCCCGCATCATGACCGACGTTGAAGGCGTCAGAAATCTCATCGGCACCGGCGTCGTTGACTTCTGCGGCGGCGTCCTCACCGCCGTCTTCGCCTTCTGCTACCTCATCGCGCTCTCGGTCAAGATGACGCTGCTCACCTTTGTCATCCTCATCCTCTTCGGCCTCATCCTCCAGCGCGCCTTCAAGACCATCCGCCCCATCTTCCGCGAGCGCTCCAGGATCAACGCTGAGGTCACCGGACGCCTCACCGAGTCGCTCGGCGGCGTCCGCGTCGTCAAGGGCTACCACGCCGAACAGAGCGAGGCCAACGTCTTCGCCGCCGGCGCTCAGCGCCTGCTCAACAACGTCATCTCGTCGCTCACCGCCCAGTCGCTCATGGCGCTCGCCTCCACTGCCGTCCTCGGCCTCGTCGGCGCCCTTGTCATGTATCTCGGCGCCAACCAGGTCGTCGCCGGCCACCTCACCAAGGGCGAGTACGTCACCTACGTCATGTTCCTCGCCTTTATGATCGCCCCCATCGTCCAGCTCGTCTCGATCGGAACCCAGCTCACCGAAGCCGTCGCTGGTCTCGACCGCACCAGCGAGATCCTCGCCGAACGCGAAGAGGACCGCGACCCCACGCGCGCCATCGAGCTCCCCACCATCCGCGGCGACATCGCCTTTGAGGACGTCACCTTCGAGTACGAGACCGGCAAGCCCGTCCTCCACGGCGTCACCTTCCAGTCACGCCCCGGCACCGTCACCGCCCTCGTCGGCTCCTCCGGCTCCGGCAAGTCGACCATCATCTCGCTCATCTGTGCCTTCCACACCGCCACCACCGGTCGCATCCTCGTCGACGACACCGACCTCGCCACCGTCAAGCTCTCCTCCTATCGCAACCAGCTCGGCGTCGTCCTCCAGGAGACCTTTCTCTTCGACGGCACCATCCGCGAGAACATCCTCTTCTCCCGCCCCGAGGCCACCGAGCAGCAGCTCATGGACGCCTGCCGCATCGCCCGCGTCGACGAGTTCGCCGAGCGCTTCCCCGAGCAGTACGACACCATCGTCGGCGAGCGCGGCGTCAAGCTCTCCGGCGGCCAGCGCCAGCGCCTCTCCATCGCCCGCGCCATCCTCGCCGACCCCCGCATCCTCATCCTCGACGAGGCCACCAGCTCCCTCGACTCCGAGTCCGAGTCCATGATCCAGAACGGCCTCAGCTATCTCATGCAGGGCCGCACCACCTTCGTCATCGCCCACCGCCTCTCCACCATCCGCCGCGCCGAACAGATCCTCGTCATCGAGGCAGGCCAGATCCTGGAACGAGGCACCCACGACACCCTCTACGCTCTCGGCGGCCGTTACCACGACCTCTACACCCGCCAGCACGGCCTCGAAACCAACCTCTTCCTCGCCCCCGGTGAAGGCGACAAGGTCGACGATCTCGCCCCAGTCAAGGTCTAAGCCGTCCCCTCCACCCCGAGCTCCCGCAGCAAAAACGCGTAGTCCATCGCAATCTCTTTCAGGTAGTCGTAGCGCCCGCTCGCCCCGCCGTGCCCCGCGTCCATGTTCACGTGCAGCAGCAGCGGCGTATTGTTCGTCTTCAGCGTCCGCAGCTTCGCCACGTACTTTGCCGGCTCCCAGTACATCACCTGTGAGTCGTTCAGGCTCGTCTTCACCAGCATCGCCGGATACGCTCCGGCCTTCAGGTTGTCGTACGGCGAGTAGCTTCGCATGTACTCAAACGCCTCTGCCTCGTTCGGGTCTCCCCACTCCTCATACTCCGCCACCGTTAACGGCAGCGACGCGTCCAGCATCGTGTTCATCACGTCCACGAAGGGCACATGCGACAGCACCACCCGGAACATCTCCGGCCGCATATTGACCACCGCTCCCATCAGCAATCCGCCCGCGCTTCCACCCTCGATCGCCACCCGGCCCTCCGCCCCGTAGCCCTGCGCGACCAACGTCTCGACCACGTCCACGAAGTCCGTGAACGTGTTTCGCTTCACCATCATCTTGCCGGCATCGTGCCACACATCCCCCATCTCGCCGCCACCGCGAATGTGCGCATACGCGATGACCACGCCACGGTCCAGCAGCGACAATCGCGTCGGGCTGAACCCGATCGGCAGCGGGTACCCATACGATCCGTATCCGTAAACATACAGTGGATTCGTGCCGTTCTTTAGAAACGCATCTCTTCGGTAAACCAGCGACACAGGTACCCTGGCCTGTTGGTCTGTTGCGCTCACCCACACCCGTTCCGAGGCATACCGCGCGCGATCAAACCCGCCCGGCACCTCCTGCTCTTTCAGCAGCGTCGCTGCACCCGTGGCGACGTCATACGCGTACACCGAAGCCGGCGACACCAGCGACTGGTAGCTGTACCGGAATACGCTCGTCGCAAACTCTCGATTGACATGGCTCTGCGCCGTGTACGCCGGCTCAGGAAAACGAATCTCCCGCGCCGCTTCCAGCCTGCCGTCTCCAGAAAATCGCTGCACCTCAAGCGTCGTCAGCCCCATACGCCGCCGCGAACACACGCAGAACGTTGCAAACAGGTCGAAGTCCTCCAGCGGCGCCTCTGCATCTTCGGGAATCAACTCCTTCCACGCCTCCCGCCCACCTGCTCCAACCTCCACCGTAACCACGCGAAAGTTCTTCCCGGTATCGTTCACCCGGATGTAGAACAGGCCGTCGCGGTGATCGACCGAATACTCCTGCTCCTCCAGTCTCGGTGCAATCACCGCGAAGCTGCCCATCGGATCTCCCGCATCCATCCACCGGCACTCACTCGTCGTGTGGCTCCCAGCCTCCACCAGCAGGTAGCGGCCGTCGCGTGACCTGCCCACACCCAGGTTGAACCGCTCGTCCGTCTCTTCCAGAACCAGCGTGTCCTCTGCCGTGTCGCCTCGCAGCGCATGTCGCCAGAGCTTGTCGTGACGCTTGGTAACCTCGTCTTCCGTGGTGTAGAAGATCGTCCTCCCGTCCGTGCTCCAGGCGATCGACCCCACCCGCTCCGCCCTGTCAGGCAGGTCTTCCCCTGATCGCAGGTCGCGAACATGAAGCGTGTACTGGCGAAAACCCGTGTTGTCGGTCGAGTACGCCAGCAGCATTCCATCAGGGCTCACGCTCATCGTTCCGACAGACATAAACGCCTGCCCCTTGGCCAGCTCGTTCACGTCCAGCATCACCTGCTCGGGCCCGCCGTCTCCCTCTCCAGCCGCCCTCCGGCAGTGGATCGGATACTGGCTCCCCTCCACCGTCCTGGTGCTGTACAGCCACCCGCGATAGGGGTAGGGAACTGACTCGTCCGTCTCCTTGATGTGCGACAGCATCTCCGCATACAGCTTCGCCTGCAACTCAGCGGTCGGCGCCATGGCATCAGCCGTGTAGGCGTTCTCCGCCTCAAGATACGCAATCACCTCGGCGGAGCTCTTGTTCCGCATCCACGCGTAACGGTCTTCAAGAGTGTGTCCGTGGATTGCAGTCTGTGTCAGCTCTTCCCGGGCTACCGGGGCCGTCTTGGTTGTCTCTGGCATGCGTCCGCTCCATCCGAAAGAATACAGTGTTGCGGCAGATCTCTCGGCAGCCGGTCAGCACATCTGCCAAGCGCCAAGCGCCTCGCGCGTAAACTGTTCGCCAAGCGCCTCGCGCGTAAACTGTTCGTAGATGAAGTCGCTCTCCCGCTGGCTCTACCTCGTCTCCGTGCTTGTGTGCCTCGGGCTGCACCTGCCGCTCCATGCCGAAAGCGTGGGGAGCCTCCCCGCACCCACCGGCTACGTCAACGACTTCGCCGGCGTTCTCTCCTCCGCAGTCCACCAGCAGGTGGAAGACCTCTGCACCGCCGTGGATCGCCAGGCCCATGCACAGATCGCCGTCGTCACCGTCCAGACCATCGACGGCGACCAGTCCATCGAAGAGTTTGCGACCGAGCTCGAAAATAAGTGGAAGGTGGGCGCCAAGGGCACCGACCGGGGCGTCCTGATGTTGCTCGTCATGAATCCTCGACGAGGCCGCTTCGAGGTCGGGTACGGTCTTGAAGGCATCCTCAACGACGCCAAGGTCGGCGACATCGGCCGCTCCATGCAGCCGGCGGCCGCGGCCGGCGACTACGATCGAGCGGTTCCCCTGGGCGTCCAGCAACTCGCAAGCATCATCGGTGCCGATGCCGGCATTACCATCACGCCCATCGTGCGCCAGTACCATCGGCAAACCGCGGCAGACCAGCCCATCAGCCTGGGACGCGCTCTGCTCTCCGGGCTCGTCGTTCTGGTCATCCTCTTCGTCATCATGCGCGGCGGCGGCGGTCCCCTCCTCTGGCTCTTCCTCGGGAACATGATGGGCGGTGGAGGCGGTTTCGGCGGCGGCGGCCGGCGAGGCGGCGACGACGATGGCGGCGGTGGTGGAGGTTTCGGCGGCTTCGGCGGCGGAAGCTCCGGTGGCGGCGGAGCCAGCGGTGACTTCTAGGCGGTCTTAACCCTCTGCGCCCTAGCTCCTTAGCCGGCGCAGGATGGTAAAGTACAGCGGTGAACCCCTGAACATCCGTCAACGTATCAACTTCAGGAGAAAGACAAAGGATCACCTATGAAACCGTTGTGGATTGTGCTGGGCGTCGTCGGACTCATCATCGTTGTGCTTCTCTTTGCTGGGGGAAGCTACGTCGGCGCGAAGAATACGCTCGTCCAGAAGAATGAGGATGTCAACCAGGCCTACTCGCAGGTCAATGTCGTGCAGCAGCGCCGGCTGGATCTGATCCCAAACCTCGTTGCTACCGTCAAGGGCTACGTGGCAGAGGAAACGACCGTCCTCACCAACATTGCCAACGCCCGGGCAGGCGTTTTGGGAGCTCCGGATCGCGCCAGCCAAATCGGGGCCAACCAGAAGCTCGACGTCGCTCTCGGGCCCTTCTTCCGGCTGCAGGAGCAATACCCCAACCTCAAGGGAAGCGAGCAGTTCATGCGGCTCTCCGACGAACTCGCCGGCACCGAGAACCGCATCGCCGTCGAGCGCGGCCGCTATAACAAGACGCTCAAGGACTACAACGTCTACGTCCAGCAGTTTCCCAATAGCTTCTGGGCCAGCTTCGCGGGATACCATGTCCGCGACGAGTACTTCAAAGGCAATCCAGCAAACTCCGAGGCGCCCAGGGTAGACTTCGGCAAGTAGCGCCAGCGGAAATCCAAAGGCCGTCGCAACGCGACGGCCTTTTTTATCCCGGAACCGCCTTACTTGGTAAACGAAGAGATGGCCGCGGCCTCATCATCCTTGATGTCGAACACCGTGTAGAGCTTCGTAATCTGGAGCAGGTCGTGAACCTTCTTGGTCAGGTTCAGCAGCTTCAACTCGCCGCCAGTATTCTTCACCGACGTGAACGCACTCACCAGCTCCCCAATGCCCGAACTGTCAATGTAGTTGATGTCGCCAAGGTTCAACAGAATCTTCTTCGATCCTTTGGCAACCACGTCCCGAACCGCGTCGCGGATCGTGACACTCCCCTCGCCCAGGGTAATCCTGCCGCTCAGATCAAGTACGGTGACGCCGTCCACCTGGCGAGTGTTGACTTTCATGCTCATGCGTTGAATCTCCTTAGGTCCCCGGCTGCGCGGGAGTTCGATGTTTAATCAGGGTGAGTTCCGTGCCAGGATGTAACTGGCGGAAGTGTACCTCATCCATGAAAGCCCGGATGAGAAAGATGCCGCGGCCCGATCCGCGAAGGATATTCTCGGGCGCCAGCGGGTCGGGAATGGTATCGGGATCAAGCCCCGGTCCCTGGTCTCCCACGCGCACCGTCAGGGATTCAGCGGTCGTCTCGAACACGACGCTCACCTGCTTTTCCGGGTCGTACGCATTGCCGTGCATCACTGCGTTCAAGGCAGCTTCGCGTGCGGCCATCGCAATATGCGCCGCCGTGTCCTCGTCGAAGCCGGCCCGCTCGGCATACTGCTCCGCCGTCTCCTCGATCTTGTTCACGCTCTCCAGGTTCGAGCCCAGGGTGAGACTGACGCGGCTTGTAGTTGAATCGGCCAAGATCTGTCCTTAGAGTTGCCGGTGAACCTAATACGAGGTCCGAGGTTGAAGGCAGTGTGCTTGCAGGGACCTTGAAAGTCAAGCGCACAAAGGTCGCTGCTTCCGGAGACGCAGTCGGCGCCACGTGCAAGCGGCCCATCCCGAACAGCCCGGAGCTCTCTTTGGCGGCTGCGTAGTCCGCAATCGCGCGTGTAGATTCTAGGGAGCCGCCGATGACCAGAAACGCCCATAAAACGAGCGCAGCCCTGCTTCTTGGGGTAGTCGTGCAGCATGCCGATGGCACTGCCCTCGGCCACCTGCAAGAGTTCGCCGTCTCCCCAATGACCGACGCGGAACACGTCTCCAGTCTCGTCCTTCGCCGCGAGGGAGCCTCCCGGAAGACGCCGCTCGCCATCGTCGATATGAAGCAGGTCCAGCTCACGGATGCCGGCACCATCCGCCTCCACGCCGGGGCGGACCTCGCTGATCTCGACGCCGACAACAACTTTCTTATGCTGGAGCGCGATCTGCTCGACCAGCAGATCATCGATGTGCATGGCCACAAGGTCGTCCGCGTCAACGACGTCGGCATGGTCTGGGAGAGCTCTCCCGACAACGACGGATTCACCGTCCTTCGCATCCAGGAGGTGGAGATCGGCCTTCGCGGAGCAGTCCGCCGCCTCCTCAAAGGTCTGCCCGCGTCCTCGGTCGATCGGCTGGCCACCCGCTTCCGTTCCAACGCCATCCCGTGGGAGTTCGTCGACCTCATCGACCGCGATCCAGCCCGGCGGGTCCGGCTCAAGATCGAGCAGGACCGCCTCTCCAAGATGCACCCCTCCGACATCGCCGACATCCTCGAAGAGCTCGCCCCCTCCGAGCGCCGGGCTCTCTTCAGTAGCCTCGATGACGAAGTCGCAGCTGAGGCGCTCGAAGAGGTGAAGCCGAAGCTGCAGCAGGCGCTGCTCGAGTTACTCGACTCCGAAACCGCCGCCGGCATCGTGGAAGAGATGGATCCCGGCGCCGCCGCCGACCTCCTCTCCGAACTCTCCGAAGAGCGCTCCGAGGCCATCCTCGAGGAGATGGATCCCGAAGAACGGCGCGAGGTCCGCGACCTGCTCGAGTTCGCCGGAGACTCCGCGGCCGGCCAGATGACCACCAACTACGTCTCCCTTCCGCTCGAAGCTACCGTCCAGACCGCCAGGGATCTGCTCCGCGACTTCGGTGGCGATGTCGAACTCATCAACGATATCTACCTCTCCGACACCGTCGGTCGCATCTGCGTCACCATCCCCATCGTTCATCTGCTGCTCGCTGATCCCGAGACCCGGCTTACCTTGCTTCCGCACGGCTACCTCGTCAGCTGCGAAGCCGACGAACCCGGCAAAAAGGTAGCCGAGCTCTTCGACAAGTACAATCTCCGCTCCCTCCCTGTAGTCGACAAGGAAAAGCGCCTCGTCGGCGTCGTCCACGCCGAGCAGGTGATCGCCTCCCTCCGATCCAGGCACTAAGCGGGAACACCAGGTCCGAAGCCCAAGCATGAAGATTCTGTACGCCGGAAACCTCACACCTCACGACTCCACCCTCTACAGGATGTGGGCCCTCCAGCGCCTCGGCCACACCCCCGTACCCTTCAACGCGGTCGAGTACCTGCCCAGCAGCCCGGTCGCGCAAAAAATCGTCTTCCGCCTCGCCGCCGGCCCTCAGGTCAACCGCATGAATCGTGACCTCCTGGACCTCGCCGAACGCGAAGCTGTCGAAGCAGTCTGGACCGACAAGCTGCTCGGCATGCAACCCGCAACCCTCGATCGTCTGCGCGAACTCGGCATCATCACCGCCAGCTACATGATCGACAACGCCTTCGGTCCACGCCGCGATCCGGGCTGGCGGCTCTATCGAAAGTGCATCCGCCATTACGATCTGCACATCACGCAAAGAGAGGTCAGCGTCCGGGACTACCAAGCGCGCGGAGCTCGCGATGTCATGAAGGTCCAGACCGCCTTCGAGCCGACTATTCACTTCCCGCCGCCCGCGATCTGGAGCGACCTCCAGCGCACCCGCGGCGTCTCCTTCATCGGCACGCCCTACGACGATCGCGCCACCATGCTCGCCCGCCTCTGGAAGGAGCAGGGCCTTCCGGTCGTCGTCTCCGGCAACTCAAACTGGAATCGGGCGCTCGGCCCCGAAGCAGCTCGGGCCATCTACCGCGACGGCGAGATCTACCTCGATCAGTACCGCGAGGGCATCTGGAAATCCAAAATCAACCTCAGCTTTCTGACTCATTCCAACCAGGACGAGTTCGTGCACAAGAGCTTCGAGATCGCCGCCTGCCGAGGCTTTCTGCTCGCCGAGCGCTCCCCCGGGCACGCCGAGCGCTTTGTCGAGAATCAGGAGGCCGTCTTCTTCTCCTCCTTTGAGGAGTGCGTCACCCAGATTCGCCGCTACCTCCCCGATCAGGACGCCCGTGAACGCATCGCCGAGGCCGGCTACCAACGCGCTCTACGCAGCGGCTACGACAACGACCACCAGGTAAAACTCATCGTCGATCGCATCCGGCAGATCGCCCGGGCAGGTTCGTAAAAATCGACGCGCCATCAAATCCTCCCCCGCGCCTCGCCGTGGGAGTCGCTTCCTCCGCACGTCGGCAACGGCAAAACAACCTGTAAGGTGGAGGCATGCCGGCCGATCTCAGACCGAAGGCAAGCCGCCTCTCCTGGCGTCGCTTCCGCACCTCCGCTCTGCTGCTCTTCGCCGTGCTCGGCCCCGGCTTCATCACCGCCAACGTCGATAACGATGCCGGCGGCATCCTCACCTACTCCCAGGCAGGCGCCCAGTACGGTTACAGCCTGCTCTGGACGATGATCCCCATCACCGTCGTCCTTATCGTCGTGCAGGAAATGTGCGCCCGCATGGGTGCCGTCACCGGCAAAGGTCTCAGCGATCTCATCCGCGAAGAGTTCGGCCTGCGCGTCACCCTGCTCCTCCTCATGCTGCTCGTCATCGTCAACTTCTGCAACGTGGTCGCGGAGTTCGCCGGCATCGCCGGAAGCATGCAGCTCTTTCACGTCGCCAAGTACATCAGCGTGCCCCTGGGCGCCGCTCTCGTCTGGGCCCTCGTCGTCAAAGGCGACTACAAGAGCGTCGAAAAGGTCTTCCTCATCGCCAGCGTCTTCTACATCGCCTACATCGTCGCCGGCGTCCTCAGCGGCCCCAACTGGCATTCTCGCACTCGCCGAAACCGTCAAGCTCCCCTCGCGCACCGTCCTCGGCAACAGCAGTTACGTCTACATGACCATCGGCGTCATCGGCGCCACTATCGCACCCTGGATGCAGTTCTACCTCCAGTCCTCCATCGTCGAGAAGGGCATCGAAGCCCGCCAGTACAAGGCCTCACGGCTGGACGTCATCGTCGGCTCCATCTTCACCGACGTCGTCGCCTGGTTCATCGTCGTCGCCTGCGCCGCCACCCTCTACGTCCATGGCGTTCGCAACATCGGCGTCCCCTCGGACGCGGCCGAAGCCATGAAGCCCATCGCCGGACGCTACGCCTTCATCCTCTTCGCCGCCGGCCTCTTCAACGCCTCGCTCTTCGCCGCGTCCATCCTTCCGCTCTCAACCGCCTACACCGTCTGCGAAGGTCTCGGCGTCGAGAGCGGCCTCGATAAAAGCTTTCGCGAAGCTCCATTCTTCTACTGGTTCTACAGCCTGCTCATCTTCCTCGGTGCGGCCGTGGTCCTGATCCCCGGCTTTCCGCTGGTCAAGGTTCTCGTACTCTCGCAGGTGCTCAACGGGGTGCTTCTCCCCGTCATCCTCGTCTTCATGCTGCGCTTGATCAACATGCACGAGCTCATGGGCGAGTACACCAACTCGCTTCTACTGAACGTCATCGCCTGGGTCACATCGATCGTCATGATCCTGCTCTCGGCCGTTTACGCCTTGGGGATCCTCCGCGACTGGTTGCATCACGCCGGTTAAACGCGCACGCCTCTAGATCAGCTTGCCTTCCGACAGATCGCGGATCAGGCCAAGATCCGCCGCCAGAAAGTCGTACCCGGGCAGGGACGCCAGCGGCGACCAACGCATGTCGTTGAAGATCAGGTTCTGCATATCACCGGAAAAGCTCTCGACCAGAAAGAACTGCAGATCGATCGTCCCCCCGTTCCGATATTTGTGCCGGACATTCGCAATACGACGCCCGATCACCGCGTGGATCCCCAGCTCCTCATTCAGCTCTCGGGCAAGCGCCGCCTCCGAGCTCTCGCCCGGCTCGATCTTTCCGCCCGGAAACTCCCACTTCAGACTCATCGGCTGATCCGGCCTTCGCTGGCAGATCAGCACCTCCCGCGAAGCCCCGTTGCCGAGACGCACAATGAGTCCCGCCACTACGAAGCGTACCGGCCTCGAGCCGCCATTGCTGCCCTCTCGTCCGTCCAACTTGCGAATAGGCTCTTTCACTGCTGGCGTTTAGACGGTCCAGCCCTGCCGAAAGCTTCAAGTCCTACTTCACCGACTCCAACACCGACTCCGGATAGTAGACAGGCCACCGGCGCTCAACGCTCAGCTCCCGGAGCGCCGGCGATGCGTTTACCGGGTACGCCGCTCTCGCAATCGCGAGCATCGCCGCATCATGGACCGAGTTGCCGAACACCACGTCAGGCGCCGTCACCCCGGCTCGCGCCAGCGCCGCCACCTTTCCCTCGTCCGTCGGTACATCGAGCAGCTCATTCGTCACGAGGCCGTCATCGATCCGCACTCGCGCCGCAAGAATCCGCTCCGCCCGAATCCCGAACCGGGTCATTCCCTCTTCGATCACCCAGTCGTTCGTCGAGCTGACCGCCCAGATCTCCGTCCCGCTCGCCTCGAGCTCCCGGATCAGCCCCTGCATCTCCGAAAAGATACTCGGCTCGATCAGCCTCGCGAAAAACACCTTCGCCGCCTGCCGCATCTCGGACTCGCGCAGCCCCTGGTACATCTGCACCATCTCTCCGCAGATCGCCACTTCGGAAACCTCCCCGTGAAGGTACATCCGGTAGCGCGCATCGATCGCGTCCGTCACCTCACGGGAGACCAGACCCGTCTCGATCGTCCATCGCATAAACGAAGACCCGGCATCCCCCGACCACAGTGTTCCATCGCAGTCGAACACCGCGATCTCCGGCGCAGCCGCGCGCACGGAATCGAGAAACTCCGGCTTGGACAAGATCAGATCTGTAAAGACGTCAGCCACAAAAATTACACTCCCAGACATCGGCAGGCTCGCGATTCCACGCGGCCACATCCGTAGTCTAATCCACCCTCTCGAAAGCCCAGTGACACCGAGCCAGCAACTCCATCACGCGCATCCAAGGGCTCTGGAGGTTTCACGATGCCCGAACAGAAACACCTCAGCGGGGAAGAGGGAAAAGCGAAGATAGGGGAGCTCATCAAAACTATCCGGATCGCTATGCTCACCACCGCGGCGACCGACGGCTCCTTTGACAGCCGGCCCATGGCCACCCAAGAGACAGATTTCGACGGAACTGTCTATTTCCTCACCCGGGAAGAATCCGGAAAGGTACAGGAGATCAAGGCCGACTCACATGTCTCGCTCGTCTACGCGAACCCGGGCGATTCGAAGTTCGTCTCCGCCAAGGGTCGTGCGTCCGTCTCAAAGGACCGCGCCAAGATTCACGAGCTCTGGAACCCGATGTACAAGGCCTGGTTCCCGGATGGCGAACAGGATCCCCACATCGCCGTCCTCCGCGTGGAGATCACCGAGGCCCAGTACTGGGAGGCATCCTCAAGCAAGCTTCTCCGCGGCTTGAAGTACGTCGCCGCTGCCGCTACGGGCGGCAAGGTCGATCTTGGAGAGACAGGCAGCGTCGATCTCAAGAGCTAGCACCTCAGCTGCGACATATAGCCTCAGCTCCGGGACCCAACCTGCGATTAGCCCAGCAGGTTGGGTCCCCTCCCCAACAGGACTTCGATCCGCGTCCCAGCTTGACGAGCTCCAGCTAAAGCGGCGGCAATCCCTCAACAACCGCAACTCCAGCCGGCGGGTCATAGTGAAATTCGCTCTCCGGCAAGCGCACATTCTCCTCAGACTCCTCGAAACGAAACTCGGTTCGCGCCCCGTCTACCTCGTCCAAACGTATCCGCGTAATCCGACCCTCTCCGGTCGTCTCCATCTGAAGCTGCCTCACCCGCTCCCCCATGCCCTTCGGCACGCCGGAGATTTCGTATCCGCCGGCCTTCGACACGACCGCGATACTGTCCAACTCTTTCTTAAGCTGCGTATGACCCAGCAAAAACCGCAGCGGGGATCGCAGGTCATCCACCTGCTTCGCGGGGCTTCGCTGCACCTGCGCATCTCCTGGCGTGTACGACCAGGCAAACTTGCCGTCCAGCACGAACACCTTGCCCTTTGGACTCGCATACTCCCACCGCATCCGCCCTGGCCTCTTCAGCAGCAGCGTACCCGTCTCGGTCCGGTCCATGCCGAGCCCCGTGTACTGCTCCGCGAACCGCGTCCGAAGCGAAGAAAGATGGTTATAGTGCTCGTCAATCTGCTTCAGGACCGCACTGGAAGCCCGATCTTCCGCCGCCGAGACTCCGAGGCAAGAAAGCAACAACGCCGCCCCAAGCAGCCCGGAGCGCAGACCTCTTCTCACTGGAGAGGCTGGGTGCAGTTCGTTCCGCCAGCCGGGTCGTAGCGGATCAGGTTGTTCTCATCCGTGCAATACCCAAGATCGCCCGTCTTGCCGGCCGACTGCGGAACGGCCGTGATCTGATACGACGTAACCATATCCTGATTGTTCACGGTCACCTTAGTGCAGTTGCTGATCGCGAACGTGTACCCGGCCTTCTGTCCCGTGGCCAGGTCAGGCGGAATCATCTGCGCGCTCTGCGGCGTCGGCGCGCCCGATCCCGGCTGCCCGCCCAGCGCCGAAAGCGTGCACGCAAAGCCGTTCGCCGGATACGTGGAGTTGTACTGCAGCTCGGCCTGCGCCACCGCCCGCAGCGACTGGATTGCCGACGTCTGGTTAGCCTGCTTCCTCAGCTTCAGCAGCTGCGGAACCGCCAGCGTCATCAGGATCAGCATCACCGACATCACGATCAGAAGTTCGATCAGCGTGAACCCATCCTCGTCATTCCGCCGCCGTCTCTCGGTCCACATCGTCATCAAGCTCCCGCCTCGTCTAGTCTCACGTTCTTCAGGCACTGCAGACTGTATCAGCAACCCGCTCAGCAGGCCAGATCTCCGCGTGACACCTTCATGGCCCCAAGATTGCCCAAAAGTGTCAGCGCAATCGACTCGGTCTGGAAGAGCTCGCCAGCCAGCCGCTGCACGTCAGCAACGCCGACCCGATCGATATCAGCGATAATCTCGTCCACGCCAAAAAATCGTCCAAAATACATCTGCTGTCTCGCAAGGTTCGACATACGGCTCCCCGAGCTCTCGAGACCAATCACAATGTTGCTCTTCAGCTGGTCCTTCGCCCGCTTCAGCTCCGCCTCCGCGACCGTCTCCCTCTTCAGACGACTCAATTCCGCCAGCGTAAGCTGCACTACCTGTTCCGTGTTGGCCACCGACGCCCCGGCGTACACGCAAATCGACCCGCTATCCCGAAAAGGGTTCATCTCCGAGTAGATCGAGTACGCCAGCCCCCGATCCTCGCGGACCGTCTGGAAGAGCCGCGAACTCATTCCCCCACCCAGGATCGTGTTCAGCAGATACACCCCGTATCGCCGATCATCGTTCACCGGCGGCGCCTCAACCCCTAGGCAGATCTGCACCTGCTCGAGCGACCTCTTCTTACGCAAGGTGATATGCGGGGTCGCGGTCGGCCCCCGTCGGCCATCCGCTCCGTCCTGCCTGCTCCCACTCAAAGCTCCAAAGTGCTGCCCCACCTCGGCCACAAACTCATCGTGATCCAGATTTCCTGCCGCCGAAAACACCATGTACGTCGGTGTGAACCGGTCGGCGTAGTAGTCAAACACGATCCTCTGGTCGAAGCTGGAGATCGTCTTCGCCGTCCCCAGGATCGGTCGCCCCAGGGCATCGTCCTTCCAGAACCTCTGGGTAAAGATCTCGTGCACCAGATAGTCAGGGTTATCCTCGTCCATCTTGATCTCTTCAAGAATCACGCCCTGCTCCCGAACGATATCCTCCGGAGCAAAGGTTGGATGGAGCACCAGGTCCGCCAAAAGCTCAAGCGCAGGCGAGATGTTCTCGTCCAACACTCTGATATTGAACCCGATAGTCTCTTTTCCGGTAAACGCATCGAGGTTCCCCCCAATGGTATCCACCTCGCGCGCGATCTGCTGCGCGGACCGCGAGGTCGTCCCCTTGAACACCATGTGCTCCACAAAATGAGAGATGCCGTTCACCGCTACGCCCTCATCCCGCGATCCGCAGTTGATCCACACACCCATCGACACGCTGCGCACATGCGGCATGCTCTCGGTCAGCACCATCAGGCCGTTCGGTAAAACCGTCTTTCGAATGTTGCGCGGAACGTTGCGCCGCGTCGGTAGCTCTCGGGTCAGTGTGGCGGACATGCTTCTCCTTCGCCCTTATTCTTTCATATCGGCCCTTCTCCCTCCCTCCAGTCTCCCTCCGATCCCCACCGCGAAGACCCCTGTGTCAAAACACAGTAAACTCACCTATAGCGCTGCAATGAGCCGGAACCTATGCTCGGGAGCGTTTCAGACGCACCCCTCCACGATGATGCAAACTCCCCATGCCGCCGCCCCGCCGGTCCCCACCGTGCCGCTCTTTGGCCTGGCTCTGCCGGAGTTGCGCGCGCTCCTGGCCGAGCGCGCGCAAAAGCCCTACCGCGCCCGCCAGATCTTCGAGGCCCTCTATCGACGCCGCGTCTCCTCGCTCGACGAGATCTCCGTTCTCCCCGTCCACCTCCGGGAGCGCCTCGCCTCGGATGGCTACACCATCGGCCTCCCCGAGATCGTCCAGTCCGCCCGCTCGGTCGATGGGACCGAACGCTACCTCGTGCGCATGGCCGACGGCGAAACCGTCGAGACCGTCTGGATGCCCGACGGCGACGGCGGAGAGCGTGGCGACGGCAGCCTCGCCGCCAGCGAAGAAGCTGCCAGCGAAGCAGAGGACGAGCCCGCTTCCTCCTTCCGCCGCTCCACAATCTGCGTCTCCAGCCAGGTCGGCTGCGCGGTCAACTGCCAGTTCTGCCTCACCGCAAAACTCGGCATTCGCCGCAACCTCACCTCCGGTGAGATCGCCGGGCAGGTCGCCGCCGTGCTCAATCGCCACCACGTCAAGCTCGGCGGCGCCTCGGGCAGTGAAAGCCCCGCCCGCATCAATCTGGTCTTTATGGGCATGGGCGAGCCCTTCCTCAACTACGCGCCCTTCATGCAGGCCGTCCGTCTCCTCGTCGAGGGCGTCGGCATCCCCGAATCGCGCATGACCGTCTCCACCTCCGGCATCGAGCCCGCCATCCGAGCCTTCGCCGCGGAGCCCATCCGCCCCAAACTCGCCCTCAGCCTCAACGCCTCGAACGACCTCGTGCGGCAGAGCATCATGCCCATCACCCGCAAATGGAACATCGCGCAGCTGCTCGACGCCGTCCGCACCATCCCCCTGCGAACCCGCGAGTGGATCACCTTCGAGTACGTCCTGCTCGGCGGCGTCAACGATCAGCCAGTCCACGCCCGCGAGGTCCTCCACCTGCTCGAGGGCACCCGCTCCAAGGTCAATCTCATCGTCTGGAACCCCGGCCCGGGCATCGCGTACACGCAGCCAGAACCTGAAGCCGTCGGCCTTTTCCAGAAGACCCTCATGGCCGGGGGCATGCCCACCTACATACGCCGCCCACGCGGTCGGGACATCTACGCCGCCTGCGGTCAGCTCAAGCGCACCGTCGACTCCGCCCCATTGCTGCAGCCGGCCACGGCTTCCAACCTCGTCTCCATCGACGTCCCCGCCGTCTAAGCCACCGGAGCCTCAACCCTCGGCGCCTTACGACGCTCTCGAAAGCCCACACCCAGCAGCTTCTCCGTCACCTGGTCGTAGTCGTGCCGCAGCACGTCGCCCTCGTGGACAAAGTTCCCCGTCACCGCCTTCACTCCCATCGCCTCGATCCTCTCGAGATCAGCCGAGATGGGTCTCTGCCCCTCGCGCTCGTACTGCTCCAGACGCCTCGCCGAGATCGGCGCCGTATTGATCAGAGCGAAGTCGAACAACCGGCCCTCACCCGCATGCCGGCTGATCTTCTCGATGTGCTCGGACGCGCTCAGGCCCAAAGATTCGTTCGCCTGCGTCATCAGGTTGCACAGGTACACCTTGGTCGCCTTCGAGCTCTTCAGCGCCTCCGGTATGCCTCGAACCAGAAGGTTCGTGATCAGCGAGGTGTAGAGCGAACCCGGCCCCATCGTAATCAGGTCCGCGTTCGCAATCGCCTCGAGCGCCTCCGGCAAGGGGTCGGCCGCCGCGGGCTCCAGCATCAACTCCGTAATCTGCTGCTTGCTCGCCGTGATATTCGTCTCGCCCCGCACCAGGCTGCCGTCGTCCATCAACGCGGCCAGCGCCACATTCGTGTTCGTCGCCGGAAAGATGCGGCCGCGCGTGGCCAGAATCTGCGATGACATCTGCACCGCCTGTGCGAAGTCCCCCGTGATGTGCGACAGCGCCGCCAAAAAGATATTTCCGAAGCTGTGCCCCTCCAGCTCCCCCTGCTCAAACCGGTACCGGAACAGCTTCGACAGCAGGTGTTCATCCTCCGACAGCGCCACCATGCAGTTCCGCACATCGCCCGGCGGCAGCATCTTGAAGTCTTCCCGCAGACGTCCGGAAGACCCGCCATCATCCGTCACCGTCACAATCGCGCTGAGGTCCCGAATCAGGGTAGGCGCATCGTCCCGGGGAGACTCTCCGGTATCGAGCGACCCAGGTGTAGCCACATACCGCTTCAAGCCGCGCAGCAGCGTCGACAGACCCGTTCCTCCACCGATCGCAACAATGCGAAGCGAGCGCTCGTCTTGCCGCATCCATGGAAGATTGTTCATCGTTCGCTCGCCGCTCCTGGCCGTCCTGCCGATCTCCAGCCTACATGCTGGCGCCGGCTAAACCTCCGGGTAGAGCAACTCCGTGAACCGCGGATCATCCGCCATATCCTGAAAGTCGGAGTCGGCCCGCGCCTGAATCCGATTGCGCGGATTCTGCCGTATCGCCTCCGTCAGGTGCTCCAGACACGTGTGCGCGTCGCTGGTCATGCTCGCCAGCACCGCCAGGCCGTAGAACGCATAGTCCGCCTTGTCGTTCTCCTTCAAAATAGCCTTGAACTGCTCGCGCGCATCCTCATAGTGGCCGTCGTTCAACAGCGAGATCGCGTAGTCGTAATGCTCCTCATGGCTCTGAAACGTCGCCTTCCCTTTCGATACCTGCAGCAGGCACGCGTTGATGTACATGCGAATCCGGTCGCCCAGATCCGGTGGGCTCGACAACAGCATCTTGTCGAAAGCAGCGTGGGCCTTCTCGTACTTGCCCTCGTGCATCAGCCGGACAGCAACCTCATACAAGGCCAATGTCTGGATTCGTTCACTGTCGGCCGCGGGCGGCGCCGTTCCAGCAAGCGTTCGCGGTACCTTTTTCGTCGTCGATGTCATGGGGCCCTTCGTCTGTGCCATGTGATCCTCGCCGGTGGTGCTTTTGCCCAGCCCCGATTCACGGCAGCCTGCTCACCCAAACCAGCTCTCGTCTCGGTTTTATACGCAGACTGGGCCTTGCGGTCAACCCTTCTTCCGTGGGAGGCCGGATGCTACAAAGGCTGTCCCCTGAGCTTTCCATAGATCGCGGGATTCAGCTCCGGATCGTTGTACATCTTCATCTGCCGATAGACCCGGAAGCGCCGGCTGCCTCGCGTCACCTCCGTCCATAGGTTGTCGAAACATCGTAGGAGATCGTCCCGTTGCTCCTCCAGGATCTGGAGCCGCTCGCGGTTGCGCTCCCGGTGCGCCTCCGAAGCCTCACCCCTCTCCGTCTGCTCCCGTGTGTGAAAGACCTTTAGCGCCAGAATCGACATCCGGTCCAGCATCATGCCCGGCGTCTCCGAGTGCATCGGCGCCTCCGCCCTTTGTACCATCCCCCGCATCAGCAGCTCGTCAATCTGCTCCACCAGGTCGTTGCGCCGCTGATTCAGCCCATCGATCGCCCGCTTCACGCCGGCAATCTCCGCGTCGGTCGCCCCCGGCGCCCGAGCCTTGTCCTCCTCATGCCAAAGGTCGAAGTTGGCTCGATGGTTTTCCCCCACCAGCCCCTCCAGCCCCGCCGCTCTGCCGCTCTCCGTACCGTCCCCGTGCCACAGATCCGTCCAGCGCACCTGCAGCCGCCCTAACTCGTAGACATCCATCATCGCTCCATCCGCTCGCATCCAAAACTCGCACACAAGACTCGCACACTCACCCCTCACCGCCTCACCCGGACCACCGCCTCACCCGGATCGGACCTCCATCCCCAGGGGTTGCAGTCACGCGGCACAGCCAGCAGACTAGACAGTGACATGGGCAAACCCATCCAGCGAGTTCTCCTGTATCGGCTCGGCAGCCTCGGCGATACCCTGGTCGCCCTCCCCGCCCTCCATCTCGTCGCTCGCGCCTTCCCTCAAGCAGAGCGCCGCCTCCTCACCAACTTCCCCGTCAACGTCAAAGCTCCACCCGCCGCCGCCATCCTCGAGCACACCGGCCTCGTCCACAACTTCTTCCGCTATGCGATCGGAACCCGCAGCCCGCGCGAACTCCTCTCGCTCTGGTTTCAGCTCGCCCGCTGGCGCCCCGACGTCCTCATCTACCTCGGCGCCCCACGCGGCGTCGAGTCCGCCCGTCGCGACGCCCTCTTCTTCCGCCTCTGCGGCATCCAGCGCCAGATCGGCGTCCCCCTCACCGAAGACATGCAGCACAACCTCCTCACCGGTCCCGATCGCACGCTTGAGCCCGAAGCCAGCCGTCTCACGCGCAACCTCGGGGAGCTCGGCCCCGCAAACCTCGACGACCCCGCCAGCTGGGATCTCCACCTCACCGAGGCCGAGCACACGCGGGCGGACGAGGCCCTCTCCTCCACCCTCGGCCTCCCGCTCATCGCCGTCAGCGTCGGCACCAAGGTCCAGGCCAAGGACTGGGGCCGTGACAACTGGCAGCTCCTCCTCACGCGCCTCGCCGGTCTCTACCCCGGACACGCCCTCGCCCTCGCCGGCGCCCCCGAAGAGAGCGAAGCCAGCGACTTCGCCGCCCGCGACTGGCACTCCACCTCGGGCAGCCCCGTCGTCAACCTGTGCGGCAAACTTACCCCGCGCGAGAGCGCCGCCGTCTTCGCGCGCGCCCGCATCTTCCTCGGCCACGACAGCGGCCCCATGCACCTCGCCGCCGCCGTCCAGACCCCCTGCGTCGCCATCTTCGCCGCCCGCAACATCCCGCGCATCTGGTTCCCCTTCGGACCCCGCCATCGCGTCCTCTACCACCACGTCGACTGCGCCGGCTGCGAACTCGAAACCTGCACCGTCCAGAAGAAGAAGTGCCTCACCTCCATCACCGTCGACGAGGTCCTCACCGAGGTGGAAGCCGTCCTCGGCGGCATCTCCCCGCTTCACCGGATCGCCCCCGTGAGAGTGCGATGATGGTGCGAGGAGTCTCAACCAGACCTATGCTCTCGGACCTCCACCAAACCCTCAACCTGCTCGAAGGCGGCTTCCGCGACCTCCGCATCCTGGTCGTCGGCGACCTCATGCTCGACCGCTATCTCACGGGCGAGGTCGACCGCATCTCGCCCGAGGCGCCCGTCCCCGTCCTCCGCCACGTTCAGCGCTACGATCGCGCCGGCGGCGCCGCCAACGTCGCCATGAACCTCGCCGGCCTCGGCTGCCAGGCCTTCCTCGCCGGCTTCTGGGGCTCGGACGCCGAGGGAACTGCACTCAGCTCTATCCTCGACCGCTCCTCCATCGACACCCTCGGCGTCGTCTCCACACCCCTCCCCACCATCTCCAAAACCCGCATCGTCGGCCGCAACCAGCAGCTCCTTCGCCTGGACATCGAAAGTCGCGACCGGCACTCCGCCGAGGACGCCCAGCGCCTCCGCGACCGTGTCTCCGGCCTCGTCCCCAAGGTCCACGCCGTCATCCTCTCCGACTACGCCAAAGGTGTGCTCGAAACCGATCTGTGCGTCGCCATCATCGATCTCGCCCGAGCCCACGGCATCCCCGTCTTCGCCGACCCCAAGTCCCCCGACTTCAGCAAGTACACCGGAGCCCTCACCGTCTGCCCCAACCTCCATGAGCTCTCCCTCGCCACCGGCATCCCCGCGCACCAGACCGCCGAAATCCTCGCCGCCGGCCAGGCCCTCGCCGCCGACCACAACCTCCAGTTCCTCACCGTCACCATGAGCGAGAAGGGAATCGCCGTCCTCCGCCCACCCACCCGCCCCGAAGCTCCCGGCAGCCGCGATGCTCCCAGCAGCTTCGAAGATGGAGGCGCCCACAGAACCCCCGGCAGCATCGCCCACTTCGCCGCCCGCGCCCGCGAGGTCTTCGACGTCTCCGGCGCCGGCGACACCGTTATCGCCACCCTCGCCGCCGCCATCTCCGGCGGCCTCCCCGTCAACACCGCCGTCGATCTGGCCAACCTCGCCGCCGGCATCGTCGTCGGCAAGACCGGCACCGTCCCCATCGCCGCCCACGAGCTCGTCGCCGCGCTCACCCCCAGCTCCGGCGTCACCGCGGAGGAAAAAATCCTCGACCTCCCCCGCGTCTCCAGGCGCGTCGCCGAGTGGCGCGCCTCCGGCGAAACTATCGTCTTCACCAACGGCTGCTTCGACCTCCTCCACGTCGGCCACATCACCCTGCTCGAAGACTGCCGGCGCTTTGGCTCGAAGCTCATCCTCGGCCTCAACGCCGACGCCTCCATCAGCCGCCTCAAAGGTCCTACCCGCCCCATCGTCGGCGAGCGCGAACGCGCCCGCGTCATGGCCGCCCTCGCCGCCGTCGACGCCGTCGTCCTCTTCGCGGAAGACACGCCCCTCAATCTCATCCGTGCCCTCGCCCCCGACGTCCTCGTCAAAGGCGGCGACTACACCGTCGAGACCGTCGTCGGTCACCAGGACGTCCTCGCCGCCGGCGGCCGCGTCGAGATCGTCCCCACCGTCGAGGGCTTCTCCACCTCCCACATCGTCAGAAAACTCACGCTGCCGGCGCTCACCCCCGAGCCCGTCGCCCACATCCCCGAGCTCGCGGCAGACCTGCCCGCAACCGCGGCAGCCGAGGAGGTTCAGCTTTGATCATCGTCACCGGCGGCGCCGGCTTCATCGGCTCCAACCTCGTCCATCAGCTCAATGCAGCCGGCCACCGCGATATCCTCGTCGTCGACAACCTCGCGCCCGCTCCTCACCTCTCCGCTCCCAAATTCCTCAACCTCCAGGGCGCGCAATACGCGGACTACATGGACAAGCTCGACTTCCTCGACTCCCTCATCGAAGGCGATTTCGACGACGAGCCTATCCAAGCCATCCTCCACCAGGGCGCCTGCTCCAACACCCTCGAAGATGACGGCCAATACATGATGCGCAACAACTTCGACTACTCCAAGGTCCTGCTCCACTTCGCCACCGAACGCGAAATCCCCTTCGTCTACGCCTCCACCGCCGCCGTCTACGGCGCGAGCACCAACTTCGCCGTCGAGCCGGCCAACGAGCGGCCCCTCAACGTCTACGGCTTCTCTAAGCTCGTCTTCGACAACTACGTCCGCCGCCTCCTGCCCACCTTCACCTCCACCGTCGTAGGCCTCCGCTACTTCAACGTCTACGGCCAGCGCGAGGCGCACAAGGGCCGCATGGCCTCCGTCCTCCATCACTTCACCAAACAGCTCCTCGACACCGGCGCCATCCGCATGTTCCAGGGCTCTGGCGGCTACGCCGACGGCGAGCAGCGCCGTGACTTCGTCTTCGTCGACGACCTCGCCCGCATCAATCTCTTCTTCGCCGGCCTCCTTCCGGACAGCCCACGCTCGCCCACCCAGGGCATCGTCAACGCCGGCACCGGCGAGGCCCGCACCTTCAAGGCCGTCGCCGAAGCGCTCATGCAAACCCACCGCCCCGGCATCATCGAGTTCATCCCCTTCCCGGGCGATCTCAAAGACCGTTACCAGCACTTCACCCAAGCCGATCTCTCCGGCCTCCGCGCCGCCGGCTACACCCATCCCTTCACAACCCTCGAAGTTGGAACCCGCCAGACCTTCAACCCGGCACCCAACCAGGAGCCCAACCAGGGCACCAACCAGGAGCCACGGCAGACCTGAAAACCACCCTGTCTCCAGGCGCTGCATCCAGATTCATACGCCATCTGCACGAGGGAGCCCCCGATGTCCGACCCATCCCCAAAACCCACCCTCCTCTGCATCAGCACCTACGAAAAAGGCCAGCCCTTTCTCCGCGAAGCCGCCAGCCTCGGCGTCGACGTCATCCTCCTCACCGTGGAGGCGCTCAAGCACGCCGACTGGCCCCGCGACTCCATCTCCCGCCTCCTCACCATGCCCGAAGGCCTCACGCCCGAGCAGGTCCTCAACACCGTCACCTTCCTCTGCCGCACCCAGGCCATCGATCGCATCGTCGCCCTCGATGAGTTCGACCTCGAGACCGCGGCTCTCCTTCGCGAGCACCTCCGTCTCCCCGGCATGGGCGAGAGCTCCACTCGCTTCTTTCGCGACAAGCTCGCCATGCGCGTGCGCGCCATGCAGTGCGGCGTCCGCGTCCCGGAGTTCACCCCCGTCTTCCACTATGACGACGTTCGCGCCTTTCTCTCCGGCGTCCCCGGCCCCTGGCTGCTCAAGCCCCGCACCAACGCCTCCGCCATCGGCATCCACAAGCTCACCGACGCCGCCGGGATCTGGCCCCTGCTCGATTCGCTCGGCGATCTCCAGAGCCACTACCTCCTCGAGCGCTTCCTCCCCGGCGAGATCTTTCACGTCGAGGGCGTCACCTCCCGCCGCGACGTGCTCTTCTCCATTCCCTTCCAGTACGGTCAGCCGCCCATGCAGACCATGCACGAGGGCGGCGTCTTCACCACCCGCACCCTGGATCGCAAATCGCCCGAGGCCATCGCCCTCAACGCCATGCACGCGGAGGTCCTCAGCGCGCTTGGTCTCGTCTCCGGCGTCACCCACACCGAGTTCATCCGCGCCGATGCCGACCAGCAGTTCTACTTTCTCGAAAGCGCCGCCCGCGTCGGCGGAGCCTATATCGCCGATGTCGTCGAATTCGCCACCGGGCTCAATCCCTGGGTCGAGTGGGCCCGGCTCGAGGTCTCCGCGCTCTCCGGCAGCACCTACACCCTGCCCCCGCTCCGCCAGGGCTACGCCGGCAGCATCATCTGCCTCGCCCGCCAGAATCAGCCCGACACCTCCGCCTACACCGACCCCGAAGTCGTCCACCGGCTGCACCAGAACCACCACGCCGGCGTCATCGTCCAGTCGTCGTCCGCGCTCCGCATCGAAAGCCTCACCACCCGCTATGCGAACCGCTTCCTCCACGACTTCTGCGCCGTTATGCCCGTCCCTGACAAAGCCACTGCCTGAGCCTTACCTCTTTGCGCAATTCAGACTGACTCGTCGAGCCGTTACAGGGTCGCTCTTAACGCCGGAACAGCCACCCCTTCTCGACGGGAGCTGTTGAAATCTGACGGTTTATGGTAGGGGTGAGTGGTGAGCGCGCTGGGGCTCGAACCCAGGACCAACGCCTTAAAAGGGCGATGCTCTACCAACTGAGCTACACGCTCTCAACCTGTCTCAAAGTTAGCACAGGACGGCTCGCTCGAGCCCTCTCTCCGCACATCATGGAAGCGACATCACAATCTCAACCAAAGGCTGCACTGGTTACGTTTGAGAGTGTCCGATTTGCGCTGAGAGCCCTCCTAAGCTCGGGACGTAATGGTCTTCCTTCCTTCCAAACAGCCCACTAAACCGCCCCTAAAATGCAGCAGTGTCATTCTGCAAACCTCCCGGAAATGGGTGTACGTGACACTTAAGTGTGAGCGCACATTCATTGACTAGCTCTAATCCACACAGTAGCCTCAGCCTATCGACAGACGCCTGCAGCTTCAGCGCACGTCAAGGATCTTCTCCCTCCACCTGCAAAGATCCGCCTCAAGTCAGTTACCAGTAACCATAGGACCGGCCACCATGGAAAAGCGCAACACAGAGCGAATCGAAGATCTGCCCACCGTGGAAACGCCCGAAGACGTCGCCGTTCTCTACTCCTGGGCAAACCTTCACGGCGCCAAATACCGGGACTTCTCCGCCTCTCGCCGCGAATATCGTGCACAGCTTCGACACCGTGCCGCCGAACAGGCGCACGAACAGGAGCTCAGGGCCCAGGCAAGCGCCGAGACCGCCGCAAACCTCGCCGAAAGAGCCGCCCGCCAAGCGGAGGAAGTTGCCATGTCCAACCAGTCACGAGAGTCCGAGCACACCCATCAACAAGCCCTCTATCAGGCCGAGGAGGCAGCTCGCGTCGCCTCCGCCGAGCGCATGGAAGCGGCACGCCGCGCCGAGGCCGCCGCCGCAGCGGAAGCCATCGCTCGCCGCGAAAAACGCGAAATCGCCGATGCCAGCGCCTCCGCCCGTCGGCAGGCCGCCCAGTACGCCGAAGCGGAAACTCGGCGCCGCTACCACGCCGAACACGCAGACATCGCCTCCGAACACCCCCTGGAGGTGCCCGGCGAAATCTCCGATCCATACACCCCCACGCCCAACGCGCAGCCCCGCCCACTCCCCAGCCAGCAGCCCGGCACCCCGTCGACCCCGGGACACCAGACACCGGCAGCCTCCAGCCGCACCTCCACCTCCCACCGTACCCATCCCCTCGCCGCCCCGGATGCGCCGCCCTACCTCGCTCCCCAGCCCCCATCGCCCGCGATCGAGTACGCCCCGGCTCCCCCGGCCGCCCCGCCCCAACCGTCCGCCCCGCAACCGTCCGCTCCCGTCTCCCGTCTCCCGCCGGCCGCAGGGCTACCGCCCGGATGACGCCTCCGGTGTTCGCCAGATCTACCGCGGCCCCGAGTTCGAAACGCCTCGCGAGGTCCACCGCTCCCAACCGGCTCGCCAGCCTGTTCCCCCTCAGGAGCCCGCCGTCCAACCCCATCTCCCCCCGCCGGCGCGTCTCTCTCGTCCGGCCGAAAGCTCCGCCCCTCACCTCGACGACCACGCCGTCCGCAACCAAAGGTCGTGGACCCCTCCCCAACCAGCCCGGGCAGCGTCGCTTAGCCAGGAACGAGCCTCCGCCTGGTCCGACGGCGTCGCTCCGAGTCTCCGCGCTGACTCTCCCAGCACCGCTCGCCCGCCGGCGCACGGATCCACTCCGCCCGCCCTGCCCCCGATCTACACCTCCACCCGCCCCCCGGCCGATACCCGCTCACGCCCTGTCTCTCCCTTCTCGGAGCAAGAACCCGAGCAGAACGCCAGCAATCCCACGCCGCGTCGACGTCGGCAGGACGCCCCCGGGTACAAGGAAGAACATCCCTCCGACTCCGGCGCCGGACGTCGACGCGAAGACGGCATCACCCTCCACGCGCAGGCGAAGCTCAGCCCGCCCGCCCCCGGTCGCACCCCCCAGGAGATCCCGTCACCCCAGCCTCCGCTAACGCCGGAGCCGTCCGGTCCCGCATGGCTCTACGCCACCGTACCCCAGCAGCCGCCCGCCCCTCCGTCGGCGCCCGTCACCCCCCAGTTCTCCGTCGCGGACACCCTGCAGCACTCCCGCGAGCGCGTCGCCTCCCGGTGGTACGCCCTCAAGGGCGTCTTCGAGCAGCCCGGGCAGGAGGAGGCAGAACCCGCTCGCGTCCGCCAAAAAGAGATCCGCACACCCGTCCTCGCTGTCTTCTCCCTCGCCGGCGGCGTCGGAAAAACCTCTCTCGTCGCCACTCTCGGACGCTCGCTCTCCTCGCTCGGCGAAAAGGTTCTCCTCACCGACACCACCTCGCACGGCCTCCTTCCGTTCTACTTCGGCGCCAGCGAACTCCGGCAGGGAACCGTTCGCACCTTCTCTCCACCCAGCGGCAGCACCGACGCTCCCATCTACCTCGTCAGCTACGACGTCGAGCATAAGCTTGGCGATGAAGCCGCTCAGGAAGGCCTCATCGACGAGATCACCGCTGCGAGCCGCGGAACCCATCGCGTTCTGCTCGACCTCGCCGTCAGCTCCGGCTGGATCATTCGCCGCATGGCACGGCTCAGCCCTACCGTCCTCGTCCCCGTCGCCGCGGACATGAACTCCGTCATCAGCCTTCAGGCCGTCGAAAAGTACTTTGAGGGCGTCGTCGACGGCGAAGGTCGTCCCCTCAACATCTTCTACCTGCTCAACCAGTTCGATGCGTCGCTCCCCCTGCATCTCGATATCCGCGAGGTCCTCCGCCGGCAGCTCGGCGATCGACTCCTGCCCTTCGTCGTCCGTCGCGCCCCGGCCTTCGGCGAGGCCCTCGCCGAAGGTATGACCATCGTCGACTACTCCCCCGAGGCGCCCGTCGCCGAAGACTTCCTCAACACCGCAACCTGGCTCAGAACGGTCGCCGCACCCGCCGCCGCCGGTTTCCGCAACGTCCGCTGGAGCGAACGATGAACCGCTCTTCCGCTTGGAGTGAGTTCGAATCAGGGGAAGGCCTCGGTCTCCGCGTCCTCCGCATCCTCCTCATCACCGGTGGCGTCTTCTTCCTCGGCTTCACCGGCATCCTCGAACTCACCTGGCCGCAGCAGATCATCCTCGGCCTCCTCACCATCTTCATCGCCATCTGGATGGATCGCAGCTCGAGCTCCTATCTCGTCACGCTCACGCTGATGTTTGTCTCCATGTTCTCCACCTTCCGCTATGGCTACTGGCGCATCTCCACCACGGTCAAATTTTTCGCCGACCCCAGTTCCGCGTGGACGACGCTCGACGCCTTCTTCATCTCGCTGCTCGTCATCGCCGAGGCCTACGCCTTCATCATCCTCTTTCTCGGCTACCTTCAGACCCTCTGGCCCCTCCGCCGAACTCCCGTCCCTCTCCCCGACGACCCCGACGCCTGGCCCTCCGTCGACCTCCTCATTCCCACCTATAACGAGCCCCTGTCCGTCGTCCGCTACACCGCCCTCGCCGCCATGAACATCGACTGGCCCGCCGACAAACTCAACGTCTACATCCTCGACGACGGCAAACGTCCCGAGTTCCGCGCCTTCGCCGAAGAAGCCGGCATCGGCTATATGACGCGCGACGACAACCAGCACGCCAAGGCCGGCAACATCAATCGAGCCCTCGCCCGCCTCGACTCGCCCTACGTCTGCATCTTCGACTGCGACCACGTCCCGACGCGCAGCTTCATGCAGGTCACGCTCGGCTGGTTCCTCCGAGATTCCAAGCTCGGCATGCTCCAGACCCCACATCACTTCTACTCGCCCGACCCCTTCGAGCGAAACCTCCACCAGTTCCGCACCATCCCCAACGAGGGCGAGCTCTTCTACGGCATCGTCCAGGACGGCAACGACTTCTGGAACGCCACCTTCTTCTCCGGCTCCTGCGCCGTCCTCCGCCGCACCGCGCTCGATGAGATCGGCGGCATCGCCGTCGAAACCGTCACCGAGGACGCCCATACCTCGCTCCGCATGCAGATGAACGGCTGGAACACCGCCTACATCAACATCCCGCAGGCCGCGGGCCTCGCCACCGAACGCCTCTCCGGTCACGTCAAGCAGCGCATCCGCTGGGCCCGCGGCATGATCCAGATCATGCGCACCGACAACCCGCTCTTCGCCAAAGGCCTCAAGCCCGCGCAGCGCCTCTGCTACTTCAACGCCATGTTGCACTTCCTCTACGCCTTTCCACGTCTCATCTTCCTCACCGCCCCGCTCATCTACCTGCTGCTCGGATACACCAACGTTCCCGGCTACTGGGCCGCTATCCTCGCCTACGCCTTCCCCCACCTTGTCCTCTCCAGCATGACCAACTCCCGCATCCAGGGCCAGCATCGCCACTCCTTCTGGAACGAGATCTACGAAACTGTCCTCGCGCCCTACATCTTCCTTCCCACCATGCTCGCCCTCATCAACCCAAAGTTCGGCAGCTTCAACGTCACCGCCAAGGGAGGCGTCGTCAACAAGACCTTCTTCGACTCCCGCATCGCCCAGCCCTTCATGCTCATGCTCGGCATGAACGTCATCGGCCTGCTCGCCGCCATCCCCCGCTACTTGCAGTTTCCCGGCGCCGGCATGATCTTCCCGCTCAACCTGCTCGCCCGCATGTACGACGCCGACCACCTCGGCACCATCGTCATGAACCTCATCTGGGTCTTCTTCAACATGGTCATCCTCGGCGTCGCCACCGCCGTCGCCTGGGAAAGCCAGCAGCGTCGCCAGACCGTTCGCATCGAGATGGCGGTACCCGCCAAAATCGTTACCCCCGCAGGCGTCACCGTCCACGGAACCACCGCCAACATGTCGCCCGGGGGCGTCATGATCAACATGGAGCGCGAGTTCTTCCTGCCTCCCGCAGAGTCCGTTAAACTCATCTTCCCCGTCCTCGATGGCGACGCCGAACTCCCCGCCACCATCGTTCAGGCCGACGGCAACACCCTCCGCGCTCAGTTCGATCCGCTCACCCTCCAGCAGGAGGAGGCGCTCACCATGGTGCTCTACTCCCGCGCCGACACCTGGCTCGGCTGGGGCGAGTCCCGCGAGGTCGATCGCCCCCTCCTCAGCCTCAAGCGCATCTTCCAGCTCTCGCTCATGGGCCTCAGCAAAACCTTTCAAAGCTTCTTCAAACCAGCCCGCGCCCCCGCTCCCCCCAAGGGCCGTCTCGCCACCAGCATCGTCCCCGTCCTGCTCCTCCTTCTGCTCGCCTCCCCGTCCGCCTCCGCCCTCGGGCAGGCCGAAGCCCCCTCTGGACAAACCCAGATCCAGGCCGCCCAGGCCTCCGGTTCGACCAACGCCGCCTCCACCCGCGACGGCGGCGTCCAGGCCCGCGACGTCCCGCCCGGCAACTTCGACAAAGTCTTCTCGCTCGCCGACGTCGGCATCCAGGACGCCATCGTCCTCCGCGGCGTCGATGCCTACCAGTCCGTCTTCTTCTCCGTCCCGCAAACCCAGGTCGTTCGCTCCGCGACCATGCACATCCGCTATCACTTCTCGCCCGGCCTCATCCCCTCGCTCAGCCACCTCAAGGTCTCGCTCAACGGAACCCTCTTCGCCACGCTCGCCGTCACCCAGCAGCCCACGCCCGGCGCCGTGCAGGCCGCCCAGCAGGCCGACCAGACCTCCTCCGGCGCCGGTCAAAGCGTATCCATCACCCGCTCGGAATCAAGCGCCATCCTCGAAGCCACCATCGCCATGCCCGCCGAAATGCTCGTACACCAGAACGAGCTCAACTTCGAGTTCGTCGGCCACTACACCACCCAGTGCGAAGATCCCTCAAGCTCCGCCCTCTGGAGCCACGTCGACGCCACCTCCACCATCGAACTCGCCGGCGCTCTCCTCCCCCTCCAGAACGATCTCAAGCTCCTCCCGCTCCCCTTCTACGACGCCTCCGTCAACCTCCATCCCGTCGTTCCCATCGTCTTCCTCGCCCAGCCCTCACCCAAGGCCATGCAGGCCGCCGGCATCATCGCCTCCTGGTTCGGCATCTACACCGACTTCCGCCCCGTCCGCTTTCCCGTCTCGTTCGGCAGCATCCCCGCCGGCAACGTCATCGTCATCAGCGAGAACTCCGCCGAGCTCCCCACCAGCTTCAGCATCAGCGGAAGCTCCGGCCCGACCATCGCCATGCGGCCCAACCCCTCCGACCCCTACTCCAAGCTCCTCGTCATCTCCGGCGATAACCCCGACGATCTCGTCACCGCCGCCATGGCCCTCACGCTCCAGCGCGACCTGCTCCAGGGCGACCAGATGCGCATCGCCAGCCTCCGCGCACCCGCGCCCCGAGCCCCCGACGACGCTCCCCGATGGCTCTCCACCAGCAAGGTCACCCACCTCGGCGACATCGCCCAGACCGGTGACCTCAACGCCGACGGCGGCGCTCCTGTCCGCGCCTACATGCGCCTCCCGCCAGACCTCTTCTACGGCAATCAGCGCAACGTCAGCTTCCACATGAGCTACCGCTACAACGGCATCCCCATCTCCAACGAGAGCTCGTTGCAGGTGTATGTCAACGACGGATACGTCAGCTCGACCCCCCTCCCGCACAACGACCGCGCCTCCGCCCAGCTCGACGCCCTGGTCCCCGTCCCCGTCCCCATGCGCCCGTTCTCCAACTCGCTCATGATGCAGTTCGTCTTCCTCCTGCCCAAGAAAGGCCGCTGCCAGGACACCGCTCCCTCCAACCTCAAAGGCTCCATCCTTAAAGACTCCTACATCGACATCCAGGACATCCCCCACTGGGCCGTCCTCCCCAACCTGGAGATCTTCGCCAACGCCGGCTACCCCTTCACCCGCAAGGCCGACCTCTCCGACACCACCGTCGTCCTTCCCGATACACCCGCCGCCGACGAGATCGAAATGTACCTCACCATGATGGGGCACTTCGGCGCACAAACCGGCTATCCCGTCCTCAACGTCTCCGTCACCAACAACGACGGCATGAAGACCGACGGGCAGAAGGACTATCTCGTCATGGGCACGGTCGAGGACCAGCCCGCCCTCACCCGCCTCAACCAGGCCCTCCCCGTCGGCGTCGACGGCAGCGGCCTCCACATCCAGGACACCCAGGGCTTCTTCGCCCAGGTCCAGCACGCCTGGTGGAAGGTGCGCAGCTCCGACCACGTCCAGTCCGGCCAGCTCGAAACCGCCGGCGGCCTCCCCGATGCTCTCCTCGAAGGCATCGAGTGGCCCTCCGGCTCCTCCCACTCCGTCGTCGTCATGGCCGTGCGCGACCACGCCGCCATCCCCAACTTCCTCTCCGTGTTCCTCAAAAACTCGCAGTCCTCCGACATCGCCCAGTCCGTCAGCGTTCTCCACGGCTCCCGCTTCGTCTCCTACCGCATCGGCAACGACGTCTACCACGTGGGCTCGCTCTCGCTCTGGGTCCACTTCCACATGCTCTTCTCCGAGTACCCCTGGCTGATCGTCCTCTCCTGCTTCCTCCTCTGCTTCCTCCTCGCCACCTTCATCCGCGCCACGCTCCGCCGCCGCGCCCGCGCCCGCCTCCAGGGCAACGACTAACCGGCATGGGGCCACACCTCTCCGCCCTGCGCCGCTCCTTGCCGCGCCGACCTTGGCCGCGCCGTCAAGGCCGCACATCCACCCGCCTCTGCTTCTCCCTCGCTCTCGCCCTCGCCCTCGGCATACAGGCCGGCTGCCACGCGGAGCAGCCCTGGCCCCTCTGGCAGGCCTACGGCCAGCGCATGATCGCCGGCGACGGCCGCGTCCTCGATCACACCGCCGGCGATCGCACCACCAGCGAGGCCCAGGCCTACGCCATGTTCTTCGCTCTCGTCGCCAACGATCGGCCCGAGTTCGACAAGCTTCTTAACTGGACCGAGTCCAACCTCGCCGGCAACGATCTCACCACCCACCTGCCCGCCTGGAGCTGGGGCAAGAACCCCGACGGCGGCTGGAAGATCCTCGATCCCCATCCCGCCTCCGACGCCGACCTTTGGCTCGCCTACGACCTCCTCGAAGCCGGCCGCCTCTGGCGCGAGCCACGCTACGAGCGCCTCGGCGCCCTGGTCGCCTCGCGCATCGCCCACGCCGAGGTCGCCCCCGTCCTCGGCGTCGGCACCACCCTCCTCCCAGGAGCCATCGGCTTCCATCCCGACCCCGGCACCTGGATTCTCAACCCCAGCTACCTCCCTCCTTTCGTCCTGGTCCGCCTCTCGAACGCCTTTCCGGAAGGTCCCTGGAGCGCCATCCTCGGCTCCCTCCAACCCATCCTCAGCAGGGGATCGCCCAACGGCTTCGTCATGGATTGGGTCGCTGCCGGCTTCTCCGTCAGCCCCTCCCTCTCCCCCGCGCAGATCAGCTCCGGTGACTTCGCCGCCGCCCCCATCGGCAGCTACGACGCCATCCGCGTCTATCTCTGGCTCGGCCTCTCGGACAGGTCCACACCCGGCCTCAAAAACCTCTTCGAGGCCACCTCCGGCATGGCCGCCTTCCTCCGCGCGAACGTCACGCCCCCTCACAAGGTGGACGCGGCGGGAAGAGTCATTGCCACGGACACGCCCGTCGGCTTCTCCGCTGCCCTCATTCCCTACCTCCACGCGCTCGGCCTCAGATCGCAGGAAAAGACCCAGATGGACCGGATCGGCGCCCTCCGAGACCCGGGATCTGGTCTCTACGGCAGGGAAGCCGCCTACTACGACCAGAACCTCATCCTCTTCGCGACCGGCTGGAGTGAGGGTCGTTACCACTTTGATCGGGATGGCAAATTAGTCACGCGTTGGAGGTAACTCCTCCGAGCCGCCCTGCAACTTTCGCGCTACCCGAGCCCAAATTGTCCCCATTAGACCGCGCAAATCCCAAGAAACGCGGTAAGCCTCGGTGGAGTAAGAAGGTTACTTCTGTTGGTTACCCCGTTGTCCCGATGAGCGATCTATGACGCCAAAGCAGCCCAAACCGCCAGTTCGGCCACTCGCAGTAGCTCTCCTCGGCGGCGCCATCGCCTGCGCCACAATCGTCCCCATCCCGACCTACGCGCAGACCCCGCAGGCCGCCACCCAAACCCTCCTCGACCGCGCCCACACCCTTGAAGTTCGCGGCCGCATGGACATGGCCGCCCAGACCTGGCAGCAGGTCCTCCTTTCCGACCCCAACAACACCGAAGCCCTCGGAGGCCTCGCCCGCTCCGCCAAACTCAGCGGCAACCTCGCCCTCGCCAACACCTACGCCGAACGGCTCCGCGCCATCAATCCCAAAGACCCCGGCCTCGCCCGCGTCGACAACATCGGCGCCCAGCAGAACCAGACCGCCGCCCTCCAGCAGGCCGGCAAGTACGCCGAGGCCGGCCAGTACGCGCAGTCCATGGCCATCTACCGCAAGGTCTTCGGCAACACCCCGCCACCCGGCGATTGGGCCCTCGCCTACTACGAGACCGAGTCCGCCACCGAGGACGGACGTCCGCACGCCGTCGCCGGTCTCCACGCCCTCGTCGACAAGTTCCCCGCCGACTCCCGTTACCAGATCGCCCTCGGCCGCATCCTCACCTACAACCTCAAAACCCGCTCCGAAGGCCGCCGCTACCTGGAGCGTCACCCCGCCAACCCCGACGCCATGAAGGCCCTTCGCCAGTCCCTCGTCTGGGACTCGCAGAACCCCGCCTCCGCCCCCGAGCTGCGCGCCTACCTCGCCAAGCACAACGATCCCCAGCTCGCCGAAGCCCTCCGCAACCAGCCCAAGCCCTCCGTCGCCTCTCCTTCGGCCTCGTCTGAAAGGGTCCGCACCTCCACATCCGGCGCACCGCACGCCGCCGCCCCCGTCGAGGAGACCCCCGAGGTCCTCGCCGAGCGCGGCAAAGGCGCCGAGATGGAAGAGGCCTACAAAGCCCTCAACGCCAAGCACACCGAAGAGGCCGAGGCCCGCTTCAAGGCCATCCTCGCCAACGATCCCGCCAGCCCCCGCGCCCTCGCCGGCATCGGCTATATCCGCATGCAGCAGTCCAACTTCGGCGCCGCCATCAGCTTCCTCGATCAGGCCAAGCAAAACGGAGCCAAGGACGCCGGTCTCGACACCGCGCTCGCCTCCGCCCGCTTCTACTCCACCCTCAGCGATGCTGCTACCGCCCTCAACGAGAACGACCTCACCACCGCCGAGCAGCAGTACCAGGCTGCGCTCGCCCTGCGTCTTACCAGCCCCGAAGCCCTGGAAGGTCTCGGCGGCACCCTCCTCAAAGCCCAGCAGCCCGAAGCCGCCATCCAGGTCTACGAGCGCTACGTCAAGATCAAGCCCTCCGCCCCGGCCGCCTGGCGTGGCCTCTTCATGGCAAACTACGGCGCCGGCAATGCCCCGCAGGCCCTCAGCACCGAGCGCCGCATCCCCCCTTCGGTCCGCGCGCAGCTCATGCAGGACCCCGATTTCCTGCGCTCCCTCGCCTCCGCCTACTCCTCGGTCGGCCGCGATGCCGACGCCCAGCGCGTCCTTCGCAGCGCCCTTGATCTCCCCTTTCCCACCGACGCCGGCGGCCTCAAGATCGAAACCCAGCTCCAGTACGCCGGCCTCCTCCAGCAGGCAAATCACCTCGACCAGGCCGCCGGCCTCTATCGCCAGGTCCTCGCCGCCGACCCCAACAACGTCTCCGCCTGGCAGGGGCTCGTTCGTCTCGAGCACGCCCTCAAACAGGATCCCCAGGCCCTCCAGGCCCTTAGCAGCATGCCCCCGCCCGTCTACGAGTCGGCCATGCGCGAACCCGGCTTCCAGCAGACCGTCGCCTCCGTCTACCAGGGTTCCAACCGCCTCGACGCCGCCCAGGAGATCCTTGAACGCGCCGTCAGCCAGCAGACCGCCGCCAACCAGAAGCCCTCCACCGCCCTCGTTCTCCAGCTCGCGGGCGTCTACCTCGCGCGCAACAATACCGCGCAGGCCTACCCCATCTACCGCCAGGTCCTCTCCGAAAGCCCCGATCGCCCCGACGCCTGGAAAGGTCTGCTCACCGTCCTCCACGGAGCCAACCGCGATGGCGAAGCCCTCGCCCAGGCCCAGCAGATTCCGCAGCAGGTCCGCCTCCAGCTCGAAAACGACCCCGAATACCTCCAGACCATCGGCGCCGTCTACAACGCGCTCGGTCAGCCCCGCGAGGCCTCCGTCTTCATCAGCCGCGTTCAGCAGCACTACACCGCGCAGCACACCGCCGCTCCCGCCGACGTCGACATCCAGGACGCCTGGCTCCTCTTCAACGGCACCAACGACGCCGGCCTTTATCGCCAGCTCATGCTCCTCGGCGGCCGTCAGGATCTCTCCGACGAGCAGCGCCGCACCGTCCAGACTATCTGGACCAACTGGGCCGTTCGCCGCGCCAACCAGGCCGCCGCCACCGGCAACGAGAAGCGCTCGCTCGCCATCCTCAACGCCGCCGCCAAGGCCTTCCCGGAGAACCCCGGCGTCCTCCGCGCCCTCGCCGCCGGCTACGCGCGCGCCGGCCTCCCCAAGCAGTCTGTCCTCATCTTCAAAGCGCAGGATATGACCGCTGCCACGGCCTCCGATTACAAGTCCGCCGTCGGTGCCGCGCTCGCCTCCGGCGACACCAAAGACGCCGAGGCCTGGCTCCGCTACGGCCTGGACGCCTACCCCAAGGACGCGCAGATGCTCACCCTCGGCGCCCGCTTCGAACAGGCCCGCGGCAACAGCGGCCGCGCCGCCGACTACTTCCGAGCCTCGCTCGCCGCCCTCCCGCCCGGCGACCCCGGCTCCGAGCTCGCGACCGAACTCTCGCAGCCCACCCCCGCCGTCCGGCTCCCCTCCGCCACCCAGTCCCAGGATCTCGCCTCCCTCCTGTCAGGCGGTGGCGACACCGGCGCGGACGCCCCCGCTCAAAACGCCGAGGCCGCCCGTCCCTACCTCCCCAGCTACGGCAACGTGAGCGGTCAGGCCCCCGTCCAGCTCCCCGTACAGCTCCCCGGAGCTCGGCTTGGGGGAGCCCCTCCCCCCGGCTCCGTCGGCCCGGCCGCCTACAACGGCAACACCGGCATCGTGCCCTCGTACATGGCGAACCCGTCCGTTCGCTTGAACGGCAGCCGCTCCACCCTCAAGGACTACGTCCCGCAAGGGAGCTCCAGACAGGAGCCCGCAAGCCTCGGCCTTCCACCCCTCGACGCCGCATCGGCCTCGACCCTGCCTCCCCTCTCCCAGACCGCACCCACACCGGACGCGTCGTCTCAGCCAATCTCCGCGCAGCAGGCCTACATCTCCCAGCCCGCCCCCGTCATCTCCCGAGACGCCTTCGGTCCCTACGTCCCGTACGCCCCATTGGCGGGAAACACCGGCTTCACCCCCACTCCCGTTCCGGTTCAGCTCGGCGACAACAGCCCCCAGGTCGGCCCCGCGCAGCGCGAGGTCACCGACGTCCTCCCCACCGCGCGCTACATGCCCAACGCCGGCTCCGCCAACACGCGCAACACCCAGTTCACCGCTCCACCCCGGCAGCCTGGCGATAGCAGCAGCCAGCAGTATCCGCAGCCCGACGTCTCCGCAGGCTCCACCCCGCGCACCACCCGGCGCCGCGCCAGCTACGGAACCAGCGCCCCCCCGGCCGCTAACCTCCCCACCAGTTCCGCGCCCTTAAGTTACCCCAGCGTCGCGCAGCCGCTCTCCTCCCAGCCCTACCCCGTCGTCGGTCCCGCCGCCCCTCTTGGCACGCCTCCGACCGACGCTGATCTCGCCGCCAAAAACATCCCCCCGCTGCGCGGATCCTACGACCCCGGCGGCACCGTCCCCACCGGCAACAACTCCCAGCGCGAACAGACCGAGCACGACCTCGCCTCGCTCGAGGCCTCCTACAGCGCCTGGATCGGCGGCGCCGGCTCCGCCCGCTACCGCAGCGGAACCCCCGGCTTTGATCGCCTCATCGACATCGAAGCCCCCGTAGAGGCCTCCGCCGTCCTCGGCAAATTCCTCCGCGTCACCGTCGTCCCGCGTCCCGTCTTTCTCAACTCCGGCACCGTCAGCGCGAACAGCTTCGCCAGCTTGGTCGGCCCCGTCCCCATCCTCGGCACGCTTCCCGGCAACGCCCTCACCGCCCCCGCCCAGCAGTTCTCGAGCGGCATCGGCGGCGAGCTCCAGCTCACCTCGACGCATCTCAGCGTCGCCGCCGGATACACCCCCTACAACTTCCTCGTCTCCAACATCACCGCGCGCGCCCAGGTCCATCTCGGCCCCCACTTCACCCTCTTCGGCGACCGCGACAGCGTCAAGGACACCCAACTCTCCTACGCCGGCCTCCGCGATCCCGGCTCCGTCACCAACGTCTTCGCCGGAAACATCTGGGGCGGCGTCATCTCCACCCTCGGCGGCGCCCGCCTCGAAGTCGGCAACGAAAAGTCCGGCCTCTACATCTCCGGCGACGGCGGTACCGTCACCGGCTTTCACGTCCTCGATAACAGGAAATACGAGGGCCTCATGGGCGCCTACTTCCGCGTCGCCCGCTGGCCCGGCTATGGCGCCCTCAACGTCGGCGGAAATCTCTACGCCATGCACTACGACCACAACGAGCGCGGCATGACCTACGGCCTCGGCGGCTACTTCAGCCCCAACGTCTACTTCCTCGCCTCGGTCCCCATCACCTACAACGGCTACTACAAGTCCGACTTCCACTACACCATCAACGGCGCAGTCGGCGTCCAGACCTTTCAAGAAGATGCACAGGCCTACTTCCCCTTGGATCGCCCCCTGCAGACTGGCTTCAACAACGCCCTATACGGCCTCAACAGCAACACCGGTCTGAACTACGCCCTCGACTCCGAAGGCGCCTATCGCATCGTCGACCACTGGTACGTCGGCGCCTTCGTCTCCGCCAACAACACCAACAACTACCAGACCACGAATGGCGGCTTCTTCGTCCGCTACCTCTTCAAACCGCAGCAGCCTACCGAGGATTACCCCACCGGCCTCTTCCCGGTAAACGGATTCCGCGCTCTGCGTGTCCCCTAGGTTTGCATGTCCCCTAGGTTCGCGCGTCCCAATCTGGGCCACCTACAACCTTTCGGCTACCGTCCGTGCCGCGTATCCCGCTGATTTCTCTTGCTCGGCTCCTTGCCGACCCGTATAAATCGGGAATTACTGCAGAGGTTGACCGGCATCGCCGGCCTCTGTCGAGATAACTTCGCGCCAAAATAACTTCGCGCCAGGAGAAACTCATAGCGTGCGCGCTCTCTGCATCAGTTCTTGGGCAGGCTCATGCCTTGCCTTGGCCGTCTTCGCCTTGCTCAGCTCACCACCCGCCCGAAGCCTCCAGGCCAGATAGCGTTCCCGCGTGGGTCCGCTCCGCCGCCGCCCAGACCGTCCCCGCTTTCCCCTCGCCAACCGATGCCGTCGTTCTGCTCGACGACACCACCTACACCGTCGCTCCGGACGGCCACGCCACCGAGCACTGCCGCTACGTCGTCAAGATCCTCCGCCCCCAGGGCCGCGACGCCGGCATCGTCTACGTCCCGTTCGACACCGACTCAAAGCTCCTCAACCTCCACGTCTGGAGCATCGCGCCGGACGGTCATGAGTTCGCCCTCAAGGACAACGAAATCTTCGAGCTCGGCTACCCCGGCCAGGGAAACTTCTACGCGGATATCAAGCTCAAGGTCGCCCGTGCTCCAGGTCGCGACCCCGGCGGCATCGTCGCCTACGAGTACGAGCAGCGCGTCCGCCCCTACCTCACTGAAACCACCTGGCACTTCCAGGACACTCTGCCCCACCTCAGCCAGACCTTCACCCTGGAACTGCCCCCCGGCTACAGCTACGGAACCGTCTGGGCCCACCATCCCGCGATTAAGCCCGCCGACCTCGAACGCGGACGCTGGCGCTGGGAGATGAACCAAACCCCCGGCATCGACCTCGACCGCGTCCCCATGAGTCCCTCTGAGGCCGCCCTCTCCGGCCGCATGACCATTCACTACGCCGCCCCCGGCAACTCGCTCGCGACCGACGGCTCCTGGAAGAGCATCGGCGAGTGGTACGGTCGACTCTCCCAGGACCGTCTCGTCGCCTCCCCCGAGGCCGCCGCCAAAGCCAAACAGCTCTCCGGCGCCTCCACCGACTTTTACGACAAGACCGAGCCCATCGCCGAGTTCGTCCAGAAACAGATCCGCTACTTCGTCATCGAGCGCGGCATCGGCGGCCAGCAGCCCCACTTCGCCGCCGACATCTTCCGCAACCGCTACGGTGACTGCAAGGACAAGGCCACCCTGCTCTCGGCCATGCTCTCCTCCGTCGGCATCCACTCCGCTCTCATGATGGTCGACAGCCGCCGCGGCGTCGTCGACCCCGACGCCCCCTCTACCGTCGGCAATCACATGATCGCCGCGATCGAGATCCCCAAGGGCTACACGTCCCCGAAGCTCCGCAGCGTCGTCACCACCCACTCCGGCCGCCGTTACCTCATCTTCGATCCCACCTGGGAGAAGACCGCCTTCGGTCAGCTCGAGCATAACCTCCAGGGCGGCTACGGCGTCCTCATGGAGGGTCCCGACACTGAGATCATCCACCTGCCCATCCTCGCCCCGGAACTCAATACCATCCGCCGCACCGCCAGCTTCCACCTCCAGCCCGACGGCTCCCTCCAGGGCACCGTCACCGAGAAGCGCTTCGGTGACCTTTCCGAGCATCGCCGCGACCTCTACATCTCCGGCAACAGCAAGGAGCAAACGGAGTTCCTCGACCACAGCCTCGCCCAGGACTTTCCCGTCTTCTCGGTCGCCAATCTCAAAACCGAAAACGCCGACGCCCTCAACAAAGACCTCACCACCACCTACACCCTTTCCGCCGATCGCTTCGCCAGGTCCGTCGGCCCGCTCCTGATGCTCCGGCCCCGTATCCTCGGCTCCGAAGATCTCCACCCCGATCGTCAGCCCCGCCTCCTCCCCATCGATCTCAACGAGACCCTCCAGGCCCGCGACGACTTCGATATCGAACTCCCTCCCGGCTACACCGTCGACGAGATTCCCGATCCCGTCAAGCTCGACGTCGGCTTCGCCTCCTACGAGAGCTCGTCCAAGCTCCGCGACAACGTCCTCCACTACACCCGCACCTATACCGTGCGCCAACTCTCCCTGCCCCCGGAGCGCTACACCGATGTGCAGAAGCTCGCCGGTGTCATCGCCGCCGATGAGCAAAGCACCGCCATCTTCAAGAAGCAGTAGCTCAGCCCACCCGCGCCCCAAAGCAGTGCGTCGGTGCGAACCCAAGGACTCTCTCATGCTCCTGCAACGCCGTAGCCTGTCCCGCTCTCTGCTCCGTCTCTCCCTTCCCCTTCTCGCCGCCGCCCTTGCAACCCCCAACGCCCGCGCCGACCAGTGGTCCACCCCCACGCCCGAAGAGCTCTCCATGACCTCCCAGCCCCAGGTCCCCGGAGCCTCCGCCGTCTATCTCTTCCGCGAGGAGACCACCGATGACAACCTCCATATGTTCAGCACCTACGTCCGTCTCAAAGTCCTGAACGAAGGCGGCAAGAAGTACGGAGACATCGAACTGAAATACGCGGCGGGCGGCCCGGAAGCCTTCAACATTGGCGACATTGCCGGCCGCACCATCCATCCCGACGGCTCCGTCATCCCCTTCACCGGCAAGCCATACGAAAAGCTCATCGTCAAAGGCCAGGGCTATCGCTACATGGCCAAAGTCTTCTCCCTGCCCGACGTCCAGGTCGGCAGCATCATCGAATACCGCTACAAGCTCCGCTACGAGGACAACTACTTCGTTCCGCCCCAGTGGTACATCCAGTCCGAGCTCTACACCCGCGCCGCTCACTACTTCTGGAGGCCAACCGGAAGGCAGCTCGTCTCGAGCGACGATCGGGGACAGCTGACCAACAGCATCTCCTGGACCCCCATCCTCCCCTCGGACACCAAGGTCAAATTGACCGAGTCCCCCGGCAGCGGCCTCAACACCTTCGAGGTCTCGATACGCGACATCCCTCCCTCTCCCGATGAGGAATACATGCCGCCCATCTCCTCCTTCAGCTACCGCGTCCTCTTCTACTACTCCCCGTACCGCAGCGGTGACGAGTTCTGGAAGAACGAAAGCAAGTACTGGGCCAAAAAGCGTGACAAGTTCATCGGCCCGGGAGGCGCCGTCAACGCAGCCGTCAAAGAGCTCACCCTCCCCTCCGACTCGCCAGAGCAAAAGCTCCGCAAGCTCTATGCCGCCGTCCAGAAGCTAGAAAATACCGACTTCACCCGCAGCCGTTCAGGTGCCGAGGAAAAGGCCGGGGGCTTCGGCGAGATCAGGTCCACCGACGACATCTGGGATCGTAAGCGCGGAAGCAGCGATCAACTCGCCCAGCTCTTCGTCGCCATGGCCCGCTCTGCCGGCCTCAAGGCGTACCTGATGTACGTCACCGATCGCAGCCAGCACATCTTCTACCCCGCCTACCTCAGCCTCTCGCAGTTCGACGACTACATCGCCATCGTCAACGTCGACGGCAAGGAACGCTTCTTCGATCCCGGCGCGAAGTTCTGTCCCTTCGACCACCTCACGTGGAAGCACACCATGTCGAGCGGCATCCGCCAGGTCGATGGCGGTGCCGTCATCGCCCAAACGCCTCGCGAGAGCTACGGGAACTCCCGCACCCAGCGCGTCGCCAATCTCACCATGCGGCCCGACGGAACCGTCTCCGGAACCGTCAAAATGACCTACACCGGAGCTCCCGCTCTCCACTGGCGCCAGGCCTCCCTCCAGAGCGACGACGATAGCCTCCGTCGCGACCTCCGAACCAGCCTCGAAGAGATGCTCCCCCATGGCATGGAGATCAAGGTCGACAGCGTCAGCAAACTCGGTGACTTTGAGCAGCCTCTCGACGTCTCCTTCAACGTCGACGGCAACCTCGGCTCCGCAACCGGTAAACGCCTCATCCTTCCGGGCGATCTCTTCGAATCAAACTCCAAATCCACCTTCCCTCACGAAAAGCGCGAGGTCGGCATCTGCTTCCAGTACGGCTCGCTCGTGCAGGATGCCATCCGCGTCAACTTCCCCCGCGACTTCGCCATCGAGTCCCTCCCCACCGACGCCAAACTCCAGTTCGAAAAGTTCGCCGTTTACAACCTCTCGTCGGAAGCCGCGCCCACCAGCTTCACCATCCGCAGAAACTACGCCCTCGGCGAAATCATCTTCTTCACCAAGGACTACCCCAATCTCCGCACCTTCTTCGCCGGCATGGAAGCCAAGGACCAGCAAAGCGTGGTTCTCAAAGTGCACCCACCCGCGGTGGAAAAGGCCAGCTCCGCAGCCAACTAGTCGTCTTCCCCCGCCGGGAAGCCAACCGGGGCAATACAATCAGACCTGCATGGTCTGTCTCCCAGTGTCGTTGCCTCTCCGCGCAGGCGGCCCGCCAGCATGAGCCGATCCCCCGGTCGCAGCCTCCTCCAGACCCTCCCCGGCCTCCTCATCAGCGCCTTCTTTCTCTGGTACACCTTCAAAGGCATCTCCTTCGCCCAGATCCTCGCCACCCGCTTCCGCCACCCGGCCTGGATCGCCGGCGTCCTCGCCTTTACCGCCGCCAGCTACACCCTTCGCTGCATTCGCTGGACCCGCATGCTCCGCCCCACCGGAGCCCCTTTCCCCGTCTGCGCCCGCGTCCTCATGACCTCGCTCGCCGCCAACAACATCCTCCCCTTCCGCATCGGCGATGTCATGCGCGTCTTCACCTACGCCGGCGACATCGGCGCCAGCCCCTCCGTGCTCCTCTCCACCGTCATCCTCGAAAAACTCCTCGACATCTTCGTCCTCGTCCTCCTGTTCGTCCGCTTCATGGGGCCCAACGTCGCCCATCACTCCCGCGTCCTCGCCGAGTCGCTCCTAGCCCTCTCCACCATCGGCCTGCTCACCCTCCTCCTCGGCGCCCGCATCCTCGATCGCCCTCTCCGCGCCCTCTTCCTCCGTCTCCCCGACACCCCCATCACCACCAAACTCGAGCACTGGCTCCTGCTCGCCCTTGACTGCATCCGCGATATCGGCGTCGTCGGCTCTCTCCTCCTCCTCCTCCAGACCGTCATCATCTGGACCTGCGAGGGCATGATCTTCGTCTCCGCCGCGCACCTCATCGGTCTCATGGACGCCGTCGGCACCCACATGCTCGACCGCATCGGACCCTGGCAGGCCGTCTCCGTCGCCAACCTCTCCTACCTCATCCCCAGCTCGCCCGGAGCCATCGGCACCTTCGAGTGGGCCGTCAAATCCTCGCTCACCAGCCACGGCGCCGGCCTCGGCGAGGCCGCCCTCTTTGGCCTCGCCCTCCACGCCTGGCTCCTCCTCTCCGTCACCGGCGTCGGCGGAGCCCTCTTCCTCTGGCATCGCTTCCACACCGCCCCCCACAAACCCCTGCTCGACGACATCCACGAGCTTCCCAAGCAGCTCCCCTGAGCCGCGCTATCCCCGTCGCCTCCACGGGGGCGCCGAGCCCGCAAGCCAAACCACCCACCTCACGTAAACTTCAACCAGCCCCTCACATCCAGCCCCGCCGGTGATCGCCCAAGCATGTATCGCACAATCCAGCAAAACCTCGTCGCCGCCATCCAGCACCTCCTCGCCGAGACCTACAACCTCCATCTCCCCCACATCCCCGTCGAGCAGCCCCCCAACATCGCGCTCGGCGAGCTCTCCACCCCCATCGCCTTCGAGCTCGCCAAGCGCCTCCGCAAAGCCCCCCGCATCCTCGCCGCGGAGCTCGCCGAGCACCTCACCGCCGCCATCGCGGCCGGCCGCCTCCCCGGCATCGCCTCGGTCGAGCTCGCCGGCGCCGGCTACCTCAACCTCCGCTTCGATCGTCTCGCCGTTCTCCGCGACATCGCCGCCGACCGGCACGCCGACGTCGGCGGCCCCGGCTTCCGCCTCCTCGAGCACACCAGCATCAATCCCAACAAAGCCGCCCACATCGGCCACCTCCGCAACGCCATCTTGGGAGACACCTTCGCCCGCCTCCTCCGCCCCGACGCCCACAAGTCCGGCTACGAGATCGGCGTCCAGAACTACGTCGACAACACCGGCGTCCAGGTCGCCGACGTCGTCGTCGGCCTCATCCACCTCGAAGGCATGGACCTCGACCGCGTCCGCGAGCTCCTCACCGAGCTCCTCGAAACCAACCAGCGCATCGACTTCTACTGCTGGGATCTCTACGCCCGCGTCTCCCAGTGGTACACCGCCGATCCCGACCAGCTCGCCGCCCGCAAGCAGATCCGCCTCGACACCCTCCACGCCCTCGAAGCCGGTGCCGACCCCGCCAGCGGCAATGACCCAGCAGGCGGCAAAGACCCAGCTGACGCCAACCACATCGCCACCATCGCCGACCTCATCGCCACCGCCGTCCTCCGCCGTCACCTCGAGACCATGGAGCGCCTCGGCATCCAGTACGACTTCCTCCCCCGCGAGTCCGAGATTCTCTCCCTCCACTTCTGGGACGCCGCCCGCACCCTCATGATCGATCGCGGCGTCCTCTACCTCGAGTCCGAGGGCAAAAACCGCGGCTGCTACGTCATGCGCCGCGCCGGCAACCCCGACCGATCAGCCCCCGCCGCGCCCGCTCCCAACCAGCCGTCTGCAGGGCAGGGAACCGGCCCCAACCCCACCGCTCCCGACCCAGCCGGCCTCGACCCCGCAGGTCCCGACCCCACAGCTCCCGACGCTACCGGCCCCGACCAGGACGCCAAGGTCATCGTCCGCTCCAACGGCACCGTCACCTACGTCGGCAAGGACATCGCCTACCATCTTTGGAAGTTCGGCCTCCTCCCCGGCAAGGACTTCGGCTACCGGCGCTTCCACGAGTACCTCTCCGCAAACGTCCAGCCAACCACCGGCCAACCCCCCATCGCCGACCAGCTCCCCCCGCTCCACCCCCACACCTGCTGGATCTCCACCGCCGACCGGGACCCTGCCGGCGAACACCCTCACCCCTCCCTCGGCCACGCCGACGCCATCTACAACGTCATCGACTCCCGCCAGAACGACCCGCAGAGCAACGTCGTCGCCGCCCTCCGCGGCATGGGCTTCACCGCCCAGGCCGACGCCTACACCCACCTCTCCTACGAGATGGTCGCCCTCACCCCCCGCTGCGCCATCGACCTCGGCTACACCGTCTCCGAAGAAGACCGCTCCCGCCCCTACCTCGAGGTCAGCGGCCGCAAGGGCTTCGGCGTCAAGGCCGACGACCTCATCGACCAGCTCATCGCCGCCGCCCGCACCGAAGTCGACAACCGCCACCCCGAGCTGCCCGACGCCGACCGCCTCCTCACCGCCACCCAGATCGCGGTCGGAGCCCTTCGTTTCTTCATGCTCCGCTTTACCCGCAACACCGTCATTGCCTTCGACTTCCGCGACGCCCTCTCCTTCGAAGGAGAGACCGGCCCCTACATCCAGTACGCCATCGTCCGCGCCGCCAACATCCTCCGCAAAGCCGGCGCCACCCCCCAAGCCACCCTCGAAAACCTCCTGGCGCTCACCGCCTCCACCCCCATCAGCTCCGAAGCCTCGCCCACCTCCGCCACCCCCACCCTTACCAGCTCCGAAACCTCGCCCACCTCCACTCTCGCCAACCTCATCTCCGCCGAGGTCGGCACGGGCATCTGGGAGACCTGGCTCCTCAGCTCCCGCCTCACCTCCGTCCTCGATGGGGCCATCACCGCCGCCGAGCCCGCCATCCTCGCCCGCTACAGCTTCCAGCTCGCCCAGCAGTTCAACAACTTCTACCACCGCCACCACGTCCTCAACGAGACCGACCCCACTCGCCGCACCCTCCTCCTCGCCACCGCCGCCATCGCCGCCCGCGAACTAACCCGAGCCCTCGCCTACCTCGGCATCCAGGCCCCCGCAGTCATGTAAATTCGCCTTGACCTGTGGTCAAGCCGAATACCCCCGCACCCACTCCAGAATCGACCGCACCCCGATCCCCGTCGGCCCCTTCGCCATCCACGGCTTCCCCTCGTCATCCCACGCCGTACCCGCGATATCCAGGTGGATCCACGGCGTCTCCCCCACAAACTCCTTCAAAAACATCGCCGCCGTAATCGACCCGCCGTACCGCGTCAACCCCGTATTCTGGATATCCGCGATCGAGCTCTTGATCTGGTCCGCATAATCGTCCGTACACGGCAGCCGCCAGAACTTCTCCCCCGAGGCCTTCAATCCATCCTCGAACTTCGTCGCCGTCTGGTCGTCGTTTGAGAACAACCCCGCATTCAGCCGTCCCAGCGCCACCCCAATCGCCCCCGTCAGCGTCGCCGCGTTAATCAGGTGCGTGCACCCCAGCGTCTTCGCATAGTGCAGACCGTCCGCCAGCACCAGCCGCCCCTCCGCATCCGTGTTGATGATCTCGATCGTCTTTCCCGACATCGCCGTCACCACATCGCCCGGCTTGAACGCCAGCCCGTCCGGCATATTCTCCGCCGAGCAGATCACCGAGATCACCCGCACCTTCGGCTTCAGCCCCGCGATCGCCCGCATCGCGCCGATCATCGCGCCCGCGCCCGCCATGTCGTACTTCATCTTCTCCATGCCGTCCGCCGGTTTGATCGAAATCCCGCCCGTATCGAAAGTGATCCCCTTGCCCACCAACCCGATCACCGGCGAGCCTTCCGCGGCTCCGCCCGCCGGCTCGTACCGCATCACCAGCAGCGCCGGCGGCTCGGGCGACCCCTGCGACACCGCCCAGAACGCGCCCATCCCCAACTCCTTGATCTTCTCGGTCGAGTACACCTCGCACCCCAGCCCAACCTCCCCGCACATCGTCCGCACGCGCTCCCCCAGCACCGTCGGCGTCAGCACATTGCCCGGCTCGTTCACCAGCGATCGCGTAAAGTTCTGCGCCGCCGCCACCACCCGTCCCACTTCGAATCCCGCGCGAATCTCCTCCTGCACCGACCTCTCCGTATTCGCCGCAACCACCGTCAGGGCCGTGATGGACCTGTCCTTGCGATCGCTCTTGTACGTGTCGTAGTCCGTATCCGCCAGCTCCGCGCCTTCAATCAGGGCCCGCGCCGTCAACTCGCACGGCAGCTCCTCCAGCCGCTCATCGCTCAGCGCCTTGTCTTCCGGAAACCCGATCGCCAGCTCCCGCACGCCGCGCGGCTTGGCATACCGCACCGCCGCTCCCGCTCCCTTGCGCACCTGGTCCGGACTCAGCTTCTTCGCCTTCCCCAGCCCCACCACCAGCAGCCGCTCCGCCCGCAGACCCCCCGGCGCATGCAGCAGCAGCGTCTCCCCCAGAGCCGCCTTGAACTCACCGCCACCCAGGTACCGCTGCGCCGCTCCCGTCACCGCATCCGACGCCGTCAACAGCGTCGGCATCGGCTCGGCGTCCACGCCCGTCGACAGGTCGACCGCAAACACGGCAAGCATCGGCGTCGGCACACCCGCCAGCTCCTGAAGCAAAAGTCTCGTATCCATAGAGTGCTATGGTATCGCGAGGTCGTGAAACCGCTTCCACACCGCGCCCGGATCCCTCTACAACTTTCGTGCCCCCCAGTTCCTGCACCCCAGTTCCTTACCCCAGACCGTCACGGACCACCACGACCCGAACCGCAGCCCGCGAATCCCAGCTTCCTACCGCCGCTGCCCCCGCGCCACCGCAGCCTTGGTCTCCTTATCCACCTCGCGCCGCCGCTCCGTCTCCCGCTTGTCCCACTCCTGCTTGCCCTTCGCCAGCGCAATCTCGCACTTTACCCGCCCATTCCGGAAGTACAGCCGCACCGGGATCAGCGTGAACCCCTTCTGCCGCGTCGCCGCCTCCAGCTTCCGTACCTCTGCCTTGTGCAGCAGCAGCCGCCGTGTTCGCAGAGACTCGTGATTCATTGCATTCCCATGCGAAAACGGACCGATGTGCGCGTTCAGCAGGAAACACTCGCCATCCTTCAGCAGACCGTACGCGTCCTTCAAGTTCGCCTTGCCCTCCCGGATCGACTTCACCTCCGTCCCGCGCAGCGCCACCCCTGCCTCGAAGCGGTCCGTCAGGAAGTAGTTGAAGCTCGCCGAACGGTTGAACGCGGCATCCCGCATCCCGGCCGCGACCGGGTCGCGATCCTTCTCCTTCACCACCGGCTTCGGCGTGGCGGCAACAGTCGGATTCGAAAGAGATCGGGGCATCGCAACCTCCTACTTTAACACGCCCTTAACACTTGCCAGGCACACCTATAACTTTGGGGGATCAGGAAGCTTGTCTGGAGGTTGCCCCGGCCCTACAATAAACATTGTTGACTCCAGGAGCCTCGCACCCATGATTTCGCGCCGACTGATCGCACCCTTTGCTTTTATCTTTGTTGCGATGATGTCGGGTGTTGGAGGGAGGTCGCTGCGTGCGCAGGAGGGATCTGGCGCGACTACGCCGGATGGCGTGACCAAGGCGCCCTCGGTGGTGGAGCGACCCGATCCGCTGAAGCGCCGGCTGACGGATAACGAGAAGCGGCAGCAGAACAAGGAGCTCCGGAGGGAGTTGAAGGGACCGTACAAGACCTGGATCGACCAGGATGTGCGGTGGATTATCACCGACCAGGAGCTGCAGGCGTTCAGGAGCCTGAGCAACGATGAGGAGCGCGACCAGTTTATCGAGGCGTTCTGGCAGCGGCGCAATCCGAATCCGGACTCTCCGGAGAACGAGTACCGCGAGGAGCACTACCAACGGATCGCGTACGCGAACGAGCACTTCGCGGCGGGCAAGCCCGGATGGCGGACGGATCGCGGGCATATTTATATCGCCTACGGGAAGCCGGACAGTATCGAGTCGCACCCGAGCGGCGGGAACTATGAGCGTCCGATCGAGGAGGGTGGCGGAAACACGTCGACCTTTCCGTTCGAGACGTGGCACTACCGGTATCTGCAGGGGATTGGCGACAACATCGATATTGAATTTGTGGATACGTGCATGTGCGGCGACTTCCACATGACGATCGACCGCTCGGAGAAAGATGCGCTGAAGCACACGCCGGGCGCGGGGCAGACGCTCTATGAGCAGAGCGGGCAGGCCAAGCAGGCGGACCGGTTTAGTGGAAACGGTCTGGAGCAGCTGGGCGCGGGGCCGAACTCGCAACAGAACCAGAGCAAACAGTTCGATCGCCTGGACCGGTTTGCGAAGCTGCAGGCGCCGCCGGTGATCAAGTTCAAGGATCTGGAGGCGTTCATGGCGACCTCGAAGATCCTGTCCGGGCCGCCGTTTCTGTTTGATGTGCGGACGGATTATGTGAAGGTGACGAACGACACGGTTCTGGTGCCGTTGACGCTGCAGATCCGCAACCGGGATATTACGTTCAGCAACAAGGACGGGGTGGCTGTAGGGACGGTGAACATTCTTGGGAGGGTCTCGAACCTGAACCACAAGGCGGTGGAGACGTTTGAGGATACAGTGAACGTGCAGGTGCCGACCGAGTTGCTGGCGCGCACGCAGGGGAACATGTCGGTGTACTGGAAGTCGATCCCGATGCGACCGGGGCTGTACAAGATCGATATTGTGATTAAGGACGTGAACAACCCGGACCACATCGGGACGTGGAGACGAAGCGTGCAGGTGCCGAAGTATGACGATGATCGGCTGTCCGCGTCGTCGCTGATTCTGGCGGACCAGATGGAGCGGGTACCGTCGAAGGATATTGGCGCAGGGAACTTTGTTATTGGGAATACGCGGCTGCGACCGCGGGTTCCGACGGGGATCGCGGTTCCCGTGACGTTTCACCGGGCGCAGAACCTGAACTTCTGGATGCAGGTGTACAACCTGGGGATCGACGAGAAGAGCAAGCAGAACGGGGCCACGATCGACTATCAGGTGATGGATATGGCGACGAACAAGGCGGTGCTGCAGACACAGGAGCTGACGGCGAAGCTGAGTCCGAATGCCGACCAGGTTACCCTCGAGAAGAGCATGCCGCTGGCGAGCTTGCAGCCGGGCAAGTACCAGGTGACGATCAAGGTGAACGACGGCGTTTCGAAGCAGCAGATTGCGGAGTCCGCGCCGTTCACGGTGGATTAGGATAGGACGAACCGGGGTTGGCGGTGAACGAGGGTTCTCGTTGCACCGTAGCCCGTTGAATCAAGGGACGGAACGATCGCTTTCTCTACGGCCCGCGCTGATGTTTCCGCCGCGGTTGAGGGATGCGAAAGATTTCGGGATTGAAGCACTCGCTGCAACTGAATCGCTTTGGAGCAGAGCCACTGACGCCAAGTTGGAGAGTAGTGCGACGATTCGGGCTTGAATTCGGGCTGGTGACGGCCATGCTTGGGATGTCATCGGCGGGGTACGCGGCGGACCACGATGCGGTGGTTACGGGAGTTGTGCGGGATGGCAGGGGTGTTCCGCAGATGGGCGCTCTGGTTCAGATTCTGTCCTCCTCAAACTCCGCGGTTCGCGTGACCACCTTCACGGATCTACAGGGGCGGTACCTGGTGCAGAGCCTGCTGCCGGGGCGCTACGGCATACGCGTGAGTGCGGCGTTGTTTTTGCCGGTCTCGCGCGACCTGCGCCTGCAACCCGATCATCGGTCGGTAGTGAACCTGACGCTGAGCGGGCTGCTGGACACGTCGACGTGGCTGCCGGTGAGATCGAAGGCGGTAAACGAGCCGTCTGACGATTGGAACTGGACGCTGCGATCCACCGCGGGCCGGCCGATTCTGAAGCTGGATGAGGATGGGGACGTGGTGGCGGGTGGGGCCTCCGAGGGGAAGGTTGGAGGGCCGGCGATGAGGGTTCGGGGCACGGTCCGGTCGGCGTCGAAGAGATTTGGGGGAGGCTCGGCCGAGGTAGGTGTCGCGGGGGGTAGCCTGCGCCGGAGCGGGGCGGAGATCGCGTTTGAGAGTGCTCTCGGTCAGAGGCGCGGGGTGGATGCGGCGGTCAGTCTGTCGACGAGGTTGGAGCGGCCGCTGGGGCCGGCGGGGTCGGTGGTCACGAGGGTGAGCTATACGTCGCACCCGGAGATTCGGGAGGGTGCAGGCGGTGCCGGCCTGAGAGTGGTCAGAGTCTCTTCGGCGGAGCGGTTCCAGCTTGGCGACGCGGCGGAGGTGGAGGCGGGCAGCAGAGTGGAGGCGATCCGCGGAGCTGCGACCGCGATCGTGGCGCAGCCGTTTGTGCGGGTGAGCGCGCATCCGTCCACGAGTTGGACGGTGACGTACAGCCTGGCGAGTTCACCGGCGATGCAGGATTTCGAGGACGTGGCCGGACCGGATCGAGAGCTACCGGTGGTGTTCGAGGCAGGCGGCCGGGGTGAGACGGAACGAGGCCGGCACCAGGAGATTTCGGTTGCGCACCGCAAAGGAGCGACGCTGCTGGAGGTTGCGTACTATGCCGATGCCCTGGACCGGATTGCGCTGACGGGTGTCGAGGGCGGGAGCGGAGGGGATGCGGGAGCGATCGCGGAGTTGGAAGCTGAGGAGTCGCATCTGCTGGTGGATCGAAGCAACGGTTCGTTTCGCGCGCTGTCAAACGGGTATCGGGGCGACGGCGTGAATGTTCTGCTGACGCGAAGGATCGGTGCGCATGCAGGGCTGGCGGTGCAGTATGCAAACGGGCCGGCGCTGGCATCGGGGGTCCTGTCGCGGGCCGCGGGTGCGGGTGGCTTGCCGGTGGTGAAGGTACGCCGCGCCGAGGCGGCGACGGTGTCCGTGAAGGGGATGATCGCGAAGACCGGGACAAGAGCTCAGGCGTCGTACCGGTGGGAGCCTGACCTGCTGGTGACCGCGGTCGATCCGTACGACATGCTTTCAGGCGCCGGGTACCTGGGGTTCCATGTGCGCCAGCCGCTGAGCCTGGAGGGTTTATTGCCTGACGGCTTTGAGGTAAGGGTGGACGGAACGAATGTGCTGGGGCAGGGGTACCAGTTGGTGCGTGGGAGGAGCGGGCCTCCGCTGTACCTGGCTGCCTCGCCGATGAGCTTGCAGGCGGGAGTTTCGTTTACTTTTTGAGGTGGCGGGTGGCAGTGCACTCGGACTTCGGCTTTTCGCCGAGGCTGGTTGGAGTGCACTGAGGGTGATTTCTGGGTCGTCGTTTTGCACGAGATGCTGGCTTAGCAGCTTTCCTCATGATGAACGGACAACGAATGGTTCGGCCCTTCAGCCCTTTCCTTCGAAGTCGTCGAGGGATCTAGGACTTCGCCCTGGGCTGGTATGGAGCCGGACCTTCGGCCCTGGTTGCTCCGCTTACGGCACGTATGGGGCTTCACGTGATCGCAGGTCGGCGGTTTACCAATCGCGGAGTGGGGATCATCTGCTGCGGTGGGGGACGCGCAGGACGAGACGCCGACGCTGCGATGGCAGGTACTGACGTCACCCGACTGCTTAGGCGGCGGACGTGAGGGTGAGTGGGTTTTAGGGCGATTCCCTCTGGATATGCAACGGTAGAGGTCACAAGAGATCATGTCCCCGGGGGCTAAAGCCCATGTGTTACTGGTCGTTGGATGTCCGGGCTAAAGCCCGGACCTATCTCGGAGACAGTGCCCTGTTCGATGTCCGGGCTAAAGCCCGGACCCATCTCAGAGACAAGTGCCCCTGTTGTTGGATGTCCCGGCTGAAGCCCGGACCTATCTCGGAGACAAGTGCCCCTGTTGGTGGGTGTCCGGGCTGAAGCCCGGACCTATCTCGGAAACAAGTGCCCTGTTGTTGGGTGTCCGGGCTGAAGCCCGGACCTATCTCGGAGACAAGTGCCCTGTTGTTGGGGGACCGGGCTGAAGCCCGGATCTATCTCGGAGACAAGTGCCCCTGTTGTTGGGTGTCCGGCTGAAGCGCGGACCTATCTCGGAGACAAATGCCCGGTACACCCGTGGGTAAGTCGCTTTAGTCCTCTTGATTCCGGCCGGGAACGATGCCGAAGTCCTTGGATGTCCGGGCTGAAGCCCGGACCTATCTCGGAGACAGGTGCGCTGTACACCCGTGGGTAAGTCGCTCTAGCGTTGCTGGTAGCGGCGGAGGATCTCTTCGAGGGAGACGGCGCCCTCGAGGGAGCCGCGCATGGCTCGGTTGGTGATGGGGAGGAGGGGCCAGCGGCGGAAGTGGGGGATGGCGCTCGCGAGGGGGAGATCGGGGAAGAGGATGGGGGTTCGTTCGGGGCCGAGCTGATCGCAGAGACGGACCTGGTTATCTCCGCTGATCTGGCTACTTCCGCTGACTTGGCGGTCTCCGCTGACCTGGCTATCTCCGTGAACCTGGCTATCTTCTGCGACCTCGCGATCTTCGCTGACCTCGCGGTGTGTGTGGACCTGGCGATCTCCGCGCACCTCAGGGTCTCCGCTGACCTCGCTGACTCCGCTGACTCCTCGGTCTCCGCGGACCTGGCGGTCTCCATCCTCTGCGGGTTCCTCGCCATCTTCTGCGACCTGGTGGTCTTCGCGTTCCCCGGTGGGAGTCTTGGTGAGGAGTTCCTGCAGTTCTTCCATGCGGGTGGTGTACCAGAGGCCGTCGGGGCAGTGGATGAGAAGGAGGCTCTTGCCGGTGAGGTTCCCGTAGGTGGAGAGGAGGTGGAGGGCGCTCGCGACGGTCTCGGAGCCCTGGAGGACGGGTGCGGTGACGGGCTCCATGGCGTCTTCGAGGTGGAGGTTGCTTTCTTCGCGCTGCTCCTCCATGGAAGGGAGGTCGAGGCCGTCCTGGTGGGTGAGCACCTCGAAGATAGGGAGGGGCTGGAGGCTGCGGGAGAGCAGGTAGGCGATGGTGTTGGCGAGGATGACGGGAAGGATGATGGAGTAGTTGCCGCTGACCTCGAGCACCATGAAGACGGAGGTGAGCGGGGCGCGGAGGAAGGCGGCGAAGAGGACGCCCATGCCGACGAGGGCGTAGGAGCCGATGGATCCGGTGAGGTGGGGGAAGAAGAGCTTCTCGAAGGTGCCTACGGCGGCGCCGAGCATGGCTCCGATGAAGAGGGTGGGGGCGAACATGCCGCCGGGGGTGCCGCTCGAGAAGGAGAGGGTGGTGGCGATGATTTTGAAGGCGGCGAGGGCGAGGAGCATTTTCCAGGCGAACTGGGCGTGCATGGCCTGGTCGATGGCGCCGTAGCCCGCGCCCATGACCTCCGGTAGGCCGAAGTAGCCGATGTCGCCGACGAGCAGGCCCGCGAGCGCGGGGTGGAGCATCTGGGCCCAGGCGGGCTGTTGGCGGAGACGTGGGCGGAGGTTGCCGAGGGCCTTGGCGAAGAGGAGCGCGGCGACGCCGCCGACGAAGCCGAGGACGGCATAGGCGAAGAGCTCGCGGGGATCGCGGAGGGTGACGGCGGGGATGCGGAACATGGGCTGCGCGCCCCAGAACCAGCGGGCGACGACCACGCTCGAGACGGCGGAGAGGACGATGGAGCCGAGGACGGCGGCGCTCCACTGGCCGATGACCTCCTCGATGACGAAGAGGATGGCGGAGATAGGGGCGTTGAAGGCGGCGGCGAGGCCGGCGGCGGCGCCGATGGGGGCGAAGATGCGGAGCTTTTCGCGGGACATGCCGACCTTGCGGCTGATGAGCGAGGCGACTCCTGCGCCGATCTGGAGCGAGGGGTCTTCGGGGCCGAGCGAGTGGCCGCCGCCGATGGCGAGGGCGGAGAGGACGAACTTGCCGATGACGGTTTTGAAGGAGATGTAGCCGTTGTGGATGTAGAGGGCGGCCTTGGTCTGGTTGACGCCGCTGCCGCGGACCTCGGGGAAGACGAAGCGGGTGGCGACGGCGATGACGAGGCCGACGAGGGCGGGGATGAGGATGAGCCGGGGCTGGCCGGGGTGAAGGGAGGAGCCGAGGAGAAGGACCTGGAGCCACTCGATGGCCATGCGGAAGGAGACGACGAGCAGGCCGGAGAGGATACCGATGAAGATGGAGAGCAGGAGGAAGAGGCGCTCTTCGCGGGCGGGGGCGATCTGGGCGAGGGCGACTTTGGTGTTAGCGACTTTCGTGTTGTCGACTGGGGGAAGTCGCAGATGGCCGGACCGGAGGAGGTCGGCGAGGCGCTGCCTGAGGGTCGAGGACGGTGGCAGGGTTGGTTTCACTAGCGGTCCACCGACTTCAGATTACGCGAGAGCAGGAGCAGGAGAGCGTCATCGCCGGTCGCGGGCTGACAGACCTGGGCGGCGGCGGCTTCAGTGTTTAGGACGAGTTGGAGGAGGTCATCTCCGCGGGCGGGGTCGCGTGCGAGTGCGGAGCGCGTGATGGTTTTGGAGATGGCGGACCAGCGATCGTTGAGCGGCTGCAGCGGCTCGGGGAGACCTCCGGGGTTGGCGGCGGCGCAGGTGTCGAGGCGTTCTCTGGCGATGGTGGAGAGCGCGAGAAGGCGGCTTACGCGCTGGCCGGAGGAGAGTTTGCGAAGCGGGATGAGAGCCGAGATGCGATCGGTGTTGCCGAGGAGATCGACGAGTTCGGGGCGATCGACGAGGGTGTGGAGGTTGCGCCCGGCTTGGGCGTCGCCAACGCGGAGGGCTTGCTGGAGGAGGCGCTGGGCGGTGAGGAACTCCCCCATGCGATAGGCGAGCTTGCCTGCGGCGGCGAAGGGCTCGGGTGTGGAGGGCGCGGCGTCGCCGGCGCGGATGTAGGCTGCGAGCGCATCGATGCGGTCGTCTGCCTGAAGGAAGAGGTCGCCCAGGTGCATGTCGGTGCCAGTGTCGGTGTCGGCGTTGCCTGCGGCGATGAGCAGTTCGGCCCGGGCGGCTGCGGTGTCTTGCCGAGCGAGGAGGTAGCGGGCGAGTTCAAGGCGAACCTCGCGCCTCCGGACGACACCGTCTCCCTCCCAGGTGCCGTAGATTGAGGCGCGGTAAAAGTTGATGGCTGCCTGCGGATCTCGTTTGCCGGCGGAGATGCGGGCGAGCTGGAGGTTGATGAAGCCGCTGCCGGGCTCCGTCTCCCAGAGTCCGGAGAAGTAGTTGAAGGCCTCTTCGGTGTGGCCGGCGGCTTCGAGGGCCTCGGCGAGGAGGAGCTCGTAGGAGCGCTCGCCGGGCGCGTAGGCGAGGGCGGTCCGAAGCGCGTCGATGGCCTGGTCGGGATGGCCCTGGCGGAGAGCGGCGGCGCCACGGTCGGACCAGCGCTTGCCGAGGTCGGAACGGTGGGTGGCAAAGGAGCGAAAGAGGAAGAGGGTGACGGCGAAGAGGGCGACGGTGACAAGGGTAAGGCTAAAGAAGACGAGGGAGTCTCGGAGCATCAGGCGGCGACGTGTGCTCCATCGCGGAAGTTCGTCGCCGATCTCGAGGTGTTTGGAGGCTGCCACGGCTACGTTGTTACCTCAAGGCACCTGAATAGTAAGCCTGTGCGAGGCCGGGAATGAGTTCGTGCGCAGCGCGGAGTGTGCGTTCGCCTGGGTGTTTGCGGCTAGAAGATGGATGGTGGACGCGGAAGGAATCGAACCTTCAACCTGTCGATTAAGAGTCGAATGCTCTGCCAGTTGAGCTACGCGTCCGGGGAAGAGTGGCACCCGTGGCGTCGGACACAACGCCTTTGTCTGGGGCGGGATCTCCGAACTTTCCTAAGGTACCACAGGGTGACGTCGACAGCACGGGGCGGCGACCCGTGGGCGAGGCTGGCTGGGGCTAGTCGACGACGTTGACGGGGCTAGTCGACGAAATCGACGAGCGCGGCCATGGGAATGAGGCCGCGGTCGTGGCCCATCTGGAGAAGTTTGACGATGGCTTCGCGACCGTCGTTGCCGTAGTTGAGGGTGCGGTCGTTGACGTACATGCCGACGAAGCGGTTGGCGGTGGGGGTGTCGAGGTCGCGGGCAAACTGCATGGCGTAGAGCAGGGCCTCGTCGCGGTGGTCGAGGGCGTACTGGATGCTGTCGCGGAGGGCCTGGGTGGTGATGCGCAGGACGTCCGGACCGAGGGAACGGCGGATGGCGTTGCCGCCGAGGGGAAGGGGGAGCGAGGTGGTTTCGCGCCACCAGTGGCCGAGGTCCAGGAGCTTGACCAGACCTTCCTGCGCGTAGGTGAGCTGTCCCTCGTGGATGATGAGACCGGCGTCGAACTCACCGGCCAGGATGGCGGGGATGATCTTGTCGAAGGGGACGACGGTGGTCTCGATGTCCGGCTCGTAGAGCTTGAGGGCGAGGTAGGCGGTAGTGAGGGTCCCGGGGATGGCGATGCGGGTCTTTTTGAGATCGGCCGGCGAGAGCCTGCGCGTGGCCACGATCATGGGCCCGTAGCCGTCGCCGACGCTTCCACCGCAGGCCATCAGGGTGTAGTTGTCCTGGAGGTACGGGTAGGCGTGGAAGGAGATGGCGGTGACGTCGTAGAAGGCCTCGTCGATGGCCTTATGGTTCAGGGTTTCGATGTCGGTGAGCACGTGCGTGAACTTGTAGCCTGGGACGCGTACCTTGTTGGTCGCCAGGCCATAGAACATGAAGGCATCATCGGAGTCGGGGCTGTGGGCGATGCTGATCTCTTGGATGGCGGCGCTGCTTGACGGCATGGATCTCTCTTCCTGTTGACCGGTGAGACGATGTCTCATTCCGTGTGATGCGGGCGCGTTTGTGGGCATGGGCGGCTGGGAGGCAGTAAATTTCGGTCAGCTTCGCCGGGTGAGATGAATGGCGCTGTAAGCTGCTGCCGCGGCAAAGAGTTTGACGATCTCCGCGCCGAGGAAGGGCGTGACAGCGAGATGGAGAGTTTGTGTGCTGTTGAGGCGGAGGAGGTGGCCGAGCCAGAGCGCGCCCATGGAGAAGATGGGAAGGAGGGCGAGCGAGCCGGCGAAGAGCGCGGCGGGGAAGACGGGGATCCGCCGCCGGAAGAGGCGGACGGCCGCACCGGCGAGGGCGGCGGCGAGCGGGTAGGAGAAGAGGTAGCCCGCGGTGGGACCGAGGAGTTGAGCGATGCCGCCGGGACCCTGGGGCGTGAAGACGGGGAGGCCGGATGCGCCCTCGAGCAGGTAAAGGGTGAGCGCGGCGAAGCCTCCGGCCGGACCGAGCAGCATGCCGACGAGGATGACGGCGAAGGGCTGCAGGGTGGTGGGGACGGGGGTGAAGGGCATGGGAAAGGAGACGTGGGCACAGATCGCGACGAGGAGCGAAGCGGCGACCGTGAGGAGCAGGCGACCTGCGAGGGACTGCCGAAAGGGCTCTACCCGCGGGAGTAGAGCAAGCCTGTGTGCCGAGGTTGAACTCATGGTGTATCCCTTCGTAGAGACGTCAGCGACGCCGGAGGTCGGATGCGGGTTGGGATGCGAATGTCTGATAGGGGTCGCTGAGATCGCCTGAAGACGCTGTAAGGCGGCCCCAGAAAGACGGCCCTGCGGGTCAGGATTGCGGCGCTACTTCCAGCCCCGCCAGAGACGGCTCGGGTCGCTTCTGCCCGAAGGCTGTAACGAACCGCGCTGCGGCATCACGAACTAGCTGCCAATCCGGGTCCTTAAAGACTCTGTGCGCGTCCGGGTACTTAGGCATTCCCTTCTCGTATTCCTCCAAGAGTTTCTTGAACTGATTCGAGGCATTCAACTGGTCGGGCGTGAAATCCTTTGAGTACATATCGAAGAACAGGTCGGAAGCGAGGTCTTCGAGGTCGTAGTAAACCTCGTCGGGCCAAATCACCCCTATGTCCGTACGGAACCAGTTCTGTTCCTGGTATTCGCGGCTAGCAGTGTGTTGAGCAGTTTTCAAGAGCTGGCTCAACCATTCGTCATGGGACATCATGAAGCACCTCTAGGTTTGAGAGAAACGTAATTACGGAATAGGGTCAAGTAGATCCGAAGGTAGCTCTGTTCCTTCTGGTATGTGAATAGCCGCCGGGTCATTCGAAGGTTTCCCGCTAGCGTCAAGAGTCTGACCATTCTTGCGAACTATCATGTTGTCTTCTCGCTGGCCGGGGTTTGAGCTGGTAGGAACACCCTTCATGGTGCGTACATTCCTGAAGGAGGCCCATCGGGAGCGCCTTGTGGACAGAGCGATCTCCCCTTGGCGCGGCTGAGGTCATGACGAAGCGGCGGCGCCCGAGATGCGACACCAGGAAGCGCCAGTCCGGCTCCTTGTAGCGAAGCAGGCGATCGGGGGTTTGCGCCACGGTGCGCGGAAGAACCAGATCCTGACGGTCCGAGCGGTGCGGCACAAAGGCTGCTTTGGAGCGCTGCTCTGCCTCCTGGAGGCGGAGCTCTTGCGACCGTACGTGCCTGGCGATGCCCAACGCCGTGACGAACAGGGCGAAGAAGCACGCGATCGAGATGACGAAGAGGAGGTTCATCGCTAAGGTCAAGCATATCAAGCGGCATCCGCGGGCGGAAGGAGAAAGGGGGATGGAGGCTGAGACGGGGTGAGGAGGAGTGGGCGGGTGGTGTAGTACGAAGTAGGTTCCCGGGGCGGCGACTGGTGGCTTTGGGCTTGACGATGGCGGGGGCGGGGCGTTCCACTAAGGTTGTTATGGCGCAGCGGGTTGTTATGGCGCAGAGGTTTCTTATGCGGCAGCGAAGTGGGGTCGGGGTGAGATCGAAGGGGGTGGGGATGGGAGCATCTGTGTGGCGCCGCCTGGGGTGGCGGAAGATGGCGACGGTGTTTGCTGCTGCGCTGGCGGTCTCGATGGCGTACCACGTGGTGTTTGGGCCGAATGGGCTGACGGTGTACAAGCACAAGCGGGAGGATTCGCGGGAGCTTGAGACGCAGCGGCGGAGCCTGCTGAAGGAGAACGACCAGCTTAAGGGGCACATCGCGCGGCTGGAGAGCGATCCGAACGCGATTGAGCATCAGGCGCGGGAGGAGCTGCACTACACGCGGCCGGGCGAGGTGATCTACGCTCTGCCGGCGACACCGACGGCAGCGGCGAAGTAGCTGATTTACACGGTTCCGTGCTGGTGAGGCGCGGGTTCGAGCAGGTGGAGGATGGCTCGCTGCACGGTGGGCCAGGCCTTGCTTTCGGGGTCGACGAGGTCGAAGTGGTCGGTGCCGGGGAGGAGGCTGACGGTGACCTGGTCGCCGAGGCTGCGGGCTTTCTCGGCCCAGCGGCGAGGGAGGTCGGGTGGGATCTGGTCGTCTTCGGCGCCCTGAAGGAGGATCTGCGGGATGTTGAAAGGGAGCAGGTGGCCGGGGTCTGCGGCGAGGTAGCGGTCGGGGTGATCGGCGGGGGTGCCGGCCATAAGTTGGTAGACCTCCTGCTTGTCATGGGCGAAGGTAAGGTGGCCGGAGAGATCGACGGTGAGTTGGAGGCTGACGGCTCCGGCGAGGCTGACGAGGCCGTGGAGGGGGATGGTGGGCTCCGGCAGCTGGATGGGGCTGCCGGCGAAGATGTGGTGGCGGCCGGCGAGCCAGAAGGCGAGGTGTCCGCCGGCGGAGTGTCCGGCGGCGACGACGCGGGCGAGGTCGAGCGGGTAGGTTCTGGCGAGGGTGGCGATGTGGTCGTAGGCCTGGGCGACGTCCGCAAAGGTGTTGGGCCAGCCGCCGCCGGTGGCTCCGACGCGGCGGTACTCGATGGACCAGACGGCCACACCCTGGGAGCGGAGGGCGGAGCAGAGGTGGCCGCCATAGCTGAGGTCGTACTCGGACTTCCACCAGCCGCCGTGGAGAAAGACGATGAGGGGCGCTTTGCCGTGCTGCGCCGGCAGCCAGAGGTCGCCGAACTGCGATTTGCCGGGGCCGTAGGGGAGGCGGTGGTCGGCGATGGGTGGTTTGCGGCTGAGGAGGTCCATAGGTGGTGAGATGAGCGGATCGCGGGGGTGATTGCGCCACGGGCGAAGCGGATTGTTGGCGGGCGCATCTAGGTTGGTGGAGGCGTGCATGGACTTCGAGGTGGACAAGGTGGAGCCGCGGGTGATTTACAACCTGCTGATTGGGTTGGTGGCTCCGCGGCCGATCGCGCTGGTGACGAGCAGGAAGGAGACGGGCGGGCTGAATGCGGCTCCGTTCAGCGCGTACAACTACCTGTGCACGGACCCGCCGGTGGTGGGGATTGGGGTGACGGACCGGCCGGGGGGCGGGTTTGTGCCGAAGGATACGGCGCGCAATATCCGGCGGACAGGAGAGTTTGTGGTGAACGTGGTGACCGAGGACCTGATGAAGCAGATGAATGTGTGTGCGACGGACTTTCCGGCGGAGGTGAGTGAGCTGGAGATGGCGGGGTTGGGGACGGCCGAGTCGAAGATGGTGGGCGTGCCGCGGTTGCGGGAGGCGCATGCGGCGCTTGAGTGCGTGGAGCACGCGACGATCGAGATTGGGCGGTCGCGGATCATTCTGGGGCGGGTAGTGGGGATGTATGTGGAGGACCAGTTTGTGGACCCGGCGGGGCCGTACATCCGGGCGGAGGAGATGCATGCGGTGGGGCGGATGAATGGGCTGGGGAGTTATGTGCGGACGCGGGATGCCTTTCTGACGATGCCGCGGATCTCGTATGCGGAATGGGAGAAGGGGCGGCGGGAGTGAAGCCGGAGTGCGGCGGTTGCCGAGTAGCGATCGGCCAGATGATAGCTGCTTGCGATGTAGGGATGAGCTACCGGTTGGAAGGTTTTGTGTTGATGGTTCGCTAGGATTCGAGGGTGGGCGGCATGCAGATTGGGATTGATAGTTTTGCGGCGTTAGTTGCGGATCCGGTGACGGGGGTTAAGCCTGCGGCGGTGGAGCGGATGGGGCAGCTGCTGGAGGAGATTGAGCTGGCGGATCAGGTGGGGCTCGATGCGTTTGGGCTGGGGGAGCATCATCGGGAGGAGTATCTGGATTCGGCGCCGGCGGTGATTCTGGCGGCGGCGGCTTCGCGGACGAAGAGCATTCGGTTGGCGAGTGCGGTGACGGTGCTGAGCGCGGCGGACCCGGTGCGGGTGTTTCAGGAGTTTGCGACGCTGGATCTCCTCTCGGGCGGGCGGGCGGAGATGGTGGTGGGGCGGGGGTCGTTTACGGAGTCGTTTCCGCTGTTTGGGCTCGCGCTGAAGGACTATGACAACCTGTTTGTGGAGAAGCTGGACCTGCTGCTGAATCTGCGCGAGAACACGCACGTGCACTGGTCGGGGCGGCATCGGGCAGCGCTGACGGGACAGGGGGTGTATCCCCGGCCGGTGCAGGAGCGGCTGCCGATCTGGCTGGGGGTGGGCGGACGCCGCAGTCGTTTGCGCGGGCGGGGGCCATGGGCCTGCCGCTGATGGTTGCGATCATCGGGGGGAGTCCGCAGCAGTTTCGGCCGCTGGTGGATCTGTACCGGGAGGCGGGGCGGCGAGCGGGGCACGATGCGGCGACGCTGAAGGTGGGCATCCATGCGCTGGGGTATGTGGCGGATACGGACCGGGCGGCGGCGGATGATTTCTTTCCGGGGTATGCGGAGGCGTTCACGAAGATCGGGAAGGAGCGGGGTTGGCCGGCGGTGACGCGCGGGCAGTTCGAGGCGGTGCGGGGGCCGAAGGGGGCGCTGATTGTGAGCGAGCCGGAGGCGGTGGTGGAGAAGGTACTGCAGTACGACGAGGTGCTGGGCGGGATTGCGCGGATGGACTTCCAGATGAGCGTGGCGGCGCTGCCGCATGCGAAGCTGATGCATGCGATTGAGCTGTTGGGGACGAAGGTGGCTCCGGCGGTGCGGAAGGCGAAGGGCGCCAGTGGCGGCGGCTGATGGGCGGGCTTCCCGCTGCGCGGTCTTTTACCGATCTTGGTTGACTCAGCGGGTTGTCGGATCACCTGTACGGTAAGCTGGCTTTATGTCCAAGTGACGCTAAGCGGGTTTCTCGTTACCTACGCGCAAACCAAGCGGCTCAAGTCGAACCTGCACTCACAGTTTGATCGAAACACGGCAACACGAAAGGTCATCGTTCAGCCCTGGTTCTTCTGCGAATTACGTTCTCCTGTGTTGTGCAAGCCCTCATTGCGGAGTGACTTGCATATTTTCTGCGCATCGAAGCAGAGCACAACGCAATGCCTCAATCTCGTCCTGACTGAGTCCCTCGGTCATTTTTTCTTCGATCCCGATAAGAAGCTTGTGCGCTTTTGCCAAGAGTTCAGCACCTTTGCGCGTAAGCTCACTCTGTCTTATACGGCCATGTGTAGGGTGCGGAACCCGGCGGAGCAAACCCTGCTTCTCCATGTTCGCGACAATGCCTTGCATACTCTGCGCCGTCACAAACGCCATGCGGGCAAGGGCAGCGTTGGAGATTCCCGGCTCCAATGCAACTGCGGAGAGCAGATTGTATTGTGCCGTGGTCAGGCCAAGAGGACTGAGCTGATCGTCTATGCTCGTGCGCAACGCATGTTGTGCTCGTTTGAGCACATAGCCCAACCGTTCTGACATTGGATGTTCCGTCAGCTGTTGGCGTCGCATCAGTCCTTCTCTCTTGATGTAAAGAGCCTTACATGATTATATAAGGTTCATGACATTTTCTCGCGACGACACCAACCCCGTGGAATGGATCGGCCCTAGTTTCCTTGCTCTCCAGGTACGTGATCTTGAGGCATCAAGGGCGTTTTACGTCGAGAAACTAGGACTGGTGCCGTTGCCGCAGAACCCTCCAGGGGCGATCGTCTTTTCCACGCGCCCGATACCGTTTGCAATCCGTACTCCGATGGTCGACCTGGATGCTACCAGCAAGCTCGGCTGGGGTGTCTCGCTCTGGATAGCCGTGACCGATGCAAATGCCGTGCACGACCAGTTGGTGAAAGCTGGAGTAACGATTGTGCTTGCCCCTTCCGACGGGCCATTTGGAAGGTTCTTTGCGTTCCACGATCAGGACGGGTACACGATTACGGTTCACACGGAAAAGCCCAAATAGGCGAACGCTCCACTATTAGCCGATTCAACGTATGAATGCAGCGGAGAATGCAAGCCTCAACTAAGGCAGGTGCTCTGCATGCGTCAAAAGCACCTGCACCCAGCCGACGTCTGCCAGATGGTCCTTGCAAGTCAGCTTGTCGGAAGTGATCTGATCGAAGGCTACTCAGTGGAGCGGCGGACGGGTTTGAGGGGTGGGGCGTAGTCGTGGGGTGGGGAGGAGCCGGGGCCTGGGGTCTTCCTGGACTTGCGGGGGGCTTTGGCGGCGGTGCTCTTTTTGCCGATGGGATTGGATGCGTCGGTTTCGGGAGAGGGGGTGGGGGCTTGAGCTGGGGATTCGCAGACGCCGCGCATCCAGTAGTTGCCGTCGGAGTCGACTTCGATGCCGTGGACTTCGCGTTCGAAGCCGGGGAAGCGTTTGCCGAACTCTTCCATGGCGAGGATGAGTTTGATGACGGGGGTGTTGGGGCCGCCGAGGCGCTCGCCGGGCATGGACATGGGGATGCCGGGGGGGTAGGGGACGAGCATGACGGCGGCGATGCGGCCGGCCATGTCGGCGAAGCGGAGGCGTTCGGTTTCGCCGCGGACGAGCTTCTGGTAGGTCTGGGCGGGGGTGAGGATGGGATCGAAGTCTTCGTCGCAGGCGTCGTTGACGAGGCCGGAGAGGTTCATCTCGACCATGACGCGGTGCATGTCGTCGGAGAGCTCTTTGAGGGTGATGTTGCGGTAGCGGCTGGGGTACTTGGCGACGAGTTCGGGGAGGGCTTCCTCGAGGGCGGCTTCGGTGTCGTAGAGGCGTTTGAACTCGAAGAGGTTTTCGAGCAGTGAGCCCCATTTGCCTTTGGAGGTGCCGACGGAGAAGAGGACGAGGACGGTGTAGTCGCCGGTGCGGGCGATCTCGACGCGGCGGCCGTCGAGGAACTCGGTGAGGATGGCGGCGGGGATGCCCCAGTCGGTGACGACTCCCTGGGCGTTGACGCCGGGGGTGAGGATGGTGACCTTGGCGGGGTCGAGCATGGAGTACTCGTCGGCGATGTCGTCGTCCTGGTAGCCGTGCCAGTCTTCGCCGGGCTTGAGGGTCCAGCAGGAGGGGTGGTTCATGAGGAGCTCGTCCTCGGCCTCCTCGAAGATGATGCGGTCGCCGGTGGCGGGGTCGAGAACGCTTTCGGGCTGGTAGACGCGGAAGAACCAGCCCTCGCCGTTTTCGGCTTCGGCGCGGAGGCGGTGGGCGATGGAGCTCATGGCCTGGCGGAAGGAGATGGCGTCCTGGATGGTCTCGTCCATGAGGGTGGGGCCGGCGGGGTCGTCCATCATGGCGGCGGCGACGTCGAGGCTGGCGATGAGGGGGTAAAAGGGGGAGGTGGTGCCGTGCATCATGAAGGCTTCGTTGAACTGATCGAAGTCGAGCGGGGCGCGGTCGGAGAGCTTGACGTGGACCATGGAGCCCATGGAGAAGGCGGCGAGCATCTTGTGGGTGGACTGGACGGAGAAGATGGCGGGGCGGTTGGGCATGTCGTCGGGGACGCCCATGGCGAAGCGGTTGCGGTAGAGGGGGTGGAACTTGGCGTAGGCGTACCAGGCCTCGTCGAAGTGGACGCGGGGGACGGATTTGGCGAGCTCGCCGACGACGCGATCGACGTTGTAGCAGAGGCCGTCGTAGGTGGAGTTGGTGACGACAGCGTAGGTGGGCTGCTGGGAGCGGGCTCCGGGGGAGAAGGGGCTGCGGGCGATGAGCTCACGGACGTTCTCAGGGGAAAAGCGTTTGAGGGGGACGAGGCCGATCATGCCGTAGCCGTTGCGGGTGGGCTTGAAGTAGACGGGGCGGGCTCCGGTGACGGTGAGCGAGTGGCAGATGGACTTGTGGCAGTTGGCGTCGGCGAGGACGATGTCGTCCTGGGCGATGACGCCGTGGCCGACGATCTGGTTGGAGTTGGAGGATCCGCCGAGGACGTAGAAGGTCCAGTCGGCGCCGAAGATGCGGGCGGCGTTCCGTTCGGAGTCGCCGGGGGGACCGATGTGGTCGAGCCAGGAGCCGAGGGGTGCGGTCGAGATGCCGAGGTCGGAGCGGAGGAGGTTTTCGCCGAAGAAGCGATGGAACTCCTGGCCGACGGGGTGCTTGAGGAAGGCGACGCCGCCCATGTGTCCGGGGGCGTCCCAGGAGTAGGCGCCCTGGTCGGTGTACTTCTTGAGCTCGCGGAAGTAGGGCGGGAGGAGCTGCTCGTGGTAACGCTCGACGGCGAAGTCGACGCGGTTGGCGATGAAGGCGGGGGTGTCGCCGAAGAGGTGGATGTACTCGTGGACCTGCTTGACCACTTCGAGGGGGAGCTCGGAGACGAGGGTTCGGTCGGCGATGAGGAAGATGGGGACGCGTTTGTTGCGATGGCGGACGGCGCGGAGGACGTCGAGGGCGGCGCGTTCGTCAAATTTTTCTTCGCCTTCGAGATCCCAGTCGAGGAGGATGGCGGAGTAGGAGGGGTCGGAGGTGACGAGGGAGGTGCCGTCCTCCGGGGTGGAGGTGCGGACCACCTCATAGCCTTCTTCGCCGATGGCTTCGACGAGGCGTTCCATGGCGCGATCAGAGACGGAATCGGTGCCTCCGACTTCGGAGGCAATGAGCAGGACCCAGCGACCTTCATTCATACTTGTTCGATGCTATCTGGGATTGATGAATTGTGGGTTGGGGGTAAGACACGGGCACGGAAACGGCTTACGGCAAGGTACGCGGAGGGTACGCAAAGGGGATGAGGTAAGCGATGGAGCGCGGCCAGGGAGGAAGGGGGTGGATGGGTGTTGAAAGAAAATATATCGTAGTACGATACGTAACATGGGCCGTGGGGTTCGGGACGCGGAGATGGCGGGGCTGTTGCGGGAGCTGGCCGAGTTTCGGTACCAGCTGCGGCGGTTTTTGCTGTTCAGCGAGGAGGCGGCGTGCCGGCGGGATCTGCCGGCGCAGCAGCATCAGTTGCTGCTGCAGGTTGCCGGGGCGGCCGAGGGTGTGGAGACGACGGTGTCGTACGTGGCGGAGAGGCTGGGATTGCGGCACCACAGTGCGGTCGAGCTGAGCAAGCGATGTGAAGAGACGGGCCTGATGGAGAGAAGGCATGACCTCGCGGATGGCCGGCGCGTGCTGTTGCGGTTGACGGCGGAGGGCGAGCGTGTGCTGCGGGCGCTGGCGGAGGATCATGCGCGGGAGTTGCATGACCTGGCACCGCGGCTGGTTAAGGCGCTGAGGCGGATTGGGAGCCTTGGTGATGGAACGGTTGGAGCGGAGACGAGTGGGGGAGAGATGCGGAGGAGAGCGCGATGAGATCGGAGGCGTCGGCGTTACGGGATTTTGCGGTGGATCGAAGGGTATGGCTGCTGTCGGTGGTGGCGGTAGGCCTGGGGGTGTGCTCGACGGTGCTGGCGGTGGTGCTGCTGCGGCTGATTGCTGTCTCGACCAACTTGTTTTACTACCATCGCTGGAGTTCGGCGGGAGTGTCGCCGGCTGGGAGTCCGCTGGGGCACTGGATGGTGGTGGCGCCGGTGGTGGGCGGGCTTCTGGTCGGCTTGATGGCTCGGTTTGGGTCGGACAAGATTCGGGGGCACGGGATTCCGGAGGCGATCGAGGCGATTCTGCTGCATCGGGCGAAGGTGGATCCGAAAATCGCGCTGTTGAAGCCGATATCGGCGGCGATTGCGATCGGGTCGGGTGGGCCGTTTGGGGCGGAGGGTCCGATCATTATGACGGGCGGTGCGGTGGGCTCGCTGATTGCGCAGTGGATGCGGGTGACGGATGCGGAGCGGACGACGCTGCTGGTGGCGGGGGCGGCGGCGGGGATGTCGGCGACGTTTGCGACGCCGGTGGCGGCGATTTTGCTGGCGGTAGAGCTGCTGCTGTTTGAGTGGAGGCCGAGAAGCTTGGCGCCGGTGGCGCTGGCGAGCGCGACGGCGGGGCTACTGCGGGTATTCTGGCTGGGCACGGGACCGCTATTCCGGATGCCGGTGATCGGCGGAGCGCATCGCCTCCAGTTTTCGGTGGGAGGGCTTCTGCTCGGTGCGCTGCTGGGCCTGGTGGCGGCCGGGATGAGCCGCATGATGTATGCGTTCGAGGACCTGTTTGAGCGGCTCCCGGTGCACTGGATGTGGTGGCCGGCGCTGGGCGGAGTTGGGATCGGGGTTGGCGGCCTGTTTTTTCCGCGGGGGCTGGGTGTGGGGTATGACAATATCGCCGAGTTGCTGCAGGGCAATGCACCGATCAGGTTGATTGGAGGCATTCTGATCGCGAAGTCGCTGATGTGGGCGTTTTCGCTGGGCTCGGGGACGTCGGGCGGCGTTCTGGCGCCGCTGCTGATGATTGGCGGGGCGGTGGGTGCGATGGCGGGGCACCTCCTGCATGCGACGCCGGACGTGCAGGCATTCTGGGCGCTGATCGGCATGGGGTCGATGCTGGCGGGATCGCTGGGGGTTCCGCTGACGGCGATTCTGTTCAGCCTGGAGGTGACGCATTGCCTTCCGGCACTGCTGCCGTTGACGATGGCGTGCATGGCGTCGTACCTGGTGACGGCGCTGCTGATGCCGCGCTCGATTTTGACAGAGAAGCTGAGCCGGCGCGGGTATCACCTGACGAGGGAGTATGGGGTGGATCCGCTGGAGCTGGTGATCTTGCGGGAGCTGATGTTGCCTGTTGCATTGGAGCCGGTCGCGAGCGGCTTGCCGGCGATTTACGTCTATGCGGATGGAACGGCAAGGGGTGCGGCGGAGATGATGGCGACCGAGGGGGTGGATCGATTGCCGGTGGTGGATCGTGGGACGCGACGGGTTTGCGGCGAGATTACGCTGCGGGGCTTGCTGGGGGCGCGAGGGCGGTCGGTGGAGCGGGAGAACGAGCGTTTGCGATTGTTTGGGTATGTCGCGCCGGAGCAGGGGGGGCATAACTGAGGCGGCAGGGTTCGGGCAGAATGGGCCACGTTCCAGCTACTCGCGGCGGAGGGCGATGACGGGGTCGAGGCGGGCGGCGCGGATGGCGGGGACCAGGCCGGAGACGATGCCGATGACGGCGAGGATGAGGAAGGCGGCGAGGAGGATGGCGGGGGAGACGGAGAGGATGATGTCGCCCTCGTGGTTGGCGGTCTTGTAGATGTCGGAGTAGAGGGGCATGGGTGGGACGAGGTGGGCGACGATGACGGCCGCGACCATGCCGACGAGGCCGGCGAGGAAGGTGAGGGTGAGGGATTCGAGGAGGAACTGCTTGAGGATCTCGCGGGGGCGGGCGCCGAGGGCTTTGAGTAGGCCGATCTCGCGGGTGCGCTCGGTGACGGAGACGAGCATGATGTTCATGACGCCGACGCCGCCGACGCCGAGGGTCATGGCTCCGATGACGCCGAGGACGATCTGGAGGGCGAGGGAGAACTGGGTGATGGAGGCGGAGTCCTCGATGGTGTCCCAGGCCTCGACGGCTTTCGCGTCGGCGGGGTCGAAGTGGTGGCGCTGGGCGAGGACGGTGCGGACGGCCTGGATGGCCCGGAGGTGGAGGCCGGCGGTGGCGGGCTGGAAGACGATGGAGTTGGGGTCGCGCTGCTGCGCGAGATCGCGCATGAGCGGAAAGGGGAAGAAGGCGTTCTCGTTGTCGGGGCCGTTGTTGGAGGAGTCCTGGATTTTGTTGCGGAGGACGCCGATAACGTCGAAGACCTGGCCCTCGATCTCGACGGTTTCGCCGACAGGGGGGAGGCCGTTGAAGAGCTTGGCGGCGGCGTGCGGGCCGAAGATGACGACCTTGCGGTGGTCGGTGAAGTCGGAGACATCGAAGTAGCGGCCCTGTTCGACGACGAGGTTGCGCATTTCGCCGTAGGGCAGATCGACGGCCTTGGTCTGGATGTTGACGACCTTGGGGCCGTACTGGAAGGAGAAGCCGCTGTCGGTTTCGGCGGAGACAGCTTTGAGGAAGGGGACGGAGTCGCGGATGGCTTCGACGTCGCCGTCCTTGAACTTGACCTTCTGGCCGGAGCGTTCGCCGCCGGCCTGCATGGAGGTTTGACCGCCCCAGATCATGATGACGTTGTTGCCGATGCCCATGAAGCCGTTGAGGATCTCCTTGCCGAGGGAGCTGCCGTAGGAGAGGAGGAGGACGACGGTGACGAGACCCCAGGCGATGCCGAGCATGGTGAGGGCGGAGCGGAGGCGGTTGCGGACGAGGGCCTGGAGGGATTGGCGGAGGACTTCGGCGAAGTTCATGGGGTCCCCGCGAGAGAAGAAGAAGCACAGAGACGAAGGCGAGAAGCAGGTCCTCCGCTTCGCGAAGGAGGACAAATTGAAGGCGAAGGATGACAACTTGAGAGTGAGGGATGACAGATCGAAGCCGAAGGTTGACTTATCGAGGTGGGGAGGTTAGTCGACATGGAGGCACTCGATGGGGGTGAGGCTGGCGGCGCGGAGGGCGGGGTAGGTTCCGGCGGAGAGGGTGATGAGGCCGAGGGTGACGAGGGACGCGAGGATGGCGATGGGGGAGATGGCGGGGAGGGGGAGGAAGTCGGGGCGGGGGAGGAGGCGAAGGAGGAGGCAGATGCCGACGCCGAGCGAGAGGCCGGCGGTTCCGCTGACGAGGGTGATGATGGCGGACTCGGCGAGGAACTGGCGGCGGATGTCGACGGCGGTGGCGCCGAGGGCCTTGCGGACGCCGATCTCGCGGGTGCGTTCGGTGACGGCGACCAGCATGATGTTCATGACGCCGATGCCGCCGAGGGCGAGGGTGAGGAGGGCGACGACGGCGAAGAAGAGGGTCATGATGGAAAAGATTCGCTCCGTGAACTTGGCGCCTTCGAGGGTGTCCCAGATCCAGACGGCTTCCTTGTCGGCGGGATCGAAGTGGTGGCGATCGGCGAGGATGCGCTTGACCTGAACGAGGGCTTGCTCGTGGAGTTCGGCGCTGCGGGGCTGGACGACGATGTTGTTGATCCAGCCGGGGAAGACACCGGGGCGCTCGGCGGGTGGGAAGTCGCGGGCCATGGAGGAGTAGGGGACGAAGAGCTGGGTGTTGTCGGGGCCGGAGCCGTAGGAGCCGTTCTGCTTTTTCTTTTCAAGTACGCCGATGACGGTGTAGGGAAAGCCGGCGACCATGAGGGCTTCGCCGATGACGGGCTTTCCGGGGAAGAGCTGGCGGTTGGCGTCGGCTCCGAGGAGGATGACGCGGCGGGCCTGGTCTTCATCGGCCTGCGTGAAGAGGCGGCCCTGCTCGGTCTTGAGGGAGCGGAAGTTCTGGTACTCGGGCCAGACGCCGCGGACGGCGCGGGAGGAGGCATTCCAGGCGCTGACCTCGGAGACGGTTCGGCGGAGTTCGGGGGAGACGTTTTTGACGAGCGAGGCTTCGCGCTGGATGGCGACTACGTCGTCGATGGTGAGGCGCATGTCGCGGCCGGCGGCGTAGCCACCGGAGGGCATGCCGGTTTTGCCGCCGAAGATGATGGCGATGTCGGTGCCGATAGTTTTGAGCTGCTCTTTCTGCTGGATGTTGAAGCCGATGCCGAGGCCTACGAGGAGGATGACGGAGGTGATGCCCCAGACGATGCCGAACATGGTGAGGATGCTGCGGAGCTTGTTATCCCAAAGGGCGGCGATGGTCTGATGGAGGATTTCGCGAAGGGGCATGGGCGCGTTTGGGTTGCGAGGTGAGATACGCGCGCAATGCGGGGAATGTTCCCTCCCGATGGAGGAAGCTAGTGAATTTCGGGTGCCTGGTCGACGAGGACCTGATCGAGGACGGGGCCGGGAGCCGTGATGTGTTGGGAGGCTAGGTGCGTTTCGAGGGCGGCGATGACGACCGGGTCGAGCTTCGCGGGGGTGTCGGAGCGGAGGAGATGCATGACCTGGGTGTGGCTGAGGCCGGGCCGGTAGGGGCGCTGCTCGGTGAGGGCGCGGTAGATGTCGGCGACGGCCAGGATACGGGCTTCGAGGGGGATCTGGGCGGCGGTGAGCTGGTCAGGGTATCCGGAGCCGTCGAGTTTTTCGTGATGGGCGCCGGCGATAAAGGCGATCTGCTTGAAGCGGCTGATGCGGGCAAGGATCTGGCGGGTGAGGCGGGGATGCTGTTCGACGCAGCGACGCTCCCGGTCGGAGAGGCGGCCGGACTTGTCGAGGATGGTATTGGGAACGGAGAGCTTTCCGAGATCGTGGAGGAGAGCGGCGCGGCGGACGAGCTGGCGGCGCTCATCGGAGAGGCCGAGCGTGCGGGCGATGTGTTCGGCGAGCTCGGCGACGGCGAGGGAGTGGCGGTAGGTGAAGGGGGACTTTGCATCGATCACTTCGGCGAAGCCCTGACAGAGGCGATCGATCTCCTGGTGGGCAAGCGGCCTGGAGGTGTGGGGGGCGAGATCGAGGACCAGGGACAGGGTGCTGTCGTGGTGATCCTGGGCGGAGCAGCCGATCCAGAGCGAGCCCTCGCGATCGAGGTCGACGGCGATTTCGACGAGATCGGGATCGAACCAGTGGGTGCTGCGGTCGCGCAGGACGTCCAGGGCGACCATGGGCGAGCGGGCGGTCGCGAAGACGTCGAGGTGCTGCGCGACGGCGAGGATGCGGGCGAGGATGGGGATGTCGCGGTTGCTGAGGCGCCTGGGGTAGCCGCGGCCGTCCCAGTGCTCGTCGAGCGACTGAACGGCTTCGGCGACGACCTCGTTGAAGCCGAGCTTGCGGATGATGGCGGCTCCGCGCTGGCAGCGCAGGGCGATGAGCTCCATGTTGTTTTTGTTGGCGTTGAGGGCGATGCGGGCGATGCGGAGGAGGCGGCGGATGGGATCGGCGTCGGGAAGCACGGTGCCCCAGAGCAGGCTGAGGCTGGAGCGGCTGGCGTTGTAGGGATTGGTCCAATTTTCGAGCTTGATGGCGGCCTTGATGACGCGATCGTCACCGCCGACGATCTGTCCGACGCGCGCGGCGTTGCTGCTGCAGCCGATGTCTTTGAGGAGAAGGGCGAAGTAGAGGTCGGCGACGAGGGCGGGCGGGAGGCCGAGGCGGCGGGCGATGCGCATGCCGAGGACGCAGGTTCGGATGGCATGACCGGGGACGGCGCCTTCGGTGAGATCGATGGCGAAGGAGAGCGCAGAGATGACTTCGGAGAGCGCGAGGGGGCTCTCCGTGGTGGGCGAGGCGGAAGACGTCGGCTGCTGTGTGACTGCCATCGGCTCTTACCCTTCAGCTGCTTTGGGGTTGCCTGTCGGGGGTACGTGCCTGGTTCGGACACTCATTATAGATCCTGCACGCAGGGATGGAGATTTTGGTCGGGAACGATTGCTGCCGGCGGGATGGTTGCTGCTGGCGGGGACCGGGTTTTTGGAGCTGCGTGAGGTTGGGCGCGAGGGGTTGCGTTACTCGCGGGCGAGGAGTTGCATGTGCATGGGATCCCTGGGGCGAAGGGTGATGCGGGCCTGGGGAACGGGCGGGAGGGGATCCTTGTATTGCATCCGCCAGCGGCTGGCGATGGTGGCGATGGCGAGGATGCCCTCCATCCAGGCGAAGGACTCGCCGATGCACTGGCGGGCTCCGCCGCCGAAGGGGAAGTAGACGAACTTGTCGCGGCCGGCCTTATTTTCGGGGGTGTGCCGGGTGGGGTCGAAGCGGAGCGGATCGGGGAAGAACTCGGGGCTGCGATGCATGACGTACTGGCTGAAGAAGACGTGGGAGCCGGCGGGAATGCGGTACTGGCCGAGGTTGACGGGCCTGGTGGCGAGGCGGCCCATGGCCCAGGCGGGCGGGTAGAGGCGCATGGATTCGGCGAAGACCTGCTCGGTGTAACGGAGGTTGGGCATGTCGGCGAGGGTGGGCAGGCGGCGGTTGGAACCGGCGCCGAGGACCTGGTCGAGCTCGGCGTGGAGTTCGGCCTCGGGGCCGGGGTTTTGGGAAAGGAGGTACCAGGTCCAGGCGAGGGCGTTGGCGACGGTCTCATAGCCGGCGAGGAAGATCGTGAGGGCCTCGTCGCGGACCTGGGTATCGTTCATGCCATCCTCGCCGACGCTGTGGTCGTCGTTCTCGTAGCGGGAGGCGATGAGCATGGAGAGGAGGTCGCCGCGGTCGCGGGTGGGGTCGGCGCGCATTTCCGAGCGGCGCTCGCTGATCATGCGGTTGACGATGGCGTCGAGGCGGGCGCGGGAGCGGCGGAACTTGACGATGCCGGGGATGGGGAGGTGGAGGAACTTCTCGAGCATGGGGAAGGCGACGAGGAAGTTGTAGAGGTCCATGATGATGTTGGTTTCGACGTTGATGGAGAGGATGTCAGGGGTTACCTCGGCGTCGAAGAGGGTGCGGGCGATGATGCGGAGGGAGAGCTCCATCATGCCGTTGTTGATGTCGAGGATTTGCCCGGTCTGCCAGTGGCTGGATTCGGCGGAGGCGATGGAGGCGATCTGGTCGCCGTAGGCGGAGATGCGCTGGCGGTGGAAGGCAGGCGCGGCGATGCGGCGCTGGCGCATGTGGATGGGATCGTCGGAGGTGATAAGGCCTTCGCCGAGGAGGATCTTCATGCGCTGGAGGGTGCGCTCCTTGACGAAGGAGCCAGCCTGGTTGATGAGGACTTCGCGGACGTAAGCGGGGTCGTTGCAGAAGACGATGGGGGTGCCTAGGAACTTGTACCAGGAGATAGGGCCGAAGGTGGCGTGGAGGTGCTCGAAGAGGCGGATGGGTTCGCCGAGCTTGACCCAGGGCTTGCCCAGGTAGACGTGCAGGGGGTACTTGAGGCCGGGCGGCATGCGGAAGGCGGAGGGAGCGGGGGAGGGATCCGTGGATCGCGGCGTTTTGTTTGGGGAAGGTGCTGGGGAGGGTGGTGCCGGCGAGTGGCTCGGGTCGATGCCTTGTGCGCGGTGAGCTGGGTGCTCTGTGTGCTGGCCGGGGTCCTGTGTCTGCCTATGCGCGTCCTCCGCCGGGCGGCGTGGGTCGAGCTCCGCCGCTCGGTCCTGCTCGGCGGTCACGGGCATGGGTGGGGGGGAAGTCATGATGTTTCGACGCGCGACGGGAGACGGGCGGTGACGGACTCGCGGATGAGGGTGTTGATGGCGTCGATGGAGCCGTCGCTTTCGATGATCAGGACACGGTCGGGCTCGCGGAGGGCGATCTGACGATAGCTGTTGTTGACGCGGGTGTAGAAGGCGTCGGACTCTCGTTCGAAGCGATTTTCGTCGGCGCCCTCGTGCTCGAGGCGGCGTTGATTTCGGCGGCGGGCGCGACGCAGGGAGAGGGCGAGCGGGGGGAGGAGAAGGACGGTGAGGTCGGGATGGAGGCTGCCGCAGATGGCGTGATGGAGCTCGAGGACGCGGGCGGAACCGAGCTGGCGGCCGGCGCCCTGGTAGGCCTCGGAGGAGTCGGTGAAGCGATCGCAGAGGACAATGCGGCCCTCGGCGAGCGCGGGCTCGATGATCTCGGCTACGGCCTGTGCGCGGTCGGCGAACATGAGGGCGAGCTCGGCGAGGGGAGCGATGGGGCCGATCGCGGACTCGGAGCGGGAGTCGAGGAGGACGGAGCGGAGGCGGTCGCCGAGGGTTGTGCCGCCGGGCTGCCGGAGGGAGGTGACCGCGTGTCCCCCGGCCTCGAGATCGGCGGCGAGACGCCGCAGCTGCGTGGTTTTGCCGGAGCCGTCGGGGCCTTCGAAGGTGATGAAGTAGCCACGGGGCATATGGGCGAGTTTATCGCAGGGGTTGAGCCTGGGCAGCGTGGAGCCGACTGGTAATGACGGGGGGATACAGGAGAGGGCTTGGTTGCGCGGGCGTCAGCGTTTCTGCTTGAAGGTGGTCTGCCAACGGACGTTGGCGGGGTCGACGGTGATGGTCAGGAGGCCTTCGGCGCCCTCCTCCAGCGTGGGACCGGCGGAGCTGTGATCGTGCCGTGCGGTGTCGGTGTAGGTGAGCTTGAGGGGACCGCTGCCGAGGACTTTGAAGCGGTAGTGGAAGTCCGCGCCGTCGGACAAATTCTGGGTGCCGAAGCTGGCGCTGGGGTAGTCGACCTCGACGAGATTGAGGGTGGCTCCGGAGTGGTTCTGGATGGTGGCTTCGACCATCGCGGAGTGGCAGCCGAGGGCGCCGGCGAGGATGGCGGAGGCGGCAGGGAGGAAGATCCGCGTGGTGAGACGAGACATCTGCTGAGGGTAGCAGCTAGGTGTCGGAGAGGTTCCGGTCGAGGATGCGCGCGGTGAGCACGACCCCGTCGTTGTTGTCGTGGAGGCGGATGGGGAAGGCGAGGACGCTCCAGGTAAGCTGCTCTTCTCCGAGCTTCGGGGAGCTGAGAAGGCCGAGCCGGGTGCGGTCGATAAAGGTTTCGCGGGTGCGGGGAACGGTGAGCAGCACCTCACGCCAGTCGCGCACAAAGCCGGTGAGTTCGTCGAAGACGCAGCGGCCGGGGAACCAGTCACGTGGTTTGCCGATGTAGTCGGCGGCGGGATCGTTGCAGAAAACCCAGACGCCACAGTCGTTGAAGATCTGGACGAGGGCGTCGGAGCCGATGGCGCGGGAGATGCGGGAGTAGAAGAAGTCGCGGGCGTCGATGACGACGGGGGCTCCGCGGCGCTTGGCTTCGAGGGAGCTGAGGGCGGTGAGGAGATCCTCGATGGAGGAGTAGCCCTTGAGGAGGTGCATGTCCTCGACGCCGCCGAAGAAGCGCTCCAGCGTGGCGGAAAGGATGATGATGGGGATGTGGGGGCGACGCCGGCGGAGGATGGCGGCGACCTCCGTTCCGAACTCCCCCCCACCCAGGTGGTAATCGAGTACGGCGATGTCGATCTGGTCAATCAGTTCCGTGGCCTGGTCGATGCTGTGGGCGGGGAGGCACTCGTACCCATGCTGGCGGAGGATGGCGCACCTGAGATGGAGATTGGTGGGGTCGTCATCGAGTAAAAGGACCCGTACTGCGGGCAGAAGGGGGAGTGTTGGACCGTTCGAGCTGGAGGGATCGGGAGACATGGAGGCGGCCATTGGTGAACCCAATATACGGTCAATGCTGCCAGGTTACGTTACTTTTTTTCTATGGTTTGGTTACGAAAGAGGTCGGGAAGTTTAGCGACCAGGGCTACGGAGCGGAGCCAGCGGCGATTTTCGACGGCGGGGTATCCGCTGACGACCATGCCGGGAGGAACGTCGCCGGGTATTCCGGACTGAGCTGTGGCGATGGCGCCGTTGCCAACGGTGCAGTGGCCGGCGACGCCGACCTGACCGGCGAGGGTGACGCTATGGCCGATGCTGGTGGATCCGGCGAGGCCGACCTGGGAGCAGAGAAGGGTGTCGCGACCGACGTTGGAGCCGTGTCCGACTTGGACGAGGTTATCGATTTTGGCGCCGGCCTGGATGCGGGTCTCGCCGATGGAGGCGCGGTCGATGCAGGCGTTGGCTTGCACCTCGACCGCGTCTTCGAGGACTGCCGGACCGGATTGGGGGATCTTGTGCCAGCGGCTGCCGAGGGGCTGGGCGGGGTCCCGGGCGAAGCCGAAGCCGTCCGCGCCGACGATGGCCCCGTTCTGGAGGGTGACGTGGTCGCCGATGTGGCAGTGCTCGCGGACCACGGCGTGGCTGTGCGCGAGAAGATTGCGGCCGATTCGCGCGTGCGGGTAGATGACGACGTGAGCCAGAAGGACGGCGTCGGGTCCGATCTCGGCGTGGTCCATGATGACGACGAAAGGGCCGACATGGGCGCGGGGACCGACGGTCGCGGATGCGGCGATGACCGCGGTGGGGTGGATGCCAGGCGCGAACGCGGGAGGCTGGTAGAAGAGCTCGACGGCGCGGGCGAAGGCCAGGTAGGGGTTGGGGGTGCGGAGGGTGGGTCTGGGGATCTCGGGAAAGGCGGGGTCGACGAGGATGGCGGAGGCCTGGGTGGATCGCGCGAGCTTGCTGTAACGGGGGTTGGAGACGAAGGTGAGTTGGCCGGGGGCGGCAGCTTCGATGCCCGAGACGCCGTGGATGAGCAGATCGGGAGAGCCGGCGTTGAGATCCGCACCGAGGAGGCCGGCCAGTTTGCCGAGAGGGATGGGGTTGGGCATGCCTTAGTTTGGACGCGTGGTGAGGGGTGGTGGGGCGGGGAAGAGCTCTTCCTGGAGCGAGGTGGGGAGCGAGGAGGCGAGCGAGGAGGCGGCGGGGGTGTCGGATTTGCGGCGCGACGGCGAGGTGATGACGGCGAGGATCTGGAGGTCGGTGAAGGAGGAGCGAGGGACGAAGATTCTTTGGGTGTTGGAGCGGGTGTCGGGTGGGGTAAGGAAGAGGCCAAGGTCGGCGAGGAGGTCGTCGGCAAGGGAGAGATCGGCTGCAATGAGGCCTTCGAGGAGGTCGGGGGAGCGGGCCTCTTGGGGGGAGGGGCCGGGGCCACGGAAGGTGAGGCGGATCCAGAGGCCTTCGGCGCGGGGGCGGGCGAGAAAGGCGCGCCGGGTGAGACGCTCAGGATTGCCGGCTTCGCCCAAGTTGAATTCGCGGACATAACTAATTTGTTTTACATCGCTTAGGGTGACAGAGTTAACGCGACCGTCGAGGTCGAGAAGGCTAACGGAGCCATGGCGGACGAAGCCGCTCACGGGGAGGTATCCGGGGAGTACGTCACCGAGAAAGCGCCGGACGAGTACTTTTTTGTGAGCTGAGGCCATGGGGTGCCTGGCGGATTGTCGCACACGGGAGGAGCCCTGCCTCAATAAAGGTGCGTTTCCGTACTCTCCGGGGAGGCCTTGTGGTACGATACAGCTTTGCGAACGTGTCCCGAACCTTTGTAAGCGCTACATATGAAGAGGGTTAGTGGGTAGGTGTAACGGCACGCGAAGCGAGGCGATGCCGGGTCTGAGGAGCTTGCGGAAGTTATGGCCGACAACGTTTATCTGCTTGAGACGCGACTTTCGAAACCCCAACAATCTGCCTTGGCCGCTGTGCGGGAGGTCGCCCGTGAGCGGGGACTGACGGTCTTTCTGGTTGGGGGTGCGGTTCGCGACCTGATTGGCGGAACGGCGGTTCGTGACCTGGATGTGGCGGTTCAAGGAAATGCGCTCAAGATACGGAAAGATATCGAGAAGGCCGGTGGTGTGACGGCTGGGGAGATTGAAGCGGGGCAAGCCTTTTTCGTGCGTTTCCCGGGTGGTGTGCGCACCGAGATCGGAAGTACGTTATCGGCCAGCTATCCGAAGCCGGGCAAGGCTGTGTACCGGCCCGCGACGATTCTTGAGGATCTTCGACGGAGAGACTTCACGGCGAATGCGATGGCGCTCTCGCTGAACGAGGGTTCGTACGGCCTGCTGATGGATCCGCTGAACGGTGTCGCCGACATTGAGAACCGGGAGTTGCGGCTGGTCAGCAACTACGGATTTATCGAAGATCCGGTGCGGATGATCCGGGCGGCGAGGCTGATGGCGCGGCTTGGCTGGGGAATGGACGAGAAGACGCAGTCGAGGTACGAGACAGGAAAGGTGGAGGGTTATATCTCCGCTCTGGACGAGTATCGCCGCGGATACGAGACGGAGGAGATCTTCCATGAGGAGGACCCGCTTCGGGTGATGCGGAGGCTGGAGGAGGAGGGCTGGATGCAACACCTGGCGCCGGCTCTTTCGGCCGGGAAAGCGAACCTCCCGGAGTTGGAGCGTCTGCGGGAGAGCCAGGCGCAGTTGCAGACCCAGGGTGTGGTGGCGGATGCGGCGGCGGTCGCGTTTCCTCTGTTGACGGCGAAGGTGGCGGCAAAGGAGGTCGAAGCTCTGAAGAAGAGTTTTCCCCGGCGCGGGTTTGTCGATGAGATCGACGGAATGGAGGCGAAAGGGAAGGAGTTCGTGGCGCAGTTTGGCGGGAAAGGAGCGGCCCAGCCCTCGCAGGCGTACCAGTTGATCCTGGCGAGCGAGCCCGAGGCGGTGCTGTGGGCGGCGCATACCACAAAGAACGGAGCGCTACAGGCGAAGTTTCGAAGCTTCTACACGGACTGGCCGCAGGCTCGACAGAGGCTTCCGTACGTCTTGATGCAGGAGATGAGGATTACGCCGGATTTGCCTGACTATGATGGACTTCTAGACAAGCTGTTCTTCGAGCTGATGGATGGGAGGCTAGGGTCGGTTGAGGAGATAAAGGCGTACCTTGAGCCGTACTCTCCCCCGGCGCCGCCACCACCAGTGAGCCTGCGGCGGCCGAGAGCTCCCAAGAAGGATGCGAAGTCGGCGAAGGGCCGGAAGAAGGTGCTGGTGGAGGCGGAAGATGCTGCCGAGGAAGGTCTGCCGACCTCGGGTGTCGAGGCAGCTTCGGAGGGGTCGGAGCTGCCGGGGGCCATGGGGAGTTCCGGGGAGGTGTCGTCGGGTGCGCCACCCGATGGTAAGGCTGCTCGCAAGGACGATATTGCTCCGAAGACGGAGGTAGCTGCGGCCGAAGCTGTAAGGGAAAAGACGTCGAAGGCGGCGATAGCTCCGGAGGCGGTTGCTTCGGCGAAGCCGGCGAAGGTGGCAGCGGCGGGGTCCGGGGTTCGTGACGGTGATTCCGCGAAGGCAACCGTGCCGGTTGCAACGAGAGATGGGGGCTCCTCGAAGAGCTCAGAAGCGAAAGGTGCCGGAGCGAAGGGGGCGGGAGCGAAGCCGGCCACCGAGCGAGAGGGCGCTCCTAAGAAGGCGGCTGGAAGGGCTGCGGACAGACCGGAGGCGAAGAAGGCGGCCGGGGGGAGCAAGGCGGTTGCTTCCAAGAAGACTGCGCCTGCGAAGCCGGCCAAAGTAGGGGCTGCGCCGGCCAAGAAGGGCGCGACGGCGGTAGCGGCGAAGAGCTCCGGCAAGGCGGTCGCGAAGACCACCGTTGCAGCGAAGTCAGGGACAAAGAAGACGGGCGTGGAGGCTCCGGCGAAGAAGTCTGAGGCGAAGAAGGCTCCGGCGAAGAAGTCTGGGGCAAAGAAGTCTGAGGCCAAGAAGTCTGAGGCGAAGAAGACTTCGGCGCCGAGCAAATCCGCGGTGAAGAAGACGCGGTAGGCTTCCACGAGCGTGTTTGCCAGGTGAGGGTCTGTCTGGTTGGCCAGCGCTTCTCGGGGCAGGGCGAGGCATTCGATGCACGCGCGGAGGGAATGGGCCTTGGTGGATTCGGCGGCGAAGCTCAAAACGCTAAGAGACGAGTTTCTTGCAACGAGCACCCAGTCGATGCCGATTGCGGGGATTATCTATTGGGCCGTCGTCGGTGTGGCAGCGATGTTTGTGAAGCCGAATCAGCTAGCCTATCTGGTGGGCTTCGGAAGCGGGATGATCTTTCCGCTGGGCATGTTGATCGATCGCATATCTGGCCGGAAGATAACGCGGGCGAACATGGGAAATCCGGTGACGCGGCTTTTCATGCAGTCCTTGGGGCTGGTGGTTCTGGTGTGGCCACTGGTGCTGATCGCGGCGGGTCTGGCACACAATGCAAACCTGGTTGTCCTGGGGGGAGCGATCCTGATGGGGATTATCTGGATTCCGTACGGCTGGGCGGCAGACGATCCTATCGGCATGCAGCACGCCATCGGGCGCTCTGTTCTCAGCTATGCGAGCTATTTGTTTGTTCCTGATCCGTATAAGGCGACGGCGATCAGCATCGCGGTTCTGCTGGCCTACGTCTACACACTTCTGCGGATGCGAAGGCCAGGAGCGGAGTTGGGTGTCTCAGATATTCCGGTCTGAGGGATCACGACTTCGTCGGGGACATCGCACAGCGGGTGATGGCCGGGGCTTGTGGACGGTGCGGCTTGCCGTGACGTTGGATCGGACTCCCGAGCCAGTCGCGGAGCGCTATGGAGGCGGACTCAGCGTTTGGCAGAGGGTGTCTTCAAAGCTCCAGGTTCCACCGGACTTCCAGCCGTGGACGAGGGCTCCCGACTCGCCTTCGCAGGGAGCATTGACGGAGCAGCTATGGTGCTCGACCCAGAAGAAGGCTTGGTAGCCCATGCGGGTGAAGGCGACCCGGGAGAAGCGAAAGAGCTCGGTGGGCTGGCCGGGGGTAGGCAGGGCGTTATGGGGGAGGAGCCGCGCGGATCGACCGTCGCTGAGGCGGAGCCAATCGTTGCTGGACGTGGAGGTGAGGACGGTCTCCGGCGCGGAGTCGAAGATGCCCGCCATACGGCGCGGGAGGCACTGCTCGAACTGAAGCTCACCCTGCTGCGGGATGAGGGTGGAGGAGTCGACGGCGACGGCAAGTGTGTGGGGAAGGGGTGCGCTGGCCTGTTCGATCCAGGCACTGTAGACGGTGTACTCCTGTGCGCTGGGTTGCTTGGGAATGGGGGTGACCCTGCAGCCGACAAGGAGCAGAAGAGCGAAGAGCGGGAACCGGCGGTACACCCCGGAAGCATACACCGAGCTAGTGATTACGGCGCAGCAGCGTGACGGTTCCGAGGAAGATGCCGCCAGCGGTGAGGGCCAGAAGGACGATGGCGCGGCGGTAGGCACGCTGGGTGGAAGGGGGTGTGGCGGCGGCGTTGTCGCGGCACTGCGTGCAGCCCTGGGCCTGAGCCGGAGGAGCGAGGAGCAGAAGGGCCAAGAGAAAGAGAGCCGGTGCGAGCAGGTTACGCGGGTTGGGCGCGAGCCTCGAGATCCCCGGTCCGCGGGGGTAGTGAGCGCGGCCGCGGCCTGTCTGCGACACGCTACTGGAAGAAGGCAAGCAGAGCGAACAGGAAGATCCAGAAAAGGCCCATGCAGTGCCAGTACCAGGCGGCGCAGTCGACAAGAATCTGGCGGGTTTCGAGCTGGCGGGAGACGTACAGGCCGTAGAGCGCGGCGAGGAGGCCGCCGAGGCCGAGGAAGAGATGGACGGCGTGGGTGTAGGTGATGAGGAAGAAGAAGTGGCTGGAGGGATTCGACTTGAAGAAGACATGCTGGAGGGCGAGCTGCTTCCAGGCGAGGGCCTGCCCGGCGAGGAAGACGAGGCCGAGGACGATGGTGGCGGCGAGCCAGGGCATCGTACGGCGGGCGGTGGGTTTGCCGAGACCGAACCACTCCTCCATGACGTGCTTTTCGACAAACATCTGCCGGCGGGCGATCTCCATGGTGGCAGAGGAGATGAGGATGACGGCGGTGTTGAGCCAGAGGATAGGCGGAACGCTGGTGGGAAGCCACTCGTTGATGTAGGCGTTGTAGGCGTCGAAGTGTCCGGATGACTGGGCGACAAAGAAGGCGCTGACGATCGCGACGAAGAACATGAGATCGCCGGCGAGGGCGAAGAGGACGGCCATGCGGTAGCGGGAGAGGCGTTCGCGCGGGCCGCGTCGGCCCTGTGGGCGATCGTTCCAGTTATCGCCGTCGCCCCCGCCGCCGGTGCGTTTGTCGATGTCGGTGGGCGGACGCCGGCCTGAACCGATGTCGTGGTCGTCTGTCCGGCGACGCGTGTCGCGGTCTGTTCCGGGGGTGATGATGGCTGGCATGGGGAGGGCCCTCGCGTCGGACGGTGCGTGAGTAGATTACTCCTGTTCGACGCTTGTGGGGAGGGGCGCTTCGCCCTGTGGAAAGAAGCTGCTGGCAGTGTAGTGGCAAGGCCCGCGATAGGTGGTGATGCGCTCGGTGGAGGGGGGCGCGTTGGGGAGGAGGAGGGGGTGCCACTCAAGAGTGGTGGCGTCCCACGGATTGGCGGTGGAGAGGTCGCCGTGGTTCCAACTGTGTGCGAGGTTATAGAGGAAGAGGAGCTGGGAGGCGGCGAGGACGATGGCGCCGTAGGTGATGTGGGTGTTGATGGCGAGGGTGGGGGCGAGGAGCCGGTTGGCGGCGGCGTTGGGGAGGCCGGAGATCTGGGCGTAGTGGCGGGGCTCGCCGAGGAGGCCGGCGAGGTGCATGGGGAGGAAGGTGGCGTAGGCGGCGGTGATGGTGAGCCAAAAATGCCAGAGGCCGAGATTTTCGCTCATGAGACGGCCGGGTTTGCCGATAACGGAGGTGAGGAGGGGGAACCAGTAGTAGGTGGCGGCGAAGAGACCGAAGACACCGGCCATGGCCATGATGAGGTGGAAGTGGGCGACGACGAAGAAGGTGTTGTGGAGGTACTGGTCCAGAATGGGCTGGGCGAGGATGGGGCCGGTGAGGCCGCCGGTGAGAAAGAGGGAGACGAAGCCGAGCGTGAAGAGCATCGCGGTGGTGTAGCGGGGCTTGGAGCGCCAGGTGGTGGCGATCCAGGAGAGGACTTTGGCGGCAGAGGGGAGGGCGATGACGAGGGTGGAGATGGAGAAGGCGGTGCCAGCGAAGGGATTGAGACCGGCGACGAACATGTGGTGTCCCCAGACAAGGATGCCGAGGAGGCCGATGAGGAGGGTGGTGGAGATCATGATGCGGTAGCCGAAGACGCGTCTGCGGGAGAAGTTGGCGAGGAGCATGGACGTAAGGCCCATGCCGGGGAGGATGGCGATGTAGACCTCCGGGTGGCCGAAGAACCAGAAGAGATGGAGCCAGAGGAGGGGGGAGCCATTGCCGGGGTGACCGGCGGCGTGGAGGGTTCCGTTGACGAGGTCGCCTGTGGGGATGAAGAAGCCGGTGCCGGCGTGGCGGTCGCAGAAGAGCATGAGCAGGGCGGCAAGGAGTACGGAGAAGGCAAGGAGGCTGAGGAGGGCGGCGGTGAACCAGGCCCAGACAGTGAGGGGGAGGCGCTGCCAGGTCATGCCGTCGGAACGGAGTTTGAGGATGGTGGTGAGGGTGTTGACGGAGGAGAGGCAGGAGGCCACGGCGAAGAGAGCGATCGAGGCCAGCCAGAAGTCCATGCCAGGGCCTTGGCCGGGGCCGGCGGCGGCGACCGCGGAGAGGGGCGGGTAGGCGGTCCAGCCGGAGATGGGGGAGCCGCCGGGTACGAGTGTGCTTGAGAGCAGGGTGAGGAGGGCAAGGGCTGTGATCCAGAAGGAGAGGGCATTGGCCAGGGGCAGGGCCATGGTGCGGCTGCCGATCTGGGCGGGAAGGATGAGGTTGCCGAAGCCGGACTGGGGAGCGGTGGTGAGGACGAAGAAGAGCATGACGGTGCCGTGGATGGTGACGAGGGCGAGGTAGTCCTCGGGAAGAATGGCGCCGTGCAGGGGAAGGCCGAGGGCGGGCCAGGTGAGGTGGAGGCGCATGAGGAGGGAGAGGATGGTGCCGATGACGACGGCGGCGAGGGCGAGGGCGAGGTACTGGAGACCGATGACGTGGTGGTCGGTGGTGAAGATCCAGCGGCGCAGTGGAGAGACCTTGTGGAGTTGCCCGGGTTTGAAGGTCTGCGGCTTCATGCTGTCTTGAGGGTAGAGCATGGGAAGGTGCTGCGGGGGGCTTGAAGGGCTGCGGGTCTAAGACCGCTTCGAGCTGAAGGTAAAAACAGCAGGACCCCGCTGCCGTGGCCTGCTGCTGCATCTGGGCAGGGTGTGGTCTAACGATTGCTGGAGTTCAGAAGATCGGTGCAGAGGTCGACCAGCGCTTCGCTGTTGGGGTCGTCGTCCAGCTTGAGGCAGGCCAGACCTCCGGGATGGCGGAGGCCGGTCGCGACCGGAGTCAAGAAGCCGAACTCGGGTTCGAGCTTGGCGAAGAAGCCAATTGTCTGGCCATTGTTCTGGGCTGTGCGGCGGAGTAGGCCGAGCCTAGGAGATGAGGGCGACTTTCCGCAGGGTGTAGACGATATTGGCGACTCTCAGTCCATGCTGAAGAGCAGGTCATCGCTGGGCGGAACGGAGAGGGTGTCATTGACCGTGGGTATGCAGTAGGGCGAGGTGAGCGAAAATTTGAAGAACACTCTGGGATCTTTGCCCGGGTTTGCGGAGGACGACGAGCTCTCCGTCGGCCTGACCGGTGAGGACGAGGTCGCCGGAGCGGTCGAGGGTCATCGAATCGGGGTCCTGGAGATTGAGCGTGACGGTGGATCCGGTGATGGCGTCGGTGGCCTGCGTCGCCATAGAGGACCGGGGTGACGGCTATGGTGCGGTTCTGAAGCTTTGCTTCGACAGCCAAGCGGCGAAGTCTTCTGGTAAGAGAATGCGGAGTGTGGCGTTCATGCGGAAGTGGCCTGAGCCGCAGAGCTGGGTGCAGAGGATGGCGTAGGTGCCGGGGGTGGTGGGGGTGAAGTGGATGTGGAGGGTTTGGCCGGGGACGGCGTTCTGCTTGAGGCGGAGCTCGGGGATGGCGAAGCCGTGGATGACGTCGACGGCGTGGAGGGTGAGGTCGACTTCACGGTTGGCGGGGAGGACGAGTTCGGAGGTGGTGAGGTCGTCTGTGCCGTGGGGGTCGGCGGGGTCGATGCCGAGGGGGTTGCCGGCGCCGGGGTCGACGAGGGCTGAGGAGGTGCGGCCAAAGGTGTAGTCAGGGCCGGGGTAGCGGAAGTACCAGGCGAACTGCATGCCGGTGGCTTCGACCTGGAGGGCGGAGGGGTCGGCTCCGGTGTAGCGGGTGGCGGCCCAAAGGCGTTCGGCGTGGACGGCGAGGGCGCCGAAGAGGACCGTGAGGGCGGCGAGGGGGAGGTATTCGAGGCGGAGCTTGTGGAAGCGGTCGTGCGCGGGCTCGGTCGGCGTGGTGCGTTGGCGGACGAGGAGGCCGAAGAGGATAAGGATGTGGGCGAGAGCGGCGAGGGCGAGGATGATCCAGAGATTAAGGAGGAGGTGGCGGTCGAGCGCGGTGCCGTGCGCGCTGGCGTCGGTGGGGAGGGGCCAGAAGCGGAGGAAGGCGGCGAGGGTGTGCGGGAGGGGCACAAGTTCAGGATACCGCTGCCGGGGCTCGCAGGTGCCCTGGTGGAAGAGGAGCTGCCAGCGGTCGTCGCGGTGCACCCAGGTGGAGCTGCGGAGCGAGGTGTGCTTCGTTCCGGAGGCGTTCTGGCGGGGGCAGCGGTAGGTGACCAAGGCCCAGCTAGGTGTGCTGGCGTGGAGGTGGAAGTCGGAGAGATGGAGTGAGCCAGTGGGCGGATCGGAGGCGAGGGCGGCGATGATCTCGGTGCGGGTGAGGTGACGACCGGAGCTGCCGAACTCGACGAACTCCGGGGCGAGCAGGTGAGTGAGGCCGGAGGCGCTGGTGCGGGTAGCGGGGTTGAGGAGCTGTTCTTCGAGGGAACGGAGATGGTCGGTCAGGGTCATTGCCGGGGTGGGGCGGCTGGATGGAGGGGCTTGCCGGCGAGTTGGTGATGGTGGATGAGGTCGAGGAAGAGCTGGTGGATGCGGGTGTCGGTGGAGAGCTCGGGGTGGAAGGTGGCGGCGAGGAGGTGGCCGCTCTGGACGAGGACGGGGGAGCCGTCGCGCTCGGCGAGGGTTTGGATGCCGGGGCCGGTGCGGGTGATGCGGGGGGCGCGGATAAAGACCATTTCTAGCGGGGGGCCGGGGAGGGAGGTGGGGGTGAGGAGGATGGCCGAGTCGATCTGGCGGCCGTAGGCGTTGCGCTCGACGGTGATGTCGAGGGTGGCGAAGGAGCGCTGGCTGGGGTTCCGGACGTCGGTGGCGAGGAGGATGGAGCCGGCGCAGGTGCCGAAGGTGGGGGTTTGGCGTACGAAGGCGTTGAGGGTGTCGAAGAAGCCGTCGTGCTCGAGGTGCTTGAGAAAGGTGGTGGACTCGCCGCCGGGGAGAATGAGGCCGTCGAGGCCGTGGAGCTGGTCGGGGCGGCGGACGAGGACGGCTGTGGCGCCGAGCTCGCGGAGCATGGAGGCGTGGACGTCAAAGGCTCCTTGGAGGGCAAGGACGCCGACGGTGAGCGGAGCTCGGTTTGCTGTGCCGGTCAAAGGTACCCTCCCCCCCGTACTTTTCCGCAAAGTCTTCGATCGAATGGACATAAGCCTGGGGTACAGGTTCGAGACGAGGCTCGAAGCCGGCCCATGCGCGGTGGACTACGATCTCCTTTCCAGTGTACGGCGTGGAGGGGGGTGATTACGCCAAATGGGACGAGGGGTGGTGAGACGGCTCGGGTGGGCTCCCGACGTGGGCGCTGCGAGCGGATCGGGGCTGGGATCGTCGGAACCCGATGCCGCGGCGCTCCTGGCGCTCCTTGCGCTCCTTAGGATGACAACAAAGGCGGGTGGGTTGGGGTCTGGGCTCCCTGTCCTCGCCGGGTGAGTCTGACCATTTGTCCGAAGATGAGGCTCGGGGCGAGGCGGCTCATGATGTGGAGCAGGTTGCTGAGGCCCGGGCGGATCTCGAGTTTTCCGGCTTCGATGGCCCCGATGGCCTTTCTGGCGAGGACGTCGACCCGCATGCCCTTTTCGCCCTTCATCTCCTTGGCGAACTCGCCTCGGAAGAGGGCAGTTTCGACGCCGGGCGGGGCGAGTTCGACGACGGTGACGCCCGTTCCTTCGAGTTGTACGCGCAGGGATCGGGTGTAGGCGTGGAGGGCGGCTTTGGTGGCGCAGTAGACCGGGGCGGCGGGGAAGGGAACGAAGGCGAGGCCGGAGGAGACGTTGACGATGAGCGCGTCCCGGCGGGCTTTGAGATGCGGGAGGAACTGTTGAATCATGCGCAGGGGGCCGCTCAGGTTGATGTCGATCTCGCGGGTGAGGTCGTGGAGGTCGCGGTTCCCGGTGTCGTTCCCGGGGTTGAGTTTCAGGTTGCGCATGATGCCGGCGTTGTTGATGAGGGTGTCGAGTGACGGGAACTGGGCGAGTACGGCTTGTGCGAGGGTGGCGATCGCGGCAGGTTCACTGACGTCGCTCTGGAAGGTGTGGACGCCGGGCAGGGCGTGTTGGGCGGCGTCGAGCCTCCTCTGATCCCGGCCGGTGATGAGGACGGTGTTGCCGCGGCTGAGGAGTTGGCGGGCAAGCTCAAGACCGATGCCGCTCCCGCCGCCGGTGATCAGAATGGTTCTGTGGTTCAGCTTCATTAGGGGGCTCCTTCGGTTCTTTGCTGTTGCCCGTGCCGGATGGATTGTGCCGGGCGGCGGCTACCAGCGAGCATAGAGGGAGTACTCTCTTTACGGAAGAAGGCACTTGAAGGTGCGGTACGAACCTAGAGGAGAGTGACTGGATGGCGAGGAGTCTGGAGTTCAGCGAGGAGCAGATCTCTGCGGCGCAGGACTATGCCGCCTGTGTCCGGCCGGGGGAGCTCGACCCTCGGGTCGAGCGGCTGGTGAACGACCTGATCGGCCGGGTGGCCGATAAGTGGACGATGCTGGTGGTCGAGGTTCTGGTGGAGAAGGGGGAGTTGCGATTTACGCGGCTGAGCGAGCTGGTGGTCGGGATCAGCCAGAAGATGCTGACGCAGACGCTGCGGCAGATGGAACGCGAGGGACTGGTGACGCGGACGGTGCATCCGGTGGTGCCGCCGAAGGTGGAGTACCGGCTAACGGAGCTGGGGATGAGTCTGGGGGCGGCGTTTTGCGGGGTGTGGATGTGGGCGGAGGCGAATCTGAGCCGGGTGGAGGCGGCGCGGGTGGAGTTTGACCGGAGGTCGGGGCGGCTTTCGGGGTAGGGGGTTTCGGTCGCAGGACGTTCGCGGTTTACAGACGAGAACAGCCGCCCTTCCGGGCGGCTGTCAGTTTGGCGGGTTAGGGCTGCGGGTTTTTACCAGCCGCGGGTTTGCATGAGGTTCTTCTCTTCGATGGCGGCGGCGGCCAGGCCCTTCATGGAGCCGATGACGGCTTCGGAGGCGTCGGCGACGACCTTGGGGTCGTTGAAGTGGGTGGTGGCGAGGACGATGGCCTTGGCGCGGGAGACGGCCTCGTCGCGCTCGAGGGGGTTGTTCTCGACGTCGAGGGGGGTGGCGCCCTCCTTCATGAAGATGCCGGAGCCGACGAAGACGGTTTCAGCGCCGAGCTGCATCATGAGGGCGGCGTCGGCGGGGGTGGCGATGCCGCCGGCGGAGAAGTTGGGGACAGGGAGCTTGCCGGCCCTGGCGACCATGCGGACGAGCTCGTAGGGTGCGCCGTGGACCTTGGCTGCGTGGTAGAGCTCTTCGTCGCCGAGGACGGTGAGGGCTTTGATTTCGCGGACGATCTGGCGCATGTGCTGGACGGCGTGGACGACGTCTCCGGTGCCGGGCTCGCCCTTGGTGCGGATCATGGCGGCGCCTTCGGCGATGCGGCGGAGGGCTTCGCCGAGGTTGCGTGCGCCGCAGACGAAGGGTGTGGTGAAGCTGTGCTTGTCGATGTGGTAGGTCTCGTCGGCGGGGGTGAGGACCTCGGACTCATCGATGAAGTCGACGCCGAGGTGCTGGAGGACCTGGGCCTCGGCGAAGTGGCCGATGCGGGCCTTGGCCATGACGGGGATGGAGACGGCCGCGATGATGCGGCGGATGAGCTTGGGGCTGGCCATGCGGGCGACGCCGCCTTCGGCGCGGATCATGGCGGGGACGCGTTCGAGGGCCATGACGGAGACGGCGCCGGCTTCCTCGGCGATGCGGGCCTGCTCGACGTTCATGACGTCCATGATGACGCCGCCTTTGAGCATTTCGGCGAGGCCGGTCTTGAGGCGGAGGGTGGTGGAGAGGGCGCCATTCTGGCTGCCGGGGTGGTTGCCGTTCTGGATGTGGTCTGGCATGGTGAGGTCTCCTTGCGAGCCGGGTTCGGGGCGCGAGGGTCGCGCGGGCGGTTACGGCGGAGCTTTAGTCTAGCAGTTGGATGCGGGGCTGAAGCTGCGGAGCGTGGTTCCGGAGTTGGTGCCATGGTTGGGGGGCGGTGCTGCTGTGTTTCGTGCTGCACTCGCATACCGGACAGAGTGGGCGGTAAACGAACCGCTGCGGAGGACGGCGGGGAGGGCGGTGGAGGGCTGCGCGATGGGGCTAAGAGCGTGGGGCGGAGCTGGCGGACGGGAGGTGGCTGGGGGCGATGACGATGAAGAGTCCTTTGCCGCGGGCGAGGAGGTCGCCCGAGGGGAGGCGAAGGTCGACGGTGTGGAAGAGCTTGCGGCCATCGCGGTGGCTGTGGCGGGCGGAGAGGTTGAGGGGGGTGTGGAGGGGGGCGGGGCGGAGGTAGTCGACCTCGAGGTGGCGGGTCATGGCGAGGAGGTTGAGGGGACGGTTGAGTTTGGACATGGCCTCGTCGCAGAGGGTGGCGACGATGCCGCCGTGGAGGTGGCCGGGCGGGCCCTGGTGGAGCTCGGTGAGTTGGACGGTGGTGGTGGCGATGGGGTGTTCGGGGTCGGAGGTGATGTCGAGGGTGAAGCGGAGGTGGAGGCCCTGGGGGTTGGCGGGGCCGCAGCCGAAGCAGCCGGCGGCGAGTTCGTCGACTGTCCGGTTGCCGACGGGCGTGTGGGTGCCGTTTGGGGCGGCTTGGAGCAGGTCGAGGTTTGGGGGTGTGTGCATGGAGTTGTCGGTTCTCAGGTCACGGTTCTCAGGTCTCAGTTCTCGGTGAGGATTTCGAGGAGGGCGGTGCCGAAGTGTTCGGACTTTTCGGGGCCGATGCCCTCGATGGAGCGGAGGTCGGCGAGGGTTGCTGGGCGCTTCAGGACGAGGGAGCGGAGGGTGGAGGCGCCGAGGACGAAGAACTGGGGGAGGTTGAGGCGGTCGGCTTCGGCGGCGCGCCAGGTGCGGAGGCGGGTGTCGAGGAGTTGCTGGGTGGGGGTGAGGGGAGGGGGCTCGGCTGGCGGGGATGGCGGGGCAGCGGGGCGGGGGGTGGTGCCTCCGGAGTCGCGGCGTTCTCTGCTAGACAGGGGGCT
>JAABUO010000229.1_pt1 | contig 139935 bp, 120 predicted proteins | sample 5559291 | NCBI WGS metagenome assembly JAABUO01 (sample SAMN10711878, study PRJNA513372) | rock metagenome | isolation source: Antarctica rocks | place: Antarctica: Victoria Land, Finger Mt sud
GAGGCCAATGAGGTGAAAGGTGGTCTTGCTCAGGTCAATGCCGATCGTCGAAATCTCCATGGTGAAACCTCCTGCCAGCTAAGATAATCCGTCTTCGGGTACAAGCGGCGGACCATTCCAATAGTGGCATGATGTGCTGCTGATGCCGCCGGGATTTCTCGAAAGCGTTGCCGAGGAAGATCTGGATGCGGTCGTGGCGCATGAGTTCGCACATATGCAGCGCCGGGACTTTCCAAAGAACCTGTTGTATGGAGTGCTGTCGCTGCCGGTGGCCTACCATCCGCTGCTCTGGTTGACGCGTTCGCGGGTGGCGGAGAGCCGGGAGATGGTGTGCGATGCGATGGCGGCAGAGGCCGTTCTGGGGCGGGAGAGGTATGCACGATCGTTGTTGCGGCTGGCGTCCCTGCTGGTGCAGGGAACGCCGGTCAGGACACTTCACGCCATCGGGATCTTCGATGCCAACATCTTTGAGAGGAGACTTATGAATTTGACGAAGAAGCACGGGGAGATCAAGGGAGTGCGGCGGCTGGGGATGGCGGCTGCGTGTGTCGTCGTGGGATTGGCGACGTGTGCGTCGGCTCTTGCACTGCGCGTGGAGGTATCTCAGCCTGCGGCAGAGCACGGCAACCAGACTGCAGCGGGAGCTAAGGTTCCTGTCCGCGTCTCTGGAGGCGTGATGGCAGGCAATGTCCTGAGCAGGGTGCAGCCGGTGTATCCGCAGGATGCAAAGGATGAGAAGGTGGTTGGAGCAGTTGTTCTGGGCGCCGTGATCAGCAAGGACGGACTTATTCAGAAGTTGCAGGTGGTCTCGGGACCTGACAAACTCCGGCGGTCTTCGCTCGATGCAGTCAGGCAGTGGACGTATAAACCCTATCTGCTGAACGGCAATCCCATGGAGGTCGAAACGACGATTACGGTTACCTACTCGCTCGCGCCGTAAGCGGAGGAGCGACGCAAGATGATGCCGGCGAGGGAAGCTCGCCGGCATTCTTATGTTTGCAAAGCTATTGATCAGAGCAGAGACAAGATAGATGTACCCGGCGGAATCGCTGGAACAAACACGGCAAAGGCGAAATGCAGATCCTTCGAAGAAAACCGTTCTCGCTTTCTTTGTGCGCTTCTACACGCGTCTTCATCTCGTGAAGGAATACCTTGAGTATGTCGCGCATTGCTGAAGTATAAGTCGGCGAATTCCGGCGTGGCTGGGGACGTCTTCATAGGAATACAATGTCCCTAGAGAAGATTCCCAGAGAGCAAAACTAGACGTGTAGCCCCGTCAATTCTTGGCGGAAGGGTGTGGGCACATCCGCAAATCCTCAGAATAGAGGATAAGGCGTTGTATGCCGACGATTGATATAGCCGCTTAGAACATCTTGCCAAAGCGCTCTTTTTATGACGATGGAGAGACGCGCAGATGGCAAAGTTCACAATCTACCTCGACGCTAGCGGAAATCCAGATACTGAAGTACTGTGCATTGCCGGTTTTGTTGCAACAGCCGAGCAGTGGATTCGTATCGAACTACTTTGGAAAAGAGTTCTAGCCAAATATGAAGTTACTGAGCTCCATATGAAGTGGTTCGCGCATTCATCTCGCGAATACTCATTATGGAAGGGTGATGAGAAAAAGAGGGCAGCTTTTCTTTCCGAGCTTATTGCCGTCATTCAGTCAAGAGTTCGACATTCTTTCGCGTGTTCCATCTACATGCCGGATTACAGGCAAGCAAACACCGCCGACGAAATACGCTCAATTATGTCGCCCCTGGCTCTAGTCGGAGGGAGTTTAGTCAGAAGAGTTCAAGCGTGGGCTGATCACGTAAAGAGTCCTCAGGAAAAACTTCTCTTTATGATCGAAGACGGAGACATCGATAAAGGAAATTTGATGAGGTGGGTGAAGCAGTACTGTGGTGTGGATCTAATACCCATGAAAAAGAGCAAGAGTGTAGCCTTTCAAGCTGCCGATCTATTGGCCTATGAGCACTACAAGTTTGGCAAGAAAGCCCTTAAACCTGTTCCAGAAATCTCCAGCCGGTCAGAGGTACGAAAATCGCTGATGGCTCTAACGTCTATTGCCTGTGGAAAGAATATGAGTGATTGGAATACGCTGAGTGGCGCAAAACTTGTAAGTGATCTAGAACTTCTGAAGGAAGCTATCAGAAGAGCTCGCTCTTCTGAAGAGAACGAAGCAACATAGCAAAACCATGGTGTGTCAAGTATATTTATGCCGTTTATGGCTGTGTACGGCAACGCTAGTTTTGGGGCTGGTACAGCAACTATGGATCCGCTTTAACAGGAACGACGCTAGTCAAAGCGGTAATCGATTCGACTGTGCTTCGGTTCGATTGTGGCCTGGATCAGGATGCGAGTCGTAGTTTGCTATGCTGATTTTATCTTTGGTGGTGAGGAGTGTTATGGCGGAGGAAGTGGTTGGAGCGGCTGCAGCGGTGAAGATTACGGTGCGGCCAAATGGGCCTTTTCGGGTTGAGGGACCGATTTCGCTGGTGGATGTAGAGGGGCGCGCCTGGGATCTGACAGGAAAGCCAGCGATCTCACTCTGTCGCTGCGGACTTTCCTCGAAGCGGCCCTTCTGCGATGGATCGCATGGGCGTGAGGGGTGGACCTGCGATGCCAGTCCGATTCCAGTCGAGCCGGTGGCGCTGGGGTAGAGGTGAGGAGCGAGGCTGCTGTCTCGCCCCGCTTCGATATGCGCAAAGGCAAGCGCAGGGTCCTTCGACTGCGCTGCGCTTCGCTCAGGATGACAGATTCGTGGGATGGAGTTGGGAGAACAACGGCGGAGGCAAATGCAGGTCCTTCGGCTGCGGCTACGCCTTCGCTCAGGATGACAGATTCGTATCTCAGGATGACAGGTTCTTGGGGACAACTTTATGAGATGGCAATCGATGGTGTGGGTGGGTGTGATGGCGCTGGGATGTGGGGTGACCGGACCTGCGCAGGAGCAGGGTCCGGCCAAGCGGCAGGCTGCGGTCACGCTGCCGGAGGCTGACCTGGCGGGGGTTGTCGGGCTTTATAAGGATGCGGCCGATCCGGATGCGGTCGTGTCGATCTATCGCGATGCCGGGCATGTATATGAAGAGGGGGAGCGGAGCGCGCGGGTAGAGCTGCTTCCAGCGTCGCGCGACCGGTTTGTGATGGATTCTTCCGAGAACACGTTCGATTTTGCCCGGAACGCAGCGGGGGCGGTGACGGGAGCGACGGTCACGATCGCGGGAGGGCGGGGCGAAGGGGTGCATACGTTGCTGCGATCCTCTGAGCAGGAACAGCGGCTGAATCACTTTCGCGAGTACACGCGGGAGGAGGTGATGATTCCGGTGCGCGATGGTGTGAAGCTGCATGCCGTGATCCTGCGGCCTCAGGGGTCCGAGAAGAGCGGGGAGGCACTGCCGCTGCTGATCGAGCGGACGCCGTATGGGGTCGACGGGTCGGCGTCGAAGGGGGTCAATGCAGCCAAGCCGGAGTTGGCGCTGAGCGGCTACATCTTTGTTTATGCGGACATCCGGGGGCGGTACAAGAGTGAGGGGCAGTTCGTGATGAACCGGCCAATCGTCGCTCATACGAGCAAGAACGATGTGGATGAGACGACGGATACGCGGGATACGATCGACTGGCTGCTGAAGCATGTGCCGCACAACAGCGGCAAGGTGGGGGTGCTGGGGGTCTCGTATCCGGGGTTCCTGGCGATCAGCGCGGGGATCGATGCGCATCCGGCGGTGAAGGCGATCTCGCCGCAGGCTCCCATGACCAACGTATGGCTGGGGGATGACTTCTTCCATAACGGGGCGTTTCGCGAGACGTACGGGTTCGATTACGTGCAGCAGCTCGAGGGACAGAAGACGGATGTGCGGGTGGATACGAAGGACGACACCTACGACTTCTTTCTCAAGAATGGAAACTTCGAAGGAGCGGCGACGGCGGCGAAGATCGAGGACCTGCCGACGGCGAAGGTGTTTTTGACGCAGCCGGCGTACACGAAGTTCTGGCAGAACATGGCGGTGGAAAAACACCTGACAAAGGTTGAAGTGCCGACGCTCGAGGTAGGGGGATGGTGGGACCAGGAGGATATGTGGGGGACGCAGGCGGAGTACGCCGCTTTGGAACCGCACGATACGAAGCATGAGGTCTTTCTGGTGCTGGGTCCGTGGAACCATGGCGGGTGGGGTGGCGCGGGGCGATCGCTGGGCGTTGTGAACTTTGGGCAGCCGACGGGGGAGGTGTACCGGAAGACGATCGAGGCGCCTTTTTTCGAGAAGTACCTGAAGGGCAAGACAGGGTATGAATTGAAGGATACGGCGAGCTTCAGGACGGGTGTGGATGCGTGGGAGCGGTACGACGCATGGCCGCCGAAGACTGGATTCAACTCCGCCAAGCTGTATCTGACGAAGGACAAGGGGTTGAGTTTTGCGGCACCAGACGGAGCCTACGATACGGTGGCGGCGGCGTATGTGGCAGACCCGGCGGACCCGGTTCCGTATCGCAACCGGCCGATTCAGCCGACCTATGGCGAGGGATCGAAGTGGCGGACCTGGCTGGTGGAGGACCAGCGATTTGTGAGTGGGCGCAAGGACCTGGCGAACTTCACGACGCCGGTGCTGGACAAGGATACGACGGTAACGGGAGATGTGATAGCCGACCTGTTTGCCGCGACGACGGGAACCGATGCGGACTGGGTGGTAAAGCTGATCGATGTGTATCCAGACGATGCGCCACCCGCTGCCTCGGGCGCGTCGATGGCAGGCTATCAGCTGATGATTGCCGATGAGATCTTCCGCGGGCGGTATGTCCGCGGCTTCGAGAGACCGGAGGCCCTGAAGCTGGGCGAGGTGGTGGAGTACAAGTACAGCCTGCATGGGGCGGACCATACGTTTTTGAAGGGCCACAAGATCATGGTGGAGGTGCAATCGAGCTGGTTTCCGCTGTATGACCGCAACCCGCAGACGTTTGTGCCGAATATCATGACGGCTCCGGCGGAGGCGTACAAGGCGGAGACGGTGTCGGTGTACGGGTCGGCGAAGTACCCGTCCCACCTGGAGTTCCTGACGCCGGAAGGACGATAGCGTGCATCCCGAAGCGACGAGCGTGCTGCTGGCGCTGCAGTTGTTTCATGTGCTGTTTCTTTTGTTTCACGACTGGATTCCTCTGGGCAGATTGAACGATGTGGCCGCCATTCGGGCGCAGAATCCTGGCCGTAAGGTCTTGATCGGAACGGCGGTCAGTTCGCTGCCCTTTGTATTCGGCTTCATATCGAGTGTTGTTTACTTGGGCAGAGCTTACCCAGGATGGCTGTTCTGGTGGTTATGGATCAGCTATACGTGGTTGTTCGTCGGTGAGCTGGAGGTCTGGTGGGTTCCGTTCCTCTTCCGGCCTCAACCGGCACGGGCGGCGCGATATGCCTTGATGTTCAGTACCACGCATGCCTTTTTGCCGATGCGCAATGGTATTCGGGTGAATACGCTGCATGTGGTTCTGCATGCGGCGACGGTGATGACGCTCGTGGTGTTGGTTGTCGTGACACTGCGATAGGGCGCTCGCGAGACGAGAGGATTGAGGTAGAGAGTGTCGATCAGGACGATCAGCAGCCGGGAGGTCTACCGGAATCCCTGGACGCGGGTGCGCGAGGATGTGATTGAGCGGGAGGGCGGCGGCCGGGGGATCTACGGGGTTGTGGAGAAGGACCCGGCGTGTATTGTGATTCCGCTGGAGGTGGTCTCATCGGGACCGGAAACGGGTGAGTTTCTGCATCTTGTGGAGCAGTTTCGCTACACGGTCGAGGGCCGATATCTGGAGCTGCCGCAGGGGGGATGGGAGCGGGCGGAGATTGTGCCTGAAGAGCTGGCCCGGGGGGAGCTGCGGGAGGAGACGGGGCTGACCGCGAAGCGGATGACGCTGCTGGGGGCGCAGTGGATTGCGTACGGCGTGATGCGGCAGAAGATGTATGTGTACCTTGCCGAAGATCTAACGCAAGGCGAGCCTGATCGCGACGCGGAAGAGCACGACCTGGTGCTGCACCGGGTGACGGTGCGGGAGTTTGAAGAGATGCTGCTGGATGGCAGGATCATGGACAACTGCACGGCGGCGGCGTGGGGGCTTTACACGGTGTGGCGTGAGCGGGAGCGCAGGAAAGAAAGATAAGGCAGCCAAGAGGAACCAACGGCGTAGGCGCGTCGCAAATGCGGCATCTCATGGCCAGGTGTGAAGACGGCCAGGTGTGAAGAGTGACGGCAAGGAGCGGGCTATGGCAGCAGAGCAGAGGGATGTAGAACGGTTCGACGCGATTATGGTTGGTTCGGGACAGGGTGGAAATCCGCTGGCCGTTGCGATGGCGGGGCATGGATGGAAGACGGTCATGGTGGAGCGAGGTGCTGTGGGCGGGACCTGCGTGAACACGGGATGCACGCCGACCAAGACGCTGGTGGCGAGCGCCCGGGTGGCGTATCTGGCGCATCGGGCTGCGGATTTCGGAGTTATAGCTGGAGACGTGACGGTTGATATGGCGGCGGTGATGGCGCGGAAGCAGGCGATCGTCGAGAAGTCACGGGCAGGAAATTACAAGCGGCTGACCGAGACGAAGAATCTCTCGTTGATCGAAGGGTCGGCGGAGTTTACCGGACCGCATGAACTCTCGATCAGGCTGAACGCGGGTGGAACGCGTGTGCTGACGGCGGAGCGGATCTTTATCGATACGGGAGTACGGGCGGAGATCCCGAAGATCGAAGGCATTGGGGAAGTCGACTATCTGGACAACGCGTCGGTGATGGAGCTGGATGCGGCTCCGGAGCATTTGATCGTGCTGGGCGGAGGGTATATCGCGCTCGAGTTCGCGCAGATGTTTCGCCGTTTTGGCAGCAGGGTGACTGTGGTGCAGAAGGGGAATCGGCTGGCCGAGCGCGAGGATGAGGACGTGTCGGCGGAGATCGCGAAGATTCTCCACGAGGATGGGGTTGAGGTGCTGCTGGAGGCGGAGGCTCGCCGGGTAGAACGAGCGGGTGCGGGCGGGGTTCGTCTGACGGTGGCGACGAAGCATGGGCAGTACGGCGACGGGGAGCGGTCGGTGGAGGGATCGCATCTGCTGGTAGCTGTGGGGCGGGTACCGAACACGGAGGCGCTCCACCTGGAGCATGCCGGGATCGCGGTGGACGAACGAGGATTCTTAAGGTGAATGAGTGGCTGGAGACGACGGTCGGCGGAGTGTACGGCATTGGCGATGTAAAGGGTGGGCCGGAGTTCACGCATATTTCGTATGACGACTACCGGGTGCTGAAGGCGAACCTGATCGACGGGCAGCAGCGGACGACGCAAGGAAGGCCTGTGCCCTATACGATGTTCATGGATCCGGAGCTGGGACGGATCGGCATGACGGAGGCCGAGGCGCGGAAGGCGGGCAAGACGATTCGGGTGGCGAAGCTGCTCATGACGTCGGTGGCGCGGGCCTTCGAATCAGCAGAGACACGGGGCTTTCTGAAGGCAGTTGTCGATGCGGAGACCGATCTCATCCTGGGAGCCGCGTGCCTGGGCGTGAACGGGGGAGAGGTGGCGACCCAGATCCAGATCGCGATGATGGGTGGCGTGACGGCCTCCCAGGTACGCGACGGCATCTGGAGCCACCCTACGTGGGCGGAGGCTCTGAATACTCTTTTCGCTAAGTTTCAGGGCGAGAGCTAGAGCGGATCTACGGTTGCCGTACTACCTTCAGAAATAACAGGCAACGCAGGAACACACGCAGGTCCTTCGACTCCGCCGATCACGATAACGCTGTGATCGGCTCCGCTCAGGATGATGACAGTCTCTTTCCGGACACACCAACGCTGGATTTGCCCTAGAGTCGCTGACGTTTGTGGCAGGATCCGGAGCACAGCAACAGGTATTCCAGAGCACAGCATGGATAACAGCTGTCATTCATTGCCCTAGGCAGGGTCGAGGTAGTATGTTCGCGTGATGATTCCAAGATCTCTTCTGCTGCCTCTAGTGCTTGTGACGATCGGTGTTGCCGCTCCGGCTCAACAGGTTTCGCTGCCGCTCTGGACGCATGGCGCACCTGAGCCTTCGACGGTGAAGGGCGGCGAGCGCGATACCACGACAGCGAAGGATGCGCTGGTCGCCGGGCGCAAACTCATTCATCTGACGGATGTGAGTGAGCCGTCGCTGACGGTGTACAAAGCAGATGCGGCTGGCGGGTTGAGTGCTGCTGTGCTGGTGTTCCCGGGTGGCGGCTATCGGATTCTCGCGTATGACCTCGAAGGAACGGAGGTTTGCGCATGGCTGAATTCACTCCGCATGACGTGTGTGCTGGTGAAGTATCGGGTGCCGATCGATGGCCGCTATCCAGAGCATGTCGAGGATCTCGAAGACGCACAACAGGCGATGCGCCTGACGCGCACGCATGCAGCGGAGTGGGGGATCGATGTGAAGCGGGTGGGGGTGCTCGGGTTTTCGGCGGGGGCACACCTGGCGGCGGTGCTCAGCAACCATGCTGACTTTACTGGTGCGGCCGAGAAAGACCATGGGGGCCTGGGTGCCGGAGTAAGTGCGCGGCCGGACTTTGCGCTGATTCTTTACCCTGGTTATCTGGCGACCGGGCCGAAGCTGATGGACCTGGCGCAGGGCGTCGAACCGACGGCGGTAACACCGCCCACATTCTTGCTGCAGGCGGAAGATGATCCGGTGCATGAGGAGAATGCGCTCGTTTACTTTCAGTCTTTGAAGACAGCAAAGGTCTCTGCGGAGTTGCACCTCTATGCGCAAGGCGGGCACGGCTACGGACTGCGGCCAACGGAGCTTCCGGTGACGCACTGGCCTGCATTGGCAGAGACGTGGTTCCACACCATTCATGTGCTGGAAGGCCGGTAGCAGCAGGTTGAAGCGCTATAGACCTTTATAGAGGCCGCCGTCGACAAGGAGGGTCTGGCCGGTGATGAAGGAGGCGCGTTCGGAGGCAAGCCAGACGATGGCATCGGCGACCTCTTCGGGCTCGCCAACCCGTCTGAGAGGAGCGTCGGCCCCGAGGTTAGTCACGAACTCTGCTGCAGGGATGCCCTGCTCGGCGGCTCGTTTAGCGACAAGCTCCCGGAGCCGGGCAGTGGCGGTGTAGCCGGGAGCGACGTTATTGACGGTGATGCCATCCCTGCCGAACTCGTTCGAGAGGCTTTTGAGCAGACCGAGGACGCCGGCGCGGACCGTATTGGAATAGATCAGATCCGAGACAGGCTGGCGCACCGAGATAGATGTGATGGTGACGATGCGGCCCCAGTGGTTGCGCTGCATATGTGGAAGGACGGCGCGGGCGAAGTGAATCGTGCTCATCAGGTTGAGGTCGACGGCACGCCTCCACTGTTCGGTTGTAGTTGCGAGAAACATGCTTGCGGGCGGGCCGCCGGCGTTGATGACACAGATGTCCACGCCGCTGAATTCTGTCGCGACATGATCGACGAAATGATGGACCGCAGACTCGTCCGTTACGTCGACGGACTCGAAGAGGACCGGGACGGCATAGGTGTTGCGAATATGCTCGGCAGCGGGACGGAGCTTGTCGCAGCTGCGGGAGCACATGGCGACGCGGGCGCCCTCCGCGGCGAACTTCTCTGCGGCGGCACGGGCGATGCCCTCACTCGATGCGGCGACGATGACGCTGCGACCTTTCAGGCCGAGATCCATGGGAACTCCTTTGCTACTCGGTTGGTTGGGTGTTGGCTGCAGGTTCGTGGCGAAGATAGGTGTCGGTGCGGTCGATCCAGTCCTGGCGAGGCGGGTTGAAGATATCGAGATCGATTGTGTCCTCGAGCGCGAAGGCCTCATGGGGAAGGTTGGCGGGGATACAGAGCACTTCGCCAGCGCGAACGATGGTGTCCTTGCCGGCTATGACGAACCTGAGTGCGCCTTCGAGGATGTAGACGACCTGCTCGTTGGGATGGCTGTGCTCGGGGACGTGCGCGCCTTTCGCCAAGAGCACGCGAGCGATCATTACGTTCTGGCCGGTGATGAACTGCCGACCGATCTGAGAGCTGAGTTGTTCGATCTCGATGTCCTTCCAGCGGGTGTGGACTGCGGTGGGCTGGATCTGTGTATCGGGCATGGCTATGGTCTCCATCAACACGCTCATTCTAATATGTCGCCCGGCAGGCGGCACGGCAAGGGATAGCGGAGATGGATGAAGCAGCGCGGCTGATCCTTTGTTCGAGCAGCGTTCGGCTTGCAAGCGTCATCCTTGCTCGGCAATGCCCCTTGAGGTCAGATAGGCGGATACTGAAGAACGAGCTGCTGTCTGGATCGAGCGAGGGAGGTTGAGAGTGAGGCATGTACACTGCTCCTGCCGTGTGCAGGGATTTCGTGAAGAGTAGTAGATCGATCGAGTACAGGAGAGTTATGCGTCGATATCGTCCCATGGGTGCAGCTCTGGTCTTACTGGCGGCGTCATCGGTATGCGGTGCGCAGTCAGAGGTCGTGCTGGGCCGCGGCGGTGCGACGGTAACGCTCGAGCCCTATGCGCCCAATATTGTGCGGGTCACGTTGAGCATGCTGAAGGACCAGGCGATTGCCGCGCCGGGGTACGGGTTTGTGGCGCGGCCTGCGGTATCCGGGTGGACGCACACGGCGAATGAGGCGAAGGACACGTACACGTCCAGCCGTATGACCGTTGTGGTTCCGGCGATCCGGCCGCCGCGGGCGAGGCCCAAGGGCTACGTGGAAGGAACGGAGAAATACTTCAGCGGATCGACTCCCGGAATCACTGTGCAGATTACGGGCGCTGACGGTGGCATGCTGCTCGATATGCAGAGCTGGGAGATGGCTGTCCCGAATCACAAGGACGGTACCGCGGATCTGAACTACGATCGACGTGCTGCGGATCCGCCATTCTACGAGGTAGGAGCAACATTTCGTTCGCCGGGCGACGAGCATTACTACGGGCTCGGGCAGAATCAACAGGGATTTCTCGATCAGCGCGGACACAAGGTGGAATGCGAGGCAAACTATAACGCGGTTGGTGGAGCAAGCTGGTGTGTGCCTTTTATGGTTACAAATAAGGGATATGGTCTGCTGTGGGACAATCCCTCAAAGACGACGATTGCGCCGGGATTCAATGAGCGTACCCAGTGGACGTCCCAGGTCGGGCAGCGGGTTTCGTTTTTCGTGATTACGGGTGCAACGCCGGATGAGATCTATGGCGGTTACAGATTGCTGACGGGCGATACGCCGATGCTGCCGAAGGGTGCGTACGGCTTCATCCAGTGCAAGCAGCGGTATGTGACGCAGGCCGAGATGCTTGCCGTGGCAAGAGGATACCGGGAGCGTCACTTGCCGCTCGATGTGATCGTTCTCGACTGGTTCTACTACAACGGCATGGGGCAGATGGATTTCATCAAAGACAGATGGCCGGATCCGGCAGCAATGAACCGGCAGCTTCACGCGATGGACATCGAGACGATGATCAGCGTCTGGCCGCGCTTCGAACCAGGTACACGCTACTACGATATGGTGAAGTCGAAGGGCTGGTTCGAGCATCTGGCGGATGGCACACCAACCGACGGGCTCCCCTTTGACAAGGCCGGCTCGGACATCGATTCGACCAATCCGGAGGCTATGAAGTGGTACTGGGAGACGGTGCGCGATCAGATCATGAGTAAAGGGTTCGACGCGCTTTGGGCAGATGAGACGGAGCCGGACCTGCCTCCAAATGGGAGCTATCTTCATATCGGGCCTGGAACGCAGTTCTTCAATGTGTATCCGCTGTTCCACACGGCGGGGCTTTACGACGGATTCCGCAAGGATCTGCCGGGCAAACGCGCGCTGATCATGTCACGCGATGCGTATATCGGCGCACAGCATAACGGAACGATTTTCTGGTCGTCCGACATCTCGCCGACGTGGGACACGCTGACGCGGCAGATCCCAACGGGGTTGAATGCGACGGCATCGGGCATCGCGTATTGGGGAAATGACGTTGGCGGATGGCAGAATCTGCCTGAATCGCATATTCCCGCGCATCCTCCTCTCATTGATCCAGGGGACGCCCGGGCGAACGTCCATCACGATGACGACTATCCGGAGTTGTACGTGCGGTGGTTTGAGTATGGTGCTTTTCTGCCGACCTTTCGAACGCATGGAACGCGGACGTACAACGAAGTGTGGTCCTATGGCCGGCAGGCTGAAACGATCTTGAGCAAGTACCTGCGGCTGCGGTATGAACTGATGCCCTACATATATTCTCTGGGCTACGGGACGCATGAATCTGGCGCGCCGTTTATGAGAGCGTTATGGATGGACTTCCCGAAGGACCCGAAGACGGCGGATAGTGGCGACGAGTATATGTTCGGGCCAGCGTTCCTGGTGGCGCCGGTGACGGCGCAGGGACAGACGACGAAGCAGGTCTATCTGCCTGCCGGAACGGCCTGGTACAGCTATTGGACAGGCGCGCGCTTCGCAGGCGGGCAGACGATCGAGGTGAACGCGCCGATCGATACGCTGCCCCTATTTGTGAAGGCAGGATCGATCGTGCCTCTGGGCAGCGTCGTCGAGAGCACCCACGAGAAGCAGAGCATTGCGAGGGTGAAGGTCTATCCGGGCGCAGATGCGGAGTTTACGCTGTATCGCGACGATGGGCAGACGTACGCGTACGAGAAGGGTGCAAGCGAGATCACGCAGATCCACTGGGACGATGCGGCCGGCAAACTAAGCGAGAGCGGTGCGAAAGCGTGGACGGGAGATGGCATCGTGGAGGTAGAGGGCAAAAAGTAGCGTGGTTCACGTCTCAGGATGCGGGTGTCCTGGTAGCGTCTTGGGTGGCGTCCTGCTGCGTTGGCGCCGCGAGACCAGGCTGGTCCGGGGCAAGCTCTGGTGGCAGGGTGGCGACAGGCATGCCGGTTACCACCTTGAGCTCGGCCTGGAGTTTCGCCCATCGCTTCGCACTTTTCTTCGTAAAGATCGGAGCATCCGGGTTTGCGTAGTACTCGGCTATGTCTTCCTTCAGTCCTGGAGGAACTGGGCGGTCGGGCGCGCGGCTGATCTCGTGGACGAGTTCAGCATAGGTATCGTCGGTCAAGCGGTAGCCTCCGGGACGAACCTTGGCACCGGTGTCGAGGTCGCGATTGGGAAGAGCATGGTCGCTGGTGCCCATACGAGCAATCTGCCGGCGTAACTCAACGATCGTGAGATTGAGGCTGCGCACGTACTCGTCTTCAGTGGCTGTATTCGGACCCTTGATAGCGAGCAGCTTCAGGGGTCCAAACTTGGGAAGAATGTAGATCAGACCGGCGAGCGAGTACGTTCCGATACCGGCTTTCTTGCGGTACTGTTCCCAGCCGTTCTCAAAGTCGGACTGTTTGAGCTGCTGTTTCAGCAGGTCAATGTCGGGACCGGGCGTATCGTCCGGGAAGCTTTTGCGGTGAAGAACGGTCTCTGCATACGCGACCCTTGGAAGGAGGCTGCGAACAGCGTACCGGTAGCCGCGCAGGGTGAGGCTTCGGCGTCGAGTTGTTGATTCCTCACCAAGGCCATAGGTCTCGTAGTAAGCCACTGCGAGCTGATGGGTCGGAACAGCGAGGCCGATGTGCTTCAAGTACGCGGAGGGGGCAAAGCGGTGTTTGGCGATCTCGTTGATGTCGAAGGCGAACTCCGTCTGGACGTGGGCGTGCTCGGCTTGCTCGTAATTGACGATAGGCCCGTACTTCTGGCCGAGCTTGGGGAATTCTATCGGTACTGCTCGATTGGTCGCCTGCGGATGGCCGATGATGTCGCCGACGTAGTGCGACAGCGCCCCGACAGCAAACGCGAGCTCGTCGGCGTTATGAGCGTTTCGAAAGAGCGCGGTGATGAAGTCTCCGGACCGCACGTAATGTGTCAGGTCGGAGAAAAACGTGACGCCGAATGGATAGTAGCCGAGATCCTGGATCGCACAGCCGCCATACGCATAGGCATGGGCTTCGAGGAGTTGGGCGGGCGTCAGATTGGGGTACCGACTCAGCAGCAGCGGCTGAATGGAGCCTCTCCATGTGAGATCGATCAGCTGCTCATGGGTGAGAAAGGAGTAGCCTTCAGCTTGTCGCGGTGGCGCGAGGGTTAACAGGAGCAGGAAGACGGCTACGAATCCCTGAAACCAGTACTTAGAAATTCGTCTGCGCAACGGAGGCTGAGGTGGCACACTCATCCGTTGCACACCATTTCAATGACACACGTTTTCATCACTACTTTTCCGCGCTGAAGGATACCTGCTTTGACAGAGTATCCCTCGCCGAGGTTGTTACAACACACTTTCCTTACTGGTGCCTTACTGGTGGGGATGCCCATCACTGAAGAGCATTAAGGAGCGTCCACTGGTAATTACTTTATCGCCCACCTCGGTCATCTTGAAGGGGTCGTCCACATTTTCCGTGTCGATGACCTGACTCCACTTGTTACCGGAGGGAGAGGGCGGCAGCACAAATTCGACGCCGTCCTGAGCCGCATTGACGACGAGGAAGAAACTATCGTCGACGACCATCTTTCCTTCTTCATCGGTAACCTGCAGGGTCTGACCGTTCAATAAGACGCCGATGGAGCGGTTCCACTCCGTATTCCACACCTCATCCGGGACCTCGTTCCCATCCGGATTGAACCAGGCTATGTCTTGCATGATGGTGTTCTTGCCGGATTGATGGATCTCGCGATCCTGGAAGAACTTGCGACGATGCAGGTTGGGATGAGCCAGGCGAAACTGAATCAATTTTCCTGTGAAATCGCGGAGACGTTTCCGCGGGGCATCCAGGTTCCAGTCGAACCATGTAAGTTCGTTATCCTGGCAATAGCAGTTGTTGTTACCGCGTTGCGAACGGCCGACCTCGTCTCCCCCTGCAAGCATGGGGACACCCTGTGAAAGCATCAGCGTGGCAAGGAAGTTGCGGGTCTGGCGCTCCCGCAGTGCGTTGATGGCCTCATCGTCTGTGGGACCTTCTGCACCCATGTTCCACGAGTCGTTATCGTTGGCCCCGTCCTTGTTATCGTCCTTGTTGGCTTCATTGTGCTTCTCGTTGTAGCTGACGAGATCGCACAGGGTGAAGCCATCGTGGGCGGTGACGAAATTAACGCTCGCATACGGCTTGCGGCCGTCGTACTGATAGAGGTCGCTTGAGCCGGTCAGACGATAGGCGAAATCGGAGAGCTGACCCGCATCGCCCTTCCAGAAGCGGCGTACTGTGTCGCGATATTTGCCGTTCCACTCGGCCCAGAGGACAGGGAATTCACCGACCTGGTAGCCGCCCTCGCCGACATCCCAGGGCTCGGCGATCAGCTTCACATCGGCAAGCGTGGGATCCTGGTGAATGGTATCGAAGAAGGAAGAAAGTTTACTGACATCGTGGAGTTCACGCGCCAGCGTCGATGCAAGATCAAAGCGAAAGCCGTCAACATGCATCTCGGTCACCCAGTAGCGCAGGGAGTCCATGAGCATCTTGAGAACCTGAGGATTGCGCACGTTGAGCGTGTTACCGGTGCCCGTGTAGTCCATGTAATAGCGTGGATTATCCTGCACGAGGCGATAGTAGGTGCTGTTGCAGAATCCCTTCCAACTCAACATCGGCCCAAGCTGGTTGCCTTCACAAGTGTGGTTGTAGACAACGTCGAGGATGACCTCAATACCAGCGGCATGGAAGGCCTTGACCATCCGTTTGAATTCAGAGACCTGACCGCCGGTGTCGCCGGAAGAGCTGTAACGGGACATGGGGGCAAAGTATCCGAGCGTGTTGTAGCCCCAATAGTTAGATAAACCTCTTTCGACCAGGTGGCCTTCGTCGATGAAGTGGTGGATAGGAAGGAGTTCGACGGCGGTAATGCCGAGCTGTTTGAAATAGTTGATGCTGGATTCGTGGGCGAGGCCGGCGTAGGTTCCGCGCAACTTTTCAGGAATCATGGGATTACGGAAGCTGAACCCTTTGACGTGCACTTCATAGATGACGGAGTCAGCGAGAGGCGTATCAGGTTTGTAGTCATCGTTCCAGTCGAATTTGTTGTCGACGACGACCGATTTAGGAACACCGGCGGCACTATCCTGCGTGTCAATCTTCGTGTCGTCTCCCGAGGTTAAATCATAGGGAAAGATCGGCGCCTTCCAATCCACGTCCCCAGAGATCGCTTCAGCATAGGGATCGACGAGGAGCTTAGCCGCATTGAAACGATTTCCTTTTTCGGGCTCCCAAGGACCGTCGATGCGGTATCCATAGAGCTGGCCGGGCTTAATGTCGCGGATAAAGCCATGCCAGACGAAGGCAGTACGCTCACGCAGCGTGATGCAGTCTGTCTGCTTACCCTGGGAATCCAAGAGGCAGAGGTCGACGCGGGTAGCGCCTTCAGAGAAGATAGCGAAGTTGGTTCCCTTGCTCGAAACGGAGGCGCCGAGGGGATAGGGGCGTCCGGGCAAAACTGTTCGATTCATCTTTGCTTGGATGCATCCATCTTCGAAGAGTTGTGGCACTTGTGCCCATCGCGGGAAGCCCAGTGTAAAGTTTGCCGGATGATTTTGCTGAGTTCTGCGGGATCGTTGCGAGGTGCTGAACGAAAGAGGTGCTGAACGCAGCATTACGTCATGATCTGCATACAGGCCCTCTTAACGCGAAGTGTAGTCTGTCTCGAAGGTCGGGCCAAAGTAGCAGCGTTCCACGAGCATGCAATAGATGTGCTCGAGCGCGAGGTGTGATTCCTGAATGTTCATGGTGATATCTGAGGGAATGATGACGTTGTGATCGCAGAGTTCGCGCATCGCGCCGCCACCGGCTCCGATGAACCCGATCGTGGTGATGTCCATCTCGCGTGCAAGGCGCAGCGCCTTGATGATGTTCTTCGAATTGCCGGAGGTGGAGATGCCGAGAAGGACATCGCCGGGCTGCCCGAGGGCTTCCACCTGGCGAACGAAGACATCCTCGTAGCCGAAATCATTGCCGATGGCGGTGATGATCGAGGAATCTACCGTGAGGGCGATAGCGCGCAGAGCGGGGCGATTCACGGTGAGACGGGAGACGAACTCGGCGACGAGGTGTTGTGCGTCGGCGGCTGAACCACCGTTGCCGGCGATCATGAGTTTGCGTCCGTCGAGCATCGCCTTGGCAGTGAGTGCGGCGATGGTGACGATGGTGTCCGCAATAACAGGATCGGCAAGGACCGATTGCATGGTTGCGATCGACTGAGCAAGCTGTTTCTGAACCATATGCTTCATCATGACTCCCTGGAACTGGTTGGGCGGATAGCACGAACCGTATCGAAGCTGGTGGAACGTTCACCCCTGAGTTGCACCCAGCACAACCCTTTCGCTCTTCCAGTATAAAGGGGAGGGTTGGCCTGCTCGGAAGTGGCCGCTCTAAGTGCGAGAGGCGATGGAGGCGAAACGATGCATAGCAATTGGGTCCGGGGTCTCTCGGGCTGTCTCGTTATGTTGTCCCTGATGTCAGGTGTACCTGGAATGCTGCGAGCGCAAGAACCGGCGGAGACACGCAAGACGGTGCTGTTGTGGCCCGGCGGTGCGCCTGGCGCAAAGGGTACGGCTGACGAAGACAAGCCGGCATTGTCCATCTTTCTCCCAACCCTGCAAAACGCGACGAGAACGGGAGTCGTCGTGGCGCCGGGCGGCGGATATCAGAATCTATCGATGGAGAAGGAGGGGTATGCCGTGGCGCGATGGTTGAATGAGCGCGGTGTGGCCGCCTTTGTGCTGAAGTACAGGCTGGGACCGAAGTATCATCACCCGATCGAACTGCAGGATGCGCAGCGAGCGCTCCGATTGGTGCGCGCGGGAGCGGCCGAGTATGGAATCCAAATCGACCACGTAGGCATGTGGGGCTTTTCGGCGGGCGGGCATCTGACGGCAACGGCGGGAACGAAGTTCGACATGGGAGATGCTTCTTCAGCAGATACAGTGGAGCGGCAGCGAAGCCGGCCGGATTTCCTGATCCTGGCTTACCCGGTAATTACGCTCGAAGCACCGTATGCGCACGGCGGATCGAAGAAGTATTTGCTTGGCGAGGCTCCGGATCCGGCGCTGGTGAAGACGCTTTCAGCGGAGACGCAGGTGACAAAAGAGACGCCTCCGACGTTTCTCTTTGCGACGACGGACGATGCGACCGTCCCGGTGATGAACAGTGTGATGTTCTACCAGGCCCTGGTACAGGCGAAGGTTCCGGCGGAGATGCATCTGTTCGAGCATGGGGCGCACGGGGCAGGCCTGGCAGCGGCGAATGCAACCTTACGCGTGTGGCCGGATCTGGTGCTTGTGTGGATGCGGGAGCATGGATGGGCGGCACCGCAGACTCCGTGACGCGGTCTCGAAAAAGATAGAAAATATTTATGAAATTTTGTGTACAGTAGGTTTATCACAAGCAATTTGCACTGAGCTTCTGGAGTAACCGCACTGGATCCGGAGGTGTTTTTGACTGGCAGCGGCGTGGCGGGAGAGCTGCATCGGTGTGTGCTTGAGAGGCTCGCTTCCTCGTCCTTCTTCTTTATTTCTAGAACTCGAAACGGGTGATCGATCTATGCGTGTTCTGCTCTCTTTACGTTTAGGCTGTCGTCGAGCGGTGATGATCGTGCTTGCCGTTTTCATGCTTACGGCTCTGAGCGGCGTGACGGGAGTTGCGCAGACCGGTGCGGCGTCGCAGACAGATCGCATCGCTGCGCTTGAGAAGCAGGCGAGCGATAATGCGACAGCAATAGCGGCGGCTCAGACAGCGGGCGATAACGGCTGGATGCTGGTCTCAGCAGCCCTCGTGCTGATGATGAGCGGGCCTGGCCTTGCACTTTTCTATGGCGGCCTGGTTCGGAAGAAGAACATCCTGGGCACGATGATGCAGACCTTCGCCATGATGGCGGTGATCACAGTGCTGTGGGCGTTGGTGACGTATTCGCTGGCCTTCGGTTCTGGCAACGCGTTTATTGGCGGGCTCCACAATGCATTTCTGCACGGCGTAGGGCTGCTGCCGGATAAAGACTATGCGGCGACGATTCCGCTGCAGACGTTCATGGTGTATCAGCTGATGTTTGCGATTATCACGCCGGCGCTGATCACCGGCGCATTTGCGGAGCGGATGAAGTTTTCGGCGATGCTGGTGTTCATGGTTCTCTGGGCCTTGATCGTTTACAGCCCCATGGCGCATATGGTCTGGGGCAAGGGTGGGCTGCTTAGCGCTTCGCTTGGCGGCCGCTTTCCGTGCCTGGATTTTGCGGGCGGGACGGTGGTGCATGTGACTTCAGGTGTATCGGCGCTGGTGACGGCGCTTTACCTCGGCAAACGCCTGGGGTATCCGAAGGTTCCCATGCCTCCTCACTCTGTGGTGTTGAGCTTTATCGGCGCCTGCCTGCTCTGGGTCGGGTGGTTCGGCTTTAACGCGGGCAGCGCGCTGGGTGCGGGGACGCTTGCGACCTCGGCGTTTGTGGCGACGCATTTTGCAGCCGCTGCGGCGGCCATCGGCTGGAGTGCAGCGGAGTGGCTTCGGCAGGGCAAAGCCTCGGCATTGGGAGCGATCTCGGGTGCTGTGGCCGGGCTGGTGGGGATTACGCCGGCCGCGGGCTTCGTGACGCCGATGTCGGCGCTGTGGATCGGACTGATCGTTGGCGTGTGCTGCTATCTGATGGTGGTGAAGGTAAAGGCGATCTTCGGGTACGACGATTCGCTCGATGCCTTTGGTGTGCATGGCGTGGGCGGAACGATTGGCGCGATCCTGACCGGCGTCTTTGCAAACAGCGCGATCAACCCGATCTTTGGAGCGGGTAAGGCAACGGGATTGCTGGAAGGGAACGGGCACCAGGTGCTGAACCAGATTGTGGGCGTCGCAATCGCATGGAGCCTTTCGATCGCAGGAACGCTTATTATCCTTCTTGTTGTCGACAAGGTGATCGGTCTGCGGGTCAGTGAAGAGGCTGAACGCGAAGGGCTCGATCTGTCGCAGCATGGTGAAGAAGGCTACGATTGGGCGCACTGATTGAGACAGCACACTGATTGAGAATCGACGGGCGAGAGGCGGGAACGGGATGCAGAAGATTGAAGCGGTGATTCAGCCTTCCAAGCTGGACGCGGTAAAGGATGCCCTGGTTGAAATCGGCGTATACGGGATGACGATCCTCGAAGCGCGGGGTCACGGGCGGCAGAAGGGACACACGGAGTTCTACCGAGGCCGTGAATATTCGGTCGATCTCCTGCCCAAGGTGAAGCTGGAAGTGGTGGTGGTGGACGAGATGCTGGAGCGAGTGATTCAGGCGATCATGACGACGGCCCGGACGGGCAAGATTGGCGACGGCAAGATCTTCGTGTCACGGATTGACGAGTCCATTCGTATCCGTAATGACGAACGGGGAGACATCGCCTTGTAGTGGTTATCAGGGAGAGTTCCCGCGAAGAGCAGGTGTTCCCTCGAGGGCTACAGTTTCATTTGGAAACGCGAGGATGAGCCCACGCTCTTGAAAGCAGCACAGGTGCCGCAAGCTCTTCTGGAGAACTATGCACGCAGACGACACTCCACAGCCAGGGATGCGTGAGCGCTATCAGCGGAGCATGCTGGAGATTCGCGGCGCGTTTGATGCCGGCGCTTCAGGAGGCACCACGATTGCAACCCGGTCGAGGGCTGTCGACGATCTTGTGCAGGCTCTGTGGAGAGAAGCTGTTGAGGGCAACGGCCGGCTAGCAGCAGGAGTGGCGCTGCTGGGAGTAGGGGGCTATGGGCGACGAGAGCTATTCCCTTATTCGGACGTCGATTTGCTCTTTCTACTAGATGGAAAAGTTGCCGAGAAGGACGTCAAAGATTCCATTCGACGTGTGAGTCAGGAGCTCTGGGACTGCGGACTTCGGGTCTCCCCGACGACTCGAAGAGGCAGCGAATGCGAGAAGTTTGATCCGGATATCGCAGAATTTACGCTTTCGTTGCTCGATCACCGGCTGATTGCGGGAGACGCACTGCTCTACGAGCGCGTGACCGGCAAGAATTTGATGAAGCTCCTACAGCGCGAAAACAAGGCGATTGTGGCAAGGCTTGTGGAGATCACGCGCGCACGGCACGCGAAGTACGGCGAGACCTTGTTCCATCTGGAGCCGAGCATCAAGGACTGTCCGGGGGGGCTGCGGGATGTGCACGTCTGCGCGTGGCTGGCCATCCTGCAAACGGTACAAACGCACGGGGCAGCTCCGGGAAAGGGCAGGGCACCCGAGGATGAGTTTGAGCCAGCAGTGGAGTTTCTCTCGCGGGTGCGCTGCTTCCTGCATTACCGGCATGAACGGGACGATAACACGCTGGACTGGCCGACCCAGGATCTTGCGGCTGCAGGCGGAATCGGTCTGCCGCGGCGCGAGGGTGCAGCGCTGGGTGGAGGTGTGGATGCAGCGTATTGGATGCGAGTGTACTTCCGGCATGCTCGAAGTGTGGAACGCCGGGTAACTCAGATGTTCGACTCGGTGCCAATCGCGACGAGCGCGTCTAGTCGATTTCGCGCTTTCAAGGTATGGAAAGGAGCGGAGCCGGTGCGACAGGGCTATCGACTTGAGCAAGGGCGTATGGTGCTCGATCGAGAGACCGAAAATGGTGACCCGGCGCACGATCCGGACACCGTGCTGCATGCCTTTGCAGCGCTCTCCGAGACGGGCGTCCGCGTTGGGCAGGAGAGCGAGGAGCGACTCTCGCAGGCACTGCCGCTGCTTTCGTCTCACCTGGAGGAGGGTGCTGCGCTGTGGCATCCTCTACGCGCCATCCTGAAGGGGCGCCATGCCGGCAATGCACTGCGTGCGATGCACGCATTAGGCATCCTGGAGCTACTGATCCCGGAATTTCACGGCATCGATGCTTTGGTGATTCGCGATGCCTATCACCGGTACACCGTGGACGAGCATACCTTCGTAGTGATCGATACGCTTCATGGATTGCAATCTGCACCGAGTGGCCCCCTGGCGGAGTGGACGTCGAAGTTTAGCGCAATGTTGCGGGATATGCCGCATCCGGAGATGCTCTACCTGGGAGCTCTGCTGCACGATACAGGGAAAGGCCGCAGTTCAGGCGAGCACTCACGAGAGAGCGCCCAGTTGGCAAAGGGCTTGCTGACGCGGCTGGAACTTGACCCCTATGAGAGTGGCCTGGTTGTGGATCTGATCGAGAATCACCTGGAGATGTCTACGGCGTTGCGGCGGGATATCTTCGATGCGGAGACCGTGCGCGCCTTCGCCAGCAAGATTGCGACGCCGGAAGCGCTCCGCATGTTGACTCTATTCACCTATGCTGACATTAATGCGGTCCATCCGGATGCGTTGACTCCCTGGAAGGCGGAGAACATCTGGCGACTGTACATGGCCACGTCGAACTACCTTGACCGAAGCGTTGACGATGAACGGGTCAGCGGACAGGCGGAGAGCGAGTTAGTGCACCGCGTGGCGGCATTGTCACCCGGAGAGCAGGTCGCGCTCGGCGCGTATCTTGATGGCTTTCCGGAGCGATATCTAAGGACTCGGACCCCTGAGCAGGTTCGGGCTCATTACGAGATGGCAACGCATTTCAGTAAAGATCCGGTGCAGCTGGAGTTTCGTTATGCGCCAGGGATGAGCGAGCTTACGCTCGTGACTCGCGATCGACCTCAGCTCTTTGCGACGATGGCGGGAGTACTCGCGGCGTGGGGGATGAATATCATTACCGCGGATGCTTTCTCGAACCGGCAGGGCGTCGTGGTCGACAGCTTTCGATTTTCAGACAGCTTCCAAACGTTGGCAATGAATGCGTCGGAACATGGTGCATTCGTGAACAGCGTGCATGACGTGATGACGGACAGAGTAGCGATTGAGAAGCTCCTGAAAGGGAGGCGCAGGGGTCGGCGCAAAGCACCTATGGTCCGCGTCGAGTCCCGAGTGGACTTCGATGATGAAGCGTCCTCGCAGAGCACCCTGATGCAGGTCATTGCACAGGATGTCCCGGGATTGCTGCGTGCTCTCAGCCTGACCATCTCGGCACAGGGCTGCAACATCGAGGTGGCGCTTGTGGATACAGAGGGCGAGACGGCGATCGATGTATTTTACCTGACGAAGGACGCATGCAAGCTGGGACTGCCTGAGGAGGAAGTGTTGCGTACAGCGTTGCTGGATGCAATGGCAAGAAACGCACATTCATTCCCGATATAGACGCTGCTGCGAGGACCATGGTGTGTTGGCCCACGGATCACAGCTTCACAGGTGAGGGAGTTTCCGGCTGTCTGACACAGAGACGCGAAGCCAACCTTGGCGTAGAAACTTACATCAGTAACCTTTTGGGGTTTGATTTAGAGTTCAATCGCCCAGAATCGTTTTATGATGACATTATGAGCACTGCTGCAACAGAAACCACGAGTAACGGTAGACCAACCTCCGTTCCGGCGAGTCACGACCGCTATTTCTTCGGAACTCTGGACAGCTTCGGCAAGAATCAAGAGAAGCTGGAAGAGGTTAATTGGGGCTACAACCAGCCTGAGGGAATCGTTCTGGCTTCGTTGGACGCAGCAATTAATTGGGTAAGGAAGAATTCGGTGTGGCCGATGACCTTCGGTCTCGCCTGCTGTGCCATCGAGATGATGTCGATGGGCGGTTCTCGTTATGACATTGCGAGATTTGGAGCAGAGGTCTTTCGTCCCTCACCCCGGCAAAGCGATCTGATGATCATTGCCGGGCGGGTCTCGCAAAAGATGGCGCCCGTAATCAGACGGCTGTACGAACAGATGCCAGAGCCGAAGTGGGTCATTTCAATGGGTGCCTGCGCGACCTCCGGCGGCGTCTTCAATAACTATGCCCTGCTACAAGGAGTCAATCAGGTGATCCCGGTAGACATTTATGTGCCGGGCTGTCCACCACGGCCGGAGCAGCTGCTTTACGCGATTACGCTTTTACAGGAGAAGATCCAACGAGAGCGCGGAACATTGCGCAAGACGTTGAATTTGGAGTAGCCGCAGGTGTGAATAGTCTGTACAGTTACATCGAAGAAGCAATGCGGTAATTTACTTGAAATTACTGAACTTAGGTTATAAGTTTCCCCTTTATGTACCCTGCGGCAGATTTAGCTCGATGGACGAGGCAAGCTGCGGTAAGCTTTGGATTATCAGAAGAATGTAGCGCGGGGCTGCACTAAGTACTCGTGAACGCAACAATTTCAGTGGAGGACAGTCGAATGGTTTATCGCCCGTTACATAGTTTTGGCCGGTTTGTACTGGCTGCATGTGCAGTCAGTCTGGGAGCAGCAAGCCTGGGTGCACAGACCACCCCCAGCACAACTGGCCCAGCAGGGCCGAACCTTTCGCGTACAGATGTATTTCTCGGCTATTCCTATTACGGCGCGCATGGAATGGTAAAGCCTGCGGGAATCGCGTACTCCTCAATCGACCTAGGAGGCATTGCGAGCGGAGCCTACTATTTCAATAAGTATTTCGGTATGGAAGTATCGGTCGTAGCTCATCCGAGCGGGAATAACGACCAGCTTTATACCGCCTCCGCCGGCCCAATCTTCCGTGCTCACATGCAGAACTACACACTGTTTGCTCACGCAAATGCGGGTGGAGGTCGTCTCGGCGGACCGAACCACAGCGATGAGGGTGGTCCACCGCCTGTGTACTTTGAGCCAAACACATGGGGCCCGACGCTTGCGGTAGGCGGTGGTATGGATTATGATCTGCCGTTTTTCAACAATCGTTTCTCGCTACGTCTCTTCCAGGCAGATTATCGCTATGTGCATGCTGATTTTGGACCTCAGATTGGGAGCCTTCTTGGCGGCCGCGCGAATGTTGGGGCAGCCGAACTCAGCACGGGAATCGTGACACACTTTGGAAGCATCGTTCCTCCTCCGCCGGTTACCTACTCCTGCGCTGCAAGCCCGGCGTCGGTATATCCCGGAGACCCGATCACAGTCACGGGTACCGCTCTGAATTTGAATCCCAAGAAGACGGCCAGCTATACATGGTCGGCTGATGGGGGCACGATCGCTGGCACCTCCAACACGGCCAATATTGACACCAAGACGGCTGCGGCGGGGACGTATACCGCGAAGGGGCATGTCTCCGAGGGCCCGAAGCCCGCGCAAATGGCGGACTGCACGGCGCAGTATGTCGTCAAGCCTTTCGAGCCACCTACCATCACCTGCTCGGCAAGTCCGTCGAGTGTAAATCCTGGAGACTCTTCGACGATCACGGCAAATGGGGTAAGCCCGCAGAATCGCCCTCTAACGTATAGCTACAGTTCGACTGCCGGATCGGTCAGCGGAACATCTGCTTCAGCAACGTTGGCAACGACTGGCGCGGCTCCTGGTACGGTAACCGTAACCTGCAACGTAGTGGACGACAAGGGCCAGACCGCATCGACGACGACTACCGTATCAATCGCTGCTCCCCCGGCACCACCGAAGATTGTGACGTCAAACCTTTGCTCGATCAACTTCGATCGCGACACGCGTCGTCCGACCCGCGTCAACAACGAAGCTAAGGCTTGCCTGGACGACATCGCTCTGAATCTGCAACGCACCTCCGACGCCAAGATTGCTGTCGCTGGTAACGCTGCGAGCACAGAGAAGATGGGTCCAAAGCTGGCTGCACAGCGCGCCGAGAACACCAAGCAATATCTGGTGAAGGAGAAGGGAATCGACCCGTCACGCATATCGGTGTACACCGGAACCGAAGATGGAAAGACGGTCAACACGACACTCATCCCCTCGGGTGCAACTCTCGATAGCGGATCGATGACCTCAGTGGACGAGAGTGCGATACAGACTCCCGTAGCACATGGGCGTCGCCATCACAGCACTAAGAAGTAGGTTTCAGCAAAAGGTAGGTTCAACCGCACCAAGCTACAAAGGCTGACTGGGGTTCCAGTCAGCCTTTGTGCTGCACGGATAGTGTTCGAGTTTTCTGCAAGCGACCCTTGTAAGACTGGATAAATATGTCGATCTGCCTTAGAAAATGTGTATGGATCTTCCCCCTGTTCGCTTTAATGCTGTGTGTCCGAGCATATGCGGTGTCTTGGTTCCCTTTCGGGCCGGATGGGGGAGACGCTCGTTCGTTGGCAGTCGATCCCCACGATCACGCCCATCTTTACCTGGGAACCGCGACAGGTTGGATCTATGAATCGCGAAATGAGGGGGAGCAGTGGAAGCGGCTGACTCGCCTGAGCAATCGTGACGACCTAGTGTTGGATAACATTGTGGTTGATAAGGCCGATCCGAAGCATATGCTTGTCGGGGCCTGGGTCGTCGACCGTTCTGATGGTGGGCTCTTCGTGAGCAAGGATGGCGGAGTTACCTGGACGAATCAGGAGACGATGCGGGGCCAGTCGATCCGCTCTCTGGCGCAAGCCTCTTCCGATCCCAAGGTTTGGATTGCAGGAACCCTGAAAGGAGTGCGACGCTCCGAGGATAACGGGGAGCACTGGCAGCCCATCAGTCCTGAGGGAAGTACGGAGATCCATGAGGTTGAGTCTGTCGCGATCGATCCCGGTGACCCGCAGATCATCTACGCCGGAACTTGGCACTTGCCTTGGAAGACCATCGATGGCGGAGTGCACTGGAGCAGTGTCAAAGACGGTGTGATCGACGATTCGGATGTTTTTTCAATCATTGTTGATCCAGTTCACCCTGCGACTGTCTATGCGAGCGCATGTTCGGGAATCTACAAGAGCGAGAACTCCGGAGGGCGATTTCAGAAGGTTCAAGGAATCCCCTCGGAGGCGCGGCGAACCCGTGTTCTAATGCAGGATTCAAAGAACCGCGATATCGTCTTTGCGGGAACCACCGAAGGCCTGTTTCGCACGGCAGATGCTGGCAAGATCTGGATACGGATCACTGGACCGGAGGTGATCGTCAATGATGTCTATGTCGATCCGACGGATTCCAACAAGATGCTCGTAGCGACCGATCGCGGTGGTGTACTGGCAAGTAATGACGGCGGCTCCAGTTTCCATCCATCCAACACTGGATTCTCGGCGCGTCTCCTTTCTTCCTTTGTTGCAGACGCACAACATCCGGCGACGGTGTACGTTGGCGCCTTGAACGACAAGCAATTGGGAGGCGTATTTCTAAGCGAGAACGGCGGATTGAGTTGGGCACAACGGAGCGGGGGGCTGGAAGGAAGCGACATTTTCAGTCTTGGGCAAGCTCCTGACGGGACAGTTCTGGCGGGAACCGGACACGGCATCTATCGACTCAGCGAGGGAAGCTGGACGCGCATTGCTGACATTACGTTTGCAAAAAAGCCTGACGTGACGGTTGGACAGGGTGCAGTCGCAAGGGGCAGGTCCTCGACACATTCGGCGAGGAAGCTAAACCGCACCTCCACGGCGCAGGTCCCAGCAAGACGTTCCCCTGTGGTTCTTAAGCCATTCACTGGAGCGGTCTACGCGATCAGTGTGGGCGGAGATGCCATCTTTGCTGCGACGTCACAGGGCCTGCTGGCAAGCGGACCAGCGGGCCTCTCTTGGAAAGGTCTGGATGAGCCAGGAGCGGCGGAGTTCTACTTCCTGGGGAGCGCACGATCGAAGATCCTCGCAGCAGGTTTGAAGACGATGCGCCTTTCTAAGGACAACGGGACGAGTTGGAAGCCAACCACACCTCCAGGCGAACTGTCTCAGATCAGCGCGGTCGCGGTGGACGGCAACGGAGCTCTGTGGGTCGGCGGCCGGGAGGGTGTGTTCCTGTCAGAGGACGATGGGGTAACCTGGCAATCGGTAAAAGGACTCTTCGTACCTGATGTGAATAGCATCTTCTATGACGCTCATTCTGAACGGATCCTGGTCACGGCAGGAGGTAAAGCGACACTTGCCTTCGCAGTGCATTTGCCGGATAAGAAGGTGAGCTTCTGGGACACGGGATGGAATCTAAGGTTTATACGTCCAGTGGGCGACCATCTTCTGGGCATCACTCCTTTTGATGGTGTCGTCGTGCAGCCTAGAATGGTCGATTCTGCGGAGAGTACCCATCCATAATGGGAGTCTCGGACACGTTTTGAGGACTAGAATTTAGAGATGGAGGGTGTTATGTCAACGCTGAGATGGCATCATTCGTTTCAAACGGACGATGGATCGCTCTCCTCGATTGCGGCCAAGGTAGAGGCTCGCGAGCGACTTACCTTTGATGATGGCGTTACGCTGTATCGAAGCGGCGACATTCTTGCGGTGGGCTGGCTTGCCAACCATGTGCGCGAACGGATGCATGGAGATATCGCGTACTTCAACGTCAACCGGCATATCAATCCTACGAACGTATGTGTAGCCTCCTGCCGTCTCTGTGCATTCGGGCGGAAGAAGGGAGATGCCGGGACGTACACCATGGCCCTTGAGGAAGCATGGGAGACGGCGGCGTCGGGGTATTCAGAGGCGATCACGGAGTTTCATATCGTAGGCGGTCTTCATCCCGATCTGCCGTTTGCATACTTCATGGACCTGGTGCGCGGCTTGAAGATCCGTTTCCCCAAAGTTCATGTGAAGGCCTTTACGATGGTTGAGGTCGCGTTTCTTGCCAAACGCGGGAAGATGACGATTTGTGAAACGCTCCAGCAGATGAAAGCCGCGGGGGTTGATTCGATGCCTGGCGGCGGGGCGGAGATCTTTGCTGACCGAGTGCGGCATATCATCTGCGACCACAAGATCGATGGCGGCGAGTGGCTGGAGACAGCCCGCATGGCACACACGATGGGCCTGCGATCGAATGCGACGATGCTCTACGGTCATGTAGAAAACGATGAAGATCGCGTTGATCATCTTTTAAAATTGCGTGAGGTTCAGGATGAAACCGGTGGATTTCAGACCTTCATCCCGCTCGCCTTCCATCCGGAGAACACTGCACTGGGTCACATTCCACGAACGACCGGGATGCTCGATATCAAACAGATCGCGGTTGGCCGGTTGATGCTGGATAACTTCCCGCACATCAAGAGTTACTGGCAGATGGTGTCGCCCAAGATGGCGCAGGTCGCCCTGCGGTTCGGGGCGGACGATATCGATGGAACAGTGGTCGAGGAGAAGATCTATCACGATGCAGGCGCGACAACGCCGCAAGGTATGCGCCGTACTGACCTGATCCGTCTTATCACAGAGGCTGGCCGGGTACCATTCGAGCGCGATACGATGTACCGGGCCGTTACTCGGAGCGAGGATTCGTTTACGGTCGCCGTATAAGCGTGGCCTGAGATATCAGGAAAGAGTCGGACAGAAGTTAGTCTGCCATCGTGAATGAACCGTGATCGTTGTCTGGACCTCTGTCGGTTCGCCATTAAGTCGGAATGGCTGATAGCGCACTACTCGGATTGCATCGAGTGCCGCAGTCTGGAGCATCGCAGGACCGCTAATCATATGCAAGCTTTCGATCGATCCCGCTTTCGAGATGATGGCTTCAACGATGACCGCTCCCTCCCACATGAGCAATCCTTGCGATCAGCGGGTTGGACGGGCCTGATCGGGCCGAGCAGCAGCCCCGTCGAGACGTCAGCGGAGACGCGTACCGGGCTGGTCTTTCGTGCCGGCACAGGGGTAACGGCAATCCGGCTCTCCGTACCCGAGCCGATGCCCGTCAGTGTGCCCGGCAGCTCGCAGGGCACACACCCATAAACTCTGACAATGTAGTGCTCAATACAGGTGAGGTGTCGATGCGGCTCGGCAGGATTCGCGGGGCGACCAGCATTCGTCCGAGTACAGGGACTATAGAAGCGACGGTGTTCGACGTCCGCTGCACCAGGGTGCGTGCGGGAAGGCGCGGAACTGAGACTGGAGAAATCACCTTCATCTCGGTTGCTCTCTCCGGCAACGATTCCGTGTGGAGCAAGGGCAGGATGAGCAGAAGGGATGCGATCGCGCCCTGCAGTGAAATGGAAGCGGCCGCCGTCTATCGACTGCGTGACGATGCGGCGCGAAGCTGCGACTTAAAAGAGACTCTCCTCGAATATAAGGCACCCTCGGAACTACGGGTCTGGTGCCATATGCGAGGAACGCGGCCGTACTGGTTTAGACACCCGGACCGCTGTACTTGTTCCAGCGGAATAGTTTGCTGCGTCCTTCGACGCGAACAAGTGGGCGACGAGATTTGACCGTGGCGCACACTCTGCCACTCCTGGCGCAGGAGCAAGCCGGTACCATCAGGGAGATATCCGCTGACGTGCGGCAGGAGAGGCAAGTGGCTTATAACGATCTACGCGAATTCATCAAACAACTCGACAGGGCCGGTGAACTCAGGCGCATCACGCAGCAAGTCGATCCGATCCTCGAGATGGCTGAGATTGCCGACCGCGCCTCGAAGCTCGGCCGTAATACCCGAAAGGCTGGCGGCCCTGCGCTGCTGTTCGAGAACGTGACGGGATATAGTAGTTCCCGTGTGCTGATGAACCAGTTTGGCTCGGAGGCGCGGATGAAGCTTGCTCTCAATGTCGAGTCGCTCGACGGCATCGCCGACCGGATCCGCACGCTGTTGCATCCGCAGACTCCGACGACGATGATGGACAAACTGAAGCTGCTGCCCATGCTTGCGGAGATTGGCAGCTTCTTCCCGAAGGCGATCTCGGCCCGCGACGCCGCCTCGAAGGAGGTGATCCACAAGGGCGCGGATGTCAACCTGCTGGATCTGCCTGTCCTCAAGACCTGGCCCCTGGATGGAGGGCGCTTCATCACGCTGCCCTGTGTAATCACGCGCGATCCGAAGTCAGGCAAGCGCAACGTCGGAATGTACCGGATGCAGGTCTACGACGGCCAGACTACGGGCATGCACTGGCAGCGGCAGAAGGTGGCCGCGGAGCATATGCGAGATCGTCTTCGCGCGGCTACGCAGACTGCATCGGGTGCACCGGACCTTCCTGGCCGGGTCGCACTGATGGCGGATACGGCAGGAGGAACCATCGCGCGCCCATGGCTTGGTTCTGCGCACACACAGACGACGACAAAGATGCGCGGCGATCGCATGGAGGTCGCGGTTGCGATCGGGACGGATCCGGCCATTACCTTCAGCGCGATCGTTCCCGCACCTCCCGAGATCGAGGAGTACCTGATCGCCGGCTTCCTGCGCCAGAAGCCTGTTGAACTCGTTAAGGCCGAAACAGTTGATCTCGAGGTGCCGGCTCACGCCGAGTACATTCTCGAGGGCTATGTGCTGCTTGACGAGCTTCGCACCGAGGGACCATTCGGCGACCATACGGGTTTTTACACCATGGAGGATGAGTATCCCGTCTTCCATCTCACGGCGATCACGCACCGCAGGAATCCAATCTATGCCGCGACCGTCGTCGGCAAGCCGCCGATGGAGGATGCGTGGATGGGCAAGGCAGTCGAACGTATCTTTCTACCCCTGATGCAACTGACGTTGCCCGAAATTGTGGACGTGAACCTTCCTGCTGAGGGCGTTTTTCATAACTTGATGATCGTCGCGATAAGAAAAAGTTATGCGGGCCATGCGCGCAAGATCATGAACGGGATCTGGGCGATGGGCCAGGCCATGTTCACGAAATGCATTATCGTCGTCGATGAGGACTGCGACGTTCAGAATGTGGCCGAGGTGACGTTGCGGGTTGCGAACAACATCGACCCGGAGCGCGACGTACAGTTCACGCTGGGGCCCGTGGATTCGCTCGATCATGCCTCGCGGTTGCCCAACTACGGCAGCAAGATGGGCATCGATGCCACGCGCAAGTGGGCGGCGGAGGGCTTCACACGGCCGTGGCCGCCGATGCTCAAGATGGACGCAGCGGTCAGCGCCAGGGTCGACGCGATCTGGAAGAATCTTGGGATCGAATGACATGAGACGAGCTTTGGGAGGAGAGAGGCCTGCGATGGAGAAACAGCTTCGGGCAATTGTTTTTGCGCTCACATTGATTGCACTTGAACTTGGTCACGGCGGCCGTTTATCCGCTCAGTCGAACTCACCTGGCATGCAGTCGAAGACGATTGATTGCAGTGTCGATGGCGCGCAGTACACGTGCACCCGCGCCGATCTCCTTAGAACGTTCGCAGAAGCCCGGACCATAGCTCTTGAGTCGCAACCGACGGATCGACTCGCGGAGGGTCAGATGCGATCCTTCGCCAGATCTCTCACGAAAGTGGTCGTGCCGGGACACGATTCTGCGGATATCACGTTGCGGCTTGTCCGCACCCAGCCGACCGGGATGTCGGTTGGTTCCTTCGATGTGGATCTGGCCACGCTGCGCGTCTTCTCAACCGTGGATGGGCGAAGTAAGGGCGATCTGCTGTGGGTTGAGCGGTATCGCGGTCAGCAGGATGTCCCCTGGCCTTCCATCGTTCAAGCATTGACTGGGCAACTTCAGGCCACCCTTGCCGGGCACTGACATGCATCGGCAACAGAGTGCTACTCTGCGGACTTGACCGTGATCGTGGCCAGGTTTCGCACCCATCGCGCGGCGCGCTTATCCTCACTGCTCACCAGCTTGAATGCTCCGTCCATAGTCAGTGCCGCTCCATTCCTCGAGTCCGCCACGATGACAACGCCAGAGTGGTTTGAAGAATCCACCTCATTGAGCGAGTACACGACCTTATAGTGGTCGGTGCCCTCGGCCAGCAGATAGAACAGAAGCGCTTTGCCCTTCAGGTCCTTTCCGACCGGGACGCCCGTCTTCGCCAATAGGTCGGTCAGTGGGACACCCGTGTAGCTCTCGGTTCCTCTCGTATGTTCATTCGCGACGGTGATGCTCCTGTGAGGCATGGCCTTCAAGTCGGCAGGGCTCAACGACAACGTCTTTCCGTCCGGTCCGGTGATGGTCAGGGTCGTCGAGGGCTCTGCCTTTGCATGGGCGTGCTCCATGCCGTTCATCTGGGCAATCAGGGAACTGGAAGGAAGAGTCGCGATTGTCAGAGCAGCAAAAAGAACGACACAAAGTATCCGGCGGATCAGCATACCGCCTAGCGTAACGCCTTGCCGTCGTATACTCAAGACTATGTCCATCGTGAAAAACGCGGCCGCGATTGCCAAAGGGATGAGCATCACGTTTATGGAGATGTTCCAGCCGACCGAGGTAGAGAACTATCCTGATGGCCCAGGTCCGATGCGCGGGGCGAAGTTTCAGCAGCGCTTCCGTGGCAAGCATCAGCTGCAGCGGGACGAGAACGGGCTTGAAAAATGTGTTGCCTGCTTTCTGTGCGCTGCCGCCTGCCCCTCGAATTGTATTTATATCGAGGCTGCCGAGAACACGGCAGAGATCCGCATCTCTTCCGCCGAGCGCTATGCCAAGGTGTATAACATCGACTACAACCGGTGCATCTTCTGCGGCTACTGCGTCGAAGCCTGCCCGACGGACGCCATTACGCATGGCCACGGCTTCGAGTTGGCCAGCCTGAATGCAACCAACCTCGTGATGCGTAAGGATGACCTGCTGGTTCCGATGCCGACGCTCCCCGACAAGATCGAATCCAGCAAGGATGTCGCCGAGATGCTGGCCTAAACGCGCGTTGGCTTAAGAGCGTCTGTCGAGGGCCTTTGCGGTACTGCGCAGAAACATTGATTGCGTGGAGCGCACAGGAAACCTGTCGGACTATCGGGAGGAAGACTTTTCGTTGTGTAATTGTCTTCGATTGGCGTCCCCGACGGGATTTGAACCCGTGTCAACGCCGTGAAAGGGGGATTTTGTAGCATAGGATTAGTTCGTAACCATTTGCTTGGATTCGGATAAGTTGTCCTTTTCCAATTGCTTAGCCGTATGCTCTCTTCGTCCCAAGTTTGCTCGGTTTGTTCCTATTTGCACTCGTTTTCGTCCCGTGGGAGTCCCGCTTTCTTGGCTTGGCATGACCTTGCTGAAAACTTTGTCCAGCTTTCCAACTGCGCCAGCCATGAATTGAGGCGAAAGGTGAGCGTACCTCTGTGTCATCCTGGGCGTCTTGTGGCCCAATACCTGACCGACTGCATAAAGGTCCACTCCTGACATTGCCAGCCAGCTCGCAGCGGTGTGTCGTAGAGAGTGGAAGCTTGCACCGTCGATACCTACAGACTTGAATAGGCGGCGCGTATAGACGCTCAGGCGCATGCCGTCGACCCCCGGCAATACCAGTCCTCCTGGTGGACCCGCCTGCAGCGCTTGAAGCACCCTAAGCGCCAAGTCATTGAGCGTGACTATTCGAAGATCTTCGCTGCGTGTCTCGCGGAGATACAGCCTACGCCCGGACAGATCAACGTCCTTCCATCGAAGGCTCAGCAACTCTCCGCGGCGCATCCCGGTGAAGGCGGCCAGAGCGATCGGGGACTTCATCCATTCCGGTGCTGCATCCAGCGCCGCTTTGAGTTCAGTAGGGGAAAGGAACCGCGTGCGCCCGGTGGGCACGCGCGGGACATCGGCCCCATCTGCCGGATTACGGGGGATCAATTCCCACTCGACTGCCAGTCGCAGCGCATGCTTCAGAGTGGTGATTTCCTTCTGGACAGTTGCCGGCGCTACGTCGGCAGACCGATTGGAGATGAATGCGGCGATGTTTTGACGCGAGATGTCCTTCAAGGCGCTCGGGAAATGTGTGCGGATCGTCTTTAGAATGCCCTCTAGCCGCTCGAGCGTTTCGGGTGCCAGCCGGGGTTTCTGATGTTTCTTGAACCGTATAAGCAAATCCGCAACTGTGATATCGGAAACGTGCTTGACCCCGAGGATGCGTTCGGTCTGGACCTTTGTTTTGATAGCAGATAGTGCGCCTAAAGCCTGCGTGCGAGTGTGAGCCTCAACTCGTTTCTTGCGTCTTACTCCGGCCGAATCGATATAGCTGACGTACCAGCCGGCAGTGTCTTTGCGTTGAAAAATGCCGTCACGAACTTTAGCCTTGCTCATTCATTCTCCGAAAGTTCTCTAAGTTCCCGATCGCCTTCGCTTCTGACCCGCCGAGTGGGCGCATGCGTGGCCACAATACGTGCCACGTTTGGTTTGAGGCTCAAAGAGGCGCTGACACCAAGGGCAGATGCGGATCTTTACTCCTTTCAATTGTTCAACAAAGATGGATGCCGCTATAACTTCGACCACGGATGCGCATTCAATCCACACTTTGGCCAGCGGTACTTTTGCCTTTAACGTGATATCAATCTTTATCTTGGGATTTCCAACTATGTGATCAAGCTCATCTCCATCGACCCACTGTGGCGTTTGCGTCGATCTAACACCTTTAATACGTTGGTTGCGAAAAAACGCTTGCCAACCTTGAAATACAGTCCAGCTTACAGATCCTCTGACATATCTAAATGGACCGCTGTGGCTCAGGAACGATAGTGCGTCACTTGGACTCTTGACGGCATCGAAGGCATCTCGAATTGTTATTGCTTGACCTAATTCTGGAGATGATCCCCATCCGGTTTTTCGCCACGAGAATACTGGGATTTCCTCGCTGTTGCTTTTTACTGACACAGCCCAGTCTTCAGGGGCTACTCGATATATGATCTCGATCGGCATTGCGGCAAGTATCTGCTTAGGACCACTGGTTGACCTGAAAAGTAGGTATGACAAGAATCTATCCTGTGATATGAAATGAGCCTTGTTCGTATTCGGATCTGCGCATATCGTCTTCCCTAGTAAGAACAAAGTCAAGCGATTTCGAAGCGGGGGTTAGTGGCGATGAGCAAAGAGACAGGGTCAAACAGAAAATTATGCGGTGTGGCACAAGCCGCAGAGACACTAGGCATCTCGGTTTGGACTATTCGCGCATGGGCATACAAGGGCAAGATTGCCAGTCACAAGCTCGGTGACCTTTTGATGTTCAGTGATGAAGAGCTGCAGCGAGTCATAGATTCAAGCGAACGTCCTATGGCTGCCAACAGGAGCGGTGCACGAATGCCGCATTCTAATGAGCGTTTTCTCCAGCAAGGCTCGGAGCCAGTCGAAGCGGCCTAGCTTCTATGGGACACCCACGGAAGGGGCCGTTTCCCCAGTAGTCTCCCTAGGGATACCTACGTCTTGATCCTGAGGAGCAACATGAACGGTGTCGCGAAGCCTTACGTCATCTACGATCGCCATGGCAAAGTTGAGCGTGACACATCTGGAAAGATTATGGAACTGAGCGAGACTGAAGCACAAACCAAAGTCCACGATTCAGGTGGAAGTTGGGAATTCTTCCCAGGTCGCGCAGCCATTCGTTTTGTGGGCTCGGCGAAACCGGGAGTATCAGTTCGTCCGAACGCTAACTTCGTCGAACGCTACGCCGCCGTCCGTGCGAGTAATCCTGGCAGTAATCCTGGCAGTAATCTTGGCGACAATCCTAGCGACGAGTTGATCGCCGCTGTGGATGGAGTGGGTCCAAATCCAGCGCATAAACGCGAATCAGCTAAGTCACGCAAGTCACGCAAGTCACGCAAGTCAGGCGAGTCAGGCGGGTGGCGTAAGTCGGGCAACTGACTCCAAAAGTTCTACTCCATTCCAAACGTACAAAAAGGCCCCTGGCAGGGCCTTAGGAGTACCTATGTTTGAAGCAATGCTACACGATGCGCGGAGGTCGGGTGAATAATAAGGCCCCTGCATTCCAATTTTACGCTGGCGACTTCTTAAGCTCACCTGACGTAATTGTGATGTCCGCTCAGGAAGTCGGAGCATACTGCCTCCTCCTCTTCACCTCGTGGCAGTCCGAAAAGCGAGCATATCTCGACAATGACGAAGACCGGCTTAGGAGGATATCCAGACTCTCCGCAAGAGAGTGGAAAGACTCTCGGCAAATCCTCCTCAAAAAATTCGTTGAGACTGAAGACGGGCTCTATCGCTACAACCCCCGGCTAGCCGTGATAGCTGAAAAGCAGGAAACCTACCGCAAGCAGATGCAGGTGAATGGAAAGAAATCGGGAGGACGACCACCAAAGAACGATAACCAGAACCTTTCTGAAAATAACCAGAAGCTTGTTTTGAAGAAAGCTGATGGTAACCAGAATGAAAGCTCTTCTTCTCTGTCTCTATCTCTAAGACAAAAACAAGAGGCCGTTGGCCAAGTCTTCGACCACTTTCTAAGACTGACCGGACGAAGCGCTGTCGCATATACCCTGACGCCGTTGCGCAAGCAGAAGGGTCTTTCGCGTCTCGAAGATTGCATGAAACAAGCTGACGGAGACCTGAAGGAAGCAATTGTGCTCATGCTCTCAGCCGTTGATGGTCTTGCAAAGAGCGATTGGCATATGGGCCGGGATCCGAAAACGAACGGCAGGCGCTACACGCAGTGGGAAGGTCACCTCTTCGACACCACTGAAACGCTTCAAAAGTGGATTGAAGCTACAAAGAGCAGGTCAGCAAGTCCTAGTGGTGCTAAGGCCTCCTACGTTGATCCAGCAACACTCTACGACGGGGTTGATTACGAATCACGAGGTGCGGCATGAACGACGAGAGCACGCTTTCCAGCATTCACGCTGAGCGCACCGTTCTTGGTGCAATTCTGATCGACAACCAGGCTTTCTACGAGGCCTCTCAGTATCTGGTTGCTCGCGACTTCTACCTGACCTCTCATCGCACCATCTTCGCGTGCATCTCCAGGCTTTTGCTTCGCGGATCATCTGCCGACTCTACGACCGTTCCTGAAGAACTCCGTTCGACTCAAGAGCTTGAGGCAGTCGGCGGCATTGCTTATGTCCTTGACCTTGAAGACGGAATTCCGCGGAATTTCTCCGTACGCTCCTACGTTCGAATCATCAAAGACAAGTCCTCCCTTCGTCAGATTTGTACCTACGGTAAGTCTCTCGCCGCCGAAGCAGAGGAGCCCGGGGCAACTTCGGAGGGGCTTCTTGATCGGAGCGAATCAGGTTTGCTGGAAATCCGCGGCGGCCAAGGCGACTCGCTCCACAAGGGGGCCGGTCAGGAGATGGCTGTGCTGCTGGATCGCATGCGACAGGAGAAAGACCGGCCTACCGAGCTGCTGGGGTTGCCCAGTGGCGTTTATGGCCTTGACTTGATGACGCGCGGCTACCAGCCCGGAGAGATCACCATCGTTGGCGCGAAGAGTGGCGTAGGAAAAACGAGCCTGCTTATCCAGTCCGCAATCGCCAACGTTCGTCAGGGCGTCCCGGTCCTGCTCTTCTCCCTAGAGATGACTCGACAGCAAATCCTTCGGCGCATTCTTTCCGTCGTCTCCGGGGTTTCCTTCCCGCGGGTTCGAGATACGAAATGGGCCACCGAGCAGGACATGCAGGCGATCGTTAGGGCGGCGGCTGTGGTCGAATCGTGGCCCCTGCACATCGTCGACGCGGCCGGCATCAGCATTGAGAAGATTACCGCAACGTCTCGGCTCGCCATCAGGCGCGACGGCGTGAAACTCATTGGTGTCGACTATGTTCAGATTGTCAACGCTCCGGGCAAGGATGAACGGCTGCGAGTGGCTGCCATCTCCCGCGGGCTTACCCGCTTGGCGAAAGACGAGCAGGTTCCCGTTATCGTCCTGTCGCAACTATCTCGGCAAGATCGAATGGCAGCCAATCGCCGGCCAACGATGAGTGATCTGCGAGAGTCGTCTCAACTTGAGAATGACGCCCATTGCATCGTCCTCGCCCACCGTGAGTGGGATGACGAAATGGGAAAGCTGAAGTCAGACGGAGCGCTCATCGTAGCAAAGCAACGCAGCGGAGAGACCGGAGCCTTCCCAGTTACCTACGACCGTAGAACGCTGACCTTTGCCTGCGAGCGGGCGGCTGAGGGCATCGGCTGCCCTCAGTGATGGGGGAGGCTGCTTGTGGTGGTTCTGTGGGCATGGTTTCCCCCTGTGTGCCACCTTTACTGCAGCTTCCCTCCCTTCTTCTAATCGATTCCTAACAAGTCCTCGCGGTGAGGCAGGAGAACTCATGGACGCAGGAGGACGCAGTTGACAGGACACGGAGAAAAACTCTCGCGAAAATGTGAGTCCGCCATCGCCGCCCTGCTTCAGCATGGATCGATCGGGGATGCAGCGCAGGCAGCCAGCATCAGCGAATCGACATTGCGGCGCTGGCTAAAGGAGCCGGGATTCGCGAAGACTTACGACGCGGCGAAGCGGGAGATGCTCGACAACACGCTCAACGCTCTCCGCTCCATGAGCAACGATGCGGCGAGGACGTTGCATCGGATCGCCCTCAATGAGCGAGCTCCGGCTCATGCCCGGGTGACGGCGGCGAAGTCTGTGATCGAGTTGGTCCTGAGGATCGACGTGGATCAGGCGCTTGCTGAACGTTTGGACAAGCTTGAAGAGGTAATGAAGGAGGAGCGGTGAGACATAAACTCGAGAAACGAATTGCGGAGTTGGAATCGATAGCGATCGGGGATCCGGTACGCGTCCACTTGCCGGATGGAACTCTACGCACCATATCCGGCCAAGGAAAGCACCTGCAGGCGCTCTTTGCGGCTGCCTGCGATTGTGAACATGACCCGGTTACAGGCATGCCATACCCTCAAGGCTCCTTAGCAGAGGAACTATGCTGGATTCGCGATGCGGTCGGATTTTACCAGGACGGCGGTACCTTCCAACCGTTCGAGCTTGTCAATGCCATGATGCGGTCTTCGTCGATCTAGAGCCACGAATTCCCGGAGCAATGTGCGCGAATAAAGAGCCTCTAAGCTGCAAGCACACGGGCAACCTGTGTGGGTGTCCACTTCCCACCCCTAGCCGCCTGTATGCCCTTGGCATTCAACTCGCAGGCGATCTGGCGGAGAGAACCCGCTCCGCTTGCTCGTAGGCTCTCAATGATGGGCTGAAGGTCTTGCCTGCGCTTCCCCGCCGCCGCTGTGCGGGCCAGGGTGCTCCGGACGTTTCCAAGGGCGCCAATGGCTGCCATGCGGCTCACGTCGCCACGCAGACCGCCCAGCGCAACGCCACGGGCTTTTGCCGCGGCCAGGGCATCCCTGGTTCTGGTAGACGTTGCCGCAGCCTCATGCTCGGCTACGGCCGCCAAGATGTGAATCGTCAGCCTGTTTGCCGTGGGAAAGTCCACAGCTACGAAATCGACCTGAGCTTCCATCAGGGAGCTAATGAAGTAAACGTTGCGGGCGAGGCGATCAAGCTTGCCAACTACCAGCGTCGCGCGGTGGAGGCGGCACAGACGCAACGCACGCTGAAGGGATGGTCGATCGTTCCGGCGGCCGGACTCCACTTCGACGACTTCTTCAATGAGTTTCCACTTGCCGCCGTTGAGATAGCTCGCCACTGCCTCGCGCTGCGCTTCGAGACCGAGACCTGAGTTCCCCTGCTTTGCGGTGCTTACCCGCAAGTACGACACAAACTTACCATTTGCCATTCTCTAACCCCGCGACGTTTCGCTCTACGAACGTTGTGTGAAATGTAGCACACCCGAAAGGAAGTCTTCTATGAGCACATCGCAGCAACCACTCTTTGGCCGGGCGTGGAGTCTCTCGATCACCACTGCCTCGAAGGTCATCACCGTGTCATGTAGCGCGTGGGAGCCGGAGTCGCTTCGCATCCGGTTCGAGGTTTCTCTTGCGGCACACGTCGACCGCTGGTACGCCAGGATCGAGATTTACAACGCGACCTCGGAGTTGATGCAAGAGGTCCTCACGCAGGGACAGAGCGTCGTTTTGAGTGCGGGATATCAGAATCCCGGAGCGCAGACAATCTTTGAGGGTCAGATCTATCAGCCGATGTGGGAGCGAGAGAACGGCGTCGACTTCAAACTCACATTGATGTGCTACACCGGCCTGAAGGAGAGCATCAATAACCTCGCCAGCCTCTCGGGTACACCCGGTCAAACTCAAGCGGCTCTGATTGCCCAGATGTGCGCGAATGCCCATACGCCCATCACTGTGGGCGGTATCGACACGACTGCCATTGCGGACACGCGGCTTCCCAGGGCACGCGCTTTCTTTGGCGATCCGCGCGTCTTCATCAACGACGTAGCCAAGCGGAACGGGATACAAACGTGGACCGGTTTCGACGGCCTGTGGATCAAGAGCTATCAGGTAGACGACTCCACGCCAACGATCACCTACGGTCCTGAGAACGGCCTGCTTGGAACGCCACAGCAGACGCAGGATGGGGTCGAGTTCGACGTTCTGTTAGATCCGCGGCTGGTCATCACGGCCAGCCCCAATCAGGTGAAGCTCAACCAGTCTGCGATTCGCCAACGCCCACGTGTACTCGGAGAGTATCCCTCCATCCTCGACCAGGACAACACCTACATCGTAATGGGCGTTGATTTCGTCGGCGACAGCCGGGGCAACGACTGGTATGCGCACGTCGTGGCTGTAACCAGCGTTGGCGGCAAGCTGGCACTGTACACAGATGCCGCAACGAGTTCGACCAACGACGCAGCCGTACAACTTGATCCACAGAGCGCTCGATAGCCGCCACAACCCTAATCGCACAGATCACCCTAAGGATAACCAATGGCAAACATGGCTTATTTTCACTCACGCATCCCAGACACAGAGAGCAGCGCAATCACCGATGCAGTACCAGCCCGCAAGAAGCCGAAGATCTGGGGGAACCTTCGCAACCACATCACAGGCCTCGGCCTTATGCGTTTCGCGAAAGACGCTACGCCCGAAGAGGTAGTGCAACTCGCTTGGGATCTCGGAAAATCAGACATGGGGATGACCACCCTTGAAGCTGCCGCGGCAGAAACCGACCTTGAAGAGTTGGACGAAGACTCCGACGACGACAAGGACGAGACCATCAAGAAGCTTACTGAGGAGCTTGCCGCATTGAAGAAGGAAAACGCCAGTTCTGCTACCGACGCATCGGTTCGTCAAATACCGACACACTTCTGGAATGGCGTGTCCTACAAAGCCGGCCTGGACGCCTACAACGCTCACCTTGCCGCAGATCCGAAGGCACCGGAGCTTTCCCCGAATCACTTCTTCGCCGGCGTCAACTACAGCGTCGGCAAAGCCGCTTACGATGCGTATCTGGCGAAGAGGAAGATGCGTTCGGCGTAGGCGACGACAAATGGCATCGTCGTAGGTAAAAAGAACCTCAAAGCTTCATCAATCAACGCAACTCAAGACATCAAGGGGACATCCATGTCGACCTCTCAGACTACTCCGAACCTCGGGCTCACGCAGCCTACGATCGGTTCGCAAGATTGGGGCTTGCCGCTCAATCAGGATTTGATGATCATCGATACGGCGATCGGCAATCTGCAGAATGGATTTGCCGGCCCGTGGCAGAGCGGCGTGATCTACACCAAAGCCCAGATAGTCACCCTCTCAGGCGGCGGCGCATACATCAGCCTCCAGAACAACAACATTGGGCACACACCAGTATCCTCGCCGACGTTTTGGGCTGCGCTGGTGTCTGCTGCTCAAGTTCAGCGGGGAGCCTTCGATCCGACGAAGAGCTACGCTGTAAACGACATCGCTACGTATCAGAACAGCAGCTATCTTTGCAACACGGCTACAGCCCCTGTAGTTACGGGTGGTGGCCCTCTCGTCTATAACATGGCAGGCAACCTGTTTGACCAGACCACGGTCAACACAGGTTATGTACTTCAGGCAACCGGGTTATCGCCACTCGCTAATTACGATTGCTCAGGATTTGTCTACGTTCACGGAGTATCTCAGATTGTTTCTAACAAGATATTTCAGTCATTCACCAGTGCAACTGCGGGCGCCCCTCCCGACATCTGGGCTTTTTACGACGGCAGCTATGCGCAGATTTCCTCCTCTGTAGATGGCGGAGGAAATGTCACTGTAAACCCTGGTACACCTCTCGCTGTTCCTGCTGCAGCTTATTACTTCCGTTTCTGGTGGCCCGAGAGCGATAATGCCAGCCATCCGATATCATCTACCGTTGTCAATGCTGGCACAACAGTTCTCAGTCCTTATCAGGCTTACCAGCCGCCTTCCACGGGTGGAACAACGACACCATCCGCTTTGCCAACGGACACGACGCATTGGACTAACCTTGGAGCAATGCCGGTCGGCCTGACCTCGGCGCAGATCGCGGCTATTGCGAACACACAGCCTCTTGCGGGCGCGCAGGTAGCGGTAATCGGCGACAGCATATCTACCTACACTCCGGCAGGGATGGGAACCTTGCATTGGCAAGATGTCGCCATAGCCAATCTAGGGGCAACGTTGGCGTACGACTGCCATTGGGCGGGTCGTCCGATGTCCAACGCTCTCGACAACTCAGGTGAGACCTCAGTACCGGCTCCGACACAGGCCATCGTGCAGGGGTGGACCTATCTTTGGCTCTTTCTTGGTACAAACATGGGGTCGGCCACTGGTGTACCAAGTGCTACGGAGATCGGAACTCCGGCAGACGCTCCTAGTAATGTAGCAAACAACAATAGCGCCCAAGCAACGTGGGCATCATTCTGCGCAAATTTCCGGTACGTCATCGAGCAATTCCTAGCATGGAACCCACAGCTTCGCATCATTTGGATAACACCGTACCAGTCGGCACGGTATAGCGGTTTCGGTAACGGCGCCCTTCCAACAGCAGCGAGTATCGCTGTCATGCAAGGGATAGCCACGCAGGGAAAGGCCGTTTGCAACCTCTATGGAATCCCTTACGTGGATCTGATGAACGAGTCGGGCATGTGTAATTTGACCAATCCGACGTTCACAGTCGATCAGCTGCACCCGACGGCGACGTATATCAATACACGACTCGCTCCGATGGTGGCGCACAAGACACAACTCGTAGCTCAACGGTGATATGAGAAGCCATCCGCAATTCCTCTAGAACTAAATTCCCATTCGGACCGCTCTGTTCATTAGCTATCTGCCGTCAATCAACATTGCAGGCGTAAAGAAGACCTTCAGGGTCAGCTAGGATTGCCAAACCAGTAGCCGCCGATGAATCTCGTGCGAAGGAGTTAAATCAATGCCTATATTTCGACTTCCCCGCTGGATCGAAGCTCAGTACCAGACATCCATCTTCGACCTCATGCGCTCCGTCATCCCGAAGGAAGGCGTTACGACTGAAGAGTGGGTGAACCGTTTGGCTTCGGTCCGGCAGCAAACCGACATCCTAGAGATCGCCGCTAAGGTCGCCCAGCGGATGGTGATCAACGTCAACACCCAGAATGTGAAGACGTGGCGCGAGGCGGCGCATCGTTCGAGCCAAAGCCAAAAGCTATACCGGCTGCTACAGCAGGAACTTCAGGGCGGCGTCGGCGTCCGGTTCAACCAGATCATCGCTGAAAACGCACGGTTGATCTCGAGTGTGCCGGCAGATGTGGCGGAGAGCTTGGCCGCGGAGATAGCCAAAGCCCAGCAACAGGGCGTGCGAGCCACCACCATAGCCAAGGCAATGCGTCTGCGCTTTCCGGAGCTTATGACAAGTCGCGTGCAGCTCATTGCCCGCACCCAGGCAGCGATGGCGAGTTCGATGCTCACTCAATCTAGGGCAGAGGATCTGAATCTGCGGTGGCTGGAGTGGGATACATCATCCGATCAGAGGGTGCGGCCCAGCCATCGCGCGATGAATGGCGTACTCCTCACCTGGAACGATCCTCCCTCACCCGAGGCGCTGATCGGTATCAAGAGTTCACTCGGGGCTTATCTGCCAGGTCAGGCGCCAAACTGCCGTTGCTGTCCGTCGGTCTTGCTCTCGGCCGATGATGTGTCCTGGCCTCGAAAGGTCTATCAGGCAGGCGCCATTCACCAGATGACAAGAGCCAAATTCCAGCAACTCACGGGAGTGCCCGATCGGTTGGCCGCTTAGCTGAACCGGCACGGGCCGGACCCAGCAATCATCCCTTCATGAATAAGGTGCACAGAATCCGAAGGATAGACATAGAATGCGTTTGACGGTGAGGTATCGAAATGCGCGTGATCTTGTCTGCAGTAATGCTGTTCGTAGCTGGATGGGCAGGCTTTGCGATTGCGGACGCAACACACGCAGAACGATATCACCAGGCCAAAACAGCTCTTCGAAGTGAAGCCTCGTCAAGCGTGAATACTCAGCCAAGGCGTTCTACACAGAGAAGCCAAGTAGCCGCGGTGAACGTGGAATCTGCAGAATCCAGCGAAGAAGACGCGCCCCTGATTCAGATCACAGCTCCCGATCTTAGCTTGGTTTATCACAATAACGAGGTCGCCGCAGACGCCAAGTTCAAGGGTAAGATCCTCGAGGTCCGCGGGCAGGTACGAGAGATTGGCAAGAACTTTGCGGGCACGGCCTATCTCAATCTGCAAACCTTGAGCCAGTTCGAGAGCGTCGACGCATACCTCCAGAAAGACTCCGTCTCTTACGCGGCCGGGCTCTCGCCTGGCGACGTGGTCACTGTACTGTGCCGCGGCGATGGAATGATTGTCGGCAGCCCCATGCTGAGGGACTGCTCCATAAAGTAGTAAAGCAGGGAACCTGTAAGTACCTGCAGAGCTCCCTGCCAAGCGCTAAATGTTTTCGATCACCGGAACACTCAGCAAACTCCCCGCAATGTACATCCTCGCCAAGAGTGCCAGCAGGACGTTGATCTCTTTCGAACCGTCTCCCTTACACTCGTCATGCGCGGTCTCGTATTGGGCATGCATCTTCCAGAACAAGTGAGAGTTGGCGACCTCGTCCATGATCTCCCCAATCTTTTGCTTGCCGTCGTACTCGGTTTCGCCTTTGCGAAGCCGCTTGAGTGACTCCTGTACAGAGTTGTCCGCCCATTCGAAGATCGGCCGAGGTTCACCTCTTTCCGGATTCTTCATTGCGCGCCTCCCGTCGACAGCATAGTCATTCTCTGGATCGAGGGCGTCGCGTTGAATGGTGGATTTCGACGAGTTCTTGGTAGTCACGGTGATGGCTCCTGTTTCGAGACTTCTCGGCTCCCGTTTCTAGCGGAAAGTCGATCTGATGCCGGGGGTAGAAACTGCTAAACAGAGCAGCCCGCGCCCTTACGGGTGGCGGCCCCCAGCCTATGAGTTGCTTCCTGTGGTTTTCCTGCCTGACGCATGCAGGAGAAACGCTGTTTATGGGCTTTCTAGACCCAACAAGATATTGTCCCAACGCTTGACTTCTGTCAATGCGAAAGATTTCCACAAGGGAACTTTTGTCTACACCTCGGAAACTTTCCACACTACATTCGCCTATTATTCGCCTATGGGTGGCGAACGTGGCACGACAGCGCGGATGAGGCTAGCAGGTAAGATCTGCTGCAATTGCAAGGTGCCGGTCGACCTTGGTCCGTGGTCAGGTGGCGAGCGCTACTGCGGTCGATGCACCGCGGCCGAGGAGCAGTATGCCAAGTTAAAGCGGTAGGCTGGTTCCATGGATGACCTCTTCGCGTGTCCGGCCGGCGTGGCGCTGTGGGAGCGATACCGCGCCGCGCATCCCGGATGGACCGAATGACCCCGAGATGCTGCCCGAAGACCATCCTGAGGCACCGGACCAGCTTGTCGCGTACTGGCTCCCTCAAGTGATACGCTGCGGAATGGACAATCTCTATGAACTCTCCTACCACCGACAACAGACAGCAGATCCCGGATCGTCTCGCTTCAAGCTGTGTGCTCAGGCTGTCGATAATGACACCCCAATATCCCGGTCCAGTTCAAAAACGCGAGAAGATCTTGATCTTATGCTGGGAATCGTGGGTTTGAAATTCGATGACCTCGGAGATACCACCGATGGGCCGGCAGAGAACCTGCCTAAGATCACATTGGCTCAGGTCATGGCCCTCAATCTCTCCATCGAATCCTTCCCTGCCATGCTGACTTAATCGCCGCACCGGAGGACGCTAAATGCACCGTGCCTGCTTCCCCCACGATGCAGCAGTACCACGATCGCATGACGGCTATTCTGCACCCGCGGGAGTTCGATGAGTGGCAATGCAGGGACTAAAGTCGAGCGGCCACCTATTCACCTGCTACGGCCCCTGCGCCGGATCTGACTTGGCGGTCCACGATGCACACCTGAAGGTGGTTAACGTGCGAAATCGGGGCGCCAATGCTGAATAGCCAATAGCAGTCTCCCATGAAGCTGAGACCGTTTTAGTACCGTGGGAGTCCCGCCCCAAAGGATGAAAACCTAACAATCTATCTAACTTGTTGATTTGATTGGCGTCCCCGACGGGATTTGAACCCGTGTCAACGCCGTGAAAGGGCGGTGTCCTGGGCCGGGCTAGACGACGGGGACGCTGCGAGGAGTAACGGCACATGGTTGCGCCCTCACCATCTCTAACGCTACCAACATCCCCTCTGCCTGTCAAAAGCCTGTGCGTTCACTTGAAGACTTTTACATCGCAGCTCTGCAATGACAGATATTCGTCGTCACCACCCGGTCTCTCCTTCCGGCATCAGAGCCTCTGACGCGATGACGCGTACATAGACATCGGAGGAGTGAATCATGGGAAACCCAGTTGCGGTCGTTACAGGAGCATCGAGTGGTATTGGTTACGAGTTGGCGAAGGTGCTTGCCACAAAAGGTTATGACCTGGTCGTAGCGTCTGCGGGAGACCGGCTCGCGGGTGCCGCACAGGAGCTTCGCGGCCTTGGAGCGAACGTAACGGAGGTCAGCGTGGATCTTGCTTCTCGTGAGGGTGTCGATCAGCTCTGGTCCCGCATACAGTCCTTGGGGCAGCCGGTCGATGTGGCCTGCATCAATGCCGGTGTGGGTGTTGGCGGCCTCTTCGCCGAGACGGACCTTGATGCCGAGCTGAACATGGTGCAACTCAACTGCGCAAGCACGGTGCATCTCGCGAAACATGTCGTGAAGCAGATGGTCAGCGCCGGCTCAGGAAAGATACTGTTCACTGCATCCATTGCGGGCGAGATGGTCGCTCCGCGGGAGGCGGTCTATGCTGCAACCAAGGCGTTTGTGCTCTCCTTCGCGCATAGTGTCCGCTATGAACTGAAGGATACTGGCGTCACAGTCACGGCGTTACAGCCGGGGCCAACGGACACCGACTTCTTTCACCGGGCTGGCATGGACGACACGGATGTAGGACAAAAGGGAAAGTCCGAAAGCGAACCGTCCGATGTCGCGAAGCAGGGAATCGAAGCCTTGTTGGATGGCAAGGATCATGTCTACGCCGCTTCCTTGAAGACCAAGGTTGAAGGAATGCTTGCCAACCTTGTTCCGGGAAACGTAAAAGGTGCCATGCACGAGAAGATGGCAAAGCCCCTCGATGAGAAGTAAATGGATAACCCGGAGCTGGCAAATCGACTCCTACGTTTGGGGCCAAGCTCCAGAAAAGGAATGTGAAACTCATGGCAAAGCAAGCACACGAGGAAGCTGCAAAGCACCATACGGCAGCAGCAGCGAAGCACACCACTGCTGCTGAGAAGCATGGCAAGGGCGACCATACGGAAGCGCAGAAGGCCTCCGAGGAAGCACACACTCACTCGACTGCGGCACATGGCAAGTCGACCGATGCTCACACCAAATCCAAGAGCTCGGCGAAATAATCATCCGGTAGAGTACAGCCGCGGCTATGCCGCGGCTGTTTTATCTCACGGGACTTGATCATCCTCTCCAACAACTCTGAGATCTACCCTCGAATTACCCTGAACCTCTGTCATCCTGAGCGAAGGCGCAGCCGCAGTCGAAGGTCCGCGTCGGCCTTGCGATTGCCCGCTCTCCAATAACTCGCAAATCCACTCCCGCGATCCGCCGAGGGTCTGTCCTCTGCGGATACATCAGCTTTCTTCTCTCAGTGGAGAAGCGGTATCTCAATCAGGGTGACGCTTGCTTCTGGAAACGTATAAACGAAGCGGCCTTGGATGGCTTGGTGGCGGGTGTTTGGAACGACACGGTTTGGCTGCTCTTCATCATTTTCCGTGAGGATGTTTTCCGCGGAAAGCGCTGTAATTGTTGCAAGCTCACTTGACATGCCCAACGCAGAGAGATCCATCTGAGCTGTCTCGGATCGATTGAGGTGCCGGTTGACGCAGAGCAGCAGAAGCCTGGTGCGATCTTCTGATTCGGCTGCAACGATATCAAGATAGGGCACATCCGCAATCTCCGGAAGACGCGTAATGCCGTTGGTTATCGCATAGGTGGGACTATTAGACGTTACATCGAGCAGCCTGTACGGGTGAGCACTTGCATAGGTGCGAAGAACCCAGTATGCAGGCGCGCCATAGACCTGCCCACGCTTCTTCCAGATGCCGCCGAACTCGAGGATACCGGTCATATCGGAGACAGTAACGGCATCGGCATTGCGCATCATCATGTTGAGAAGTCCACCGGCGAAGAGCGCGCCACCCATGTTCGTGAAGCGCGGACCGGTTTGGTCTCTCGAGACCATGAGCCACTCTGTGAAAGCGACATCGACGTTCTTCCGTCCCGCTTCAAGCGCCTGCTGTTTGATCGCGCGCATCCGTTCCGCAAGCCCCCACGGCAGCGCGAGCGCGGCCATGGTGCGGAAGTCGTTCGAGGCGTGGGCAAGCTTCACAGTGTCATTGACGACGAAGTGCGTCGAGATGAAGTTGAAGGTGCCCGGCGGGTTCGCCAGTTGGGGAGCGTTCCAGTCATGGAAGAAATCCTCGTCGCCCCCAGTCGCGATCAGGCGGGCATGTGGGTCCACCTTGCGGATCGCTTCGCTGAAACTGAGCGTAAGCGGCGCGATGCGGCTGACAGTTGGATAGCCGGTCTGGAAGTCGCCCCAGAGCTCGTTGCCCATCTCCCACAGCAGACCGCCTTTGTGATCGGCCCAATGCTGGTCTACGTAGCGCACCCAATCCGCCGCCTCCTGCGGGGTGCCTGTGCCGAGGTTGAGCGCAATCTGTGGCTGAGCGTGGATCAGTTCGCAGAAGCGAAGAAATTCTCCTGTTCCGAAGGTGTTGTACTCGGGTATCCCCCACGATAAATTCAGCTTCGAGACGCGCTTATCGAGCGGCCCGACACCATCGCGCCAGTTGTAGGAGGAGGTAAAGTTACCGCCGAAGCGAAGGACAGGAGAGTGAAGATCGCGGGCCATCGCAACAACATCGGGATCCATTCCGTCGATCGCATCCGCAGGCGCGAGTGAAACATTGTCGATCTGCGCGCGCGCATCGTCGGTAACAGCGATGACCAGATCGACAGGCTCGAGCGGCGCGACAGAGTTCGCTTTGAGGAGGAGCGTGAAGCTGTGCTTCTCCCACTCAACCGCACTGGCCGTGATCTCTTCGGAAGCAAGAATCTGGTCGGTATGGGCATGACGTCGTAATGAGACGGAGAGGGTGTTCTGCCCCCGGACGTGCCTGACCCACAGGCTGCCGTGATAGGTCAGCTCACGAGCGACGGGAAGATACACTTTTTCGAGGACGCCTACTTCTTTACCGGGTAGCGCCATGATCAGGATGGATTGAGCAGAGTTGGCCGCATCTCCACGAACCGGCAGGTAGCGTGCGCCCTGGCTCGCGTCAAGCGGCTGCCACGGAAGTGGAAGCCCCAGTTGCGAGGCGCGGCGAAGCTCTGGAGTGGCGCGTAGCATCGCATCCACGTTGCCGGCCGACCAGAGACCATCTTCGAAGCTCGGGTTCTCGACCACATCCGCCCAGAGTCCACCGTAGGTGGCATGGCCGATCGGCTCGAGAAAGCTGCCGAAGAGGGCTGCCGGAATGACCTGCTCGGTTGCGGGACGCGTGATGCGGATGTCAATCGGTGTGCTTGCTGCACCCGGCGCGTTCGCCGCGCGGGAGGACTCGGTCATCTGCGCGCAGAGCGGCGCGGCACTGGCAGCGAGCAGGGCAAGTCCTGCCGCAACAACCGTGCAGACAGCCTGGGTGAATGTGCGAGTACACTTCGAGCGCATGAGATCTCCTTCGAGTTGACTTTGATTCTGAGCATGGAGGTCGAGATCGATACTGCCGCGAGGGTCGAGTCATCTTCGCCTCGATTCTACTCAGACGCGTCTACTCAGGCGCGAGCGGGGCTGGTGAATGCGGGGCAGCGTGCTGCGTCTCCGTAAGTTGAGTGGCGAGGGCGAGTTCATGATCGGACGCAGCCTTTTCACCGAGACGGGCAAGCGTCAGGCCAAGGTAGTAGTGCGCTGGCTGATAGCCGGGTGAGCTTTCGACGGCGGCCGTGAGCCGACCACGCGCCGACGTGTACTGTTTGGCCCTGTAAGCGAGAATGCCCATCCCGGTAAGAGCGCCGCCATGGCGAGGGTTGCGGCCGAGAGCTTTTTCAAAGAGAACCGCAGCATCCGCATCAGCGTGAGCGTCAAGGTCCATCTGGCCGATCTGATAGTACGATTCGGTTTGCAGAGGCTGCAGCTCAATCGAGCGATTAAATTCAGTGCGGGCATCCTCCAGGTGTTGCTGCATGAACAGCAGATGGCCAAGGCCGAAGTGTGCGGAAGCATCATCCGGATGCGTCACCAGATAGGCGCGGAGATGTGATTCAGCAGCAGGAAAGCGCTGCCAGTCGGTTTCGACGCGAGCAAGCGCGTAGAGCGCGGTTGAACTATTCGGCCTGAGCCGGAGTGCGGCGTTCAAGGCCTCCGAAGCCTCTGGTAGCTGATGGAGGAGATGAGCCTGGATGCCAAGATCGGTCAGGAGCGTCGGATCATCAGCAAGGTGGAGGCGGGCGTGTTGCAGACACTTGAGCGCTGCATCCTGGTTGCCACTTTGTCGCGCGTGAAGAGCCAGTTGCGTGGCAGCGGTAAGCTCCCCTGCTCGGGCTTCAGGATCGCGAACGTGGGTGGCGAGAGCGGTCTCAAACCGATCCATTGCCTCAGGATAAGACTGCTGCGAAAGAAGGAGCTTGCCAAACGTGAGATTGGCGGAAAACGCGTCGGGACGTATGGCAAGAGCGCAGGCGAGAAGCCGCTGCGCTTCGGTCTCATCGCCCCGTTTAAGGTGCGCCCTCGCCCGCGCCGTGAGAGCCTCCGGGTCTTGCCCTTTGCAGTCAAACTGCTGCTGCGTAGGCGTTCGAGTCTGCAGTGGGACTGCCGCCGCAAACGAGCTGAGCGGCTGCCACGGAAAGGCCGAAACCAGGAGAGCGGTCTGAAGTAAGAACATAAAGTGCTTGACGTCACCCAAATTCTGAGCAACCTTGTGCGCCTGGGTTCAGGGTCAAAACTGAATGCGTGCCGTAAGCTGCATCGTTCTTGGGATATCAATGAGCGCGGTCGGGACACCGTAGAAGCGATCGTACGGCGCTGTAGTCGGCGTCTGAAAGACATGGCGATTGAAGGCGTTCAGCAGCTCTACTTTGAAGAAGAAGTCCTTACCCTCCCCAAATGGCGTCTTTTTGATAATGCTCAGATCTTCATTGTTGTAGTGGTAGTTGCGGACCTCCCCCGTGACACGAGGAATATTGCCAAACTGAAAGGCGCCGTTGTCGCAGCTCGGACAGAATGGCGCATTTGGCCCGAGAGGCGAAGCCTTGACCGCGCGAAGCCTGCGGTTAATTGGCTGGTTCTGATCGATGAGAGCAGGTGCAGTCTGGAGCGCCGAGTAACCTGCATTGAAGCCTGCGGGATTGAGCAGGCCGTTGAATTCGCTATCCACGTTCGGATCGGGGCCGGCGAGATTACCGCCATTCTTCAACTCGCGAAATGGATCGATGTGTCCATTCCGGCGAGCCGCGCTCGCCAGACTTGATCCAGGAGCGCGAGTAAATGCGATGCAGTTCTGGAAGCCGGGAATCCCGGTAGCGCCTCCGCAGGTGTTGTTCGGCTGTAAAACATTAAAGGTGATCGGCTCACCTGACTGATAGCGAAGCACACCTCCGACCTCGAAGCCGCTCAAGGCAGCGCGCACGAGCGAGTTGTCGACGTTGAGAAAGCGCTTATTCTTGCCGAAGGGAAGCTCGTAGATGAAGCTCGTCACGAAAGTGTGGGGAATATCCTGGTTTGAGATAGATTTCTGACTCTTTGAGTTTGAGGGGTCCTGTTCCTGCGAGATGCCATTGGTGACGTTGATAATCGAATCTGCGTTGGTGATGGATTTAGCCCAGGTATAGGATGCCTGAAGGTTTAGGCCCTGGGACAGGCGGCGCTCGACAGAGACAATCAGAGCGTCATAGGAGGAGTGGCCGACATTTTGCAGGCAGCAGTCGGTCGCAATAAAGTCATACTGCGGGAATGGACGCAGCGCTTGAAAGTAGGACGCCGTTGTGTTGAAGCCGGCAAGGGTAGCTTTGTGCCGGTGACCGGGGCGCTATCGCTAAAGTGATTGCTGAGGACATCGCCGAGCCCAAAGTTGGCTTTGGAAATATTGTTGATGTTCTCTTCCTGCGATTTCAGATGAGCGCCAGAAGAGCCGATATAGCCTACGGTTAAGATCAGATCCCTGGCAAGCTCCTGCTGGACCTGCAGATTCCACTGATGGATCTGCGCGGGACGGCCATAAGAGGGCTTTATGTAACTGCTGAAGTTTCTTGGAGCGGCCGAGTTGCCATTATCGTAAAAACCAGGATCGAGGTTCGCGCCAATCGTATACGGGGCGAGGCCATTGTCGATCTGATAAGCGGCGTCAAACCCGTTGGTATTCTGGTTGATGGGATTCGAGTAGCCGGTGATCGTCGAGCCACCAAAGTCGCTGTACTGCAGCGGACCATACAAGATCGAGTAGCCGCCGCGCACCGCGGTCTTCCCACCTCCCGATAGAGGAGAGTACGCGAAGCCGATACGGGGAGCGATATCCTTGTACCAGGTGTCGGCCCAGCGCGTATTGCAGTTTGTGCAGGTGGTGCCGAAGACGAGCGCACCGGGAATGCCGCTATGAGGATCGATCGCGGTCGACTGAAGTTCGAGGTGTTGTTCTGAGCCTCTTTGCGGGGCTGGTCGACGTCGTAGCGGATGCCAAGGTTGAGAACAAGGCTATTTGAAACCTTGAAATCGTCCTGTACAAATCCCGCATAGTAAGCGGAGATCCATCGTGGCTGATGCGTAGGAACGGTCGCTCCGGCTGTGTCGAAGGCGCCGAGCAGCAAGCTGGCGAAGCCAAGCCCGGTGCCTCCCGCAAACGGCCCGGTCTGCGTCGCTTTGGTCTGGTTGCCAGTGAAGTTGAAGAAGCCGTTGATATTGTCATTCGCCAGAGCAGAGTATTGCTGATAGCGGTAGTCAACGCCAAACTTGAAGCTGTTGCGGCCCTTCTGCCAACTCACGGAATCGTTGACGCGAATTCCATTGTCGATGTTGTCGCCCAGTTGATTACGGCTGAGCGACGTGTAGCCGGTGACATTGATTCGCGGAAAACCTGTCTGGATGTTGGCGATACCAAGCTGCTGCGCGTAGTTGATCCCGTCTGCCGCTTCGATCGAGCCGTTAATAGAATTAGAGCGGTTATAGCCGAGGTTAAGATGGTTCAGCAGGTCAGGCGAGAAGATATGATCCCATCCGGCGCGGCCAAAGTGAGTGATGAAGTTCTGGGTCTGGGTATCCGGGTCTACCGGTGCCGGCAGCGTTAGATGCGTTGGATTGTTGCGGGTGTTCTGACGCGAGCTGTAGGAGCCGTAGACTTTGTCGCTCGAAGCGATGGAGTGATCAATCCGGAGCGTGTAGGTCGTATTAACGATCGGTGAAGAAGATTGCAGTGAATAGTTATTGGTGAGCGCCGTGCTGGTCGGCGCAGGATAGTAGGCGATCACCTTTTGCGCCACGGGGCTGAAGCGGCCCTGGGGAATGATGTTGTTCGGGAAAGCATTTCGGCAAGGGGTGCCGTTGACCACTCTGGTCGTCGCCGGATCGAAGATCTGCCCATTCAGGATAGGAGTACCGTCGCAGGGATTGATCTGACCGTTTCCCCCGTTGATCAACTGATCTCTAAAATCGCCGGTACGCTCGGCAGCCGTCGGAACGGAGCTGGTGGTCACACCGCCGAGATTCTGATGGAACTGCTCCCAGGCGAAAAAGAAGAAACTTCTATCCTTGCCGTTGTAGAGGTGCGGGATGAATACCGGGCCGCCGAGCGATCCACCATAGTCGTTCTGTTTGTCACTGCCGCGGTTGTAGTTCTTCTCTGAAGGATTACCGAGCGACTGGTAATAGGCTTTGTACCCGTTATTGAACCAGTTGTTGGCGTCGAGAGCGTCATTCCGGAAGATGTCGAACACCGTCCCGTGATACTGATTTGTTCCCGACTTGGTTACAAAATTCTCAATGCCACCCGTAGTTCGGCCAAACTCCGCCGAAGGGGTAGACGTCGTCACTTTGAATTCGGCGATGGCTTCAACCGAAGGCGCTTCCTCGTCGAACGATGATCCGTTCTCTGAGCGCGTCTGGCTCGCGCCATCAAGCAGCACCTCGTTGCCGAAGTTCTGACCGCCGCCGATCTTTGAAATAAAGGTGCCGTTGTTGTTGTTCGCCGTTCCCGGACCTGCAGTACCGGGAACCAGGAAGACGAACGCTTCCGGCGAACGCATCGCGCCCACGCCTCCCAGTGCAAGTGGCAGATCGATGATCTGCCGCGTCGTCACCGTTCCACCAACTTCGGACGACTGCGTCTCGACCGTCGGTGCATCCGAATCCACAGTGACTGTTTCATTAGCGCCGCCAAGGGCCAGCCGGATATCGAATGCCGTGACCGTACCGACCCGGATCTCTACGCCCGTATTGACCACGGACTTGAAACCAGGAGCGGTGGTCGTGACGGTGTAGCGGCCCAGTTGAATCGAGGGAAATCGGAAGCTGCCGGAGCTGGTGGAGGTGGCGCTGTAGGCCGAGCCGGTCGCCTCGCCCTTGGCGCTGACGATAGCTCCCGGAACCACCGCGCCGGTGCTATCGAAGACCGTCCCGGCAAGCTGCCCTTCATTGGTCTGCGCACGAGCAGATGACAGAGTGACGGACACTGCAAGAGCGATGACCGCCGCTGCGAAACGGCTGAATCGGATAGGGGATTTCACTGTTCCTCCAAATAAGTGCTGCTAATCCTGCCATTTGCTTTTGTTTGAGGCTCTCTGTTTGCGATTCTCATTCCGCAACAGTTTTGGTAGCGCGATATAACGGTGACATCTTACAAGCAACGTGAAATATAAAAAGGTCAAAAGAGCATTGTCAAGAGTTATGGCTCTCGTAACGAGGGGAGGAGCATCCTGCGAAAGGTGGAGTTGCACTTCCATCTTTGGGTTGGCAGTAATCATCCATCTGATGCACATGATGCGCGTCAGGTTATACACTCGTTTCTTCTTTCAGAAAGATCATGACCCGCTGGAGCTGCATCTCGACAGACTCCGGAGAAGGCGGCTACGATTGGCGGTGGTAGAGGCACGATGTTCAAACCAGTCTGGCTGAAAGTAGTCTCGCGGATCGTTGTAATCGCGGCGTTTCCTGTCTGCGTTCCCAGGGCTTGGTCGCAGGAGGTGACGGATGCGCAGGTTCAGGCGGCTTTCCAGCGCGGTGCCCGGGCCATGCGCGGTGCACGAAGCGAGGACGCGGAGCGAGAGTTCCGCCAGGCCGTCAAGCTCGCTCCTCAACTGGCGGAGGCGCACCTGGATCTCGGCCTTGTACTGGGACGGGAGGGCAAGCTCGATCAGGCGATCGCTTCGGTTCAGGCAGCCTTACGGCTTGATCCGAAGCTCGAGTCGGCGCACATGTTTCTTGGCATCTTCTGCTTTCAGGCAAACCGGCGCGAGGAGGCCCGGGCTGCCTTGCAACAGGAGACCACCCAGTGGCCGGGTAATGTGGAAGCATTAAAGTGGTTGGGAACGGTCGACCTGGCGATGGGTCAACCGGAGCAGGCGGCCGGCTCATTCGACCACGCGCACGAACTCGCTCCGAAGGACCTGGAGATTTTGGAGTTCCGCGGTAAAGCGCACAGCCAGGTGGCCCGGGATAGTTACGCGGCGATCGCGCTGATCGATCCCGTCAGCTGGCATGTGCATCGCGTGCGCGCGGAGCTCTTTGCGACAGAGGGCCGGCATGCGGATGCGATCGAAGAATATGAGGCCGCCATCAAAAGTGAGGTCCGCAATCCTGATTTGTATGAGTCGCTCGGGGACGAATACAGGGCGGCGAATCAACTGAGTTCGGCGCAGAAGGCCTATGCGGCGGAACTAGCGTTGAGTCCCACCAATGCGATCGCGATGTACGACCTTGGAAGCACCGATGTCGAACTTGGGAGAGATGCAGACGGCATCCCTCTCCTCCGCGCGACGCTCAAGTCGTTGCGAACGGTCCCGGTGGCTGAGTACTACCTCGGTCGAGGCCTTGCGGACGCGGGGAACGAGGTTGAAGCAGTGGAGTGGCTGGAGAGGAGCGCCAGGAACGATGCATCGGGCGAAGTTGGAAAACGCTCCTTTTATGAGCTTGCGCGTGCGTATCGGAAGCTCCAACGACCAGCGGACGCCGCCCACGCCCTTGCGGAGTACACCCGCCGCCGTGACCAGCAGGCGCAAACGAATGCACAGCAGTTGCAGGACTGGCGCAAACTCGACGCAGCCCCCGTAGCAGGCCAGCTCAGTTCGACACCATAAGACAAAGGCATGGCTGTTCTTTGGTGTGCTTGGCGAGAACGGGCAACCGAGCCGTTAGGGTTTACCCTTGTCCGTGAGGTTCCATGCCGACCACGAAGGCCAAGCTTTTTTCAGAGTACAACCGGCCTGAGATCGTTCGCGATCCGCGAAGCCGAACGGAAGAGTCGAAGATCGCCAGAGGAGAGTCGCAGTGACGCGAGGCTTGTTCGACCTGACCGGACAGACTGCCTTGGTGACCGGTGCCAGTCGTGGGCTGGGCCAGTACTTCGGACGCGCGCTTGCGAAGGCGGGCGCGGACCTGATCGTCACCAGCCGAAGGCGCGATGACCTCGCATCATTCGCCGAAGAGATCAAAGCGCTGGGCCGGACTGTCCATTGTCTGGAGCTGGACGTGCGTGACCTGGGAAGCATCGAGCGGATGGCCGTAACCGCAGCATCTGCGTGCGGGCAGGTTCATATCCTCGTCAACAACGCAGGCTGCAACGCGCGTAAGCCAGCTCTCGATGTCACCTGGGACGATTGGAACCTTGTGCTCGATACCAATCTGCGCGGCAGCTTCTTTGTCGCTCAACAAATCGCCCGCGGCATGATGCTGCATGGCTATGGACGTGTTATCAACATCGGCTCGGTGACCAGCGTCTTCGGATACGCCGGGCTCGCTCCCTACGGCGCAAGCCGCGGCGGCATCCGGCAACTGACGATGAGCCTCGCCGACGACTGGGGCAGGCACGGAATTACCGTGAACTGCCTGGCTCCCGGATGGTTTTGCACCGAACAGAACAAGGTCCTTTACGAAGATAAGGACTGGGTGGACTATCTCGTCGAGCGCATTCCTCTGAAGCGTCCAGGTCAGGCGCAGGATCTCGACGGAGCCATTGTCTTTCTCGCTTCAGAATCAAGCCGGTATATTACCGGTCAGACACTTCTTGTCGACGGCGGCATCTCGACCGGCGCCATGCGCGCAACTGTACAGTCAGTCCCCACCCCAGACACAGGTGAAAATCAATGAAGTGCGTTCTCTCTCGCCTCCGTCGTCTTTATGCCTCGCCAATTGAGCTGTCGATCCTGCTTGTTATGGGAGCATCTCTCGCCTCCGTAGGAGCGCCAGCACAGGCTGCGAACAACACTCCCGGAAAATTGAAGGTCTACTTCGTCGATGTCGAGGGGGGCCAGTCGACGCTCTTCGTGACACCTTCGGGTCAGTCGCTATTGATCGACACCGGTTGGCCTGACAACCAGTACCGCGATGCGGACCGCATCCTCGCCGCAGCCAAAGATGCCGGCTTGAGCCGGATCGATTACGTACTGCTCACGCACTTCCATGACGATCACGTGGGTGGTGTCCCGCAGCTCGCAGAGCGGATTCCGGTTGGCACGTTCATCGACCATGGACTAAATCGCGAGCTGGACAAGGGCGTGACGGAGCGTGGATTCGCTGCTTACCAGAAGGTGATCGCGGACGGAAAACACAAACGTATTCTCGCGAGACCGGGCGATGTTCTTCCGATCGGCGGGATCCACGCTACGGTCATCAGCGCCGATGGGAATCTGCTGGAAGGCTCTTTGCCCGGCGCGGGAAAGCTCAATCCATTCTGCCAAAGCTCAGAGACTCGGCCGGCGGATCAGACGGAAAATGCACGCTCGCTCGGGGTCGAGATCACCTTCGGCGCGCTGAAGCTGCTGGATCTCGGCGACCTGACGTGGGACAAAGAGATGCAGCTCATGTGCCCGGTCAATAAGCTGGGTGCGATCGACATCTACATCGTCTCGCACCACGGCTGGTCTCAGAGTTCGAGCCCCGCGCTGGTCAATGCAATTCACCCGCGCGTGGCCATCATGGACAACGGCGAGAAGAAGGGCGGTTCCACGCCGACGCTTGACACGATTCGCAAAGCTCCGGGGCTTGAGTCGCTCTGGCAAGTCCACTACTCCGCCGAGGGTGGCGCGGAGCACAACACAGACGCGGCCTATATTGCTAATCCGCCAGGCACCGACGCGGGTCATTATCTGGAACTGATCGGAAGCACGGACGGTAGCTTCGATGTGCTGAACTCGCGAACGAAGGCCGTCAAGCACTACGCAGCTCCTCGTTAGAGCGGGGGTCCGCACCGGCTGTCGAACCTTGGAGCAAGTCACCGCCTTGAAGACAGGACTTCAGTCACACCGTAAGTCAAAGGACGATGACACGGTCGTAGCTACTAAGGGAAACGCTGGTAACGGAGTGCTGACCCATGAATCAGACCTAACCTAAAAGGACATCTTCTGCCAATGCGCCCGCTCTTCGTCTGTCTCAGGAGTTCGAACGGCGGCCCGGTACCAGCTAAAAAATCTGGATAGCTTAGCGCGGAACCGCTCGGCAGTAGGCCTGGGCTGCTCGGCTGCCTTCGATTTAGTCAGTTTTGCGGAATGCACCGGGATTGTTCGCGACGTAATCATACTCATAGATACCTAACCGGCGCAAGGAATCAACTCCCGTATCAGCGTCGCTTACCCATGCCGCGCAAGCAGAGCCAGTAGTGTTCCTCACCTGACAACCACGCTAGCATCTCGATCCTGAGATGCAAGAGCACTGAAGTAATCCGTTCGCTTGTGATGGACCGAAATGGCACGTATCGAAACCTAAAGATATTTCGGCATCTGTAAAAGCAGGCATACAGCCTTCTGTATTCAGTAGTGCTCTCAATCGCCATGAAGATCAACTTGAAACCTCTTTCACAGCAAACTATCGTCATCACCGGCGCGACGAGCGGGATCGGGCTCGCCACCGCCAGGGCAGCCGCTGCACGCGGTGCCAATGTCGTCCTCGCCTCGCGCAATGAAGGTGTCCTCGCGCAGGTCGCACGCGAGTTGCAGCAGACGGGCAGCCGAGCCATTTACGTGGTAACCGACGTGAGCAAGCATGAAGAGATCGATCGACTCGCCGATGCAGCTATCGCGGAGTTTGGCAGATTCGATACCTGGGTGAATAACGCTGGGCAGGGTCTCTGGGGCAGGCTCGAAGAGATCTCCGACGCAGATCATCGGCAACTCTTCGACATCAACTTCTGGGGTGTCGTCTACGGTTCGACGACAGCTCTCAAACACCTTAAGCAGCGTGGCGGCGCGCTCATCAATCTCGGCAGTGTAGCCTCCGACTTTGCCTTTCCTATCCAGGGCATGTACTCCGTAACCAAGCATGCGATCAAAGGCTTCACTGATGCGCTGCGGCGCGAACTCAGGGACGAGGGCGCTCCAGTCTCGCTGACGCTTATTCAGCCGGCTGCCATCGGGACACCCTTTGCGCTCCACGCCAAGAACTACACTGCGACCGAGGCCAAGTTGCCGCCGCCGATCTACGCTCCTGAAGACGTGGCACGAACGATCCTGCTTGCTGCCGAGCATCCTCGCCGTGCGCTCCACGTAGGCGGAGCAGGCAAGCTGATGGGAATCTTCAGCCGGCTCACCCCTGGTCTGGTCGATATGACCTCAAGCTTCATGGTCAAGTCGCAGTTCAAGGAGGAGCCCAAGCAGCCACACCGGCCGGATAGCCTGTGGCAGCCTGGCATCGATGGCCAGGTCCGAGGCGATCAAAGCTTCATTCGCAGAAGTGCGTATACCGCCGCCATCGTAAATCCACTCGCCATGCTGCTCGCGGTGGGAGTCGCAGGCGCTGTGATCGCCCTCGCGATCGGAAAGGCCGGTAAACGCTGACGCATGCCGTCCGCCTTCATCGTCTGTGAACGATCGATTCGACACAAACAGACAAGTACGATAGCAGAGTCAGACTCTGATCGGGGAGGATCACCATGGCGCATACAAAGATGATCAAAATGAAGATACCAATACAGTCCCTGTTGACCCCTCGCGAAGCGGCGGGCATGCTGAACGTGAGTTACCCAACCATCAAGCAGTGGATCCTCTCCGGCAAGATCGAGACCATCCCCACTCCCGGTGGGCATCATCGAATACCTGTCGGTGCTTTGAAACCTTTCCTCAAACGAGAAGCAGAGATTGCTCCCGTCCGCTCGCGCGAACGCTACCGGAAAGTGAGCGGACGGAACCAGCTTGTCGGCAAAGTACTCGATCTGAAGATCGACGGCTTGATGGCACAAGTCGTGCTGGCAATCGGAGACCAGCGGGTGACCGCCATCATCACCTCGGATGCTGTCCGCGAAATGCAGTTGAAACGCGGTGACACAGCAGCTGCCCTGGTCAAATCGACCGATGTGATGATCGAACATATGTAAAACATGAACCTGCGGGTGTAGAGCAACGATGTTGTAGTTCGCTAGATATAGGACTAATAGCTTTCGCGGCCGATATTTCTCTTTCAGCAGAATACAAGCAAGAGGTCACCCGAAGGTGACCTCTTCTGGCACCACCCTTATCGGGTCAACGCAGCTTCTGTCTGTTCTTTCAACGTCGCGGCGCCGGGCGCAGGTTTACCGTGACTGATGCCATTCTTGTCAAGGTCCATGAGAGAAGCCGTAGAAGGTATCTTGCTGGAGTTTTCTGCAAGCTGACTATTCATGGATTCACTCTGTGCAATTGACCTGAACACCTCAGGCGTTTCGGCCACTTTCAGACCATACATACTGATCCAGTTTCCCACTCCATCGGAGCCGAGCGCGCCCTCACCTGTCGAGTCGTTGTAGTACTCGTCGACAATGCCCGGGGTTGGTGGCAGTTGGCCGATTGTGAAGCGATCTTTGCCGAGACTGTCGAGAGCTGCACTAAACGCCTTCAAGTGCGTGATCTCACGCGTCATTAGGAACTGAAGAGCGTCTTTGGAGCCACGATCATCAGTGAGGTGCATCAGGCGCTCATAGGTGATCTTGGCACGCGCCTCCGCGGCGATATTATTTCGCAAATCTACGTCCAACTCACCGCTGATCTTCAGATAGTCCGCCGTCCAGGCGTTTCCCATGGAATTCCGCAGGTCCAGACCACCACCTCCTGTGACGGCAACCAGCGGGTCTTCTTCTGCGTCCTGCAGAGATTTTTTCAAAGGCTTCAGGTGCATGCGAATCAGTGCTCCTACAACTTCAAGATGGCTGATCTCCTCTGTCCCAATGTCCATAAGAAGATCTTTGCGCTGTGGGTCAGGGCAATTCCAGCCCTGAATCGTGTATTGCATAGCTGCGGCGAGCTCGCCATTAGCACCGCCGAATTGCTCGAGCAGCATAGTGCCAAAGCGAACATCAGGGGTTCCGACGTTGACGTCATACATTAGTTTCTTTACGTGGTGGTACATGATTCCTCATTTCGACGTGCAGCATTTTAAACGTGCGGTTAGTTGCGGAAGTTACTCATCCGGCTTAATGTCGGAGGCATACGCGACTTGGATGACTGACGGATTGCGTCAGCCCCTTTGTACACATTTGATGCCCAAGCCGGGAGCCGCGTCTAGAAGGTGTCCATCGCGAATCTTCAGGTACGTGAAAGATCTTTAGGGTAGACGCAAAAGATGCTACCAATGGCTACTTACGCGGCCTGAGTATGTCAAAGGGACTCATCCCGCAACCGATGTCAAACTACGGTTGTCCCGGAGGACGCGCCCGGATGCAGCACGTTCCTAGTGCACACCAGGTTCACTTTCGTAATCTGTCCCAAATAGGTCACGGCGAGCTACGTACAACCTCCCCGTCAATCCCCACTATTCGTTGACGATACGGATGGATTCGCATAGATTCGTAATGCAGCCCCGTCTTTCCTTGCTGGCCCCCAGCTATCAGAATTCCGTCAACCTCTCTTAGAGAACATTGCCCAGGATGGGAGATCTATGCCCGCCGTATCGAAGAAGCTGATCGCTCTTCTCTCGACCCTCCTTTGCTCGGCCACCACCTGCGCGCAAATCGCTGCCGACCTGCGAGGGCACATCGCCGATCCATCGCGTGCAGCCATTGCGGGTGCGCGGATCGTCGCTACAGAGATCAGCACGGCCGTCTCACGGGCAAGCACGACGGCTGGAGACGGCAGCTATGTCTTCACAGCTCTGCAGCCGGGGCGATATCGCGTCGATGTTACAGCGCCCGGATTTACTCACTTGACTCGCGATGGGGTCACGCTGATCACCGGCATGACGATCGGTCTCGATCTGACGCTTACGCTCGCGTCGAGCCAGCAGAAGGTCACGGTCACCGCGGATGCGCCTCTGCTGCAATCGCAAACCAGCAATATTCAGACCGTGATTGCTGGATCGACCGTCGTCGCTATTCCCCTCAACGGCCGTAACTTCGTCCAGTTGACGACCCTTGCTCCCGGTGTCTCCCTGCCGCCTGGGACTCCGTTTCCCCGCATCAACGGAGGCCGGCCCCGCACCAATGAATATCTCTTCGATGGAATCTCGGCCCTCCAGCCTGAGCCCGGCCAGGTGGCTTTCTTTCCCATCATCGACAACATTCGGGAGTTCAACGTCGAGGCCGACAATGTCCCCGCAGAGTTCGGCCGCTTCAACGGCGGTGTCGTCAATCTCTCCACGCGATCCGGGTCGAATATCATCCACGGCAGCCTCTATGAGTTCTTTCGGAACGAAGCCCTGAACGCGCGGAACTACTTCTCGCGCCTGCCCACCCGAAAGCCCGAGTACCGGCGCAACCAGTACGGCGGTACCCTGGGCGCGCCCATCCTCAAGGACAAGCTCTTCTTCTTCGGGGGATTCCAGGGGCAACGATTTCTCGCTGGTGTCGTCCGCAACTCAACGGTCCCCACGCTGGCCCAGCGCCGGGGCATCTTCACTGGAACGCCTGTCTTCGATCCCGCGACCACTGTCTTCAATGGCAAGGTTTATGTGCGCAAGGAGTTTCCCAACGACACGATTAATCGCCCGTTTGATCCCGCCGCTGTCGCGCTCTTAAATCGCTATCCGCTTCCCAATGCCCCCGGAAGCAGCAACTATACCCATACCGCCAACGACTCCGATCACCAGAGCCAGTTCGACGTTCGCTTCGACGGCGCCTACCGCCAGAACGACCGTGCCTTTGTGCGCTACTCCTACTTCAGCGATGTGGAGCAGCCGGTCACGCCGCTCCCCGATGGCAGCGGTATCATCACTGGCTCGATCGTCGGTGCCGGCAATGTCGTCGGCCTCTCGAATGTTCTCGGCCAGCAGGTGGTCGCCAACGAGACGCATACCTTCGGCGCGCGAACGTTGAATGACCTGCGCCTTGGCTACACCCGCCGCGGCAACACCATCGTCGGCACCTCGCTCGCTAACACGGCATCCGCGGCGCTCGGTGTCCCTGGCATCCCGACGAACGCCGCATTCTCGAGCGCGCTGCCCCTCTTCACCATCACCGGCGAGCAGCAGCTCGGACCATCGGCAAGCACCTTCTCCGAGTACCAGACCGCGGTCTCGCAGTTGGTCGAAACCTTCTCCTACAATCGCAGGGGCCACGCGCTCAAGTTCGGCGCCGATCTGCGCGCCTATCAGTTGAACGCCGTCGCTCCGCCCAATCCCACCGGAGCCTTCGCCTTCACCACCACAGGCACCAACCAGCAGGGCGTCGCGGGGACCGGTAACGCGCTTGCCAGCTTCCTGCTCGGACAGGTCGACACCTTTCAAATCGATCTTCAGTCCAGCAAGATCCGGCCCCGTGATCACATTGAAGAGTACTTTGCCCAGGACGACTGGCAGGTGATGCCGAACCTGACCCTGAACATCGGTGCCCGCTACACCCTGCATCACCCCTCGACCGAGGCCACCAATCAAGGCGCCGTCTTCAATCTTCAGACGCAGCAACCCCAGTACCTCGGTCAGAACGGCTTCCCCCGCGCAGCCCGCGAACTGCACTATGACAACGTCGCCCCGCGCATCGGCTTCACCTGCGCGATCGACACGAAGACGGTCGTTCGCTCCGGCTTCGGCATCGTCTTCATCGATCAGTCCGGCATCACCACGCCCTTCACCACGCCGCAGTTTCCGTTCATCCAGAACGTAGCCCAGCGGACGCAGGACAGCATCAACGCTGCCTTCGCGTTATCTCGCGGTCCATCGGTCGCGCCTATTCAGCTGACCCCCGACGCCGGTCTCGGCCAGAGCGTCTATACCGTCAAACGCAGCCAGGGATCGGGCTATGTGCAGCAGTGGAACCTCGCCTTCCAGCGCGACGTCACATCCAACCTTTCGGTCGACCTCGCCTATGTCGGCTCGCACATCGTCCGCGTCGGCATTCCGGACACCAACCTGAATCAGCTCACAGCCCAGCAGCTCTCGCTCGGCGCAAGCGCGCTCCAGGCGCCTGTCGCGAACCCATACCTCGGCCAGCTCCCCACGTCCTCTTCGATCGGCGGCAAGACCATCACCTACGCGCAATCGATCAAACCGTACGCCCGCTTCCTCAACGTGGCCGCCTACCGCAACAACACCGGCCAATCCAACTACAACGCATTTGAGGCCAAGATCGAGCAGCGCCTCTCAAATGGCATCTCTCTGCTGCTCAGCTACACTCACTCGAAGCTGATCGATGATGCCTCCGCCGTCTTCTCCTCGACCGTTCTCTCTTCGCCGAACTCGAACAGCCTCATTGCGGCAGACACCTTCCGGCCTTACCTTGAGCGCGATTCGTCGAGCGGCGATGTTCCCAACGTACTCGCCGCCAGCGGAACCTACCAGCTTCCCGCAGGGCGCGGGCATCGCTTCGGCTCAAACGGCATCTCGAGCGTTCTCCTCGGCGGATTCGCCGTCAACGGCATCTACTCCATGCAATCCGGCATGCCGGTTCCCATCACCCAGGGCACCAACAATCTCGCCTTCGCCGGCTTCGTGCTGCAACGTCCCAACCTCATCGCCAACCCGGCCCTGCCCAGCAACCAGCGCACCACTGTTCGCTTCTTCAACACCTCCGTCTTCCAGGCCGTGCAGTATACGATCGGCAACGCCTCGCGCAACCCCGTCCGCGGTCCCGCCTTTCGCGATCTCGATTTGGCTCTCGTCAAACATACAGCTCTCAGCGAACGTACCGATGTCGAACTGCGGGCTGAAGTCTTCAACGTCTCGAACACCCCCGGCTTCGCCCAGCCCAACGGCAGCTTTGGTACTCCCGCCTTCGGCAGCATCACAGCCACCACCACCGATCCGCGCGTCGTCCAATTTGCTATCCGCCTCAGCCGCTAAAGGAAATTACCTGTGGGAGTATCGGGAGGCTTGAGTATCGACGCCGTTTTCTCCAAGGAAAACGGCTCTGCACAATCTATGCCACTCCAAAGCAACAGGTAATTTGCCCTGGCTAGCGCTCCGCTCAACTTGCCAAGCATTCCTCAAGCAGGTAAAGTCTTCGAGCGGCGGAGAAGCGAACATTCCGCTTGCCAACCCGGAGCTCCTCACTCCGGATAAGCGATCATGCCTGCCGCATATTCAGAAGGGAAGCACATGACCGCGTACATCGGTGCACTCGACCAGGGAACCACCAGTACCCGCTTCATGGTCTTCGATCGCCGCGGACGTGTCGTCTCGATGGCTCAAAAAGAGCATGAGCAGATCTATCCCAATCCGGGCTGGGTCGAGCACGACGCCCTCGAGATCTGGCGCAGGGCTCTCGAGGTCATCGATGAAGCCAGCGCGGCGCGAGGTCTTCGCCCAAAAGACTTTGCGGCCATCGGCATCACCAACCAGCGCGAGACCACCGTCGTCTGGAACAGGGAGACCGGCCTTCCCATCTACAACGCCCTCGTCTGGCAGGACACCCGCGTCGCCGACTACGTCACACGCTTCGCCACCAACGGAGGGAAGGACCGTTTCCGCGTAAAGACTGGCCTGCCCCTGACAACCTACTTCTCTGGCTTTAAGATCTCCTGGCTGCTCGACAACGTTAGGGGTGCTCGCCAGGAAGCCAATGACGGCAAGCTCCTCTTCGGCAACATGGACAGCTTCCTGATCTGGAATCTGACCGGAGGAGTTCACGGAGGCATCCATCTCACCGACGTCACCAACGCCAGCCGCACCCAGCTGATGAATCTGGCGACCCTCGATTGGGACCCCGAACTCCTGAACGCCTTCGACATTCCGCGTTCCATGCTTCCCGAAGTCCGCTCCTCAAGCGAGCACTACGGCGATCTCACGCGGACTCATCTCGCCGGTGTTCCCATCGCCGGCATCCTCGGCGACCAGCACGCTGCACTCGTCGGCCAGACCTGCTTCAAGCCCGGCCAGGCCAAGAACACCTACGGCACAGGCTGCTTTCTCCTCCTCAACACCGGCGAAAACCCCGTCGCATCGACCCACGGCCTTCTCACCACGGTCGCCTACAAGCTCGGCGGACAGCCCGCCTGTTACGCCCTCGAAGGAAGCATCGCCATCACCGGCGCCCTCGTCCAATGGATCAGAGATAACCTCGGCCTTATCGAAAAGAGTGAGGATATTGAACTCCTCTCGAACACCGTCAAGGATAATGGCGGCGTCTACTTTGTTCCCGCCTTCTCCGGCCTCTACGCACCGTATTGGAAAGATAATGCACGCGGCGTTATCACCGGCCTCACCCGTTACGCCAACAAGGGCCACATCGCCCGCGCCGCCCTCGAGGCCACCGCCTTCCAGACCCGCGAGGTCGTCGAGGCCATGGAGGCCGACTCCGACATCTCGCTCGAACAACTCCGCACCGACGGCGGCATGGTTGCGAACGACCTCCTCATGCAGTTCCAGGCCGACATCCTCGATCGCACGGTCGTCCGACCCATGATGAAGGAGACCACCGCGCTCGGGGCCGCCTACGCCGCCGGGCTGGCCGTCGGCTTTTACAAGGATACCGACGACCTCATCGCCAACTGGTCCGTCGATCGCACCTGGAAGCCGCAGATGGAGGGCGCCCAGCGTGACCTGCACTACAGGCAATGGAAGAAAGCCGTCACCCGCTCCTTCGACTGGATCGACGACCAAACACCTTAAAACCTGTTTAGATACTAGATGTACGCCCTGCGCGGGCGGCGGTCACTTCGTGACGCGTATACCGGTCGTGGCAGGGATGAGCTTCTTAGAACCTCCGCTGGTCGGCACGAACGATTGCTTGCGACCGACGAGAGCACCAGGCGACGCGATCACCCGTCACGAAGTGACCGCGCGACGCGAAGTGGGCCCGTCCGGCAGAACTGCCTTGCGAGTCAGGGCTGAAGGCCCGGGGTATTCGCCTGTTATAAAGGATGCGGGTCAGCCGCGTTCCAGCCGATACAAGCAACGGGCATCATCCTGAGGTACGTTCACATGAAAAGAGCCTTTCTCGGGGAGTTGATCGCGGAGGCAGTCGCCATGTTCCTCATCATCACGATCGGCGACTCCGTTGCCGCGATGTACACCCTCTATGACCCCAGCCCCTACCAGCAAGCCTACTGGGGCGTCTGCATTACTTGGGGTCTAGCCGTCACCATCGCTATCTACACAACTGCCTCGGTCAGTGGATGCCACGCGAACCCGGCCGTCACGCTCGCACTCGCCATCTTTCGCAAGTTCTCCTGGCGCAAGGTGCTACCGTACTGCGTGGCGCAGGTGCTTGGCGGTCTTCTCGGAGCGGCGATCGTCTACGCCCTCTTCTCGCCCGTTATCGACCAGTTCAACGCGTTCCACCATCTCACGCGTTCGGCCGGTGGCGCCGCCGGCGTCTTCTTCACCCACCCTGGCCTCGCCATTCAGCCGATGCACGCCTTCACGGATGAGATCATCCTGACGGCGATCCTCATCTTCGGGATCTTCGCCATCACCGAGCAATACAACGAGCAGGCTCCCGGTGCCAACTCCGGCGCGCTCATCATTGGCTTTCTCGTCGCCGCCATCGGTGCCTCCATGGGGTACCTCGAGGCCTGGGCAATCAACCCCGCCCGCGACCTTGGCCCAAGGCTCTTCTGCTTTCTTGCCGGCTGGGGGAACTCGGCCTTCCCCTCGCCCGGCAACTACTGGTGGATCCCCATCCTCGGTCCCTTGATCGGCGGCGTAGCCGGTGGCGGAGCCTACCAGCTACTCATTCACCAGTTCCTGCCTGCCAGACAGCGCGCAAGAACCATGCAGTCGATTCCATGAACATAACCCAGATTCTGTCATCCTGAGCGCAGCCGAAGGACCTGCATTTGCCGTTGCTCTCGGCTGTCGTTCTCTTCAAAGAACAAGGAACTCCGTCATCTCGACCGAAGCAACGGACAGTTCCATCGTCCGTTGCGAGGTGGAGAGACCCACGCATTTCGCTCGTGCTGTGCCTCTCTTCTTGCTTTCCGGCACACCGCTCAACGGTCTTCGTTATCATTCATCCAAACAGCAGAGGACCAGCATGATCCGCCCCGGTACGTCGCGCACCGACACCTTCGCCGCACTCGATAACGACTTCGACGTCCTGATCATCGGCGGCGGCGCAACCGGCCTCGGCATCGCCGTCGACGCCGTCACCCGCGGCTACCGGACCGCCCTCGCCGAAGCGGGAGACTTTGCCCAGGCCACCTCCAGCCGCGCCACCAAACTCGTCCACGGCGGTGTCCGCTATCTTGCCAGCGGTCAGATCCATCTCGTCTACGAAGCCTTGCACGAGCGCGCCATCATGGTCAGGAACGCGCCGCACCTCGTCCATCCACTCCCCTTCATCATCCCCGCCAATCACGCCTATGAGCTCCCCTACTACGGCGCCGGCCTCAAGCTTTACGATCTCCTCTCCGGGAAGGCCACACTCGGCCCGACGAAAATTCTCGGCAGGCAGGCCACCCTCGCCCGCATCCCGGGGCTCAAACCAGAGCATCTCAGCGGTGGCATCCTATACCACGATGGCCAGTTCAACGACGCCCGGCTCGCCCTTGCCCTCGCCCGCACCGCGGCGGATCACGGCGCAATAATCGCCAACTACACCCGTTGCATCCGTCTCATCCACACCGGCGGCAGGGTAACAGGCGCAGTTGTTCGCGATCTTGAAACAGGCGCCGAACGCTCCATTCGCGCAAAGACCGTCATGAACGCAACTGGGATCTTTGTCGACGAGATCCGGCGTATGGACGAGCCCGAGCGGCCATCGCTGCTCTCCGTAAGCCGTGGCTCCCATATTGTGGTCAGCAAGGATGTACTCGGCGGCCGCGAATCCGGTCTTGAAGCGAAAACCGCGTTCATGGTCCCCAAAACCGACGACGGCCGCGTGATCTTCGCCATCCCCTGGCAGGGCCGGGTCGTCATCGGCACGACCGATATTCCGGCTACAAACTCCGAAGTGGAACCCGGCCATACCGAGGCCGAGATCGACTACCTGCTCGAACTCGCCAACCTCTACCTCGCTCGGCCCATCGATCGCTTGGACATTCTGTCCGTCTTCTCCGGCCTGCGTCCCCTGGTCACAGGAAAGAGCGCCACCACCTCCAGGCTCTCCCGGGAACACCACATCGACACCTCCGCCAATGGCCTTATCACGGTCGCTGGTGGCAAGTGGACGACCTATCGCCGCATGGCTGAGGACACCCTCGACTTCGCCATCAAGCAGGGCGCTCTCCCCACTCTGAAATCCGTCTCCGGCTCCATCGCCCTCCGCGGAGCCACCACGTCCGAAGACATCTCAGACCCGTACCTCCGCGAGTACGGCACCGACGCCCCGGCTATTGTTGCACTCATTACGGCAGATCCATCACTCGGCCAAACCATCGATCCCGCCCTGCCCTACACCTTCGCGGAGGTCGCTTACGCGGTCCGCGAAGAGATGGCCCGCACCCTCGAAGACGTCCTCTCCCGGCGTACCCGCGCCCTCCTTCTCGATGCCAAAGCAGCCATCCGCGCTGCCCCAGAGGTCGCCGCCCTCATGTCCGCCGAACTCGGTCAGACCCCCGAATGGCAGCAAACCCAGGTCTCTGCCTTCCTCCAGCTAGCCCGGACCGACTACCTCCTCCAGGCCTGACCCCTGGAACTGACCCATAGTTGCTGCACCAGTCAACATGATTGCCATCGCTTCACTCAACAGCGAGCGTAATTTTAGTAATGCTGTCTTGAAGGGGTAAAGCTTCGGCCGCGCCCTAAGTTCCTGCGCCAAGAGTGAGGGCTTTAGCCGCGGGGGAACTGTCGCGACCCCGACAAGATCCACTTCAGCGCATCCTCAGAGTTTCGGGCTTTTATAGTTAAACCTTCCTTTGCTCTATATCCTCTTTACTTTGAATACTTTAGATGTAAATTCTTTATTATGAATACTTTACCGTGGATGCCTAAGCTATCTGTTGCAAATAAATAACTTAGGATCTGAGATTGAAACTTAGCTTGTCTCGTGGGATTGCAGGCACTCCCTCCGGATCGCCCGCAATCCGGGAAGAATCTGCCCGAGTTGCACGCCCTCCGCATCGGCACTCCCGAGCGCAAAGTACGCAGCCCGGAACATCTGATACAGCCGGTCATACCGCTTCACCTGAACCGGTTCGGGCTCGAATACCTTGAACGGCGGACACAGCGCATCCTGCGCCTCGTCGATCGAGGTGAAATCGCCCGCCGCAAGGAATGCGAAGATAACCGATCCGAGGCTGGTTACGTCGCCGTCCGGCACCAGCACCGGTTTGTTCAGCGCGTTCGCGTAGATCTGGTTCAGGAGGGCATTGCGTTTCGGGATGCCGCCGCCGTTGATGACGCGACGGATCGGTGCGCCGTTCTCTTCCATTCGTTCGAAGATCACGCGCGTATGCAGCGCCGTTCCTTCGATCGCCGCAAACAGTTCGTCCGCCGCCGTGTGATGCAGGTTCCAGCCGAAGGTCACGCCCCCAAGCTCAGGATTGACCAGAACGGTTCGATCGCCATTGTCCCAGGTCAACCGCAGCAGCCCTGTTTGACCGGCTTGATAGAGCTCGATCTCTTCCGATAGTTCCGCGACCGATCGTCTCGCTCGCTTTGCAATCGCCGCAAAGATATCGCCGACCGCCGACATGCCCGCTTCGATCCCAACCTCATCGGGATACACCGATCCGGGCACCACGCCGCAGACTCCCGGCACCAGCGTCTGCTGGTCGCTCATCCCGATGATGCAGGTCGAGGTGCCGATGACGTTGACGACATCGCCCAGCCGGATATTCGCGCCAACCGCATCCCAGTGAGCGTCAAAGGCGCCCGTTGGAATCGGAATGCCTGCAGCCAGACCCAGCTTCCCGGCCCACTCCGTGCTGAGATGGCCGGCTAACTCGTCCGATGTGTTGAACGTGCCTCTGATCTTCGAGCGGATGCCGGCCAGCAGCGGATCGACGCTGACGAGGAAATCTTCCGGTGGCAGTCCGCCCCAGCGCGGATTCCACATCCACTTATGGCCCATCGCGCAGACACTGCGCGGAATCTCGTTCGGGTCGGTAATGCCGCAGAGTGTGGCGGCAACCATGTCGCAGTGCTCGAGCGCGGTGACCAGCTTCGGCCGCAACTCCGGGTTGTGCCGCAGCCAGTGCAGCAGCTTCGACCAGCCCCATTCGGACGAGTACACGCCGCCGCACCACTCGATCCCTTCAAAGCCCCTGCCCTCGTTGTATCGATGCGCGGCTGCAGTGATCTCGGCTGCCTCGCCTGAAGCCCGGTGATCGGCCCAGAGGTAATATTCGCCAAGCGGCACGAGCTTTTCGCCGACCATGATGACGCTCGAACCGGTTGTATCGAGAGCAACCGCACGGATTGCAGAGCCGTCGATGCCGCTCACCTTCACCGCTTCGTGCATGGCGCAGGTGAGCGCGTTCATCTGGTCGTCGTGGCTTTGGGTAGCCAGGTTCGGGTCGGCGGCGGAGCGGTGCAGCGGGTATTCAGCGGTCGCCATGCCGAGTTTACCGCGTTCTTTATCGAAGATGGAGATGCGAACGCTGAGCGTTCCGAAGTCGACCCCGGCCACAATGCTCACGAATGTATCCTCACGAATGCTATATGTTCCATCTTATTGAACGTGCAACGTTGCCGTCTCCGGCAGATCCCGGGAGGATGAGCCAAGCATGACCTTATACTCGCCAGGCAGCAAGGTGAAGGCATCCTTCCCAGTGTCGAAGATGGACATGTAGAGCGGATTCAGAGACAGCGCGACGGTCTTTGACTCGCCCGGGGCAAGAGCGACGCGCTGCCAGGCGACGAGACGTTTGTAGTTCTCCTTTGCGGCAGTGGGCAGTGCGACATAGACCTGGGCGACTTCGGTGCCGTCGCGCCTGCCGGTGTTACGGACGGTGAACCGGACCGTTTTTTGAACGTCGTCGACGGTAAGTCCTGACTCGGTGAAGGTGGTGTACGAGAGGCCGAAGCCGAAGGGGAAGAGCGGCTCCTTGTGCTCGGCGTCGAACCATTTGTAGCCCACCTTCGCGCCTTCGGAGGCATAGGAGAGATCGAACTGACCCAGGTGCTTCTCTTCTTCACCGCCGGCTGCCTTCGCGTCGGCCGCGCGGAGCTTCGTCTTCTTCTCGATCTCCATACCCACGATCTGTGGATGCGGCAGGTCAGCTTCCGTCTTGGCGAACGTTACAGAGAGCTTGCCGGATGGATTAATGTCGCCAAACAGGATATTGGCGAGAGCCTGTGCGCCGCCGATACCGGGATACCAGACTTCAAGGACGCCTTTTACCTTATTGACCCAGGGCATGGAGACCGGACCACCGGTCTCGAGGACGACGATGGTGTTGGGATTTGCTGCGGCGACCGTCTCCACCAGCGCGTCCTGGTCATTGGGAAGCGACAGCGTCGCGGCATCCACACCTTCGCGCATGGGCTGAGTCACGAAGACGATGGCGACGCCGGCGGACTTGGCTGCCTGGGCAGCGGAACCAGGATCGGTGCCCGGATCAAATGTAACGTTTCGCCCGCCGGCCTTGCCGCGGATGAACTTGAGCGGCGAGGAAGGAAAGTAGACGGCCTCACCCCACTTGGACGGACCGGGCTCGGGGTGGATAGCGTTGCCGCCCGGAGGGTCGACCTGCGCGGAGCCTCCGCCCGAGAGGACACCGACGTCGGCATGAGAACCGATGAGAACGATGGAGCCGGTTCCCTGCGTAGTAAGCGGTAGCAGGTGATCTTCGTTGCGCAGGACCACGATGCCCTCTTCGGCGATGTGTTGTGCATCCTCGAGGCCACGGAAGGGGTCGACCACGCTGCGGACTGGGGGGTGATCGACGACACCGGCGACGAACATGCTGCGGAGGACGCAATGCGCCATGTCGTCGAGGCGCGACATGGGAACCTGTCCGCCCTGGATAGCTTCCTTCAGCTTTTGACCGAAGAAGCCGTCATCGCCGGGCATATCCTGATCGAGCCCGGCCATGGCAGCCTTGACAGTCGAGTGCGTAGCGCCCCAATCGGAGAGGACGAAGCCTTTAAAGTTGAAATCCTTCTTGAGCACTTGGTTGAGAAGATAGTCATTCTCGCAGGCGTAGTTGCTATTGACGAGATTATAGGAGCACATGACGCCGGAGGGCTGACTGATGCCGATAGCGATCTGGAAGGCGAGCAGGTCGGACTCGCGCATCGCTTTCTTATCGAGCAAAACATTGACGACGTTACGTCCGGTCTCCTGGTCGTTCATGGCATAGTGCTTGATGTCGCTCATGACCTGCTGGGCGGCGAGGCCCTTCATAAGGGTGCCGGTCATGGTTCCGGCGAGAACGGGATCTTCACCGGCGTACTCGAAGTTGCGTCCGTTGCGCGGCTCGCGGGTGATGTTGACGCCGCCTCCGATGGACATGTTGTAGCCCTGGGCGCGCAGCTCCCGTCCGATAACGGCACCGTAGAGGAAGGCGGAGTCGGGGTCCCAGCTTGAGGCAGCACCGATGGCCGAGGGGAGCAGGGTCGCGTAGCGGCTTTGAAGCGCAGCCATGCGGATACCAACGGCGGAGTCTGCTTCGTTGATATCGGGGATGCCGAGGCGATCAATCCCGTCGAGGAAGCCGGCTCCAAAGTTTGAGCGTGCCGGAACGCGGTCACCCTCACGCAGAACGCCCCAGCCGGTGCCGTTGACGAGCTGCAGCTTCTCATCAAGGGTCATCTTGTGAACCACCATGTCGGCGCGCTGGTCCGGTGAGAGCGATACGTTCATCCAGGGAAGTTTGGAGAGGTCTGGCTTGTTTTGCGCGAAGGCGGGAGCCGTGAGAAGCGATGCAAGGATAAGGCAGAGGGTGCGAACTGGCATGGAACTCCTGATGCGTCCGGCGGCAAGGGATTCTGCGGAGAGGCTTCGATAGGAAGCCTATTGGAATGGCAGAGATTTAGCTAGTGGACGTGTATGGATTGTGGAGAGCAGACCGGCATAGAGCAGGCATAGGCATGTGCAACCGCGGGTCATTCAAACTGCGTGCTCCGCATTTGCTGAGGATGACAGGAGATGGGTGAGGAGAAAACGAGCAGTGGCAAGTACAGATGCAGGTCCTTCGGCTCCGTTGCGCGCCGCTCAGGATGACGGTTCCTTGCGAGTGGATAAGGAGAACAGACAAGCTGCGCGGCAAGCACTCGCGTAGATTCTGCGACTGCGCTCGGGATGACAGGATATTGCAGGGTAGATCAGAGACAGAGTGCAGATAAGCGTTACGTTGCGAATAGCTGAGTTATGTCTGCAAAGGCTTTGAACTCCAGGGCGTTTCCAGCAGGATCGAGGAAGAACATGGTGGCTTGTTCGCCGACCTCGCCCTTGAAACGGATGTACGGCTCAATGACGAAACTGGTTCCTGCCCCTCGGAGGCGATCAGCGAGCGTTTGCCACTGGTCCATCGTCAAGACGACGCCGAAGTGAGGAATGGGGACGGAGTGGCCATCGACCGGGTTGTGATGAATATTCGGTTGGAGTGTGGCGGGTTTGAGGTGAGCGACGATCTGATGGCCGAAGAAATCGAAGTCGATCCACTGATCGGAGCTCCGGCCTTCCGGACAGCCGAGTTTTGTGCCATAGAAGTGACGTGCGGCGTCGAGATCGTCGACCGGGAAGGCGATGTGAAAGGGCGTCAGCATGGTGGAACGATCTCCTGTCACGCATCATAACTCGACAGAGCCTCGACGCTGCTCAATGTGGTGTATGAGTCTTGATCGGACCTGAGGCCATTCCTGCTGAATGATCGAGAACCAGACGCTGTGGCGCTGGGTTTGATCCGGCATGAGGAAGTGGTTGCGAAAGGTGCCTTCCTCGGTCGCGCCGAGTTTGCGCAGGGCGGCCTGGGATTGCAGATTCTCGTGATGGGTCTTGAAGGCGACGCGGTTCACGTGCAGGGTCTCGAAGGCGTAGTCAAGCTGGAGGAGTTTTGCTTCGGTATTCAGGCCGGTGCCGTAGAAAGCGGGAGCGACCCAGGTGTAACCGATTTCGACTGTGCGGTGATGGAGATCGAGGTCCGCGAAGCGAGTTGTGCCTATAGGTTTGCCGGTGGATTTGAGAAGGATGATCCAAGGCTGAGTAGTGCCGGCGCGCTCGTTTGCGAGGGCAGTCGCAACCCATGCGGTAAGGTCGGCGTGAGACTTGACCCAGGTGGTCATGTAGTGCCAGTTGCGGGCGTCGTAAGCTACGGATTCGAGGGCCGGAATGTGGGCGAGGGTGAGAGGTTCGAGGCGAAGGCGCGGACCTTCGAGGGTGGGGGTCATGGAGATAGAGTATGACAGTTGGCTTGAGGGATTACGTCCGCTTTGCAGCGACGCGAAGATCTCAGGCTGACGAGTCCTGGGTGGGGATTGAAGAAATGATCGCACGTGTGCGTGGATAGCCCACCCTGCTGCGACGGAACCGCTCGAGGATGGGGCACTGCATAGGCAGCTGTCAGGAGGGTTGAGCTAGATCAAGGAGAGCGTTAGTGACTTTATCGTAATCGTGACGGAGGACGTCGCCTTCGTGGAGAAAATCGCCGGTGACGGGTTCGACGCCGAGAGCGCGGATGCGGTCGAGGTCGGGCTCGATCGGGGTCTGACCTTCGCTGGCATATTTGGCGAGGAGGGTGGGGGAGATCGGGGCCGTGTTGATGAGGGCGTAGTCGAATATGGGCTTTGCCGCGCCGGTGTGTTGCAGGAGTTTCTCGATGTGCTGCGAAGCGGTAAGACCGAGTGACTCGTTGGCCTGAGTCATGAGATTGGAGACGTAGACGCGGGTGGCCTTTGTATTAGCCAGGGCTTCCGGGATCCCCCGAACGAGAAGGTTGGTGATGAGAGAGGTGTAGAGAGAGCCGGGGCCGATGGTGATGAGATCGGCGGCGGCGATCGCATCGATTGTCTCAGGCAGGGGCGGCGCGTCGGCGGGGTTCATCATGAGTTCGACGATACGGTGACTGCTGGCGGTGATGCTGGTCTCGCCGGAGACGAGAGACCCGTCGTCCATGCGGGCGGCGAGGGTCACATTCGTGTTTGTCGCCGGGTAGATGCGGCCGCGGGTGGCGAGGATCTGCGAGGACATCTGGACCGCCTGCGCAAAATCACCGGTGATATGCGAGAGGGCGGCGACGAAGAGATTGCCGAAGCTGTGGCCCTGCAACTCGCCCTTGCCGAAACGGAACTGGAAGAGCCGAGAGAGCAGGTGTTCGTCCTCCGAGAGGGCAACCATGCAATTGCGGACATCGCCTGGAGGAAGCATTTTGAAGTCTTCGCGAAGGCGTCCAGAGGAGCCGCCATCGTCGGTAACGGTGACGACGGCGACGAGGTCTCGGATGCGGCAAGGAGTATCTTTCAGGCGTGAATCGGAAGAATCCCACATCTCCGAGGCGGAATGTGGGGTGCCGGGCGGGGGAGCGACGTAGCGTTTGAGGCCTCGCAGAAGGGTGGAGAGACCAGTTCCTCCGCCGATAGCAACAACGCGAAGCGCATTTGGCCTGACAGGTTTAGAGGAGCGCTTTTGTTGCGTCCGCTTTGAAGCTTGAATCGACTTCATACCTCGGGGTAGAGGAGATCCGTGAAGCGCGGGTCGTCGGCCATGTCCTGGAAGTCGGAGTCGGAGCGCGCCTGGATACGGTTGCGGGGATTCTGCCGGATAGCCTCGGTAAGGTGTTCGAGGCAGGTATGGGTGTCGCCCGTCATGCTGCTCAGGACGGCGAGGCCGTAGAAGGCGTAGTCGGCAGTGGGATGCGCATCGAGGATCTGCCGGAACTGCTCGCGGGCGTCCTCATAGTGGCCTTCGTTGAGGAGCGAGATAGCATAGTCGTAGTGCTCCTCGTGGCTGGCGAAGGTCGTTTTGCCCTTTTTGACTTGGAGCAGGCATGCATTGATATACATCCGGATCGAGGCTGCGAGGTCGGCAGGGCTGTCGGCCAGCATCGCCTTGAATGCGAGGTGCGCGTGATCGTACTTACCGTCCTGCAGCAGGCGGAGTGCGGCTTCGTACGAGGCCAGGGCGTGGGCGCGGCCATTTGCGGAGTCTAGGGGAACTTCGCCGGCGAGGGTGCGGGGAGTGCGTTTCACTGTGTTTGTCTGCGCCATGTCAATCTCGATCGTTCGTGAGGAGGGTGAGCAACTGACAAATAGCGTCAGGCTTGCTTCACCTTATTCCAGACCTTATTTCTTTACTCAAGCGTTAATCCGTTCTTTCTCTACTCGTCTGCGTTTTATACGCAGAACGACGCCTCAGGTCAACTTCCGTTTTGCCGGTAAAGAACAGGATTGAGGTCAGGATCGTTGTACATCTTCATCTGGCGGTACAGCTTGAATCTTCTCTTGCCTGCGATCACTTGGATCCAGAGGCACTCGAGACAGCTGGCGAGATCGGAGCGCTGCTCTTCAAGGAGGACCAGGCGTTCGCAATTGCGCCGGCGATGGTTCTCGGTCGCGGTCTCGCGATGAGCTTCTTCGCGGGTGTGATAGATCTTAAGCGCAAGGATCGATAATCGGTCGAGAATAAGCCCCGGGGTTTCGGAGTTCAGCGGAGCATTGAGGCTTTGGCTTGTTCCCGCATCACGCAGCCAGGAGAGCAGCCACTGATCCATCTGCTCGACGAGATCATTTCTGCGCTGATTCAGGCTGTCGATCGCATGCTTGTCCGCAGCGATCGCGGCATCGGTGGCGGCCGGGTCGCGGGCAAGATCTTCTTCATGCCACAGATCGAAGTTGGCGCGGTGATTGGCCATGGCGAGTTCGCAGAAGGCGGGCGAATCGGGCAGAGAGTAGACGTGGGGCGGACGGGTTGCGTCATGCCAATCGGCAGTCGCCTGGTCGTGCAGCCGTGCTATCGCGGAGAGTTCGGGCATACGATGGCGGAGCGCTCCGATGGTGAAGGTATCCAGATGAACTGTATCAGCAATCAGTTTACGCCTCCCGTGTCGCGCTCGCTGGCGAGGCTCGGAAGCCCGTTGACCGATGGGATTTGCCGTGAAGCCGCGAAGCAAGCAGACTAGAGAAAGACCATGAAAAGTTCCATCAAGCGGGTACTGATCTATCGTCTCGGCAGCCTCGGTGACACGGTGGTCGCGCTTCCGGCGCTGCACCTGGTGGCTCGCGCCTATCCGGAGGCAGACCGGTGGCTGCTGACCAACTTTCCGGTTCAGGTCAAGGCGCCTCCCGCGGCGGCGATTCTCGAAGGAACCGGGTTGGTGCATGGGTATTTCCGCTATACAGTGGGCACACGCAGTCCGCTGGCGCTGCTGGCGCTGTGGTGGCAGCTGGTCCTCTGGCGGCCGGAGGTGCTGGTGTATATGGGACCACCACGAGGGGTGGATGCAGCGCGCCGGGATGCCAGGTTCTTCAGGCTTTGCGGCATACGGCAGCTGATGGGGGTTCCGCTTACGGAGGAGATGCAGGAGAATCTCGTCGCGGCGGACGGGATGCTGGAGCAAGAGGCGGCTCGGTTGACTCGCAACCTCGCGGAGCTCGGGAATGCGCGGCTTGAGGATTCGGCGAGTTGGGATCTGCAACTGACTTCTCTTGAACGCGCGCGTGCGGATGAGGCGCTTCGGCCAGTAGGGGAGCGGCGCTTCCTTGCGGTCAGCATCGGAACGAAGGTGCAGACGAACGATTGGGGGCGGGAGAACTGGCGCGTGCTGCTGGCTGGGATTGCGCGACGCTTTCCAGGTTACGCGCTTGCAATTACGGGATCGGCGATCGATACGGAGTACAGCGAGGCGATTGCAGAGGGCTGGCGTGAGGGTGCGGCGGCTTCCGGTGGCGGGCCTGTCGGTACTGTCTGTCCTGTCGTCAACCTTTGCGGTGTGCTAACCCCGCGGGAGAGTGCGGCTGTCTTTGCGCGGGCGAGCTTGTTTCTTGGTCATGACAGCGGTCCGATGCATTTGGCTGCTGCTGTGCAGACACCTTGCGTTGCGATCTTCTCCGCGCGAGGAAAGCCGCGGGTGTGGTTTCCACATGGATCGGAGCATCGCGTGCTCTACCACCCGGTGAATTGCTGGGGGTGTGGGCTGGAGACGTGCATCGTCGAACGGAAGAAGTGCATTCTCTCGATTACTGTCGAAGAGGTGTTGACGCAGGTCTGTGCTGTTCTCGGTGAAGCGGCGGTGCGTTAGTTTTTCGAGGATGCGATGATGGGTCAGGAGACTTTTGCCAGATATGCTGCCCGAATTACATTCGATTCTGAACCTGCTGGAGGGGGGCTTCGGCCAGATTAAGATCCTCGTGGTGGGCGACCTGATGTTGGACCGCTACATTGTCGGCGAGGTGGAACGCATCTCCCCCGAAGCGCCGGTTCCCGTGCTTCGCCACGCGCAGCGATATGAGCGGCCAGGCGGGGCGGCGAACGTCGCGATGAATCTAGCGGGGCTCGGTTGTCAGGCGTTTCTCGCCGGCTTTTGGGGAGACGATGGGGAGAAGGGAGAGCTGGCAGCCCTTCTGGACAAGGCAGGGATCGATACACTAGGGGTGGTCTCGAGTTCGCTGCCGACGATTTCAAAGACTCGTATCGTGGGCCGCAGACAACAGTTGCTGCGGATCGACGTTGAGAGCCGCGAGCCATTTTCGCTTGTCGAGGAGCAGCGGCTGATCGATCGTGTTGTCGAGCTGACGGGTAAAGTTCACGCAGTCATTCTGTCAGACTACGCGAAGGGAGCTTTGACGACCGCGTTGTGCGAGCGAGTGATCCGGGCTGCGCGGGCTGCGAGCATTCCAATTCTAGCGGACCCGAAGACGCCGGATTTCAGCAAGTATACCGGCGCGACGACGATCTGCCCGAACCTGCAGGAGCTCTCCGTGGCGACACGGATCCCAACATATCGGACGGAGGAGATGCTGGGCGTGGCGCGGGAGTTGATCGCGGAGAACGATATCGGATTCCTGACGGTCACAATGAGCGAGAAGGGAATTCGCGTGGTGAGTGCGGATGAGGTGTATCACTCGCCTGCCCGAGCGCGCGAAGTGTTTGATGTCTCGGGCGCGGGCGATACGGTTATCGCGATGCTTGCCGCGAGTATGGCGGGCGGGCTGCACCTTCATACGGCGGTCGAACTGGCAAATCTGGCTGCTGGCATCGTTGTGGGAAAGGTAGGGACGGTGCCGATCGCAAGGCATGAGTTAATCGCGGCGCTCACGCCAAGTTCAGGCTTGAACTCCGGTGAGAAGGTGTTGGACCTTGACCGTATGAAGGTCCGAGTGGCGGAGTGGAGGGCTTCGGGCGAGACGATTGTCTTCACGAATGGCTGTTTCGACCTGCTGCACATTGGCCACATTACGCTGCTTGAAGACTGTCGCCGCTTCGGTTCGAAGCTGGTGCTGGGGCTGAATACAGACGCTTCCGTGAGTCGGTTGAAGGGGCCCAGCCGGCCCATTGTGAGCGAGCAGGAGCGGGCGCGGGTGATGTCGGCGCTAGCTGCAGTGGACGCTGTGGTTCTGTTTGATGAAGAGACGCCGCTGGACCTGATTCGGGCGTTAAAGCCAAATGTGCTGGTGAAGGGCGGGGACTACACGGTCGAAACGGTTGTCGGTCACGTGGATGTGATCGCAGCTGGAGGAAGGGTTGAGATTGTTCCAACGGTTCAGGGATTTTCGACAACAAACCTGGTAAAGAAGTTGACTGGGCCGGTTAGCTGAGGGCGAGCTCGCTTGAACGCGTGGAAGAACACGATGAAGGAAGAAACTACTCAGGCTGGGTGAGCGATGAGCGATCGAACAGGAATGCCGAATGTGTTCTGTATCAGCACGTATGAGAAGGGACAGGCGTTCTTACGCGAAGTGCATCGTCTCGGCGTGAACGTGACGCTGTTGACCGTGGACAGTTTGCGTGATGCGGACTGGCCGCGGGAGGCGCTGGCCGGGCTCTTCACGATGCCGGAAGGTTTGACCGCGGAGCAGTTGCTCAATACGGTGACATACCTGGCACGCAGGCAGCGAATCGACTGGATCGTCGCGCTGGACGAGTTCGACATGGAATCGGCGGCGATGCTGCGGGAGCATCTGCGGCTACCGGGAATGGGTCTCTCCGCCACGGCGTATTTTCGCGACAAGCTGGCGATGCGGGTCCAGGCAAAGGCAGCGGGAGTTGCTGTTCCGGAGTTCTCGGGTGTCTGTCACTATGATGACCTTCGCACGTTTATGGCCACCGTACCCGGACCTTGGCTGCTGAAGCCGCGAGCCAACGCTTCGGCGATCGGTATCAAGACGATTCATGTGCCGTCTGAGATCTGGCCGTTGCTCGAGCAACTCGGCGATCTGCAGAGTCACTACGTTCTGGAGCGATTTGTAACAGGAGAGGTGTTTCACGTTGAGGGCATCACGTGGCAGGGCAAGGTGTTGTTCAGCACGCCACACCAGTATGGACAGCCGCCCATGAAGACGATGCATTAGGGCGGCGTCTTTACGACACGCACTCTTTCTCCGGAATCGAGCGATGCACAGAAGCTGGATCACGTACATAAACAGGTTCTGAAGGCGCTGGGTATGGTCTCGGGCGTCACACATACGGAATTCATCAAATCGGCGGAGGACGGCCGGTTCTATTTTCTCGAGAGCGCGGCGCGTGTGGGTGGAGCGTACATCGCGGAGGTCGTCGAAGCCGCGACGGGGTTGAATCCATGGGTCGAGTGGGCACGCATTGAGGTTGCCGCAATGCGCGGGGATGCCTATGCGCCGGCGGTTTCGAAAGGTAATTTCGCCGGGAGTGTGATCTGTCTTGCACGTCAAGAACAGCCGGATATGAAGTCCTATGACGATCCTGAGATCGTGCATCGCCTGAGCAAACACCATCATGCCGGGCTGATCGTTCGGTCTGAGTCCGCGGAGCGCGTGGAGAAACTTGTGCAGGCGTATGGGGTGCGTTTTCTCGATGAGTTCTGCGCGATTGAGCCGGTGCCGGATAAAGCAACGGCTTAACCGACGACCACGAAGAACACGGACGAGACGAGGTGATCCGCGTATCCGTGGTCGAGTTGGGTGTATCAACTCTGGTCCCGTATGGGGAAAGTACTGAGCAAGTCCCTTCTGGTGTGCGCGTTTTTTCATTTTGCAAATTTGGCGATGCCGTCGGAATTAGGAGAGATGTTGTCGCGGGTCCGTAAGTGCTGCCGCGCCGTTCATGTCGGCATGTTTCATTGGCACGCAGGTGTCATCATGTGCTCGGCTAAATGAGTGGAAAGAGTTGCATACATTTATGGTCGCAAGGCGTTGCTGCTAGTTGGACTTGAAGGTTCTTCCGGTGCGCGCGTGCTCTACACAGTCACGTATTGGAGCATGGCTCTGATCGCGATCCAACTCCTCGACGGCGTTGCTAACGCCATCTTTGGATGGTCGAGATCCTCATTACGCTAATCGCACGCGTGGCACAGGCAGGTTCAACCTTGTGCAGGGAGTGCTGGCCACGGCGGTTGGCCTGGGAGCGGCGCTCAGTACAACATTCGGCGGCAACGTGATCCGCACATCAGCTTTCGTATCTCGTGTTTCCTGGGAGCAGTCGCTTTGATGTTGTTTGAACGATGCAGCTGAGCCAGGTAGCTGAACAATGCGTGTGGGAGAGAGAGTTGGTGAACGAGGCTCTTGAGGACGGTGTGCATCCGCTCTCGTTGAGGGTCGTGGATTCGTAGGGGGAGATTCGCACATGATGAGATCGGATCGTTGCTGGGAAGGATGCGTACAAAGCTCCAAGCGCGCAGCTCGCGATCAGGATGATACTGTCGATGCGTGGCCGGAGCACGGCTTTCTGGGAACGCAGTTTGCCCCAACAAGCATGGGAGGAAGTGGTAGATGATCGCTGCTTCACTCGCTCCCCTCGTTCTGGCATCGATTGTCGGCATCAGTATTCTGCTGATGTTGATTCGTCCGCGCGGTATCCCGGAGGTGTACTGGATCGGCGGCGGCGCGATCCTGCTGGTGGTACTTCGATTGGTCCCGCTACAACTTGCCGGGAAGGCGGTTGCGGAAGGATCGGATGTCTATCTTTTCCTGACAGGAATGATGCTGCTTTCAGAGCTGGCTCGGGAACATGGCGTGTTCGACTGGCTCTCTTCGGTGGCGGTGCGTGGCGCGCATGGCTCCTGCGGGCGGCTGTTCGCGCTCGTTTATGGAATTGGCACGCTTACAACGATCTTCATGTCGAATGATGCGACCGCGGTCGTGCTGACGCCGGCGATTTTGACTGCGGTTCGCAAGGCCAAGGTCGACCCGCTACCACATCTGTTTGCGTGTGCCCTGATTGCGAATGCGGCATCGTTCGTCCTGCCTATCTCAAACCCCGCAAACCTCGTTGTGTTTCATCAGGGTATGCCCACGCTTGGTCGCTGGCTGCTGTCGTTCGGGGTTCCATCGGTTCTCTCGATTGCCACAACCTATGCTGTGATGCGGCTTGTATTCAGAAAAGATCTTGCGGCGAAGATCGAGGAAAAGGTCGAAGCTGAACCACTGAGTGGGAAAGGCAAGCTGGTGCTTGGCGGTCTTGGTCTGATGGTGGCCGTCTTGCTTGCGGCATCGGCGGTGGACAAGGATCTCGGTCTGCCCACATGTCTCGCGGCGCTGGCCGTTACCGTGGTCGTTTCTATCAAGGCCAAAACGAACCCACTCGGTCTGGCGAAAGAGATCAGCTGGGGGACGCTTGCGCTTGTTGCAGGACTGTTTGTGATGGTGGATGCGGTGGAAAGTGTTGGCGCACTGAAGCTGACGCAAGCCGCGCTGCACTGGACCCAGGGTCTCGCACCGGCAGTCGGAGCATTGGTGACCGGCTCCGTGGTAGGCATCGCGAATAATCTTGTGAACAACCTGCCGCTTGGGCTGATAGCGGGTGGCACGGTGCAGGCTGCGCATGTGAGAGGCTTACTGGCAGATGCGGTGCTGATCGGTGTGGACCTTGGGCCGAACTTGTCGGTCACCGGTTCACTCGCCACGATTCTTTGGCTGCTTGCGCTGCGAAAAGAGAAGCTTGACGTGAGCTTCTGGAATTTTCTGAAGGTGGGAGCCGTGGCGATGCCAGTAGCGCTTCTGGTCTCAATCGGTGGAGCGATCCTCATGCAACTGCTGTTCAAAACGAGTTAGGGAGAAGCTTATGAATGCAGCGTGGATCATCCCCTTCATCATCATTGGCGGTGCTCTTCAGACCTGTGGTGCGGCCATGAATGGGCAGTTGGGCAAGTCGCTCGTGAATCCGTGGCTGGCTTCGGCGGTATCGTTTGCCCTCATTACCTTTTTCTTCATCGCGGCGTTCCTGATCATGCCACATCCGCTGCCGACTACCAGAGATTTAGCGGCGATGCCTTGGTGGGCGGTGATCGGCGGCCTCGTCGGTGCCGTTCAGGTCTACGCCGGGTTAAACTATGTGAATAAGGTCGGGGCAGGGCCGTTCATGGGTTTCACCGTTACGGCTGCCCTGATCACCTCACTCATCATCGATCATTTCGGCTGGTTTCGGATGGATCATCATCCGATCACTATGTGGAGAGCTCTCGGTGGTCTGCTTCTGATCGGTGGCGTGACCCTTATTGCAAAATTCTGAGTGATCCGTCTCAGAGATCCGGCAGCAAATATCACTTACTCCAGACTGCGATGGCTTTGATTTCAAGCAGCACCCAGGAGACGGCCAGCGGCAAGGCTTTTCTTATGGCTGTTGGGGTGATAACACAGGATCATGGAGCGGCAGAATGTGGATGCGAGAGGTCGCTCCGGGGTTAGCTCCTGGCCAGACTGTGCGACAACTGCCGGCAGCGTACGTTCTTCATCGTGCAATCGCCTCTACTTGCGATAATGGACCTATGAAGCGACGCGTCATTGAGCACTATGAGTTCGTGCGGAAGATTGGCGCGGGTGGCAGTGGTGTTGTGTACCTTGCGAACGACACGCTCCTGCAGCGGCCGGTGGTGCTCAAGCTGCTCAAGAGGGGCAATCTTACGCTGGAGCAGATGCGCACTACCCAGCTTCGCGAAGCGCGGTTGGCCTCGGCCATCGATCACCCCAACGTCTGCGCGATCTACGATGTGGGCGAGACGAAGGCCGAGGGCGTCGATGAAGCCTATATCGTCATGCAGTACATTCCGGGAAAATCGCTCGATAAGCTGATCGCGGTGGGTCCGGCGAGTCTCCAGCTCGTGCTCTCCTGCGGAATTCAGATCTCGGATGGTCTCTCCGCGGCGCACAGCCTCGGAATCTTTCATCGTGACCTGAAGCCGGCCAACGTGATGCTGACCGATGGTGGTCTGATCAAGATTCTCGATTTCGGCCTTGCTCGACGCCTGAATTCGGACCAGACCGAGTTTGATCCGTCCGGCCATGCAAACCGGCGAAACCTGCCTGATCCGGGTGCCACGTATACGGCGCGCGGTGGCACGATCGCCTATATGGCTCCCGAGCAGTTCGTTACCGGCCAGTCGAGTGTTCAATCGGATATCTTTGCGTTTGGACTGATCCTCTACGAGCTCGCTACCGGCCGGCATCCGTTCCACCGGCCCGACGCGCAGGAGTTCCAAAGCATACGTGCGATTCAGTTCGCCGATCCGCCCTCGCTGCGGGAGATTGCACCGCAACTTCCGGTCGAGTTTGAGAGCCTTGTATTTCGCTGTCTTGAAAAACAGCCTTCGGCGCGATTTGCCTCTGCCGCGGATGTTCGCGAAGGTCTGCGCACGATCATGCACAACAAGCAGTTCGACTCGATCGCCATGCCGGGCGATGCTGGCGGGGGACTGATGGCGCAGGGTCGTCTGCCGCTCGATACCCCTGAGGAGGAGAAGCGCTCTACGGGCATTCTCTCCATGCTAGCGGAGCGCTTTCGAGAAAGCGGCACCGCTACTGTAGGCAAGCCTAACAGTATCGTGGTGCTCCCTTTTATCAACTTTGGCAGCGCTGGCACAGCCGATCCCACACCGCTTTACGGATACGCGTTGGCTGATGCGATTGCCGCGCGCCTGGCCCGCATGCCCTCTCTGATCGTCCGTCCGTCAAGCTCATTGATGGCTGTTCCGACGCAGCAGCTCGATCCACTCAGTGTAGGGAAGAAACTGCTGGTGCAATTTGTGCTTGCCGGTAATTTCCTTCGATCGGATGCGGGATTCGACCTGAACTGGCAGCTGCTGGATGTTCCGACACAGAGCGTTCGCGCAGGCGGCTCGATCAATGTGGCCTCCTTCAACCTGATCTCGGTTCAGACAGAGATCTGCAATGAGGTATTCAGTACGCTGCAGGGTTTTGGAGGCCTGCAGGGTGGAACGGAAGCATCACGCGGCGGGTCGCTCACGGAAGACCTATCGGAGGATTACCTGCAGGCCCGCGCGGTCCTCTCATCGTTCATGTCACGCACGGGGAGCCGCGACGATCTGGATCGTGCCCGCGAGCTCTTCGAACGCGTGACCCGGCAGGACGAGAACTATGCGCCGGGATGGTCCGGCCTTGGGGTGACGCATCTGCAGTATGCCCGGCATGGACTCGGGGGACAGATGCATGTGCTTGAAGCGCGCCGAGCTTTTGATAAGGCTCTCGCGCTCGACAGCGGGTCGGTTGAATCGAATCTGTACCGTGTTTACATGCTGCTCTCGCGCGGAGAAAAGGAATCGGCGCGTCACGGGATTGAGCATCTACTCCAGACGGCGGGGAACGACTGGAACGTCCATCTGCTTGCGGGACAGACCCTGCGCATCGACGGAATGTACGAAGAGGCGCTCGATCAGTTCAATGTGTCCCTCCGCCTGAACCCATCAAATGCCGCATTGATCTACAACAATCGCGCGCGAGTTTATCAGTATCAAAACCAGATGGAGCTTGCCCTTGATGAGATTCAGAAGGGGCTGACACTGGAACCGAAGCAGCCACTGCTTCGCATTTCGCTGGGGTATCAGTACATGCGTACGGGGGATCTTCCGCGGGCGATTGAAACGCTTGAGCAGGTGATCAGTGATGAAGCCTCTTTGCGCATCGTCTTCCCGACGATCGCGCTCTGTTATGTCCAGCTTGGGGATCGCGACAAGGCGGCTTCGTTCATTGTGGATGAGACGCTATCAGCTGCTGAAGCAGACTCGGAGATGGCATACCGGCTTGCCACCTACTTCGCGCTTGAAGGCGATGAATCTGAAGCGCTGCACTGGCTTCGGCGTGCTATTTATCTCGGCAACGAGAATTACCCGTGGTTCTCGAAGAATCCCTCATGGCGGAGGCTTTCGGGTCACGGAGATTTCGAACGAATTCTCGAAGATCTCAAGAAAAGCTATCGCCGAAACCAGAAGAACTGGAGGCGGCTGCTGGCGCAAGTCCGGGATTGACTCTCAACTGCATGAAGATAGGCGAGACCGAAGTTCCGCCATCATCCTATGCGAATCCAGAGGAGGTCAGGGACGCAGTTGCGCGCCATCCTGCAGGGGTTTGGTGATCATGGGCGATGTGAGACTGAAGATCAAGGCGGTGTTCTTCGGCAGGGCTGTCTGGCGATCCTGTTTCAGCCAGATGATCGTGCTGGCTCCGGCGCCGATACCGGCACCCACCGCAGCGCCTACGCCTCCGCCGATCATCGCGCCTGCTACGGCTCCGCTGCCCGTGGTCAGTGATGCAATTGCAAGCATTTCCTGGGGATGATCGCGCCGAAGGATTGTGCCCTCGCCATTGACGCTAACGTGGCCTTCTTCACTGGTATCGACAACTTGCGCGTGGAGCACGTAATAAGTGCCGTCCGGAAGCGTCACGCGTCTCGGCTCAAGGTGGATGGCTGCTCGGCCGGAGATGCGCCTGCCTCCACGCACCTCGGTTACCATGCCGTCGAGAACGGAACCGGCGGGAATGATGACGCGTCCCTCGCGCTGCACATCTGCGGTCAATGTGGCGGAAAAGGCGCTTCCGCGCAAGGTGCTCGTTGTGGAAAGGGAGTCGTTCATCCGGACTTTCAGCAAGGTTCCTTCGGGGAGCTCGCCGGCATGTGCGGGAACGCTGGTGATGATGTCCGCATCGACGTCATGCTCGGCGGCCGGCTGCTGTACGCCCGGCCGGGCGGTCAGCGTACTCTGGTACGGTCCTATGCCGGGATGGTATGGATGGTAGGCGCTAGCATCATCCGGCTGCGGTGCTGCGGGAGGAGCCGATGTAACGATCGAGGCGTCCGGGCTTGGGATAGCCGCTGAAGGCTTTACGTGGTCGGCGGGAGAAGCGACCGTGATTGGAGTCTGCTCCGGGTTGGAAGTTCCATGCTCACCGGCCTGCGCCAGCGTGGGCAGGGTTGATAGAGCAAGAGCCGCAGTGGTAAGCAGTAGCTTCATGGCAGGATCCTTTTGTTCATGCTGAATGGTTGCGTGATAGATTCGCTTCGCTGGTTCTGAGCCTAGATCGTTCCGCGTTCGATCGAGTGGGAAATCGTGGAGGGGAACCGAGCATGTCACTACAGCGCGACTTCACAGCCGTGAATCCAAAACGATTGTGGGGTTGGCTTTCGATTTCATCCAGCGCTCAGGCTTTGCAGCCTGTCGTTTGCTAGAATCCGTCTGAGTGAGCCGGAACGAAGTCGAACTCGTGCAATCGATTGCGGCTACGAGCGGCGGCTCAGTCGCTGTGGATCGCCGCGCAAAACTGAACGATCGCATGGATCATCGTGTCATCCAGCAACAGCAATTTGTTCCGCCGAATTTTAGAGATACCAGGACAATCATGACCGAGATCGTTTCCATCCATGCACGCGAAATTCTCGACTCTCGAGGCAATCCTACCGTTGAAGCCGACGTGATTCTCGATGGTGGAACGCGCGGCCGCGCCGCGGTTCCGAGCGGCGCCTCGACAGGCGAGCATGAGGCCGTCGAGCTCCGCGATGGCGACATGGAGCACTTTATGGGAAAAGGTGTTCTCAGTGCGATTGAGAACGTTGAAAGCATTCTCTCTCCTGAACTCGCTGGAATGGACGCCACCAATCAGCGGCTGATTGATGCGACCATGATTGCGATCGATGGGACGGAGAACAAATCGCGTCTGGGCGCGAATGCCATCTTGGCGGTGTCGATGGCGTGCGCGCGCGCGTCTGCGGAGGCGCTTATGATCCCGCTCTATCGGTACCTTGGCGGCGTTAACGCGTGTATTCTGCCTACGCCGATGATGAACATCCTCAACGGCGGCGCACATGCCGATTCGAACGTGGATTTTCAGGAGTTCATGGTGATGCCTGTCGGCGCGGAGACTTTTTCTGATGCGTTGCGGTGGGGTACCGAGGTCTTTCACACGCTCAAGGGTGTTCTGAAGAAGAAGGGGTACAGCACGGCGGTCGGCGATGAGGGTGGCTTCGCACCGTCGCTCAAGTCGAACTCCGAGGCGCTTGAGCTGATCCTTGAGGCTATTGAACTGGCGGGGTATAAAGCGGGGGAAGAGATCGCCCTGGCGCTCGATCCTGCTGCGAGCGAGTTCTACAACAAGGAAACGGGCAGGTACATCTTTAAGAAATCGGATAAGTCTGAGAAGACCTCCTCCGAGATGATTGCTTACTGGGAATCTTGGGTGCGGCAGTATCCGATCGTCTCGATCGAAGATGGTCTTGCCGAGGACGACTGGGACGGCTGGAAGCTGATGACGGAGCAGATCGGCGATGTACAACTGGTGGGCGACGATCTCTTCGTCACGAATACAAAGCGGCTGCGGAGGGGAATCGAAGAGAAGGCCGGCAATTCAATCCTGATCAAGGTGAACCAGATCGGCACGGTGAGTGAGACGCTCGAAGCGATTGAGGTCGCGCGACGTTACGGGTATACGAGCATCATCTCGCACCGGAGTGGAGAGACGGAGGACACGTTCATCGCGGATCTCGCGGTCGGCACGGGTGCAGGTCAGATCAAGACCGGCTCCGCCAGCCGCACCGACCGTATTGCAAAATATAACCAGTTGCTGCGCATCGAAGAGGAACTAGGCCAATCGGCCTCGTTCCTTGGGATTGAAGCGCTCAACTTTGGGAAGTAAGGATGCCGAAGTCACCCATCGTCCTTACTATTCTTGATGGATGGGGGTATCGCGCCGATACCCATGGCAATGCCATTGCGCAGGCGCGCAAGCCCGTCTATGACAAGCTGTTGACTGAATACCCGAATACGCTGCTGCGGGCGAGCGAGCATTTCGTTGGCCTGCCGGATAGACAGATGGGCAACTCCGAGGTTGGACATCTCAATCTGGGTGCAGGCCGGATCGTTCGCATGGACATGACGCGCATCGATACGGCGATCATGGACGGCAGCTTCTTTGCCGACCCGACCCTGACACGGGCATATAAGCTGGCGGGACAAAAAGGCCGAGCGCTGCATTTGATCGGGCTACTTTCGGATGGGGGTGTGCACTCGCATCAGCGGCACCTCGATGCATTGCTGCGGATGGCAGCGCAGCAAGAGCTGAAGCAGGTCTATGTCCATGCTTTTCTAGATGGACGCGACACTCTGCCCTCAAGCGGGACCGGCTATCTCGAGGAACTGCAGCGCAAGTTTGAGGAGTATGACGTTGGCCATTTAGCCAGTGTCTCTGGACGCTACTACGCGATGGATCGCGACCTGCGCTGGGAGAAAGAGAAGCAGGCGTTCGATGCTATGGTCACCGGGCACCCTGAGGGTGGATCGTATGGAGGCGCCATCGCGCGCATCCGCGAACTTTACAACAATGGCATCACGGATGAGTTCGTCCCGCCCTTTACCTGTACGAATCCTGTGGACGGCAGTCCGGTAGGCCTTATTCGCAATCACGATGTGGTGATTAACTTCAACTATCGGGCGGACCGTGTTCGCCAGGTCACACGCGTGCTGACGCGCAACTCAGGTTTGATGGAGAACGCCGGTGAGGATTTACCGAAGGCCGCGGAGTTGGATCTTGAGATCCCACGGAATCGAGTGCCGCGTCATCTGCATTACGTCTGCATGACCCAGTATGACAAGAAGTACACGTTGCCCGTCGTAATTCCTGCCGAGTCGATGGACAATTTGTTGGCAAATCTGATGGCGAACGCAAATTTGCGTAATCTTCGGATTGCCGAGACGGAAAAGTACGCGCATGTCACCTATTTCTTTAACGGCGGTATCGAGAAGCCGTTTCCGGGCGAAGACCGCGCCCTGGTCGCCTCGCAGAAGGTCGCTACGTACGATCTTGCCCCGGAGATGTCCGCCATGGGAATCGGGGATGCAGTGATCAAGGCCGTGAACGATACTGCTTTCGATGTCCTTATCGTCAATTTTGCCAATGCGGATATGGTCGGTCACTCGGGGAAGATGGCGCCAACAATTCGGGCGGTAGAGACTGTTGACACCCAACTCGGTCGCATCTATCAGGCAATTCGGCAGCGTGGCGGGGCGCTGCTGGTGACGGCGGACCATGGAAATGCAGAGATGTTGATCGATCCGGCTACGGGCGGACCTCACACAGCGCACACAATCAATCCGGTGCCCTTTCTGCTCGTCACAGATCAGGGGAATACGGTTGATCTTCGAGAAGGCGGCAGTCTTCGCGATGTCTCGCCGACTATACTAGGAATGATGAACCTGGATCTGCCGTCGCAGATGACTGGCGGCGATCTCCGCTTGTTGCCGGGGTAAGCAGGCTAGAGTGGCTCCGAAATAGTCTTCCTCAGCCTCTTGTGAGGGCTAAGCCCACTACTTTACCTTATCGGCACGGCTGACGACGGCACCTTGAAGCGGGTACAGCGACTAGCCTACCGATGTTGTGCGATGAAGCGGAGTTCACGCCCTTTCAAGCAAGGAAACCATTTTAGTAGCGCGGAACAGCTGAGTCGATGGTGCGGGACCAGGCGTCGATACCTCCCGCCATGGACTGGGCGCGTTCGAAACCCTGGGCGCGCAGCCACATTGTGACGTTCAAAGAGCGTGATCCGTGATGACACAGAACGACGATGTGGTCGTCCGGGTCCAGCTCCTGGTGAGCCCTTGCTGGAACGTCGCCCATAGGCATGAGAATCGATTGCGGGAGGCTGGCCGTCTCAAATTCCCACTGCTCGCGAACGTCGAGGAGAAGAAGCGCGGGCAAGTCGGGATCTATGGATTGGCGACGGTATTCAAGGAAAACTTCCGGCGTGATTTCGGGATCGAGCATGATTCCAGCATACCGTTTGTCCTATCTGTAAAGAGGTAAGTCCCTCTTTCTAAGATAGCGGAAGGAAGTTTGTACCGAGGTAACAGGTACAAATGACTCAAATGGCTCTTCCGGTTCGGCAGGCCATAGCAGAAGTAACTTCCCATCCAGTGTAGGGCAGTTCGGGCCAGGAGGGTGCGACACTAGAGCACTGCGGAAAAAATCGGCAGCGGACCGGTAGTTCTTTCCGTCTTACATGAGAAGCACTGGGAGCTGCAGGGTTTGAGCTATGAGACAGGACGGTAGGGATTGTTAGAGAAAGTGCTGATCGTCGAAGATGAAGAGAATGCAAGGACTGGTCTGACGGAGTTGGTGGAATCCTGGGGCTATCGGGCGGAGTGTGCAGTCAACGGGGCAGAAGGTCTCGACAAGGTTGTCCAGTGGTCGCCTTCTATCGTCGTGACTGATCTGATGATGCCCCGTATGGACGGCATGGAGCTGCTAAGCCGCATCAGGGAGTTACCCCAGCGGGTGGCAGTGGTGATGCTGACGGCTCAGGGGTCGATCGAGTCCGCAGTTGAGGCAATGCGAATGGGTGCCTATGACTATCTTCCCAAGCCGGTCGAGCCGGTCCGCTTGAAGACGATTCTTCAAAACGCTACTCGTCAACACGAATCGGATGTCGCGTTGGAGGTTACGCGGCGGCAGTTGCGGGACACGGGTGTGCTAGGCTCGCTGGTGGGAAACACACCGGCGATGAAGGCTATTTTCACCCTGATTGAACGCGTGGCTCCGTCGAATGTGTCGGTCCTGGTGACGGGTGAGAGTGGAACTGGGAAGGAACTGGTTGCGCGAGCCTTGCACGATCTTAGTTCCCGACGAAACAAGCCGTTTGTTGCGGTAAACTGCGCGGCCATCCCGGAGACGCTGATCGAAAGTGAGATCTTCGGTCATGAGCGGGGTGCATTCACGGGAGCGGTGGAGCGCCGTGCCGGGTGCTTTGAACTTGCCGAGGAAGGAACGCTGCTGCTGGATGAAATTGGCGAGATGCCAGCCGCGACCCAGGCTAAATTGTTGCGTGTGCTCGAGGACAGAAAGCTGCGGCGGTTGGGGAGCAAGGTCGAGACTCCGGTCGATGTCCGTGTAGTCGCCGCCACGAACAAGAATCCGCAAGAGGCAGTTGCCAATGGCGAGCTTCGGGGTGATCTGTTTTATAGGCTAAACGTGTTCAATATTCAGATGCCGCCGCTCCGGGAGCATCGCGGAGACGTGAAGCCGATCGCGGAGAAGATGATTGACGCGATGAACGAGCGGCATCATTGCACGGTCTCCGGGCTGACCGACGCGCTTCTGGCCCGGTTAACGGCGTATACGTGGCCAGGCAATGTGCGTGAATTACGAAATACGATCGAACGGGCGACGATCCTGGCGGGAAACGGGCTTCTAGGGACGGAGCACCTGCCACCGCGATTTGGTGAGCCAGGGTTTGCCCCAGTGGCGTATGGAATGGCACAACGTATCGAGAATGGCAACTCCGGCGGGTTCCAGCCATTGCGAGGCGAACGCGGGGACCTCCATGCTGATGATAATGCGGTGCGTGTGACCGTGGGAACAACGGTTAACGATGCCGAGAAGCAACTAATTTTGCGAACGCTGCTTTCGACGCACAACAACAAGACCAAGGCCGCGGAGATACTTGGGATCAGTTCGAAGACATTGCAGAATAAGTTGAAGGAGTATCACTCGGCGACCAACGGAGTTGAGTAGGCGATGCGTCTGAAGACGAAGCTGGTCCTGTCAACCATGGGCGTGACGTTTGCGATGGTTGTGGCGCTGTCTGCACTGTTTTTAGGACAACTATTGCGACAGAGAATCGCGCAGACAGCGTCGGACAGCGAGGTGCTGGCTCGTGAGGTCTGGTTGATGACGAAGCAGGCAATCGAAACGGGCGTGCGTGCGCATCCGCCGGCGATGCGGACGGATGTAGCGTTCCACACGGCAGTTGCGGATGCGCTGCGGGGCCACGATCCTTTGGCGGACACGATGAATGCGATCGTTAAGTACTCACCCACGGTTCAGGACGTGAGTGTTACCGACGCCCATGGGCTTACCCTGGTGAGCACGGATCCGGATGCGCTGAATCAGCAGGAAATAACGCGGACGAGCCTTGCGAGTGTGCGGGACGGGGACGTTGGATATCAGATCAGGGAGATGTTCGGCAGCCCCCGTGTACTGGATATAGCAATGCCGCTCGATCGGAATGGGAAGCCGTTTGTGATCGTGCATGTGGGCGTCAGGTCAACCTTTCTGCGCGCGACGTATGCGCCCTGGCTGCAGGCGGCTTTGTGGTCGACACTCGCTGCGGCGCTGCTTTCGATGTTAGCGGCGGCGGTGCTGGCAAACGCTGCACTTCAGCCCATCAAGCGGATCAGCGAACAACTGGAGATCCTGACCACGCCTGGCCAGCAGGAGGTAGTGGAGTCGCTCCTGGGGGCGCCGCGTGTGAACAGTGATGCCGAGGTAGAGGTTGCTCGTACGATCGACCGGTTGGGTCGCCAAATGCGCACCACCGAAGCTGGCTATACGGCCTTGCAGTCGAATCTGAATCAGATCCTCGACACGCTGCGGGACGGAGTTCTTCTGTTCACGGCGGACAGAAGAGCGGTGATGGTGTCGGACGCTGTGGCGCATTTCATCCCTCAACTGGATAAAGTCCTCGTAGGTAAAGCGCTTGAGGAGATATTCAAGAGCGAAACGCCACTTGGCGCCGCGGTACTGGCGGCGTTTGCGGCTCCGCCGGCGGCCGGCGCCGAGACGGTGGTACTGGAGGATGGGCGGAGGGTCCAGTTTTCTCTCGACAGGATCGATGACGGGGAGGGTGGCAGTGGAAAGATGGGGACTCTGCTAACGCTGCGGGATACCGAGTCCGCGATGAAGTTGGAGCAGGAACTGGAGGTCTCACGACGGCTGGTGGCCATAGGGAGATTGACTGCTGGAGTCGGACATGAGGTGAAGAACCCGATCAATGCTATGGTGGTGCACCTGGAGTTACTGCGAAGCAAACTGACGGGGATAGGCGGAAACAGCGTTCCCGGGGCGAAAAGGCACGTGGACATTCTGGCTGGAGAGATGCAGAGGCTGGACCGCGTCGTCCAGACTCTCGCCGACTTTACAAGGCCAATGGAACTGCATTTAGGGGATTATGACCTGCGTCAGGTGATCACCTCAGTGGTGGAACTGACCGGGGCAGAGATGCTGGAAGCTGGAGTGCATGTCGAGTTTATGACGCCAACCCAATCGGTGATGGTGCGGGTGGATGCGGATCTGATCCGGCAGGCCCTGCTCAACCTCCTTCTGAATGGGATGCAGGCAATGCCGCGGGGTGGGGTGATCCAGGTGCGATTGCACCGTCATAAGCAGAACGCCGTCGTTGAGGTGATCGACGAAGGCGAAGGCATTCGGCCGGAGTTGCTGCCGCGAATCTTCGATCTGTACTTCACCACGAAGCCGACCGGAAGCGGGATTGGATTGGCGATGACCTACCGCATTCTGCAGATGCATGGAGGAATATTGGAGGTCCGTTCCGATGTGAATCCGCATTCTGTCGATCACGGGACGACTATCACGCTGCAACTTCCGGTTGCGCTGTCGACACCTCAAATGGAAGCGCAGGAAACTGGACGCTCGGAATCGCTACGAATGGAAATGGAGCGACACGTTTGAAGATTCGGGAGCGGTTCCCACGCGTAGTGATGGCATTGCTCTGCACGGTTGGCATCGCAGGGCTAAGTGGCTGTCATCACCGACAGATCATGCCCCAGGTGCTTGCCGCTCCACAACTGCACGCAGTCGCGATGCCTCCACTTCAGACAGTTTCACCACCGATGACGGCCGAGTTGCCTGGCAGCATGACACGTGGACAGCAATCGGCCGTTACCGAGGAAAAGCCGAAGCCTGCTCCCAAGAAAACCGTGGCTAAGGCTCTGGCAGAGGAACCGGCGGATGCGACCAGCGCTGCACCGGTCCCGGACACCTCAGTGATCGGAGAGCTGTCGGCGGGTGGGGTTAAGAAGACAGAGACGCAGCAGGGTGCGGTCGGCCTGATCTCCGACAGTGAGAAGAGGCTCGATAGATTGTCAAAAGAGATCCAAGGGCAGCAGCGAGCACAGATCCGAAAGGTACGCTACTTTCTGCAACAGGCGCAGCAAGCGTTAGACACGGGAGATGCCGAGGGCGCGAAGACGCTAGCTATGAAAGCGAAGGTTCTGCTGGATGACTTGGACAAGTAGATCATGCTGATCAACAGGATTGGCCAGCAGAAAGAGAGCGGGCCAGCACAACGAACGGCACGGTTTAAACCACATATTCAGAAGACGTTACGGCTCTTGGCGGCCCGCAGTCAGGACGACAACGCACAAGTGCTTGCGCCGATAGCAACGTCCGTTTGAAAGTTGTGTTTGACCACTCGCTAATTTTACTTCCGCTTCTGCATCGGCGGGATTGCGATGTCCAGTGTCGTCACCTTTCCTAACGTTTGCAGAGGCGGTTTGAATTGAGCCGCGTTGCCGACCACGACGGTGGCCAGCTTGGACTCGTCGATGTACTTGTTTGCCACACGGGCTACGTCTGCAGAGGTGACTTTGTCGATGCCCACGCGGTACTGCTCGAGGAAGTCGGTCGGATACCCGAAGAAGGCCAGCGTCACCTGCTCGCTCAGCACCTTGTCCGGGGAGTCATAGTTGAAGATAAAAGAGTTCAACACCTGCTCTTTTGCCTTCCGCAACTCATCGGGGGAAGGCGGTACTGTCTTGAGCTTGCCAATCTCTACCAGCATGGCCTGGGTAGCCTCGACCGTGCTTTCGCTCTTGGTTCCGGCGGCGACATAGAACATCCCCGGATGATCGTAGGACGCGCCAAAGCTTCCACTGATGTCATAGGCGAGTCCCAGCCTGGTCCGCACATCCTGCACGACGCGGGAGCCGAAGCCGCCGGAGAAGACCTCGTTCATCACGCTCAAGGCGTAATAGTCCGGATTGTCCTCGGTTGTGCCCAGGCCGACGATGTAGACGTTTGACTGGTCTACATCCGTCTTGTCGGCGAGATAGACACTGTTCACCGGCCCGGGATACGTGAGCTTTGCTGTTTCAAACAACGCGCCTTTGTGTAAGGGTTCGAAGGCGGTACGCAGCTTCGCTTCCATTGCGCTGCTGTCGAAGTCGCCCGAGACGGCGACGATCATATTATTCGGGGTCAGCGTACGCTCGTGCCACGCCATAAGGTCATCCAGGGTTACTGCCTCAACGGTCGCAAACTCTGTCTCACGACCGTAAGGATTGTTCACACCATAGACCAGCTTGATCGCCTCGCGGCCCGCGATCCCGCTTCCGTCGTCATTCCGCCGGGCAATCCTTGCCTCCAGGCGGCGCTTTGCGAGTTGCAGCTTGTCCTGCTTGAAGTCGGGATGCAGCAGCAGCTGCGTCGTGATCCCGAAGACGGGATCGAAGTCGCCCTTCAGGCTTGACCAACTTACAGAGGTGGTCGCCTGGCCTCCCCCGGTTTCGACATGGGCAGCCTTTGCGTCGAGCTGTTCATCGAGCGCGTCGCCACTTGCGGCCGAAGTCCCGCTGGTTCGCCAGGTGCTCCCATAGAGCGAGACCAGGCCAACCTTTGCCGCTGGCTCATCGCGACTGCCGCCGCGGATCACGATGCGGCCGTTGATAAAGGGCAGCTCGTGGTCTTCCTGCAGGAATATGATGAGGCCGTTTGCCAGCTCGATGCGTCTCGGCTGTGCCGGTTTGAATGCATGCAGGGAAGGAATCGCGATCCGCTTCCAGGGCTGTAGTACTGCCGCTGAATGAGCCGCAGGTGTCTGCGAAAGTCCGCTGGCTGCCGTGATTCCAAAGGCGAGCCCGGCACTCCACATCGTCATCTTCGTCATTTCCATCGAGACTCTTGTCATTTCGCACTCCCCACGCCTTGTGCCGCAGATGCGGCGGCCACTGTCTCGATACGCGCACTCGTGCGATTGCTCTCCGCAAATGTCCGGTTCGCCACGCGGCGGATGTCCGCCTTGGTCACTTTATCGATCTTGTCAAGATCGCGGAACATCTGACGCCAGTCCCCGAAACGGGTCTGGTACTCCGCCAGCGAGTGCGCCAGCCCTTCATTGTCGCCAAGCCCGCGCAGCATATCCGCCTTTGCCCGTGTCTTGAATCGATCAAGCTCCGCGTCGGACACCTCTTCCTTCTTCAACTTGTTCAATTCTTTTTCAATGGCGGTTCGCATCTCGTCATCCGTGTGGCCTGGAAGCGGGACGGCGTAGACAGCGAACATCCCAGGAAATTTCTCTCCTGGATAGCCGCTGAAGCCCTGCGCGGTCTGCGCGATCCTCTGATCGCGAACAAGGCTGCGGTAGAGCCGCGCGGTGCGGCCGTTCGAGAAGATATCCGAGATGGCGTCGTAGACCGCATCATCGGGATCGCGATAGTCCGGCTTGTGATATCCCTCAATGTAAAAGGGCTGTGAAGCGTCGTTGAGTCTCACAGATTTTTCCGCCATCTGCGGCGGTTCGATCGTCTTCATCGGCTCGGGCTTCGGCCCTGCCGGAATGGGTGCAAAGTACTTCTCGAGCACTGGCATCGCCATGCTCGCCTGCACATCGCCGACTACAGCAACGACGATGTTTGCGGGAACATAATATTTTTGGTGGAAGGCTTCGGCTTCGGTTGCCGTGACCTGGCTGATCTCGCTCTCCCAGCCTACGCCGCTCCGGCCGTACGGATGCGCGACATAGGCGGTAGCTAGGAACTGCTCGAGCATTCGCCCTACGGGAGAGGAATCGATCCGCATTCTACGCTCTTCCTGCACCACGTCGCGCTCCTTGTAGAACTCGCGCTCGACCGGGCGCGCGATCCGCTGGCTTTCCAGGTACGCCCAAAGCTCCAGCCGGTTCGATGGCATGCTCCAGAAGTATTGCGTGGAATCCTCCGAGGTAGAGGCGTTGATTCCTACGGCTCCATTCTGCTCCGCGATCTCTGAGAACTGATTGGGGATGACGAACTTCTCGGCCGCCGCCTGGGCGTCCTCGAAGCTTTGGTGCAGGTTGGCCAGCTTCGCCTTATCTTGCCCGACACGCTTGCGGAACTCTGCGTCGTAGGCGGCATAGGCGTTCTCGACCTTCGCCAGGGCGATCTTCTCCGCGGGATAGTCAGTGGTTCCGATCTCGGTCGTTCCCTTGAAAGCCATGTGCTCGAACATATGCGCGAGGCCGCTGGCACCCTGTGGATCGTTCGCCGAGCCCGCATCTACTTCAGTAAAGAAGCTGAAGACTGGGGCCTCGGGCCGCTCACAAATCAGCAGGGTGAGACCGTTCTGCAGTACCTTTACGGTAGTCCGCTTTTCGAAGCTGGCCAGATCCTGCGCCTGCAGGCTGTAGCCTGTACCCATCACCAGAATCGTTATCAAAAGCAATGCACGTCGCAAACCAGCCTCCGTAATACAAAGAACCTTAACCATAACTGAAGGGAGGAACAGGGCACAGCGGTCCAGAGGACAGCAGCGTCCATTCTTTCCAGCAAGTCATCTCTTCAGCGTCCTTTTTTTTCGTGCCAGTGCCCGGTTCGTTTCAGGAGAGGCTGCTTCCTGGATTAACGGGCAATTAGCTTGACGAAATGAATGACCATTCAGTAGAGTTCATCCCGTCGGGACTTTTCCCCGCAGGTGATCCCAACTCATGTCGACCAGCCGCGCCAGCAGACAGATCCGCAAAGTTGCCGTACTTGGAGCGGGCACCATGGGCTCGCGCATTGCGGCCCATATTGCCAATGCCGGCGTGCCTGCGATTCTGCTGGATATCGTCGGGTCCGGAACATCCGCCGATTCGCCGAAGGCGCAACGCAATGGGATTGTGCTTGCCGCACTCGATGGCTTGAAGAAGTCCAAGCCGACGGCGCTCTACACGCCGGATTCGCTTCGGCTGCTCACGCTAGGCAACTTCGAGGATGATCTTGCTCTGGTTTCAGACTGTGACTGGATCATTGAAGTGGTTGCTGAAGATCTGGAGATCAAACGCGCCTTGCTCGATAAGATTCAGCAGCATCGCCGCGCCGGTTCGATTCTTACCAGTAATACCAGCGGGATTCCTATCGGCAGTATCGCGGCCGGGCTCTCCGAGGAGGCGAGGCAACACTTCTTCGGGACACATTTCTTCAACCCTCCGCGGTACATGCGCCTGCTCGAAGTAATCGCGACGCCAGAGACCGACTTTGACGACGTTGCCACAATTGCACACTTCTGTGACCAGCGCCTTGGAAAGACGGTCGTCCACTCCCATGACACGCCAAACTTCATTGCGAACCGCATCGGGACTTTTTCCATGGGTAATGCCATCCGCCTGATGATGGCGCAGGGATTAACAATAGAGGAGGTCGATACGTTAACGGGGTCCACGCTGGGATGGCCGAAGACCGGTACGTTCCGGTTGGGCGACCTGGTTGGCGTCGATGTGCTTGCTCATGTGGCGACGAACTTCTCGGCGCAGGCCGAGCGCCTTCGGGACGAGCGGCAGGATGTGACGCTTGCGCCATTCATCACGAAGATGCTCGAAAACAAGTGGCTCGGCGATAAGGCACAGCAGGGCTTTTATAAGAAGGCTGGCCGCGACGAGCAGGGGCGCGACCTGCGGCATGTGCTCAACTGGCAGAGTCTTGACTACAAGCCGGGTTCAAAGCCGAAGTTTCCGGCGATTGAGATGGCGAAGAACGTTGAGCAGACGGGCGCTCGCATTGCGCAGTTGCTTCATGCTGATGCAACCAGAGACAAGGCTGCGGCGTTTTACTGGCCCTTGCTGACGGAACTGTTTACGTATGCGGCGAATCGTGTGCCCGAGATCGCCGACACCATCGTCGAGATTGATCAGGCCATGAAGAGCGGCTTCAACTGGGAGCTGGGGCCGTTCGAGATGATGGACGCCGCGGAGGTGCGGGCGACGACGGAGAAGATGCGGGCAATGGGTTTGCCGATCGCCGCTCACGTCGAGAAGCTGCTGGCCTATCCGCACGCGCTTACCGAGCCCGGCCCGACCTGGTACAAGGACGATCCCGACACGCCAAGCGGACAGCAGTACTTCGATCCGGTCTCGGGTAGTTACAAGCCTGTTGTTGTTCCTGCAGGCGTTTCGAGTCTCGCTGCCATCAAGAAGCAGCATGGTGTGGTGAAGAGGAATCCCGGGGCTTCGATCGTCGATCTGGGCGATGGTGTCGCAGCGATTGAGCTGCATTCGAAGATGAATGCGCTCGGCGACGATATCTTGAATCTGATCACGCAAACGCTGAAACCCACAAGCCAGCAGGTTGCGGATTTCGAGGCGTTCGTCATTACCGGCGAGTCGGTCAACTTCTCGGTCGGTGCGAACCTGATGCAGCTGTTGCTCGGCGTACAGGAAGAGGAGTGGGATGAGGTGGAGCTTGCTGTACGAGCCTTCCAGAATATGACGCAGGCTATCAAGTTCTGCCCGCGGCCGGTTGTTGTCGCGCCCTATGGGATGTGTCTCGGCGGAGGGGTGGAGATCAGCCTGCATGCTGCTGCGCGGCAGCCGCATGCGGAGTTGTATATGGGACTGGTAGAGGCGGGGGTTGGCCTTATTCCGGGTGGCGGCGGATGCAAGGAGATGACATTGCGCTCGGTCGAGGCGGGATCGAGCATACGGCCCGATGCGCGGGGGGAAGGGGTTGAGATCTTCGAAGCGCTCAAGAAGAACTTTGAAACGATTGCGAAGGCGATAGTTTCCACATCTGCGGCTGAGGCCCGTGGGTTGGGTTTCCTTCGCCCGGCTGACTTGATCACGATGAATCGCGAACGGCTGCTTACGGATGCCAAGCTCAGGGCGCGAACGCTTGCAAACACTGGCTACACAGCACCGGTTCCGCGCACCGATATTCCAGCGCCTGGTGAAAATGCGCTCGCGACGTTGAAGCTGGCAGTGTGGACGCTGCGCGAGGGTCAGTATATTTCGGAGCATGACGCAAAGGTGGCTGATTGGGTCGCATATGCGCTGTGTGGTGGCAAAGTCACGCCGGGAACGCTGGTGTCGGAGCAGTACCTGCTAGATCTCGAGCGTGAGGCGTTTCTGTCGCTTTGCGGCGAGAAGAAGACACAGGAACGGATTGCGTTCACGTTGAAGACGGGGAAACCGCTGCGGAATTAGGTTAATCCCACCCTTCGCATAGGGCTCTAAGTATGGGACGCCCAGAGGGCAGGGCAGGAGGTACATATGGACGACGTTGTGATTGTAAGTGCGGTGCGGACGGCGATTGGAAGAGCTCCACGGGGAACGTTGCGGACGACGCGGCCGGACGATCTCGCTGCAGCTGCGATTACGAGTGCGTTAGATCGTGTTCCGCAGCTGGATAGAGCAGAGATTGAGGATGTGATTCTTGGCTGCGCGATGCCGGAGGCGGAACAGGGGATGAACGTGGCCCGCATCGCGAGCTTTCGCGCTGGGCTGCCGATTACAACATCGGGAATGACGATCAATCGCTACTGTGCGTCGGGGCTGCAGTCGATTGCGATTGCGGCGGACCGGATCCGCAGCGGGTCGGCGGAGGTGATTGTGGCGGGGGGGACGGAGAGCATGTCGTATGTGCCGTTCGGGGGGAATAAGATTTCGGTTAATCCGTGGCTGGTCGAGAACTACCCCGGCAGCTATATGTCGATGGGGCTGACGGCAGAACGAGTAGCCGCACATTATGGGATCACGCGCGAGCAACAAGACCAGTTTTCGTATGAGTCGCACCGGAAGGCGCTCGATGCGATTGCGGCGGGACGGTTCGAGGATGAGATCGTGCCGATGATGGTGACGACTACGACGCCGGACGGGAAAGGGAAGGCCAAGCAGAGTAAGTCTACGTTCAAGCAGGATGAGGGACCGCGTGCCGATACGTCGCTCGAGGCGCTTAGCCGATTGAAGCCGGTCTTTCATGCGAAAGGAACGGTGACGGCGGGGAACTCTTCACAAACATCCGATGGTGCGGCGGCAGCGGTAGTGATGTCGGCGGAGCGGGCGGTGGCGCTGGGAATCCCGCCGATGGCGAAGTTTGTGGCGTTTGCGTATGCGGGGTGCGATCCGGAGGAGATGGGGATAGGGCCGATCCATGCGATCCCGAAGGTGCTTCGCATGGCTGGGCTTTCGCTAGAGGATATTGATCTATTTGAGTTGAACGAGGCGTTTGCGGCGCAGTCGCTGGCGGTGCTGAAGGTGCTGGGGATCGATCCGGCGAAGGTGAATGTGAATGGTGGCGCGATTGCGCTGGGGCATCCGCTGGGCTGTACGGGGGCGAAGCTGACGGCTACGCTGCTGCGGGAGATGCCGCGTCGGAAGGCGAAGTATGGGATTGTGACGATGTGTGTCGGTGGTGGGATGGGGGCGGCTGGGGTGTTCGAGGCGGTGAGCTAGATACCTGCTGCGCAAATGCTTGAGCATGATGCTCGTTCTGAGCTCTAAGAATGATTTAGAGGAAAATACTACGAGCTTGAGCTTTCTGAGTTTCTATCGAAACGTTCGCAGCAAGATGAAAGACCCTATGAGTTTGGATTGGGTTCTCCATACAAATGTAGGGCCCCTTTACATGCTCCGCCTCAAGTGGAATGAAGAGGCAGATACCGTACTGATCCATTCTCATGATGATGTTGGCGGGTATCGATTTTTAGCATTTACGGACGCTCAGTTGATGCATTTTCCTCTTGAAGTTAAGAAGAAAGTCCTATTAGAGACCAAGGCCACGCCCATTGGGTTTCAGTTCACGGAACAGGGTGAGAACGTAACTACAAACGAATAATTAGGCTCTGCGTAACGGACCCATTCAAAGTTCATGATCTCTCATCCGAGGTAACACCATGGCCACACTGACTGCACCCACGTCCACGGCTGCCCGCATCGCTGGCGGTTCGTTTTTGATCTCGAACCCTTCGCCTGCGGACTGCTTCTTTCCCGAGGACTTTACCGAGGAGCATCGGCAGATTGCGCAGACTACGGCTGACTTCGCGACGAATGAGATTGTGCCGAACTCGGATGCAATTGAGCATAAGGATTTTGCGGTGACGCGGCGACTGATTAGGGAGGCGGCGGAGTTGGGGCTTACGGCGGCGGATATTCCGGAGGAGTATGGCGGCCTTGAGATGGACAAGGCTACGTCGGCAATTATCGCGGAGAACATCTCGAAGCAGGGGAGCTTTTCGGTGGCGTTCTCGGCGCATACGGGGATTGGGACGCTGCCGCTGGTCTGGTACGGGACGGATGCGCAGAAGCGGAAGTATCTGCCGCACATCGCTGATGGCACAATGGTGGGGGCGTATGCGCTTTCGGAGTCGAGTTCGGGCTCGGACGCAGTGAACGCCAGTACGCGGGCGGTGCTCTCGGAGGATGGCCAGGGCTACACACTGAATGGCGAGAAGATGTGGATCACGAATGGCGGCTTCGCGGATATCTTCACTATATTTGCCAAGTGTCTGGTAACTGAGGGTAAGGACGCGGGGAAAGAAAAGCTGACGGCGTTTCTGGTCGAGAAGGGGACGCCTGGATTTCGGCCTGGTAACGAGGAACACAAGCTTGGCATTCGGGGGTCGTCGACGACGCCGCTGATCCTGACCGACTGTAGGATTCCTGCAACGAACTTGCTGGGCGAGGTGGGGAAAGGTCATCATATTGCGTTCAATATCCTCAACGTCGGGCGATACAAGCTAGGGAACGCGGCGATTGGGGGGGCGCGTGGGGCGTTCAACAACGGACTTAGCTACTCGAAGGAGCGAAAGGCATTTGGCAAGCCGATCTGCGAGTTCGGGCTGATCCAGGAGAAGCTGGCGAATATGGCGACAGGCATCTTCGTCGGCGAGGCGGTGTGCTATCGGACGGTCGGGCTGATCGATGCGGCGCTAGCTGGTGTCGATAAGGACAATACGACGGAGATTCAGAAGCGTATCGAGGACTACGCCGTCGAGTGTTCGATCGTGAAGGTCTGGGCGTCGGAGATGCTGGACATGGTCGTCGATGAGTCGCTCCAGATCTTCGCAGGCTACGGTTATGTCGAAGAGTATCCGGCGGAGCGGGCGTATCGCGACTCCCGGATCAACCGGATCTTCGAGGGCACGAACGAGATTAATCGGCTGATCATTACGGGCTGGCTGATGAAGTCGGCGATGTCGGGCAAGCTGGCGCTGATGCCGGCGATTAAACAGCTGATGGATGAGGTAATGGCCGGGCCTGCACCAAAGGAGGATCGTGACGGGCCGCTTGCGGAGGAATATAACCTGCTGGCTGCGGCGAAGAAGCTGACGCTGTTTGCTGCCGGCGCCGCGACCCAGAAGTACATGGCAAAAATCGCCGAGGAGCAGGAGGTAATGGGGGCGATTGCCGATAGCATCATCGAGGTCTTCGCGATGGAGTCTGCGATTCTCCGTGCAGATAAGCTTGCCAGCGCGAAGGGAGGCGGCAGCTCGGCAATCGCTGTCGCGATGGCCCGGATCTACGCGGCTCGGGCATTCGAGCGGATTGAGTTTGCCTCGCGCACGATCATCGCCGCGGTCGCCGAGGGCGATATGGCGCGTACGCAGTTCACGATTCTACGCCGGCTCGCGAAACACGATCCTGCCGATACGATCGCTCTGCGCAGGCAAGTCGCACGGCATGTGATCCAGGCCGGGAAGTACGTCCTCTGACAGAGAGTCCAGTTTTAGTGCGCAATCTGATTTGAATACATGAGTAAAGCTGGCTGCCCTCCACTGTAGGATAGGGCCGGTCTTTGTTGGGCTCGTAGTCACTGTTGTCCCGGAACGACACTTCAGACCAAAAGACTTCAGCAACTTTTACCCACAGCAGTGGTCTAAATGGTACAACCGAGTTCTGAAGAACTACTTCGCTTCAGATCCCCGATCGGGATTCGGAGTAGCTGCGCTGTAGCTGGCAACTTTGCATCACAGGATCAGCCAATGCCGAACCGTCCGACATTCCGCCTCGCTTTCTCTTTGCTCGCGTTTGCTGCTGCACTCGTGGCTCCCAGCCAGGCTGAGGTGCAAATTCGTATTACCAGCGCCGTCACAGAGAACAGCCAAGTTCCGATGGCGCATACCGTTACTCCGAAGGTGCTGGCCGCTACAGATACTGGAATCGCGTCTGCCTCGCTCAAGCTTGAGCAGCTCACGATGCACTTTAGCATGACCGCCGCGCAGCAGGCCACGCTCAGCCAACTCGTGATCGATCAGCAGGACGCCACATCTGCCCGCTATCATCAATGGCTCACGCCGCAGCAGTTCGGTGCGCAGTTCGGCATGAGTGCTTTAGATCTTGCGAAGATCTCTGCATGGCTCACAGCGAAGGGTTTCACCGTTACGGGAACGGCGAACAGCTCGACGTTCATCACGTTCAGCGGCACGGCCGGCCAAGTTGAGCAGGCATTCGGAACGACAATCCATACTCTTTCCTTGAATGGTGAGGAGCACATCGGCAACCTCAGTGAGCCGATGCTTCCCGCGGCGTTCGCCGGTGTAGTTGCGAACATCACAGGGCTAAACGATTTCAGGCTCCAGCCCCGTATCCACAAGAGTCAGTATGTGACGCCTATCGCGAGACCCGAGTTCACCGTTACCACCACGAACGGTACGGTGGCACACTTTCTCACTCCGGGCGACTTTTACACGCTTTACAACTTGAATCCGCTGCTACAGAGTTCAATTAACGGAACCGGACTTAAGATCGCCGTTATGGGTCAGGTAGACATCAATCTTGCTGATGTTGCAGCCTTCCGCACCGCCTCCGGCATCAGCGCGAACGTGCCCACGGTTCAGCTCTACGGAGCGGATCCGGGTGTGGCCAAGACAACGACAAGCACACCGAGCACGAACGATCTCGATGAAGCGCAGCTCGATGTGGAGTGGACCGGCGCGACCGCACCTTCGGCCTCGATCATCTACGTCAACTCAACCGACGTGATTGGAACTTCGCTGGTCCAAGCGATCGATAACAAGCTTGCCCCGATCATGACCGTCAGCTATGGTAACTGCGAGATTGCATACTCCGGATCCGAGCGGAATATGCTCAATGCGTTGTTTCAGCAGGGCAACTCCCAGGGTATTACGATCTTTGGACCTTCGGGCGATGCCGGCGCGACTGACTGCGACAACGGTGTCGGCAGCGCGACTTTCGGCCTGGCTGTCGATTTCCCCGCGAGTTCGCCCTTCGTTACAGGCATCGGCGGCACCATGTTCAGCGGCGACGTCGCCTCGCCCGATACGTACTGGAATGCCAGCAACACGCAGATGCCAGTGGAATCCGCGAAGACTTACATTCCTGAAGCAGTCTGGGATGAGACTCCAGCGGGTATCACCCGCACGCCTCCGAGTTTTGGCGCAGGCGGCGGCGGAGCCAGCGTTTTCTTCAGCAAGCCCGCATGGCAGACCGGCACCGGTGTCCCGAACGACTCCTCGCGTGATGTGCCGGATGTGTCGCTTAGTTCTGCCGCTGGCCACGACGGATACTTCGTATGCGCGCAAGGTTCATGCACCAACGGCACCTATTTCAATACCGTGGCTGCCACAGCAACCGCTCCCGCCTCGATGCAGGCGGATGTCTTTGGCGGCACCTCGGTAGCGACTCCCTCCTTTGCGGGCCTACTTGCCCTGGTCGAGCAGAAGATTGGCAATACGACTGGTCTCGGCAACATCAATCCGACGCTGTATAGCTTGGCGAATAGCACTTACGTCAACAGCGTCTTCCACGATGTCACGACTGGGAATAATCAAAGCCCTTGCACTGCCGGCACGCTTAACTGCCCGAGTGGCGGGTCAATCGGCTACACGGCCGGTCCAGGTTACGATCAGGCCACGGGCTGGGGGAGCGTCGACGCCTTCAATCTGGCCAACGACTGGAAGCAAGTCAGCGCTATCGGCGTTGGAGGCGGTGTAGCCCAAACGATCTCCACAACTACTGTTGCTGCTCCTGTCACGAATATTCTGCCTGGCAACGCGGTGGCGCTGACGGTCACGGTAGCTTCAGGGACTAGCGGTACTAGTGGCATCCCGGGCGGGTTAGTCAATATTCTATTAGACAACGCTCTTATTGACACGGCGCCAGCCCTGTCAAGCGGCACAGCGACTTATATGCTAAAGACGGGTAATTTGAGCGTGGGGGCGCATACCATCGGTGCAGTCTACTCAGGCGATACGACCTTCGCAGGATCCAAAGGTTACACACCAATCGCCGTGTCAAAGTACTTTACGCTCTCTCCGTCCGCCTCACCCGTCGCCGCGACTACGAACGTAGCCGCTGGCGGAACGGCTCCGGGAATCACGTTCACGATCAATCCGGCGAGCAGCTTTGCCGGTTTAGTCGCCTTCAAAGCAAGCGCGCTCAGTACGCTTAATGCTGGATTCCAGTTCTCGGCTACACCACTTACGATCGCTGCCGGGACTACGAGCGCCACGACCGTTCTCACGCTTTATGCATATGTCACTAATGCCCAAGGCGGTCCGGTGCAGCTCAACCTTGCTACAAATAGGTCTCCAGCGGCTTATCAGCTCTCGACACACTATCAATCCACACGTCCCTGGTACATCGCTGGTTCAGGCTCTGTGCTTGCGGGTCTTCTGCTGATCATCGTTCCTCATCGCCGCCGCCGCTGGGGGACACTTCTGGCTACCTTACTTTGTGTGGGTGCTTTGGGAGCGATCGGCTGCTCTTCCACAAGCAGCACTCCATCCCCAGCTCCGACTCCGGCGCCAATAGCGCCAGGAACTCAGACCAACACACCCGCAGGAAGCTATGCAATTCTAGTGACAGCAACCGGAACGACTGCCACTGGATCGGTCGAGACCCATACGTCAACAGTTAACTTCGTTGTTAGATAGAGGTCGAGAAACATCATAGGGTGCGCTCGGCGCACGACTTTTCTCCTGTTATATGAGGCCGGTTGGCTACCGTGCGCTCTCGCTGGCTGTCCTGAGTAGAGGCAAGGATACCGTGGTCAGCTCTGGCTCAGCGTGCGCCAGTGACATCAAGTGCTGTTGTGCGCTGAATGGCTTGCCTAGTTGCGGTGCTCGAACATACACGCCGTCCGACTGCAGCAGTCGCGCCTTGACGTTGTCCTTTAAGTACGAATCGAGGATCTCGCTTCGTATGCGCATCGATAGAACCTCCTCTCGCACGGGGAACGCGACTTCGCATCGTTCATGGAGATTGCGGGCCATCCAGTCAGCACTTCCGCAGTACACGTCGTGCTGGCCGCCATTCAGGAAGCTGAAGATGCGGCTGTGTTCCAGAAATCGTCCAACGATTGATCGCACGCGGATGCGTTCACTTAACCCCTTTACGCCGGGCCGCAGCGAACACATGCCGCGAACGATAAGGTCGATGTCAACTCCTGCCTGCGACGCGGCGTACAGTGCCTCGATGGTTCGCCGCTCCAGCAGACCGTTTACCTTCGCGACGATTCCCGCAGGCCGTCCTGCCTTGGCATGCTCCGCCTCACGCTGAATCAATTGCACAAAACAATCCGCCATCGTCAACGGAGCTACAAGCAGCGGCTCATAGGTCTCCGACTCTGATTCAGCAGTGAGATAGTTGAAGACGGATTGAACCGCCGCTGTAATTTCCGGTTGTGAGGTCAACAGGCTGATGTCTGTATAAAATCGCGCCGTAACCGGGTTATAGTTTCCTGTGCCGAGGTGGACGTAGCGCCGAACGACTCCATCCAGGTCCCGTCGCACGAGTAAGGCCAGCTTGCAGTGAGTTTTTAATCCAAAGATGCCGTGATAAACACCGACACCTGCATCCTCCAACTCTCGAGCCCATCGAATGTTAGAATCCTCATCAAACCGAGCCATCAGTTCGACAACGACCGTAACATCTTTGCTCTGGCCTGCCTCGATCAGCGCGCGGAAGATAGGTGAATCCTTGCTGGTACGGTAAAGTGTCTGCTTCATCGAGATGACTGCGGGATCTAAGGCGCCAGCCTCGATAAACTCCTCGACAGTCTGGTAACTGTCAAACGGGTGATGCAGCAGGATGTCTTTTGTCCTCAGGTCCTCAAAGATGTCCGTCGAGGTCGGCAGCAGCTTATAGAGATGCGGCTTGAACTCCGGATATTTAAGGTCTGGACGCTTTACGCCAGAGGCCAGATTCATCAGTCGCGAAAGATTCACCGGTCCGTCGGTGCGGAAGACCTGCCACGGATCCAGTTCGAAGTTCACGCGTAAGCGCTCGACGATCTCCTCCGTCGCCGAGCTTTCAATTTCGAGACGAACGGCATCGCCCTTGCGCCGGTTATGCAACTCCGCACGCACGCTCTCCAGTACCGAGCGGGATTCCTCTTCCTGCATGTAGAGATTGCTGTTCCGGGTTACGCGGAAGGCCGACCGGGACAGCACCTCGTAACCCCGAAACATACGGTCGACCTGCGACTCGATCAAATCGTGCAGAAAGATAAAGTTTGCAGTTCCGTCAGGAGCTGGTAACGCCACCAGTCGTGGCAGCGAACGTGGAACCGTCACAACGCCAAGCACTGTTCCAGTCTGGATGCGACCGCTCGCCTTACGTTTGTAACGGAGCAGAAGAGCGATACACAATGCTTTGTTCAGTACTCGCGGAAAAGGATGTGAAGGATCAATCGTCACCGGGGTCAGTAGAGGATCGACCTCATTCTGATAGAACTCGAGCGCATAGGCTCGAGCTTCGGTGCTTAGTTGCTTCCATCGAAGGACACGAATTTCCTCCGCTTCAAGCGCAGGAAGCAACTGCTCGTTCCAGCATTGGTATTGCGCACGGACGAAGCTCTCGATGGACGTGCTCAACGTATCGAGCCGCTCTTGAGGCGTTAATCCGCCCTCATCCGGAGCTTGCGGCTGGTTGTATCCATCCTCAATCCGCTGCAGTATGCCGGCTACTCGTATTTCGACGAACTCGTCCAGGTTACTCGCCGTAATCGCCAGAAACTTGACCCGCTCCAGTAGCGGATTGGTGACGTCCTCTGCCTCTTCGAGAACCCGAAGGTTAAACTTCAACCATGACTCGTCGCGGCTGAAGAAAAGGTTCTGGACCACTGCCTCAGGAATACGGCGTTTTGCAGAACTTCGTTTTTTTATCGTCATATCAGGCACATAGACTAACTCACTGAGATGAACACAGGACGAAACAAGCGCTTAGTCCACAGCCACGCTCCCGACCAAGGCCAATCATCGGAGCCTTTATGTGTCGCCGAGGCGAACAGGCTGGGTGATTGCACAAAGTCTGTTCGCCATGCCGCCTACTCAAGAGAAGCTACTTGTGCCAGTGCATCTTCCACCCGAGATATTTTGTCGAAGCCTCGTACACAGGTGCTGCGGTCGTTGAGAAGTTGGCTGCTACATGATGTTCGTAGCCATTCTCGCAGATGTAGCGCAGCAAATCCTGCATCCTGGGGATCTCGACTACACCCGCTCCACCAAACGTATGCAGCGGGTCGTTGGTAAAGGCGCCCTCGCCCACATAGCCAGTGATCTGCCCGCCGAAGTCGTCGGTTGAGAAGCGGGCGAAGCTCATTGCGCCGGCTTTTACGGTGCCGTCGAGAGTTCCATGCGTATTTTCCTTGCCCACTGTACCCGCGATGATGAGTTGATAGTCCATCTTCACCCCTTCGTTGAAGAAGTGTTTAGGCAGGTTCGAGCAATGGAAGCAGACCGCTTTATCGGGGTTGTCGCCATAGTTATTGTTCCAGTCAAGCAAAGCACTCGGCGTTTCGCTCGCCAGTGTCAGCGCATACATGCTCAAAGTGCCGAGAACGTCGACCTCACAGGCCGATGGAATTAGACTCTCGCTCATCATGCTCATCACTGTGCAGGGAACAATGCCGAGAAATTCCTCGATCGAGGTCCAGCACTGCACGGCACTCACGGTGAGCTCGCTCGCCTTCATCCACTGGTCAATTACGGCGCCGAGCTTGGCCATCTTCACGAGTGCGGCTTCAGGGGTTTGCCCGACTGGAATGTACTTCTTGATGGCTGCCAGCTTCTCCTGCGCTGCATCGTCGGTGTCGCTCATCCGGCCGATGCGTCCCATGACTTCGGAGAGGTCGAGCGTCTCGACGGTAATACCGGATCGTTCTAGTAGCTTTTCTGAATAGCGCACCGTATTGAAGGCTGTGGGACGTGCTCCGATTGCGCCGAACCGCGCGTTTCTCAGTCCCCTTACGACACGGCAGACACCTGAAAACCAGTCGAGATCGGCCTTGAACTCCTTCGAGTCGGGCGCCTCGGTATGTAGCCGGGTAAGCGAGTAGGGGATGCCGTACTGCTTCAGATTGTTGCAGATCGACATCTTGCCACAAAAACTGTCCCGCCGGAAGGCAATGGTCATCTTGCCAGCGTCATCCGGCGTGGCTTGAATCAGGACGGGTACCTGCAGATTGGCTAGGCGCAGCGCGTCCGCCAGACCTCGTTCTTCGCCGAAATTTGGCAAGGTAATGATGATGCCGTCAATCTCAGCCGCATGCTTCTTGAAGAGCTCCGCGCATTTCTTGGCATCCTCATAGGTCTCGACGGCTCCGTGCGCTGTGTCTTCAGGCGTCAGAACGACAGGCTTGATGCCCGCGGTTTCGAGTGCCGCGATCATCTCCAGCCGTCCACTAGTCGCGAGGTGACTTGGAAAGAATCCACGGTTTCCTACAACAACGCCCATCGTCATACGCTTTGCCATAACTCTCCTACGCCCCGCAGGGTCTTCTCTATGAGTATGCCCTGCTCATACGATTCCGTGTAGAACGGCAGCCTCTCAAGGCTAAGGATCAGTGCTTGCCGGGGCGGAATCGTATCGTGTAGAAGCCGCCGAAGAGGGTCAGCAGCATGCCCCACCATAGTGTCGGATGGAAGTTCGCAAGTACGGTGGCGGGCGGATGGGAGATTTCCGTCAAACCAGTAAGGACCAGCACCAGCCCATACACCAGCATGAGGATTCCGCAGAAGAACCAGATCGAAATCTCACGTCGTTGTTTGGGCACATCCGCCATGGCAGCCTCTCCTTTTCCAGTCTCTTGCAATCGGGTTTTATCTACGCTGGCAGCAGAACATCTCTAAAAAAAGATCAGATTCAGCACGAAGAAGATGACGATCACGACGATAGCCCAGAACATTGGCTTCTGAAAGAGTCCCTTCGATCCGTCGTCTGGAATCGGCGTGACGCCGTAAACGAGGCCCGCGAGTTCCGCTATAGGCACTGGTTTGGTAAGCAGGCTGACCACGATGGTTACGACCACGCAGATGATCCAACTCCAGAGAGCGCGGTAGAGGTTCTCCGCCATCGGCCGTGCATCCGGACTCATTGCAATATACCGCAATGCAGCTGGGAAGACCTGCACCCACGTAAACATTCCAATTGACGCCGCGGTGCCAGCTAGCAGGCCCCAGAAACCACCCGCATGGGTCGCACGTTTCCACATCATGCCGAGTATGACCGTTCCAAAGAGCGGAGCAATGAAAAAGCTGAACAGCGCCTGCACATAATCCATGATGCTGTTCGCGTTCATGACAAGGTATGCAGTCATGATGGAGACCAGCATGCCGATCACCGTCGACCAACGGCCCATGGCGACGTAATGCTTATCGCTGGCCTTCTTATTCATAAATGCGCCGTACAGGTCGTAGGTCCATACGGTTGAAAACGCACTTACATTTCCTGCCATGCCGCTCATAAATCCTGCGACAAGAGCGGTGATTCCCAATCCAAGCAGTCCCGGCCCGCAGTACCGGATCAGCATCAGCGGAAGGACTTCGTCATAGCTGTGCAGCGCGGGATTGCCTTTGGCCACACTTCCGGCGACCAGGTGCATCAGGCTGCCATCTGGATTTTTAAGGACGGCCAGGGCGAGCAGGCCCGGCACGATCACGATGAAGGGCACTGCCATTTTGAAGGCGGCTCCGATAACTGGTGCAAGCTTTGCTGCACGCAGGTTGTTCGCGCTCAAAACCCGCTGAACGACCAGGAAGTCCGTTGTCCAGTAGCCGAAGCTCACGACGAAGCCAAGTCCGAAGACGATACCGGTCCAGTGAACACCCATCGGGTTGTCTTTGAAGTGGCCGAGCGTGGTCCACATATGCGTGTAATCGCTGCTTCCGACGTTCACTGCAATCTGAGCCTTCAGTTTGGTCCAGCCACCCGCCTCGATCAGACCGAGGATCGGGATCATCGCGGCACCCGCCCAGATCAGGACAAACTGCAAAACTTCATTGATGATCGCCGAGCGAAGGCCGCCGAGCATTACGTAAAGCGCAACCGTTCCCGCTCCGATCCAGATGCTGAAGGTGATGTTCCAGCCGAGGATCGTCTGCATCACAACGGCCATCGCATACATGTTGACGCCACTCATCAGGATTGTCATCAAAGCAAATGAGACGGCGCTGAGCGCCCGAGCGCCCGAGCCAAACCGCAGATTCAGGTATCCAGGGACCGAATGCGTCTTTGAGATGTAGTAGAACGGCATCATGACGATGCCGAGGAAGAGCATCGCGGGAATCGCCCCAATCCAGTACCAGTGGGCGGCCAGAATGCCGTACTGGTACGCGGAACCGGCCCAACCCATTAGTTCGAGCGACCCCAGGTTGGCGGAGACGAAGCTTAGCCCTGCAATCCACGCAGACATCTCCCGGCCTGCGAGGAAAAATTCTTCGCTTGTATTCGTCTGCCCCTTAACATAAAAGCCGATGAAGATGACCAGAGCGAAGTATAGTGCCAGGATGAGAATGTCGACGGGAGACAACTTGGTGAGTCGGGTGCCGGAGAAGAGCAACAGCGCGGCGAGTACGTGCATAAGTCTAGGATCTCAACAGCGCGCCCTTCGAGAACGGCGCACACTCTCGGTCAAAATAGAAGTACGCGGACAGAATGGAGCAGTATTGCTGAAGCGGGCTGAATGAAATGTAGAGCCGACCCTAGAAGCTCCATCCTGCTACAAGGGCGTTTCTTCGAACGAAGCCAACTATACAGGAAGCCAGCTGTATCCAGCCATGTTCCGCCGGTCTGCCCATCTTGCATGAACACCTGTGCAGGATCCCGGCATGTTCAGGATTGAACCTCGATCCTTGGAGGTGTAGGCTCTTACTCAATCAGGAGATTGTCTCAATGAACATTCGTCATCTCGGCAGCCTTGTCTTTGTATCAGCTTTGACCCTTGCAATGTCTAGCCAAATGGCAACCGCCCAGGAAGGGGCCAAGCAGGACATGAAGAGCGCTGGCCATGACACGCGAAATGCTGCTATCGACACTGGACATGGCGTCAGGACAGGCAGCAAAAAGGCTTACCACAAGACCCAACATGGCACGAAGGTGGCAGCCACGGACACCGAGCATGGAACAGCAGTGGCAGCGCATAAAACTGCTAGTGTGAGCAAGCAGGCGTACCACGGCACCGTTCACGGAACCCAGAAGTTGGGGGATAAGATCGAAGGAAAGCCGACACACTAGACCATTTCTCCTGAGCCCGGCAACCGGCGAACGGCTCTAGACAGCGGTCTGCAGCCTCTCCGTAATGGCTGGATCGCTGATCTGGTCCATAGGCCAGATTACACCTGCGGCCAGCAACAAGAGCGCGATCCAGTAGAGATCTGCTCCAAGCAGATGCAGGATCTGCATCCATGCCGGGGCCAGCAATAATACGTCAGCAATCCCGAGAACAAATTGGAACGTCAGCAGTACGAAGACGACATTGCCCAGTGTGCTTGCACCCCGTCTCCGAGCCCTGACAATCAGCCAGCCTACAAAAACTGCCGCTATCAAGGCGCTCGCCGGATGCACTCCACGTAGGCGAAGCAGCCATGGAGATGTTGTGGCGAAGTCCTGTGCAAACGCTGCGTGAAGCGACATTGAAGGGAAGAGCGTGTCGCCTAAGGCCGCGAGTGACCCACTCACCCCGACAACCAGTGTGGCCATTAGTCCCAAAACTGCCCAGTCGAGGTTCTTCGCGCGTGCTAGACCCGCCCATGGCTGCCCTGTCCCAAGAAAGCGTGCGGTCAGTGTTAGTGCCGCGAGCAGCAGTAACGTGTTGCTCAAGTGTACCGACAGCATCACGACCCGGCCCAGCGACTGATTGTTCGTCACATACCCGAGCTTGACCAGTAACGCCCCAAGCAGCGCCTCGTTCACCAGCAGCACAGTCGACACGATCGCCAGCCTGCGGGCTGCTTGTCCCTTTACTGTCGCACGAAAGCTCCAAACAAGTAGGCCGATCACCAGAAATGCTGATCCACCTGTCATACACCGATGGGTGAATTCGATGATCGTGTGCAGAGTGGGAGAGAGCGGGATAACCTGTCCGTTACAGAGCGGCCAGTGATTTCCGCAGCCGGCGCCCGATCCTGTCGCGCGCACCAGCGCACCCCACAGGATTACCAGCACGTTGTATCCTACGGCTCCCCAGGCGAATCGCTCGACACCGCGCATCCGTATGTCTGCTGCAGAGCCGCGATTGACTGCAATCGTAGTCATACCCTTATCTTACGGCGTAAGGCTACACCTTCGTTCAAGCCGGACTTACTCCACTTCACAACGACAACGTTTTCGATTCAACGTATGATTCGAACGAAGCTCAGGAGCTGCGTGTGCACGTCCGTATCGTTCGTCTGTTTTTCCTCGTCTTACTTGTGGTAGCCTCACCCGCTGTGCTGCAAGCTTTTGCATCTACGGGCGATTTCGGAATCTTCGAAGAGCAGGGAGACGTCGGCACCGTGCTCCACCCCGGGAGCGCTCGCTACGATGCCACGCGGAAGACGTACGCGATCAACGGCAGTGGCGAGAACATGTGGTTTGGCAAGGATGATTTCCACTTTCTATGGAAGAAGGTGAGCGGAAATATCGCGTTGACCGCGGATGTTTCGTTTGTAGGAACGACGGGAGACAAACACCGCAAGGCCGTTCTCATCTTTCGTCAGAGTCTGGATGCAGGCTCACCGTCGGTCGATATCGCGCGTCATGGTGATGGACTCACGTCGTTGCAGTACCGGGATATGCCAGGTGTGGATACGCACGAAGTCGAGTCCAACATCTCCGCACCTGCGCGAGTGCGTATCGAGAAGCGAGGCGACTTCATCTATGTCTATGTCTCCGATCCGGCCGGCAACCTGAGGCCGGCCGGAGCCTCGACCAAACTGAAGCTGACCGGAGAATTTTACGTTGGTTAGGCGTCTGCTCCCACGACAAAGACGCGATGGAGACAGCCGTCTTCTCGAATGTGAAACTTGAGACGCTGCCGGATGCCAGTAGCAAGCCTGTTCTGTACAGCACACTCGAGACGGTCACGATTGCCTCGACGGATCGTCGCGTCGCCTATGTTGTACCCAGGCACTTTGAAGCTCCGAACTGGTCGCCTGATGGAGCTTTCCTGCTCTTCAATCAAGATGGTTCCATGCAGCGTCTTAATGTGGGTGGCACAGAGCCGACGCTCCTTCCGACCGGCAGCAACATCAAGTGCAACAACGATCATGGAATCTCGCATGATGGACGTATGCTCGCGATCAGTGATCAGTCAGCAGCGATTGGCCAATCGCAAGTCTATGTTGTCCCGATTAGCGGCGGAACTCCACGGCAGGTCACCACGAAAGCTCCATCATACTTCACGGCTGGTCGCCGGACGGCAAAACTCTGGCCTTCACCGGGCAGCGGAATGGCGAGTTCGATATCTATACAATTCCACTCTCGGGCGGCAGTGAGACGCAGTTGACGACAGCTAAGGGACTCGACGACGGCCCGGAGTTCTCCCCCGATGGAGCTTATATCTACTTCAACTCGGAACGCACTGGATCGATGCAGATCTGGCGCATGCATCCCGATGGAAGCGCCCAGGAACAGATGATCTCCGATAACAGCAACGATTGGTTTCCACACATCTCCCCGGACGGGCGGTGGATGGTTTTCCTCGCGTATGAAAAAGGAGTGAATGGTCATCCCGCCAATCAGGACGTAGAGCTACGACTAATGTCCCTCCCTGATAAGAAGGTACATCGATTGGCCACGCTCTTTGGAGGACAGGGAACAATGAACGTTCCATCCTGGTCGCCGGATAGCACGAAGCTTGCCTTTGTGAGCTACGAACTTCTTCCCACCGAGGAACTTCTGGTCCATTAGCCCGCAAACATAATACGATAGGAAGCTTCGCTGCTCAACGAACTGGGGTGCATGTGCGTAGGGCAGGGCGGCGAACTCCACCTCAAAGCCGGATCACTACGTGTCCGGCACACTGGTTTTCTGCCTCGTGCACAAGCCGATCAATCAGGCCCTCCCCAAACCGTGCAAGAAACCAGATTCCACCTAATACCCGTTCCTGCAGATGATTATCTGGATATACATTCAGGGTCACTGCCTCCGCATGTTTGCGCAGACTTGCCTCTTTTTGTAGTTCGAAAGTAGCTGCCATACGCCGGAGCCGGTTCATCTGGTAGCGCATCTTGCTCCCCGAGACCACCGCGGACCGTCCCAGGCTCTCATCCATCGCGCCAAGATACTCGGTAAGGGCGTTCAATTCTGCATCCATTGCATGGCCTGTCGCACTTATTCTGCGTTTGCCTTCAATCGGCATAGCCCGTGCGCCCAGCCGCTGCGCCAGATTCTCAGCTGTCGTCATAACGTCAGGCAACTGCATCTCATGACGATCTATTATGGTAGCGATAGTCGGCTCGATGAGAGTTGCGCTCAATCTCGGGAGCACGGGTGTTGTACGTCCCAGAATGGCCTCATACAGCACAGCGCTTTGCGCGAAGTACGCAATCTCCGCTGGACCGCCAATGTAAGCCGCTGTCGGAAGGATCGTATCCTGAAAGATGGGTCGAAGCAGCGCGTTCGGGCTCAATCGTTCCGGCGCGGCTGCTAAGATTGCGAGCAGCTCCGGGGTGGAATAGGTTCGGCCTCCCGCCTTCCAGGCCCCCTTCGCATCACGACGCAGCGCCAGTCGTTCCCCGGTGACATCATCAACGAGAAACAGAAGGCTGGATCCAGGAGCTACCAGCACCTGGGCATGAAAGCCGTTCGCCTCAAGCTCTGAGCTCCGGGCTATGAGCGCCTCCCGTAAGTTGTCCGCATGCTCAAGTGCATACTGCAGGGTCGATGCACCTAGGGCGTGAAACTCTCTGCCCGCAGCATCCATCACGATCAATCCTTGAGCGGAGAACACGTGCGCCATCAAACGCGCAAACGCGCCACCCAGCGTCGGCTCGTATCCTTTCCTCGGCCCGTAATACTCGCGCAGAACATCGCAAATGGGCGCATACGCCAGCAACTCACTTACCTGCTCCAGAACTGAAATCATCTCTGTCCCGAGCGCAAAATCTCCTACTGGCACGGCAACAGACGTCTTCCAGTCAGCCCGCAACATTTCAATAGCCCGTTTGCTCAGCAAAGAGACATGATCCACTTCTGCGAGATCGTGATCCTCCGTAGCGAGCCAAAAAACAGGCACATGATCAATACCGCTTGCTTGTGTTGCCTGCTTTGCGCGGGCGATCGCAGTTGCCGCCTTCAGTAACGTCAGCAGCGGTCCCCCGAGCAGCCCGACCTGCTGCCCGGTGACGATGGCTCGCGCTCCGGACCGCAGCCGTGCAATATTCTCGAGCGCCGCAGGGCCACCGCCAAAGCTTACCTGCTGCTGTTCCAGGGCATCCGCGAGTCGTGTCGCGTTGACGCTGCTTTCTGTACCGCGAGCCCATCCGCTGACGGACGGGTCGAATCCGTACCATCGGCGTGCAGGGGAGTTGACCGCGCCCTCGACCGCCGCGAGATACTCCTGGTACAGCTTTGAGATGTGCGGCAGGATCGTTATCGGGTAACACTCGGAACCCATGGAAACACTCTTTTCTGATAACCATCCAAACCTGCGTAGGCACGTCAGTACCTGCTGTCCGCCGTGCATGCTGGAGGCACCCCTCCTTTACAAAGGATGCAGTCGGTTGGATGCAGTGCACTCCAGCCCCGATGCAGGATGATACCGTAGCCTTATGGCTGCTCAACCTCGCAAGACCTCCATAGTCAAGCCTGCCACTGCCAAGGTCACTGGCCCTTTCATGAGACCGAAAGAGTCCATGAAAGCAAAGCTGATCCATTCAAAGCTGGCCTACAAGGGTAAAGTCTTCGATGTGTACACTGACACCGTAGTCGAGCCAGGTGGTAGAAAAAACACGCGTGATGTGATCCGGCACAACGGTTCGGTCGTCATCCTCGCGGTTGACGATTCAAAGAATGCAAGAGATCCCGACGTGATCCTGGAGCGCCAATATCGTCATGCCGCTGGCCAATTCCTGATTGAACTGCCGGCTGGCCGCATAGAGCCTGGAGAAACACCGCTGACGGCAGCAAAACGCGAGATGATCGAGGAGACGGGATACCGGGCTAAGCGCTGGACACTCTTAACCAAGTACTTCGCTAGCCCCGGTTTTCTGGGTGAATGGATGCAGATTTATCTCGCCCGCGATCTTCGCGAAGGCATCGCACAGCCTGAACCCGACGAGCATATCGAGCTGCAGCGCCTAGCGCTCTCCGACGCCATGCACCTCATTGCAACCAATCAGATTCACGATGGAAAGACGATCATTGGCCTATCTCTCTATGACGCGGCGCTCCGCGAAGGGCGCCTGTAGCTGAGATACGCTCTCCTGAGCCCGGTTGAGGCTCATCGTCCAGATACCTTGATGGCTGTTCTCGGTTCAACAGATGGAGCGGATTTGCCCCGGAAAACCATGCTCGCCCTAATCGCGTCTGAACCCTCGAAGAATGATCGTTGGAATGTTCGCAAAGACGCGAGGAGAAGAGAGTGGCTCAATACACAGGACAGGTGAAATGGTTCAACAATGCCAAGGGATACGGATTTCTTGGACGCAATGAAGGCACGGATGTCTTTGTGCACTACAGCTCCATTCAGCTTGAAGGATACAAGAGCCTTAAAGAAGGGGATGCGGTCGAATTCGACATCATTCAAGGAACAAAAGGCCCGCAGGCCGACCATGTTACCCGGCTACAGGCAGCGCTATAGTTCACCTGGCCGGTTGAATACAAACCTCGCAAGACAGGCGGAAAATGTACTCTGGCTCCGCTTACCCGCCACACTGAGCCTATGGACAACATTACAGTTGCACGTTTGTTGGATGAAACGGCCGCTCTGCTTGAGATAGACTCTGCGGATCCATTTCGGGTTCGCTCCTACCGCCGCGCAGCCGAAGCTGTCGAGCAGCAGACGACCCAAGTAGCAACGCTGGTTGCGGAGTTGAAGCAACTGCTTGCCATCGGCGGCATTGGTAAGGGTATGGCAGCAAACATAATCGATCTAGTCACAACTGGCACGATGCCTCTCCGTGATGAGCTTCTGCAAAGATACCGCCCGACGATGCTTGAGCTTCTGCGGCTCCCAGGTATGGGCCCCAAAACTGTCGCTCTTGTATGGTCTGCATTAGGCGTGTGTGACATGGATGCATTGGAGGCAGCGGCGAGAGCAGGTCAGTTAGCGACACTGCCCCGTATGGGTGAGAAGTTTGTCGTGAAGCTGCTGAAGGGGATCGAGGACCACCGCAGAAATTCGAGTCGCTTCCGCATTGATCAGGCTCGCGATTACGCCGACCGTATCTCCACGTTGATCCTTTCGTTTGACGGGATCGATCAGGTTACGCCGGCGGGATCCCTCCGTCGCGGCCGTGAGTCGGTGGGTGATCTCGACTTCCTCGCGACTGGACCAGCCTGCGAACCCGATGTTGTCGCGTCCGCGGTCGAGCACGTAGCGACACTTCCCCTGATTGATAGACTCGTCGCCCGGGGCCAGAATAAAGTTACGTTCACGCTGCGGAACAATCTGCAGGTTGATGTCCGGTTGCTGCCGTGTTCCAGCTATGGTGCTGCCCTGCAATACTTCACCGGCTCGAAGATGCACAACGTCTCGCTTCGTCAACGGGCAATTAAGCGCGGATTGTCTCTCAGCGAATATGCCTTGGTGCGCACGGAGGACAACGTCATCATTGCCGCCAGCACGGAAGAGGAGATCTATAACGCGCTCGATTTGGACTGGATTCCGCCCGAACTGCGCGAAAACTGCGGTGAACTTGAGGCCGCCGCCACGCACACGCTGCCTCACCTGATTACGCGCGCTGACATTCGTGGGGATCTACACATGCATACGGATGCGACGGATGGACGCGACACAATCCGTCAGATGGCCGAAGCCGCACTAACCCGTGGTCTCAGCTACATCGCTATCACGGATCATTCGAAGAATCTCGCCATGACGAATGGTCTCGACGATGCGCGCGCGTTAGCGCATACCCGGCGCATTCGCGACGTGGACGACGAGATGGAAGGGCGCATTCGCATCTTGCCTGGGGTCGAGGTCGACATTCTTGCCGACGGGTCGCTCGATCTTGACGATAGTACGCTTGCTCAGATGGCCGTTGTCGTGGCCAGTGTGCACTCCCATTTTGCACAGCCAATCGAAGAGATGACCGCGCGAGTCCTGCGTGCGCTCGAGAACCCGCATACCCGCATTCTCGGCCATCCAACCGGTCGCAAGGTGCTCCGGCGAGAGGCATACGCGCTCGACATGGATGCTGTGTTTAAGTCCGCTGCTGCACGCGGTGTGGCTGTCGAACATAATGCGAGCCCGGCGCGGGCCGATCTCAGTGATTTGCATCTGAGACTTGCCAAGCAGTATGGCTGCAAGATCGTTGTCAATACAGACGCTCATGCGACCGAGGAACTCGACCAGATTGACTACGGTATTACTCAACTGCGACGTGCATGGCTGACGGCAAAGGATGTCGTGAACACAGAACCAACTGCGGACGCTTTTTTGAATCGACTCCGGCCTCAGCCTTGAAAGACGATGTACTGAAGCGTTCCTCGGAAGGAAGCAAACGACCAGGATGGCACGTCAGACGCGCTCATTCTGCTGGGGAGGGCGCGAGGTACAACGGTGCTGCTGCTGTGGGTCTTCGAAGAACTGACCGACTTCGATCAAACGCGCACTGATCTCACCGGCCGCCAGTTCCAGTACGCTTCTGACTGTCGAGCTAATAGAAGAGATGCGATAGGGCCTAAGGTTTGGCCACAGGTTTACGACGCGTAACTTAGCGTCGAGGCCGACTGCGTCAATCGTGAACCGCATCCCGAAGGTATGGATGCCGGAGGAGGGTCTGATCCAGAGACCGCCTCCGGCAGCGAGGCCCTTCCTTCCAAGAAGGCCGACCAACCGGCTCAACGACGTATCTGCACATTCGATACGATAGCCGATCGTCATGCCTGTCGATTTGTTTTTGAGCACGAGTGTCTTCATAACATTTCAAAGCCGCAAGACAGCTATACAGAAGCGCTAGACTTTCTGCGATAGACGATAACAGCCAGGACAACAACTGCGAGAACGCTGGCGATGGTACGAATCAAATTTACATCCATACGGAGAACCTCCTTCCGATCAGAGATGGCCATACCTAACTCTGTCCTGCCTTATTTCGAGTGCTGACTGTAGCTCGCCGGATGTCGCTTTTACGGGCGGAGCCTATGAGCGAGTGAGTCCGACTCGAGTGTTACTCGCCGGAGTGCCTCCAGCTTTTGTATCGGCGCCCTGCGGCAATCCTTGAGGGTCACGCTCGCAGAGGATTGCGTGATGTCCTGCGTGATCCTGCCGATATGGTAGCAAGGCTGAAGGAGTTCGAGGAGGCGATCTCTTCGAGTGCACTCTCTCCGCTCGTTCCTGGTCTTTCGTGGCCGCTGGATATCTTCCAGCGCCCTCGGCCAGGAATATAGCTCGACCCCACACGAAGTTAGCTTCATCCAGGAGATTCAACAATGAACAAGCTCAAGCAGGTCGTTTCTAACCTCGTCCAAGATGAGTCGGGCCAGGATCTCATCGAATACGCACTCGTTGCAGCCCTGATCGGGCTGGGCGCTGTCGCCTCCATGACTACTCTCTCCAGCGCCCTCAAGAATGCGTTTACCAAGGTGGGCACGTCACTCAGCAGAAGCGTTTAAGTCTCGCGGGTCGTGCGCTGGCGCATAGGACCCGCGGGGTTCTCCGTCCCAAAACGGTACAGCATTGCAGCAGTCTTCATGACATTAGTAGGTTTCTTCCGATAAAGGTACTACCGGCACGTCGCGCGACTGAATCGCCTGCCCTCAATCTATGAATCATCTTTCGCTTCAATTCGCGCTTTCGTTTGCTGCCATTCTCTTTGCACTCACAGGCGCAGTAACGGATCTGCTTTGGCGGCGTATCCCAAACGTTCTTACCGGGCCGGCCATGCTGCTCGGCCTCGTCCTTCACGGAAGTGCCGGAGGATGGCGGGAGTGTCTCTCATCCTTCGCTGCTCTTTTGATTTGCGGCTTTGTGTTTCTAGTCTTCTATCTTGCGGGGGGAATGGGCGCGGGCGACGTCAAGTTCATAGCCGCTGAAGGATGTCTGCTCGGGATGTCAAATAGTGGCTCCTTGCTCACGTTGACGGCGCTAGCCGGTGGCGTTCTCGCGATTGGATACGCGTGGCGATATGGGCGCCTTCGGCAGACCTGCATGAATGTTGTCGTCTTGGTGTGCCACCATTGCCAGCGGGGTCTCACGCCACATCCGAAGTTGTATGTAGAGAATTCGCTGACACTTCGTCTCCCGTATGGTCTTGCGATCGCCACCGGCTCGCTTCTGACGTTGTACGTTCGAGTGTTTCAGGTGTATCCATGATTGCTCGCCGCTTGTTGCCAGCCTTGATGATCGCCCTTCTCCTGTCAGGAATACTGACATTCTGGCTTAGCAGGAGACTAGCAAGACCGGCCACCGCGGCGAAGGTTCCCAGCCGTTACGTCGTGGCCATAACCAAAAACATGCAGGCAGGCGAGCAGGTGCAGCCGGCGTTCCTGCATTTGGTCGACTGGCCCGCGTCGCAGTCGATCCGCGGAACGTTTTCGAAGTCGGAGGATGTAGCGGGCCGCGTGCTGCTGTTTCCCGTTGCCGAGGGAGAGCTGATTCTTGATCAGAATCTAGCCGCACTCGGATCCGCTACCGGGTTGACAGTGAAGATCCCTGAAGGAATGCGGGCAATCTCGCTCCGCTCCGACGAGATCGCGGGTGTGGCTGGATTCATGCTGCCGGGGAGCTTTGTCGATGTTCTGGTGACATATCACTCGGCGAACACGCCAGATTTCAGTACGGTCACGGTTTTGCAGGACGTACGAATCCTGGCACTGGGGCAGAAACTCGAGCCTGATCCGGACGGGAAGGCGAATCCAGCCGATGCGGTGACGCTGCTGGTGACGCCGCAGGATGCGGAGAAGATGGCGCTTGCCAATTCTTTAGGCAAGATTCACTTCGTACTTCGTAACGATACCGATCGCAAGCAGGTCTCTGGCCTGCTGCCGCAGCTATCACTGGCAGAGGGCAAAGTAGGGCGCAGTCCGATAAAGAGTGCTCGACTACGAGGTCAAAAGGTGCTCCAGATTCCTCTGGCGCGCTACACCGTCCAGACCATCGCAGGAAGCAAGCAGACGGAAGAGACCTTCGAGGGACAGGCCCAGTGAAGATCTATGCGAGGTCAAGCAGGCAGCTTAGGAGGTTGCTTGCGGCAGTATGCCTATTTCTAGCCGTTGATGCAGCACAGGGTGCGACCGCGATGGCGCAACAAGCCCTCGGCGCAATCAGGACGGTCTCCGCAAACATGATTCCGCCGAGTACACACTTTAATCTCGACACCACGGCCACGGAGAAGCATTTACGTTTGACAGTCGGACATCTCGTGTTCCTGGACACAACGGCGCGGGTGCAACGAATCTACATTGCAAATCCTGCCGTGCTTGATTCGTACACCGTGAGTCCCAACCAGATCGTGATTACGGCAAAGGCGCCGGGTCTCAGTTCCGTTGTGGTCTGGGATCAGAACAATGAATCGCAGGTGTATCTCGTCTCTTCCGACATCGATGTCGAGGCGCTGCGTTTGTCGATCAGACAGGCGATGCCCAACGAGGATGTGCAGGTAAATGGACGTGAAGGCAAGGTGGTCCTGACGGGTACGGTTGGCACCGAAATCATCTCCGAGGCGGCGGTCAAGCTGTCTACACTCTTCGCAAAAGATGTGGCGAACTCACTTGTAATCAATGCCGCAAAGATCAAGCAGGTCAAGCTGAAGGTCCGCATCGTTGAGGTGGATCGTTCGCGCCTGAACCAGTTCGGCATCAACATCTTCAATCCGGGTGGTGGCACAACGGTGGGCGGCGGCACAACTTCGCAGTTTCCCGTAACGACCAGCCTTACATCTGGTGCGAGTGGTGGAGGCGGTGGAAACGGTGCATTGGTTGGGGGAAATACACTCACGATCAGCGATCCGCTCAATTTTCTCTTCTACAGTTCAAAGATCAATGTGGGACTCACGGTTAAAGATCTTGAGAACAAGCAGATTCTGCAGATCCTACCTGCCTCGACGAAGAAGCAGTAGCGCTGCGCATCGTGATGTACATGGAAAGGAGGCGAACGCCATGACCACCGCATACGGAACCAGAACTTTAAATGTCACTATCTTAACGGGGTGCGTCGATCCGGAGGCGATTGGGCGATTACTCGACGCTGCCCAGAATCGAAATTGGGCGATCACCGAAGCTGCATTCGAAGGGTACATCTCTGCAAAGCGTCGCCCTCACTTTGGAGAACACCTGAAATCCGGTGATGGCTGCGTGGCGATCATCGATTTCGATCTGGATCCGGTCCAAGCGGTTGAGGCGGCCACGTATCTCCAGCAGGTGTTTGCTGGAAAGATTGCGGTGGTCGCGCTGTCAGCGAATAACGATCCGGAACTGATGCTGCTGGCTATGCGGACCGGGTGCACGGAGTTCCTCACAAAGCCCTTGGACGAGGATAGGTTCGAGGAAGCATGCGAGCGGATAGAGCGACAGTTCACGGCCCGCAGCACCAAAAATAGTAGCGGGGGATCAGTTGTTGCCTTCTTCGGGGCGAAGGGCGGTGTTGGAACAACGACGCTGGCGGTGCATCTAGCAACGTATCTCGTCGAGAATAACGAGAAGAAAGTTCTCCTGATCGACAATCATTCACAGTTCGGACACGCTTGCATCTACCTCGGCATCGATGGGAGCGGATATCACTTTCAGGAACTGGTGCGCAATGTTTCAGGAACTGGTGCGCAATGTGAATCGCCTGGACAGCGAGCTCCTGCTCGGTTTCATTGCGAAGCACTCCAGTGGCCTCGACGTGCTCTCCTCGCCTGACGTTGGCCATGGCGTGCGCTCGATGGAGCCGGAGGATGTGGCGAGTACACTCGACTTCCTCCGGAGTGAGTACGACTTTGTTGTGGTCGATTGCGCGGCCATGCTGGATGAGACCAATCTCGCCGTGATTGCGGCTGCATCGCAGGTGTATGTCATCGCAACGCCGGAGATCAGCGCCATCCGAGACCTGTCGCGGTATGTCGATGATCTGCTTCGGATTGATGACACGACAAACAAGATGAAGGTGGTCATCAATCGTTTCTCGTCGCAGTTCGCTGTGAGCCTCGACGATGTAGAAAAGGCTATCCGACTTCCCGTCGCTTTCTGTATCCCGAACAGCTACGTGGAACTAGTGCGCTCGGCGAATCTCGGGATCCCCGTCAGTGGGGAGACACACTCTACTTTTAGCGACGACCTGACGAGATGGGCGAACTCCCTCGTTGGGGTCCGTGAAAAGATTGCGCTGCGTTCGCAGAAAAAGGGCTTCCCAGAGCTCTGGAAGACACTTCGAAAAATCATAATAATGCTGATTCAACCAAGCATATCTGCACCACGAAGGCGGCCTTAGTTCATGGTAGACACGTCGAGTGCGCCGCAGAGACCCGTACAAGCATCCTCGCCCGCAGTCCGCATGTCGCGTGGCGTGGCCGAAGTAGTGCAGCAGCAGATCAAGTCAGCAGTGCATAAAGAATTGATCAAGCGGCTGGATCTGGAAAAGCTGGCCGACATCAAGGCCACACGTATTGGTCAGCAACAGCTCTTCACAACTATCCAACAGTTGTTGAGCGAGCAGGAGATTCCGCTGAGCGCCATTGAGCGGGATCGACTCGCGCAGGAGGTACTGAACGAGGTTTTTGGGCTCGGCCCCCTCGAACCACTGCTGCATGATTCGACGATCAGCGACATTCTTGTAAACACGTACAACTCAGTCTATGTCGAACGGCGGGGGCTGCTTGAGAAGACGGACATCTCTTTCAAAGACAATCGTCACCTGATGCAGATCATCGACAAAATCGTGTCGAGTGTCGGCCGACGCGTCGACGAGTCCTCGCCGATGGTCGATGCGCGGCTTGCGGATGGCTCCCGCGTAAACGTCATCGTTCCGCCGCTGGCGGTAGATGGACCGATCCTCTCGATTCGTCGCTTCGGCCGTTCTCCACTCCTCGCGGAGGATCTGGTCCGAACGCTCATGTTGACGCCGCCGATGTTGGAAGTCTTGAGCGGCGCGGTGCGGGCACGACTTAACATCGTCGTTTCAGGCGGCACTGGAGCCGGCAAGACGACCCTGCTCAATGTTCTTTCTGGTTTTATATCGGACAGGGAGCGAATTGTAACCATTGAGGATTCCGCCGAACTGCAGCTTAAGCAGGAGCATGTGGTCCGGCTCGAAACCAGACCGCCGAATGTTGAGGGCAAAGGAGCGGTGAAGCAGCGAGAGCTCGTGATCAACGCTCTCCGCATGCGGCCTGACCGGATTATTCTTGGCGAGGTTCGGGGGGAAGAGACGCTGGATATGCTGCAGGCGATGAACACGGGGCATGACGGCTCAATTACAACGATCCACTCGAACACGCCCCGGGATGCGCTGTCTCGCATGGAGACGATGGCGATGATGGGCGAGGTCCGGATCTCCGATAAAGCAATTCGTGCCCAGATTGCATCCGCAGTTCACCTGATCATCCAGGTTTCACGTATGAGCGATGGAACACGAAGGGTCACCCACATCACCGAGTTGACTGGGTCATTCAGTGACATCGTCAGCATGCAGGACATCTACCTGTTCGAGAAGAAGGGGCTGGATGGGAATAACAAAGTCAAGGGCAGGTTTTATGCGACCGGAGTTGTGCCGAAGTTCAGCACGAAGCTGATTGCGGCCGGAATTTCGCTTCCAGCGGGGCTGCTAGACCATTCGCTCGAGATCTAACTCAGGAGAAGCGATGTTGTTAACGGGAGGGTTCATTGGAAGCTTCGCGATCTTTGTGACGGCGATTCTGCTGGCGAGCCGGCCAACGCGCAATGAGCGAAGGCTGCTTGCTCGATTTGCCGGAATTGGTGGGCTTGGAACGTTGCGGCTGTCGCCGATCTCTGAAGTCGCCGATGGAAAGCTCCTGAAGACGAGAAGCACTAAGCAGCCGGGCCGGATCGACGGGCTACTCGCCAACTTCTCGTTGATCAGGAAAGTTGGACCGCTTTTGCAGCAGGCGGATAGCAAGGCGACGGGTAAGAAGCTGCTGCTCACATGTTTTCTAGCGGGCTCGGGTGGGATGTTCGTCGCATTCCTCTTCCTGCCTGTGCCAGGCATTGCTTTACTGGCTGGCGCAGGTACGAGCTATCTGCCGGTGTTCGTTCTTCTCGTTCGCCGAAGGCGCAGAATTGCGGCGTTCAATCAAGCACTCCCGGATGCAATCGACATGCTCTCCCGCTCTCTTCGGGCGGGACACTCTCTGGTCGCGGCAATCAGCATCGTTGCGGAACAGGCTCCAGAACCGGCCAAGGCAGAGTTCAGCGAGGTCTTTCGAAAACAGAACTTCGGGCTTCCGCTGCGCGACGCTTTACTGCAGCTTCTGGAGCGGGTCCCCTCGCAGGATCTCCGTGTCTTGATCACTGGAATCCTGGTGCAGAAGGATACAGGAGGCAACCTCGTCGCGATCCTAGATCGGATTGTCGCGGTGATCCGTGAGCGGCTGAAGATCCAGGGCGAAATCCGCATTCACACTGCCCAGGGCCGCATGACGGGATGGATCCTGTGTCTGCTCCCGATTGTCATGCTTGTGTCCATCAATATCATCAACCCCGGCTATTCGAAGGCGCTTACCGGAGATCCGCTCGGGATCAAGCTGCTGTATGCCGGATGCGCTCTGCTCGCAATTGGGGCGTACCTTATCAAACACATTGTCGACGCAATCGAGGGTTGATCTGTATGGATGTTGCCTTCTTATTTGCTGCCAGCTTCACGGTCTTCTGCACGGTTCTCCTGCTGTGGGTGCCTCTGCTTCTGCGTCCAACGCCTGGGGCGGAGAGGCTGCTCCGGATCGTGCAGAGCAAGCGGCAGGACCGGAGAACGGTTGGCCGGCGGGAGCGCCTCACCGAACGTCTTCTCGGATGGGCGCGGCTATGCCGCCGTCGCTTGGGTCTTGCGGACAACGCGCAGAGTACCAGGCGGCTGGTGGAGGCGGGTCTGCGTGGACATCGTGCGACCGACACTTTTTTTGCAGTGCAAGGCCTCGGCCTGTTTTGTGGCGGCGCACTGGGAAGTCTCATTCCGGGGAACACATTCTTCTGCATCCTGACAGGCGCGATAGCCGGATTCATGGGACCGGATCTCTGGCTGACGGCCAGAGGCAAACGCCGCAGGGAACGGATTCGCAAGAGTCTTCCGGACGCGATCGATCTGCTGGTGATCTGCGTGGACGCGGGCCTGGGACTGGACCAGGCTCTTCTGCGTGTAGGCAAAGAACTGGATGTAAGCCATCCCGAGATCAATGAGGAGTTCAGCCGCATCAACCTCGAACAACGGGCTGGAATGCCGCGACTGGACGCATGGAAGGCGCTTGCAGACCGCACGAAGATGGAGGAATTTCGATCCTTTGTGGCGATGCTCACGCAGACGGATCGATTTGGAACGCCAATTATCAAAGCGCTGTCGTCGTTCGCGGAAGAGCTGCGCATGAAACGGCGTCAACGCGCGGAAGAGGCTGCCGCCAAGACCAAGATCAAGATCATCTTTCCACTAGTTTTTTGCATCTTTCCATGTATCTTTATCGTCCTGCTTGCGCCTGCGCTGTTGAGCATCGTGAGCGGTATGAAGAGCATGGGAAACTAATGCTGGTGTCGCTGTGTATGGTGCTGGAATGGGTTTATGTCGTGTGAGTCGTCCGTCTCCATGGTGTGAAGGATGTGGTTTGTCATCTCATCAGGTGGAAGCAATAAGGGCGCGGAACAGCTTTTTCCGCCCCATGCCGTCAGGAAACTCGGGTTCGGCGATCTGGCGGCCGAAGCGATCCCTATCTGGATGAGCTTCAAGCAGTTCATCTGGAGAGTCCCGGCTTTGTAGAGCAGGCCTTCGTTCACGTTTTGCCATCCCATGGGAGTCGCCTCTGCCGCGAATCAAAGGCGCTCAAGTCTGATTGAGCGGATCGAACCGGTTAGAAGCTGGCAGGCCAGAGCATACCTCCTGCTGCTGTGACCTGGAGAAGGCATGCGAGTACCGCTTTTTTGTGAGAAAGGCGTGGATGGTTGTGGCCCTGGTGTACACCCACAGGAGAGATGCTCTAACGGGCTCTCTGGACCATGTCGACGATGGCGGTCCTGGTCTCGCCGGCATCTGCGACCTCGTAAGGAAAGTTGATGCGGGCGCCCTTCATGCCTTCCGCTGTTTTGAGGCGGAGATAGAAGCCGAGGCGGTCGACGGAGGTCATGGTCGCTTCAGTCGATTCGAGCTGCGCGTGGATGCGGGCGAGCAGAATCATCGCGTCCCCGTGATCGGCGTTCATATGGGCGAGGATCCCGGCTGCGGACGAGGCAAGGGGATCGGGTGCGGCGTGGTTGTAAGCGTCCGCTTCGACCCAGCCCATGACGCCGAATCCGCCGACATAGTAGACGTCCAGGATATCCATGCGAAAGAAGGAGAAGTCGGCGAAGTCAACCCAGTAGCGGCTGTTCTCGTGGCGGGCAAGATAGAGTTCGCGGGCCGTGAATATCTCCGGCTCCGGCACCTGCAGGATGGTACCGACGAGCGTAGCGCGCGCGGCGCCGAGGGGATCGTCATCGGCTGCGGATTGTGTCACGAAGAGACTGGCGCGTGGATCGGCTTTGAGGTTCTGGGTGTGCATGGCCATGTTGCTGATGAGGAACAGCGGACGTCCCGCGGAGTCGAGCGCATAGGGCATGAGCGAGCCAAAGGGAAAGCCGGGCTGCTTGCGCGAGAGGGTCGAGAGGGTGGCGAGGGAGTTGAGGTGGAGCAGCGTGCGGGTGCGCTCGGCATGCGTTGGCTCCGGGGTAACGGGGAGAGCGGGACCGGTGTAGGCGTGCTGGCGTGGGGTAGACATGTGCTCCTTTGCAGGCAACTACCGCGGAAAACGTTTTTTATAAATACTAAATTACACAAAACAAACCGTTTAGGTCTGTACTGAAACGCAAAGGCATAAATATAGTTGATACACCACCCTTCGGCATTAAATCGAGCCGAAGTAGTTGTCGAGCGTTCTTGCGTTTCTGTGATTTAAGCGAATGTGAATGATAACGTGGGCATCGTCCTTACGAACGCTTCGCTGGTTAGGAAGAAGAAGAAGCCTATCGGTCGCTACTTTTACCTCCGTGATGAGGCCGTCATCCTGCAATAAAACGAACAGCGGGTCGTCATCGACATCTGGTGTAGCTCCGCCCGTTTCGGACGTGCTTTCTGGTATCCGCAAGGCATCAAACAAAGTCTTTAGCTTATTGTCTATATCGCCATTCTTCAATATGCCGAATTCGTTCTCCGGACGCAGCATGACGACATCCAAACTGCAACGTAGCGTCATTTCAGGAGTCACCAATGGCACTAAGTTATATCCCGCGCGATTCCAATTCTTGCCTATTGCCGCGATGCCTTTAGCGAACCTATCATCGTCGGAAAGGGTTGGAACACCATCGTTGCCTTTATTCATGGCGAGATATTTTAGGTTTTCGGTTGTTCTCCACAATTCGCGTAGCTGAGGATGAAAACTCCTGCGAATGGCGTGTTTTTCTGAGGCGCTACCATTTGACGGGAGCTTACCCTCAAACAATAGTCGGAACTCCACTAGGCACTTCTCCTCAATTAACTCTTCACTACCAACAATTCTTAGCTCTTGACTCTGGACGCACATCGGCTTACCTTCATTTCTGAAGGTTTACGCACATGGCCCGACCTTCCGCCAAGTCAGACGGGGTTGTGTGTATCCAAGCCTGTATTCTATCTCTATGAAGACGCCCCCGGCTACGCCAGAGTTCGCCCGATTCACGTCCGCTCTAAGCGACATACTCAAGGTGTCCAAAGACGAGATGCGGACGCGCATAGAGGCCCACAAAGAAAGCGGAAAGCGGCTCTCTAAGGGGTCCGCTTCCCTCGGTTTTGCCGCATCCTCTCGGCTCCGCTCTTCAGTCTCAGGCCGCTAGACTGCCGTTTCCGCCACCTTGCCGGTTAGCTCTGCATAGGTCAGTCTCTTCCCTGAAATCTGCGATACAGCCAGCATGAAGCGATCCGCGTCGTTTAGCGGGTTCTCACGGGTGGAACGGTTGTTGAAGCGAAACATCTGCTCGTCTAGGTAACGCTCAAGGTGGAATGGCTCTACGGCAACGTAGGTGCCATTCAGCCCGCGCTTGAGCAAGCTCCAGAAGTTCTCTATGCCCTGAGTGTGGATGTTGCCACGGACATACTCTTCGATGTGGTTCACGGTTTCATGGATGAACTCGGCTTTCTTGAGGCCGTCGTATCCAGGCCAACCATCGGTGTAGACGGTCGACCCGAACCCAACGCGGTTTAGAACCTCTTTCTGCAAAGTCTCACGCTTGACGTTCGGAACCATCTGAGCACGAACCTTCCGAGTGTCGCGGTCTAGCATCCCGATAACGATGGCCTTCTCCGCATAGCCGTTCTCCGCAGTCTTCATCTTGAGTCGACGCGATGAGTGCATATTCTTTGGCTTGCCACCAATGAAGGTCTCATCGATCTCTACGGGGCCGCCAGTGGTACCCAACTTCTCCCATGTGCCGTTCTTGAGCGCAAGACGGATGCGATGCAGCATGAACCACGCGCTTTTCTGTGTGATGTCCAGATCGCGGGCAATCTCATAGCTACTGACACCATTCTTGCAATTTACTACTAGCCAGATCGCCATGAGCCATTTGTCTAGGGCAATTGGCGACTCCTCAAAGATGGTGCCAGTCTTCGCCGAAAACTGCTTGCGGCATCCACGGCACTTCCAGATGCGCCGAGTCTTGAGAAACCCCACATTCTGGCTTGCGCAGTGAGGGCATACCGGGCCATTCAGCCAGCGCAAAGAAGCCACAAACTCAATGCAGACATCAACATCGGAGAAGTAGCGGATTACTTCGATAAGGCTGTTCGGGATGTCTTGAGTTGCCATGAACTAACTGTATATAAACATCTATGGTGTGTCAACTATATTTATGCCAACGCAAAATATAGAAAGGAAACGAGTTACAGGTAAAATATTAGAAACAAATAACTTAGATCAAAGGCTAGGCTGATGCGCCCGGTGGGTCCCTGGAACGAACAATCGGAAAGGAGACAGGTGGACCTTCGACTCCACAGATCACGATAGAACCGTATCTCCCATTCGACTGCGCTCAGGGTCAGGAAGACAGTCTGATGGCCGGGTACAGCAACTATGGTTGAGCGCTGAAGCGCCAGTATGTCAGCAAGATTTTCTGCAGCTTTTCGACCCTTCTTCTATTGTACTGGTTTGAGTGGAACTACTATGCCACCTTTGTTGCTCGTGAAAATGTGCTTCTTTGTTGGAGATTGTGCGGTTCGATGGTGACTGGGGGCTTGACAGGTTTTCAGCCCCGACGCCGGTCATCTCTCTCGCCTCAGCCAGTCGCCACGTGCATCTTTGGTGGGAGCAAACACAACCGCAAATACAAACGCAGGTCCTTCGACTCCGCTCAGGATGACAGAATGTTGCCGGGTACATCCACTTGGGATTTGCTAATGAATTGTTTTCATGGACGCGCAGCGATCGTGGACAGGTCCGCTACCCTTTAGTGAATTGTTTTCATGCGGCGGGACATAAAGTCCATCAGGAGATAGTTGCCGAGGTTCTCGGGGCTGGTGAAGTAGGCTTTGCCGCGGCACATCGCGCTGACCTGCTGGACGAACTGCATGAGGGCGTAGTCCTGGGCGAGCATGAAGGTGTTGATCATGATGTTCGAGCGTTTGCAGCGGGCGACCTCGTCAAGAGTTTCGGCTATGACGAGCGGGTCGAGACCGAACGCGTTCTTATAGATGCGACCGTCGGGAAGGGTGAGGGCTGAAGGCTTGCCGTCAGTGATCATGACGATCTGCTTCATGTCCTTGGTCTGGCGGGAGAGAATGCGTTGGGCGAGACGCAGGCCTTCGCGGGTGTTGGTGTAGTGCGGCCCGACCTTGACACGGGAGAGCTGCGAGACGGGAATCTCCTCAGCGGTGTCGTGGAAGAGAACGAGGTTGAGCGTGTCACCGGGGAACTGGGTGCGGATGAGGTGCGCGAGAGCCATGGCGACGCGCTTGGCTGGCGTAAACCGATCTTCGCCGTAGAGGATCATCGAGTGGGAGCAATCGAGCAGGACCACGGTCGCGCAGGACGACTGGTAGTCGGACTGGTGGACATGAATGTCAGAGTATTCGATATGCAGCGGGGTATGTTCTTCACCATCAACGGCCGTGCGGATACCCTCGCGGGCGAAGACGCTTGAGAGGGTGGCGGTGATGTCGAGGTTGAGGGTGTCGCCGAACTCGTAGAGCTTGCTGCTGCCATTGGTCTCCACGCCAGCGGCCTCGTGGCGGGTGTCGTGGCGGCCGAGGTTTGATTTGCCGAGAGGGCCGAGCAGTTCACGCAGAGCCTTGTAGCCGAGGAAGTCCATGCCCTTGTCGGTGACTTCGAATTTGGCGTTGGTCTCGCCTTCGCCTGTGTCGCCCTCACCCTGCTCGGGCTGCTCGGCGTTGATGAAGTTCTGCTCCTGCATCTTCTGGATGATCTGATCGATCAGCTCCTCGACCTGCTGGGCGTCAAGCGACTCGAACTTCTCCTGGGCTTCTTCGTCGAAGAGTTCGCCGGATTCGAGGGCCTGCCTGATGGCGTCGCGAAGGTTTTCCATGGTCTGCTCGCCGTCGAAGTCCTGAAAGCGGGACTGATTGGAGTACGGATCCTGAAAGCCGGAGTCGAGCAGGAAGTCGGACAGGGCCTGCATCAGGTCTTCGAGGCCGAAGGAGGAGGCGAGATCGCCGGTGAACTTGGTATAGCGGATGCGTTTCATATTTACCTGGTGACCCAGCGCGTAGTGATGATGTTGAGCTTCGGGCAGCCGACGCTGGCTGCGAGACGATCGATGGGAAGTGCTGCAGATCCGGAGTCCCTGCGGATACGGGTCTGAAGTGGCTTTACGTTGTCAAACTGAAGCAGATCGCAACCATGCATGAAGTCGACGATATCGCCCGTCCGCCGCTCGATCGAGTACATGCGGAGCAGATGTGCGTTACGGTACAGGCCGATGCTGTAGAACTCTTCGTTGCGCATGGGCTGCATCGGATCGAGGGTATATCCCTTCTCATCGACTGGCCAGCCCTCGTCGACGGCAAGCTGGTGGGCGGTACCGAGTAGCTCAGCCCGGGAGATAGTCGGAGTAATCGCCTGCTGCTGTGCTGGCATGACAGGAGCAAGCAGCGCGACTATAGACAAAAGCATGGTAGACGACAGAGGCATGGCACCACCAGCATTGGAATCGCGGGAACAGCATGCACACGATAGAGCACGCCGTGCGGTTTAGTTGAAGCCACGGCGGGTACGATTCTTGGTGTAGTCGTCACGGTCGATCTCGCGTTCTCGCATCTTTTCGGCGTAGTTGGCGGCGTCGTTGGTGCGCTGCTTCTTCTCGCCGGCAGTAAAGGCGCGTTCTTCGGTCCGGTTGAGGCGCTTGTGGGCGTACATGCCTTCGAGCAGGAACTCGGCAGCGCTTACGGCGATCTCAGGTTTGGATTTTGCATTGATATGTAATGGCGACAGTTTCTCGATAAGGCCCCGGATCTGCTGCAACTCGGAGAGTGAGCCGGCGGCAGGCTGCGTGTCATTCAGTTGGACGGTGCCGCCAAGATTGAACCATTGCTCGATCTGCTGGGTGTTGATGTCTTTGAAGTACTGGTCAAATACCTGCGCGACAGATGCGCGAATGATCTCGCGGATGACCGTGTCGGCGCCCCGCATCTCGCCTTCATACTCGAGCTCGATCTTGCCGGAGATACCGGGAAGGGCAGTGTAGATGTCGCCTACGCGGGGGACCACCAGTGTTTCGCCATGAAGGAATGCCCGCCGCTCGGCGTTCGAGATAACAAGTTCCATGGTGCTGATGGGCAGACGCTGCGAGACGCCGGAGCGCTTGTCGACTTTCTTATCTTCGCGGGCTGCGAAGGCAATCTGCTCGACGATCTGGCGTATGTAGTGGGGAATTTCAATGGCGCTGTTCGTGCGCGCGTCTCTACCATTACTCCGGGCGGTCCAGGCCTCCTGGGCGGTGATGCTGATTCCTTCGTCGATCGACTCCGGGTAATGCGTTCGAATCTCTGAACCGATGCGATCCTTGAGCGGCGTGACGATCTTGCCGCGGGCGGTATAGTCCTCAGGGTTGGCGGAGAAGACGATAGCGACGTCCAGCTTGAGCCGGACGGGATAGCCTTTGATCTGGACGTCACCCTCCTGCATGATGTTGAAGAGCGCGACCTGGATCTTGCCGGCGAGGTCGGGAATTTCATTGATGGCGAAGATGCCGCGGTTGGCGCGCGGAAGCAGGCCGTAGTGCATGGTCAGCTCGGAGCCGAGGTCCTGATTGGAGCGCGCTGCCTTGATAGGATCGATGTCGCCGACCAGATCCGCTACAGTGACATCGGGTGTGGCAAGCTTTTCGACGTAGCGGTCGTCGGGAGTCATCCAGGCGATCGGGGTGGCGTCGCCCATCTTTGCGATCAGGTCGCGGGAGAACTTCGAGAGGGGCGCGTAGGGATTGTCGCGGAGCTCGGATCCGGCCACGTACGGGCTCTCGAGATCGAGCAGAGTGGTGAGGGCGCGAAGGATGCGCGACTTTGCCTGGCCGCGGAGGCCGAGCAGGATGAAGTTGTGCTTCGAGAGCACGGCATTGACGATCTGGGGAACTACTGTGTCTTCGTAGCCGATGATGCCAGGAAACAGAGGAGCATCGGATGTGCCTTTGGACCGGAGGCGCTGAATCAGGTTCTCGCGAAGCTCATCCTTGACGGAGCGGCTGACGCGTTCGGGGGTGTACTGGCTGGCGCGCAGGGCGCCGAGGGTCGCGGGGAGGGAAGTCGCCATAGATAGAACTATAGACGTTTGGCGGGTGGGAAGGATGCCGGACCGCCTTGAACCGCGATCGTTTGTGTGTGAAATGAAAGCGGATGTTCGATAAGAGAACAGGCACGGGCACATGCTAACGCAGGTCCTTCGATTCGGCTGCGCCTTCGCTCAGGATGACAGGGTGTTGGTACTAGTGTGCCGTCCCAGAGATAACTAGCAAAATGGGTTAGGATACGTTAGCCTCGGTCATGCTGACTGGGCGACCGAAGCCATCGTTGGAGTTGAGTGCGGAGGAAGAGGCGGAGTTACGCGGCTT